>Ga0187894_10000039_pt1 | contig 184556 bp, 182 predicted proteins | sample GBC1701081metaG_FD_136650 | JGI IMG/M metagenome (GOLD analysis project Ga0187894, IMG submission 136650) | White microbial mat communities from a lava cave in the Kipuka Kanohina Cave System on the Island of Hawaii, USA - GBC170108-1 metaG ... | reverse complement strand
GTGGTGCCAGCCAATCCATCCGGCGCTGCGACTATGCAATTCTTTGAGCCAATAGAGGGCGCTGAATCTGAGGGAGCAAAGAGGGGGAAGAAAACCGTCCGACCAACAGGAGTGTGCTCATTTTCGTGTCTCAACCGAGGGGTTCACCCCAGCGGCTAGTGTGTATTCTGTGTCAGTTGCTTGTCCTGGTATTGTCGGCCGGAGATGGGCTCGCGCAGACCGGATCCCTCACGCACTCACCTTCTGACGTGGTGAAACGATATCTGGCGCTTGATTATAAAGGGGCCCGGCTTGATGCCATCTCGGTCGAGACGGTCACGTCCTACACGAGTTGGAATGAGGAACCGGTGTGGGGGCATGTCGTCGTGACGCGAGGTTTTGTTGTGGCGGAGCAGTATCGCCAGTGGGAGGTGATCAATAGTCTGGAAGTCGTGATTCCGGTCACCTTTCAGGTCATAGGCTCGGTATATATGGAAACCGCCGGTTTCGTCCAGGAGGTTGAGACAGAGGAGATACGGTTTCGCGTGAAAGCCGTGAAGAATCGATGGAGGATTGTCGAGCCGATGCTTCCCCCTCACGTGGGACTGAAGCGGATGGTGAATCTCGTGCGCGAAGCCTGGAGGAAGGAAACCGATCCGGCGAAGCGAGACCGTCTTGGGGCGTTGCGGGACGAGTTACGAAAGGCAAAGTAATGATGGGCAAGACCTCGGTCGAGCTGTTGATCTTCGATCTGGATGGGACGCTCATCGAGTCCAAATGGGACATTGCTGAGTCGGTGAACCTGACGTTGGCCGAATTGGGGCTGCCGCAGCGGCCAATCGAGGAAATCTTTGGGTTTGTGGGGGATGGAGTGAAACAATTGTTGCGCTTGTCGGTCGGCCAGGGCAGTCGGGTCACCTTCGATGAGGCGCTGCGGGTGTTCAGAGGCCAGTACTTGGCCCATTGCCTCGATCGCACCACGTTCTATCCTGGCGTTGGAGAGATGCTGACGCATTTCGCAGGCAAGCGAAAGGCTGTGGCCACCAACAAGTCGATCGAGTACACAAACGTGATTCTCCAAGGGCTGGGGGCGAATCATTTTCAGTACGTCGTCGGCGGGGACAACGGGTTCGGATTGAAGCCGGAGCCGGGCATGCTGTTGCATGTAATGGAACAACTGAATGTGCCGAAAGAACAGACCGTACTCGTCGGGGACAGCACCAACGACATCAACGGCGGCCACAACGCGGGTATCCGCGTCTGCGCAGTCGGCTATGGCATGGGGAATCGGGAGAAGATGGCCGCTTGCCGTCCGGATTGGTTTATTGAACGACCGGAAGAATTACTGGAGCTATTCATATGACGACTCAAGCGTCGCTCGTATCTCGTGAATCGTATCTCGCGGAAAGAAGTATTCGACGAAATAGCGATGTGAAAAGATCCGGTTGGGTCCTCAGCGTTCAGTTCTTAGCTCTTCCCACGTTTCACGTTTCACGCTTCACGGTTTTCTTGTTTGCCATGGCTCTTAGCCTCAGCCTGAACCTTAACCTATTGCATGCCGCCTCGCCCGGCCTGGCGGATCGTGTGGTGGAAAAGAAATTGACGAACGGATTGACCATCCTCATGGTCGAACGACATCGGACGCCGGTTGTTTCCCTCAACATGACCTTCGGGGTCGGGGGAGTAAACGAACAGGTGGGGCAAACCGGCCTGGCGCATCTCTACGAACATATGGCGTTCAAGGGCACGAGGACGGTCGGGACGAAGAATTACGAGAAAGAACGCCCTATTCTCGAAGAGTGGTATCGAGTGGGAACCGATCTGGAGCAGCGGCAACGGGAGCTCACACGGAAGAATCAGGAGAGACCGGCCAGTCCCGAGGATCGGGCCTCCATCGAGGGGCTGCAGAAACGATTTACGGAGCTACAAGAAAAGGCTGGACAGTTCGTGGCAGGCAATGAGATGGCCTTGCTCTACCAACGACACGGGGGGGTCGGGCTCAATGCAGCGACCGGCAAGGACCTGACTCGCTATATGATCAGCCTCCCGGCGAATCGTCTGCCGCTGTGGGCCGCGCTCGAATCCGATCGAATGGCTCATCCGGTCTTCCGCGAATTCTACAAAGAACGCGGAGTAGTCATGGAGGAGCGGCGGTTGCGGAATGAGGACAGCCCCAACGGGCTGTTGTTTGAAACCTTCACCTCGGCTGCCTTCCGCGCACATCCGTATGGCATTCCGACGATCGGCTGGGAGTCGGACATCCTGTCGCTCACGCCGGCCGATACCGAAGCCTTCTTCAAAGCTTATTACGGTCCCGACAATGCAACGATTGCCATCGTGGGCGATATTAATCCGAAGGACGTCATGACCTTGATCGAGCAGACGTTCGGTAAGATACCGGCCGCTCCTCCGCAGCCCCCGCTCGTCACCGTTGAGCCGCCTCAACGAGGGGAGCGTCGAGTGGAGGTGGAATTCAATGCTGAACCGTCGGTGGCCATCGGGTTTCACAAGCCGGCGTTGGGCCATCCCGATGACTATGTCTTCGACGTGATCGACACGGTGTTAAGCGACGGACTCACCTCCCGGCTCTATGCGAATCTGGTCCGTGATCAACAGATCGCCGCATCGGTGGACTCCGATTCGAACTATCCGGGGGTCCGTGCTCCGAATCTGTTCGTGCTCAGTGCCACACCGCTTGCGCCCCATACGACGGCAGAAGTCGAAGCGGCCATCTATGCCGAGCTCGAACGACTCAAGACGGAGCCGGTCTCCGCCAAGGAGCTTGAGAAGGTGCTGAATAACCTCGATGCCGATTTGGTGCGGGCGCTTCGATCCAACGGGGGTCTTGCTTCTCAATTGGCGCTTTATCAGACGGTAGCGGGAGACTGGCGCTACGCGTTAAAGGCTCGGGACAAAATTGCGGCCGTGACGTCGGCGGATATCCAGCGAGTGGCAGCTGAGTATTTCACAAAGTCGAACCGGACAGTTGCCACGTTGGTGAAGAAGGCTGGTGAGAAGAATGTCGCGACGGTGCCGCAGCACGAGGTGGCGCGATGAAGAACGTGAAACGTGAATCGTTCAACGCGAAACGGGGGTACTTCATTCTGACTGCGATGGTCATAGCCCTCACCGTTCCGGTGTTGACCGCTTGTGTCGGAAATCCGGTGCTGGGCGATCCCAGGCAGATGACGTTTATGCCGGTGGAGTTTACCCCGCCAGAACCGGATCGCGTGGTGCTCGAGAATGGGATGGTCGTGTATCTCCTTGAGGACCATGAGCTGCCCTTGATCAGCATGACTGCGACTATGCGAACCGGCAGCTGGCTCGATCCGGCAGAGAAGATCGGCATGGCTTCGTTGACCGGTTCTATCATGCGGACAGGCGGGGGAGGCGGTCTGTCGGCTGAACGAGTGGACGAAGAACTCGAACAGTTCGCCGGGGATGTGGGCATCTCGATTGGACGGCAATCAGGTTCCGCGTCGCTCGATGTGCTCAGCAAGGACTTGAAGCGGGGGCTCCAGATCTTCGCGGGACTCATTCGGACACCCGCCTTTGAGCCGGCGCGGGTTGAACTGGCCAAGCTGCAGGCCATCGAAGCAATTCGCCGCAGGCAAGACACCCCCGGTTCGATCGTCGGTCGCGAGTTCGTGAAGCTCCTGTACGGAGCGGATCACCCGTCGGCGCGTGAAAGCAGCATCGGGTCAATCACCAGCCTCACCAGAGACGATTTGGTCGCCTTTCACCGGAAGACCATTCATCCGAACGGCATGATGTTGGGGGTGACGGGGGACTTCGACAAGTCCGCGATGCTGGCCCTGCTGCGCGAAGTATTTGGCGATTGGAAAAAAGGCGAGATTCCGGTGCTGACGATTGCCGACGTACCCCAGGATCCGACGGCGAAGCCCGTTGTTCGGTTTGTGAACAAGGAGACCTCGCAAACGCATCTTCGCCTCGGTCATCTGTCGATCAAAGAGCAGGATCCCGACTATGTGGCTTTGGCGATCGCAAACGATATTCTGGGGGGGAGTTCCTTCCGTAGCCGTCTCTTCAACGACGTGCGGACCAAACGGGGCTTGGCCTACTCGGTCGGCAGCCGCTTGAACTCCGGGGTGCACGATCAAGGTGTCTGGCTGATGCGCGCAGAGACAAAGTTGCCATCGACGCAAGAGGTCATCACTCGGTTTGTGGTGAACTTGGAGCGGATGCGAACCGAGTTGGTCACGGACAGCGAGCTGGCAGAAGCCAAAGAGGCGTATGTGAACTCGTTCGTGTTCTCCTTTGCCAGTTCGTCCGCGATCGTGGGGCGGTTGGTTGAACTGGAATATGATGGGCTTCCCAAGGATTTTCTCCAGCAATTGCGTGCCCGCGTGATCGCGTTGACGAAAGAGGAGATCCTGGCGGCGGCGAAGAAACACTTCCACCCCGATCGACTGACCATTGTCGCAGTCGGGGTCGGCGAGTCCCTGCCGAAGTTGCTGTCGGGATTTGGGGATGTAAAGGAGATAAAGTTAGCCCCGGAGGGTTGAGAGGAGAGTGGATGGGGGGCTCGCCATTCCCCCTGCTCCCGGAGCGCGCACGATCAGAATGTGCTCGCTCGACGGCCGCAATAGGGGAATAACCGAGCCCCCCGTCCTAGGGAATGAACGCCGTCGGAGTTTTGGTGGGGAGGAGAGTCGAGCGGATGGTCTGATCGAGCTTGATACTCACACAGCCCGCATTTAAGAAAGTGCTCGCTGGGAGTCTATGAAAGGAGGTCGTCATGGTGACCTATCTGATGCTGCTCAATTGGACGGATCAAGGAATTAAAAATGTGAAGGATTCGCCGAAGCGGCTGGATGGGGTGAAGAAACTCGCGAAGGACTTGGGTGGCGAGGTCAAATCCTTTTACATGACGCTGGGGGCATATGATCTGGTGCTCATCGTCGAGATGCCCAACAACGACAAGCTGGCGAGTTTCGGCCTCAAGTTGGGATCGCTCGGCAATGTGCGGTCCACGACTCTCAGAGCCTACTCCGAGGATGACTATCGCCGCATCATTAGCGGCTTGGCCTAAGATGGCACAGGTGTGGAACAGAAGCGATAGTTGAAGGCTTCGTTATGCCGCTCGAAGACGATTTCTGTGACATCATCAAGAAGGCCCGCATTGGACAGGCATGGTCCGTAGCGGATGTGGCACGGATGACCGGATTGTCCGTTGGCGACATCACAACGCTCGAGCGCGGCGTTCGCCCACCTGATCTCATTGAGGTTCGGATACTGGCGAAGGCGTTAGGACTTCGTCCTGGTCCGTTGGAGCAAATCGCAATCGAGAAATGGGAACCGGTCGCGCAAGACCCGATAGCCTGGATGGAGACGGTACGGGGGTCGATCAATGGCTATGGCGTGCAGGGCTATGTAGTCCATGACGGCGGAGAGGCGGTGTTCATCGACACGGCGTACAATGCGCCGGCGATGATCGAGTTCTTGTCCACGCACCGCCTGCGCCTGATGGGGATTTGTCTGACGCACGGCCATGCAGATCATGCCGACGGCATTGACCAGATTCTGAAGGTTCATGAGGCGACGGTGTACCTCGGACCGGAGGATGTCGATCTCCTCAGCTGGCGGCCCCCCGGTGCACAGATGAAGGCGCCGAAAAATGGTCAGACGATTGCGGTCGGGCGGTTGCGCGTACACTGCCTGGCGACGCCGGGCCATACCCCTGGCGGGATTTGCTATCGCATGGATGCCGAGTCACAGCGCGTCTGTTTCGTCGGCGATACGTTGTTTGCGGGATCCATTGGCCGTTCGAATCCCAGTACGCTGTATCAGACCCATCTGGAATCGGTCTGGACCAGCGTGCTCACGTTGTCGCCTGAGTATCGGTTGTTGCCGGGTCACGGACCGGCCACGACAGTTCGCGAAGAGTTGGACCACAACCCCTTCGCTACGGATCATTGAACCAGGATGCTGAAAAAGTCCGCCAGCATCGTTCTCGCTTCGCTCAGAAGCTCAACGTACCGAAGCGTACGCCTCGCCTCTTCGCTCGTTGCGGCCTTGCTGGACGGACTTTTTGAACATCCTGTGCGGCGTGTTCCTGTTGTCCTAGGCGTGCGGACCAGTGAATTTCCACCGTACCACAATAGTTATTCCGCAACCGCTTGAAGAAGACCCTATGAATTTCGATCAGCGGAACGATGACCAGCCGATCCGCAGCGGAGAGCTGCCGGTTGTGGCAGGACCGTCTGAGGACCTCAGTGATCTCCCTGCGGATGACAAATTCGAGGAGACACCCTTCTCGAAATGGGTCCTGCCCGTCAGCCTCTTTGTGGCGACGATCTTTACCACACTGTGGGCTGGGGCCTATCAGGTCTACGACGGACCAATCCATGGACCGGTGAATTTTCTGCTTGAACACCCCGAGACGCTCTGGCGCGGGTTTCCCTTCGCTGCCACGCTGCTGATCATACTGGTGACCCATGAATTCGGGCACTATGTGCTCTCCCGCATCCACCGCGTTCCGGCGTCGCTGCCGTTGTTCATCCCGGGCCCTCCGTATTTCATCGGCACATTCGGGGCGATCATCCGCCTGCGGGGGCCGATCTTGAATCGGCGCGCGCTGTTCGACATCGGCGTGTCTGGTCCGCTTGCCGGCTTCATCGTCGCGGTGGTGGCACTGGTCATCGGTCTGAACATGTCCACGGTCGTTGATCGGACGGCGACCCATGGATTGCAGTTGGGCGAGCCGTTGCTCTTGCAGTTTATCTCCTGGCTAGTAGTCGGAACCCTCCCTCCTCAGGCTGATATCGTCTTGCACCCCATCGGGTTCGCCGCCTGGTTCGGTCTGTTTGTGACGTCACTGAACCTCCTTCCCATCGGCCAACTCGACGGCGGACATGTGGCGTACGCCCTGTGGGGCTCACGCCAACGCACAATAGCGTTTGTCATGATGCCGGTCCTCATCGTGCTGGGATACGTCGGCTGGCCCGGTTGGTGGCTCTGGGCCTTCATGGCTGGACTATGGGGTTTCGGACATCCGCCGGTGCGAGATCTTCACGTACCATTGGGCCGAGAGCGGATCGTTGTAGGATGGGTTGCCCTTGCCGTGTTTGTGCTCACCTTTGCGCCTGTTCCGTTCTCTTTCCACTGACAAGCGGCTGAAACAGCCCACCAGCTTCGTTCTCGCATCGTTCAGACTCTCAACGTGGAGGAGGCGTTTCTCGGAAGTAGGAAATGTTGGAGGGGCTTTTCCGTTCGCCAAGACCCATTATAAGGGCGAACGGCCCACACGAAGTGCGGTATGTACCTCCTCGGGCCTTCACTTGCTGCGGCCTTGCTGGACGGGCTGTTTGAGCCGCTTGCACTCGGACTCCATGCGGTGCTTGGATCAATCAAGAGATTTTCTTGTCGTATCGCATACACGGCCCTACAGTGTGGCTATGGAGTCCACTGCGACCTCGACAGGGTCCTGCCCTAAGTGTGAGGCCGATCAGCCTGAGGGAGTGACGGAGTGCGTGAAATGCGGGATTGTCTTTGCAAAGTATCGGCCGCTTGTCTCGCTGCAGCGTCAGCCTGTGCTAGGGAGTCGTTCTCACTGGCCGGCCCTTGCTAAAGAGTGGCTCGTTGACTCAGATACATCGACCAACTCGTTGACATTCGCCGGCCGGGTCGCAGTGTTTCTGTTGCTGCTCTGGTGGGGCCGAACATTAATTTTCACACCGCTTGAAAACAACTACGCAGGGGAATCGTTTCTCCATCTGATCAATCTGCCGTTCCACGAAGCGGGCCATCTTCTATTTATCCCGTTGGGGCGCTTCATGATGATTCTTGGCGGGAGTCTCGGTCAGATCCTGATGCCGCTCGTTTGCCTAGCCACCTTTCTCATCAAGACGCACGATCTCTTCGGCGCGTCGGTGGCCCTCTGGTGGACGGCGGAAAGCTTCATGGATATCGCCCCCTATATCAACGATGCGCGAGCGATGGATCTCATGCTGCTTGGCGGGGTGACCGGGAAGGAAACGGACGGGCATGACTGGAACAATATCCTGACCATGTTGGGCTGGCTGGAGTATGACCATCGCCTGGCTCACCTCGCCTACAACCTCGGCATTCTCCTGATGCTGGCCTCATTCGCTTGGGGCGGGCTGCTGCTTCTGAAACACTACCGCCGGCTTTCATCGTAACTGCGCTTGTCTCGTCATAGGTGAGGGGGCTCATATCGGCGCCGCGTTCACGTGGACTTGCGCGAGGTCTTCAAGTGCCAGTATCAGCGCGTGGATTCCGCTCCGGCCATGCCCGAGCGTTTGGACGGTCTGGTAGAGATGGCGCACCAACGTGAGACCGGGCAGTACGAGCCCCATACGTTTCGAATCCTCCAGCGCAAGGCCCATGTCCTTGATGAAATGCTCGACAAAGAATCCTGGGTCGAAGTTCCGCTGTAGAATCCTCGGTGCCAGATTGTCTAACGTCCAGCAGGCTGCTGCGCCGCCGCGGATCGATTCGAGCATGCGGTTCAGATCGAGCCCTGCCTTGTAGCCATAGAGCATACTCTCGCAGACACCGACCATCGTGCCCGCGATCACGATCTGGTTACAGAGTTTCGCCTGTTGCCCGGTCCCAGGCCTTCCCTGATGCATGATCTTCTTACCCAGCAGTTCGAAGAGCGGCATGACGGCCTGTACCGGTTTGCGGTCGCCTCCCACCATGATCGAGAGGGTGGCATTGCGCGCACCCACATCGCCACCGGATACCGGGGCGTCAATTGCAGAGAGATCCTTGGCCGTCGCACGTTCGTAGATCTCGCGGCTGAGTGCCGGGTCCGTCGTCGTCATATCGATGAGCACCGTGCCAGGTTGTGCGCCGGCAAAGATTCCAGTCTCGCCGAAATAGACGGTACGCACGTCCTGGGGAAAGCCCACCATCGTGAAGAGGACATCGGATTCAGCCGCCACAGCGCTCGGACTCTCGGCCCATTGCGCACCGCGATCGAGCAATAGTTGCACCTTCGACCGTGTGCGGCTATGGACCGTCACGCGATACCCGGCTTGTAGCACATGGCCACACATCGATGAGCCCATCACGCCGGTGCCGATCCAGCCGATCCTTGTGGCCGCCGGTATAGTAAGTCGGAACGTCATCGTTCGTGTGCCCACGGACTCTGATACGCCGAGTCCCGAAGAGAGTAATGCAGGAGGCCTTATTCGGCGAGAGGAGTAATTCGATCCGCCACCGCCTGAATGACACCTTCCCGCTCTCCCGCCACCTTCACCCCCTGAAAACTTAAATAGTAGCCTCCGTGACTCGGTGACTGGATCGTGGCAATGAGTTCAATCCGTTGCCCGTCTTCGACATCGGGGTCTTTGACAGTCGGGACCCCGCAGAGTCCAAAAACCGCAACGTTGATCGAGGATGTCTCGTCTTCCAGATAGAACAAATAGGCGCCGTAGCATGTCGTGCCGGCCGGGAGGTTGTAGGGATCGAGCGGCGTCACATTGCGGACAGTGCCCCGCAATGTAACCTGTTTCAAATGAAACGACTTCGGCTCGTCGAGGATCTCGCGAATGGTAATGGGCTCCGCTGCTGAGGCACAGGAAGCGCCGACCACAGACCACACAAGCCAGAGGACGGCGAGGAGACTCACCAACGTTCGTGCGCGAGATGCGCTGCCTGGTATCACGGGTCTATTTTACAGAAGGTCGTTGCAGAAGTCCCTTCCGCCTCCTCGACGAACTCGTTATAATCCGCCGACCTTTCCTGGAGAATCACCCATGATCGATCGCGCGTGCCTTGAACGCTACGTCACAGACAGCCGCAGCCCGTTTGAAGATCTGCTGGGCCAGATGGTGGAGATTCCTTCGATCAGCATGGATCCGGCCAAGGCCCCCGACATCCGGCATATGGCGGAATTCGCGCGGCAGATCCTCACGGACCTGGGGGCTAAGGCCCAGATTGTGGAGACCGGCGGCTATCCGATTGTATCCGGTGGCTGGATGACCGGAGCCCATCATCCGACGGTCACCATCTATAACCATATGGATGTGCAACCGGCTCAGGAGTCGGAATGGATGCAAGCACCCTTTGCGTTCAAGAACGAGAACGGGATGTATCACGGCCGTGGCGCGACGGATGACAAGGGTCCGGCACTCTCGGCCCTGTTCGGCGCGCGGTACGTGATCGAGCAGGGCTTCCCGATCAACGTCCGGTTTCTCTGGGAGCTGGAAGAGGAAATCGGCAGTCCGCACTTTGCCGCAGGACTAAAGAACGGTGAAGCCATCCCATGTCCCGATTCCGTGGTCGTCTCGGATACTATCTGGATCGCAAAAGGAAAGCCCGCCATGCCCTATGGTCTGCGCGGCCTGCTGGGCGCTCGCCTTGCGCTCCGGACTGGAACGAAAGACGCCCATTCCGGTGTGACCGGCGGCGCCGCGCGCAATCCGCTCGCGGAACTGATGGAAGTGGCGCAAGCCTGCGTCGAAGCCAAGACCGGTAAGGTGAAGATTCCCGGATTCTACCGGGATGTGGTCGAACCGACCAAAGCGGAGATCAAGAGCTTTCTTGCATCAGGGTTCCAGGTCAAGAGCTTCAAGCAGGCCTATGGATTTGAGACGCTGCGCACGCACGATCCTGCCGAGGTCATGCGCCGGATTTGGGTCGCGCCGACGTTTGAGGTGCATGGCCTGACCGGCGGCTATCATGGGCCCGGGGTGAAGACGGTCGTGCCGGGCTATGGCGAACTCAAAGTGAGTATGCGGTTGGTGCCGAATCAAACTCCGGAGAAGGCCTTTGCGTTGCTCAAGCGCTACGTGGCGAAGCTGAATCCGGACATCCAAGTCGAACGGGAAGGGATGCTTCAGCCGTTCAAAGGGCTGTTTGAGGGACCCTATGTCGAAGCGGTGAAGCGGTCGGTGAAGGCTGGGTTTGGGAAAGAACCGGCGTTCATCCGCGAAGGCGGATCAATCGGTGCAGTGGTCACCATGCAGAAAGCCTGGAAGGTGCCGATCCTGTTTATGGGATTGAGTCTGCCTGAGCACGGGTACCATGCGCCGAACGAATATTTCGACTGGGGCCAAGCCTCCGGCGGGATGAAAGCCTTCGCGCATTATTTTTCGGAGCTGGCGAAGATGGGAAAGGGATAGGGTAGCCTGGTCGTCCTCCTGCTCGCGGAACAGAGGAGGGGATGGAGGCTGACGATCTTCTGTGCTCGCGCAACGCGCGGTCGCGGACTCCCCTCGTTGGACGCGCGCAGTGGAAGATCGATCAGCCCCCATCCCTGAGAGATAACGAGCGAGCTTGGAGGGAGCATTTATTCGTTTGACTCGCGCATTCGATGATCGACCAGGCTACCCTTGAAAATGAAATAGTGGAGGGGATAGGGAGCAGACAGACCGTCCTTCTTGCTCGCAGAACGCGCACGATCAGAATGTGCTCGTTCGATGCGCGCAGTGAAGGACAGTCCGGCAACTCCTTAATGAAGCCAGTTAGGAAATGGATGTGCGCAGTTGAGGATCAACCATGCTGACCTCTGGATGAAGAGGTTGTTGGACTCTTCCAAACGAGGTGAATATTCTGTCCCAATTGAGGAACACGTTGTCTGTCTTGCATGCCCGTGGTTTCCAACTGCCCACCTTGTTCCCATTCACGGATCCAAGCCCTTAGATCGCTTTTCCAAGTTAGAGGAAATGTCATAGCCAAAGCCCAAGCTTCATCATAGGGAAGCTTGGGCTTGGTCTGAATAAGGCTTAAGACTGCGGTTCTCGCACGGGAGGTATAGCGGTCGCGCATGGAAACAAAATAAGCGGAAGGATCTTGAGTAGTGCCATTGTCAAAAGAAAGCCCTAATTGAGAATGGCCAACCCTTTCCTCTCTTTCTCGCTTATGGGCCTCCCCTCTGGCCTTCTCCATTACGGCCATCGCCTTTTTCTCCGCACTCTTGAACACTTCTATACCCTTGGGATCTCGCGTGGCATAGATCAAGTGAAATTGTGTGCGGTCTTTCCCTGGATGAAGAACGAGGGCAGAACTTGTATATCCGAATGCGCCAACCTGTTTTACGCGCTCACTGTAAGCTGTAACTAGAGCGTCTTCTCGATCCTTTTCTGCCAAACCTTTCAGCTTGTCCTTGAACTCGCCTGAACCAAACAGCTTCTTGAAACTCTCTTGAGTCAATTGCTGCGGGGAATCGACAAATCTGCGAATATGCTCTGTCATGAAATTGATCAGGATCTCTCCGGGTTTATGTTTCAAGAGCGGGGCAATGGTTGCCATTGCAAATCCGGTCCATCCGGTTGGATCTATGAAAATGAACGGGAACGCCTTAGGGCCACCCTGTTTTACGAAGTCCAAGATATCTTGAACAGCGTCCTCTAATGCTTTGTTCGTTGGTTTAATCTCAACATCGGCAATCTGATCTGTGAAGTGTTTGAGTTTGTCATAAGCAGATCGCTTTTTTTCAAGAAAGAAACATCGAATTGTTAATGTGCGCCCCGTTCGGTCTTTATGAATCTTTCGAGCCTTGCGCAATTGTTCTAGGGCTATTGCAAATGAGCTGTCTTGGAACTGTTCTGACTGGACATTCCAGGGGCCCGAGAAACAGTCAACGTAGGTTAGGGTGTCCCAACGTGAGCCAACAATGATGGCGAAGCGTTCGAGGCAATTCCGGAGGATGAAATGTTTGACAAGAGTCTGTTCGCGGCCGGTGTAGAGATCACCGTTGCTCAATGGAGTGCACCAGCAGGACGTAGAGATTCGATTTCTCCAATAGCAACCAAACGTTCCTGATGGTCCATGACGGGTGCTTCCGCGCGTTGGGGGAATTCACTGTAGGTCTTGCCGTCGAGGGAGCGGCCGGCTTCACTTTTTCGGACACCGCCCCATTGCTTAAAAAAGAAAGGAACTTTGGCCCTTCGGCACTGGTCACGGATTGAGAGCACCCAAGATTTCTTCATGGGTCTGGCACCAGCTCCACTTTCACCGCCGACAATCACCCAGTTAATTCCGGTGAGGCTAAATTTCCCCAGATCCTCGAGCAAGGGTTCTATCGAAAGAAAACGAGTTCTTGCTGGTGATGCTTGTAAATGATCAATGCGTTGGAGCCCATGCTTCTTGTTCTCGACGCTGACGCCCCACCAGATATGAGGGAGTGCTGCAGCAAACTTGAGCTTAGTTTCCAGCATATCTCGCAACCGCTCCGAACGCTTCGTCAGTACCTGATAGGTGTGCCAGTTTGCTAGCTGCATCACGCGAACAACCGACACGATGTATTCGTCGGTCACATCTTCTTGGAAGAGATCGCTCATCGAGTTCACAAAGACCATCTTGGGCGTACGCCAGCGGAGTGGCTCTGCCAGCTTCTCCGGTACCAAACGCAGATCAAATCCATATTCGTACGGATGACCAGGGACACCGCGAAAACGTTCGGCGAATGTCTCTGCATAGCAGTTTGCGCAACCAGGGCTAACCTTGGAACAGCCTCGAACGGGATTCCAAGTTGCATCAGTCCATTCTATTTTCGAATTATCACTCATTGCTGAAGAGGTCGTCCTCCTTCGCATGGAGTTTAGCCCAAATCCTATGACAAGGGAATCACATCAAGTACAGGAAGGCGGGGGAAATGGTGGTATTAAGTCGAGCTTGCTATAGAGGATCGAACTTCCAGCGGCCGCGCCGGTCAGGGAGGGCAAGTGCCACAGTCAAGTGATCGAGGAATTCGTGACGGGGGATGGCTTCGGCGCCAAAGGCCAGAATATGGGACGAGGATTGTTGGCAGTCCATGAGGCGAAATCCCCACGTCTGGAGTTGGCGCACGAGCGAGACTAGCGCCACCTTCGAGGCATCGGATGCACGAGTGAACATCGACTCTGCGAAGAAGGCGCCTCCCAGCGCCACGCCATAGAGCCCGCCAACCAAATGCTCTCCCTGCCAGGTTTCAACGGAATGGGCGTACCCGAGTTCGTGTAAGCGCCCGTAGGCTGCGAACATCTCCGTAGTGATCCACGTGCCTCCTTCTGGATATTGCGGCCTTGGTTCTGCGCAATGCTGCATCACATCATGGAAGCATCGGTCGAACGAAACGCTGAATAGCCCGGGACGAAGACTTCTCTTGAGGCTGCGCGAGATATGGAGTTTGTCGGGAAAGAGCACCGTCCGTGGGTCGGGCGACCACCACAAGATGGGCTGGTCGTCGTTGTACCAGGGAAAGATGCCGTGCCGATAGGCTTCGAGCAATCGCTCTGGTCGGAGGTCGCCGCCGACAGCGAGCAGGCCCTCAGGGGTGGACAAATCAACGGGCGGGAAGCGCAGATCAGACGGGTTTGCGCTGAGCCTGAACATGGACGAGCAAGGTACGTGAAGTTGAACCAAAAGGCTACGGTCTTGCGGGTCGAACCGTCACCTTTTCTTCTCCTCTGCTTGAACCAAGATCGGCTGAAAGACGGGATCTGCGTCCAGCACCGCCTTCAACGATTCTGCTCCGATGAAGAATTGCCAGATGTCCGGAGTCTGCCCGGGAATTTCAGCAAACCATCGTTTGGCTTCCGTCAGTCGCTCCGAGAGTGCTTGATTGTCTCGGTCCGGGGTGAACAGCAAGCTGTAGGCTTTGGTGTATTCGGCTAGGAACTTATCGAGCGGCAGGTCGGCCAGCGTGAACGCTTCGTCGGCATCCTGATAGGCGACCCGAATATCCGGGTCGTCGAAGTTGCGGTTCCAGGCCACTTTGTTGATGCGGGACCAGGCCAGTTGGAGCAGGGCTTCGGCTCTGCCGGCTCTTCGTTGAGCCGGGATGGCTTTGACCAAGGATTGGTGGGTTGCGATCGCGGCTTCTTGATCGTTGTTCCAACGTAAGGCCACGCCTAACCGAAATTGGTTATCGAGTTGTTCTGGCCGTACGACGGCCAAGGTTCGCATGGCTGAGATCATTCGGTACAGGTAGTCGGCGGTCGTCGGTTTGTCGAACCCACCCATCTCCATCCCCAGCGACAGGTCCATGCGCTCTGCTTGGGCGTAGATGTTCCAAAAATGCTCGTTCACGACCAAGGCAAGCGCCGGATCCTTCACCGTGAGTTTGTGGAACGGGATGGCTTCGCGTAGGACGACGACATAGAGGTGCCGGCTCAGCACCATGAGGGCCTCGGCCTGATTGGGGTCGATGATGAGCACACGATTCAACATGGCCACGCGGTCGCGCAGTTCCGGAAAGGTCGCGGCGCGAGCTGCCGCAGCGGTCAAGAGACCCGGGACGTCCGTCGGTCCCCACCAGACCAGCGAGTCGGGTAGCGCCCGACTGGTTTCCGTGACAAACGGAATCTTTTCCTGGATGCCACTGCCGGCGACGGTTCCGCTGGCGACGGGAAGGTTCACGATCGCCAGGTCGCCCGCGAATCCGTGTTTCTTCAGCCCGGAGAGGACGACCCACTGGGTGGTGATTTCTTTCAGCGCGCGTCTGGTCCGCTTAATCGTATTGGTCCATTTGACCGAACCAGCCGCGTAGGTCAGTGGAGCGGTCAAGGGATCCTGGTAACTGACGGACAATTTCACCAAGGTGGTCGGCACCTCCACGGTCGGGCTATTCGGTCGAAGACGGAACGAGGCCGAAGGGAGCGGTGCGCTTCCGATAATGTGAATTTGGAATCCGGTTCCCGGCGGCGTAAGACCCAGCGAGTCGGTCACAAAGGCCGAGGCGGGATAGCGGTTCAAGTCTTCACTGAAAAAGACCAGGTCGCCATTGCTGGGCCACAATACCTCCATGCCGACATCGGTTCTGATGAGGGTGGAGGCATGGGTCTCTCGCAGGCGATGCCAGCAGGAGTCGTAGAAGAGGTTGGAGTTGGCTGGGTGGGTTTTGATGCCATGTGGGGATGCAGCGACGAGGGGATATTGACAGGCGAAGTCGAGCTGGCCGACGCCTATCTTGTTTCCCGCTCCCATGGCTTCGGCGTAACGCTGAGCCGTCGCTTCAGCAGAGGTGACGACCTGCTTCGACTTCTTCGCAGGAGAGGCAAATGCCGATGAGGCCTCGATCAGGGTCATTTCACTGGCAAACGACAGGATTCCGGCAAGGAACAGGATCGTGCACCAGCCGCGTTGGAGGATCCGCAGGCGCATCAAGTCGTGCGCTCCCCTATTCGCGTGGCATAGTATCGGCCCTAAGTCATACACTCTATGCTCTTTTCTTTGGACGAGACACGAGCGACATACGAAGACGACGCCCTATCTCGCTCATTGCTATTCGACCACGATGACACCCTTCATGTCATGACCCGGCATGTCGCACAGGTAAGAGAAGCTTCCGGTACGTGCCGGCGTGAACTGAAACTCAACCAGGCCTTCAGGCGGGATGATCACTCGCTTGAGTCCGTCTGGACCGAACTCCTGGGCCCCGTTGCCGCCCACGTTGAGGTCGGGGCTGAGGAAGAGCTCCTTGGCTACCACGGTATGGAGTTCCGTGTCTTGGTTGCGGAACCGTAGCACTGTCTTTTGATCGTGATGTAAGAGGACGTGATTTGGAACAAACATCCGCGAGCCGATCTCTACGGTGATTATTTCTTCTTCGATTTCGGTTGAGAGCGAGTTAGGAGCCTGTTCGATGTTGCCGGAAAGACCTTTGGTTGGAATGGCGAGTATCAAAGCCAGGCACATGAGTCCGAGCGTTTCTCTCACTGTGCGTTGGCCGCATCGAGGATTGCGCGGCGCATGTTCATCCGGTCGACCGAGGTCAACTGCGGGACTGGGCGATGTCGACAGAGCGTGACGGTGTGCTGGAGAGAGGCGATAAAGACTTCGCAATTCGGACAGGCTCCCAGATGTTGACGTATCTCCCGGCAAATGTCGGATGGGAGTTCGTCGTCGATATAGGCAGACAACTGCCGGAGAAGATCCATGCAATTGCCTTGGCCATGCGCATGGCGGCGAGACGATGGTCCGGACTGTTTCTTTGGCGCTGCCGCCTTTTTCTTGGTCATGAGCGCAAGCCTTCCGACTTGTGGTCATCATGGTGGGTGATGCCGCGGGCGCTGAGTTCCCGCCGCACGAATAAGCGTGCTCGGTGCAGTCGCGATTTTACGGCGCGCTCATTCAAGCCCATGATGGTCCCCACTTCTTTGGTACTCAACCCTTCCATATCACGGAGCACCAGGGCCATCCGATATTTTTTGGGCAGTTTCCCGATTGCCTGGTCGAGGGCCTGCCGGAGTTCCTTGTTCTGCAGTGCCTCTTCAGGACTGAGCCCGTCCATCGGGATCTGGAGGCGAAACTCTCCCTCGGAGGTGGGCACGAACTCCTCGAGCGACAGCTCGTGTTCCGGCTCTCCTTTGCGCTTGCGCCGCATCCGTATGCAGGCTCGTGAGGCGATGGTGTATAACCAGGTGGAGATTTGTGCTTCGCCTCGAAAATCTTTGAGTCCTTGGTAGGCATGAAGAAATGTTTCTTGAACGAGATCCTTTGCCGACTCTGTTTCGCCGCAAAGGCGGTGTGCGTATCGATAGATCAGATCAATATGGTCTCGATACAGCCTATCAAATCCATCAGGCTCTTGCATGGCTGGGCGTTGAGGAGGCGTTTTGGGAGCGTGGGCGCGCATGGCTGGCGCGAAGTCTAGGGAGTTGGCTGAGGCCTGTCAAGCAAGCCTGGCAGGATGCTGAAAAAGGCCGCCAGCAGGAGGGGACGGCCCGATGAGTCGCCTTGTGCTCGCGCAACGCGCGGCCTCAAATGGCCCTCGTTGGACGCGTGCAGTAGAAGATCAATCAGCCCCCATCCCTGGAGAGAGAACGAGCAAGCTTGGAAGGGTCATTTAGATGAGTGAAGCTCGTTCGATGCGCGCAGTGAAGGGCAACCTCGGCCACTCTCTCCAGGGGAAGCATGAGAAATCAGAATGCCATCGCCCGGACAAATGGTGCGTCTTGGCGCGCTAGGGTTGGGCGGGTAAGAAGTCCGGCATTTTTGAGCATCCTGCTCGGTCAGGGCCGCTATATGTAAATGGGGGTCGGTTAGGGGATAGGCGACGCACTGCTTCGGGGAGCTGGTGTCTCAGTGGATGGGAACGTGACGGCCACATGCTCATGGTCGATGTGCAACGTCAACGGTTGTCCCACCTTCACACGAGGGATTCCGATCTTCGAATTGAGCATGACCAGACCGACGGGGGTGCGGAGAAAGACGAAGTTGGATTTGAGCTTGGACACGGTTCCCGAGAGGAGGAGCTGCACGTCGGCCCCAGCCGGTGGGGCCTGGCTGACCTGCAGGTCGTACTGTAAATCATGCACTCCGGTGATGGTATTCGTTTCATCGACTTCGACGGTCAGCGGATCTCCCTCGCGATAGTCGGTGAGGCGTTCTTCCTGTGTGCCGACATGGACAGTCTGATCACCGTCAGGCCCCCACCAATGGAACGTTTTTGGAGCATCGGTCCCGGACGTCATTGGTCCACTGAGATAGCGATGGACCAACGATCCGTCGGCACTCTTTCGGATCTCGACGACGGAATGGCGCTCATGCACCCAAAAGTGTACTTCCTGTGAGGCTTTGAGATCCTTCAACGTTGTTTTGGAAGTGAGAGTCAGCAGTCCGATCGGGGTCTTGAGAAAGACGATCCCGGCCTTGGTCCGCCACACCGATCCCCGTAATTCTATAAACGGATCAATCGTGACTGGATCAGCGGCGGCAGGTGCTGGAGTAGAGATTTCAGTTGCTGGGAGCGAGGGCATTCCGTCTGGCGCAGGTGGTTCCTCGGCAAGGACGGGGCCGAGGAGGTTGACGACGACCACCCCGGCGCAGAGGGTCTCGATTGCACGTCGCTGCAACTTGCGAAGAGAAAATTCGTACATCTGGTGGGACTTCGGGTTAGCGCGAACCACAAGGGAATGCGTCTCTGTATGTGCGGGATGCATCATTATCTTGAGCGAATAACATGATGTCTACGAGGAGTCAAGGCGAAAGCCGTCACAACAATGACTCGCAAGCCGATGCCCTTACGAAATTGCGTCACTGACGGAAGCCTGTACGTCGGCCAGCGGGTGGAGCTGTTGTGAATCCGTGGCTGCATATGGAGTGGAGGGCAGGGGGGTGAGGGTCAGGATGACCCGGATCTCACGGTTGGTTGAATTCGGCACACCGAACCCTGTGAGCAGGAGTGAAGGTGTGACCATGTAGCAGATGCGGCGCATTTCGAATTGTGCCCAGTCCTGCGCCTCGATTCGACGTTGGAGTTGTGCCAGCACGTCGTAACAGAACTCCGTGAGGATGGTGGGCATGGACTCAGCTGCCATCTGCGGCCAGAGCTCATGGGACTTACCGAACAACGCCATGAGAGTACAGGCTGGTCCATTCATGTGCAGGATGCGAGCGGATGAGGAAAACACGATCATGCCCGAATCGGGGGGAGAAAGAAGGGGCGGGGGGGTGAGCTGGCTTTGCAAAGACGATCGTGGCACGCATGTCCTTTCGGGGAAATGCTCCCCGGACTCTGCAAGAGTTGCACCCATGGCAGGGATGGAGAAAGTACGACTATCCTGCGAATTCCGATCACAACGGGACGCCAAGTATCAGGCTGCGCACAAAGACGGTGTCATGGTGGCGGAAAATGAACCAGCTACTTCTTCCGAACCAGCATGCGAATCGGGGTTCCCTCGAATCCATACTCTTCGCGGAGTTGATTCTCGAGAAAGCGGAGATAGGCGGGCGTAATATTGTCCGGGTGGCCGACAAACAATGCAAAGACCGGTGGTTGTGTCGCGACCTGGGTCATGAAGGCAGACTTGGTGATCTTCGTCGGTTTGCCTTTCCGCACCGGTAGAGGCTGGGTGGCGAGGATCTCCTGGAGGAACTTGTTCAACGCTCCGGTCGGGATCCGTTTTGAAAAAGCCTCGAATACCCTATCAATGGTAGGAAAGAGCTGGCCAAGTGAATCGAGATTAACCGCGGATACGAATAGGACCGGCGCCCAGGTCAGGAAGGGAAAGCGCCGCCGAAGTTCCAGTTCGACCTCCTGCCGGGCCTGGCTATCGCCCTCCCGGAGGTCCCATTTATTCACCAGCAGGAAGCAGGCCCGTCCTTGCTTGATGATGATCCCGGCAATCTTGGTGTCCTGCTCAGTCACGCCTTCCGTGGCATCGAGTAACAAGATCCCGAGGTCGGACCGGCCGATGGCCAAATGCGATCGGACCACGCTATAGCCTTCGATCCCCCGGTCGATCTTCCCGCGCCGGCGAATCCCGGCGGTATCGGTGAAGAGGTATCGCCGTTCCTGATGAATAGCAAGCGAATCGATCGAATCCCTGGTGGTTCCCGGCACGTCGCTGACCACCACTCGGTCTTCCCCGAGTACGGTATTCACCAGCGTAGATTTGCCGACATTCGGTCTCCCCACGACGGCAATGCGGGGCATCGTTGTCTGCTCAGGGCTCCCATCAGGGACCGGGAGGAGTGGATAAATTGCATCCAGGAGGTCGGAGACGCCAATGCCATGCTCCGCAGAGATAGGATAGAGCATATCCGTGCCCAACTGATAAAAATCCGCCACGAGCGTTTCGACCTTGGGCGTGTCGATCTTGTTAATCACGACAAACAACGGCTTCGTAGTTCCACGCAAGAGACGGACCACTTCCTGGTCCGGGGTCGTCAACCCGGTCCGGCCGTCCATCAGCAGGATCAAAAGGTCCGCTTCTGCAATGGCGAACTCCGATTGACGTTTGATGAGGGCCAGCATGCCTTCCGAGGCGGACGGGTCCAGGCCCCCTGTATCCACCAGGCGGTATGGCCGATTCCGATAGGTGGCGTCGGCGTAGTTACGGTCCCGGGTGACACCTGGAACGTCGTCCACAATGGCCGTTCGTTTGCCGAGCATGCGATTAAAGAGCGTCGACTTGCCGACGTTGGGGCGACCGATAATGGCCACAATCGGAATGCGTGAAGGGTAAGGGGCAAGGGGTAAGGGGTTGGAAGTCATGGTGAAACCGGAGAATCGAAGAACTGAAAACTCCTGCTGGACCGTATCACAGGGGTTTCGACAAAGACAACGGCTCTCGTGTTCGTCCCTGGCATTCGCTATACTCTGTTCGTGACCCCTTACCCCTTGCCCCTTACCCCTCACGTCGTCGACTGGAGCCGGATAGACGATGTCCTGCTCGATATGGACGGAACCCTGCTCGACCGCCATTTCGACAATTTCTTTTTCGAAGAGGAGTTGCCGCGTCGTTATGCCGCGCTCCACGGTCTACAGTTCGAAGAGTCTCGTGACACTCTTATGGCGATGTACCGCTCGGTCGAAGGTGAATTGGCCTGGACCGATCTGCATTATTGGACACAGCGAGTGGGAATCGATGTCGTAGCCATGACCAAGGAACTGGATCATAGGATCGGCTTCCTGCCCGGCGCAGAGGAGTTTCTGCAACACCTTCGGCAGCTGGGGAAAAGAGTGACGATCGTGACGAATGCCCATGAATCAGGCGTGGCCATCAAAGTCGCCAAGACCGGGCTCGATCGGCACGTCGATCGAATCCTGAATGCATTTGAAGTGGGATATCTAAAAATGCGTCAAGAGTATTGGCCCAATTGCGCGCGATTACTGGGATTTGATCCGGCAAGGTCTCTCTACATGGATGATGATGAGGGCTGTCTGAATGCGGCAAAAGAATTTGGCGTCGCCCATGTGATTCATAGTGCCAAGTCGAGCTCTCAATTGCCTCCCGCCCCGCTCACTCAGTTCGTCTCGGTCACCGGTTTTTCTCCACTTCTCAACGGTCGGCCTGTGATCTAGCAGGATGCTGAAAAAGGCAGCAAGCCTGGCTTGTTCATGTGGTCTGTTCGGTCTGTCTGGTTTGTTTGGTTGCATTAGATTAACCAGATAGACCAAATAGACCAGATAACCAGACAGACCGGGCCTGTCCCAGATGTGTGAGCCCCACCCTTCGCCGATTCTTGTTGCTCCCGCAGGTCTATGTTAGAGTCCTTCCTCTTTTTTTATACATTTGCGGTTTGTTGCGGCATGAGCAAGACCTTCGATCATCACGCCCTTGAAGTAAAGTGGCAGGCCTATTGGGAACAGCACCGGACCTTCCGCGTCGCTGACGACCAGACCATGCAAAAGTTCTACTGCCTCGACATGTTCCCCTATCCCTCAGGATCGGGCCTTCACGTCGGCCATCTCGAAGGCTACACCGCAACGGATATCGTGTCCCGCTACAAGCGTATGCGGGGGTTCAATGTGTTGCATCCGATGGGGTGGGACGCATTCGGGCTCCCCGCCGAACAGTATGCGGTGAATACGGGGATTCACCCCGCGATGACGACGGCGGAGAACATCGCGACGTTCAAACGCCAGATGAAACGTGTCGGTCTGTCTTACGACTGGGAGCGTGAGATCAGCACGATCGACCCCGATTATTATCGCTGGACACAGTGGATCTTCTTGAAACTGTTCGAGCGAGGGCTGGCCTACGTGGCGGAAGTGCCGGTGAACTGGTGTCCCGCGCTGGGGACGGTGCTCGCCAATGAGGAAATTGTCGACGGGAAAAGTGAAGTCGGCGGGTTCGATGTGGTGCGCAAGCCGATGCGCCAATGGGTGTTGAAGATCACGGCCTATGCCGATCGACTCCTCGAAGATCTGAAGCTGGTCGAATGGCCGGCCAGCACATTGGAAATGCAGAAGAATTGGATCGGACGATCGATCGGCGCGGAAGTCGAGTTTGACTTGGCCGGCATCCCTGGCACGGTTCGGATCTTTACGACAAGGCCCGATACCTTGTTCGGCGCGACCTATATGGTGCTGGCGCCTGAACATCCGTTAGTGGAGGTCGTCACGACTGCCGACCGCCAAACCGTGGTCACCGCTTATCGCGAGGCGGCGGCCAGAAAAAGCGATCTCCAGCGGCAGGAACTTGAAAAGGAAAAGACAGGGGTCTTCACCGGCGGCTATGCGGTGAATCCGGTGAGCAACGAGCCGCTGCCCATTTGGATTGCCGACTACGTGTTGATGGGCTATGGGACCGGGGCCATTATGGCTGTGCCCGCGCACGACGAGCGCGACTGGGCCTTTGCGAAGACCTATGCCTTGCCGATCCGCGAAGTGATCGAGGGCGGACGCGTTGAACAAGAAGCCTTCGTCACGATCGACAGGGGTACCGTCGTCAATTCCACGACGCCAGATGGAAGCTTTACCATTAATGGGCTGACACCGGGTGACGCGATTCCGAAAATCACGGCCTGGTTAGAATCGCACGGCAAGGGTCGCAAGGCCGTGAACTACAAGTTGCGGGATTGGCTATTTGCCCGTCAGCGATATTGGGGCGAGCCCTTTCCGATTGTGTGGGTCGATGGCCGGGCCCTTCCGCTTCCAGAAGAGCAGTTGCCGCTGCTGTTGCCGGAGACCAGCAATTTCAAACCGTCCGGGAGCGGCGAAAGCCCGCTTGCGAATTTAACCGACTGGCTGACGACCACCGACCCGATCAGTGGGGCGCAGGCACGCCGTGAAACCAACACGATGCCTCAGTGGGCCGGCTCCTGCTGGTATTATCTGCGATTTATTGATCCGAAGAATCAGAACCGGCTCATCGATCCGGCAAAAGAACGCTATTGGATGCCGGTGGATCTTTACATCGGCGGCAGCGAACATGCCGTGCTGCATTTGCTCTATGCGCGGTTTTGGCACAAGATTCTGTACGACATTGGGGTGGTCAGTACGCCGGAGCCATTCAAGAAACTGGTGCATCAAGGGGTTGTGCTGGGGGAAGACAGCCAGAAGATGTCGAAATCACGCGGTAACGTCGTCAATCCCGACGAGATCATGGACCAGTTCGGGGCCGATGCGGTGCGGCTCTATGAAATGTTCATGGGCCCGCTGGAGGCCGTGAAGCCCTGGAGTACGAGGGGCGTAGAAGGGGTCACGCGGTTTCTCGAACGGGCCTGGCGACTCATGGTGAATGAAGAAGGCCGGCTCTCGGGTACCGTGGTGGAGATGGTCCCTACTCTCGAACAGCAGCGGTTGCTCCATCAGACGATCAAGAAGGTGACGGAGGATATCGAAGCGTTGCGGTTCAATACCGCGATCTCTCAGATGATGGTGTTTACAAACGAGATGACAAAAGCCGGGCAGCGCTCCCGGGCCTTACTCGAACCCTTCGTCCTGATCCTGGCACCTTTTGCGCCCCATCTGGCGGAAGAATTGTGGGAGGTGCTGGGCCACATGCCGAGCGTCTCCCAACAAACTTGGCCGATCTTTGACCCGGTCCTGACGGTGAGCGACCGGTTGACCATTCCGATCCAGGTGAATGGAAAGTTGCGGGCTAAACTCGACGTGGGAGCCGACGCCACTCGCGAGCAGGTCGAAGGGCTGGCTCGTGCGCAGATCGCGGAGTGGCTGCAGGGCAAGGAGCCGAAGAAGATTGTATACGTCGAAAAAAAACTGATGAACTTTGTCGTCTAAGGAAGTGCTGAGTGCTGAGACCAGAGACCAGGAATAGTGCGCCTCGGAACGAGAGGGTGCACTCTTTTTCCACTCTCAGCACTTACGTCTCAGCGCTTTGTCTGTCCCTAGCCCTACTGGGTGGTTGCGGCTATCAATTCCGCGTGGAGGGAGTCGGGCCTACGATTGGGCGGGCGGCAGCGACCTCCTCCCCCACGTCACCGCCACCGCGGTTGGTAGTCCGGACCTTAGAGAATAAGACTTTCGAACCTAACCTGGAGGTCCGCTATACCAACTATCTGCGCCATGAGTTTTCGTCTAGCAGTGGGGCGCAGATCGTTTCGGATTCCGAAGCGGCAGATCTTGTGCTGTCCGGGCAAATTCTCTCGGTCAGTGTTCCGACGCTCAGTTTCAGCCAGACCACCACGCTCGAAAGTCGCGCAGAGGTCTTCGTGATGGTTCAGGTGGAGGAGATCAGGACGAAACGTCTCGTGTGGGCGCAAACGGCGAAGGGCGCGTCGGAATTCTACGTGACGTCCGATCTGCAATTCAACCGCGTCCTGCAGAACCGGGCCTTGGAGCAAGCCGGCCATTTCATTGCCGAGGACTTGGCTTCCCGCTTTCTGCTCCAGTTGGAATCGGGGAAGCTGGCAAAGCCGGCCGCGCATCCAGCATCAGACAATGCGGACACCAACATCAAATAAATCAGATACCCACTATGGCCTCAACCATCTCTCACGCCCAACTTCACGCGCAGCTTGCGCGAGGAACGGTTGCGCCGCTATACGTGGTAGTCGGCGAGGAAGATTTGCTGCGCGATATGGCTCTGGGTGCACAGAAGACCGCGTTGTTGGGAGAGGGCGAGAGCGACTTCAATTGCGATCTGTTCTATGGAGACGATGTGAGCGGGACAGAGATTGTCACCTGTGCTTCGGAAGTAGCCGTGTTCGCGGCTCGGCGAGTGGTGGTGGTGAAGGCGGCCGATAAACTTCCCGCCCGTGAGTGCGACGCGATCCTCCCCTATCTGAAGGAGCCGAATGGCTCCACGGCCGTGATCTTCGTCGCGCCGAAACTTGACGGACGACTCAAGTTCACGCAGGCCTTAGCACGGGCCGCGGTGACGGTCGATTGTTCCCCTCTCAGAGAGGCGCAGTGGCTTCCTTGGCTCAGACAGGACGCTGAACGGGTCGGGGTCCGGCTCAACGAAGAGGCTATCGAGTTGCTCAAAGATACCTGTGGTGGCTCGCTTTACTCGGTCCGGCGTGAACTGGAAAAGCTGGCTGCGTATGTCTCGCCCAGCCACGCTGTCACCGCCGGCGATGTGGCGACGTTGCGCGGAACGGAACCTGGTGCTTCGGTGTTTGATTTGACGTTGGCGATCGGCGGGAAAAACCGCGGGCGGGTGTTGGCGATCCTGGCCAGGAATCTGGAAGCGGGGGAGGCTCCATTGAGAATCCTTGGCTCACTGGCCTGGCAATATCGGAGACTGTGGAAGGTCAAGGAAGTCGTACGGCAAGGGGGCCGCGAGGGGGAGGCCGCTCGGACCTTGCGCATGGATCCTTACAAGGTGCGAGCATTTCTCGAGCAATTTTCTGACGCCCATTTGCATGAGGCGCTTCGATTATTTTTGGATGCCGATGCCAAGCTGAAGGGTGGAAGCGATGGACGTCCTGCGAGAATTCTTGAAGACGTGTTGTTGCGCTTATGTGATCGTGCGAAACCGAACCAACCCCCACCCTGGCCGAGTCGTGGCTCTGAGGTGCCGCAACCGGTGAGGGCGAGAACCATATCGAACGTGCGAACGATTACGAGCGGGAAGCAGACAAGGAGTTGACGTGGAGTGTGAGACGAGCAATCCGGCGCGAGGCCGTGTTTGGTTTCATCACACCTTTCGTCACAGCTTTGCCGAGGGCCGACGTGGCTTGGCGCAGGGATATCGTCGCATCCTCGACCTTCTTCTCAGCCACGGCCGCTTGGACTTTCTTTACGAGGCTCTTGAGGGCACCCAGCGTCGCACGGTTACGGTCGTGCCGCTTTACAGCTTGACGGGCTCGGCGAATCGTCGATTTGTGTACAACCGGCATAGTAGACTCCTATAGAAACGAGCGAGTTTGTACCATACGGCTCAATGAAGCGTCAAGGTAAGCCATTCTTCAAAGGGACAAGCCCATGTCAACCATCATTGCTCGTGACCGCTTAATCTTGGCCCTCGACGTTCCCTCAAGCGTTGAGGCTGAGCGGCTTCTCGATCGCGTGCAGGATCAGATCGTGTTTGTGAAGGTCGGACTCGAACTCTATACTGCCGCCGGACCGGAGATGGTTCAACGCCTGCTCACGCGAGGCAAGCGGGTATTTCTGGATCTCAAGTTTCTCGATATCGAAGAGACCGTTCGTCGGGCCACTGCGCGGGTTGCGGCGATGGGCGTGGAATTCTTAACGGTTCATGCAAACCGGAAGGCGCTGGCCGCAGCCGTCCAAGGCCGTGGAGAGTCCACACTGAAACTGTTGGCGGTAACGGTGCTGACTAACTTTGACAGCCAGGATCTCCGCGACATGGGCATTCAGCGGAGCGTCCAGGACTTGGTCACCGCGCGGGCCTTATTAGCGTCCGAGGTGGGCTGTAACGGGGTGGTGGCCTCTGGCGAAGAACCGGCGATCCTCCGTCCCAAGGTCGGTCCGCGATTTCTGATCGTTACGCCCGGTGTGCGTCCCGCCGGCAAAGATGTCGATGATCATCACAGGGCGACCACGCCGACCCAGGCGATTTCGGCGGGGGCTGACTACTTGGTGATCGGCCGACCTGTCAGAGATGCTTCGGATCCCGCCACCGCTGCCGCCGCAATTCTCACCGAAATGCAGGCGGCCTTCGATGCACGGAGGTGAAAAGTGTCAGCCGTCATTGGTCAACAGTCAATTGGTAATACTTAAAAGGACTATTCTCTCCCATTGACGGATGACCCATGACCAATGACTACTCCACCGGTTGCGGCAGTATTCTCCACTTTGTTAAAATCCCTGATCTCGCAGAGCCTATCTCCTGTAATTCCCCCTTGGATGGTGGGTGTAGCTCAGCTGGTTAGAGCGCCGGATTGTGGATCCGGAGGTCGCGGGTTCGAAACCCGTCACTCACCCCATACAATTTTCTCTTTATAATCAGTCCTCTGCACGCCACCCCTTTTCTGTTTTCGAACTTCCTGTCAACAATGGGTGTTCTGCCCGACTTAAATTGTGGACTGGTAGTTTCGTCAGTTGGATACAGGAAACCCACCGCACTTCACCAGTAGTGCTATGTTGCACGGGTAAGTGAGGCACGACAGGGGGGTGGTGCGCCACGATCAGCGCATTACCCTGACACATTTTTGGCGAGATTAAGGCTTATGCAGCTTTGGAACGGCTGAGATGTTGGAGCAGTTTTTCTTTGAGAACTTCCAGTTCGTTGGCTCCCTTTGAGTTGACCTTGAAACACCGATTCGGATCAAGACCAAGGTGCTGGAGCCTTTCCACTGTTGGTACCTCGTCATCTATCCAAAGCCAGTCACGCTTGCCGGTCTTCGCTACCGCGTCAGTCACCCAGAGTTCCTTGTTTTCGTATTTTTGCCAGTTTGCTGAACGGAAGACTGGAGCTTGAAGGGATTTCATGTACTTCTCCACTGTGAGAACGGATAACAGTGTATCAATCTCTTCGTGTCTCCACATGGTAAGAAACACAATGTCGAAGTGTTCATGCACCCACTTGATCCACGTTTTCGTACCTGGTCGGAGCTGGAATTCTCCGGCGTACTCACCGAATAGCACACCGTCAATGTCATGATAGAGAATAGGCTTCATGAACAAGCTTCCATTCGTAACTGTTAAGGTTAGGATAGCACTACCATACAAAGTTGCAAATGAACCGGTTTTCGAGCTACACTTTTTTTGGCTGAAACGAGCTACAACTCTTTGCAAGTTGGCGCTGGAAGAGGGTTCCCAGGAATGGCGGAGTAGAAACCCGTCACACACCCATACTTTATTCTCTTAATAATCAGTCTTCTACACGAGACCCCTTTTTATTATCGAACCTTTTTCCAACAATGGGGCCAATAGCCTGTTCTGGAACGCCTTGCGCGCTGAGTTTCCGGTACAGAGAAAAGAATACGCTGTTTCACGATTGGTTCAAGTGCAACAACTTGTGGCACAACAAGCCGCTTGGCTCGCTATTGGCTTTGAAGCTCGAACGAAGCCACTCACGAACTTGCCATCGACAAGGGGAGCGATCGCCTCAATGTCAACGCCCGTTCGATTGAAGAGGTCCCGAGCATCTTGGGCGGTGTAGACACGCGTTGCTTCTATGAACACCTGCTCGAAACCTGCCTGTTTGAGTTTCCTCTTGTATTCGGTCTCTTCCAATGCTCCAGTTATGCAACCAGCCCACAATTCGATGTTCTGGCGAATTTCCTTCGGCATGTCGCCTCGGATCACGATGTCCGACACCGCAAACCGCCCACCAGGTTTCAGCACCCGGAAGGCTTCAGCTAACACGCGATTCTTATCCGGCGACAGATTGATGACGCAGTTGGAGATGATCAGGTCAATCGAATTATCCGGTAATGGAATGTGTTCGATATCCCCCTTAACAAACATGTCTCTGTTGGCACCAGTCTTTATTGAAGCCCTCTTTGAGAACTACGGAGAAACCGTCAAGAATAAGCGCTTTAGAAAATAATCGAGTAGTCATAGCCACCGACCGGCACGTGCTTCAAAGTCAGCGGGCCGGAGGGCAATGAAGAACAACGACCGCCCCAAACGCGAAACCATGTCCATCGAAGAGGCGACTGTCTCCAACATGTGATAGGTCGCCTTCATTGTAGAGTTGCATCAAGGCTATCCCCCCTCCGAAGTACCTCCTTCGGGTCTTTCACCCCACGACCCGTGCGCTATTCTTCTCACAGAACGGACGTTCACAGGCTCAGTTGCCAGGAGGCGTCATCATGACCGATCTACGCGCACTCGTCGGAGCATGCTTTCTGCTTGCCGTCATGGGAACTGTTGTTTCCGTCCCGCTTGGTTGGGCCATTGTCCTCGGTATTGGCAAGGCCTACCCATAGAAGATGATCAAGGGCCGACCATACCGTGGAAAGATGAGTAGGTGCAGATGAAGATTCTTCCGCGAACCACGTATGAGCAAATCAGGTACGAGATTGAGGCTACGCGGAAGTAACCGATGTATTACCTCTCGCTGGTCTAGGTTCTCGGGAAGAGGAGCCGTAGGCTACTGTGTCTCCTTGACGGATAAGCGTATGTACGGCCTGCACCAAGGAGGGCAATCATGACTTGTTCACGCTGCTCGGGCCTCACGGTAGAAGACCACTTCCTAGACTTTGAAGGCTCATATGGACAGATGTGGACGGCCAGTTGGCGTTGTGTGAATTGCGGGTGTGTCCACGACTCCGCGATCGAGCAGAATCGCCTGCTCCGACAGGAGAAGGTCTTGACACTCCAAAGTGGTGAGCCGGACTATCAGGATGACGAAGTCCATCTTGGAGCAGAATCCCTCATCAGACGCAAGGCTTGACGTAACCTGGCCGTGTGCACCCTCGATACTTACGCGCCGCACGTGGCCGGAAGCGTTAGCGACCCCCGGCTCCTCCTTCGCACGTCTCGACAAGTATGGGCGCACCATTGCAGATGTGCTCCTGCCGGATGGCACCAACGTCAATCACACGCTGGTTAAAAACGGCTGGTGCTGGTGGTATCGGAAATATGCGCCGGGGGATACGGTGCTCGAAGAGTTGGAGCGGGATGCCCGACAGGGCCGGAAGGGGATGTGGGCCGATCCGCAGCCGGTGCTGTCTGGGCGTGGCGGAAGAGAATCAGTTGAGGCTGCCAATAGAGGGGAAGCTCCGAGGAGTCGGCGGGCGGGGAATTGTGGGTAGAGGCGTCATGGACCGCGCAGACACTAGCGGAAGATTCGGCGGTTGTGATGCTATGGTGCTTTGCAAATCGACGCTAGGGCTGCCAATCTCGTCCGAAGAAAATTTCTGATGTTGTTCCACCTCAGATCTCCACTCACCATGCCGATAGGTGTTTTTGCATTTTGGAAGCGTCTCTTTGCTGTCGGCCCACCAATTTGAAGAAGAACGGCTCTTGTCTCGTCGGCCCACTGTCCCGCTTCTTCCCCCCATCTCGCCGTGAATTCATCGCTCCGATCTCGAAAGGTTCCGGTCCTTCTGCTCTGCCAGTACTCATTGTCAATGCGTTCTCTCAGTGCGTACCCTTGTGTAAGCTGCTTGTTGCATCTAGGCTCTGGCGGAGTTGCGGCTGTTTGCGCCTCGGTTGTCCCTGCGGGTTGTTCAACTTCTCCCCTCTCCTGACGCACTGTCTGCTCATCAGTGGTTGGTGCCTTGGGTGGCGCGCTGCAGGCACTGAGAATTAGAAAGAGAAAAATATAAAGCAGTTTGTTAGCCATTGACACTTGCTCACCTTGCCGATCCGATTTTGAAGGATAGCTATATCGACGAGCACAAGCAAGCTTCCGTAGGAGAACCATTTCGTCTGTAAAAGGGTAGAGAACATCTACCGCGCAATGACTGGCGGGAGAAACGGCGGGGTATCGAGTAGCGGGGAATTGTCCGTGAAGGTAAGCCCGTGCCGCCGTGGGAATGGAAGAAGAAGTAGCCGACTTTCGCTGCGGTAGCTTCGTTGCTTGATCTTCTTGAAAGCGACTCCCAGGGTTGGTGATTCTACGCAATAAGGGCGCCGCCGAGCTATGCCCGAATGAGAAGATGGTCGATGAGAGCAGGTTTTTTAATGTGCATGGCAGCGGGGGTCTGGATAAATCGTTTCAATCTTAACCGGTCAGTTGGGCTCACCCGGATCACATCCACCGTGATCCAGGGCGTGTGCACCTTACTGACTACCGCCAGCGGGATGTCTATAAAGGCCTCTTCGCCTTCCAACCATAATTGGACTTTCACAAGGTCTCCTGTTCTCAGGTAATCAGGGGTGATGAGCTTATGTCCATCCTCTAAACTTTCGAGAACGCAGCCGTCCGCTTGAAGCTGCGTGCTAGCGAGCGGAAGCACGCAGTCAATAGTAAACCTTGTAATAAACCTCGGACTATTTTCCCTAGTCTGTCGTGTCCCCTGAGCCATCTTATAATATTAGCGCAGGATAGAGTGGGGAAGGGGAGCATGGCTATTCCTCAAGAGATGCGCGGGCTTACCCGCCATAGTGGTGATCGAAAAACATATGAGAACGGACCTGTAGCCGGTACCGCCGTGGGAGTGGCAGACAATCAAACAGCTTGTTGTGCACCTATACGATCCGAGGAACCCGGTCCTTCCTGAACAAGACTAGGGTTTGTCCTCATAGGCACTGGTCCGGGGGCGTAGTAAAGTGAAGATGCTTCAGACCGCGTGACGGGGTGACAGCCTCCGCGATATGAAGTAAAGGCTCGGCTCCCAAAAGGACCCGGGCCTTTGTCTTGAGACCGAGGCACACGGCGAGTTCGATGATATCGAGTGCATGGAACTCGCTCACCAGTCGTTTCACCAATCCCTCTTCGATGTCAGGTTTCGGCTCGGCGTTCCTCACACAACCGAGTCGAATTCATCATAGCTGTCACGCGAGGCCACTCGAAATCATCGCGTCGGCGCTCTGATCGACTAAATGAGGTTCGGATCGGGCGTGACCACCAGCCCCACTTTAGGGTCTCACTTGATCGCGGCCCATGGATCCGCAAATGCCACCGCCGTTAACTTCTAGAGGTACTCTCCATGTGCACAGAATGCCTTCTGGACCACCGGGCGCTGCAAGTTCTCAGAAGCCATCGACCGCGCCGTTTTGGGACTGTAGCCCGCTCGGAACGCTGCTTGGGTACCGTTGAGGTCAACGGTATATTCCTGTATGAACCGCTGTTGTTTAGGCGTAAGATGCGCCTGGGTCATGGTGCACACTCCGTTTCGCTCGAGATCTGGCTGTGCGCTAAGTTGACTCGGCCGCAGTACTCACCGAATAAGTGCCGGCCGATCAAATCCGGCAAATTCGTACAGTACTTGAGACGATCGTACCCGGACACCGGGCCGCATGGGGCAAACTTGGCGCCTGCGAGGAGATCGCCGATCTTCTCAAGCGGGAGGAACCGTGCTGCAGGACAATACTCACCAGGTGAGCTATGACGTCGTACAAACCGGTTAATTCCGAGGAGCAGTCGGGCCTTTTCACGCGCAGAAAGATTTCTGCTGGGTGGCCGTCATCATCATGCACGCTGATGTAGAGCGTGCGTTACTCGGCGATCTTGACCTTCTGCGTGATGTGGTTGCGGCGGTTGGGGATTTACGTCTATCTTGTTCAATTTTGCCGCAATCTGCATCCGCAAGTGATTGATCTGCTTGAGTGGCCTGAGGGTCCGGTGAAATTCGAAACCCGTCACTCTCCCCACGCAGGAAGCCGATATCCACGGGACGACCTGTGGCCAACGCTTCATTGATGAGAAGGTGGAAGGCTAGTCCATCATGGATATGAGGACGGAAGATCGCCGGGCGATGCCAAGGCTTCGGGTGCAATTCCGTACCACGTTTTCGACGTCCTCGAAACTTGAAGGGGCGGGCAACATGCTGGATCTGTCTACGGGCGGATGCCGCATCGAGAGTTCGGTCACCGTGGTGCCGGGTGTGTCGTTGGAGTTGCGGATCTATGCACCAGACATCGAATGGCCGCTCATGATAGAAGCAGCAAACGTGCAGTGGGTGAGCGGCCACACATTCGGGCTGGCCTTCTTTCAGATCACGGAGCCTGAGCAACAGCGGTTGGGGCAGGTAATCAGAAACTTGATGGAAGAGATGGAGGATGAATCAACGGCCGACTAGGCTAGCGGACGGTTTGCGTGGTCTCTAATGAATTGAAAGCAGAGCCTGCAAATCCCGGGGCCGAATCGCTCGTTGTGTCGCGGAGACACAACGTTTGTTTAGGGGAAGGGTAACGTAACAATTTTCCCGCAGGTGTCGCACTCCCAGTTCTGCTCGATTCTCCTTATCTCACCTTTCTTCACCTCTCCCATTGCGGGCACCATTTCCCCATGACCGTCCGGACATTCCGGATTCTTCTCCTCGTTCATAGAGTCTCCTATTGTGTGCACCTCCTTAGCATAGCATTCTTGGCGTTGAAAGCCATCAACTCGTTCGCCCTCCTGATCCAACTCGCCGGCAACAGATGACCCAGCTGACAGAGTTGTGTGATAAGTCTTGATCGGACAAAGGGGGGACGTGGAGTGTGCTCATTTCAGTTGAGAGGAAACCGAATCCAACAACTCTTGCCGACTGAATGGTTTCTTGAGCGTCTCGTTCGCCCCCAGATGCTTCGCCGTGTCGAGATAGTCCCACTCCCATGAGCTGCCTGACATCGCAATGATCTTGCAGGCGGGTCGGGTCTTATGAAGGAGTTGAATGACTTCCAAGCCGTCCATGCTCGGCATAAAAATATCGACGAGGGCCAGATCCACCTCCTGATGCTGCAAGAGACGCAGGCCGTGTGGCCCACTTTCAGCGGTCAGGACACGGTACCCCGCCCCTTCGAGCGCAGTCTGGCAGAGCATCCGCAACGGATCGTCGTCATCAATGAACAGGATGGTCGCCATCGGTGTGGGCATCCCTTTCCTGCCTTCGCACCTCGCTGCGAGGATTCCGTGAACCATCCTGCCTCAAGAGGACAACGACAACAGCAAGCGAGTCAACGTTGCCGATTCGAGTTCAGGTAACTCTTTGAACTCGAGACCGAAGGCAGGATCCTCTCTCCAACGTACAACTGCCTTGGAGATATAAATGGGGGAGTGTTGATCGGGTCGAATATGAATTTCTATCGGGATATCGGATGGGACGTGAATTGCGCTCGTCAACCGACACCCTCCGAGGGAAAGGTCAAGCACGAGACCGTCCTCGATATCCACACCGTCAGTGGAAAAGATACTTTTGAACCGGACAGGATAACGTCGGTGCTTACGGTGCTCCACGGTGGGTTCCATAGAGGTCTCCTCATATCTCTCTTTTTAAGTGCGATGGAAAATGATGGTCGAACAAGAGGAACATCCAGCAAGCTACGTGCCTATTCTGAAATGTGCATGTCCTCTGACGTAGTCTGTGGTTTTTCCCAGAATTGCGCCCGTGCACAAGCTCCTGCAGAGGATGGAACGCGGTCCACGTGAATCGAAAATGATTCGGTACTGAATCAAATGTGATTTAGTTCGTCCCTCTCCCTCCCTTAGTTACACCCCAAGGGCACGCCACAAACAAGAGGATATGCGTGCGTTGGGAAAAATTTCCATCAGGTACAAGGCTTTTTCAGTTAGTATGTTGATTTATTGACGTTGCGGTGCGTTTACGCCGCCTGAAATGAGTCTTACCTTCGGAGAGGGAGTGGCTTATGGACTTGCGAGAGGCGCGAGTCTAGCAGACTGTGGGAAAACTGCGGACTTTTTGAGCACCCTGCTAAGGCAGCGATTGCCGATGCTCTTAGAGCAGAGGCTACTCATGTTGCACGGGTGGCTGGAGCGGGGTGGATGGATCTACTGTATTCGGAAGGGGGCGGGGAATTCCATTCTGGCGCTCGAGTTTTTCTAAGACATCTTGCTTGAGCTTCGTCGGTTCCTCAATCCGATTTTCTCGCTGCAGTGCACCCAATTCCGCTGCCTTACGGGCATTCAACTCCACCACGTCTATCTCATCCCTGACTAAGGTTGGTGTCAGGAATACGAGCAGGTTCAGCTTCTCAGTTGCTCGGCTTTGGAACTTAAACAGCCAACCCAGGAACGGGATATCGCCCAAGAGCGGAACTTTTCGCTCGCTGATGATGATGTTATCTCGCACGAGACCGCCGACGACGATCGTTTGTTGATCTTTCGCGATGGTGGTCGTCTCCATCGACCGTTTGGTCGTGGTGGGTCCGACTGGGACGCTGGACGTGCCGCTTCCGATCGTTTGTGCGACATTCTCCGCAATCGCGGTAATCTCCTGCTTGATTTCTAGTCGGATCAGGTCGTTCTCCAGAACCTGTGGGGTGAATTCCAGTGTGACGCCGACATCTTTTCGCTCGATCGTGACGAGGGTCCCGCCCGTGATTCCCTGGGCCTGACCCGTGGGGAACGGACGATTTTCACCCACGACGATCTTGGCCTTTTGGTTATCTGCGGCGAGCACTTGGGGGGTCGACAGGACATTCGTGTCTGTGAGGCTCAGCAACAGTTGTAAGAATGCGCGCACGTTGACCGTGTTGAGGGCCGACACCGCTCCTCCAGTTGCAGCGCCCCCAACAATGGCCTGCGCGATAGTTGACAAATTTTCTGGTGCGGTATTGAGTGAAGCAATGCCTTGCAGTGCACCGCTCTTGCCCGCAGCTATGACCTGAATAGGGTCGCTCCCGATCTGTCTGAGCCGATCGACCTGGACCTCCAAGATGACGGCTTCGACAAAGACCTGATGCCGACGTGTATCCAAGTCTCGAATGACGGACTGCAACTTGGTGTAGGCGCTTTTTGTCGAACTGATGATGATCGAGTTCGTGGCCTTGTCAGCAAAGACCTGGACAGGGGCTTCGAATTCGCTCAAGGGTCTAAATAGTGGTCGTGTGCCCGGTGCCGTCTGTGCCACGGTCTGAGATCGGGCGACGAGATTGGTCAGGATGGCGGCAAGGTCGGTCGCACTGGCGTTTTTGAGTTTGTAGACAAATACCCCGCGCTCCGGAGGAAGGTCCCCCATCGCCACGATTTGATGGACATTGCCCTTCGAGATGACCGCGAGACGACTGACTTCAAGCGCCGCCACGAACATGCTGTACGCTTGGTCGTGTGTGACCTTGGTAGGGGAATACACGCTGATTTTCCCCCCGGCCTTCTTGACGACATCGTCCAAGACGAAGTTCTTACCGGTCAACTCGCTTATGAAGCGAACAAAAACAGAGAGTTCGACATCATTGAAGTCGAGGGAGACGCGTCCGGAGGAGTTTCCTCCAGATTCAGCCCGCGGGGTTAGAGGAAGCAGCAATCCACTCAGCACTGCCAAAAGACAGACGAGAGAAGCCTGCCTGATCCACCTCAAATGTGCGAAAGAGAAAAAGTCCATGATTCCCAAGGAATGTACGCGGAGAAACCGATTATCCCACGGGCCACGTCGAGCATGGAAATAGGAATAGCGAACGGTACCATAGGCTCGTCATCGACACAACCACACAGTGTTCTATTGCATGAGAGCTGCTACTGCAACCACTGATTAGCGCCAGATTTCAGCGACCAGCATAGCCGGACTTGCTGCTTGGTTGCTCGACATCCTGTCCATGGATACTCCCCTGCCTACTCAACTCTGCTTCGTGCTTCGTGGGTTCCCGCAGAAAGGAACAGCCCATTTGCTTGGGGTCTCCTCGAGAGAAGGCCCTCTCGACGCGATTCTTGACGGGCTCGTTCATTTTTGAAAAAGGGCCGGGGAAAGAGGAGGAGGGGCTCGTCTAACATCTTAATAATCAAGGGAGTTCAAATCCACTGCGAAGACCATAATGGCACTAGGATTGCACACCTCGGTCCAGTTTGCCTTCCCTCAAGATCGTGAGAAACCGAACGGAAGCGAAATCTGGTGCAAAGTGGCCAGGGAAGCTACGTCGAATCTTTCGATGATCTGCTAAGGTTGTAAGGTGCGGACCGACAAGAAACACTCTCAAAAAGCTGACAAAAAGACTCCCTCCCGGGTGCATAAACGGGGTGTTGTCGGCTACAGCAAGAAAAGCGCGCTTCTTGAGGAAGCCATCACCCACATGAACACCGGCAAGTACGGCCGGTCGTCTGCTGCGTTGAAAGATCTGCTCTCACTTGATCCTCACAACACGGAAGCTCGACGGCTCTTTGCCACGCTGCATCTACGACTAGGCAGTCTTGCCACGGCTCGGCAAGCATTTGAGTCCCTCGCCAATGAAGCGATCGGGCGGCAAGACTTCTGGTTAGCCGAATCCTTGTTGCGCGAATATTTGGCTGCCGGACCTCGTTGCGTCCCGTTCCTCGAGCTCTTGGCCCATGTATACGAGGAAAAGGGAGATGCCCTGGCCGCTGTGGCTGAATTGGGCAAGGCAATTGACATTCTCATAGAGGGTCCCGACTCTGAAAATCCCAAGAAACCTTCACAGCTCTATGCCAAAGTGAGAGAACTTGCGCCGGCCAGCTCTGTGGCCTTTCAGTTTGCCTCTCTCTTCGATATACAAACAGGCGAGCTTCTTGTGCCTCATCCGCTGGCTCCTGCCGCAGGGACGTCATTGGAAATCGATGCCTCGCAGCCCCAGGACAAAATTCTACCCTCCACCGAAGAATCTAGGGCTTCTGATGTGATGCCATGGGAACAGTTTGAAGGTGCTCCCCCGAGTCACGAGACTTCGCCTCCCACTTCGTCGAATTCCGTCATCGAATCGCTCGATGTTCCCGACGTTATGATAGACCCGGCACCGGTTGGTTCGGTTTCACAGGAACTGGAGGTTCCGCTTCTGGATGAGGGGCTTACCCCTAGCTCCTCAGAGGAGCGAACTGCGGAAGTTGAGGAAGGCATCACCTCTTCCGTCGAATCGCCAGGATTATCCTCTCCCATGCCCTGGGAGCAAATAGAGAACTCGACCATCAGGATTGAGGAAGCGGCCCCGTCGACGGCTCCGTTAGCTCAATCGGAGGGAGTATCTCAGCCTGAATCTGTCTCAGGTCACTTGGCGAGTCCCGCTCCTGCGCCAGACCTGACGGAGCCTAGTGAGTCGGTCTTTGCAGCGGAGCCGTCAACGAGTCCCGCGGTACTTCCAGAACCCGAGGTCCCGACCCCGTCCGCCGCTGATTCCTCGTCCACAGTCCCATTTTCATGGAACACCGTCTTCGACGGCGCATGGAAGTTTGCCACAGGAACTTTGTCATCGAGTTCGCCTGCCGCAGTGTCTAAGCCGGATGCGATCTCACAGGATGCGAGAGAAGTAGAATCAGCCCAACCAGAATCAGTGCCAGCCCCAGAGCTCTCTGCCCCATCCATTACATCAACTCCAGAACCGCCCGTCTCATTCAGCGATCCTGAGCCGTTGCCAGCAGCTCATCCTTCAATCTTGAGTGAAGTGAGTGAATCGATTGCAGAAACAGATGTGATCAGAGAGCCCGATCTGCCACAGCCAACTGCGGTTCTACTTTCGGAAGAACCCTTGTGGCCAGAGGAGCCACCGACTTTATCGAGCGCCATCCCAAGTTCCTTCACGGTGGACCTTCCGGTGCCGCCTCTGTCAGAGCCGGTCGAACCCGCTCGTGAATCTGAGCCAGTTTCGTCCCCCTCTCTTATGGATCCGCAGCCCGTGGCGCCATTTCCGGAAGTCTCCGCTCCGGAGTCTTCATGTTCAACGGTAATCCCGGAAGCACCACCCTCGCCTGAACCGGTTTCCACAGAGCCGCATGAAACACCCATCACGCTGTCCCAGACAGCCGAGGCTCTCCCTCTCTCCGCAGCGTCGAGCAATGCACCATCGGTATCTCCTGCCTCGATGGATACATCGTCGCATTGGAACACGGGCGAAGTTGAGGTTCAGCCACATCGTCCGTCTGAAAAGCAACGAAAATGGGACAAGAAGAAGGGGAAGGCTCCAGTCGTTCCGCCGACTCCGTTACCGCTGGTTGAGGAATCTCCTGAAGTGGTCGCCGAGCTGTCGCGTAGTGGTGGATGGGAATCGGCTCCCTCGGAATCGCGAGCCCCTGTTGTTGAAGCGCTAGCCCCCGTCGTGGAAAAGGTTGATCTTCAGGAAGATACGAGACCGGAATGGGTACGGGCGAGTGAATCGATCACGTTTGTGAATCCTAGCCCATCGTCTTCCGCAACGTGGCAGGATTCCGGCATCGAATCCACTCACTCGAAGCCAGAACCTGCACCTTCGGTCGCTGCGTCGGCTGTTGATGTTCTTTTTGACTCAACGGGAGCAAAAAGCCAGGTTCGCACACAGGATCGTTTGGCGTCGCGAAGACCACGTCCTCGGTTTGCTGCCAGAGTGGCGCGGGTCCGCATTGGCATCTCGTCGTTTATAGGGACCTGTTTTTCGACGACGCGATCAATTGTCTTGTTGTGTTTGGGGTTGGTGTTCTTCGGCGTTGCGCTGGTGGCGGTCGGCATCGGGGCGGTTGGACTGGCCTGGATGGTGATGGAAGCGTCTCCGTCGCCGGTCTATCACAACCTGACAACGAGTGCTCCACAGGCACTCACTGATACAAGGAAAAACGGATATTTCTTGCTGCTCGGCTTCGACGCTTCTGCGGAACAGGATCCGCTCCAAGCGGGGTACGAACGCAGGGTGGCAGGGAGCGATCTTCAAGCTGCGAGCGCCTGCATGCTTGGTGATGAGGGGAAAGAGACGACGACAGGGGCCTCCGACAACATGGTCCGTGGATGGTTTACCAGTGCCGACCCGGTGGCACAGCTGAAGCCGCAGGCTGCAGCGGTACGATCTTGGGCGGCTCAAGAATCGCTTGCCCTCAGGCGCTATCAACAATGGCTTTCAATGTCGTTTGAAGATGTGGGATACGGACAAATCTTGAGCCCGAACTGTACCCATATTCTGCTGGGCCATCGGCTGTACCTTGCAGAAGGGTTTGCGCAGGATCTCAACACCGGCCTGGGACGACTTGAGACCGATATGGGATCTTGGCGCGCTGTGCTGGGGCAGTCGAAGACGTTGATGGTGAAGATGCTGGCAGCGACGGCAGTCCAGGACGATGTTGCAATCACATCAGGGCTCTTGACCCGTCAGGACCTTGATGGGACAGTGATCGGTCGACTCGACAAGATCGTTCGTCCCTTTGATCAGGTTGAGCTGTCCCTCCGATGGCCGATGCAGAGCCATCTTTTGTGGGCAACTAAGGCCGTGACGACGAGCCTGAAGAACGACAAGAACAACGAGCGCCCTCTTTACGTTGTCCTGGCGGCGGCGATGCCCCTTCCCGTGCAACGGCGATCTAATGCCTATGCGGATTATTACGAGGCAGCGAGCAAAGCTGTGGCGGAAGGGCGCTACACCAACTTGCCGAAACCGTCCAGTTTCATTCGGACTCCCGCTGTCAGCGTGGTGGACTACTTGGCGAATCCGATCGAGCACATCATCGGAATCGAGCCACTTCCCTCATGGGATCCCTATGTTGGGCGTATGGTGGAGACCGATGCACGGCTTCGCCTGGCTAGCCTGCAAGTCTGGATGAGACGAGGGGCACAAGAGGGAAATGTGCTCACGCGCCTCGCAAAGGCAGGACAGGCTTACTACGATCCCTTTACCGGTCTTCCGATGCTGGTCGATCAGCGGAAGGGTGTGATGTATAGTGTCGGGCAAGACGGCAAGGATCAAGAAGGTGATCCCCTGCACGATGTAGTCGCAACAATTCCCAAGACTCAATCAGTCGTGTCTGAGAGCCGCCGCTCCGTGTCCCCGCCTCGGTCCAAGTAATCCACCGGTCCCCTCCGTGGACAAAGATTTCTGACTCCTTTGCCTGCTCTTGCCCGCATTATTCATGAGCGCTTCTGCTGCAATCGCGGATTCGCTGCTGCGACGAGCCTTCGGCGGGTAGGCTCGCCGCTCACCCCCTCAACGTACTGTTCAAGTACGCCTCGGGGCCTCGCGGCTCCGCATGCCCGTCTCGCAATGCGACTGCGCGATTTCGCGACGAACCTTCATGAATAATGCGGGCTAGTTGCTTGACACCGCCGGTCGTATTCCACAGAATCACGGCACACCTTTCATGCGAATAGGCACCATGGCGTTCTCACCATCACCATTTCCACACATTCCCTCGGCTAGGAAAGGGACCACATTTCAATCCGCCATTCCGACGCAGATTGTGTCGAACGAAGAATTCGCCCCCTTCGGCCGGACCGCGGCTCAGGCTCGTGTTGAACGGCTCTCCACAGCGCTCGTGGAACGGACCGTAGTTCGACGAGGATTCACGCGTCGAGACTTTCTCAAGACGACCGGCGGGATGGCAGCCGCGTTGCTGGCCATGAACTCGGTCTTTGGGAAGTTCTTTGACATTGGAGAGATCGAACTGTTTGAAACAGCAGCCTTTGCCGAGAAGCAGGGCACGCCCTATTTCATCTTCGATGTCCAGACGCATTACGTCAGCTCGCATTACGACCCGACAGATGCCGAAGACAATCGAAAGGGTGCAGTCTCTAAGTATGCGCTGCTGTCGCTTAGGCGATGGATAAAGGAATCAGGACTCAACCCGAAACTTGCGGGCGATCAAGGTACCATCGACGATCTTTCATGGAAGAATTTTGTGAAAGAAGTGTTTCTCGACAGCGAGACCACCATCGGCCTCATCAGTACGCCGCCGGGGCCCTATCCGCAAGAAGCGGTTGTGCCGCCGAACGAGATGGCGCATATCCGCGACGAGATCAATCGCCTCGCACAATCCCAACGAATGCTCGCACATGGATTGGCTTCGCCCCAACTGGGGGCAGCCGATTTGGACTTCATGGCGATGCAGGCGGAGACACTCAAGGTCGACGCGTGGAAGTGTTATACCGGCTCTTGTCCGAAGGGATTCGATCGTGGCTGGTGGATGGACGATGAGAAAATCGCCTATCCGATGCTGGAGCAAGCTCGAAAACTCAACATTAAGCGTGTCTGCGTCCACAAAGGACTGCCCCTTGGGCCGGTGCCGGACTACAACCATCCCAAGGATTTGATCAAGGCCGCACGAGATTTTCCAGACATCGATTTCCTGGTCTATCATTCGGGGCTCAAGAGCACCTCGACGGTAGATACGGTGTTTGCTAAAACAGGAGAAATTCCCTGGACCACCGAGTTCTGCCGCATGAATCAGGCGCAGTCTGGAATCAAGAATATCTACATGGAGCTCGGCTCGACCTTTGCGCAGCTCGTCACGACCCATCCGGCGGTCTGCGCGCACTTACTTGGGCAGATCATCGACGCGTTTGGTGTCGATCACGTGCTCTGGGGGACAGACTCGATTTGGTATGGTTCGCCGCAATGGCAGATCGAAGCCTTTCGGCGGTTCCAGATTCCAGATCAGCTGATCGAGCAGCATCACTACCAGCCACTCACGCGCCAGGTAAAGGAGCGGATCTTCGGACTGAACGCGGCGCTGGTGTTTGGCGTCGATGCCGAGGCGAAGCGGAATGAGTTGCAGCAAGACGTTCTGGGGCAACTCAGGATGAGCTATCTGGAAGAAGGAACGGAGCCGAGCCACCGAGTGTATGGATGGGTGGCGGGGTAGATGAGACGGGTCCGGACAACGAGCAGGGTGCCCACCCGTCCTCGCACCCCGCCCGGTGTAGGGACCCCGCTGCGGGCGGGTAGGCACCCTGCTCGCTGTCACCCGTGTCATCTGAACAAGTGAGGAAGGGAGGGAAAGGAATAGATGAAAAGCGAGATACTCTATCCAGGGGCGTTTCCCATGGTGCGGGTGGAATTGGCGGCTGGTGAGAACATCAAAGCCGAGTCGGGCGCGATGGTGGCTTGTTCACCGACCATCGACATTGAAAGCAAAATGGAGGGCGGTTTTCTCGGGGCCCTGTCGCGAAAGTTCCTGACGGGAGAGAAGTTTTTCTTCCAGACGCTGCGCGCCACCCGTGGTTCTGGCGAAGCGATGCTGGCTCCTACGGTGCCCGGCGAAATTGTCATCTTGGAACTCGATGGCGTGAACGAGTACATGGTGCAGAAAGACGGCTTCCTCGCGGGCGCAGACGCAATCGCCATCGAAAGCAAAATGCAGAGCCTGAGCCGTGGATTGCTGGGCGGAGAGGGTTTCTTCATTCTGAAAATCAGCGGGAAAGGGACGCTCGTTCTGAACAGCTTCGGGGCCATTCACAAGATCGAATTGAAGCCCGATCAGGAATACATCGTGGACAATAGCCACCTGGTGGCCTGGTCCACCACAACATCCTACAACATCGAAAAAGCCACCTCCGGCTGGGTTGCCAGCTTCACCTCAGGCGAAGGGTTCGTCTGCCGGTTCCGAGGGCCCGGACTCGTGTACATCCAAAGCCGGAACCCTGGCAGTTTCGGAGCGTGGATACGGCAGTTCATCCCAGTCTCCGAATAGCGGATGCTGAAAACGCCTACCTTATCACCCGCCCGACCCAGTCGCGCCAAGACGCGCCAGTGCCCAAGCTTCGTTCTCGGCTCGGAGGAAATCTTCAACGGGGACCCGGCCGCCTCACCACTCGGCGGCGCGCACAAACGAGGTGCTCCTTATTCGTCGCACCGTGCGCCCCAGAGGGTACGCCTCCGGTTTCTGCTCGCCTGCGGCCTCGTTCGCGGCCATTTTGAGCAGCCGTACAACCCAAGATGACTGCTATGAATCCCAACGCTCTCTGTTTCGGTGACGAGTATCCAGCCGCCGGTGTGCCTTGTTTCGTGCAGGTTGATGGGGATGGGCTGACGATCACCTTCGAGTCTGAGAGGGACGACGGCGCGCGAGAAATCGTGCCGTTTTCTGCGCTCACCGTCTCGGCGGGGGGACTGGATCATGACCAACTTGTCGTGAAATGGGCTGGGCAGAAAGGGAAACGAACGCTGTATCTGAAGAATCCTGACGTGATTCGGGCTTTTCGGGAAACGGTCCCCGACCATCTCAGTCTTCCGTTCGCACAGGCCGCGGAGCAGGTGCGTCAGATGCGTCACCGGCGCCGACTCGTCTGGAGCCTGGTAGGCGGGGCAATTCTGGCCACGGTGCTGGGCCTCTGGTTTGAGTTCGATTTGCTCGTCGAGCTTGCAGTGAGTCGGATTCCGGTGGAGTGGGAACAAAAATTGGGGGAATCGGCCTATCGGGATTATCTCACTCATCAGGAGGTAATGAGTGAAGGTCCTGCGGTCACAGCGCTGGGAGAGATGACGCAACGTCTGACTGAGCAGATTCTGAATAGTCCCTACAAGTTCGACGTGGCCGTGGTAAAGAGCGACGTGGTCAATGCCTTCGCTCTGCCTGGCGGGTATGTGGTGGTATTCACGGGGCTCATGAAAAAAGCAGAAAGCGGCGAAGAAGTGGCGGGCGTGTTGAGCCATGAGCTCAACCACGTGCTGCAGCGGCATGGGCTTGAACGGATCGTGAAAAGTCTTGGGCTGCTGACGGTGGTGGCCATTGTGCTTGGCAATCAACAGGGCCTCGTCGGGATGGTGAAACAGCTCGGTGTCGAACTGCTCACTCTCAAGTTCGGCCGGGAGCAGGAGACCGAGGCAGATCTGACGGGATTGCAATTGCTCCAGCGGGCGAAGATCGATCCCTCCGGCATGATCCGGTTTTTCGAACGGCTCTCGGAGAAAGACGAGGGTCGGATGGAATGGCTCTCTACGCATCCGATGAGCACAGCCCGCGCCGACCGATTGAAAGTGGAGCTAGCAGCATTACCGAGGAAATCGCCGGAGCCTTTTACGTTCGACTGGAAACAGGTGCAGGCTTCACTCGGAACTCAGCCGGTTGCCGCCCCATGAATCAGCGCAGAGCCATTCGAATCGGAGTGATTGCCGACACCCATGGCCTATTCGATCCGGCCATCCGGCGACACTTCCGAGGTGTCGATCACATTCTCCACGCCGGAGACATCGGCGATCGATCCGTGATTGAACAGTTGGAGCAGATCGCGCCGGTCACCGCCGTCTCCGGCAACGTCGATGATGAGGAACAGAGCGGATTTCCGTCCGAGGCCGTAATCAAACTAGCAGGCCGCCGTATCGCCATCCGTCATATTCTGTATGAAGGCGGGAAGATCACGAAGGACGGACGAGCCTTTTTGGATCGCGAACGACCTGACATCTGCGTCTTTGGACACACGCACCAGCCGAAGAGAGAATGGCTAGACCACACGCTGCTCTTCAATCCAGGATCAGCTGGACCGAAGCGATTCAAGCTTATCCGAGGTCTTGGTCTTCTGCGACTCAGTGGCACCGAAGTAAAACCGTGTCTCATTTCATTGACTGATAAGGTCGAGTCTCACGGGATGATGTAGAAAACGGGGATAATTTTCTTGGCAAGAACCATCAGTTCAGCTGTATGTATAACTGAAAGTTATCGAGAGGAAGTCGTGCTGTGAAGAGATGAAACAAGGAGGTGCTGGTAATGAACGTATGGAAGGCTGTGATGGCGATAGCTCTTGCGAGTGTTGGTCAGGTAGGAGTTGCGATGGCCTATGGGAATCCTGACATTGGCCCTGGCTGTAGGTTAGGCAAACTTGCCTGGGCAGATTTTAAACGGCAAAAAGACATTGCACCTTAAGTACTCATGGCGACGACGAATGGAACCTTTGGGAGTCAGACCTTCGGGATTAGTTTTGGGACATCGGGCTGCACGAATGATGGGAAAGTCTGGGCGGAACATAAAACCGAGTATTTCGTTGCAACCACGTTTGAAAACCTTGCAGAGGACATGGCACGGGGACAAGGCGAACATTTGACCGCTTTGGCAATATTACTCGGCGTGCCGACAGACCACCAGCAGATGTTCTATACGCTGGTGCAAGAACGCTACCTCGAACTCATTGGTCATGGAGAGGCATCGCCGAGCGCTCTCATCAAGGCGCTGGATGAGGCCATGGCAGGACATCCGTCTTTGGCCAAGGTTGAAATGGTACAGTAGCGAGTGTGAGTCCGCACATGTCCTGGAGGTCAATTATTTTTTTCTAAACAATCGTGGTGACTTGAGCTATACTGCGTATTATTGTATCGGATAGTCGTAGGCGGCACCTCACCAAACTCTAAAGGAGGAGAGACTATGTCGAAGAAGGTACTCATGATGTCAGTTGCGGTGCTCTTTGGCATGCAGGCAGGCCTCGCAATGGCGGCCAATCCAGACACAGGGCCTGGCTGCGGGCTGGGCAAGCTCGCCTGGAGCGATTATTCGCACCAGAAGAATATCGGACCCCAGGTGTTGATGGCGACCACGAACGGCACCTTTGGCAGCCAGACGTTCGGGATCAGTTCGGGGACCTCGGGCTGCACGAACGATGGGAAGGTAATGGCCGAGCAGAAGACGACGATGTTTGCTCAGCTCAACTTTGAGAACCTGTCTCAGGAAATGGCGCAGGGCCAGGGCGAGCATCTGGCATCGCTCGCCACCTTGATGGGTGTGCCGGCCGAGCACCAGGCGGCGTTCTTTGCCATGACTCAGGAGCGGTACGCCTCCTTGGTCAAGACAGGTGAAGCCTCACCGGTCGCGATGGTCAAAGCGATCAACGACGCCATTGCCACGCACCCAGTCCTTGCCAAGATTTCGACTCGCTAACAACCAGCACGGGGCTTCGACGATGAAGTCGAAGCCCCGTGTCTTTCTGACCCGCCGCTTGTACATCAAGCTACTGCTGTTCATGCTCCTTCTCGCTCCAGCCTCGCTGGTGGGTGCGGGTGAGCCTCCAGAGAATGCGTATCTCGTCGAACTAACCGACAAGGGTCGGCTGGCCAAGCTCGCCAGCGAGCGAGAGTGGCATCTCCTGCTCCATTACCGAAAGAATCTGCTTGGCGGCCACACCAGCGAGCAGGACGACCCTGGGTATTTCATGTCGCCCGATGGGAAAACCGATCCACAGGCAGAACTTGACGCGACGCTGAAGCAGTTCTTCTCTGATGATCTCGTTGGCCGCTCGAAGCAGCCGGCTCAATGTGCGTTCATCGCGCGGTATGAGTGGTTGAAGCAACGCCTTGCATTTGATGAAACCCGCCTCCCACCGATGGCCTGCGAGCGGTTCGATCGGTGGTATGCCGATTTTGATGCCCAATCGATCACGCTCATTTTTCCCTCCGCCTTCCTGAACAATCCCGCGTCGATGTTCGGACACACGCTGCTCCGAGTGGATCAGAAGGGCCAGACTGAACAGACCAGAATTCTGGCGTACACGATCAACTATGCGGCGGACGTGCCTCCCGACGCCGGAATGGCCTATCCGATCCGGGGCATTTTCGGCGGGTACCGCGGATACTTCTCGACGATTCCGTACTACCTGAAGGTGCAAGAGTATCGAGACATCGAAAATCGGGATATTTGGGAATATCGCCTAAATTTCTCGGAAGATCAGGTAAGGCGGTTCCTGATGCACGCGTGGGAACTCGGGAATGCCTCCTTTGACTATTTCTTCTTCAAAGAGAACTGTTCCTATCATCTTCTAGCGCTTCTCGATTACGCCGATCCCACCCTGCACCTTACCGACGAGTTTCTTTTTTGGACCGTCCCTGCCGACACAGTCCGGCTGATTGCATCGAAGCCTGGACTGGTTTCCAGTATTGCGTATCGGCCTTCCCGTAGCAACGTGATCCGGCGGAAGCGTGAAGCTCTGCCTTCGGAGGAACGGGAGATCGCTCATCGGCTCACAGAGGATGTCGGCGAGCTGAAATCCTCGGCATTGAGTCGATTGGAGCCTATGCGACAGATCTTCGTTCTCGATCTCGCCTCCGACTACCTCCGGTATCGAATCGATACAACCGACGAACCGCCGCCTGAACTGAAAGAGCAAAACCGCGCCATTCTTGCTGCCCGGAGCGAAATCAGATTGCCTTCGGAAGAATTTCTGGTCGAACCGTTCGCTAAACAGCCGGAGTTGGGTCACAATACTTCACGAGTCAGCGTGGGCGCAGGTTGGCGAAACAACAGCGCGTTTGAAGAGCAGACGATACGCGCGGGATATCATGACCTGCTCGATCCCGAAATCGGATACACCCCGAACGCACAGATTGAGATCGCCTCGGTGACGATGCGGACCTATAACCGGGATAATCAAACGAGATTGGAGCGTGCCACGCTGGCCAATGTCGTCTCGCTCTCTCCGATAGATTCGGTGTTTCACGCGCCATCGTGGAAGATCAATGCCGGCATGAACACGATTCGCTTCGGCAGCTGTAAACTCTGCAGTAACGGGGTCCTGAACGGCGGCATCGGGGCGGCGGTGGAATCTCACTGGCTGAAACGGGAAGTTATTTTCGCCTTCGCAGAGGCAGAGGCCAACTACAGCCGTGCCTACGACGAGGACCATCGCGTTGGTGGGGGAGGAACCGTCGGCATGCTGACCGATCTCACCGACCGATGGAAACTGATGGCATCTGGAACATACCTGTGCTATGCCTTGGGGGATAAGTCAGATGACTTTCGATGGTTCGTGGGCCAACGATACGCTCTCCTCCAGAATCTGGCTCTACGGCTCGAATACAACCACCGCGACCACGATAACGACGTCATGTTCTCGGTGCAGGCATATTTCTGACCCAGACTCCTAAAAAGATCGAGCAGGCCGGCCGTTACTGAGAACTGGGGGAACTCGTCTGTTCCGTAGGAACTGGCTGAGGGTTTCGGCGGTGCTCAATATACTTTTCCTGCGAATCCTGGGCATCGATCACGACCTTTGAGATCGGCGGGGGTGTATAGACATGGATTTCGAGGACGCGATTGTCCGAACCGTAGACGATTCTGGTTTCTTCATCGTGTGGTTGAACGAGCTCGATGACGGTCAGTATTGGCTCCGCCAGTCCGATGGTGGCGAGGTCGACGTAAAAGTTGACCCAAGCACGTCCGGTATTAGGAGAGTTCGCCATTTCAAACCTGTAAGTGACCTCTTGCTTCCCTTCAGTTAGCCCATTCGTGGCTGCAGGTTGACCAAATTCTGCTTTCACTTGGTTTCGAGGTGCCCCGACCGCGATATAGTCGAAGTTCGGTTCCTTCTTCCCGCTGAGCGCCATCGCAATGGAGCATCCCGATAGGATCAACATCGCATAGAGCCCGCACACCGTCGTCAGAATTCTGTGAGTCAGCATGGTCTCCTTCCATCAACGCGACGCACGGGCGGTTGGCAAAGAACAGTACGAGGGTTGTATAGAGCAGTCACGGAATTCTGACAAGCGAATTCTTGCGTTACCCCATCGAAATGGAAGTATTATTACCTCAACAACCTCGCCCTTCCTTCTCTTGATAGGTTTCGGCTATTCTTCCTCCGTGAGCCTCCTCGATCAATTCTTCGTCTACCATCCTGATCCGTGGAAGGATCAGGACTGGAAAGCCCACAGTGGCTTACCGCTGGAAGAGGTCTGGTTCCAGTCGGGGGACGGTACGAAGCTGTTTGGGTGGTATGTGGAGAACCGCGCTACAGCAGCCGTGATTTTGTGGTGTCATGGGAACGCGGGCAACATCATCAACCGGCTGGAGAATCTGCGCGAACTCTACCGGATAGGGTTGTCTGTCTTCATCTTCGACTATCGTGGGTATGGGAGAAGCCAGAGTCTTCGTCCGAGTGAAGAGGGGCTTTATCAGGATGCGCTGGGAGCGCACGATTATCTGACGCGAACCAGAATGATTCTCCCTGAGCGGATCGTCCTATTCGGGCGCTCGCTCGGCGCGGCTGTCGCAGGGGAACTTGCTGCGCAGAAGCCTGCCGCGGGCCTGATCCTCGAATCATCGTTTCCGTCGATTGAAGCGGTGGCCAGGTTCCATTATGGTGGGGTGCCGGTTCATTGGCTGCTCGGAGCAGACTTCAAATTGATCGATCGCCTTCCGCAGCTCTCGCTCCCGAAGCTGATCATTCATGGCGACAAAGACGACATTATCCCCCTCGAATTGGGCAGGCAGGTCTTCGAGGCGGCCAAGCCACCCAAATTCTTCTACGTCATTCCCGGCGCTGACCACAACAACACCTACCAGGTCGGGGGCGCGGCCTATTTCCGACGATGGGTCGAGTTCATCCGGGCGGTCCTTCAATCCTAAGAGAGGCCGATTCAGATCCACCGGCTCCAATAAAGAAATGATTGGAGATTGCCTCGACATTTGGTACAGTGCGCGCCAGCTGAGCCGAGGACCTTCTCAGAGAAGCGGCTGGATGGCGGTCGCAGGAGCCCTCTTCATGAGCAACGTGGGGTAAGGGGCCAGGATGGTGATTCCCTTTCGTCTGCTGACGTTCAGTCTACTGGGTGTCGCGATGATGCTTGCCATTGGCTGTGCAGGGAAAGCCGGCACGACACCGCCTCCGGGGCTGAACGACGCGAGGCCAGCCTTAGATCAGGCTACTGCACCGGCTTCCTCATCGCGGCCAGAGGCTCCACCCGATGACCTGCTTGATCCTTTTGCCAAGGCCGATGAGGGAGCCGGTGAGGAGTATGATCCCTGGGAACCGATGAACACCAACTTCTTCGAGTTCAACCGCCAGGTCGATCGATTCGTACTCAAGCCGGTGGCAAAAGGATATGATTTCATCCTGCCCGACCTGGTTCAGGTCGGTATCAGCAACATCTTTTACAATCTCCGGTTCGCTCCCCGTTTTTTGAATAATGTGTTTCAGGGCAAGATTAAAGGCGCCGGGATCGAAGTCGGGCGGTTTCTGATCAATAGCACGGTAGGATTAGCCGGGTTCTTTGATCTCGCGAAAAAAATCGATCTCGTAACGTCGGAAGAAGACTTGGGGCAGACTCTTGGATTCTATGGCGTCAAACCAGGTCCCTATCTCGTGTTGCCGCTGTTCCCTCCCTTCACCGTTCGGGATTTTGTCGGATATGTCGGTGATGTATTTCTCAATCCGATCAACTGGATGGTCGTACCGATCATTGAAGTCGACGGCGTACCCTCTGTGATCGCCCACAAGAACCGTACGACGACGAGCATCATCCAAATTGGGGCCCGCGTCGGAGAGATCGTCAATGAACGGTCCAGGAATCTCGAAACGTACCAGGGAGTCGAGGAAGCAACATTGGATCTCTATAGCGCCGTCCGCAACGGCTATCTGCAGAAGCGTGCCCAGTCAATCCGGGAATAGGGACGTGAGGGGGTGAGGCGTCAGGCGTAAGGTGAGAGGAAACTAGCTCTTCGTCCTTGCCGTCCTCTCACGCCTCACGTTTCACGCCTTACGACTTACGGGATTATCCCCAGTTCCCGGCCGACTGTGGCGAAGGCGGCGCCGGCGCGCTCAAGCTGTTCCTGTGTGTGGGCCGCCGACATCTGCACACGAATTCGTGCCTGGCCTTCCGGCACAACCGGGTAACTGAAACCCACGACATAGATCCCTTCCTCCAACAGCCGCTCTGCCATCCTGGTAGCGAGTGAGGCGTCGCCCAACATGATTGGGATAATGGGATGCTCACCGGGAATGAGCCGGAACCCGAGGGCGGTGAGTTGCGCGCGGAAGAAGGCCGCATTCTCGCGCAGCTTGGCCCGTAACTGGTCGCCTTGGGCCACTAGGACCACGGCCCGTCGAGCCGCCGCGGCGATGACCGGGGGAAGCGAATTCGAAAACAAATAGGGTCGCGACCGCTGCCGCAGCAGCTCGACGATTTCCTTTCGCCCGGAAACAAAGCCACCAGCCGCGCCACCCAATGTCTTGCCCAGCGTGCTGGTGACGATCTCGATCCGGTTGGCGACGCCGAAATGGTCCGGCGTGCCGCGCCCGTTGCGCCCGAGCACACCGGTCGCGTGACTGTCGTCCACGATCATCGCTGCATCGTACCGATCCGCCAGCTCGACGATCCGATCGAGTTTCGCGAGATCGCCGTCCATGGAGAAGACCCCGTCTGTCGCGATCAGGCGAAGGCGGCAGGTTGCCGCGTCACGCAACTTGGCTTCCAGGTCTGCCATGTCGGAATGCGCATAGCGGAGCCTGGTGGCCTTGCAGAGCCGGATGCCGTCAATCAGGCTGGCGTGGTTCAAGGTGTCGCTGATGACGGCGTCTTGCTCGCCCAGTAGTACCTCAAAGAGCCCGCCGTTGGCGTCGAAGCAGGAACTATAGAGAATCGTGTCCTCGGTGCCCAGGAAGGTGCTGATCGCCTGTTCGAGTTGTTTGTGAAGATCCTGCGTGCCGCAGATGAACCGGACGGAGGCCATTCCGTAGCCATGCTCTTGCAGTCCGGCGGCTGCGGCCTGCCTGATGTCAGGGTGATTGGCGAGCCCCAGATAATTGTTGGCGCAGAGATTGAGGACCTCACCTTGCGCCACGCGAATCTCGGCTCCTTGCGGACCGAGGATCTGCCGCTCAGATTTGAAGAGGTTTGCCGCGCGGATTTCAGCGAGTCGCTCTGAAACAGTTTTCTTGAGTGAGTGGTAGGCCATCGGACTGTTAGGACCGAGTGCTGAGTGCTGAGACTTAGGTTATCATCGGATTCGGTTCTCAGTACTCATCTCACAGCACTATGATTACGGAATCAGGACCACTTTTCCGCACTGGCCGGAATTGATCAACTCGAATCCCCGCGCGAAGTCTTTCATGGGAAACGTATGGGTGATCACCGGCTTGATATTGAGTCCGGCCTGGAAGAGACCGGTCAAGCGATACCAGGTTTTAAAGAGTCGGCGGCCTGTAATGCCGTAGACGCGAATCCCCTTAAAAATAATTTCATTCGCGAGATCGCAATTCATCGGGCCGGTTGGAATGCCGAAGAGTGTCACGCGTCCGCCGTTCTTCACGGCACTGAAGGCTTGATGCAATGCCGTAGGGTTCCCGGACATTTCGAGCGAGGCGTCGACGCCTTCGCCGGCGGTGATTTCGCGAATGGCGGCGGCGATCCGGTCCGCTGTCTCGGTCTTGGCGTCGAGTAGGTGATCGACACCGACTTGTTTGGCGAGGCCCAGGCGGTACGCACTGACATCTGTGGCGATGATCACGGCGGCGCCGGCCGTTCGTGCGACTGCGGCCGCGAAGAGTCCGGTCGGACCACAGCCGGTGATCAAGACCGTCTGTCCCGTGAGGTCTTCGACTAAGGCGGCGTCGACGGCGTTGCCGAGCGGTTCTTGAACGCAGGCGAGTTCCGGTGGAATGGCGAGCAAGGTCTTCCAGAGCACAGTTTCAGGCAAGACGACGTACTCTGCGAACGACCCGTCGTGATCGACGCCGAGGATGCGGTAATTCTTGCACACATGCGCCTGTCCGGTGCGACATTGGAAACAGTGACCACATGTGAGGTGCGACTCGGCGGCGACGTAATCGCCCACCTTGACGAGCGTTACATCCGAGCCGACCTCCACGACCTCGCCGCACATTTCATGACCAATGATGCGCGGCGGGTGAATGCGGCTGTGAGCCCAGGGATCCCAATTATAAATATGGGCATCCGTCCCGCAGAGAGAGGTGGCTGTGACGCGGACGATCGCATCGGTGTGGCCCGGTTTCGGATCCGGCCTGTCTGTGGCGGTCAACCCTGGTTGTGCCGATGTCTTGACGAGCGCACGCATGGGATCATTGTATACCACGTGCTCGATCCCGCCTACTCTTTCAGAAAAAAACGGGTTGCGCCAGGGTTCGCGAGATCGGTAGGATGTGATCTATGAAGGCTCTGCACCACCGAGGCCTTGTGCTATTGGCGGGGGTGTATTGTGCGGCGTTCTTCTGCCCTGTCCTCATCGCACCAGCGCACTCCGCATCATCGCCACAGACGGCTTCCTCGTCCGGCCCCACGAAGCGGTGGGCGCAGTTTGAGTTGAGCCAAGCGGAGTCGATAGGGGATCCGCAAACCGGCAAGCCCGTCACGCTGACGATTTTTCTTGGAGGCGTGACAGCTGGTATGACTCCGGTGGTGGCGACCTGTGAATCGGTGATGTTTCAAGCCCAAACGGTCACGCTTGATCCAGATGAAGAGTCGATGGCGTTAAAGGGGACTGTGACGCTCGAGCCGATCCTGATGAGTCGGACCTCCGTGCCACCAAGGGCGGCGCGAGTCCAAGTGACGTTTGCTCGATCCCGACAGGACAAACTCGAACGGTTCATGCGGCGGATCGTGTATGTGACCATGGATCGTTCGGAGCCGGCCAATGAAAATGGCGAGTTGCCGCCCATTCGTCCCGAGGAATCGCAGAGCGAGGATGTCATCTTGGACGAAGTGCAACCGGCCGTGGAACCGGTCTCGACCGGCGCCTTAGCCGAGGAAGATCTGGTCCCCTTTGCCTCCCCAGGGGAGGGGAAGGCGTACTGGCAGCAGGTGAGTCACCTCATCAGCCGGAGTTGGGCCCGCCAGGTCCGCGGAATCAGACGAGCGCCAAGCAGCGAAACGGTGAAGGTCCGTTTCAAGATGTTTCCCAACGGTCGTGCCCAGCTGATCGAGATTGAGAAAGGCTCGGGCGCACGCGAAATCGACGAAGCCGGAATTTATTCGGTGGTCAATGCCCAACCGTTCCTGCCGTTTCCCAGCGAATTGGGGGAGGACACGGTGGACGTGCATGTCCGGATGCGAACCGGTAGTCGGGGACGGTCTCGCGAGGTGCAGTCGGTCGGAAATCTATCACACAGCAAGCCTGATGCGTCGGGCCAGCCTTCGAAGAAGTAGGTTGCACCCATTCAGTACCTGGCCGCGATACGTTTAACCCAGAAGGAGTAATTCATGCTGAAGAAGAGTGGGCAGAGTTGGGGCGTGCTCTTGCTGCTCGGAGCGACGGTCTGGTTCCCGTTGGTGGTTCACGCAGAACCAGCTCGTTGGAACTTGGACCCTGAACATTCGACCATCGAGTTTCGAGTCACACACATGGTCGTGTCGAAGACCACAGGGAGGTTCATGGATTATGCCGGGTTTATCGACATGGATGCCGAAGCCGGCACCGTGAAGGCCATTGAGGCCACGATCAAGACTGGGTCGGTGAATACGAATCACGAAAAACGGGATGCCCACTTGCGGAGTGCCGACTTTTTCGACGTGGAACATTATCCGACGATAACTTTCAAGATGAAGAGCTACAAGAAAACCTCAGAGGGCTTTACAGCGGGGGGAGACCTCACGCTGCACGGGGTGACCAAGGAAATCACCCTGGTGGGCCAGTATAACGGGACGACGAAGGATCCCTGGGGCAATACCAGGGCCGGCTTCAGCGCGGAGGGGAAACTCAACCGCAAAGACTTCGGTATGGTCTGGAACAAGACGTTGGATAGCGGCGGGCTCGTCGTGGGCGATGAGGTCCAGATCCGGCTGGATATTGAATGTATCAAGGCGAAACCCTAACAGGCTGCTGAAAAAGGCCCCCAACTTCGTTCTCGGTTCGTCACAATCCTCAACGTACCCGAGAGGGTACGCCTCCGGTTGCGACTCGCCTGCGGCCTCGTTGGATGACCTTTTTGAGCAGCCTGTGTTGTGTTCGTCCATTTGCGCGCGGTTCACCATCGGCCAATTTTCCTGAGAGGAATCAATGATGAAGGCGATGGTCCTGGCGCGCACAGCAGACGTGGGAACTTCTCCGTTACGGCTTCGCGAGCTTCCAATGCCGGAGCCAGGCCCTGGGGAGATCCTGGTTTGCCTCACTGTCTGCGGGATCTGCCGGACTGATCTTCACGTCATCGAAGGCGAGTTGGCCAACCCCTCGCTTCCGCTCATTCCCGGCCACCAAGCCGTCGGGGTCGTGAGTCAGGTTGGCGCAAGCGTGACTGAGCGGACAGTTGGCGAGCGAGTCGGGATCGCCTGGCTGCAGCACACGTGCGGCCGCTGCGAATTTTGCACGAGCGGACGCGAGAATCTGTGCGAGAGCGCCAGATATACCGGCTATCAGGTCGATGGCGGATATGCAGAGTATGCACTCGTCCCGGCAGCATTTGCCTATCCGATTCCGCCGGTCTTCAGTGATGAAGAAGCGGCCCCCCTCCTCTGTGCCGGGATCATCGGCTACCGCGCCTTACGCCTGAGTGGAATCCAGCCGGGCCAACGGCTCGGTCTCTATGGATTTGGAGCGTCCGCTCACATTGCCATCCAGATTGCTCGTCATTGGGGTTGTCAGGTCTATGTCAGTTCGTTGCAACCGGAGCATCAACGTCTCGCACGTGAATTGGGCGCTTCATGGGTGGGCGGGGCGACCGACAAGCCGCCGGATAAGCTGCACGGTTCGATTATCTTTGCCCCGGCAGGGGAATTGGTTCCGCCGGCCTTACGTTCATTAGAACGCGGCGGCACGCTCGCCCTCGCCGGTATTCACATGACGCCGATTCCCTCGCTCGACTACGATCGCGAGGTCTTTGGAGAGCGGGTCATTCGAAGCGTCACAGCCAATACGAAGCAGGACGGGTTCGATCTCCTGCGCGAGGCGGCTGCGATTCCCATCAAACCCCGCACCTTGTCATTCCCCCTCGCCGATGCCAATCGCGCTCTGCAAGAGTTGAAAGCCGGACGCTATTCGGGAGCCGGCGTGCTCGTCCTCTCGTAAGCGATCCAGGGAAAGTGAATGGATCTCCATTGGGACACGGAAAGCCAACCCAACATATACCAGTCTACGCTGATTGTTTCTGCTGAAGAAGGACGTGAGTTCGCTGGCTGGTTTCTTTGACTAGGGTGCCCATCTTCGAGTGGGAGGGTTCGAAGTCGATGGAGAGATCGTAATGGCGAAGGCGTTCGCTGGCTGTGGGGCCGATGGAGGCAACGACCATCTTTTTACACGCCTCTTTGAACTGCGCGGTGGTGCCTTCCTGTTCGAGCACCTGCATAACATGATCGATCTGCGCCGCGTTGGTGATGAGCAGCACGTCGACTTGCCCAGCGACGATGGCGTCGAGGACCCTTCGAAGCAGAGCTATGTCATTCGGCAGTGCCCACTTGTAAATCGGGACTGGCGTAATCTGCGCGCCGCGCTCCCGCAGTGCTGCAAGGAGATCCGGGTTCGACACCCCGTATTCCTGTACTGCAATTCGGACTTCGATGAGCGAGCCTCGCTCATCGAGGACCTGCAGGATGTCCCGCCAGGTGTTGGGCTCAGGGACCGTGATAGACGGGGTAAGCCCAAGCTCCTTCAGCGCGGCGACCGGCTTGGGGCCACGTGCGAGTACGGTCGTGCGAGCGAGGGCCGCCTTGACTGAATCCAGGGAGTGGGTCGTCTGAAGAATTTCGATCATGGTCTTGGTGCCGACACCGGTCAAGAGGATGACCATCTCGAAATGCCCGGCCAGGAGCCGCTTGCCGAACTCCAGGACCGCCGTATTGTCGGAGAGCGGAATCTCGCGCAAAGCCGGCGCGACGTGAGGCTGCCCCCCGTAGCGCTCGATCAGCCGCGCCATTTCTGCGGCCATTCGCGATTCAAAGGCGGCGACGTTCAGGCCATTGAAGCAAACGGTAGCCATGAGGTCTTCGAAGGAATAAGTAATAGCCGACGCGGACTGTGTCTTCAAGATGGGGAGCGTGGGTATCGTACCATAATTAGCCAGAGAGGAAGCGCAGCCATCGGCCCGATTGAGGCGAGCCGGGCCTTAGGGATTTTCAATTGACGGAGCCGAGGTGGCTCCCTACTATACGGACACGATTGAGGACGACTATGACTGCTCCACTCCATCGAGGATTACGCCATGTGGCGTTGCGCGTCACGAATCTCTCTCGTTCTCGCGCGTTCTATGAACAGTTGCTGGGGATGAAGGTAGTGTGGGAGCCAGACCCAGAAAATGTGTATTTCAGTTCCGGATCGGATAATTTCGCCTTACACCAGATTCCGGCATCCGAACTCGCATCGTATCAGCCTTTGAAGGGGCAATCGTTGGATCACATCGGCGTGATCCTTGAGAGCCCTGAAGCAGTCGACCGGATGTATCGGGAGATCGAACCGCGTTTACGGCAGCTGGGCGGGCGGGTCGTGACACCGCCGAAGCAGCATCGCGACGGCAGCTATTCCTTTTACTTTTCCGATCCAGACGGGACTGTCATTCAAGCGTTGTACGAACCCACCATCAGTAAACTGAGATTCAGTGTTGAGACGTGAGTGCTGAGATATAGGAAGGCGATAATGCCTGAACGATGCGCAGCAAGGCGGTTCGAGGATCTTATTGCATGGCAAAAGGCACGGGAGTTGACCAAAAAAGTGTACGAGGTAACCGGTAATGGGCACTTTGCGAGAGACTTCGGATTACGAGATCAGGTCAGACGTTCGTCGGTCTCAATCATGGCCAATATTGCCGAGGGGTTTGAGCGGGCCAGGCAAGCAGAATTTCACCAGTTCTTGAGTATTGCCAAGTCCTCTTGCGCGGAACTTCGCTCTCACTTGTATGTTGCGCATGACGCCAAGTATGTTGATGCCATCATGTTCAACGACCTGATGAGGCTTGCGCAGGAGGTCTCTCTTGTCCTCGGCGGTCTCAGATCAGCCGTCCAACGTCGCCGTGCAGAACGGGAATCACATGATCGCTAGTTCCCACGTCTCAGCACTCAGCACTCAGCACTCATATCCATGAGTCAAATCTGGAAAAGCTTGCTGCGCGGACACTATCTGAGCCTGGCGCCCTGGGCCTGGGTTCAATTGGAGAGCGCGGACCCTCCCGGGCCCTTTCCTTTTATTTCAGGGGTGGCGCCTGAAGTCGTCGCGAGTCTCCATGAAGCCCATGGCCTCCTCTCCAGCGCGATCGATACAGCCATCAGCGATGTCTTTTCCAAGCGGGCCCCGCTCGACGATCCCGATCGTCAACGGCGATTGGAAGATGCCTATGCGGAGGTAATCAACTCCCGCCCCTATCTGCAGCAGCACATTCGTTGCGGGCGGAAGCTGGACGGTACGTTTCAATGGGAGTTTCCGACTGACCCCACCAAATCCGCTACAGTCATTAACGGCGGGCTCCGGATCTTTCATTCCGTAAAGCGGCAGGCGATTCCGATCGGGTTCGACCAGCGACAGTTGGGGCCGCTGGTGGGAAAGGTACTGGGGTTCCTGGACGGCACGCATCAGACCGACGAAATCAACACAGTGGTGGAGACCTCGGGGCGAGATGGAGAACGATTGCTCACGCGACTGATCGAATCCCTTCATCAACATGAGTGCTTGGTCAGCTCGAGCACCTCCTCTATCAGATCCCGCTGGTTCGAGACGCTGCAAGATCAAGACATTGTCCATCTCGGCCATGCCGCGCTGCTGTATCGGCAACGGGACCAGATGCTGTTGTTCGATCCCTGGCTGCTCCCCTGGTTTGCGGAATCCTCCGTCCCGTCGCTCTGGGGATCGCTGCTGCCAAAACCGGCTGCCGTATTCTTGACCCATGATCACGACGATCATGTGGATCCGCGCACGCTCTTACACCTGCCCAAAGACATACCGATCATCGTGCCGAGCCGAAGGAATCGGCGTACGCTCTCCTACGATTATCTATCGCTCTTGCGAGAACTGGGATTCGGCCACGTGATCGAATTGGCGCATGGAGAAAGTTGGGCGTTCGAAGGAGGAGCCGTGTACTCCGTGCCGTTCTACGGCGAAGATCCCTGCGATCTGAAGATGCCGCGCAACTGCTACCTCATCGCCGATCGTGGCTATAACGTGCTCGTGCATGCGGACAGCGGGCCGACGAATAGCGGGAAGTCACCCCTCAAGGACGGAGTAATCCAGTCACTCGCGCAAAAGCATGGGCCGATCCCGCTGGTGTTTGCCTCGCAACAACAACTGCTCGAAGTCCGTGGCCATGCGGCCCACGCGCCCTTGTCTCATCCCGGGAAATGGCTCGACGTGGGAGAAAACGGCTATCTCACGAATGCGTATCTTACCGATGTCTGCGCGGCGGCGCAGGCCAAGCTTTTCGTGTCGTATGCTACCGGCGGCGCAGATTGGTATCCGGACCATCTCTCGTTCATGTTCAGCCGACGGAATCCCGCCCGCACAGCGCTGCTGACGGCCCACTGGGAACGGCCGGAAACTCTCAAAGAACTTCTCGTCAAGCATGGATGCGGGTATCATTACGCTCATGCGTTGGATCTGTTTCGTCGCACGACCGACGGGCTGGTGGAACCGCTGACGACCGGGGAAACCCTGACGCCCCTGTCGTTCTACCGGCTTGACCACGGCGATCCTCCGTTTATGAAATCCAGTAGCCGCACCACACCATCTCGCTATATCGACAAGGACCGACTATGACCACGCGCAAAACGCAGCACGCCCCGATCCTCGTCACCGGTGTCGCCGGATTCATCGGCTTTCATACGGCGGTCAGGTTGCTGGAGCGAGGCGAGCGGGTGAACGGACTCGATAACGTCAACGACTACTACGACGTGCGACTGAAGAAGGCGAGGCTGGCGAAGCTGAAGCCCTTCAAGCAGTTCACCTTCACCAAAATCGATCTGGCCGACCGAGTGAAAATGCGCCGGCTCTTTTCCACGCAGTCGATTGCGAAGGTGGTCCATCTGGCGGCCCAAGCTGGTGTGCGCTATTCGCTGGTGAACCCGCATGCCTATACGGACAGCAACATCGAAGGGTTTCTGAACATATTGGAAGGGTGCCGGCATGCGAAGGTCGAGCACCTCGTCTATGCCTCGTCGAGTTCCATTTATGGCGGCAATACCCAGATGCCGTTTTCGATTCATGACAACGTCGATCATCCGGTATCTCTCTATGCGGCCAGCAAGAAGGCCAATGAACTTATGGCCCATTGCTATGCGCATCTCTATCGGATTCCCTGCACGGGTCTACGGTTTTTTACGGTCTATGGGCCTTGGGGGAGGCCCGACATGGCCCTCTTTATCTTCACGAAGGCGATTCTGGAGGGAAAACCGATCGAGGTCTACAACCACGGAAAGATGCAGCGCGATTTTACCTATATCGATGACATCGTTGAAGGAGTGATTCGGACCCTCGATCATCCGGCCACGCCGAACCAAGCCTGGTCCGGTGACAGACCGGATCCCGGGACCAGTTCAGCGCCGGCCCGGATCTACAATATCGGCAATCATCATCCAGTCGAACTCTTGCGCTTTATCGAAGTGTTGGAGAACGCGTTAGGAAAGAAAGCGGTGAAGAAGTTGCTGCCGATTCAGCCGGGCGACGTGCCGGCGACGTATGCGGACATCGAGGACCTGACGCGGGACGTCGGGTTCAAGCCGATGACGCCCATCGAGGTGGGGATTCCCCGGTTCGTGCAGTGGTATCGGGAGTTCTACAAAAAGTGAAGGGAGAGATGGCTGGTCGGGAATTTCCTCCGCCGAAGACATCTCCGGGGGTACCCAACTACGCCTTGCCCGCTCGAATCCTGTAAACTCGGCCGCAGAGGCCTCAAACAGTACAGGTTTCGCCCTTGCAGTTCAGGAGCAAGGGAGCGGGCTCGGCGAGTTGTGTTCCACCCCCTCCGATGATAGGGCGTAGGAATTCACGACCAGCCATTTGAAATGGAAGGTAGGAGGTTAGCGCTATAGCGGGAGACAGTGAAGAATCGCAGAGTAGGTGCTGTGGCGCGACGGCAATGCGCGCTTAAATCGTTGACGCAGGATTCGCAAGAATCATCCAGTCTTACGGACAACCGATTGGAACGAATCCCGGACCAAACAGTTTCGACAGCGTGACGTATCGCGCATTGTCGTAAAACGAATAGCTCGGACCCCGCTGATTTCTTCCCGAAAGATCTCCGCCATACGAGGGATCTGTCCCATAGAAGAACCCGCCACGAGTTTTCTGAACGAGGTGGAGCCATTCTCCATACATGGAACAGACTTCAGCTTGAACGGACCCGGACGAGGCGATACTGGCGTGCCAATCTTTGGCCCAATCGGGGACGGTCTGCCCTCCGCCGGTTATACCAGTGTGATGGCGGTCGGCGTACGGCGGAATATCGTAATGAGGAGCCGTGGCTACGGTGGGGTGATAGGTTGGCATGTCATCCAGCGAGGGCACGACCGACAGTTCTTTCAGCGTCATCAGTTTGCAGCCCGGCAAATCCTTGTTGGTATAGAGTGCGCTCCCATCGGCTTGGGGGCATTCCCGCATCAGGAACGGGTCGAACTTGATCGTCGTATCGGAGAATGCCGACGTTGAGGACAGGGTGAAGATCGTCGCGGCAATCACGAGCAAATGGGCGGGTTGCATAGAGCACCTCCCCTGAGACGGTGGAACAGACAGGGTTTGCATCATCGTTCACCTTTTTTCATTATACTCACCGATGGTGCTGACAAGCTATTCTGCCAGAGCCAAAGCTGTCTATTCATCTTTCGAGGGGGGCCTAGCTACGGACGGGGGACTTGGCCAGATGGCTCAGCTGGCTTCCGTTGAACAAGCAGCTTTGCCTTGTTCCCTCCTCACTGCTGGGGTATTCTCCGCATTGAACCAGGCCCCCTCACTCCTCACGCCTGACCAATTTCTGTCATGACTGACTACGGCGTGCTTGCAAATCTACTCGTGATCTTCACGGTGTCGATCGCCATCGTCTTTGTATTCCACAAGTTCCGGCTTCCCTCGATCGCGGGATTCTTGGTTGCCGGCGCACTCATCGGCCCCCACGGGTTAAACCTCATCTCGGACATTGGGACGGTCCAAGTACTGGCGGAGATCGGGATCGTCCTGCTCCTCTTCACCATCGGCATCGAATTCTCATTAGTGCAACTGGCCTCCATGCGCCGCCTCATGTTTCTGGCCGCACCGATCCAGGTCGGCGGCGTGCTGTTAATTGCGTGGCTTGGGGCGATGCTCGTCGGACTGTCCTGGCGGCAGGGGATGTTCTGGGGATTCCTCTTCTCTCTGAGCAGCACGGCGATCGTGTTGAAGACATTGGCCGAACGGGGGGACAGCGACTCGATCCATGGCCGAGCCACAATTGGAATTCTCGTCTTTCAGGATTTGGCCGTCGTGCCCATGATGTTGTTGACGCCGATTCTTGCCAGCCAGTCGGATGGAGGCGGGCTGGCGATTCTGCTCACCTTGGGGAAGTCGGCTCTTGTCGTCGTGCTCGTCATTGCAGCCGCCTGGTATCTGGTCCCCAAACTATTGGGACATATCGTCCGCAGTCGCAGCCGTGAGCTGTTCTTGCTGACGATCATCGTCTCCTGTCTCGGCATCGCGTGGCTCACCACGCTCGGCGGTCTCTCGTTGGCGTTGGGCGCGTTCATCGCCGGGTTGGTCATTTCCGAATCGGAGTACAGCCATCAGGCCATGGCCGAAGTGCTTCCGTTCCGCGACAGTTTCAACAGTCTCTTCTTCGTGTCGATCGGCATCCTCATGGACTGGCGGGTGTTATTCGTGCATCCGCTGCCGGTGGCCGGACTACTAGTGACGATTCTGTTGGTGAAGTTTGTTGCTGGGGCCGGAGCGGTCTTGTCGGCGGGGGTCCCCCCACGTTCGGCGATTATGGTGGGTATCGCCCTGGCACAGGTCGGAGAGTTCAGTTTCTTGCTGGCGCAGCAAGGGCAGGAGAGCGGTTTCTTGCGGGGTGATCCATATCAGGTCTTTCTTGCGGTCTCGGTGCTCTCCATGATCGTGACCCCCTTTCTCATGCAGTGGTCTCCGCACCTGGCTCGCCGCGCGGAGGCGTGGCAGCGGCTTCGTCATTGGTTGCCCAGTCGCACCACAGCCCACGTCCTGCAGACCGAAGGGAAGCAGATTCGGATGAAGAACCATGTCATTATTGCAGGGTATGGGTTGAACGGGAGGAATCTTGCACGCGTCCTCGGCGACACGGAGATCTCGTATCTCGCCTTGGATCTAGATGGCGATACCGTTAGCCGCGAAGCGAAACATGGGGTGCCCGTCTACTACGGCGATGCCACGAGTCCGAATGTGCTGCGGCACATGAGGATCGAGGACGCGAAGGTGCTGGTGGTTGCCGTTTCGGATCCGTTTATCACGCGGCGGACAGTACAGATCGCCAAGGGACTCAATCCCAAACTCCATGTCGTCGTGCGGACTCGCTATCTGCGCGAATTGGAGGAACTGCACCAGCTCGGCGCTGATGATGTGGTGCCAGAGGAATTTGAAACCTCCATTGAGATCTTTGCCTTGGTGCTCCGCACCTACAACCTGCCGCAGGACTTTGTTCTACAAAAGGCTGAACAAGTTCGCCGTGAAGGGTACGCCTTGCTTCGTCGCAGCGAATTGCCGGAACTCGCACATCAACTTCATGGCGGGACCTTGACCGATGCTGAAGTCGAAACCTGCCGTATCGACGACGATTCTCCTGCGCGGGAGAAGACGTTGGCTGAGATTGCTCTCGGTCCACGCACGGGCATTTCGGTGATTGCGTGGACGCGTGCTGGGGTGACGCACGCGAATCCGTCGGAAAAGACTCGGTTGATGGCAGGAGATATTGTGGTGTTACTCGGTTCGCGCGCCCAGATTCGGCAGGCGATGGGGTTCCTAGTGCAGATGGGTGCGAACTGAGCCGCTAACTCCCGGGCGTCGTCATGAGCTGATAGGCCTCCTTCAGCGTTGCCACTTCAATGACTTTGATATTCCATCTGGTTGCCAGCTGGGAGAGATCCCAGTCAGCTGTGTCTAGTTGCACGAGAGGCACCAGTATGGTTTTAAACTGTGCGCGGGCCGCCGCTTCGACTTTGATGAGAAGTGCACCCACCGGCTCGATCTGACCGTCCGGCATGATTTTCCCGGTCAGGGCTACGTCTGACTTGACGTCGTCGTCTCGCAAGGATGCCATGATGCCAACCGCGACGGCGCTACTGGCGCTCATTCCCTCGGTCAACTTACTGAATGACCTGTTCTTGATCGTGATCACCCACTCTCGTCCGTCCTCTCCCACTGCCTTCATGGCAGCCACGACGGCTTGCTTGACGCCTTCTTTCCAATCCTCGCTGACGACTGAGCCGCCGACCAGGTTACTCTCATTGAATTGGACTGTCGGTCCCTCTTGTCGAGGGTCTTTGTCGATTTGGAGCACGACGTAGTGGATGATTCCAGTCTGTCTACCGGCGAGCACACCCAGTGCCGGTACCGTTGCAAAACGACGGCTGTCCGCTGACCAGAGCGGGAGGGCTTGCGTACAAAGAATGATCGCTGAGAGGATGGGAACAAGGGGGGTCCGAATCGCGCTCATGAATCGCGCGGGCTAAGTGTGCTTAACTCTTCCAGCGAAGCGTAACTCTTTCTTTGAGCGGATGGTCGAGGGGTTGTCCGGTTTGCGCCGACGCAAGATATGCGGCTTTCAACTTGTAGTACCATTTAGCCGGCGTATCGGCATCGTCGATGAGCATCAAGGCCGGTTTGTAGCGTAATCCCACCGCCTGGTGCTCCATCACCTCTCGATCCTGGGTCATGAAAATGTTAGCGAAATAGCGAAAGATGGTCTTGGAAAAGGGAACCCAGCTGAGGCAGTTCCACGCTGCGGCAAAGTCGATGCGGCATTGCTGTTCACTGATCGGCGTGACCGTGGCGCGGCTGGACACGAAGAGCGATCCGCACTGGACGAACTCGAATCGCTGGTTGGGTAGTACAAAGTCGATGGTCGTAGTCAGTGGCCCGCCGTAAAACAGGTTCAGGAGTTTGTACGGTCCGCTGTTCGTGGAGGGAGTATGCGGCACCATGCGGAAGCCGTTGGGAAGCGGTTCAAAGGTCTTGGCTTTTTCGTGTATGCTCGCCTTGGTGCGCCACCAGGAGCTTTGATGCACAAAGGGGCCATGAGCTGGGTCCATCAAACCGACGATGCCGTCGTCGATGGTGCAATCCAGCAGCGTTGAAATGTGAATCATCCGATAGGGAGACGAGGGGAGCGGCAGCGCTGGCACGTCCGGGATGATCTGGTTCGGTAGTTGAGGGTCGGGAATGAACACCCACACGTAGCCATCCCGCTCACGGCAGGCGTAAGTGGTGATGCCGATTTTGTCGACTTGAATGGCGGAGTTTTCGACCAGCGCGGGAATCCCCCGGCATCGGCCTGCCTGATCGAACTGCCAACCATGGTAGGCACATTCGACACAGTCGCCTTCCATTTTGCCGAAGGACAGCGGCATCCCGCGATGGGGACAAATGTCGCGCATGGCTGCGACCGCCCCCTGTGATGTTTTGCAGACGAGGATCGGGAAGCCCAACAGGACGGTCCCTTTCAAACTGTCAGGAGCGAGTTCACTGCTCAGACAAGCGGGATACCAAAAGCCAACTAGTGGCGCGCTTTTGGAGGGCTTGATCTCGGTAATGAGGTCGCTGTTCATCGACAGAGGAGGGAGGTACGTGAGGGGACCAGCCTGCACTGCTGCAGTAGCTTGATCGTGAATATAGCGAGTGGACCATGGAACGTCAAGCCAGCCGACAACAATTAGCCTCTCTAACTAAGAAGCGAGCAGCCAGATCATCCTTCCTGCGCACATCCAACGAGCACATTTTGCTGATCTTTTCATCATCTCCTGAGGCCCCTATGCTGGTCCAACTGCAGCCGTCGAGTGAGTCCTTTCCAAATTCCCTATACCCCTTTAAAAGGAGTGGCCGAGGCTGCCCTATACTGCGCGCATCGAGCGGCGGCATCTTTGCATTCTCTTCCGCACGATCCTTCGCTTCCCATAGTGGGTTGGCCTGCTTGGTCTCCTACTGCGCGCGTCCATCGAGCATATATTGCCGATCTTTCCTGACATTTTCTGAGGCACCTATGCCGGCCCAACTTCGGCCGTCCAATCCTATCTCCTTTCTTTCAATCAAATCTTCAGGCCAAACTGCCTGGTATGGTCTCAACTGCGCGCATCGAGGGGAGCACCTTCTTAGTGTGCGGCCTCTGCGAGCATAGAGACCACCCAGGCAGTCTGGCCCGCTCCCTCCCTTTCCTTGACAAAAAAAAGAAGCGGAGATTATAGTCAAAATCCCATTGAAATCGCCAAATTCATGCGGACCTGACAGAACAAAGGGCGTCATGACAATCGCGCAGATGGATCCAGCGGTGACGTTGGCCAACCTACAGGCCTCCAAACCTGACAAGGTGACGATCGTGCTGCTGAGCGGCGACATGGACCGAGCGATGGCGGCGTTCATTATCGCTACCGGGGCCGCCGCCATGGGGATGCAGGTCACCGTCTTTTTCACGTTCTGGGGTCTCAATACCATTCGCCGGAAAGGCGCGACCAGCTCTGCCAAAGACTGGCTTCGGCAGATGTTCGGCCTGCTGAATAAAGGAGGCGCAGACAGCCTTCCCCTCTCGCGGTTCCATTTCTGGGGGCTGGGTACGAAGATGATGCAAAAGGTCATGAAGCAAAACCGGATGCCGGGTGTGCCGGAACTCATGGAGACAGCGCTGGACCTCGGTGTTCACTTTATTGCCTGCACGACAACTATGGGGCTGATGGGGATCACGAAAGATACGCTCATCGAAGGTATCGATCAGTTCGCAGGGGTGACCACCTATCTCGCGGAGGCCAAACAGGGCAGCGTTAACTTGTTCATTTAGTTTGTGTGGTTCATCTAGTGCAGGGCTTCAGTTAACTAAACAAACGAAATAAATCAAACAAACCAGAGAAACATAACGCTATGATTCAAGCCGATGTGAAGCTCGATACGCTCGGGTACTTTTGCCCGATGCCGATTATCATGACCTTGAAGAAGTTCAAGGAACTGACGTTGGGCCAGGTCCTTGAAGTCGTCTCAGACGACGAAGGCATTAAAAAAGACATGCCGGCTTGGTGCGACACGACCGGCCATCAGATGGTCGGGCTCGAAGAGGAACAGACGAAGTCGGGAACGATCTATAAAGCGTTTGTGAAAAAGACGAAGTAACTGCACGGATAGAGACTCAGTAAAGAGAGAGAAGCCGGAGGGATGATGATCAAACCTCCGGCTTCGTTGTTTTGATTCTTGATGGGGTAGAACGTGGATCGAATCGTCGAATGTGTGCCGAACTTCAGTGAGGGACGAAACCAGACGACAGTGCGTGCGCTGGTGCGTGCCGTGGAGTCGGTGCCAGGGGTCTGGCTGTTGGACCAGACGATGGATCGGGATCACCATCGCTCCGTCCTGAGCTTTGCCGGCGAACCGGACGCCGTCGTTGAAGCAGCCTTTCGCGCAATTCGCGTGGCAACCGATCTCATCGATCTTCGGAAACACAAGGGCGTCCATCCACGGGTGGGGGCAACGGATGTCGTGCCTTTCGTGCCGTTTCGCGGCGTGACGATGCAGGATTGTATCCATCTGGCGAAGCGGTTGGGGCAATGGGTAGGAATAGAGCTGGAGATCCCGGTGTTCCTCTACGAACAAGCGGCCCTGCACTGCGATCATGCCCCGCTCGAATCGGTCCGTCGAGGAGGGCTTCAAGGCCTTGCCTTCCGCATGGCCTCCGATCCCGACTGGACACCGGATTTTGGTCCCCCCCACCTCCATAAGACGGCCGGCGCCATGGTGATCGGCGCGCGACCTCCCTTGGTCGCCTATAACGTGAATCTCCGCTCGACGGATCTGGAGTTGGCCCGATCCATCGCGAAAGACATTCGCCAATCGAACGGAGGGCTGCCCCATCTCAAAGCAATCGGCGTGAAGCTAGCCAGTCGACAGCTGGTTCAGGTTGCCATGAATTTAACTGATTACATGATCACACCTATCCATGTCGCGTTTGAAGCGGTCCGAGCACGCGCAGCCGATCAAGGCGTCGAGGTAGCAGGGAGCGAAGTGATCGGGCTTGTGCCCCAGGCAGCGCTGGCTCAGGCCGCAGGACATAACCTGGCGCTCGAACAGTTCGATTCAACGCAGGTACGGGAAATGAGATTGGAGACTCAGCTATTAGCTGAGCCGGCACGACAGGCCACGTCTCGCGAACAGGAGCCAGTTGATTTGCAAGCGCAATCGCTAGCGGACTTTTTTGACGCGGTGGCAGCGGCGACCCCGATTCCGGCCGGCGGCACGGTCGCGGCCTTGGTGGGCGCCCTCGCGGCCTCTCTGGGGATCATGGGCGCGCGCCTCAGCCGGCAACGAGGAGTGGAACATCGACTGAGTGAGATTGGCCGGCGGCTTCGCGAGTTGATGCAAGCGGATAGCGATGCCTATCAGCAATTTATCCGGGCCACGAGGCTTGCGAAGACAGACCGGACTCGTCCCGCCATCTTGTCGTCCGCGCTCCATCTGGCGACGGAGATTCCCCTTGAAATTGCCGAACAGGCGATGGAGGCCGGAGCCCTACTTCATACCTGCTCGGCGGGGGTGAAGGCACGCGTTCGGTCTGATCTCACCGTTGGACTGATGTTGGCGATTGCCGCGGCCGATGCGGGACGTCATACGGTCGTAGAAAACATAAACAGTCAGCACAATCAACGGCTTAAAACCTCTCTTCTCGATCGGATTCAACGAATGTCAACCCGCCTTGAGGAACTCAGGGGGCTATGTTACACTACGCCACTTGGTCGGGGTCAGGTTGGTTCGAGAAAAAAACTTGTACGGGCATCGCCTGGGAAAGTACATAGTCGGAAAGAATGGAAATCAAAGTCTTCAATAATAACGTCGAGAAAGCCCTCAAAGTTGCCAAGAAAAAGCTTGCAGGGGAAGGACTCTTCCGCGAACTGAAGCGCCGGCGGTTTTACGAAAAGCCTAGTGTCAGGAAGAAAGCCAAGCAGCGCGAGGCGCAGCGGCGGCGTCAAAAGTGGTTGTCGAAGCGTAAGCCAGAGTAAGCGTCCTTTCACGGGCTCGACCGTTCGGTTGATCGTATTCCTCCCAAGGCCTTCATATCCCTTCCTCGTCCATGCGCCAGGATCAGATCACTGCTGCGCTTCGAATCGTGAAGCGCGAGATTCAGCAGTGGGAGGAGCCGGTCCTCGGCATGGTGGCGCGCGAGTCGAACCGAGATCCCTTTCGTATCCTCATATCGTGTCTCCTCAGTCTCCGGACCAAAGACAAGACGACACGTGAAGCCAGTGCCAGGCTGTTCGCGCTGGCGCATCAGCCGGCCACAATGCTGACTCTCCCGCTCCAGAAGATCGAACGCGCGATCTATCCCGTCGGGTTCTACCGGACGAAAGCCAAATCCCTTCATGCAATTTGCCGTCGCCTTCTTGACGTCTATGGAGGCATAGTTCCCGACTCCATCGAGGAGCTGATCACCCTGTCGGGGGTCGGCCGGAAAACGGCGAACTTGGTGGTGACGGTCGGCTATGGCAAGCCCGGCATCTGCGTGGATATCCACGTGCATCGGATCAGTAATCGCTGGGGCTACGTGAGGACGAAGACGCCGGAGGAAACTGAGCAGGCGTTACGTAGGAAATTGCCGGCGCCGCATTGGATCACCTTCAACGACTTGCTTGTCCCCTACGGGCAGAACCTCTGCCAACCAGTCTCGCCCTTCTGCAGCAATTGCAAACTCATAAAATACTGCGATCAGGTGGGAGTTAAAAGATCACGTTAGGCGTGAGGGGTAAGCGCGTGAAATCCACCATCGCCTGACGCCTTACGGCAGATGGCAGGTTGTGGGAAAATATAATGTGCCCAACCGGCAAACGCTTCGGGGGATGCTCAAAAAGGCCGTTCAGCAATGCCGCAGGCGAGTCGAAACCGGAGGCGTACCCTCTGGGGCGCACGGTGCGACGAATAAGAAGCACCAAGTCTGTGCGCGCCGCCGAGTTAGTGAGGCGGCCGGGTCCCCGTTGAGGGTCTGAACGATGCGTGAACGAAGCTGGCGGGCTTTTTCAGCATTCCGCTAAATGAAGAGCTTCGTTTCCGCGTCAGAGGTAAGCGCAATAATGGCAGGTAGTCCCATGACTTCGTCAACGTTCTTTCCGACGACGGCACTGTCCACGCCCATGTATTCCAGACCGGCACTGCAGGCGATCAGACGAAACTTCCCGACGTGTTTTGCGTCCTGAAACATTTCCGAAATCTTCGGCACCTTCTTTTCTGTCAAGAGCCGCGTCACTTCGCCGGCTGAGGTGGCATACTCAGGGGGAAAGTCCACCTGATCAATCTTTCCCTCGGCCAGTTTCTTGATCGTCCAGAACAACAAGATCACGATCACGTCCTTTCCCATCGCTGCGGCAGTGAGGCCTAGGGTCGCGACCTGGTGCAGCGTATCGTAGGTGGCGTGATGGGCGAAGATGACAAACTTGGGTTGAGCCGTCATGTTCGGCGGCTACTCCTTCGTGGCGCGCGTCTTGACGCTGTTCACATAATCGGTAATGGCCGCATCGACTTCGCCCGCGGTCATGGGACGGTCATGCGTTTCACTTTCGTCCACGAGATACGTATCGTGCTCTTTTTCTTGCCGCAGGACCACGGAATTCTCCGGCGTCACCTCGATCAGCATGAACCACTCGCGTGTCCCCTGCGTGATGACGACCTCCTTGCCCAGGCCTTTCGACGTAATCTCGATATGAAGATTATCGGATGCGCCGATCGTGGAGGGATATGTGAGGAGCCCCATGCCAAGGCCCGCGATCCCTAGTAAGGCGCTGATCCGAATTGTGAAGGGCGAACGGCGCGACATTGTAGAGGGATTATAGCCTGTCGAGAAACAGGCCGTAAACACTCGCCAACGGCTCGGTCGTTGGCTTGAGTGCCCTCAGGTCGCATGCTAGGATGCGCGGTGCATGGAAGACTTACTCGCAACAGTCCAGCAATGGATTCCTGTCGATGTACTCATCGGTCTCACCATGGCCTCGATCCTCGGATTTGTCGGTTCCCTGATCGCTATCCCGCTGATTCTGGTCCGCTTGCCGGCCGACTATTTTGACACGCGTACTCCCCGCCATTGGATGAAAGATCATCATCCAGTGCTTCGCCTATCGGGGTTGATCGTGAAGAACGTCGTCGGTATCGTGTTCCTCTTGGCCGGCTTTGCCATGCTCTTCTTGCCGGGGCAGGGCCTGCTGACTATGCTGATCGGGGTCTCGCTCATGGATTTCCCAAGAAAGCGTGAACTGGAGGCCAAAATGGTTAGCCAGCCGACGCTGCTGGGAGCTATTAATTCCATGCGCCGCAGGTTTGATAAACCACCGCTGACACTGGCTCCTGATCGCTAGCCCGCGTTATGCCGACCACCGATTCCAGCCGCAAGACGCTCTACCTGATCGACGGGAGCGCCTATATCTATCGTGCGTTCTTTGCCCTACCGGCCTTGAATAATTCCCAAGGCCTCCAGACCAACGCCATCCTCGGTTTTACAACGACGTTGCTGAAGATTCTTCGTGAGCAGAAGCCGGATGGTCTCGTCGTGGCGTTTGACGAGAAAGGTCCGACGGTGCGCCACGCGGAGTTCAAGGCATACAAGGCGCAGCGCCCGCCGATGCCGGAAGGCATGAGCGTCCAGATTCCCTACATCCATCGCGTGGTGGATGCCCTCAACATTCCTGCCGTCCGGCAAGCCGGCTACGAGGCGGACGACTTGATCGGCACGCTTGCGCACCAGGCCGAACAGGCCGGCTTCGACGTCGTCATCGTCACCGGCGATAAGGACATGTTCCAACTCCTGACGCCCCACGTGCGCATCTACGATCCGGTGAAAGACAAGTGGTTGGGCGAAGCGGAATGCCGTGAACGCTTCGGCGTAGAGCCGGCGCGCGTCGTGGAGATCATGGGCCTCATGGGTGATGCGACGGACAATATTCCCGGCGTGAAGGGCATCGGTGAGAAAACGGCGATGAAACTGATCGCCCAGTTCGGCACGATAGAGGAACTCTTACGCCGTGTGGAGGAGGTCACGCCGCCTCGGATACAAGCCCTGTTGATCGAGCAGGCCGAGAATGCCCGCCTCAGTCGGCGGTTGGCGACCATCCAACTGGATAGTCCCGTGGCATTCGATGCCTCGACCTATCACATGAAGCCTCCCCATCAGGACCAACTCACCGAGCTATTGCGCGAACTGGAGTTCACCACACTCCTCAAATCATTTCAGCCATCGATCACACAAGCTGAGGCGAATGCAGTTGAGACGGAACTCGTTCAGGATGAACCGTCCGCACGGCGATTTGTGGAGGCATTGCCGAAGGGCGGTGCCCTCGGCCTGCAATGTCTGCTCTCCTCTGGGCCAGGTATGCAGGCGGATGTGCAGGGGATGGCGCTGTCTACTGGAGACAAGACCGCGTTTATTCCGCTCGACGTCCGAACCTTCATGCGACCCATCACATCGTTGCTGCATGACCCCACGAGAACCAAGGTTGTCCATGACCTGAAGGCTGCCTTGCTTGTTTTTCACCGCATCGGATTGACCCTCGCGGGCCCCTACCTGGATACCATGGTGGCGGACTATCTACTCAATCCCAATCGCCGAAATCACCAGCTTGAGACCATCGCGCTGGAAGTGCTGGATCATCGGCTTGGGACAGGACAAAAAAACGGCGCCGCACCGCAATCCCTTTTCGACGAGGACACAGGATCGCGAGAGGAGGCAGCGGAGGCCGCGTCGGTGCTGGCAAAGCTCGCCTCGTCCATGACGGAACGGCTATCGGAGCAGGGAAGCCTCACGCTCCTCAACGACGTTGAAATGCCGCTGGTACCGGTGTTGGCCGAGATTGAGCGGAACGGATTCTTATTGGATGTCGAAGGCCTGCACGTACTCAGCAAAGAATTGGAACGGGAACTCGACCGGATGATCAAGGCGATCGAAGGATTGGCCGGTGGCGAGTTCAACATCAATTCGCCAAAGCAGCTCGCCGCGGTGCTCTTCGAGAAATTGGGACTCAAACCGATCAGGAAAACCAAGACCGGGTACTCGACCGACGAAGATACCCTGACGCAGCTCGCTGCCCAGCACGAATTGCCCGCGCAGATTGTGAACTATCGGAGCCTCAGTAAACTCAAGTCCACCTATGTGGATGCACTACCAGAATTAGTGAATCCGGAGACCAAGCGGCTCCATACGTCGCTCAATCAGACCGTCGCGGCGACCGGACGGCTTTCTTCTACCGAGCCGAATCTGCAAAATATTCCGGTGAAGGGCGAGTACGGATTACGAATCAGAGAAGCGTTTATCGCGCCGGCAGGCCACACCTTGCTCTGCGCCGACTACAGCCAGATCGAGCCGCGCATCCTCGCGCACCTGTCGCAAGATCCGCGCTTACTCGCCGTGTTTGCGAAGGGCGAGGATATTCACATGGCGACGGCCATGGAGATTTTCGGTCTGCCCTCCAGTCAGATCACGCGAGACATGCGCCGCGTGGCCAAGACGGTCGTCTTCGGCATTGTGTATGGGATCAGTCCGTTCGGCCTGGCCTCGAATATCGGCGTGTCGCAGACGGACGCGAAGAAATACATCGAGACGTTCTTTGAAAGGTTTTCTGCAGTGCGCGCGTTAATGGACCGCAATATCGAAGAAGGCAAAACGAAAGGTTACACGACGACGATCCTCGGTCGGCGGCGTCCGATTCCCGAGTTGCAGAGCGGGGATCCCGTGCAGCGTGGATTCGGCGAACGCATAGCCGTGAACAGTCCGATCCAGGGCTCCGCAGCGGATCTCATTAAAGTGGCGATGATCAATGTGAATAACATGCTGCATCACGAGATGCCACACACGAAAATGATCCTGCAAGTCCACGACGAATTGATCTTCGAAGTGCCGGAGAAGGACTTTGAAGAGGCGAAGCAGCTCGTGAAGACAGAGATGGAAGCGACGGGGAAGAAATTGGGACTGTCGGTGCCCTTAAAAGTCGATATAGGGACAGGTCGTAACTGGCGAGTGGCGCATCCGTAGCTGATGGGGTGACTGGGACGATCCCTTTGCTCGCGGAACGCGCACGATGAAAGGGGTGGAATGACGCCCGTGTTGATCCCTTGCTCCCGGAGCGCGCACGATCAGAATGTGCTCGCTCGACGGCCGCAGTGGGACCAACACGGGTGCCATTCCATGAGAGGAGAAACGAGCTAGCTTGGAAGGATCATTTACGCGCGCAGTTGGGATCATCCCAGCCACCCCAAGTGAATACATCGTGACTGGAGTGATTAGGTTTCTCTGTACCGCTAAAGGTCGATCTTAGAGCGGTAAGAACTGGCGAGTGGCGCATCCATAATAGAAAGCAACGCGAGGTGAAATATGCAGAACATACGTTTTTCTGGGGCGTGGTTGATAGCAGGAGTCAGTTTGTGTGCGTTGGGGTTCCTGTTGGTGACGGGGCAGCCCTTCACGGCGAAGGCTCAAGAGGCGAAACGGTTCCAGTACAAAATCGTCGAGGTCCTTCCTGACACCCAGAATATGCAAACCACGCTGAACGAGTTCGGAGCAAGCGGGTGGGAGTTGGTGGCGGTCCCGATGGGGAGTATGACGGAGCCGAGGCTGATCTTCAAGAAGTGAGGGGGATCGGGAACAGCCAGCCGTCCTTCTTGCTCGCAGAGCGCGCACGATGGGAATGTGCTCGCTCGATGCGCGCAGTCAAGGACAGCCTGGCTGTTCCCGATCAGGGATGAGGTGGTGAAGAGGGTCGGGGGGATCGATGCGCGCAGTAAAGGGTAGCCTTGGCCACCCCTTGAAGTGAGGTGTGGCGAGCTGGAAGGCCCTCGCCCGGGCTCATGGCACGTCTCGGCGTGCCAGTGGGTGGGAGGGTGAGAAAGCCGCGCGCAGTGGAAGATCGATCAGCCCCCATCCCTGAAGTGATAGCGAGCGAGCTTGGAGGGATCATTCATATTGATAATAGCATTGAGAGTTCGATGCGCGCAGTAAAGGACAGTCTGACTGCTCCCGATGAAGGATGAGGTGGTGGATAGAATTGGCGGGAAGAATTTCGTTCGACGGCCGCAGTCGAGTCGCGAGTCACGGGAGCGGTTGTGATAGTATGTGCCGCGCGCCGAAGAGACTGACCATGAGCTGGCCGACATTGCCACCCAGACCCTGGCTTTCAATCATAGATCTACACACACCGACTCACCCAAAATTATAGAAAAGAGGAACGTATGTCGACCATTGAGAAATCCATTGAAGTCAACGTGCCTGTGTATACAGCCTACAGTCTATGGACGCGCTTTGAGGAATTTCCCCAGTTCATGGAAGGTGTGAAAGAAGTCAAACAGCTGGATGCCAAACGGCTTCATTGGAAAACAGAGATCGTGGGCCGGGACAAAGAGTGGGATGCGGAGATCACAGAGCAGATAGCGGACCAGCGTCTCGCGTGGAAGAGTCGAGGCGGCGACATCAAAGGATGGGTCGCGACATTTCACCAACTCTCGGATTACAGATCAAAGGTCATGCTGCAATTAGAGTATGACCCTCAGGGTTTCGCCGAAAATGTAGGAGATGCATTGGGAGTGGTGTCTTCGCGCGTCCAGGGAGATCTGGAGCGATTTAAGGAACTCATCGAAAAGCGTTGGCTCCCTATTCGTCCCGAGACAATATTCGATGAAATTTTCCCTTCTAGGTTAAAGTAGTGATTTGACGGGTAACACTCCCCCTACTGGTTGAGCTTCGTAACTCTCGCTAATGAAGGACCAGCCTTCAACATTATTCCTTCCAAATCCCATAAATGATGCCGCACACAAAGCCGATAGTCCCGGTGAACACCAGCAGTACTGGGCCACTTGGGATTCCTGTCATGTATTCATGTATGCCCCCACCAATAATACCAACTAGTAGCGCCCCCAGCATGCATCCAACCACCGCACACCAGAGTCCATATCCGGCAATGTTTTTGATTTTGGTCACTACTTGTCGCATCGCACTGCAAGGGTAGACGTTGGACTGACGCTCTTCAAAAGCAACGGCGGTCTAGAGTTTGGCGAAAGGCTCTGTACTGCGCCACTTAATTTTGGACCGGCCCTAGGATAAGTCAAAACCTTTGAGAAATCGACCGTGCTTCTGGAAAGTTCCTAGCAGTATCCGATCAAACCCGTCCTCCTCAGCCGGCAGCGGCACGACGATCAACGTATACGAATCCATCGAGCTCGTTGCCACCGCGTCGAACGGCCATGCCTACCTTGACGGCATATTTTCCTGGGAGCCGCTTGCGGTGCAGTTGCGTGAAGGGTGACGGGGGTGTCGATGAAGGCGACGCGTTATGGGATTGGGCAGAGAGCCTGCACGATTTCTGTCGTATTGAACAGCATCGCGTTGAGACGGGTATAGGCTGCGTGGCCGAAGTAGTGGTCGCGCACATTGGTTGACCCGGCGGAGTCTTTGTAGTCTGCGAGAATGACCAGCCCCTCACTCGGAAAGCGCACGGCACGACGGGCACATTCCAGCCAGCGCTCGAATCCATCAAACGGCTCGACCATTTCCCATACGGCTTTGTTTGCTGCTTTCGCCTCATCGGTTGTCGGCACGGTGTCGCTGCAGGCCACGGCCAATTCTTGGATGTAATCTCCACCCCATGCGATCGGCATCTCCATCGTGATCTGGGGCAACTCCATTTTTGAGAGCCAGGTCTTTCCATCGGTTCGAAGATTTCGATGGTTGACGATGTGCAGCAGTTTGCCCAATCCGGACGGATCCCACCCGTAACGTACCGGAGTGCCGAACGTAACGACGTCCAGCGTCGCTCCATTGAGGAGGGCGCCGTTCGACAGCAGCGGAGCGACACGTTGGATCGTCGAGGCGATGTCTGGTCTATTGATCTGCGAGGCAAAAGCCGACATGAGGTCGAGCAGCCGCGTCCGGCTGTTGGTCGAGGTCACACATAAGAGGTTCGAGACGAGGGCGAGTACTAACCCTGCCTGCCCATGAGCTTGCACGAGGATCCGATCTCCTTGGCCCAGCTTGTGGGTTTCGCCCCAGTCGCGAAGACGTCCGAGCATCGAAACAGCCGCCATGGCACGGCCCAGGTGATGGTGTTCACAGGACCAGAGCTCGCGGACGCAATGGATCGGACGATCCAGGTCTCGGTTGAGCGACTGTCTCATCAGTTCCACATAGGCGTTCGTGAAATTGCCGGCATCCCCGATCTGCTCATCGAGCAGCCTCTTGGTGGCGTCATCATTCGCGAGCGGTGGCTTCAACCAGCCTGGCAGCGGTGAAATGCCATTACTGCTTTCGCGCATCAGGGCCAATAAGGTATCGAGTCCCGCCACGCCGCGTGAGTAGCCACGTTTGAGCCCGCCCAGTTCATCCAACCGTTGTACCCCAAAGACGTCGGTTCCCATGATGGAGCCGTGCAACAAAACGATCACGCGGACACCGGTTTGCGACAGGCGCTTGCCGAGGGTTGCCATCGCCTCCTGTCCAGGAGGCGATTCCGACAGGGCAGTCGGGGTGACCTCACGAACGGTGAGTCGTTCGCCAGGATTCTTTCGTGACATCTCGTCGTGTTGAAAACTATTTTCGATCGGCATGGGGGAGTTACATACCCGATGTTGGCGACGGACTGCAACGGAGGATTAGCAGGATGCTGAAAAAGCCCGCCAGTCTGTCTTTTTCATATGGTCTATTCGGTCCGTCTGGTTTTATTGTTGAACGAAACTAACCAGATGAACCAAACTCAACCAGATAAACAAAACAAACCAGATTGATTACCGAACGACTGTCGGGATGGGTTCGAGGTGGTCGGGTGCTGGATTGGGCTGGATCTGGCTCTTGGGCATGACGGCGGTCGCACTACAAGTTTTGTTTTCTTCGTCTATCTGGCGATCCACGATCTTCACGCCCTGAAGATATTCCTGGACGATTTCTTCCCTGGTGAGTTCGATGTCCTGTTCCGCCTCTCGACCTGTCCGCTCGCGAACTCGGTCGACCATATGTTCCTTCACCAGAATACGAATCTGTTTGGCCAAGTCGGTGCGGGCAGAGAGTTCCGACACCCGCCGGCAGATGATTGGGCCTTTCGCCATGTCCCCCTGGCCCTTGCCGATCAAATAGTGATCGCTTGAATAGCTGTTGCGATCATCAAACTTGTGGCGCAACCATGACGGCGTCTTCGAGGAGTCTGGTTGTCCCGTGTGCTGGTTGAGTTGATCAAAGGATTGCTCCGCGTGGCTTCGAACATCGCCTGAATCCGCAGCAAACGAATGCAGCGACAGCAAGACTGAAGAGCCAGCGGCGATCAACAAAACAATCAACTGACTACGTCTGCTCCTCACGCGCTACCTCCCTCGTCCTCCGCCCCCGCCCCGCCCGCCGCCACCTCCTCCGCCTCCTCGACCGACCCCACCACTATGACCTACGCCACCAAACCCCCTTGGCGCAATCTGATAGGGAACGCGTGGTACCTGCTGGAAGGTCGGCGGATGGATCTGATTCATCGACGGAGGTAATTGTCTTGGTCCCGCTGCCCGCGGCTGTAAAAACTGCTGAAGTGCGCGAGATGACCATGAGCCGGGAATCGGAGTCTGTTGCGATACTGGTGGAGCAGCGCTCGATGGCGGCAAGAAGGGATTCAACTGGCGGACATCGGTCAACCTTCTCGATCCTGTCGAGGGCGGTATCTGATGTATGACGCCAGGTTGATTGCTGATGTGCGGCGGCGCCGTCGGAGTCATGTGTGAAATCTCGTTCAACGTCCGCGGCACCGGCCTCATTCCCGGCTGTGCCTGGGGGTCAGATTCCGGCGGCGGCGCCATTGTCGGTTGTGCGGGCGGTGGCTGATGCGCGGTGATGACTTGTTGAGCCACCGGGACATGCGGGCTGGTGGGATACAAGCCCTGTGCGGTGTTCAGGAGCACCTGGGTCTGGGTTCGCCTCACCCAGGGCGAAGGATAGACAGCCGGCGAGATGAGCACCCAATCCGTCCAGGCTTGCGAGACCATGGCGTTCGATTGCACTCGATTTAAGATGTCTTGGCGTTGCTGGGCCGCCTGCTGTGTCTGCTCCGGGGTTGAGGCTTGGGCCAAAACCTGATTCGCCGCGTCGAGGTCCTGTTGTAGTTGGTCATTTTCCTGTTGCAGCGCGACGAGTTGATGCCGGGCGTCCTCGTTCTCCCGCAAAGCAGCGATAGCCTGTCGCACTTCTTCCGTATCGATTTGGCCGACCAGATCTGTTGTGACAACGATGGTGTTGCCATCGAGCGTCGTGTTGGTCTCTTGCTCCAGGACAAGGACCAACCCAGCGGTATAGGTTCGAATCTCGTCTTTCGTCACATCCAGACCGTCCACGATTGTGATGCTTTCGAGGTAGACGGCGACCTGCTCCAGGGCATTTCGTTTGGCCGCTTCGGTGGCCATGCGTATGGCGTCTTCTCTGGTGTCACGGTCTCCCATCCGGTATTCACCCTGGGCGGTCACGACTCGGACTTCTGCCAGAGTCACTGAGGGCCAGACAGACAGGATGACAAATAGGGCGAAGAAGCTCAGGCTAGGCGGTGGGATGAGTGGGAACGCCAGTTGGGTGATAGTATGCGAAGGAGAGATCTGTGGCATCGCCCTCACCTCCTGGATAGGACTGACGCGCCAGGGGACGATTCGTTGACTCCCACGAGGTTAAAATAAGCATAACATTGCCATGGCCCGTTGTGCCAGGAGCCGTCCCATCCGCATGAACCGTGTTGGATCGTGGTGGCGAGGCCTTGCCTTGCTTGCCTTGGCGGAAAACGTCATGGTAGCGTAGAAGTACCCTTGGAATAGAACACAAAGAACTGATCTGTGAGCACGCCTATCAGCCTTGATCGTGGATGGTCGATTCGCATACTGGCCGTATCCCTTGTCTTTCTCTGTCTGCTCCTTACGAGAGACGCGGCAGTTGCCACTGTATCGGCACCGGCTCCTGCCTCAATGGCTCCGACTGAGCACGTGATTCTCTTTGTCCTCGAAGGGTTCGGCCAAGACTCTCTGAAAGGCGGCACGATGCCGACCCTCAGCCGGCTGATTAAGGAAGGGGCCGTCACCTGGTCTGCCACGGCGGTGAAGCCTGCATTACGACTGCCGACGATGGCGTCATTGATTACGGGGATGCCGGTCGAGAAACACGGCATTACCTGGAACACCTTCGAATTCAGCCGCGGTTACCCACGCGCTCCGAGCGTGTTTGACTATCTCGATCTCAGCGGGGGGCGTGACAGCGCGATTTTCCTCATGGACGAGTCGCTCTATCAGTTGGCGAGACCCGAGCCCTACACGGATTACCAGATGTGCGGGCCTCTGAAGCCTGAATGCAGCACGGACCGGATCGTGTCCTACATCCGTCAATACTTCAAGAAAGCAACCAGCGGCCATGGCTACGGGCATGCCATTCTTTCGCTGCCGCATTTCCTGGTCGTGCATCTTCCTGAGGCGGGTCGAGTGGGTGCGTCCCGAGGTTGGACCTCGAAGGAGTATCGCGAAGCCCTTCGCACGGTGGATAAGGCCATACACTCCGTGTTGGACATCTATCAAGAGCAGGGACTGACCAAGCGGACAACCTTGTTCGTGACATCGCTTAGTGCCGAAGGCAGGGATGCGAACCAGGAACAGGCTGACGCGGCCGTTCCTATGGTTCCATGGATTGCTTCGGGAGTAGGGATTAAACCTGGTCACGCGATTCACCAGCCGGTCTCCATTTTAGATACAGGCGCGACGGTGATGCGGACGTTGGGATTACAGACCCATACCGAATGGGAGAGTCATGCCGTGGAAGAAATCTTTCTGGCTGCCTTTGCCGCGGCCCCACGCGGATCCGTGGAATAGGTCATGTGATGCGGAATGTGAAACGGTACATGATCCGTTGTCTGGTCGGAGGGTTGTTGAGCTACGCGACGGTCATCCAAACGGCCGCGGCCGGTCAGCCGGCTGCCTACACCCAGGAGCACGCCATTACCATCGACGCCACCACCATTAATCCTCAGTCCTGGTGGCAAGTGCCCGGCATCACCCCGTCCATCTATGCTTCGGACCCCGAGTCCATGGATGCCTACAAGACGACCGAATCCCGCGCCCTCAAACTGAAGCCAGGCAAATATACATTTGGGAGCTTCACATTTGATTTTCCGTTCACGGTGAACTTAGAGGGGAAGTTGGAGTTTGCTCAGTCGCTCGACCAATGTGTGGAGGGGCGAGGGACCCAGACTTTAACCATCCGCTGCAGCCGGACCTATCCGCATAGCGGCCAGCGCGATTACCAGTATCAGTAGAGGAGCGGTACCAATGGCCCAGGCGCTTGATACTCTGTTAGAAGCACTTGAGGATGTCGACGACGCGACCCGCGAGGAGGCGTCCAAGGCTCTTGCCGAACTCGCTGACCCCACCACATTAGACGCGCTTGTCGGTGCCTGTGGAGACGAATATTGGACTGTGCGAGCCCATGCGGGCTGGGGCGTGGCCAGGATCGGAGGGTCTAAAGCCGTAGAAGTGCTCATTGTTCTGTTTAACGATTCCATCATGGATGTGCGGAACGATGCCGTGGCGGCCATGGCTTCGATGGGAGCCGCAGTCGTTGATCGCCTGATCACCGCATTGAAGGATGAGCGGTGGCGTGTCCGCGAACATGCGGCGAAAACTTGTGGGGAAATAAAGGATCGGTGCGCCGTGGAGGCCCTCAAGCTCGTCTGTCGAGATCGTGATGGCGCCGTAAAGAGTGCGGCGGCAGAGGCGCTGGGCAAGATCGGCGACCCGAGAGCGATCCCAGTCCTGATCAAACTCTTCCGCGATCCCTCGAAAACGGTGCGAGAAACAGCCGGAACCGCACTCATCTACATCGGCCAACCTTCCGTCGATCCGCTGATTGAGTGTCTGAAGGATAAGGATTTTGTGGTCCGGTGCCACGCCGCCCGCGCACTCGGTGGAATGACCACCGACTATCAAATCGGCCGAACCTGGGTGCGGGACTCTAAAGTCGTTGACGTCCTAATTGCTGCTCTGAAAGATCCGGATCGAGCCGTCCGCGAAGATGCCACGATCGCCCTGGGACAGATCGGCGATCCGAGGGCCATCGAAGCCTTGATCGAGGCGATGAAGGATGGCGTAGTGAAGCGGCATGCCATTGCGTCGCTCGGCATGATCGGCGATCCTCGCGCCTTGCCTCCGGTGCTGGACGCGTTGAAAGGGAAGGGGATTCGACAGGATGGGACCCCGACCCCCGGCTGTATCGTAAGCGAAGATGCCTTTATCAAGGAAGCGGCGGCGACGGCTCTCGGCCAGTTCCGTGATCCGCGCGTCATTCCCGACTTGATCATGCTGTTGAAGGATGGCGTCCTGCGTGAAAAGGCCAGTGCCGCCCTGGCCACCATCGGTGATACGGCGATCGAACCCTTGATTGCTTTTCTCTATGACCCGAAAGCGTCCGAAGTCATCGCAGAAGGGGAGCGGGTGCTCTCCTATGCGTCGGTCCGACTTACGGCAAAAGATGCTTTGCGGCAATTGGCGCTTGAAACACTCAAGAAATTGGGGTGGATGCCGGCGCCGGAAGACGTCACCGTCAATTCGAGCGTGGTCGACAACGCCAGGGTGGACATGCCTCTCGGCGACACAGGCCGATTTGGCCCTTCGGGAGATTTCGCCCAAAGGGGCTAGCAGGATGCAGGAAAATATGGCAGACGCAGTAGCCGAACAGATCGCTGCTCTCAAAGACGAGGATTGGGCGATTCGCGAAGAGGCCGCCACGATGCTTGGTACGTTTCGGGACCCCCGGGCTGTGGCGCCGTTGGTCTCCGTGCTTCGTGACGACGATCGCGCGGTTCGCGATGCGGCGATCGGCGCCCTCCTGGCCATCGGAGAGCCGGCTGTGACGACGCTGGGCGTCTGCCTTTCCGATCCGGTGCTCACGGTTCAGGAATTGGCCTCATCGGTGTTGGCGACCATTGCCGATGCGCGGGTGCTCGCGCCGCTCGTCAAGGCGCTCGCGAGTCCCGACTGGATCGTGCGGATGCATGCGGCTAAGGCGCTGGGTCGGATTCAAGACCCAGGAGCGGTGGCGCCGCTAGTGCCGCTCCTACAAGATTCGGTGAAGGCCGTGCGCGAAGAGACGTCGACGGCTCTTGCGGCCATTGGGGTGGCGGCGCTATCGTCGCTGCTCGGCGCGTTGACCCATGCTGAATGGCTGGTGCGGCTGCATGCGGTGGAGGCCTTGGGGAAAACGCGGTCGCCTGAGGCTGTGGCCCCTCTGTTATCGGTGCTGTTCAACGATCGGGACAGGGCGGTTCGCGAGGACGCAGTCCGCGCGCTTGGTCAGATCGGCGATGCGCGCGCTGTGGAGTTCCTCGTGACGGCGATGAAAGAGCCGGGGCTCCGTCCGCTGGCGGTTGAGGCGCTGGGCCGGATCGGCGATCGTCGAGCGGTGCCAGTGCTGATCAACGTGCTTGAGGGGGTGGACCGACCGGAGGTCTCCCTGCGGATCGACGGCTGCGGCGATCGGTGGGATGAAGAAATACTGACATTAGGCGCGGCCGTCAGAGCGTTGGGCGCGATTCGAGACGAGACGGCCATACCCTCGCTCATGCAGGCACTCCGCCATACGGTGACGCGAGCGGAAGCCGCCGACGCTCTGACTCGATTCGGTTCCGTCGTAATTGCTCCGTTGCTGGGCGCGCTGGCACGTGAGTCGGATGACAACATCCGTTACCATGTCAAAGAGACGTTGACCAAGATAGGCTGGCGGGCGGGGCGCATCTAGTGAGCCAATGCTCAATGTTGAATGTTAAATTTTGAATTTGTAGCTCAGCACTGAGTGCGCGCCAGGTTGTAGTCAATGCCAAAAGAAACGATTGAAACGCTGGTCTCCGAGATCGTCCATGAAGAGGACTGGCGACGGATGCGGGCGACGGCAGCCTGCCTGTCAGGCGGGCCCCGCGCAGTCCAGGCGCTCATTCACGCGCTGGAGACCGGCTCGCCGGCGTTGAAAGCCGAGGCCGCGGCCATGCTGGCGCGCGTGAACGATCCTCAGGCCGGCGTGCCGCTGGTCGGCTTACTTCGCGATGAGGATAAGGCTGTTCGCAAGGCCGGCGCATCGGCCTTGGAGCACATGGCGGGGGTGCTTGACGAGACTACGGCCGCGGCGCTGGCCTCGTTGCTATATGCCTCGACAGACGAAGGGATTCGCCTGGCGGCCTCGCAGTTGTTGGGGGTCATGCCGAATGCAATCGCGCCACTCTGCGAGATGTTGACCCATCAGGACCCAGAGGCGCAGATCATGGCCGCGAAGATGCTGGAACATCTGCTCGATCCCCGTTCGGCGGATTCGTTCATCAATGCAATGGGGCAGCCAGCCGTTCGCGATATTGCCGTGCGGACGCTTAAGAAGTTGAGCGCGATTCGTGAGCGCATCGACGAGATGTTTGACGATCTTCGCGCGATTGAGGAGTTGAGCGAACGGGAAGAGGCTCGCATGAGCACCGTGATCAATCTTCTGGCCATCGGGCGTCCGAGCGTGGAGATTTTGATCGAGTATCTGGAAGATGACGATTGGCTGGTGCGCGAAGCTGCCGCTGATTTGCTGGGGAAGATCGGCGATGTCCGCGCGGTCGAACCCTTGATGCAGCGGCTGCGGGTCGATAAAGATACGGGCGTGAAGGAACTGACGATGAAATCATTGGGTTTGATCGGCGATGCCAGGCCTGCCCAACTCTATATTGAAGCCATTCCCATTCGACCCCTACGGGTCCATGCTATGGAAGCCTTGGCTAAAGTGAAAGATGTGGATGTATTGCGGCCGTATAAGGAGCTGTTCGATCGGTTGAGAACCGATCGAGACGGCTTGGTCGCGTACAATTCCGGGTTGATCGCCGACAAACTGGAGGCGCTCAGTGGGACGCCGGTCGGGAGTCAGGGAAGGCAGGACGACGATGAGTGACGAGGTGCAGGCTGAACGGATCGAACAACTGATTGGAGCCATGCGGGACGACAATGAAGCGCTTCGTGACCATGCGATTGCTAGTTTGAGTCAAGTGGGCGAGGACGCGGTGGGACCGCTGATTGGGCTCATGGCGGACGAAGATGTCCTGATTCGGGAAGCGGCGACCAGCGCCATTGTGCGGATCGGTCCGTCCGTCGTCGGTCCGTTGATCGAAGCGTTGGAGGACGATGAGTGGGCGATTCGCGAGCAGGCTGCGTCGGGTTTGGGGAAACTGAAGGACCCTCGGGGCGTCGCCCCCCTTGTGAAGGCACTCAAGGATAAAGATGGAGCAGTCCGGACTGCCGCCGTATGGGCGCTGGAGCTGGTTGGTGATGCGCGCGCAGTGCCGGGGTTGATCGAGGCGCTGACCGATAACACGGTGCGTGAAGATGTGGCGCGTGTGCTGAAAAAGATCGGCGATGCGCGGGCCGTGGACGCCTTGATCGATGGATTGTTGGGCAATAATTGGATGGTGCGGCGCCATGCGGCCGAAGCCTTGGGCAAGATCAGCGATGCCCGTGGAATCGCCCCGTTGATCGAATCGCTCAAGGATGAAGACTGGCTCGTGCGGCGGAATGCCGCGGAGTCGCTCGCGCGGCTCGGAGCGAAGCAGGCCATCGACCCCTTGCTTCCGCTGCTCGAAGACGAGAATACGATGGTGCAGGAAACGGTCGAAGGTGTGTTGGCAAGTCTCGGATGGCACGCGAAGCCGTAATTTTCATTTTGATGTAAAAGGATATAACTTATGGCGGATGAAGCACCTCCAAAGCTGATTCAGATCGGTCCGAAGGGCGGCGCGAAGAAGGATGGGTTCAATCTCGTCACGGAACGAGTTGTCGCGGTAAACCCTGAGGCGAAACAGCTCGAAGTCGAATTGTTGGCCTACGACGGTAAAACGGTTGTGTTGGACGTTGATGACGAGGCGCTTGAAGAGCTGAAACAGCTCAAGGTAGGGGATGGTGCCACAATTCGCGTCGTTGAAGAAGGCGGGCGACGGATCGCCAAGAGCTTTCGGATTCGTGCGAAGGATCCCAATGCGGCTCGAGCCGACGCGATGCTTTTGGACCTCAAGGACAGCCACTGGCTCAACCGCAAGTATGCGGCTGAAGTGCTGGGTGAGCTCAAAGAAACCCGCGCCGTGCGGCCGTTGGTCGATGCGCTGGCGGATGAAGTCGGCGATGTCCGGCAGCGCGCCTATGATTCATTGATCAAGATCGGCGGGCCGGCGGTGTCATCACTCGTGCCGTTGCTGGTTTCAGAGGAAGATGAGGTCAGACAATCCGTGACGGAAATCATCCGTAAAATCGGAAAGCCTGCTGTCGAGCCGTTGGCCACGGCGCTCGCCGAGGCCGACGACCGCCTGAAGACGAGGGTGATGAAGGTGTTGGACCGGATGGGCTACAAGCCGAAAACGAAGGAAGACGCGAAGGTCGAGCTGCCGCGGCTGACATGAGCAGACGATCTCGTCCGGCCTCAGTTCTGTAATACCAGTATTGTCTAAGTCGGCGAATCCGTAGAGGGAAGAATCCCTTTCGCCCCTCCACCCGCATCGCGCACGCCGGTTTCCGCGTGCGCCCCATTCACGGCAGCCCCGCCGTACAGGACGTTCCCAGCGAGTCACTGTTTTGCTCTGGCAAGGTGTTTGCTGTCGCGCGATGACGGCTTTCCCGCAAGAATTGTCTTGACACACAGGAGATGCGTCGCCTATTAAAGGGCGCGTTCACGGACAGTTCCAAGCTGTTCGGGTTCCCTGAGGACACTCACATGCCTCTCCAGAGCCAGCCAGGCAATCGTTTCCGCTCACGCCAGGCTCCCGGGTTGCACTCACTCACTCACTCACTCACTCACTCACTCACGTCTCGACATATCTAACCGCGCGTCCATCACTACTTCGTCCGTTGGGCTGGTCCGTCTCGGACCGGCGTCAGATACCGCGCCTCAGCAGCAGCACCCACACGCTCATCGCTTCCGATCCAGCCTCGACCACGTTACCTGAAAGGGGTGAGGACATGTGTCCATTGCACCCCTGCATGCGGCTGCTGTGTCCGAGCCTGGCGTGGCGCCTGAGCCTCTTGCTGCTCATCGGGCTGTCCGGCTGCGGGCCGGCCCCATCCGATCCTGCGCCAAACTTGGAGTCGCGGGCAAGCGGGGCCGGGCCTTCCGAGTTGCCGACACTCGCGCCGAAGAATCCCTCGCCGCCCCCCGCCCCCCTCGCCGCGCCGCTCACAACGAATCACGTGTCACCATCAGCAGCACAAAAAGCCGAGCCGGCGCCGCTGCCGGAACAGCTGGTCCTGCCCCAGTGGATCGTGCAGGCGTTGGCGTCTCCGGAGGTCCCCGTCCGCCTCCGGGCCCTGGACCTGTGGGCGCAACAGGGGCCAGAGGCGCCGCTCGATCCGCTGGTGGTGGCGCTCGACGACAAGGACGAAACCGTGCGCGCGAAAGCGATGGCGATGATCGAACGGCACTGGGCGGTCGAGCAGGAGGCAGAGCCGTAAGGCGGGGGGTAGCTGGGTAAGGGGCTCAAGGGGCAGAGGGAAGGCAAGAGGCAAGAGGCAAGAGGCGCGACGCGTCACGCCTGACGACGTGTGGGCCAGAAGACAGTCGGTTGGTGCATCAACAACTAACCACCAAGGAGGCGCATCATGATACGAAGCAGCAGGAGCAGATGGCTGAGTGGAGTCGGGGCCGTGGTCCTCATCGGAGGCCTGGTCCTGGCGAACTATGGGAGCGGGGTCCCGCCCGCGGAGGCGAACATCACTCTTGTGAATCCCTTCCCGATCATTATTGACAAGCTCAACCAAATTCTGGCGAAGCTGAGTTTGAGCGGCGGCGGGGGGAATCACACGCTGCGGTGGGACACGTACAATGCGGTCGCCACACGCTTTACCACGACGGGCTACGCCGGCGCGGTGCTGGACAACAGCACCGGCCTCGTGTGGGAGCAGTGGCCGGATATCACCGGTGGGGACTTCGCAAACGGCACCCGCACGTGGAGCGACGCGACCTTGCATTGTGTCAACAGGAACGTCGGGGGCTCAGTGGGCTGGCGGCTGCCCTCGGTGGTGGAGCTCAAGAGCGTGCAGGAGCCTACGCATGGGTCGCCCTTTGTCCCGGCGAGCGTCTTTCCCAACGTCCAGTCGGTCAGCTATTGGTCGGCGACGACGAACGCAGACTATCCGGCCGCCGCGTGGGTCGTGATCTTCACCAATGGCTACGTAGATATCGCCATTAAGTCCTACCCCAAACAGGTCTGGTGTGTACGCGGTGGCATGAATGCGGATGTGTATTGAGGCTTCGGTGATTGGAGTGATGTGATCATTTGGGGGTGCAGGGGGCGTGAGCCCCCTGCCTGGGGGACTGGCTCCGCAGCGCGGTGCCTGTCCCCAAGAACCGGCGATTTGTGAAGAAAAGCCATGGCCCGCTACGAACACCAGAAGGAGGAGGCAGAGACAAGTTGGGGGGAGCGGCGCCGCTCTCCGTCGAGCGACCGAATATCTGGTAGGGCGTTACGTGGCGACTTGCTGGAAGGAAAACTCGCGCACATCGGTCTGCTGGGTGGCGTGCTCAATCGTCATGCTGACGAGACGCCCGTCGTCGTCCAGTTCGACGAGGATGTTGTCGTTCAGGTCGCGCGTCTCGGCGATGCGTTTGTCGCTCAACGTGATGAGCAGCGTATCCGTATCGGCAAAGTAGCGGACTTTCATGTTCCCGATCCTTTGAAGGAGCGGTCGAAGAAGGCATTGTGTACGGTTTCCCCGTCCGGCAAGAGGACCACGCGCAGGTACCGCCCCTCCGCTTCTTCAATCCGAGCCCACAGGCGGATCCGCCCGTCTGCCTGCACCTGTTCCCGCTCCGGGCTGCGCATCACACGCTCAATCCATTCGATGCGGATTGTTTTTCGGTCTTCACGTTGACGGACGGCCTCGAAATACTGCGAACATTTCATCGTTGGCGGTCACGATACACGAACCCTCGACTGTTGTCGAGCAGCCTGTCCTTTCGTCAAGCCCGCCCACTGGGCATGTTCCCCGCGCCCTACCATCCCTCTCGTTCTGCGCGTACTGGCAGCCTGGTGACAGCGCCGGAGCTGGGGCGAGGCCGACGACCGTCTGAAGACCAGGGTGATGAAGGTGTTGGACCGGATGGGCTACAAGCCGAAAGTCAAAGATGAGGCTAGCCCGCATTATTTATGACGGTTCGTCGCGAAATCGCTGAGCCGCGTCGCGAGACTGGCGCGCGGAGCCTTGAGGACCCGATGCGTACTCGTGCAGTACGGTGAGGGTCTGAGGGGCGAGCCCGCCAGCCGAAGGCCCGTCGCAGCAGCGGATCGGCGATTGCTGCAGAAGCGTTCATGAATAATGCGGGCTAAGGCCGTTGACGCGCCTCGACTCACGTAACGCCGGTGTTATGTTGCTGGGGAGGGAGCCTTACTCGGCCTCCCAACTGAAATGTGACGGAAGCCAAAGTTCGCGACACGGTCGGGCTCATAGACGTTGCGCAAGTCGAAGAAGATGGGCTGGCGCAACGCGGTTTTCAGTCTGTCGAAATCGAGGGTTCGAAACTGGTTCCATTCGGTCATGAGGATTAACGCGTCTGCTCCCTGTGCCGCCTCATAGGCGTCGTTGCAGGGGACGAGGCCTGAAACGATCTGACAGGCTTCCTCAAGCGCGGCGGGATCGTAGGCGCGAACCGTGGCACCTTGTTTCACGAGTTCCTGCGCGATGGCCAGGGCTGGCGCATCCCGTAGGTCGTTGGTATTGGGCTTGAAGGACAGGCCCAACATCGCGAACGTCTTTCCATTGAGTCCCCCAACCGCACTCGTGATCTTTTCAACCATTCGGCTCCGTTGCTGTTCGTTGACGAGGGAGGCGGCGCTTGCGATCTGCATGGGATAGCCGATTCGTTCCCCCGTCTGTACGAGTGCGGCCAGATCTTTCGGAAAGCATGATCCACCGAACCCCGGTCCTGCGTGGAGAAACTTTGATCCAATCCGGTTGTCGAGCCCCATCCCTTTCGCCACCATCTGCACGTCGGCGCCCACCCGCTCGCAGATTGTCGCGATTTCGTTGATGAACGAAATTTTGGTGGCGAGGAAGGCGTTGGAGGCGTACTTGATCATCTCGGCAGTCGGGAGGTCGGTCACGACGAACGGAGTTTCGATGAGGTACAGAGGGCGATAGAGATCTTTCAAGATCGCAATTGCCTGCTCACTGTCTGCGCCGATGACGACCCGGTTCGGTCGCATGAAATCTTCGATGGCGGACCCCTCACGAAGAAACTCCGGGTTGGAGACAATGTCGAACCGGAACTTGCCTGATTGATTGGCGTTAATCACTTCTCGCAGCTTTTCCCCTGTACCCACAGGGACGGTCGACTTGGTGACGATGACCTTGTACCCGGTCATGGCTCTGGCGATGCCGCGGCCGACTTCTTCTACGTACGAAAGATCGGCTGATCCGTCCGGTCGCGGTGGGGTGCCAACCGCAATGAAGATGACGAGGGCCTTGTCGACGGCTTTGGCGATGTCGGTGGTAAAGCTGATCCGGTTCTCTCGAATTCCTTTGGCGACGAGCTCCGTGATTCCCGGCTCATAAAAGGGCACATTGCCCTTCTCAAGCCTGGCGATCCGTTTGGTGTCGGCATCCATGCAGGTCACGTTGACGCCAAACTCCGAAAAACAGGCTCCTGTTACTAATCCGACATAGCCGGTCCCAATCACACTGATATGCATGGATCCTGTCCTCCTGTACCAAGCGCGAACTTGTGGAGTATAACAACGGTACCGGGGGCGAGCAACAAAGTTATGGAAAGTCATTTTCACCGGGAGGAGCCGCTCGTTGACAGGTGCATGAGGGCTGAGTACTATTTGCTCCCTTCCTCGGACGGAGCCTGTCATATGGCGATTCAGAGCGGACCTCTTCAGCGACCTCTCGCCGTGATGATGCGCCGGACCTTGCGCACGATCAGTCCAGACACATCGCTGTTGGAGGCAGCCAAGCTGATGCGCGACGCGAGGGTTGGCGCAGTGCTGGTCCACGAGGCCGGTCGCTACACCGGTATAGTCAGCGAATCGGACTTGGTTCGCAAGGGGATGGCTGAATCGTGCCCGGCACAAGAGACGTCGGTCCGTGCCGTCATGAGCAGCCCACTGCTGTCGATTGAGATTACGAGCTCGGCCCACGAGGCGAGTGAGAAGATGGCGGAACATGGGATTCGGCATCTCGCGATCTCCGAGGAGGGACAGATTGTCGGGATCATCTCGGTCCGCGATCTCTTACGTTATTTCAAAAACTGGGGCGGTCTGTGATCGCCCGGGCTCGCGGGGCAGCACCGGATCGTCTCCCCACCCTGTGCCCTGTTTCTGCACGAGTGTTGTGAACCGGCCGACTCATACCCCTCGATGGTTTCTTCTGATAACGGCGCTGGCGACCGGTGCAGTGGTCATGGCGCTCGAAATTTTGGGAAGCCGGCTCCTGGCTCCCGTCTTCGGAAACTCCCTGTTTGTCTGGGGCGCATTGATCGGAGTGATTCTTGCCGCCATGAGCAGCGGGTATGCCTTTGGCGGCTGGGTCTCCGACCGATACCCCGGCGCGCAGGTGCTGGCCGGTCTGCTGTTGTTCTCTGGAGCTTGGACGTTTCTCACCGCGTGGCTCGGCCAGCCGGTGCTCTTCAAGGTAGCGGCGGCGATTGAGGACCCTCGGTGGGGGCCCTGTGCTGCTGCGGCGTTGCTCTTGGGCCCGCCGGCCTTTGGTCTGAGCGGCGTGCTGCCGGCCATGTTGCGATTGGCCGTATCGGACCTTGAGTATTTTGGCCGGCATACCGGCCGGATGATTGCGCTCTCGACCGTGGGGAGCTTGGCGGGAACCTGGGGAACGGCGTTTTTCTTTCTGTCCTGGATCGGCAGCCAGGCGCTTGTCGCGTGGCTTGGCGTCATTCAAGCGGGGCTTGGTCTCTGGTGGTTGATAAGGGGGACGACCGCACGGCCGCTGATGATCGGAATGCTCTTCCTATGCGTTGGAGGGTTGGGGGCCGGTGCCTGGTCTCCGATCCAGATGTTGAAGGCGCCGATCTATCAGGAAGACAGCCCTTACCAGCAAGTACGAATTCGCGATGACGATCTTTTTCGCTACCTTGTCTTGGACCGAACCTTCCACGCGGTCATGTGGAAGGCGGATCCTGTCGCCCTGTTTCTCCCCTATAGTCAACTGATGGTCGCGTCGCTGGCTTTGGTCTCCGAACCGAAACGAGGTCTGATCCTAGGTCACGGAGGCGGATCGCTGGCGAAGTGGCTTGCCCATCGATGGCCAGAACTCGAGCTGGACGTGGTTGAGCTCGATCCCGAGGTTGTCCGCATGGCCGAAGAATATTTCTTCTATCAGCCCCCTCCCCAGCATCATGTGCACGTTCGGGATGCCCGGGTATTTCTGAATTCCACGGAGCGGACGTACGACCTCATGTGGGTCGATGCGTTTGCCCGACACATGATTCCGTTTCACCTGACCACCGTGGAGTTCTTCGCAGAGTTGCGCGCCCATCTTGCGCCGAATGGTATCCTGGCGGTGAATTTGGCCTCGTCAGGAGAGGGTGGAGATCTATTGCGGGCCAATGCGGTCGTGCAGACGATGAAACGGTCCTTTCCCAACGTCGAGTCCTTTGCGGTCAAGGGGCCTTGGAATTCTCCTCGGTCGCGAGCAGAGAACCTAATTTTTTTTGCCGGCGCGCCGCTAGAACGGCACACACTCCCTACCATTGTGGCCAATGTGAACAAATTGGTCGAGCAACAGCGCATTCCATTCGAGGCCATTGCCTTGCTGGGTACCCATCGCACAGAACCCTGGGAGGCAGGTGTCGTGTTAACGGACAACTATGCGCCGTATGATCTTTTGATCGGGTCTACGGTTCAAGAGGTGCAGCCAGAGACGGAAACTGCGCACTAGCCCGCATTATTCGCGAGGGTTCGTGACGAAACCGCCGAGACGCGACGCGACACGAGACGGGCGCGCCGAGCCGTGAGGGAGGGAGGCATACTTGAAACAGTATGTTGAACGACCGAGCGGCGAGCCCGCCCGCCGTCAGGCTTGTCGCAGCGGCGTATCGGCGGTTGCAGTAGAAGCCTTCGTGAATGATGCGGGCTAAGTTATTGAAATAATTGTGACTGGCTTGTGGACGCAAGTATCTGCGTTGAGGGGAGACCTCAGAAAAGAGTTAAAATAACGTTCTTGCTTCCGTTTTCGTCGTGGTGCTATCTATAAGGATGCACTCGAAGAGCATACATGCTGTTACAACATGATGGACAGAAGCAGGGAAGTAGTGGGCAGCAATGGGACGGCAATGTGGCTTGGCGGTAATTATTCACCAACCTAATCACATCTCTTCTTCTTTCTTAAGGAGGTAGTCATGGGCAAGACGATATTGGGGGCCTTCTTCGGTCTCGTGATGGTCGGGGCTGGGGCATCTGTTGCCTTTGCGCTCCAGGCAGGTGGAGTCGAAGTCGGAGATTTGGAGACTGGCTCCGTTGTGGGTCAGTCGTTCAAGGAGCTGGACGTCGATGCTCAGCTATTCGCGATCGAGATTGGTACCTTAAAGACCTGGTATCCACCCATCACGATCATCGATTTCAAAGTTCGGCCTGGTCGTCCTGTCCTGCTCAAAGTAACGAACAATGCCACTGCTGAGCATGGATTTCAGATGACCGATGCCCCGAATGCTGGCTCACCGTTTGTGATGAAAGCCGAAGTGGTGTTGAAGCCGGGAGAAACCAAGTATATCGGTATTCCGACCAGTGACATGTTCTATGCTACACAAGGGAATACGCTGATCTATCGCTGTCACCTGCATCCGGGGCATGTCGGTGGCAAGATTCTTATGCTCAAGTAATTGTTCTTGGCAGATGAAAGTGACCATCGCCCTCTTTGCGACCGCGCGGGGAGGACGATGGTATGTTATCAGGATGCTGAAAAAGTCCGCCAGCATCGTTCACGCTTCGCTCAGAGGCTCAACCTTGAGTAGAAGTTTCTCGGAGGTCGGAAACGCTGTAGGGGTTTTTCCGTTCGCCAGGACCCATTGCAAGGACGAACGGCCCACACGAAGTGCGGTAGGCACCTCCTCGCCTCTTCGCTTGCTGCGGCCTTGCACGCGGAACGGCGCGTCTTGGCGCGCCGGGGTCGGGCGGGTGAGAATTCTGGCCTTTTTGAACATCCTGCTAGAGACAGGAAGGCCCTGCTTCTCACGAGAGAAACAGGGCCTTCATTGTTAAATAATGAGCGATGATTAATTGCGCACGCCGCTCCACACTTTCGCCGGATCGATCGCCTTATCCGGATTGAGTGTCTTCGCCCTCTCGAGCAGGACTTCCGTCGTTTCCGGATACGCTGGGTCAGAAATGCAGCAATTATCAACCGGGCAGACGGCAGCGCACTGCGGTTCGTCGAAGTGTCCGACGCACTCGGTGCAGCGGGCGTGCGTAATCACATAAATACTATCGCCGACTCCCTGGCCATCGCCCACATGATTGCCCTTCGATTCCGCGTCACTGCGAGTTTCAAAAATCGCCTCGTTCGGACATTCGGGCAGGCAGGCTCCACAGGAGATACATTCATCGGTAATCAGCAGCGCCATGACCCTCGCCTCCTTCTTACTACGATAGAAACACACACGGTTGACAAGTTCACCCCGTCACGACCATGATGCGTGCCGCGACGCGAACGCCATTCTAGTCTGCCGCTCTTTTCCAAGTCAACAGAACGGCATTTGCTCAGAAGGCCTAGACTCCCTGCATTAATGGGCCTTTGGGCCCAGGAAATCGTGACGAGCCGTGACAGGGAATGTCTATGGCCACCTTGCCGGTGAGCGATCGAGGGCAGAAAAAGAAGCGCATCATTACGCTCGTCCTCATGGCGATTTTCTTGATGAGCGCTTCGTACTTTCTCATCGATCGAAAAGAGGAGACCATCATTATCGTCTCATTCCCAAATGGCCGTGAACTCGAGACGGAAGTGGCGGATACACCGGAGAAACTGCTCGTCGGTCTTGCATTTCGAGAGACGTTGCCAGCGAATAGTGGATTGCTTTATATCTTCGAGTCGACCGGCCAGAACCACATCTGGACGAAGGAGTATCGGTTTCCGGTGGACATGATGTGGATTGATGAAAGCCATCATATTGTGGGGCTCAAGGAAAATGTCGCTCCCTGCCGGGAAGATGACTGCCCCAAGTATAGTTCCTCCCCCGAAGCGGTCCGCTACGCGATTCAAACAGGAGCGGGTTTCATCAAGCAGGAAGGGATCACCATAGGGCTGGAGTTGAAATATACGCTTCGGATGTAACGCGCACGGGAGACATTGGTGAAACGCATGAGGAGAGGAGTCGGTACAGCATGCTAGAGGGGTTTCAATCCGTCGCCCTGGTCGACGAGCTACTGCCTGGGCAATCAAAAGTCGTCATGGTGAACAATCGGGAGATTGCGATCTTCAACATCGAAGGGACGTATTTTGCGATCCATAATCGTTGTCCTCATGAAGGCGGTCCTTTGTGTGAAGGGCGTGTGAAGGGCTTTGTCGTAGCCTGTCCGTGGCACGATCTGGCATTCGATGTTCGAAACGGGCAAGGGACGGACGGCGGTGGATATTGTGTGGGGAGTTATGATGTGCAGGTGGAGGGAGCGGAAATTTTTGTAGGACCTCGGCGAAAACCATAGCATGATGAGGCGGAGCAGAAGCTGGTTGCCGGTAAAATGACGATGAGTATGACAGCTAGCCACGACCATGATGGTGCCACACACTCGGACGGGGTCAAGGTCATTGAGACGACCCTTGAGCATCCCGTTCAGATTCATCTCTGGGAAGACAGGACGCGAGGGGAACTCTGGGTTCCGACCTATGATCCTACGGGGCTCGAGTTGCTAGCCGACGACTACCTTCGCATCGCAGGGAATAATGCGGTGGATAATGGGCAGCGGACGTTCGAGTTTAAAGCGGTCAGGCCGGGCACCCATCGTGTGCTGTTTGAAAAACGCATGGGGTGGAAATTCACCGCTGAAGATCGGCGCGTCTTTGACGTAACGGCCTGTGATTCCTCGTCTCGGAGCAGCGCGTAATCGTGCCGAATGTAGCCTTCATCAATGGAGCGTTCGTGCCGCTGGCTGAGGCGAAAGTCTCGATCGAAGATCGAGGATTTCAGTTTGGCGATGGCATCTACGAAGTGATCCGCACATATAAGGGGCGTCCGTTCGCACTCGAGGCCCATCTGGCTCGACTGGATCGTAGCGCCACGGCGCTTGACCTGACGCAGCCCTATACCCGAGCCGAATGGACTCACCATGTACTGGAAGGGATTAATCGGGCCGCCTTTCCTGAAGCCAAAATCTATGTTCAGGTTACCAGAGGTGTCGCTCCCCGTGATCACGCCTACTCAGATGAACTGACGCCCACGGTCGTCATGACGGTTCGTGAGTTCCACCCGCTCGACAGGTCAGTACAAGCGGCTGGTGTGGAAGCGATAACGACCGAGGATATCCGATGGGGGCGCTGTGACATCAAGAGCGTGAATCTGTTGGCCAACGTTCTTGCGCGGCAGAAAGTTAAGCAGGCTCAGGTCTTCGAAACCATTTTGGTCAAAGCGGGATTAGTCACTGAAGGGGCAATCAGCAATGTGATGGTGGTTCAGGGGGGAACAGTGGTGACGGCTCCCGAAGGGTCGCGCATTCTGTCCGGGGTCACGAGGTCCGTTGTGTTGGAACTGGCTCTAAGCGAGGGCCTGCCGATTCAGGAACGCTTTGCCTCTCAGGCAGACCTCTATGAGGCAGACGAAGTTTTTCTCACAGGGACCACGGTCGAGGTCTTGGCTGTCGTCCGTGTAGATGGGAAAGTCATTGGAGATGGAAGGCCCGGCCTGATCACCCAACGACTTGCTGCAGGCTTCACGAGTCGGGTCGGTTAGCCCCCTTGCTTTGGCATAGGTGGCATGCTATGGTCCCCGTCTGGAAGTGGGCTCAGGCCCACTTTTTTGTTTGATCTCTTGAATGGGCCATCCAAAGATACAGGGCGAGGGGCGTCGGTGAGGGAGTCCCGACCGGTCGTTGATTGCATCAGCGAGGTGGTATCGCCCATCCTCTGGGCATTGGGCTTAGAATTGGTCGATGTCGTGTGTGTGGGGCTAGGTGCGCGGTCAGTCGTTCGCGTGTATATCGATAAAACGGGCGGAGTTACGATAGAAGATTGCGGGCGCGCACACTTCGCGATCGGTCCAGCCTTGGATGTGGCTGATCCGTTCCCCCATGCCTATACGCTGGAAGTCTCCTCGCCTGGTCTGGATCGGGCCTTCAAACGGATTCAGGATTATCGCCGGGCATTGGGGAAGCCAGTGAGCGTGAAGCTCAGGCAACCGATCGACGGACAGTGGCGTGTAGTCGGGCGGTTGACGGAAGTGAATGATCAGGGAGTCACGATCATGGTGAATGATCCGCGTTCTGAGCGGGAGGTCATCCTTGGGTTTGACTCGATCGCTGAAGCGCGTCGCGTCGTCACATTTTGAGGTAGTGCCGGAGTCGATCACCGCGGTATAGGCATACCGCCGCATTGGAGTGTGGCTGCAGGGGCAGTCGCCGGAGAGTGAGCTATGAATCGAGAATTGATTTCAGTCATCGATGAACTTGGTCGGCAAAAGGGCATCGAGAAGAGCCGAGTGATAGGGGCGATCGAAGCAGCCCTTCAAATGGCTGCCAAGAAGCGTTTCGGGCAGGCTGAGAATATTCAAGTCGAGATCGACTCCAAGACCGGTGAGATCTCCGTCGTGTCGAAGAAGACCATCGTCGACGCGGTCACCAATCCCAAAACCGAAGTCTCTCTTCAGGAGGCTCGCCAGTTTGACAGCGAGGCAGAGCTCGGCGACGAGATCGGGTCGCTCATCGAGATGAGCGATTTGGGACGGATCGCGGCACAAACCGCCAAGCAAGTAATCTTCCAGAAGGTCCGTGAGGCTGAATGGGAGTCGGTTCAAAAAGAATACTCCACGCGGCAAGGAGATCTGGTCAACGGCATCATTCTCGGGGTGGAGCGCCGGAATTACCTGGTGGATCTGGGTAAGACCGAGGCGATTTTGCCTATTCAGGAGCAGATTCCGCGGGAGACCTATCGCTGCGGTGATCGGGTGAAAGCCATGCTCTTGGAAGTGCGCCGGACTCCGAAGGATGTCCAGGTCATCTTGACGCGGAGCCATCCGCAGTTTGTGTCGAAACTCTTCGAGTTGGAAGTGCCTGAGGTGCTCGAAAAAATCGTTGAGATCAAATCCATCGTGCGGGAGCCTGGGGATCGGACCAAGATCGCCGTGACCTCTCGCGAGAAGGCGGTCGATCCGGTCGGGGCCTGTGTGGGGATCAAGGGATCGCGGGTTCAAGCGGTTGTCCGCGAACTGCGCGGAGAGAAAATCGACATCATTACCTGGACCTCCGACCCGCGCGTCTTCATCGCCGAGGCTTTGAACCCCGCGAGCATTGAGAAGGTCGGCGTCGATGAGGAAAAGAAGTCGGCGTTGGTCGTTGTTGCAGATTCCCAGCTGTCGTTAGCGATCGGAAAGAATGGGCAGAACGTGCGGTTGGCCGCCCGTCTGACCGGCTGGAAGATCGATATCATCAGTGCGACGGAATACGAAAAGGAAAAGGCCGAACGGGATAAAGAAATCAAGGCGGCGTTGGCGGAGGAAACCGAAGCGCTGCATCAGCAAGAAGAAGCCCGAGAGCAGGAATTAAAAGCCCGGGCAGAATCGGAGTCGGATGCCGGATAAACCGGATAAAGATATAGAGGAGTAGGTGTCAAACTCTCATGCGCGTATATGCATTGGCCAAGCAACTCGGGATGGAAAACCGTGATCTCATTCCGGAATTGAAGCGGATGGGGATCACCGTCGCGTCGCACAGTAGCGCGTTGGATGACGACGTGGTGCAGAAGGTCTTGGAGAAGCTCGGCCCGAAACTCAAGGCTCACGGGAAAGCGACGGGCCGGGCGGCAGAGGCCGATGCAGGTCGTGGCGAGCGGAGTAAGGTCGGTATGGCGTCCGACCACGCAGCGGGCGCCAAGGCCTGGTCGGCCCAGGCAGCTCCAGCGGCGGAGGAGTCTTCCAAGTCCGACAAGCGCCGCATTCTGATCAAGCGCAAGAGAGCCGATGACGTTCCAGCGGAAGGGGCAGCGTCCCTGCCCACAGTTGAATCAGCAGGCATAAGCGGAGCGCTCACCGATACCTTCGCGATTAGCCCGCCGACGGTAGCGCATTCGCACTCTGAGGCTCCAGCCGCTGCGCATGTTGACCTGACGGCGACACCCGACCAGCCGCATTCCATCGGATCCACGACCGCTCCGGCTCCCATGACTTCCGTCAAGCTCGCCGTCGTGCCAAGCATTGATGTGATCACAGGGAAAAAGAAAATCCTCTCGCTTGAAGAGATGCAAGCCGAGGGTCTGAAAGAGAAGGGGAGGAAAGCTCGTAAGCCGGGCCGTACACGGGAAGAAGAAGAGCTTCGGCTTCGTGAGGATGCGGCGCGCTGGCAGGATCTTCGTGCCATTCCAGTTCAGCAGCGCCGCGACGACCGCAGTAAGCACGTGCATCACAGCACGCCGGGGGAAGTTACCAAGCCGCGGAGGAAGAGCTTCAAGCTCGCGCCAGGCATGACAGTGAAGGAATTTGCTGAGCTGATCGGACAGCGCCCAGCAGACATCATGCGCAAGCTGATGGATATGGGCCAGATGCTCACGTTCAATCAGTCAATGAACGTTGACGCAGCCGTGATTATTGCGGAGGAGAGCGGGGTCAAGATTGATGTGTCGATGGAGAAGGCCGGAGAAGAGTTGCTGGATTCCGTCGTGCAGACGGAGGACGGGGTCCAGCTTGAGCCGCGGCCACCGGTTGTGACGATCATGGGCCATGTCGATCACGGCAAGACCTCGCTGCTTGATGCCGTCAGGCAAACAAAGGTGGCAGAAGGCGAGGCCGGTGGAATTACGCAGCATATCGGTGCGTATACGGTTGCTGTACGCGGGAAACAGGTGACGTTCCTGGACACACCGGGCCATGAAGCCTTCACCGCCATGCGAGGTCGTGGCGCCAAAATTACCGATATCGTCATCCTGGTCGTGGCAGCAGACGACGGTGTGATGCCACAAACGATCGAAGCGATTAATCACGCCAAAGCTGCGTCCGTTCCGATTATTGTGGCAATCAACAAAATCGACAAACCCGGGGCCAATTCTGATCGTGTTAAAAATGCCTTGTCTGAACATGCACTCATATCCGAGTCCTGGGGCGGTGACACGATCATGGTTGAGGTCTCGGCCAAAGAGAAGACCGGCCTGGACACCTTGCTGGAGATGATTCTCCTGCAATCCGAAGTGCTGGAGCTGAAGGCCGATCCGTATCGGTTGGCTAAGGGCGTTGTGGTTGAAGCCAGGCTGGAGCGAGGGCGTGGACCTGTGGCAACGGTGCTGGTTCAGAGCGGGACGCTTCGCGTCGGCGACGTGTTTGTCGTCGGGGTTGTTAGCGGAAAAGTTCGCGCGCTGATTACGCATACGGGAGCAAAAGTGCAAGAGGCCGGTCCTTCTATTCCGGTAGAAGTGGCTGGGCTCCCGGGTGTGCCGTCCGCCGGTGATGTATTTCAGGTCGTCAAAGACGAGTGGGTCGCGCGAGAGATTGCGGAAGATCGCGCTCGCAAGCAGCGGACGGCTGATTTGTCTGGGTCAGCGAAGGTCACGCTCGACGACTTGTTTGCCAAGATTAATGAAGGGTCGGTCAAGGAGCTGGCACTGGTCATCAAGTCTGACGTCCAGGGGTCGGCCGAAGCACTGACCGCAGGCGTCGAAAAACTTGCGACCGCCTCGGTCAAGCTGCGCGTCATTCACAGTGGTGTCGGTGGGATCACGGAATCCGACGTGTTGCTGGCTGCCGCGTCGAACGCCATTATTATCGGGTTCAATGTCAGGCCGGAGCCGAAGGCGTCCGCCCTGGCTGAACAGCAAGGTGTCGACGTCCGTCTGTACACCATTATTTACGACGCGATGGCCGAAATTAAGGCCGCGATGGAAGGGCTGCTCGAACCGACGCTCAAAGAGCGAACGTTGGGACGGGCCGAGGTGCGACAGGTCTTTACGGTGTCCAAGGCCGGCGTCATTGCGGGGGCCTATGTGGTGGACGGCACGATCACCCGTGCGGCAGTCGGAGCACGAGTGATCCGGGACAACGTGGTGGTCTATGAAGGAAGGCTTGGGTCGTTGCGTCGCTTCAAGGAAGACGTCCGTGAAGTGCAGCAGGGCTATGAATGTGGAATCAGCGTCGAGAATTTCAACGATGTCAAGGCCGGGGACATCATCGAAGTCTATGCGATCGACAAAATTGCCGCAAAGCTCTGAGGTATGAGTCTGCCCTGTGGGTATCATCGTCGGAATCTGTACGGTCGAGCTGTTCATCCCCGGGAGTCAGTCGCTGAAGGACAAGCGGCATGTGCTGTTGAGTCTCAAAGATCGATTGCGGGAGAAATTCAATCTCTCCGTTGCCGAAGTCGATGGACAGGATCTGTGGCAGAAAGCCGTATTGGGGCTCGCCTGCGTGGCCAACGAAGGACGATACGTCAACCAAGTGTGTGACCAGGCGCTGAACCTGATTCGGAACGTCCCCGCGGTGGAAATCGTCCAGTCCCGAGTGGAATTGTTGTGACAGCGGCATGCCCGGCAGGGTGCTCAACATGGCCGTCCAGCAAGGCCGCAGCAAGCGAAGAGGCGAAGGAGGTACAGACCGCACTTCGTGTGGGCCGTTCGCACTTACAAATGGGTCCTGGCGAACGGAAAAGCCCCTACAGTGCTTCCGACCTCCGAGGAATTCCTCAACGTTGAGCCTCTGAGCGAAGCGGGCGGACTTTTTCAGCATCCTGCTAGGTGGAGTGTGCGGTGGCCAAGACAGGATATCATCGGGCCGATCGTGTGGCCGATCAAATCCGCATGGAAGTGGCCGATATTCTCATGCGGAAGATCAAAGACCCGCGCGTGCAGTCCGTGACCGTGACTGACGTGAAATTGACCAACGATCTGCGGATTGCGCGTGTGTTCGTGACGGCCATGGGCACGGAAGAAGAAGAACGGAATGTCTTTGCCGGGCTGGCTCAGGCCAGCGGGTTTGTGCGCGGTGAACTGGGCCGCAGGCTCTCGCTCCGGTATCTGCCGGAGATCGTCTTTGCCAAGGATGTCAGCGGGCCGAGAGGCGATCGCGTGTTGAAGTTATTGGACGATCTCCACGTCAACACGGAGGCCGAGGGCGGGTTGTCCGAAGAGAAGACGAGTTTGTAGCATCGGGGACGTGATGATGGATCTCGCACAGAGTTGCACAGCCGTCGACGGCGTGCTGACAATGAAGAAACAATCTGGGTGGACCTCCCACGACGTCGTGGCGAAGATTCGGCATCTTCTCGGCGGAGTCAAGGTCGGTCATGCCGGTACGCTCGATCCCGCCGCAACGGGAGTCTTGCCTGTGTTGATCGGGCGGGGAACCCGCATTGCTGAATATCTTGTTGAGTGGGATAAAGAATATCGTGCCGTGCTTCGTCTCGGCGAAACCACCGATACGCATGATGCGACGGGAACGGTCTTGGCGCGCCACCCGACGGACCTCGTGACACCGGAGTCGATTCATGAGGTGGTCGGTCGATTCCGAGGGCCGATTAAGCAGGTTCCTCCGATGTATTCGGCGGTGAAAATTGGGGGCGTTCCACTATATAAGTCCGCTCGGGCGGGCAAAGCGATTGCGCGGGACGCGCGAATGGTCGTCATCCATACCCTTGAGGTGGAGGCGATTCAGGAGCGAGATGTGACATTGCGTATTGTCTGTTCGAAGGGGACCTATGTGCGGACGCTCTGTGCCGATATTGGAGGAGCGTTGGGTGTCGGCGGCCACATGTTGGCGTTGGAGCGAAGGCGAGTGGGTCCCTTGACGATCGATCAAGCGCTGACGGTCGATGAGGTGGTCACCCGTCATGCCCTCGGTCGGTTGGGAGACGATCTGTTGTCGCTGGATCGTGCGTTGGCCCAACTAGAGATTGTGGTGGTGGATGAACAGACTGCCGACCGCGTGCGACACGGGGCTCCGGTGCCTGTGGCCAAGATCCTTCGCTGGGAGGGGGCTGCCGATGGCGAGCGCTGGTCACACAAGCCGGTCCGTATCCACGATATCGACGGACGCCTGGTGGCGATCGGGACGTGTCCAGACAATTTGAGAGATGCACTCAAGGTTGAGAAGGTGTTGGTCGATCAGGACGTATGAGACTTTGTAATGGATGAAGGAAAGGAACAGGAAGGAAGGAGCCCATGGCATTACTCAAGGAAGCAAAAACCGAGTTGATCAAGCAGTACCGGCAGCATGAGACGGATTCCGGCTCGCCGGAAGTCCAGGTCGCGGTGTTGACTAACCGCATCACGTATTTGACGGAACATTTCAAGCTCCACAAGAAAGATCATCACTCACGGCGTGGTCTGCTTCTCTTGGTCGGGCGACGGCGGCGTTTGCTCGACTATCTTCGTGGCGTCAGCGATGCACGCTATCGTGCGGTGATCGAGCGATTAGGAATCAGAAAATAGTATCCCATCTTTCGGTCGCGCAGGAGGCGCAACAGCGGGCAGTAGTCGCACAGATGCCCACAGAGATGCGCTCGTGTGCACGAGCGCATCTCTGTGGGCATCTGTGGGGCCTAACCAGAGGAGACCCAGATGGTACACACAGTTGAAATAGAGGTTGCCGGGCGCACCCTTCGGCTCGAGACCGGTCGTGTGGCACGACAAGCAGACGGCTCGATTTGGGCCTCGTACGGCGACACCGTCGTGCTGGCGACAGCAGTCGCGTCACAGGTTGCCAAGGCGGGTGTCGATTTTCTTCCCCTCACGGTCGATTATCAGGAAAAATCCTTCGCAGCCGGGAAGATTCCCGGCGGGTATTTCAAGCGGGAAGCGCGTCCATCGGAAAAAGCTGTGCTGACCAGCCGGCAGATCGACCGGGGGCTTCGTCCGCTCTTTCCTGAGGGCTATTACTTCGAGACTCAGGTCATCGCCTCAGTCCTCTCGGCCGATCAGACAGGCTCCTCCGATATCCTTGCCATTATCGCTTCCTCTGCTGCCCTGACCATCTCGAACATTCCGTTCGACCATCCCATCGCAGGCGTGAGGATCGGTTGGTTGGATGGCAAGTTGGTTGTCAACCCGGACCTTGAGACGGTGACAAAGAGCGAGCTGCAACTCGTTGTGGCAGGGACGGCTGATGCGGTCATGATGGTCGAAGCAGGGGCGAACGAACTGTCCGAAGCCATCATGCTTGAGGCGATCGAACTCGCCCATGCCGAGATCAAAAAGATTGTGGCCAAGATTCGTGAACTGCAAGCCGTTGCCGGCAAACCCAAGCGGAAGGTGGCGAAGGAGCAGATCGACTCCGCGCTCGCCTCTCAAGTGAAGACCCTGGTGGCGCAAGGTATCCGCGAGGCCATCATGATTCCAAACAAAGCAGCCAGGCAGGAGCGGTTGGATGAGGTCAAGGACAGCGCCGTTCAAAAACTCAAGAGCGCGGACGATCCGGATCGGGAACGGCACGTCAAGTTGGTGTTCCATGAACTGGAATATACGGAAGTCCGGAACATGATCCTGGAGAAAGGGTCACGGGCGGATGGACGTGGCCCAGCTGATATTCGTCCGATCACCTGCCAAGTCAGCGCGCTGCCACGGACACACGGCTCCGCGATTTTCACCAGGGGCGAGACCCAAAGTTTGGCCGTGGTCACGTTGGGGACGACAGATGACGAGCAGCGGATCGATGCGTTGGAAGGGGAGTACATGAGGACGTTCATGCTCCATTACAATTTCCCGCCGTTCAGCGTCGGCGAGGCGCGGCCGCTTCGCTCACCGGGACGCCGGGAAGTTGGCCATGGTGCATTGGCGGAACGGGCGTTGGCCCCGGTGGTTCCAAGCAAGGAAGCCTTCCCCTACACGCTCCGCATCGTGTCCGACATCCTCGAATCCAACGGATCCTCTTCGATGGCGACCGTCTGTGGTGGGCGCCTTGCCATGATGGATGCCGGCGTGCCGGTCAGAGAAGCCGTTGCCGGGATCGCGATGGGATTGATCAAGGAAGGTGATCGGGTCATGATCCTCTCTGATATCCTCGGGCTGGAGGATCACTTGGGTGACATGGATTTTAAGGTCTGTGGCACCAAACAGGGCGTGACGGCGTTGCAGATGGATATCAAGATCGGCGGCATTACGTCGGCCTTGATGCAGAAGGCCTTGGAGCAGGCTAAAGCCGGCCGCTTGCATATTTTAAGCTGTATGGAGAAGGCGCTCCAAGCGCCGAGAACTACCCTGTCGGCCTACGCGCCACGGATCTTCACGATGAAGGTGAAGCAGGACAAGATTCGCGAGATCATCGGTCCGGGCGGCAAAACCATCCGTGCCATCATTGCGGATTGCGGAGTCAAGATCAATGTAGATGACAGCGGAACTGTCACGATCGCGTCGGTTGACGGAGCCTCAGCCGAAAAGGCCAAAGAAATGATCAGTCGGATTACCGAAGAGGTCGAGATCGGGAAGATCTACATGGGCACGGTTCGGAAGATCATGGACTTCGGCGCGTTTGTCGAGGTCCTGCCGGGAACCGATGGACTGGTGCACATCTCGCAGCTGGCGCACCATCGAGTCCAAGCGGTATCCGACGAGGTGAAGGAAGGCGATCAAATCCTGGTGAAGGTCCTGGAAGTGGATCGGCAAGGAAAGATCCGCTTGAGCCGCAAGGAAGCCATGCCGCCTCCGACCGGGGCCGGTGCGCCGGATCCGTCCGCTAGGTAGCCGTCTTGTATCGCAAGCACGTTCTGGACAACGGGGTGCGGGTGGTGACCGAACGGATGCCGACGCTCAAGTCGGTCACCGTCGGCGTGTGGGTCAACACCGGGTCGCGGGACGAGCAGCCTTCCCAGGCAGGATATTCCCACTTCATCGAACACATGCTCTTCAAAGGTACGCGTAAGCGTTCCTCCGCCGAAATTTCGCGCGAAATCGACGCGCTTGGCGGAGAGATGAATGCCTTCACTTCGCGTGAGACGACGACCTATTACGTGAAGGTGTTGGATCAGCAACTGGATCGAGCGGTCGAACTCCTCTCCGATCTATTCCACCATTCCCGTTTCGAATCCAAAGAAGTCGAAAAAGAAAAACAGGTCGTCCTGGAAGAAATTCGCATGGTCCAGGACGATCCGGAAGATCTGGTGCAAGAGCTTCACATGGGCCAAGTGCTGGGGCGTCATCCGCTCGGTCGCTCCATTCTAGGCCAAGAGAAGACAATCAGGGGGCTACGACGTCAGGATCTGCTGAACTATATCGAGACCTACTACGATCAGAGGCAAACCGTGGTTTCGATTGCCGGGAACTTCGATCAGGCCCAACTTGATCCGTTAGTCGCGCGGTATTTCGGCATGGGCCAAAGGCCAAAGGCGGCCCACCCTAACGGGCGCCGCCCTCCTGACGTGCACGGTGGCATCTTGTTGAGGAAGAAGCGATTGGAGCAGGTGCATTTGTGCCTTGGGCTCAAGGGTATCGCTGCTGGACACCAAGACCGGTATGCACTGTATGCGCTCAACAGCGTGTTGGGCGGCAGTGTGAGTTCGCGACTGTTCCAGGAAGTACGAGAGAAACGGGGGCTCGCCTACTCGATTTACTCCTTCTTGTCCGGCTATTCGGACGGCGGCATGATCACTGTGTATGCGGCGACGAGATCGAATGAGGTGGATCGCGTCGTGGATCTCGTCTGCCGAGAGATTCGGCGGATCGGCATCAAAGGCGTCGAGCGGAAAGAACTGGAGCGGGTGAAGACCCAGATGAAGGGCAGCCTGATGCTGAGCTTGGAGAGTTCCCACAGCCGCATGAGCAAGTTGGCGAAGGATGAACTCACACATGGCCGGCACATGTCACTGGAAGCCATGCTGGCTCATATCGATCGTGTGAATGAGGAGCAGGTCTTCGATGTATGCCGCCAATTTTTTAAGCTGGACTCCCTTGCGATCACCGGGCTCGGGCCTCTCGCTTCCAGCAGTCTGCGGGCCCATAGATGAGAATTCTCTAAGAGAAACTCGTCGCGCCCAAAAATGGATAAAAAAGCTCATGTAGCTACCTGTAAGATGTTGATTGTTAATGTATATATCGTTGTATTCGAAGCTATCAACTGGGCAAACAACGTCTTGACACAGTTTCATGATTTCAGTAGCATGACAGGACTTTTTGACAACGATTCTCAATCGAAGGGACGCAGCACGAAGAAGAGCCAAGAGAGGTGGCCGAAATACCTTCACTTCGGCTGCATGATCTCCGAAACTGTATCGTAGCGTACGTCGTCCTTACATTACGTATCCATCGGTTATTGTGGTTGTTATTTTTATGAAGGAGGGACTAGGTATGCCAAGGGTCATACTTATCGCCGCCATTGCCGTGTTCTCTGTGCTCGGAATGCTGACGGCCGAGTTTGCCGTTGCTGCCGATGTAGCTAGTACTGGGGCTGGTCCAACTGATAATGTCGTCGGTGGGAAGCCCATGAAGGGTGAAGTCACCAAGACTCTCAAGGGCCGGGTATGGTCACAGTGGGCCGACAATCCAGACGGAGAGTTGCTCTTCGGGATTCAATATTGGAACAGCGGTGAGCCGGGTTCGGGAACCCCGAACGGTCGTTCGTCTTCCGATCTCGATGTAAAACCACCGGATCCATTGTTTTCCTGCTGCGCCTGGGGCTTTGCCGGCGGCGCCGATAAGAACAGTCCGTACTCGGGCTGGTACCATGCCGCCACGACCGTCCGGTTGGCAGTGAAGGACAAGGCCCTCATGGACCAGATCATCAAGGCCTCCCAGGAACTCGTAGCCATGGAAGTGAGCCTGGATGGTCGGACGATTACCGGCTTTAAAGTTATTAAGGAATAGACCTTAACCAGCTTTAATTCTTTCTGTCCTGTTAAGGAGGACGCAGTTATGAAGTTTCATACGAAAGGCTGGGCCGTGATGGCCGCCGTAGCGCTGGTGGTCTCTGTGGTTTCCACCGCACTGGCGATCGAATCATTCCAAGAGCGCTTTGAGTGGGGAGACTTGAGCAAGCCGACGACATTGCAGGGTCGCGTGATCGTGCTCGATCCCTACGATGAAGCAGTCTGGATTAACATCTCTGTGTTCGGCGGGGCCGCTGAAAGCGGCCATTTCTGGCAGAAGATTCACCCGGGGAAAAATCTAAAGTTTTACGCAGACAAGGGTGCTTGGGAAGAACTCAAGAAGATGGGCCGCCCCCATGCAGGGCCGGCAGCTGCCAAGGAAGTGCCGCCCTCCAGCACGACAGACTTGATTGAATTCGTCGCGACGGAGCCAGAGCAGAATCATCGTGTCATTTCCTCGGTCAAGAAGCTTCCTGAAGTGGCTGGTTCCATGGGGAAGCCGCTGAGCATATCCGGTCTGCGGTTGAAGGAGTGCGCGGGAAAAAGCGAAATTGAGGCAGGTTGTGCAGCAGCGAAGCAAGGCCTCAATACTTCACCGAAGTCTCCTGATGGGGAGGCCGTACCCATGCAGTATGATGTGTTGCTTCCAGGCGGACAGCCCATCGCTGGCTTGATTCCCTGGACCGCGCCTTACAACACGGGCGCTGCTCATCACTGAACTGAACCAATCTCTGTTTGGAAAGGCGGCATCCCTTTTCGGGGATGCCGCCTTCTATTTCTCATGATCGTCTTGGCTGGTTGGACCGATCCGACGCTGTAGGTCAGCGAGGCGATTGAGCGCATCGAGCGGGGTCATGGAGAAGAGGTCGATCTGTTTCACTTCCTCGATGATCGGATGTGGCTGAGGGAGCGAGGTGCATGGTGGTTCTTTCCCTGAAGATATGGGCGCGCCCTCGATGGTGGTATCCGGTTGTTCCAACTGGGCCAGAACTTGCTGCGCCCGGGCGATGACTGTCGGAGGGAGTCCCGCCAGTTTGGCGACATGAATGCCGTAACTGCGGTCTGCGCCGCCCGGCACAATCTTACGCAAGAAGACCACGTCCCCATCCCGTTCCTGGACCGCCACGCAATAATTTCTGATCCCCTCACGTAACCGTTCCAGTTGCGTCATCTCGTGATAGTGTGTGGCGAACAGTGTCCTGGCTCCCAAGTGTCGGTGGTCTTGGATATGTTCCGCAATAGCCCAGGCAATGCTCAGTCCATCGTAGGTGCTGGTCCCTCGGCCGATCTCATCCAGGAGAATCAAGCTGCGGGCGGTCGCGCTGTTCAAAATATGCGCCGATTCGATCATCTCCACCATGAAGGTGCTCTGTCCGGCGGCCAGGTTGTCCGAGGCTCCTACGCGCGTGAAAATCCGATCGACCAGTCCGATGCGGGCTTCGGTCGCCGGCACGAAGCTCCCGATCTGCGCCAACAGGACGATCAGCGCGACCTGGCGGAGGTAGGTGCTTTTCCCCGCCATGTTGGGTCCGGTGAGGATCACAAGCCGGTTGCCCTCACAGTCGAGGGCCGTGTCGTTGTGTACGAAGGTCAAATCGCTGCTGAGTTGCTCGATGACAGGATGGCGGCCTTCCCGAATGAGGATCGTGCTGCTCTCATCGACGATGGGTTTGACGTATCGATGTAATGCGGCGGTCTCGGCCAGACCGGCGAGAACGTCGAGTAACGCGACGCTCTGGGCCATGGATTGAAGGCGAGGCACCTCGTTTGCCAAGCGCACGCGCAATTGTTCAAACAGCTCCAGCTCGAGCGACAGCAATTTAATTTCCGCGCCCGTGACACGCTCTTCTAACTCTTTCAGCTCCGGCGTCATAAATCGTTCGGCATTGACCAGTGTCTGCTTGCGAATGAAATCAGGCGGGACGCGGGAGAGGTGCGTCTTGGTAATTTCGATGTAGTAGCCGAACACCTGGTTGTAGCGAACCTTCAAAGAGTCGATCCCGGTTCGCTCCCGTTCTTTGGTTTCCAACGAGGCGATCCAGCCCTTGCCCTCCGTGCTCGCCTTTCGGAGTTCATCGACCCCGGCATGGTATCCTTCCCGAATCATGCCGCCGTCACGGAGCGACATCGGGGCATCCGGCTTGATGGCCTGCACAATTGCATCATGCACATCGCGGCAGTCGTCCCACGACTCGCGGACACCGACCAGCAATGAAGAACGGAACGGCTGGAGGTGGGACCGCAACTCAGGCAGGGGGCTCACGGACTGTTTCAACGCGAGTAGTTCACGAGGCGCTGCGACGCCGAGCGTTACGCGACTGCTCAAACGGGCGATATCTTGTACATCACGGAGCGTCGTCCTGAGCGACACGCGTTGTTGAATCCGGTCTTTCAATTCCCCGACCGCATCGAGCCGAGCTTGAATGGCTGCGTGATCGAGGAGCGGTCTGACGAGCCAATCGCGTAACAAGCGACTGCCCATGGCCGTCGCGGTGCGGTCCAATACCGACAAGACCGTTGGCTGGTCCTGTCCCGATCGGTGCTCACCGGCTCCCAATGGTCGAACAAGTTCGAGATTGCGAATCGTCGCGCTATCCAAATGCATCGCGTCGCCGTTCCAGCGCGTTTGTAGACGGCGGAGGTGTGCGAGGGAAGCGGTTGGCTGGGTTTCACGAAAATATCGCAAGACCGCTCCGGCGGCTCCGATCCCGGTGGTCAGGCCGCGACAGCCGAATCCGTCAAGCGAGTGCACCCCAAATTGTGTCTGGAGTAGTTGCGCGGCATCATTGGGATTGAAGGAGGCCGAGGGTTGCGCACAGAGGCGTGGCCCACTCAGGCGATTCAGACACGATCCGGCATTCGCATTGGAATCGGGATGAAGTACTTCCCGTGGTTCCAGCCGCGCCAGTTCATCCATGAGCTGGCTCTCTGCCTGTGCCCCTTGGAACTCTGTCATCCAAAACTCTCCGGTGGAGACGTCCACACAGGCCAGTCCAATGACGGATTGCCCCTTGGCGGATGGGGCCATGGCGTCGGAGAAGGCGACAGCCGCCAGGAAATGCGATTCTCCGGGAGAGAGGAATTCAGAATCGATCAGCGTGCCCGGCGTATACAAACGAACGACTTCACGGCGCACGAGACCCTTCGCGAGTTTCGGGTCCTCCATCTGTTCGCAGAGTGCTACGGTCCGCCCAGCCTTGAGAAGCTTTGCGATATAACCTTGCGCGGCATGGTAGGGCACTCCGCAGAGCGGAACTGGGTTGGTGCTGGATTTGTCGCGAGAGGTGAGAGCAATGGAGAGCAGCTTTGAGGCGATCTGCGCATCTGCATAAAACATTTCGTAGAAGTCGCCGACGCGGAACAAAAGAACGGCGTCAGGATAGCCGCGCTTGATTTCTCGGTATTGCCGCATCAACGGTGAGGCGTCTGTATCACTCATCGCGTCGGTCTCGATGTGGTTCGTCGGTTAGGGTGGGGGATAGGCCGGTGACTTTTTCGAGCGAGTGGCGTAATCGTTCTAGGTCCACCTCAGCTTCCTGCAGCGCTTTGGTTTTTCTGCGGAGTTCGATACGGCTCCGCACCCACGGAGGAAAGAGGAGAATGCCGGAGACCAGCAGCCCCACCGCGAACCCCGCCAGAATGGGTTTATAGATCGGCGTCGAGGCTGCTAAGAGGCCAAAGAAGTACCGGAGTGTGACTTCCTGTTCCTGGTTCTGAAGGAAAAAAGCCAGGGAAAGGAGTAGAAGAACTCCGACCAGAATCAGTCTAATCATGGCCTCGTTGTTTTCTCCCTGTCCAAGGCCCGGCATGGTGACGCTCGATGCACCCTGCCTGGATTGCTGTACTGCATGCGCGCAAGGGCGAGGACCTCGTCTGACTTCGGCCCGGTCACGCTCAACTGAATCGTCCGGCTCCGCACGGTACGATGGTTCAGCGCAATCTCGATCCGGTCCAGCGGCAGCGCGGCCAGGCCCTTGTCGGCCCATTCTATTACCGTGACGGTCTGGCCGGAGAAATACTCGATCAGTCCTGTCGATTCAAGCTCGCGGGGCGAGCGGATACGGTACAGATCCACGTGGGCAAGCGGCAGGCGTCCTTGATCATATTCGTGAATCACGACGAATGTCGGGCTGCTGATTGCCGTCGGCGATGCGCCCAGACCCTGCGCAATTCCGCGAACGAGCGCCGTCTTGCCAGCTCCGAGCGGTCCGTAGAGCGCGATCGTTTCTCCCCCGCGAAGCACGCGGCCGATCACTTGGCCTAGCCGATCAGTGTGCCGGTGCGATGTAGACACCAGTTTCCACGGCCGGCTGGATGCTGGTGCACGGCGAGCGGCAGGCAGTTTCGCCTTGGCTGGCCGGGTCACGTTAGGTCGTTGTAGTCCGCTGGAGCGCATAAGGAATCTGAGCGATTAGGTCACTAGCGAGCATCCCGGGCTGCCCGAGGTGTTGGGAGGCCAAGTCGCCGGCCGATCCATGAAAATACGTCGCGGCACAGGCGGCGTCCCATGCGGGGACCCCTTGCGCCAGTAAGCCGACGATCATGCCGGTCAAGACATCACCGGTTCCGGCCGTGGCCATGCCGGGATTACCGGTCGGGCATATGGCGACAAGCCCATCGGGGCGGGCGATGACAGTTCGTGCGCCTTTTAAGACGACGAACACGCCGCGTTCTCGGGCAAACCGCCTGGCCGTGCCTATTCGGTCCGCGTTAACGCTCTGCGTGGTGGCATCGACTTCGAGCCGGGCCATCTCACCAGGATGCGGAGTGAGAATGGGTGGAGTTTTACATTCGGTCAGCAACGAGGCCCGGCCCGCCAAGGCATTGAGCGCATCGGCGTCGAGGACGGAGGGCCGATCCAGATGCTTCATGAGCGACTGCACGAGTTCGACGGTTTCGTGATGTGTCGAGAGCCCAGGACCGATGGCGATCGCCGTGCGTGCCTGGATAAAGGCTAAGACACGGTCGAGTCCTGAACGGGCCAGTGTACGTGCTTTTGTTTCCGGGAGAGGCATCGTCATCGCTTCCAGTAACTTTGCTTCCAGTACATCGTTGACGCTGCTGGGGGTTGCCACGGTCACCAGGCCGGCTCCAACGCGGAGTGCCGCCCGGGCCGCCAGTGCCGCCGCACCGGTTTTGCCCATGGACCCTGCGACAATCCCCGCATGGCCAAAGGTTCCTTTATGCGCGGAGGGCACGCGTTCCGGTAGAGACTGAAAAGCACTGTCACCTGTCAGGAGCAGGGTCCGGCTCTTGATGGCATCCACATAGGCGGGTGGAATGCCGATATCGACGACGCGGATTGCGCCGGCCTGGTCAATCCCTGCATCAACATAGAGGCCGAGTTTCGGGAGGCCACATGTGATGGTCAACGTGGCACGGATCGCTCGCCCTAGGATGGCGCCGGTATCGGCATGGAGACCGGACGGGATATCAACCGCGATGATTGGTTTTCCGGCACTGTTGATGAGTTCGATGGCCTCACGATAGGTTCCGGTCACTACGGAGGACAATCCAGTACCAAGGAGGGCATCGACGAGGATGTCGCTGGAGGCGAGGAGGGGCCGCGCCTGATCAGCAGACTGGAATCGAACGATCGCTGCTCGCCCCGCGACCCGAACGAGCCGACGATACATGGCCGCGGTATCTCGACTCAGGTCAGTGATCGGTGTGAGGAGCACTACATGAATCCGAGCATGCCGGCGGTGCAGCAGTCGGGCCACAACCAATCCGTCTCCTCCGTTGTTCCCCTTTCCGCAGAGGATGGTAATGGTCTTGCCTCGTGCTGGTCCACAGTACTCTTCTAGATGCCTGACAATTCCCTCGCCGGCCCGCTCCATCAAGACGGTACTGGGAACATGCGCTTCGTTGATTGTGCGGCGATCGAGTGTCTGCATCTCGGTTCCGGTCACGATCTTCATCGGTGGCCTTGCGTGCGGGATCGATACCGCAGGTGGAATCGGGTGAGCGCGGGGAGGAAAGCGATCTGTTGCCTACGTCGGAAAGTCATGACAGGGCGAATCGCGTTGTCCATTGGAGGAACGCAGAGTATCGCACCGGCGCGTTGGATCAGCTCAGCAACGCTTTCATCTCTCTAACGGCCTGGTCGAGGCCCACCAGAACCGCTCGGGCAATGATGCTGTGGCCGATGTTGTATTCGACAATTTCCGGAATGTGAGTCAACCGCGTGAGGTTGCGATAGTCCAAGCCGTGCCCGGCATTGACGCCCATTCCGAGTTTGTAAGAGAGCTTCGCGGCCTGCGTAATGGCCGCTACTTCCGCATCGGCTTCTTTCGAGCGCCGGGCATTCGCATACCGGCCGGTATGGAGCTCAACGAAATCGGCTGAGACTCTGTGCGAGGCTTTGACCTGTGCCAAATCCGGTTCGATGAAGAGGCTGACGGGAATGCCGCCATCCTGGAGCAGGGCTACAACCTGCTGGATACGATCTCTGTGGCCGGCCACGTCCAGGCCACCTTCAGTCGTGAGTTCCTGGCGCTGTTCCGGGACGAGCGTGACCATGTCCGGTTTTATGGTCAGGGCAATTTTGGCCATCGTCTCATCGGCGGCCATCTCCAGATCGAGCTTGGTGCAAATGAGTTCCCGCAAGAGGCGAAGATCGCGGTCTTGAATATGGCGCCGATCTTCTCTGAGGTGGACGACAATTCCGTCAGCCCCGGCCAATTCCACCAAAACTGCGGCGGCAAGGGGGTCCGGATCGGTTCCACCACGGGCCTGGCGCAAGGTGGCCACATGGTCGATGTTCACCCCAAGTCGTGGCACAGATCCTCCATTCTACTTATGTAGAGCAAGGAGAAACTGGGTTGCGTGATGAGTGCGAAAGGTGTTGCAGTTGTAACAGAAATTGACTGGGATGGGCAAGGACTGGGAGGGGGAGTTGGTGACATGTTGTCCCGGTCAGTCTGAAGGGTCAGCATACCGAACCCCACAGAATCACGACATAATTTGACTCGATACGCTCCCCGCCATTAGAATAGGCCCCCTGATGCGGCGGAGTGTGGTCTCTCGACGCCTCCGTGTGTGTGAGGGTTACGACAGGGGACCCGATGGGACTAGGTGATGGATTTTATCGCATCAAGCGGCTACCGCCTTATGTGTTTGCCCAGGTGCAGAGCCTTAAGCTCGAGGCTCGTCAACAGGGCGAAGACATTATCGATTTCGGAATGGGAAATCCTGACCAACCGACGCCAAGCCATATTGTCGAGAAGATGATTGAGGCGGCGCGGAAGGGGAAAAATCATCGCTACTCGGCCTCGCGCGGGATTACGAAACTGCGGCATGCGATTGCGGGTTGGTACAAGCGGAGTTACGATGTCGATCTGGATCCTGAGACCGAGACCATCGTCACCATCGGTTCCAAAGAAGGATTGGCACATTTGGCGTTGGCCTTGATCGGGCCCGGCGATGTCGTCCTGACGCCAACGCCGACCTATCCCATTCATATGTATAGTTTCATCATTGCGGGCGGAGAAGTTCGTGGGATCGAACTGCGCCCGGACAGTGACTTCTTCGACGACTTGCAACGGGTCTATCGCCAGACCTTCCCGCGGCCGAAGATCTTGGTCATCAATTTTCCCCATAACCCCACCACCGCCGTGGTGGATCTCGGGTTTTTCAAGAAGATCGTCACCTTTGCCAAAGAGCATAACGTGATTGTCATTCATGACCTCGCCTACGCCGACTTGGTGTTCGACGGATATAGGGCGCCGAGCTTCCTACAGGTTCCCGGGGCCAAGGATGTCGGCGTCGAGTTCTATACCCTCTCCAAGGCCTACAACATGCCTGGTTGGCGCGTGGGCTTTTGTTGCGGTAATCGCGAAGTTGTCGGAGCCTTAGCCAAAATCAAGAGCTACCTGGATTACGGTATTTTCCAGCCTCTGCAGATTGCCAGCGTCATTGCCCTCAATGGACCACAAGATTGTGTCAAGGAGACGGTGTTGCGCTACCAGAAGCGTCGTGATGTGTTGGTGAGCGGACTGAATCGCATCGGGTGGCAGGTGAGCAAGCCCGTGGCCACTATGTTCGTCTGGGCCAGGATTCCGGTGCCCTATCGGTCGATGAGGTCGTTGGATTTTTCGAAGCTTCTGCTCCGCGAGGCGAAAGTGGCCGTGTCTCCCGGGATTGGATTCGGTGAAGGCGGGGACGAGTATGTGCGTTTCGGCCTTGTCGAAAATGAACATCGCACGAGACAAGCCGTTCGAGGCATTCGTAAATCTCTGAAGCTTGAGGGGTCGGAAGCATGATTTCGCGCGTGGGCGTCGGCATCATTGGGTTCGGAACGGTCGGGACGGGTGTCGTGAAGATTCTCTTGGGGAACTCTGCCTTGATCAGCCGCCGGGTCGGTGTGCCGATCGAAATCATTCGGATTGCGGATCTCGATGTGATACGTGACCGAGGATTGGCCCTGCCGTCCGGCCTCCTCACGACCGATGCGAAGCAGATTTTCACCGATCCCTCAATCGATATTGTCGTTGAGTTGATCGGGGGCTGCGATGTTGCCAAACACACAATTCTGGAATCCATTGCGGCAGGTAAACATGTCGTCACCGCCAATAAGGCCTTGCTCGCGTTACACGGAGAAGAAATATTTGCCGCGGCTTCCAACAGGGGCGTCGACCTAGGTTTCGAAGCGAGCGTGGGTGGGGGAATTCCCGTCATCCAGGCATTGAGAGAAGGGCTGGCGGCCAACACCATCCAATCCATTTATGGAATCATCAACGGGACGGCTAATTACATTCTCTCGCGCATGACCCATGAAGGTCAGAGTTTTGAGACGGTGCTCGACGAAGCGAAACAGTCCGGTTATGCCGAAGCGGATCCGACATTCGATGTTGCCGGGATTGATTCGGCGCACAAACTGGCGATCCTGGTGGCGCTGGCCTATGGAACACCGGTCAACGTTAAAGATGTGTACACCGAAGGGATCGCCCACATTACGCCGCTCGATATCGCGTACGCCAAAGAGTTCGGTTGTACGATCAAGCTGCTGGGTATTGCTAAGCTGGTTGGCAACGAAGTCGAAGCCCGAGTGCATCCCACGATCCTGCCTTCCTCGTCTCCGATCGCCCAAGTCGAAGGAGTCTACAACGCGATTCAGCTTGTTGGCGATGCCGTGGGCGACATAGTCCTCTATGGCCAGGGCGCGGGGTCCATGCCGACCGGCAGTGCAGTGGTCGGCGATCTCATCGCCATTGCGCGCAATCTGTTGAAGGGAGCGGTTGGGCGAGTCCCGCCCGTCTCGTTCCAGCAGGACCAGCGTCGTCCACTTCGGATGCGGACGATGGAAGAGATCAGCTCGCTCTATTACCTCCGCTTTATGGTGTTGGACCGCCCCGGCGTCTTGTCGCAAATTGCAGGGGAGCTGGGCCGGTGCGGTATCAGTATCTCGTCCGTTCTTCAACAGGGACGACGCGAAGGGCAGACGGTTCCGGTCGTGATCAAGACCCATACCGCCACGGAGCGCGATGTCCAAACGGCATTGCGATCGATCAATCGCATGATCTTCATCTCCGAGCCCACCACCTTAATCCGGGTCGAGGGCAAGGACGAGTAATGCGATGAATCGCTGGCGTGGTGTGATCGAAGAATATCGGAAGTTTCTGCCTGTGACTGAACGTACCCCCGTGGTGACGCTCGGTGAAGGCAACACTCCGCTCATCAGTGCGACGCGGTTGGCCAAGCAGATCGCCCCCGGCGTCGATCTTTATCTCAAATTCGAAGGCATGAATCCAACGGGATCCTTCAAGGATCGCGGCATGACGATGGCCATCTCAAAGGCCGTTGAGTCCGGGGCCAAGGCGGTGATCTGTGCCTCCACGGGGAATACGTCTGCCTCCGCTGCAGCCTATGGTGCACGGGCGGGACTGGCGGTCTATGTGTTGATTCCTGCCGGGAAGATCGCGATGGGTAAGCTGTCACAGGCCATGATGCATCAAGCCACAGTCATTCAGATCGAAGGAAACTTCGACCAGGCGTTGACCATCGTCAAAGAATTGTCGGTGACTTACCACATCGAGTTGGTCAACTCGATCAATCCCTATCGGATCGAGGGGCAGAAAACCGCCGCGATGGAGGTCTGCGATGAGCTCGGCGATGCCCCGACTGTTCATGCGTTGCCGGTTGGGAATGCCGGTAACATTACCGCCTATTGGAAAGGGTACCAGGAATACCGTGCGGCCAATCAATCCACGAGACTGCCTCGCATGGTCGGGTTTCAGGCGGCTGGTGCCGCGCCCATCGTGCTGGGTCGCATCGTGGAGAATCCGCAGACGGTGGCCTCGGCGATCCGGATCGGCAATCCGGCCAGCTGGGAGGCGGCCTTGATTGCTGTGAAGGAATCCATGGGAGCGATCGATTCGGTGACGGATGAAGAGATTCTGCAGGCCTATAGGGCGGTGGCGTCGACGGAGGGGATCTTTTGCGAGCCGGCGTCCGCCGCATCGGTTGCCGGCGTGATGAAGTTGAGCAAGCAAGGCGGACTGCGTGAAGGCGAGACTGTGGTCTGCACCTTGACCGGCCATGGGCTGAAAGATGCCGACACAGCTATCAGCGTATCGGTCCAACCGAAAACCGTTAGAGCGACGCGGGAGGATGTCGCTCGTCTATTAATTAAAGGTGTAGACACAATGAACGCAGGGCTTCGATGAAACACGTGATTCTGCATGCCGATGGGATGGCAGACCAACCCCGGCAGGAATTGGGCGGACGGACTCCTCTTCAAGTGGCTTCGACCCCTCACCTGGATCGCCTCGCGCAAGGTGGGGAGCTTGGGCTCCTGGCCGCGGTGCCTGAGAACATTCGACAGGGGAGCGGTCTGATGGGAACTATTATTCTCGGATACGACCCCAAGAAATACTACCAGGGGCCTGGTCCGCTCGAAGCGGCCAGTCTGGGGGTCGCCATCGGCGAGCATGATGTGGTCTATCGCTGTACGATGGTGACGTTGCGGGCAGACGCCCAGTCCGGGAGTAAAGGCGGATTGAACGAGATCAAGAAGCTCGGACCGCACGTGGTGATGGATGATGCGACCGCAGGCCTGATTTCGACAGAAGAGGCCCGCGAATTGATCGAGGCGATCAATGAGCAGCTCGGGTCTGAGATGATTCAGTTCTACCCCGGGTTAGGCCACCGTCATCTCATGGTGTGGGTCAACGGGAAGTCGCGAGCTCTCTGTACAGATCCACAATTATTGGTTGGTCGACCGATCGCCGATGCATTACCGACGGGAGACGGATCCGACATTCTCTGGAAACTCATGGACGCCTCGTTTCAGATCTTGCGCGACCATCCCCTCAACGATGAACGTCGGGAGGCGGGGCAAAAACCGGCCAATTGCTTCTGGCTCTGGGGCCAAGGCCGGTCCATTCTCTGGCCAAGCCTCTCTGAGCGATTGAAGATGTCCGGTGTGGTGGTTTCACAGAGCGATGTCCATCGCGGACTCGGCATCATGGCCGGGCTCGAAGCCGTGGACGGCGCGAGATTGGATGGTGCGGATCTTCGTACTCAAGCAGCGGTCGCCCTGGAGGAACTGAAGAAAAATGATTTTGCTTATGTGCATGTGGAGTTACCGGACGAGGTCGTCTACGGGTCGGATGTCGCGGCCAAGGTGAAGGGTATCGAAGCGGTCGATCGTGATCTGGTAGGGCCGCTGCTCGAAGGACTGGCCAAATTGGGCCCCCATCGCATTGTGGCCTTCTGCGATTCGGGCATCGTGCATCATGGCCAGGCGGTAGAAGGTCCTGGGTTCTTCGCCTATCGTGACAGTGCGACAGCTCCCGCTGCCGGGGCCGGACGGAGATTTATCGAAGCTGATGCGCGAGCCTCGATTGTGCCATCTCGTGATGCGACGAAGTTCGTCGTGCGACTTTTCGCAAAAGGATCTTGAAGGACGTGGCGCTGATTGTCCAGAAATATGGGGGGACGTCCGTAGGCACGATCGAGCGAATCCACTGCGTGGCCGACCGCGTTGAGAAGGCTCACAAGGATGGCCATCGCGTCGTGGTTGTCCTGTCCGCGATGAGCGGAGAAACGGATCGGTTGCATCGATTGGCGCACGAAGTCACGCCGCTGCCTGACGATCGCGAACTCGATATGTTGCTATCGACCGGAGAGCGGGTGACCATCGCCTTGTTGGCGATGGCCTTGCGTGCTCGGGGGTTCGATGCTCAATCTTTTACTGGACGCCAAGTTGGGATCATGACCGACAATGCCCATACGAAAGCGCGTATCACCCGGGTGAGTGCCGATCGAATTCGCGAGGCCCTGCGCAAAGGGGTCATTCCAGTGGTTGCCGGCTTTCAAGGGATCAACGAGCAGTCGGATGTCACGACGTTGGGGCGTGGCGGCTCTGATCTGACAGCGGTTGCGCTGGCGGCGGCGCTGAAGGCTGATCGGTGCATCATCTTTACCGACGTCGATGGTGTCTACACCTCCGACCCTAACATTGTGCCAGTGGCTCGACGAATCGACAAGATTTCCTATGAGGAAATGCTGGAAATGGCCAGTCTGGGTGCCAAAGTGTTGCAGAGCCGCTCCGTCGAATTTGCCGCGAAATTCAACGTGCCGCTGGAGGTGAACTCCAGCTTCAAAGAAGGAAAGGGGACGCTTGTGACGCGTGAAGATAAGGATATGGAAGCGGTCGCCGTGTCGGGAATCACCGGTGATCGAAATCAGGCCAAAATCACGATTGTGGGCGTGCCGGATAAACCAGGTATTGCTTCCAAACTCTTTGGGCCGGTGGCCAAGGCCAACATCAATGTCGACATGATTATCCAGAACATGAGTCAGTCTGGCATGACGGATATTTCCTTCACGATTCCACGGGCGGACATCAAGAAGGCCCTTCCGATGATTCAGGACGTGGCGAAACGTATCGCCGCTAAATCGGTCGCCGTAACCGAGGCGATCGCCAAGGTCTCGCTGGTCGGCGTCGGGATGCGTTCCCATTCAGGAGTCGCTGCCAAGATGTTTGAAGTCTTATCGCAGGAAGGCGTGAATATTCTCATGATCAGCACGTCGGAGATCAAGATCTCCTGTGTCATCGATGAAAAGTATGTTGAACTCGCGATGCGTTCGCTCCATACGGCGTTTGGGTTGGATCAGTCGCAGGCAGGGGACCGACGCATGAAGTAGCGGATTCCGGCGATGTGAGGCTCGACAGGGTTGTCCTGCTCTTGGTATCGTTCCCGTTATGGCTCGAAAATCTTCACACGCACGATCCTCGCAAGGCAAGCCGGTCAGCTCTGCGTCGTCCGGCGCACCTCCGCCTGCCGCCCGGCCAGCAGCGCTGGAAATCTATGACACGACCTTACGGGACGGGGCTCAGGCCGAGGATGTGACCTTTTCGGCCGAAGACAAGGTTCTGGTTGCCCAACAGTTGGATGGGCTGGGCGTGCAGTTCATTGAAGGCGGATGGCCCGGGGCGAATCCCAAGGACATTGAGTTCTTTCGGATGATCAAGACCGTTCCGTTGCAGACGGCGACGGTGGTGGCGTTCGGGTCGACTAGAAAATCGAGCAACGCGGTACAGAAGGATCCGAATATCCTGGCGTTGCTGGACGCCGAGACCAAGATCATCACGCTCTTCGGAAAAACCTGGTCGCTGCACGTCACCGATGCGCTCGGAATTTCCCTTGTGAAGAATCTCGAACTCATCAGCGATTCCGTGGCTCATCTCCGTTCGAAAGGTCGGAGGGTATTCTACGATGCGGAGCATTATTTTGACGGTTACAAGACCAATCCGGACTACGCGCTGGAGACCATTCGCCAAGCTGTCTTGGCCGGAGCCGAGCGGATAATACTCTGCGACACCAACGGTGGGTCGATGCCCTGGGAAATCAAAGAGATCTGCCAGGTCGTTCGGCGGGAGTGTGCGGTGCCCTTGGGGATTCACGCCCACAACGATTGCGAAATGGCTGTCGCGAATTCGCTGGTGGCGATCGAAACCGGCGTGGTGCAAGTGCAGGGGACGATTAACGGGATTGGCGAGCGGTGCGGCAATGCCAATCTCTGTTCGATTATTCCCAATCTTGAATTGAAGATGAAACGTCCGGTGTTGAACGACCGTTTGAGCCATCTCAAGCGTGTCTCAGGATTCGTGACCGAGATCGCGAACCTCATGCCTAATAAGCACCAGCCCTATGTGGGAGATTCGGCGTTTGCCCACAAGGGTGGAGTCCATATCCATGCGGTGCTCAAGAATCCCGCGACCTATGAACATGTGATTCCTGGGTTGGTCGGCAACCGCCAGCGTGTGTTGGTATCGGATGCGGCAGGTCGGAGTGGGTTGCTGGAGAAGGTCGAGGCGTACGGAATCAAATTGGACAAGGGCCACGCCAAGTTGCAGGAACTGATCGATACCTTGAAGAAGCGTGAAAGTGAGGGCTACCAGTTTGAGGCGGCGGAAGGATCCTTCGAATTGCTCATGCGGAAAGCGATGGGGACGCACAGGCCATCCTTCCAACTCCTGGGCTTTCGGGTAATTGTCGAGAAAAGACAGGACAATGGCGTCTCGTCGTCGGAGGCCATAGTGATGGTGAAGGTCGGCGATGTGGTGGAACATGCAGCAGCAGTCGGAGCCGGTCCGGTCAATGCGCTCGACCATGCGTTGCGGAAAGCGTTGGAAAAGTTCTATCCCCAGCTACGAGAAGTCAAACTGCTCGACTACAAAGTGCGAGTACTGTCGGCCGATCGTGGGACGGAGTCCAAGGTCCGGGTGTTGATCGAATCAGGCGATCATAAGGATAAATGGGGTACCGTCGGCGTGTCCGGGAACATCATGGAAGCGAGCTGGCAAGCGTTGGCGGACAGCATCGAATACAAGCTGCTTGCCAAAGACGAATGAGTGAGACATCCGATCCGGCATCTTTCTTCTTGACAGGTCTTATAACCTCACGTAACTTATAGCGAAACTGTTAATCGTTCGGAGTAAGTTCACAGGCGATTGTTCGAGAATTTTGTGCGGGAGTCGGAGGGGAAAGTATGCGAAAAGCAGATATCGCGAACGAAATCTACAAGCAGGTTGGTATTTCAAAAAATGAAGCCGCAGATATCGTCGAGCTCGTGCTGAATATGTTGAAAGCGGTGTTGCATAAGGGAGAGTCGGTCAAGATTGCCGGATTCGGAAACTTCGTAGTACGCAGTAAAGGGGCACGGAAGGGCCGAAACCCTCGGACCGGCGAGGAAATAGGAATCACGCCTCGTCGTGTGGTGACCTTTCGTCCCAGTCAAGTGTTTAAGAAATACGTCAATTCATAGCCGCATTCGATCACCGTAACTCATCCCACCACGAGGACCGGTCATGGGGAACGAGCCCAGGCTGGGCAGCAAGGTCTTTTATAAAATCGGCGAAGTCAGCCAGATTGCCAAGCTACCCGCTTATGTGTTGCGATTCTGGGAATCAGAATTCCCGTTTCTCAAGCCGAAGAAAAGTCGTGGGAATCAGCGACTCTATGTCAGACGAGAAGTCGAAACGGTATTGGAGATCAAGCGGATGCTCTATGAAGAAGGGCATACGCTTGCTGGTGTCAAACGATATTGGGCCAGGCGAGGCAGGGTGGCGAGTCAGCGGGTGCGCCCCAAAGAACTTGCGCAAAAACTGCGAGGGAATCTCCAGGCAATTCTCAAAGTTTTGGAGTCGCATTCTGACTGACGAAGGTTCCGTCGCGTCCGAGCCGGTTGCATTTCCAGCCGCCTCCAGGGGACAATGCGGGGGACGGTGGAATGCATAGATCGTGTCGGGGCGTGGCGCAGCCCGGTAGCGTACTCGCTTGGGGTGCGAGTGGTCGGCCGTTCAAATCGGCTCGCCCCGACCAAATATCGTGAAGGGCAAGGGATCGAGCGTGACGGGAGACGGCGGACAGATCTCCTGGATCATGCCTGAGCCAAGACTGACTGAAGAAGCTGCCACCGGCAGCTTTTTTTGTTCCTGATGGACCCATGCGCATTTTGATCACCAACGATGATGGGATTCACTCGCCTGGTCTGACGGCGCTCGCCAAGGCCTTGTCGAAAGTGGGAGAGGTGTGGGTAGTCGCGCCGGATCGTGAGCGGACTGCAGTGGCGCATGCCCTGACGCTCCATAAACCGTTGCGAGTGAATCAGCTCGGGACACGGATCTACGCGGTCAACGGAACGCCTGTCGATTGTGTGAATCTGGCCGTATTGAAACTTCTTTCGGCACCACCCGATCTCCTCGTGTCAGGGATCAATAAAGGGGTGAACCTTGGCGACGACGTGTTGTATTCCGGGACGGTCTCGGCAGCGATGGAAGGGACGATCCTCGGTATCCCCTCGATGGCTGTGTCACAGGAGGGGCAGGAACATTTTTATTTCGACGCCGGAGCTCGGTATGCCGTTCGTATCGCTCGTTTGATCCTGAAAGAGGGTTTGCCGGACGAAACGCTCGTGAATCTCAATATTCCGAATCGACCGTTCAGGTCGATCACCGGAGTCCGAGTCACCTGTCTCAGTCGAAGGCGCTTTGATAATCCGATCATTGAAAAGATCGATCCGCACGGCCGGACCTACTATTGGATTGCCGGGATTCGTATATCGTGGAGCCGGAGCAAGGATGCCGACCATGAAGCGCTTGAGGAAGGGGCGGTTTCGCTCACTCCCATTCACCTCGATACGACGAATCATGGGGCATTAGATCGTTTCCGGAAATGGGAAACGGTGCGTCGACCCAATGCACATCGGGCGGCTGCGTCGTCGAAACCAAAGGGCAAACAGCGGAGTTAGCGTCTTGTGGGGAATCTGATCGAAGCGATCATTACAGAGCTCAGCCGGTTTATCGTATCGACGATCTCGACGTTCGGTTACACCGGCATTTTTCTCACCATGGCCATTGAGAGCGCCTGTATTCCATTGCCCAGCGAAATCATCATGCCTTTTTCTGGATATCTCGTGACGACGGGACAGTTCACGATGCTCGGCGTGACATTGACCGGCGCCATTGGGAACGTCGCGGGGTCGGTTGTGGCGTATTACGCCGGTGTGTGGGGCGGTCGGCCCTTCGTCGAGCGATACGGTCCCTACATGTTGATTTCAATTAAAGACATCGAGATGGCGGATCGATGGTTCGCCAAATATGGCGAGGCAGCTGTATTTTTCGGCCGAATGCTTCCGGTCGTTCGGACCTTCATCTCGTTGCCGGCCGGCATCGCCGGTATGAACATTTATCGGTTCGTCCTTCTCACCTTTCTCGGTGCGTTGCCCTGGTGTTATCTTCTGGCCTATATCGGTGTAAAAATGGGAGAGCAGTGGGAGCATCTGCGGGATTATTTTCACCAATTCGACATCGTGATCGGCCTCTGCCTGGCGATCGGTCTTGGCTATTTTCTCTGGTCACATTGGCCGAAGCGCCGCGTCACTCCGGAGTTGTAACCTGTCCATGCTTTCGATTTACAACACGCTCACGGGGAAGAAGGAACCGTTTCACCCGCTCCAGCCGAAGATCGTTCGGATGTACGTCTGTGGCGTGACGGTCTACGACTATAGCCATATCGGCCATGCGCGCAGCGCGCTCGTGTTCGATGTGATCCGGCGCTATCTGGAATTCAGCGACTACAAGGTTGAATTCGTCAAGAACTTCACCGATGTCGATGACAAGATCATCAAGCGGGCGAATGAACAGGGCGTCAACTGCGACACGATCACCACGAAATATATCCAAGCCTACTACGAAGACATGGAGAGACTGGGCATTCGCCAAGCCTCCATAGAGCCCAAGGCCACAGAACACATGACCGACATTATTGGTTTGACCGAGACCTTGGTGAAGAAGGGGCTGGCCTATCAAGTCGATGGAGACGTGTATTTTGAAGTGGCCAAATATTCCGGATATGGCCATCTCTCAAAACGCAAGCTTGAGGATCTCCAAGCTGGGGCTCGAGTCGACGTCGATGAGCGCAAGCGATCTCCAATGGATTTTGCTCTTTGGAAAAGGAGCAAACCGGGCGAGCCGTCATGGGAGAGCCCTTGGGGTCCAGGGCGTCCAGGCTGGCACATCGAGTGTTCGGCCATGTCGATGCGTTATTTGGGTGAGACCTTCGATATTCACGGCGGAGGGATGGACCTGATTTTCCCGCACCATGAAAACGAAATCGCGCAGTCATGTGGGGCAACGGGAAAAGAATTCGCGCGCTATTGGATTCACAACGGCTTCGTACAGATCAACCAGGAGAAGATGTCCAAGTCCCTGGGGAATTTCTTCACGATCAGAGAGATCTTCAAAAAGTCAGAATGGTCGGTAGAAGTTACGGGAGAAATCTTACGTTACTTCCTCCTCTCTACACAGTATCGGGGACCACTCGATTTTTCGGATCAGAGCTTGAAAGAAGCGAAGAATGCATTGAATGGGTTTTATGATCTCTTTAAGAGGTTAGCCGAACCGGGGCAAGGGTCAACGGAGACCGATGAAGATCTCGGAGTTGAAGTTGGTTCTGCCGGTGTGACATTCAGAAAGGGTATGGACGATGATCTAAATACCCCGATGGCATTAGCAGAGATGCAGCGCTTGAAAAGCGGGGTCAATAAATTGTTGAGCCAAGGTCTCTCGACTGAAGCGCGGCAGAGTGCCAGAGAGGTGTTTCGTTCGTTGGGAAGTGTACTGGGGTTGTTCCAGCTGGAGAACTGGCAATTTGGCCAGATGCCCTTCAGGTCGGCTTTGGCGACTGACATGCCTCCACCTAGCAAGAGGTTCAGGATTGAGGAAATTAGTCAAACTGACACGCCTTTGGTCTTAAGGGTTCAGGCGAAGCTAGAGGATACCGAGGTTCAATCGAAGGTAGATGAACGCGATGAAGCCAGAAAACAGAAAGACTTCAAGAAGGCCGACGAGATTCGTCAGTTCCTCGCGGCCCATGGCATCGTCATCGAGGACAAGCCCGATGGCACCAGCCGGTGGAAGCGATAGTCCGCCGGAACTGATTTATGGGCTGCATGCCGTGCGCGAAGCTTTGCGCGCCAGCGCGCGTCCGTTTCAGCGGCTGCTCATGCTGCGGACCGATCGGCAATTTGCCGATCTCGCACAGCTGGCGAAGGCGCAGCGGGTCCCCATTCACATCGAACCTCCGCATGCCTTCGATCGATTGGTGCCGGGCGGAAATCACCAGGGTGTGATCGCGCTCATAGCCGCGAAATCCTACGACACGACGGAGCAGATTCTCGAGCGGGCGCAGTCACGAGGTGAGAAGCCCTTTCTCGTGCTCCTTGACGGGGTCGAAGATCCGCACAACCTGGGAGCGGTATTGCGGGCGGCAGAAGCGGCAGGTGTCCATGGAGTGTTCATCCCGGAACGCCGTGCAGTCGGCCTGACAGCGGTAGTGGCGAAGGTATCAGCCGGGGCGCTCGATCACATCTCCGTCGGGCGCGTGGGTAATCTGATTCGTCTGATTCAGGACCTCAAAGAGGCCGGCCTGTGGGTATATGGCGTTGATCCTCAGGCGGCGAAGCTCCATACCGACATCGACATGACCGGGCCGATTGCGCTGGTGTTTGGAGGAGAAGGGGCAGGCATTCGCCCAGGTATGTTGGGGGAGTGCGACGACCGCATCAGGATTCCGATGCAGGGCCGCGTACAGTCGCTGAATGTTTCATCTGCAGCAGCCATCACGCTGTTCGAGGTGGTCCGCCAACGTCGCAGGGGCGTCGTGCCGGCGGCGCAGCCTAGCGAATCTTGATCGTCCCGTCTTGGATCGCGGTCTTGAGCAGCTGAGCGGTGTTCGACACGCGCATCTTTTTCATCATATTGGCCCGATGCGCCTCGACGGTTTTGACGCTGATCTTGAGTCGTTGACCGATTTCCTTGTTCTTGAAACCGGCCCATATCAGTTCAAGGATCTCCTGCTCCCGACTGGTGAGCGATTCAGGTCGCTTCTTGCGGGGTGGCGGGGTCAGATTGGCCAGTGAAGGTTTGGTTTTTGTCTTTGCCGTGCGTGCCATTATCCTGTTCTCCTTTATCGAATAAAATAGTACGGTATAATTCACCTTCACGGAGAAACGCGCAAGAGCAAACCCTCGCCCAACAGGCAGTGGATTATAAGAACTCTCTCGCCATAAGTAAACTATAGGAAGTTGACTCCAGTGAAGCTACCTAATTTATTTAATACGGTATGCGAAGTGCCTCGGATGTTCCAAGCCGGAATCTGTTCCTGGGTCGATTATGCATGAATGGTCTCTCTATCTTATGGTCGGGATCCTAGGCGCGCTGATTGGCAGTTTTCTCAACGTCTGCATCTTCAGACTGCCCCGAGGAGAATCGATTGTCTGGCCCGGTTCCCATTGCCCCTCGTGCGCTCACCCGGTCAAGTTCTACGACAATATTCCTTTGTTGAGCTACCTGTGGCTTGGTGGACGCTGCCGGGCTTGCCGCGCGCCGATTTCGATACGTTATCCCCTCGTCGAAGCCACCAATTGCCTCGGCTATCTAACAATCTTATGGTACTTCGGTCCCAGCTGGACGGCCGTCCTCTATGCCCTACTGTTTTCGGCGTTGGTCGTGGTGACGGGAACGGATCTCACCCATAAGATGATCCCCAATGTCATTACCATACCGGGAATGGTGGTCGGACTTCTAGGCGCCGTGACCGTTTTGCCGGTGGGTGTGATTAATTCTGTACTCGGCCTCACCGTGGGAGGCGGTATCCTTTGGCTCCTGGCCTGGCTAAGCCCCTATCTCTTTGGCAAGGAAGGAATGGGAGGTGGCGATATCAAGTTGCTGGCTATGATCGGTGCGTTTCTTGGCTGGAAGCCGGCGCTCCTCACCATCATGATCGGCTCGCTCACTGGTTCTATCATCGGCATCAGCTTGATCGCCCTACGCATCATCAAGCGTGATGAGTATATCCCCTTTGGTCCCTTTCTTGTGTTGGGAGCCCTCCTTTCCCTGTTTTTTGCCCAGCCGCTCCTCGAGTGGTATCAAGGTCTTCTTGGCCCTGCCTTCTAATACTCTCCATGTATCTCTTCGGAGGAACCCCCGTATCTAAATAGTGAGGCCTTTCTCTGGTGATCCCTCTTCTTTCTTGGCCAGTGCACGTCCTGCTCCGCCTCCATGTTTCCTCGTGACAACGCGAAACCGCGCGAACTTGCAAAGTATTCCGCTCCCGCTCCTCACAAAGCATTCAGTCAGCCTGGTGTGGACCAGCGCGGGCACGGGTCTTGGAAACCTCGTTAATCCCTGTAAGGAGAACTCCGCTGCTAGGGAGGGGCATGCCGAGAAAATCACAGATACAGGAACAAGGTTGGAGTCTAACAGAGCTCCTCATCGTACTGGCGATCATGGGCTTCATGGCTGCATTGGCTGGGCCGAGTTATCAGACATGGGCCGCAAGGGTCCAGGCGCGCAGCGCTACCGTAGAGATCGCTTCGGAGATCCGGCTCGCCAGACAACTGGCGATGGCAAGGCGAGAGCGCCTTCGGGTCATATTCGACCGAGAGGGCCGTACGATCACGCTTCGACGCGCGGATGCCGAAGGCATCCTGCACGTCTATCAGTATGCGGACAAGGGTGTGGTAGTGGAGGAGCCAACCGTTGGCCCTGAACTTCTGTTTCATCCCAGCGGTCGGACGGTGACCCCTACAACCATTCGCGTGCGCGACAGTCAGGGCCGGGAAACCACATTCACTGTGAGCATCACCGGAAGAGTATCCGTCTCATGACACGGGATCGATTATTTCATGCAGAGGGTGGAGCCAGTTTTGCCGAAGTGCTCGTAGCTATGGCGCTGACGTTGATCGGGTTGGCCGGTGCGATGGGGGCATTTCAGGCAGCAGGATGGAGTCTTCGAACTGGGACATTGGAGACGCGTGCCCTGGCAATGGCGGAATCGCGGATCGAGGCGAAACGATCTGTACGATGGGATCGTCTCTTGCTGGATGATCTGAATCACGATGGTGTACCAGACCTTGTCATGCGTGATGATGGAGCAGGCGGCGATGTGCTGGCCGGCGATGGGGTGTACTCCGGTAGTTGGGATCAGGATGGCGTCCATCTGATCTGGACGGTGACGCCGAGCCGTTCCGGTCCACTGTCGGCCTCAGGGTATGTCCTGATAGAGGCTCGCGCAGTCTACGCAGCTGGCGAGGGTCAGCGTGAAGTACGAGTCGGCACCTTGCGGGCCAATCCAGTGTTCGTTGGCCAGTAACGTATCGTCACCCGGAGTAGACAGGATGGGGACAGGACGGCATACAAGAGGTAGGCACCATAGAATAAGGACGGAGACAGGGACCAGCCTGACCGAGCTGATGCTTGCCATGGCGGCTGGGCTGTTCGTCTTGGGCGCCACGCTTCAGGCTCTGTCCTATTTCCAGCAACAGTTTATGAGGCAACAACGTGAGGTCGCGCAACAGCAAGATCTTCGCCTTGGGTTAGAAGTTCTTGAGCAGGAATTGCGGCTGGCAGGGTCCGGCTCCCTCACCACGACTGCTTCGGACTCATTGGAGTTTTCGGCGAATCTGCAAGGCCTTTCGACAATGGTCACGGCAGCTGCGGCGATTGGCCAAACGGCTCTGTCGGTCGAAGACGGGCGAGGGTGGGATGATCGGAAAACCATTGTAGCCTGTTGGGCCGAGCGCTGCGAGACACTTGCCCTAGCTCGGGATGGACAACGGAGCCTGCTTACGTTGATGCAGCCGCTGACAGGGGCGATTCCATCCGGAGCCTCTGTCTCCATCGTGAATCGTGTCCGCTACTACAGCCGTCGCGACAACCAGAATGTTCTGAGGTTGCTGCGACAGGTTGATGGCGGCGCGAGTGTACTGGTCGGAGATATCAGGGAGGTTCGGTTCTCCTACTGGGATGAAAACGGGCAGGCTGTGACACAACCTGCGCTCGTCAAACTGGTCGTCGTTGAGGTGATGATATCCGATCAGGGAATCCGCGCGGTTCGAGAAATTAGCCTCAGAACATAACGGCGGCACCGCCAATAACCAAGGGAGTGAGGATATGGGGATGGAAAAACGGCGCGCATCAGAATTCATGAATCTGTGCGACAAGGGCCACGTGCTTCTCGCGGCGCTCATGCTGATTTTTCTGCTTGGAATCGCCGGTATGACGTCTCTGTATCTGGCAGGTCATGATGGACTGGGCGTTAGCGCCATGAAAGAGGACAATGTCGCGCAACAGTTGGCCGACGGTGCGGCGGATGTTGTGATGAGTTGGTTTCACGATCCGAGTACGGCACCGATCGTGGTCGCTGGACTGCTCGACAAGCGTCAAGGGAATCTTGCGATCGGGCCGTCGTTCTTCGACGTAGCCGGGCGTTCGCAGTTTATCGGGACCGCTGACCGTCCCGACATCCTTCTTGATGCGGCGAATCAGGCGGACAATCACACACTAAATAATTCGCCCAACGGCTTTTACAATGCCCTGGGAGGACTTGGTCGAATTCTTAAATTGAAAGTGTATGGTCCTCTGCAGCCAGGCTTGCTGAGCACGGTTGAGGTAACGGCTACGACAGTCGATCACCGGCCGGTTACACGAACGGTTCAGCTTCAGCTCGGGTCTGTGACGATTCCCGCGGTTCGCGCGGCGGTACAAGTTGGACAGACTCTCGGCGCCATGCAGCCAGGCGGTGAATCTCCCGTCAGGGTCCATTGGGGCGATCAACGGGTACTGGGCGATCTCGCGGTGCAGCGAGTCGAGGACCTTGTCCTCAAGAGTACTGCAGCCCCAGTTACCGGTCAGCCGTATGACAAGATGCTGTATGCGCAGGATCGCTGGACGGAATATTGGATTGGAGGGTCCGTCTCGGTCATCTCTCCTCCACCCGGCCAAGGTGCGAATCCTCCGCTTCCTGAAAACGTGCACCTGCACCAAGATCCGACGCCTGGGGTAAGGCTCGATCAGTGGGACTACGACTCGCTGAAGAAGATCGCGCTGCGCTGGGGCACCTATTATCGACTCGATCGTGTGGGACAGCTCCATCCGCAGGGGGCCTCGGACTCGGATCAGGGAATCACGCCTGCAGACGCCCTGGAATCTCAAGCCATCGGAGATCATCGTGGATTGGTCTTCATCGACACAGTCGATGGGCAAACGCCGCGTGTCGATAATATGGGAACGTTGGTGCTGGATACGGACTATTTTGAAGGGCTTCTGGTCGTGCAAGGTCATATGGTGCTCAGGCCTCGCGCAATAGGGAAATCTGTTCCGGTCCTGAGTCCATCTCCGCCGGGGCCTCAGTCGCTAGGGACAAGGGTGCCGGTGCAATTGTCCAGCATTCACGTCAACGGCCTGCTGTCTGCGGCGGGTACGATCAGGATTGAACAATCTGCTCGCCTGTACGGGGCGATGATGGCAGGACAGAGCGTGACATCGATCGGAACCGGTACCATTATCGAGGTTTGGTACAACGCCGATTTGGCGCAGGGACTCTTTCGGGGGCTACCGGTGGTGTATCGGGTGCCGGGAACCTGGCTGGCGAAGTACTAACAGGTTGCTGGGAACTGGGGCGAAGCATTGTATGACCGTCGAGACCGACATCATGAGTGGAGGAAGGGGAAGCAAGACAGAGGGGAGTGATGGTTCTTCCAAGAAAGGGAACCGTGGGGCAAAATCGCCTTGCACGATTGCGCGGAACGTTCTGGATGCGCTGGTCTATCGCGGGGTTATCAGCCAGGCTGATGTGTTAGCGGCGGTAGTCGATTCAAAGGATGGCAGCTTCGATCTCGAAACAGTACTCCTCGACCGGTACCGTGTTCCGAAGGACGCATTAGGGTCTGCCCTGAGCGATTTTTATCAATGTCCCTACCTGCCATATGACGAACGAACAGTCATTGATGCCGACCTGCTGAAAACACTCAACCTCGACTATCTCAAGAAGAACCTCTGGCTGCCGATCGTGCGTCGAGGCTCACTGATCGACGTGCTCACCAGCGATCCGCACGATCTCGACAAGGGTTGGGACGTGCGGCGCACATTTCCTGGAATGACCATTCGCTATGCCGTAGGTCTGCGTCGTGACATCGAGCAATTTCTCCATCTGGCCAGGAGTCAGGAAAGCAGTGGGTCCATCGGCGCCATTCTTGGTGAGTTGATCAATGAAATCCATCTTAAGTCTTCCATCGACCCCGTATTCGGTGGGATCGACGAGAATGACTCAGCCATTGTGCGGCTGACCAATCAAGTGATCGCCGAAGCCGACCGCCTCGGCGCGTCGGACATCCACTTCGAACCATACGCGGATCGTAAAGACATGGCTGTACGCCTACGCATCGACGGCACCTGCTTCACCTACATGAGGGTTCCCTCGGCTTATCGGCGAGCTGTCGTGTCGCGTATCAAGGTCATGGCAAATCTTGACATCGCCGAACGGCGCAAACCTCAAGACGGCAAGATCCGGTACCGGTTGGCGGAGGATCGAGAAATCGAAATACGTGTCGCGACCCTGCCCACCTCAGGACAGGATGAAGATGTCGTACTGCGTCTCCTTACGGCCAAGCAACCGATGCCGCTCGACGCGATGGAATTTTCCCCCGCCACTTTGCATGTCATTCAAGCCATCGCAGCGAAACCGCACGGAATCATCCTCTGTGTCGGACCGACTGGATCCGGCAAAACGACGACCTTGCACGCGATTCTCAAGTTCATCAATACCGACGAACGAAAAATTTGGACGGCCGAAGACCCCATTGAAATAACCCAAGACCGTCTCCGCCAGGTCCAGGTCCATCCGAAGATCGGTCTCACCTTCGCGACCGCAATGCGGGCGTTTCTGCGTGCCGACCCCGACGTCATCATGATCGGTGAGATGCGGGACAAAGAAACGGCCGACATCGCCATTGAGGCCTCGCTCACCGGCCACTTGGTACTCAGTACCCTCCATACGAACAGTGCGGTCGAAACGGTGATCCGTTTGTTGGATTTCGGCTGCGACGCCTTCAACTTTGCCGACGCCATTTTGGGAGTGCTCGCCCAGCGTCTGTGCAAACGGATCTGCATCCAGTGCAAGGAGTCCTATCACCCGACGCAACAGGAATACGACGAACTGGTGCAGGGGTATGGCGCGCAGGACTGGACCACACTCGGCATCGAGTATCGCGCCGCTTGGAGTCTGTACCGTGGGCGAGGCTGCGAGGTCTGCAACCGAACCGGCTTCAAGGGGCGGATTCCCTTGCACGAACTGTTAAGAGGATCGGAAGAGATGAAGCGGCTCATCCAATCCAGGGCCAGTACCGCCGACATGCTCAGCCTGGCATTGAAAGAAGGGATGTCTGCCCTGGTACAAGACGGGATACAAAAAGTCCTGCGCGGGGAGACCACCTATCAGCAGGTCAGGGTCGTTGCGATGAAGTGAGGGGAGATGTCAACATGGAACAAAAACCGGACGGTCCAAATTTTCACAGCATCGTTCGCAATCGACGCCCTCATTACCAGCTCGGGTCCGCGCTCCACGGAATGTGCACCTCGCAATGGCCACAAGTTTAACCTGCGCTCTATACAAAGGTCCTCGTTCCGAGCCTTCCGGACTGTTTTCAACGCTCGTTCTACCTTTTTGCGGCTGAACTATCCCATAATCGGACGGCACAAAATGTGCTGCCGCGGTGACACAAATTGTCGATCTTCTCCAGAAATCTGCCTAATTATGCCCCTTCAATAAGTCGTGGAATATATTTAAAAACAACGAGTTGAAGCTCCTAGACCAAGCGAAATGTTCGGCATGCCAATTGCTCAATTGGCGGCCAGCTATGGGAGTATCTAATAAGACAAGACGCGATGTGACCCTGTCGCGGCAGGCAGGGTTTTCGCTGATCGAGGTCTTAATCGCCGTGTCGATTATCGGGATCGCGGCTGCGATCGCCATGCCGAACTTCACTCGGATGTACATAGACTACCAAGCAAGAGCCACGGCCTCCGAGATCACTCGCCATCTTGTGCTTGTTCGTACAAGAGCGATGACGTCGAATCAGACCCTGAACGTCCAAATCGTGCTGGTGAATGGAGGGGTCCAGATGACCACCACCAATCTCGCCGGTGCTCCGGCTCTTCAAGGCCTAAACAGGATCGAAGCGGTACAGATGACGACATTAGCCTTCAACAACGGTGGCCTACTCCCAAACGGTGGGGTCGTCCAGTTTAATTCCTATGGTCTCAGGACGAGTGTACCTGGTACAGGAGTACAGACGATCACGGTCGGAGGGACTCTCGCAGGGGCTCCAACTACACAATATCTCATTAACATCGCGCCGAGCGGAACCAGCGGACTTGTGAGGTTATGAGGTCTTCTGCGATGAGCGACAACATGCACAATAGCAACATGATGACTAGCAGGATTCGACAAGAGAAGGGGTTCACGCTCATCGAGGCCATGCTGTCGTCGGCCATTCTTGCCGTTGGTTTGCTCGGATTAGCAGGGATGACGACATTGTCCTTCACGCGTAACAGCGACGGCAATGAAATGACGGTCGCCACGAACCTTGCTGCAGAACTCGTCGAACGGATGCAATTCAATCGACGGAACCTCCTGAATGGCTATAACGGAATCAATCTGACCTCAGCGAATCCCGCGCTCTGCACCCAGAATGCGCTGACTCAGCCGGTGGCGCGAGGAGATTGTCTGCAGTGGCAAGCCCGCCTGTTTGCGTCGCGATTGGTAGGGGTTCAAGCCCAGGTGGCGGTGGCGGCCGTGGGGCCGGTGACCCTCAATCAAAACAACATTGGCGTGACCGTCACTTGGATCGGATCAAGTCGAAACACAATTTCCGGAGGGGGCGCAGCCTGGGTACCAGGGGCCAAAGCCGTAACGTTGAACACGATGATCGCACCAGAGTGAGAAGCCGGCAGGGAAGGGGCGGACGCACGAATTATGAGATCACAGGACAAGCAGGATGAGCAGGGGTTCACATTGGTCGAGATCATGGTGGCGACCGTGGTGACGTCCGTCATCGTATTAGCTGGCATGTCTGCGCTGACGATGACCGGCAAAGCCGTGCGGGCCAATGAGCAAATTTCCGATGCCCAACAGAACGCGCGGATGGCCATGGAAATGATCACCCACGACATCAAGATGGCGGGCTTTGGGCCAGCCATTGATCCATCAAGGAATCCGCCCCCAGTCGGGAACTGTGGAATTGGCGGGACTCCAGTGCCGATTCTTCCGGGAGATAACAATCCAACTGTCGGGGTCAATGATACTGGACCGGATCAGATCTCACTTGTGGTGCCCCTCACAGTTTATACCGCACCGGGTGTGTCGGGGTGGCAGACCACCGCTCCTATTACTGTTACCGGAGTTGCCCCCTTTACGGCATTTAACAGTGTACTAATCAACGCAGCGATCCTTCCCGCTATGACCGCAGCAGGGTTCGGTGTCAACTCCTACATCTCGATCGGCGGTGTCATCGCAACTCGGGTGCAGGGTGCGGCTGCTCCAATCTTATTGACAGTTCCCGAGACCGGGAAAATACAGATTCCAACGGGGACTCAAATCTATATGCTTCAGTGCATCACCTATCAAGTCATTCCTCAGCTTGCCGGTGGTGCTCCCGGTGCAGACCTCAACAACATCTGTGGCGGCAATGCTCCCTGCTTAGTCCGCGGGATAGCGAATGCCACGGTCGCATCCTTTGGTCGCGTTCTGCCGAACTGCAATGTTCCGGCGAGCCCCTGCTTGCCGATCGTCAACGGGATCGAGGATATCCAGTTCGCTTATGCCTGCGATGGCTGTCTGTTGCCGGCAGCCGGCCTTAGCGAGCCAGATGGTCGGATCGACGACGTGAGCCTGAACCTGATCTTCGATCAACCGGATTACATCTCGAACCGGATCTGGAACGCTCCCCCCATGACGCCGTCCGCAATCAAAATGGTTCAAGTTTCTATCGTCGCCCGGCAACAATCGGTGGATACTGGGCTAGGAGAAGGGAATACACAGGCAGGAGCGGGAACCTTGTCCACCACTTTTCTCACGGTCGATGACCATCTCCATGCCGGAGGCGTCTTCCTGGCCGGCGATGCGGGGGCCCAGATTCCTCCCTATGCATCGGTACGCCGGAGGGTGTTGACCAGGACCGTGGAAACGAGAAATGCGAGACCCTGGTCCTGAACCGGGAAGGAAGACGACGATGCGTGAGCGGCACAATGGGTCACAGATAAGTGGAGAACGGGGCGTAAGTCTCATCACCGTCATGATGGTGATCTTCATCATGACTCTGATGGGAATCTCGATCCTTGCCATCACGGGATCTGAGCGGCAAATCGCTGGTTCTGTCACTGCCAGTGAAGCTTCGACGGACGCGGCGGAGTCTTGTGTGAGCACCGGCGCGAATGTGCTCCAGCAGAGTCTTCAAGCCCATGCCGTGCCGGCAGCATTGCTCTCCAACGCGGTTCCGCCCGGGCCGGTGCCACTCGCGAATCTCGCTGTGTTGAATGGTGAGATGATCAATGATGGAGGCAACCCGGACTTCCCGATAGGAGCGGGCTCTGCGCCAAACCTGGCGATGACAATAGGCAACTACCAGGTGTTCGGAGACATTGATCGATTGTATGTGCAATGCGCCTTCGGCAGCGATTGTCAGCCCGGCAGCGAGACCATGCGGATCGATATCTTTTATCAAATTACCTGTGTGGCGCAAAACCAAGCTACTGGGATCACCAGTCAAGTCGGGGCATTGTATGCCTGCAACAACACCGGCGCGTTTTGTCAGCCGAGGCCCTACTAGGCCTGCGGCCGCTAGATGAGGAGGATCACCATGATGGACGACGCTCACAGAGAGGGAAAGATGAAGGGCCTCAAGCGAGGCAGCCAGATGAGGGGGCACAGCCGATGGTTCGTGCGCGCCGGGATAACAATGGTGCTGGCGGTGACAGTCCTCTCCGTTATGAGTGTCGGTGTCACGCTGGCCGACGACCAGCCTCTTCCCTCAATGACGTTCAGCTATCAAAAAGGCACGATTACCGCCATCTATGAGAAGACGCTCGACATCGATGGGCGGACCTATGGCTTGACGCCGGATGTGGTCATGCTTGACGAACATGGAGACATGCTGGATCCCGCTCGACTCATGGTGAGTGCCGAGGTGAAGTTTCACGTCATGAAAGAACAAAGCAACAAGATCGACAAGATGATCGTGACTCTCCCCAGGTAACAGAGAAACTGTGGACAATATGTTTGGTGCAACAAGAACGGAGGGTGCCATGAAAAGCCGAAATATCGCCACTCGTGGAACCGTCATGCTGGCCTTGGTTGGTTGTCTCGTGGGGCCTGGTGCGCTGCAGGCCCAAACGATGGACCAGTACTATGCAGTCCCGCCCTTTGTCAGCGACCAAGTCGCGCCCAATATCGTCCTATTGCTCGACAACTCCGGGAGTATGAGTGGTCTGTCTTGTGACCTCTCTACCCCTGCCGATGGGGACTGCAACGATGCAAGTGATAAAAATTTCGACAACACGTTGCCATTTTCCGGCTACTTCGATCCTCTGCTCTGTTACACCTACGACGCCGGTGCCGACGCACGCTTCGAACCAGCCACGGTCAAAGCGGCGCTGGCCGTACCCTGTCTCCCTACTGAATGGGATGGAAACTTTTTGAATTTTGCGACCTTCCGGCGGTTCGATGCCCTCAAGAAATCGATGATCGGGGGCGACTGTTTTGTCGCGCGGGCCGCAGATGGGACCTGTCCGACGAATGGGACTCCAGCGCTGAGGACGGTGCGGGCACAAGCGACAGGAGTGAATACAGAGCTCGTAGATGTTCAAGCTGCGGCAGGACCAACATCATACGTTGGAAGAATTCCGCAAGCTGTCAGATTCGGCAATGTCGGGAGCAACCCCGCAACCCTCTGGATCGGTGTCGACGCCGCCTATTTCTGTGTCGATGACGACGCCACGTTTAGTTCCAACTGCGGGGATACATTCAGCCAAGGAAGGAAGTATGAACTCAAGATCGGGTACAGCACTGAGCCAACGGGGGTCATTCAGCAGATTGGTGTCCAGGCGCGGTTTGGGCTGTTTGAATTCAAACCGGCCGGCGACGGAGCCAGAATGCTCGTGGGCATTGGTTCTCGCCAATCGATCGATTTTTCCGGATCGACTGTGGAAACCTTCAACACGAATACGGCAGCCATGGTGGATGCGGTCCAGGAATCCTTCCCCTCGACCTGGACGCCTCTGTCGGAGTCTCTCTATGAAACTGCCCGTTATATTGCCCAGATCAATTCCACGTACCTGCCCGGTTCCTACGTCTATCCCATTGCCTTTTCCGGAGGCATCTCAAATGGAGTAGCCTTTGGGGCGACAGGGGTTGGTTCTATCGGCGCATCTGAAATCACAGCCCTGACCGGAGCCGAAACCTGCACGCCCGGGGCCGGCTATATCACCAACGCCTGCGGACGGGACCCGTACTTTTTTGGGAGCAACCACACACCTGCTTGGGCATCGACGTCCACACAGGTCCGCTGCTGCAAAACGTTCGTCATCATCGTGACGGACGGGGAACCGACCCAGGATACCAATATTCCGGGAGGGGAACAGGATTACGCGCATGGACGACATGGCCTCCACTGTATAAATGGAAATGCAACCATCCACGCGCCCAATGGCACCTGCAATACGAACAGCCTCACTCCTCCCGCCACGCTGCTGGGGGAACACAAGACCGATTACGCAGACAGCGGGAACCACTATTTGGATGACGTGGCCTATTGGGCCCACACGAATGACCTCCGGCCCTGTACTGCCGCCGGAACTGATGGGACGATCGCCGTCCTCAACGTGACGGGCCATTGTCTGCAGGGGCTCCAAAACGTGTCGGTCTATACGTTTTTCGCCTTCGGCAACATCGCCGGCAGAGAAATCTTGATGCATACCGCCAAACTGGGTGGGTTCGAGGACAGCAACAACAATAACCTTCCGGACCTGGTGACTGAGTGGGACAAGGTCAACAATACGACCGGCGCGCCGGGGACTGACGGTATTCCCGATAACTTCTTCGAGTCATCCAACGCGGACGACTTACAGGACAGGCTGATGGCGACCATCACGGCGATCTTGCGGAAGAGTTCGTCCGGAACGGCCATTTCCGTGTTGGCCACCTCTGCCAGCGGTGAAGGGAGCGTCTATCAAGCCTACTTCTACACCAGTACCGTCGGGCAGGGTGGAGCCAATGTGAGATGGACCGGGTATGCGCAGGGGCTGTTTATCGACAATCTGGGGAATTTCCGGGAAGATACGGATCAGGACGGAAAATTAGTCTATCAAAACGATTACATCGTGAAGACCCGGTACGATAACAATGTCGCCAGTCTCACCTATGGGACCGTGCTGGTCGACAAGTACGGGGATGCCAACGGCGACGGGGCCGCCGATAGTACGACGCCGACAATCTCAGGCCTGGGGCTCAAAGATATTCTTCCCTTCTGGGAAGGGGGCAAACAGCTGGCCAACACCGCCTCCACGGCGAGAAACCTGCTCACGTGGGTGGACTCCAACAACGACGGACTCGTGCAGGCGGGCGAACAGATGCAATTCAGCACTGCGAATTCAGGAACGTTGGGCCCATATCTGCGGGCCGTCGTCAATCCCCCCCTCCCCGCCGCCCAATCCCCCTATACGGCGGACAACATCATCAATTTCGTCCGCGGGAACGAAATCGCGGGTCTTCGCACGCGCATGGTGGAAGAGCCGATCGGCAGCGGCACCTACAAAGTGTGGAAATTGGGCGACCCCATCCACTCGACTCCCACCATTGTGGCTGCGCCACGCACGAACTATGATCTCATTTATGGAGATTCCACCTATACGGCGTTCTATACCAAATGGAAAGATCGCCGTGAGGTCGTCTATGTCGGCGCGAACGACGGGATGTTGCACGCCTTCAACGGCGGGTACTACCACAAGAGCGACGATGTGACGACGCCTGCCGTGGTCGAGCATGGATGGTTCACGAAGAACCCCACCGACAACAGCAGCGGACGTCCGCTCGGGGACGAGCTCTGGGGGTTCATTCCCCATCAACTCCTGCCGCAGTTGCAGTGGTTGACGAGGGCCGATTACACCCATGTCTACTACGTGGATCTCAAGCCCACGGTGGCGGATGTGCGGATCTTCACGCCGGATGTAGACCATCCCAACGGCTGGGGCACAGTTCTGATCGGGGGATTCCGCTTGGGAGGGAGCTGTGGAAACTGTGCTTCGGGCACGGGCGCTCCTCCGATGATTGTCAATATCGGCGGGACGAACCGCACGTTCTACAGCGCGTACTTTGTGCTCGATATCACCAATCCGGAGGTCGACCCCAAACTCCTCTGGAGCTTCAGCAATGCCAATTTGGGGCTTTCGATCGGTACTCCGTCGGTGATGCGGGTGAGCCCGACCGCGGATTCGAAGATCGATAACACCAATGCGAAGTGGATGGTCTTGTTCGGTTCGGGGCCCAATGGCTATGCGGCAGACTTGCCGGCCGCTCCGGCGCAATCAGCCACGCTGTATGCCGTGGACTTGAAGGTCGGGCCTGGAGCTGGCAATTCGCAGGTGACCTCGATGCCACTCGGCTCCTGGACATCGTTTGTCGGTAACATTGCGGCGCTGGATAGGGATTTCGACTACCGCAACGACGTCGCCTACGTCGGGCGCACGATCAATGACGGATCTCTGCCCTGGAGGGGCAAGATGTATCGGTTGACCACTGGAGGTTGTACGAACGCCCCTTGCAGCACCTCGACCTGGGGTGTTGCCAACGGGGGCTTCCGATCAGCCACGGAAATGATCGATACCTTCAATGACTACACAGCCTCGACCAGTGTCACAGTGGAAATGGGGCCTATAACGACCGCACCGTCGGTGACGATCGACGATGCGAATAAGGTCTGGGTCTTCTTCGGAACTGGCCGCTACTTGAGTAACTCCGACAAGACCAATACTGAGCAACAGTACCTCTTTGGAATTAAAGACAGCGTGATGAACTCAGGCTGTACCCAGACAAATACCACAAACTGCCAAAACACCAATCTGGTGAATACCACGAATGCGGTGGTCTGTGTCGTCTGTGCGTCTGGGACGAACCAATTGACGGATCCCAACAATCCTGCGCTCACTGATGTCACCACGGGAGCCAACTCGATAGTGGGATTGGTCGCGAGCAGGGATGGATGGTACGTCAAGCTGGCGACTGCGGCAGGCACGTCGGCAGAGAGGTCGGTGTCCAGTCCAGCCGTGGTTGCTGGCGCGGTCTTCTTTCCGACGCTCGTTCCCACGAATGACTTCTGTTCCTCCACTGGGACGAGCTATCTCTACGCGCTGTATTACAAGACCGGGTCGGCCTACTCGTCTCCGATCATAGGGACCAGTACCTCTGGTGCGAATACGAACAGCAACACGAGGATGACTCTTGGCGACGGAGTAGCCTCGCAAGTCGCTATCCATATCGACGGGACCGGGACATCGACCGGTTCCACTTCCGGAGGACCAAGCGGGCCAGTGCTAAAGATCTTCAGCCAGATGAGCACAGGGAGCAGCACGTCTATAGATGCAAATGCGCCAAATCCTCCATGGAGTCGGTATATGTCTTGGGTGCGTCAGCGAGGGTAAGTGAAGGTTCAATAGAGTTGGGAGGGACCAACCTCTTGGTTCCTCCCGGCTCAACCAGCAGGGCAAAACAGCGTTCGAGCAACGAGCGAGATTGTCGCATCAACAAGTGCGGTACATAAGATCCTTTTCATCGCTATGTGTTATTTTTCCCCTCCTGTTCATCGGGTGTAATTCGAGTTCTACCCCAGGCAATGGGTCCTCTTCTCCAAGTGAGGCCCTTCCACAGCGCCTCGCGACCATCCGTTTAGCGACAATTACTCCGGACCCTATCACGCTGAACGAGACGGTCAAGGTCATGATCGAGACCGATGATAGCCAATCCAGTACGGCTGGATTCCAGTATCAATGGATGGTCAACGGTGACCTCATCCGAGATCAGACGGGCCCCACACTGACACCGAGTATGTTAAAGCGTGGTGACCGTGTGACGGTCGGCCTTGTGCCCACAAGCGGCACGGTTCAAGGAACTCGTTACCAGGCTGGCCCCGTGGTGGTCGGCAATACCCCCCCCGTTGTTGGCCATCTCTCCATCGAGCGGCCAGCTGACGCGCATGCTCCGGTCTTTGCGAAGATGGATCCCGTCGATGCAGATCAGGACGAGATGCAGTTCGACTTTCGTTGGTGGCGCAACAACAAAATAGTGAAGCAGGGGCCGGAAGAAACGTTGGATACCACGGGATTTCAGGCCAAAGATACGCTTGAGGTGGAAGTGACCCCCCGGGACCAATCGTCTGTCGGAAAGCCGGTTCGTTCTGAATCGGTCTATGTCGGCAATAGCCCTCCGAAGATCGTCTCTGCCCCTGCGTTGCTCATTGGCCGCGAACGATACGAGTATACGGTGAAAGCTGTCGATGCGGACGGCGACCCACTCAGCTTTCTTCTGGAAGCGGCGCCACCGGGAATGGTGATTGACAAAGACACAGGGCATCTCGTTTGGCAGATTCCCCCGGACCAGCTCGGCAGCCATCGAGTCCGTGTCGTCGCTGAAGATGGGCAAGGGGGAAAAGCATTTCAGGAATTCCACTTCACCCTCCCTGCTTCTAGTAAGCCTGCTAAACCCGGAGGTGCGTGAGGGTGTCCGCGCAGCTCAATCATTTCTTCTGCTTGTCACACCTTGTCTCGGTTTGTTAGAATTACCCCACTATCGTTGCAGGGAGGGAGAACGCCTTAGCGCTTGTGCGTAAACTGAAACTCAGAGAAGGCACCAATACCGCCGTTCTGTTCGGTCACCACGACCGGCATCTCAAGCTGATTGAAGAAGACCTCGGTGTGCGCCTCTCGGCGCGCGGCGAAGAACTCACACTCGACGGTTCGCCAGACGCCACGCGCCACGCGGAACGTGTCCTCACGGAACTCGCCACCCTGGCCAACGACGGGATGGTCCTCCAACCTGACGACATTACCCACGCCTTAAGCGCGCTCCGGCAGAGTCCCGAGATTCCGATCAAAGACCTCCTCGCCACCGCGGCGACCATCGTTACCAAGAAACGATTCGTCGTGCCGAAAACGCCGACGCAAAAAGCCTATATCGACGCCATCGAGACGCATGACATCGTGATTGGCATCGGCCCTGCCGGAACGGGGAAGACCTATCTGGCGATGGCAATGGCGGTGAGCGCGTTGCTGAAGAAAGAAGTGAGTCGCATCATTCTTGCGCGGCCGGCGGTGGAGGCGGGCGAGAAGCTCGGGTTCCTGCCGGGCGATCTGTATGCTAAAGTGAATCCCTATCTCCGCCCGCTGTATGATGCGCTGTTCGACATGATGGACATGGAACGGGCGACGCGCGCGATTGAACGGGGCGACATCGAAATTGCGCCCCTCGGGTTTATGCGCGGCCGCACGTTGAACGAGTCGTTCGTCATTCTCGACGAAGCGCAGAATGCCACGGCGGAGCAAATGAAGATGTTTCTCACGCGACTGGGGTTCCATTCTAAGGTGGTCGTCACGGGGGATATTACGCAGGTGGATTTGCCGCCCGAAAGGGTCTCCGGCCTTATCGATGTGCGGGAGATTCTGCGCGACGTCGAGGGCATCGCCTTTGTCTACTTCGACGAGCGCGACGTGGTGCGTCACAAGTTGGTGCAGGACATTATCAAAGCCTATGAGCAACATCAGCACCCCCCGCAGGCCTCCGGCCCCGTCGCGGGCTCGGCGGGGCGGCGACCGTCGCCGGGGCCGCAGGATAAGCAACCGAAGCCGGCCCCCCCGTCTGCACCGTGCACGGCCCCGTGGGGCCAGTCGCATTAACAGGATGCTGAAACAGTCCGCCAGCACTACAGAAGGTTAAGGCTGAGGCCCAGTCTGAGATGAAGAATGTCGGATCTTCACTCAACCTTGACCTCGGCCTCAGCCTAGTTCACTCGCTGCGTGCCATTGGGCTTCCTGCATGCGACCATAGCTTTTCCGCAACCTGCTGATGCCGGTCCGTATACAGTGTCACGTTCGATGTGTGAAGTTTGACCAGGCGCGCCTGGAACGACTGGCACAGGCGATTCTTTCCGATGTCGGGGAAACGTCGACGGAGCTGGGCATCATGTTCGTGGGCGATCAGCGGATGCGGGGCCTCAATCGTCGGTATCGGGGTAAGGATCGCACGACCGATGTACTGGGTTTTGCCATGCGGGAAGCCTTCACGCCTCACGGTTTGACCAACTCATCGTCCCGAGTCCAATCGAGGGACTCCTCACGCCTCACTCCGGATGTGCTGGGCGATGTGGTGATCTCGGTGCCCACGGCGTGGCGACAGGCGAAAGAGGCCGGACGGTCCTTGGACGAGGAACTCGCCTGGTTGCTGGTCCATGGCATTCTGCATCTCTGCGGCTACGATCATGAGCGGAGCGAGAAAGAAGCGCGCCGGATGCATCGTCGTGAACGGATGATACTGCGGTCGATCGCGCGGTTGCCGTAACGATCAGGTTGAAGACGAGGTTTAGGTTGAGCCTCAACCTTCTCCGAACTGGCGGACATTTTTAGCATCCTGCCAGTGAATCGAACTCATCACGAGTAGATCAATGGGATGGCTGCAGCGACTGAATGACGGGCTCACCAAAACGCGCGATGTCGTCCGCGTGTCCCTGGATCGGCTGCTTGGCCGTGCGGCGGATCCTGCCCTCTTGGAGGAATTCGAAGCGGCCCTCATTGCCTCCGATCTCGGTGCCCGTGTCGTGGATCGTGTGATCGAGCGCCTCAAGAAACAGCTTCATGGGACCGATGCCTCACAGCCTGGTCGGGTGCATACGGTATTACGGGACACTCTGCTCGATGTGTTGACGCCCGTACAAGGGCTGTCGTTGGAGTCCCTGCTCGCGAAAGGTCCCAAGCCCTTCGTCATCCTTGCGGTGGGAGTGAACGGTGTAGGTAAGACGACCACGGTGGCCAAGATCGCGCAACGGCTCGTGCAGGCAGGGAAAGTGTCGTTGTTGGTGGCTTGCGATACTTTTCGCGCGGCGGCGATCGATCAGCTGCAAGTTTGGGCCGACCGCGTCGGCGTCGACGTGATCCGTCACCGCCATGGAGCCGATCCAGCCGCCGTAGCGTTCGATGGGATTGCCGCCGCGAAAGCGCGGCAGGTGGACGTGGTGTTGATCGATACGGCCGGTCGGCTACACACGAAATCGAATCTCATGGACGAACTCCGCAAGATCGCCCGAGTCATCGCGCAGGAATGTCCTGGTGCACCGCACGAAGTGCTCCTCGTGTTAGACGCCACGGTTGGGCAGAACGCGCTGTCCCAAGCCCGTCAGTTCCATCAAGCGGTCGGCGTCACCGGCTTGGTCATGACGAAGCTCGACGGCACAGCTCGCGGAGGGATCGTCGTCGCGATTGCCGAGGAGCTGAAGTTGCCCGTGAGGCTCATCGGAGTCGGGGAGTCGGTCGAGGATCTGCAGGATTTTCAGAGCGACGCTTTCGTGGACGCGCTCATCGGGACAGCGGCGCCGCCTTCCGCCTAACTGGATGCTGAAAAGGTCCGCCAGCGCCACAGACCGTGGCGCGTCCCTTGACGTGGCTCGGGACGGTGAGCCTGTCGAACCGTGACGCGCGAGATAGACGAGAAAGGCGCGACGTGGACAGATTTGATTCCCACCTCGTCTCGCCCATCCCGCCAGTCTCGCATGTCTCGCGTGGCTATCCGGCGTAGCCCCCAGAGAGATCCCGTCATTTTCTTCTCAGGCTGCGTCGCCTGTGTTAGGCTAATTTTGCCAATTATCTAGTCATGACGTGCCATGCATTCCTGTCCGTGAGGATGAGATATGATTAAGATTCTGGTTATCGACGACGATCGCATGAACTGCGAGCTGCTCCAGTCTGTCTTCACCCGACATGGGTATCAGGTGCTGTCGGCGACGAGCGGGATCGAAGGCCTGACCCTCTTTCGCCAGCAGGCCCCGCGCGTCACCATTCTTGATCTTCGCATGCCGGAAATGGATGGGCTGACCGTCCTCAAAGAAATCCGCGCCTACGATCCCTATGCGGCGGTGATCATTCTAGGCGGCGGAGCGACCGAAGGGCAGGAAAATCAAGCGCGCGGGTTGCGCGTTACCGATTTTATTCGAAAGGGCCTGTCGCTTGACGTGCTGGTCGAATGCGTCAACCGGGTGGTGCAGCTTCCGGCTAGATCCGTGCCCGCACTACCGGTGGCAGGCAGCGCAGCCGTGGCCGATACGGGGGAAACGATCCTCGTCGTCGACGATGAGCTGTTGGTCCGTGACTTGCTCGTTCAGTTTCTCAGTCTCCGCGGCTATCGGGCGCTCGGCGTGAAAGACGGCTCCGAGGCCCTCTCGATGGTGGAACAAGCACCCCCCGACCTGATCCTTCTCGACTTGTTCATGCCCGGCATGAGCGGCGTCGAGGTGCTCCGGCAACTCCGCCAACGCGAATACACCGGCGGGGTGATTATCATCACCGGGAGTCATGACGAAGAGCGTCTCGATGAAGCCTGGGCCGTGGGGCCGCAAGAAGTCATCGGGAAGCCGATCGACCTGGAGCAATTACTGACATCCATCCAGCTTGTTCTCGTCTGTCGCGAATGCTAAAACCTTTCCGATGCCAATCGGAAGCAGAATTGTCTCTTCCCTCTGTCTGTTTCTCATCGCGCTCCTCAGCCACGGGGCTCTTGGCGTCGCCTGCGGAGCCGACCCAATCCTGCCGCGAGTCGTCATTCGGCATCACGAGTTATTCGTACAGATCGTCCCCGAGCAACATGCCCTCATCGCGAAGGACCGGCTAACCCTTAAGGTGCCTGAGTCACAGACTTCGATTCGTTTCTCCCTCGCCCCCACACTCCAGATCGATCACATTACACTCGTGCAAGAATCGTCCGGGTCGGAATCCTTGATTCACGATGTGCCGTTTGAACTCGAGCATGGTTCCGCGCCGGAGTCGGTCCAGGAGGTCAGTATCCCCTCACAGGTCGTGCCTGCCGGACTGGTGAGGCTGGATATTCAATACCATGGTGTCATCAACGATCCGCCGCGAGATCCGCGCCATCTTCGTTTTGTGACGCCCAGTGAAACTGCCGGACATATCGGGCCGGAAGGCGTCTATGTGAGCAGCGAGAGCCACTGGTATCCCGATATCCCAGGATCACTCTGCACCTATGCGCTGCTGGTCGCCGTGCCAACGGGGTGGACCGTAGTGACCCAGGGGCAGGCAGGCGAATCGCGTGCCTGCCCCGCCGGGCTCTGTCGCAGCGATCAGATGGTGATAACGGATTGGGCCGTGACGCAGCCGAGTGAAGCCGTCTCGCTCGTGGCGAATACATTTGTCGCTACGTTTCGCGACTGGACGGCCAAGACCGGTCAGAGGATTCGGCTCTCGACCTATCTATTCCCCGACGATGCGCATTTGGCCGAGGAATATCTCGATGCCACCGCGCGCTACCTTGATGTCTATATCCCCCTGCTGGGTCCCTATCCGTTCGAGAAGTTCGCCGTAGTGGAGAATTTCTTTGCAAGCGGGCTCGGCATGCCCTCGTTCACCCTGCTGGGAAGCGGCGTCATCAAGCGGCATTATGTGCAACCTTACGCCCTCGGCCACGAGATCGTGCATTCATGGATCGGCAATGCGGTCTTCAATCGCGCCGATCGCGGGAATTGGGTGGAAGGTCTGACGACGTACCTGGCCAATTATTACTGGCACGAACTAGTGGGAGATCGCGCACAGGCGCTGGACCAACGCCGCCTGATGGTGCAGGGCTACAATCTCCACGTGCCTCCGGAACGCGACTATCCGGTCGCGCAATTCACGCAGAAACGAGATGAGCATGACAATGCTATCGGCTATCAAAAGGCCGCCATGCTGTTTCACCTCCTGCGCCAGGAGGTGGGAGAGGAGGCGTTCTGGCGGGCCCTTACGAGCTTGGTGGCGCAATATCGTGGCAGCCATGCGGAATGGCGCGATCTTGAACGAGTCTTTGCGGAAGAAAGCCGCCAGGACCTCCGATGGTTTTTCGCGCAATGGGTGGAACAGGATGGGGCGCCGGTGCTGTCGTTGCCGGAGGCCGTTACCCATCCGGTGGCAGGGGAGCCAGCGCAGACCTTTCAGCTGGAGGCCACGATCGTCCAATCGGGCAAGCCCTTTCGTCTTCTCCTTCGGCTGCTGATTCGCATGGAAGGTGACCGTGAGCATTTTCTGACTCTGCCGCTGCGTTCGCTGCGCGAGACGATCTCCGTTACCTTGCCCGCTCGACCTATCGCGATTGATCTCGATCCCGAGTTCATGGCCGTCCGACGGGTCGCCCGGCAATCGTTGCCTCCGGTGCTCAATCACTATGTCACCGATCGGCGGCGATCGGTGCTAACGGCATTTACGGATGAGCCTGACAATCCCTCGCCGTTTCGGGATGTGCTCACGCGCATCGAAGCCCAGGATCAGCAGAAACCGATTGGCGAGCGAACGGTGATCGCCTCCATGGCCCAGGATGGGCTGTTGCCTCAGGAAGGTTCGGTGTTAGTATTGGGCGGCCCGGAATCCCGTTCCGGGATTCAAGCGATCCTGGCCAATCACTGTGGTGAGCGCGCGACCCTGAACGACAGGGGTGTCACCGTGATGGGTACGGCGCACGAAGGGCCGGGGTTGGCTCTGCTGGTCAGTTGCCACCGGATCGACCTTCCAGGCAGTGTTGTGACGGTGCTGTATGCGGCCACGCCGCAAGCCGTAGCGAAGGTGGCGCGGCTGCTCTTTTTTTACGGATGGAATAGTTTCGTGTTGTTCAAGGATGGAACGGTGGTCACCCGTGGGGAGTGGCCACTCGTGAGCGATCGTACGGAGGTACGTCTCGATGCGGGCAATCCCATTCGGTAAGTGGTGCATAATCGGACTCGCCTTTCTGTTGCTGTGTGATCAGACGGGACAGGCAGAGAGCCCTGCGTCGAAGGCTCGGGTGATTCCCGCTCACCAGGCTGAGCGGCATCTGAAGAATATCCGCCAGCTGACGGTGGGCCGGCAGAATGCCGAAGCCTACTTTTCCTTCAGCGGGACCCAATTGATTTTCCAGTCCACGAACAATTGGATGAAAGATACTTACGCGGCCACGCTCAACCCGGCCGACGCCGGGCTGGGTTGTTATCAGATGTACGTGATGGACCTGGATAGCGACACCGTTCGATTGGTGAGCACCGGTACGGGCGCCACGACATGCGGATACTTTTTCCCAGGCGATCGCCGAGTGCTCTATTCGTCGACCCATGCGTCGGGGCCGAACTGTCCGCCGAAGCCGAAGCGAGAGGGGGCCTACCGCTGGGCGTTAGACGACTACGATATCTATGCCGTCCGCATCGATGGACAGGAGCTGCAGCGCCTGACCTCCACGCCCGGTTACGATGCGGAAGCAACCATATCGCCGGACGGAAAGACGATCGTCTGGACATCCGTGAAAGACGGGGATTTGGACCTCTATGCGATGAACCTCGACGGCTCGAAGCCCCGGCGGCTGACGAACGAGATCGGCTACGACGGCGGGGCGTTCTTTTCGCCGGACAGTACGCGCATCGTCTATCGGGCGGCACATCCCACCGATCAGGCGGAGATCGACAAGTACAAGGACTTGCTCAACCAGCGGCTGGTGGAGCCGGGGCAACTTGAAATTTTCGTGATGAATGCGGATGGAAGCGGGCAACGGCCTGTTACGTCCAACGGTGCTTCAAATTTCTCGCCATTCTATTTTCCCGACGGCAAAAGGATCATCTTCTCATCGAATATTGCAACCAAAGGCGAAGGAGGCCGGCCAAGCTTTCATCTCTATGCAATCGATGAGAACGGCCAGGGCCTCGAACGGCTTACCTTCGATGGACAATTCAACAGTTTCCCCATGTTCTCCCCAAATGGTACCAGCCTGGTCTGGGTATCGGATCGCCAGGGCAAAACCCCTGGAGAGTTCAATGTCTTTCTCGCCGACTGGGTGCCGTAAAGCGGTGATTTGGTGATCGGTGATCTGTAATGGGTGATCGCATCAGCCAAGACCGCGACCCTGTCCCGATGATCCCTCACCCCGCACCCCTTACCCCTCACGTATCTGCACGGTTAGTTCGCCTTGCACCCCTGCTTTTATCAAGTGCCGCACTTATCCTGGCATTCGTGGGTCTGTTTGAGTGGGATGTGCCGCTGACCCGGTTCGTCCGCTCCCTCAACGATGTTCACATGGACCACCTCGCCAATCCTTGGCTGGCTCAGCTCAGCGATATCGGTGACCGCCTCGGGAAGGGAGAGTCTCTCGTCATCCTGAGCCTTGTACTGCTGGCAGTCGGGTATGGATTGAAACATCCGCAGTGGAAAGATGCCGGCTGGCAGAGTCTCATTGCCCACGGTCTTGCCGCGTTGAGCGCCAATATTTTGAAACATGTCATTGGCCGCCCACGTCCTAAGTTCATGCATGCCGGAAATCTAGATCTCTCTCCGGTCAGCGGCAGCGGATGGGACTCGTTCCCCTCCGGGCATGCAGCAGCCGCGTTCGCAGTCGCAACGGTGCTGGCCATTAGGTTTCCAAGGGCGAGATGGCCTATTCTCGCAACCGCAGTGGTCATTGCGGCCAGTCGGGTTATTCGCGGATCTCACTATCTGACCGACGTGGCCGGAGGAGCGGCCTTGGGCTGTGTCGTGGGGATGATTGCAGCCCATCCCTGGCGTGAATGGCGCTCATCGGCTGGATTGGCTGTCTGTCGGATGACACCGTTTCTTGTGGCGATGTTCGCGCTCGTCTGGACGATCGTGCATCTCCCGTCAGAGGCCTGGCCGTTTCAACAGCTCTTGTGGGGTGGCCTGTTGCTCACACCGGCGGGACTCGTGGGCCATGTCTTGTGGACGGTGCAGTCGTCATGGTGCCCGGCCTGGCTGTCCGGATCGCTGGCTCGTAGCCTCGTGGGACTGGGGTTAGGGATGACGACGGGCTCTCTGTTTGTCACGACCATCGTGCTGCTCGCCTGTGCTGCACATTGGTGGGATGGTCTCCCTGGTCAGATCGAGTCCATGGCGGAGGGTCATGTGGGGTTATGGGCGGCCATGGTGGAGGGTCTGTTCGTCGCGGCCATGCTGTTGGTGCTGGGTGCGAGCTATGCCCTGAAAGGCATCGTGCCGATGTAGTTTGGTTTCTTTGGTCTGTCTGGTTTATCTGGTTGGTCTGGTTCAACCAAACAGACCAGATCAACCGTTCAATCAATGGTCGAGAATGCTGGGCGCAGGTGGCGGGGTTGCGCCTTCTGGAATCGTCACCATCGGCTGGTTGGCCAGCAGCACGTAGCCGTAGCGTTTGAGAACGGGGACTAGCCCGTTTGCTTCCGCCGGCAAATTCGATTGTGCGCTCTCCGGCAATAGGATCATCACTCTCTTTGGCTCTTTCAGGGCCGCCCGTATCCTGTCCTCTTCCCCAATGGGCACGAAGAGCGTCTTGCGTTTCGCGTAAAATACGGACGACGGTCTCGTGGTGCCATAAGCAATGAATTGATCCTGGCGACTGAGGTTCAGTCCCGCGGCATAGGCGAGTTCCTGCGGGGGCGCGATCACATATCGATTGATGTGTGGAGTCGCGATCACGATGACGATCAGAACAAGACTGGCCAAGGTCGCTCCCGCCGCCCAGAACGCTCCTCCACGCCGTTCGTCGTTCAATCCAAGATATCCTACCACCGTCATTCCGAGTAACAACACGGTCGCGGCCAGATAGGGACTGCTGCCGAGATCCACCTGTCCGGCCAAGGGGAACTCCCGCACCATCTTGGAGGCATAGATTGCGTAGAGCGTGGGGAGGCAGGCAAAGCCGATCGCCAAGAGATACCCCAGTCCCATCATGAGATGAATGGAGCCCCGAATCCCTTTCGTCGTCGGATCTTGCAGGCACCGCGACCAGTACGAGGCTGTCAATAGGGCGGCGGCGGGAAACAATGGACCGATGTAGTGGGGCAGGCGTGTCGAAGAGGCTGTGAAGAATACGAAGACGCCTACGACCCATAGGGCCGCAAAGAGTTCAAGTTCTCGACCCTGGGTAGAGGGTTGAGGGAGATCGAGGTAGGGGGATATCCCGCTATCCCTCTGCCCTGCTACCCCACTGCTCCGCCAGTTTTTGAACGCGTGATAGAGCGGGACAGGCAGCAGCGCGCTCCAAGGGAAGAAGCCTAAGAGCAGGACCGGGAGATAGAAGAAGATGGTGCCCTGGTGTCCTTCCATCGGATTTAGGAATCGGCCGATCGTATTGGCCTTTGCGCCTGTGGCATAGGCGTCGCCATGCACGAGGAACATGGCTGCATACCAGGGGGCGGCGAGCAGGATGAACACAAGCATGCCCGCAAGGGGAACCCCTTTCTGCCAATACTCGCGCCACCGGCGCGTCCAGAAGAGGTAGAGTGCCGCCGCGATGATGGGCACGGCGAACCCGACCGGTCCCTTCGTCAGCGTGGCGAGAGCCATACCGATATAGAACGCCCAGATCCATCGGTGTGCGCCGCCTTCTCCATGCAGTCCCAGCCAGAATCCGTACAGCGATGCCGTGGTGAAAAAAATCAAGACACTATCGGTCAGCGCCATGCGTCCGAGTCCAAGGATTTCCAGGTTGAGCAAGAGCATCAAGCCGCCGAAGAGTGCGACGGTTTGGTCGCGCTGGTGCACGAGAAACAGGTAGTGGATGAAGATCAAGCCCATGCCGAAGAGGGCTGAGGGGAATCGTGCGGCGAACTCGTTGACACCGAACAGGCGATACGACTGCTCCATCAACCAGTAGATAAAGACCGGTTTCGCGATGCGCAGCTCACCGTTGAACGTCGGCGTCAGCCGATCCCCTGACTCGAACATTTCGCGCCCGGCTTCGGCGTTCCGCCCCTCATCACGGTCGGTCAACCCCATGTCGCCGAGCGCCAAGAAGAACAACAGTGCCGACAGTACGAGGAGGGCCAGAAGGATCAGAGCGTGGTGAGAACGGTCAGTCGTGGTCATAGAGTCGGTCGGATCGTGTGGTGGCCGCATAAGTTGAGAGTGCTGGATCTCAAAGAGCTATGTTCGTGGAGAGGAGGGGCTGACCGGCTGGTTCGCGCGCGAGATCAGCATCAGGTTGCGAATATAGACGATAGACCCGATGCTTTGTCCGGCGATGAAGACGGGATCTCTTCGATAGATCGCATAGGCCAGCGTTATGAGCCCGCCGATCAGACTCATGTACCAAAACGAGATTGGGACCTGACTCTCCGCCTTTTTTTCAGAGGCAATCCATTGGATCATCCAGCGGCCGAAAAACAGTCCTTGGCCGAGAAATCCGATGGCGAGCCAGATGGTTTCGATGCTCATGATGGAACCGTCATGCGCGACGGGCGAGACACGCGCGAAGCGCAGGACGCGCAAGGTGGCCGATTCTCATGGTCCATGGAGTTTTGTTTGTCGCGCATCTCTCGCTCTTCTCGTTCGTCCCGCCTGCCCTCGCATCACTTGTCTCGGAATGTATACCGCAGCACTCTGGTCTGCATCCAGCGCATGGCGATCAGGTCGTACAGGCTTTTGAAGAGGCGGTTGCCTACGCCGTACTTGGAGAGGCCGTGAATGCGCGGGTAATGGCGCACCGGCACTTCGGTGACCGTGAAGCCGTGCATCAGCGCCAGCGCGGGGAAAAATCGATGCATGCCATTGAAGAGTTGCAGTTTGTCCACCACGGCACGGCGGAAGATCTTCAACGAGCAACCAGTATCGTGAACCCGATCGCCCGTGACCGCGCTGCGCACCGCGTTGGCAATTCTCGATGACAACGTTCGCACAAGGCTGTCATGCCGGTTTATCCGCCACCCGCACACGAGGTCGAATGTTTTCACATGGGGAAGCAACGTGCCGATATCAGCCGGGTCGTTCTGGAGGTCGCCGTCGATCGTGATGACCAGATCGCCGGTCGAGTGTTTGAATCCCGCGTCGAATGCCGATGATTGTCCGTAATTGCGATCGAAATGAAAGACGTGCACCCACGGATAGTCCGCGGCTAGCCGATCGAGCACATCCGAACTGCCATCCGTGCTGCCGTCGTCGATGAAGAGTATTTCGAAGGGAGCCGAGCGTGATTCGTAACAGGACTCCATGGCCTTGATCAATTGCTCAGTCAAAGGAACGAGATTGTCTTGCTCATCCTTGATAGGGATGATGACGGAAGCCCATGGATGGGATGGCACGGTCATGCGGGGTAGATATTCCTGACGCAGAAGGGGAACCACACACTCCCTCCGGCATTCTACAGAATGCTGGAGGGAGCGTCAAACCATGCAACGCGGTCTGCACGACGGGCGAGATGGGCGAGAATAGCGAGAGTAGCGGGATATGCGAGAAGGGTGCGATCTGAAGTTCGAAGTTCCGAATACCTTGAACTTCGGACCTCGAATCCTTGGCTGGCATGCACGTCGCGCCTTTCTCGCCCGTCTCCTAGTGCTTTTCCGCCAGAATCGTGAAGCGCATCGTGCCCATCATACTCATTTCGTTGACCTGTTCGCCCACGTGAATTTCCACTTTGTATCGGCCGGGTTTCCATGTGACCTGTGGAGGGGTGAGCGTGAGATAGCCGCTGTCGTCTTCGAGTGCAATGTGCATGACATCTTGTCCGATCACCACGGCGGGATCGAGGCCGGCTACCGTTTCCGGAAAGCAGCGTCCGAACACCTGGAACCCCTGATAATGCTGGTGAAGGTGGAACACAATGAAAACTGCTGGAGTATCGGGACGGAACCGGTCGGTCGGTTTCACCGGCACGATCTCGTGCGTACGGTGAAAGCCTAGTTCCTCGTCGAATCCTTCCGCCGTTGTAATGGTGCGGAACAGGCCTTGCGGTGGGGCGTCGAAGTCGTAGGAGGTGACGTCTTGGGGGCGGTTCTGAAAATCAGGGATGGGGGAATTCTTGGTGATCGGCAACTCAACCGCCAGAGCCGAGGTTCCCGTAAGGCCGAAGCAAACTATGAGTATTGCGATGAAAAGGGGAGGCATGGATGTTTTCGTACACCGGTAGATGGGGGCTGTCAAGGGGAAGAACAAGCTGATGGCTAACAGCTGCAGGAAAGGCCGTTGCGGCTGTTTCCCGCCATCTGCTAAAATTCACCCTCTTTGAAGCTGGAAGCGAGAAGGGCGGGACGCACGGGACAAGCGCGACTTCGGAAGCAAACGAGTCTCGCCTCTCTCGCACATCTTGCTCGCTCCGACCAAGATTTTTATGTTGCAGAACGCAGACGCCTTACCCCAGCTTATCGGCGACTATAAGCCGGTCGATCAGTGGCAAGTCCACATCAATACGCTCTTCTACCGCTTCCGGGGCGATCGAATCCGCAGCTTCTACCAAACGTTTTCCTCAGCCGACTATCGGCTCGCCCATGCGCTCGCGGCGGACTATTTCGAAAAAGTCGTGAAGCGCGAAAAAGCGTCGGATTCACGTCTCACCCCTCACGCCTCACCCCTCACGGTTATGGAATGGGGCCCCGGGAACGGCAATCTTGCTGCCTGTTTCTTGAGCCATCTCAAGGCCCTCGATAAGGACGGAGCGATCTATCCCCGCATTCGATATGTGTTGGTCGATTGGGAGCAAGCAGTGCTCGATGCAGCTCTGGCTCATCCGGAGCTCGCGTCCTACCGCAACCTGATTGAGACGCACCGAGGGACCGTGGATCGGCTCGATGGTGTTGCGGATGGCAGTGTGGATCGGATCATCTGTAACGAACTGTGGAACGATCTCCCGACAAAATTGATGTCGCGCCAGGCGAACGGCATTGAAGAAGAGTTCATGCGACCGAACTTGAGCGAAGCCGCTCATGCGAGAATTTCTGACTGGGCGGCCTTTGTTCGGGCGTTCGACGCCCTGGATATAAAGGCGCTCAAGGGCTTTCCCTCTCTCCTCGACGACCTGGTGTGGGAGCGTGAATATAGGACGGTTGGATGGAAAGAGGTCCCCTACCGGAAGACGATCACAGATTTTCTCAAACGTATCGATGAGCACGTGCTGATTCCCGTCAATCTGGGGGCCTATGCCACGATCAAGGAAGCCAAACGGCTGTTGGCTCCCCAGGCGATCGGGTTCAGCAGTTTCGACGCAGGTACAGCGGATATGAACGTGCTGAACGATCCGGAGAAGCCCTGCTATGGCCAATTTGGCGGGCAACAGAGCTTCATGGTCAACTTTGCGTTAGCCGAAGCAATCGCCCAGCAGTTGGAGGCCGGCACGATGACAATAGAGAGCCAGCGTGAGTTCGTGGGACGCAGCTTGGGGACCAACGTGATAACTCTCATGGATCTCATCGCCACCCATCCTTCCGCCGGCACGAGAATGGCGCCGTGGGAACAGGACCGCTTGATGCTCAAGACCCTCCATGCATTGAACGAGACCTACCGGAGCCCCTATACGCGCCATCTGGACTTCCCCATTCCGTTGGAGATGCCGACGGAGGAGCGTGAAGCGTTCCAGGCCCTTGTGCGCTCGCTCACGCCGACAGGCATTCCGGACACCGTCGCCTATCTCACAGAGGAAGAGCTGGCCCTGGCCTCGAAGGACCTCGAAGACATCGGTTACGATCCTCAGTCATTCATGATCGCCTTGACCGCACCACCGAGCCCTGTGGATTACTTTCATTACTTCGTCCGACCTCGTTGATTCCTAGGAGCCTGTCCGACATTGGCCGTTCTACTGCGGCGAACGATCCACAACCATCTGCGTCGTTCTCGGCACGAAAAAATCTTCAATGTATTCCAGCGAATACACCTCCGGCTTTTCCGGTCCTGCGGCCTCGCATCTGGCCGCACCTCCTTCGCCTCGACACGAAGGCAATGTCGGACAGGCTCCTAGAGCCAAACATCTCGATTTGCTGAATTTCCGCTTGACTCAGTTCTTGTTCTTCTATAGCCTTTATGATCTTCCCCTCGCATGAGGAAGGCCCCCACCTTTCGGTTGGTTCAACGCCGCAGAGCGAGTGGGCTTGGATGGGACAAGAAGAGAAAGCGAGTAATTGATGTTTGGATCATTCGGATGGATGGAATTGATGCTGATTCTGATCATTGTCTTGATCATTTTCGGCGCCGGCAAGATTCCGCAGTTGGGTGAGGGGCTCGGGAAGGCCATTAAAGGATTCAAGAAGAGCGTCAACGAGGCGGATGCCATCGACGTGACGCCTCCTCCGTCCGATGCGCCTGAAGCGCAGCCGTCGCAGGTTGCGCAAGCACAGGCCCCCCCGCCGGGCACGGCACCGGTTCAATCAGGGAAGCAGGTCAAACAAGGTTGAAAGTGCAGTGATGGGTGGTGGGTGACGAGTGATAAGCCAACGTAGCCCGAACCGATCACGCATCACTGGTCGTGAACCATGTTCGGATTGGGCGCCGGCGAAATTCTCATTATTTTGGTGATTGCGTTCTTGCTGTTCGGCCCCAAGCAGCTGCCTGAAGTCGTTCGCCAGGTCGGGAAAGCGGTCAAGGGGTTCAAGGCGACGGCGGAAGATTTGCGGAAGTCGGTGGAGCCGGAGCTCAACATGATCCAGCAGGAAGTGAAGATGGTCGAGCAGGACTTTCATGCCTCGATCAAAGACGCGGAAGAGCAGATCGATGCTGCGACCACGCCGGAAGAGAAACAGGTTGATTCAAAGGGATCAGCTGATCAGGCGTGAAGATCGGCGAACAAATCGTGCCAGGCATGAATCGGAGAAGAATGAGGCCTGGCAGAGTTGAGAAGAAGCCAACACGTACAATAATTTGTGTATGGAGATAACTTTCAAGAATTTGAATCAGATTGTTTTTTCCCCCTCGAGACCAGTTGTAATGTCTATCGCACGTGATATTGTCGACACAAAGACTTTACCACCAGTCCCGTTTGTTTTAAGGATGTTAATCACCGCATCTTCCTTACTCTCCGGAATGATTATTGTGATGATGTATCTGTCACTGAACTGAGGTTGGAATAGTTCACTTCCTTTTGCAGCATGAAGTTTTGCCGGTTTATGCTTACCCCTTCCTCGCACCTTACCAACCGTCATCCCACCGACCTCTATTTCTCTTAATGCTTCGCTTATTACCATGACACAGTTGCTCACAAGTAGTGCTTCGACTTTAAGCATTTGATAACCCTGAAATGTTTTCCACTAATAATTGTTTCAGATTTTGATACTCAGATGGTTATCTTGTTTCATCATTATAGAGACTCAAGAGTACTATGCCAATAGATAAAATTGACACAGGTGATACAGCATGGATGCTTGTAGCAGGAAGTTTAGTACTTTTAATGATACCCGCACTTGGTCTTTTCGAATCTGGTTTATTGAGAAAGAAAAATGCCGTGTCTGTTTTTATGCAAATCTTCACTGGATTAGCTTTGTTGAGTGTCATGTGGTTTATCTTCGGTTTCAGTCTATCATTTGGTCCTGATATCACCGGTTTTATTGGTAACCTGGATTGGGTATTCCTGCGAGGAGTTCCATGGCACCAGGCACTGCCGTATGCACCAACAATTCCCGGAGTATTATTTGTAAAATTCCAATTAATGTTTGCTGCGATTACACCCTTACTTCTGACGGGTACCATTGCAGAACGAATGAAATTTAACGCATTTATTCTATTCATAGCTGCTTGGTCCATGTTCATCTATTATCCGCTAGTGCATTGGATCTGGGGAGGCGGTTGGTTAGGAAAACTTGGTGCAGTCGACTTTGCTGGTGGCATAGTAATACATACGAGTGTTGGAATGGGCGCCCTTGCGGCAGCATTGGCACTTGGTCGAAGAAGATTCTTTGGTCCAGCAATTGAGGTCCCACATAGCATACCCTTGGCAGTGACAGGCTCAGCACTTCTTTGGTTAGGTTGGTTTGGATTTAATGCCGGCAGTGCTTTAGCCTCTGGTTCACTAGCTGGAAACACAGTCATTGTCACACACATGGCTTCTTCAGTTTCCGCGTTAATTTGGGTAGGAATGTCTTGGTTGAGAACAGGCAAGCCTTCTGTTGTTGCTGCCGTTAATGGCGCCATTGCAGGTCTAGCAGGAATTACACCAGCATCAGGATTTGTTAGCGTAGAACATTCTTTTGTTATTGGTATAGCAATAGGCTTTGCCTCGTATTCCGGAGTGATACTCTTTAAGGAAAAACTCAGGATAGATGATGCTTTAGATGTCAGTTCAGTCCATGGCGTTGCAGGAATTATTGGGTCTCTTTCAATTGGACTCTTTGCCAGTAAATTAGTGAATCCAGCTGGGCCAGACGGTTTATTCTTTGGTAATCCGGCTCAATTAGGTATTCAAGCCATTGCAGTCAGCGTCGCTGCAGGTCTTGGCTTTTGTGGCACCTATGTAATTATGAAATTTCTAGATGTCACAATTGGAATTAGGGTGTCACCCGAAGTCGAGGATGCCGGGTTAGATATCAGTGAACATGCAGAACGAGCCTACGCTGATGAAGAAGAATTCAAGTTAGATATGCAAACGTATGTAGAAAACTTGGGAGAAAAAGAGAAGTTTTACTTCAATAAAAAATGACAAGCTTGTTCCAATTAACATGTGAGGTTGAGCTGTATTGTACACTTCCCCGTCAAGGATTCTTTCCTCCCGCATCGTAGACCTAGAGGGAGTGGCCTTGGGCACGACCGGATCGATAAAATCATGCGCCAGTACCTCCTCCGGCTCCCCCCTTTACTCGCTATTCCCGGCCTTTATTCTGACAGGGACCAATCACCACCTTCTTATTCGTATCCATAGAAATCACCGGCTCTCTCGCCTTCAGGTGCCGCATCACCCTCTTATTCAGTCGCTGAAACTGCTGGTTCCGATCGGTATGATCCGTGCTCACCTGGGTTTGGCATTTGCGTGCGGCTGGACTCCAAGGCAGAAACGAGAAGAAACGAAAGGCCGTTATCCAATTCATTGGAAAACCGTATGAGAATCATCAGGCCGACAGGGTGGGCCGGTCTGTTCACCTATTGCAGTGCGGCCGTGATTGTAGCGGGGATGTCATTCGTGACGGCCTCAGCGCAAGCCGCGTTTGAATTGCCGGAGGGTGAAACAATCACCAACGTCTCGGTCATTGCTCGCGGGATTCCGCAGAAGGAAGAGTACGAACTCTACGATCCGAAGATCGGAAAGAATTTCGATATTAAGAACTTCTGGATGCGGGCCGATCTTCGCGTGCGGCCGGAAATGCGGAACAGCGCCTGCTTTGGAAACACGTTCTCGACCACCTCTGCCGGCAGTTGTAACGATAGTGCCGCAAACACAGGGACGAAAGGGAAGAACAACGACTTCTTCGTCCAACAGATGGTCCGCTTGGGAATTGGCTACGACCTTTCGCCTGACCTGAATTTCTACCTGGAACTCATCGATTCCCGCAATTGGGGAGGCAATGGTCAAACAGGAGTCGGAAATGGTGGGAACGTCGATGCCTTAAATCAGAACGGCGGCACCACCAGTGCCGGCAGCTTTAGCTCTACGCTTGGCGTGCGGGCTGCCTATGTGTTGGTCAGAAATCTGGCCAGTGTCCAGGACCTCAGCATGAAGGCGGGCCGTCAGTATATAGTCTTCGGGAGCCAGAGCTTATTCGGCCACTTCGATTGGTCCAACACGGGCTTCTCCCATGACGGTGTGATGTTCCAGTACTCCACCAAGGCCTTCGACTCGCATTTCGGCTGGATCCGCACCGGAGAAACAGATCTCGCGCAGGCAGCACCGGTTGGGAGTGGAGGTAACAATGTTGCCGGCTCTCAGACGGGCAATGGGAATGCGGATGGCAACATGTTCATTTTCTATAACCAGATCAAGTCGGTGCCAGGATTCCTGATCGAACCCTACTACATCTACTACAAGAACGGATTGGGGGGCCAAACAGCGGATTTCTCACCCCTTAACAATCAGGGCCTCGGTACCCCGAAACATCCGAACCAGACTCGCCACATGGTCGGCAACCGGTTCGAGATGCGGGAGGGCAACTTCGACGCGCAAAACGAGATTTCTTACCAGTTCGGCGCAATGGGTGATAACGGAGGGGCAAATGCGGGAACCGGTGATCAGAAAAACCTCCATATCAATGCTTGGGCGACCAGAAGCTGGATCGGCTACACGCACTATCAGTCAGCCTGGAAGCCTCGGTTGGCCTTCACCCTCGATTACGCTTCCGGTGACGGGCGGGCAAACTGTACTTCGGCAGCTGGCGCTGGCACCGGTTGTAGGAGTGCGAATACATTTGAAAACTTCTTCCCGACCAACCACATCCACATGGGTTATATGGACGTGCAAGCCTGGAAGAACATGCTAAGCCCCTCGGTCAACCTTCAATTTCGGCCGAGCAAGGATGACCACGTCGAGTTCTGGTACACCAACCTGAACCTGGCCAGCTCGAAAGATAACTGGTACCGAGCTGGGCAGGGTGTGTACGTGTATTCGCAAGTGGGTAACACGAAGACCCACATCGGCGACGAGTTGGACGTTGTTTGGACGCACATGTTCATGGATGGCAAGCTGTCCTTCCAGGCGGCCTATGGTCACCTGTGGGCAGGCGGTTACATTGCCCAAAATTTGGGTGGTAAAGCCGCGGGTCAGGACTGGGCCTACGCCCAGCTCTGGATGAATTTCTAGGTTAGTAGCGTAAAGCTGACAGCTGAGGGCTAATAGTTACATGTCGGCTCATCCGACTTGCCCGTAGTGGCTCAGTCGTCTATACTCTGCTGACTTTTGCGCTTCACCACCATCCTTCTTTCTGATTAACCTCACCGTGGATGATCTGACTCGACAGCTCAGCGAACAGTTCGGGTTTGCGAAGTTTCGGCCTGGCCAGGAGGAGATCATTCGCGCCGTGTTGGCTGGGCGCGATGCGATGACGGTCATGCCGACCGGGCAGGGCAAGTCGCTCTGCTATCAATTGCCTGCGACTCTCTTGCCCGGGCTGACCCTGGTCATTTCTCCGCTCATCGCACTCATGCAAGATCAGGTGTCCGGCTTGAAGCAGCGAAAGATCGCGGCGGCAGCGTTTCACTCCGGCCTCACCGGGACTGAAAAGAGCCGCGTGATTCAGGATCTCAGTCAGCGGCGTCTTCAGCTGCTCTATCTGGCCCCAGAACGGATGCAGCATGAAGGGTTTCTCCAACTCTTACGCTCCCTCTGGGTCTCGTTGCTGGTGGTCGACGAAGCGCACTGCATTTCCCAGTGGGGCCACGATTTCAGGCCCGATTATCTCAAAATTGGCCGTCTTCGCCAGGAACTCACTAATCCTCCCTGCCTGGCTTTGACTGCCACGGCCACGGCCCGCGTTCAAACAGATCTGTGCAACCGGTTGTCGCTCCGCGATCCGTTCCGATTGGTCGCGGGCTTCCGTCGGACCAATCTCGCCTTGTCTGTTCGTCTCTGCCAGTCACGCCAGGAAAAACTGGCGACGTTGGCGCGTCTGGTTCGCGAGACGGAGAGAGGCACGATCCTGATCTATTGCGCCACGCGCCGGGCGGTGGAGGAGGTTGCGGAATGGCTGGGACAGTCTCACCAGTCGGTCGGCTACTACCATGCCGGTCTCTCGGATGAGGAGCGGCGGCTCGTGCATGACGACTTTCTCCGGGGGACTGTGAGGATTCTGGCTGCGACGAACGCCTTCGGCATGGGCATCGATAAATCGGATGTCCGGCTGGTCGTCCATTTCGACATTCCTGGAAGTTTGGAGGCCTATTACCAGGAGGTCGGTCGGGCCGGTCGCGACGGACGATCCGCTGCCTGTGTGCTGTTGTTCCATGAACGAGATCTGGCCACGCAGGAGTACTTCATTCAGCAGGCGGTAAAAGATCTCGAAGGCGCAGATCGCGCCGAGCGGATGAAGACGCTGCTCCAAGAAATACTGGGCTACGTGTCTGTGCCGACCTGCCGGCAACTCGCGATTCTTGACTATTTCAGCGATGAAGCCGAGCTGGCCTTGGGTCCCTGCTGCCTCTGCGATCGCTGCGTCGCGCCGGTGCCGCAGCCGAGCAGGGAGGTCCCTCTCGACGACCTTGCTTCCGTGACGGCCATATTGGAGACCGTGTCCTGGTGCAGGGGTCGGTTCGGCGTGAGTCGAATCGTCGAGATTCTTCGTGGGAGCCGTTCGAAAGCAATGCAGGCCTGTGGCGCGGAAGACTGCCCGACATACGGAATGTGTCGCGCACGCTCGAAGTCGTCTGTGGCCGGTCTGGTGAGGGAGCTGATTGACTTAGCCTATCTTCAGGTGGAAGGCACGGAGTATCCTATTCTCGATGTCACGCGCAAGGGACGGGAGATCCTGCAGGGGGTCGGTGCAGTGGTGTTGAATCAAGCAGAAGTGTCTCAGCCCGATTCACCGGTGACGAAGCCATCCCGCGAGAGGGCGGCGTCTGTGGTTGGCCTGCAAGCATCACTGGCGGATCCGCAGCTCTTTGAGCGGCTCCGGCAACTCCGCACGGAGCTTGCCGAGGAAGAGGGTGTCTCGGCCTTTCTAATTTTTCATGACAAAACACTGAAGGCCATTGCCGGCCACAAGCCTGCGACACCCGCTGCCCTGTTGGAAATTCCCGGCATCGGCGCCCTGAAGGCAGAACGTTATGGCCGGCGAGTGCTGGAAGTGGTGAATGGAGATAAATAACCGTCAGCGATCAGCTTCTAGCTGACAGCTATTTGAAATTCCCTGCCCGTGCGAAGCACGCTTGCAGCTCCCCATACGTCCTCGTCACCGGAAACTGCGGGAACTCCTTGAGAAGGTGATCCGGAGGACGGAAAAAGAACCCCGCGTGGGCTTCTCCTAACATGGCGGTGTCGTTGTAGGCATCGCCGGCGGCCAGGACGTGGAAGTTGAGCGATTTGAATGCGGCCACCGAATGTTTCTTCTGATTCTGCATCCGCATGTAGTAATTGACGATGCGGCCGGCTTGATCAGTCTCCAGCTGGTTGCAAAAGAGCGTCGGGAATCCCAGCTGGCGCATCAGCGGTTGGGCGAACTGATAGAACGTATCCGACAAGATGATCACCTGGCATCGCTCGCGGAGCCAGGCGACAAAGTCGACGGCGCCTTCCAGCGGGCCCATCTTGTCGATGACACTCTGGATATCGTGAATGGTGAGCTTGTGCTGATTCAGGATGGCCTGGCGCCGTGTCATCAAGGCATCGTAATCCGGCATCTCGCGGGTGGTAATTTTTAGTTCGTCGATGCCGGTCTTGCGCGCGACATTGATCCAGATTTCCGACACCAACACTCCTTCCAGATCCAAACAAGCAATCACGGTTTTGTGCATTCGCGTTTCTCCTTTGACGTCTTGTGCAATGCCAATGTGACAAGTGATGAGTGATCTGTGATGAGTGGAAGACGAGAGGGTTAAACCTTAACGGCTCATCACTGACTACACATCACCTCTTCTGAAACTCCTGGCTCAGAAACCGCCACATGTTGTCAAGGACCTGGTCCAAGAGGGACGAGCCAGACCAGGTCCGTCGGGATTCCTCTTCGTGTCGCTCGGCCCACTCCAAGGCCATCGGGAGCGGGATGAATCGAGGAGAAGAGCCGGTCAATGTTCCCCAGACCAGTCCCAGGATGGAACCAATTCGCATCGAGACCGGCAGGGGTGTGACCGGATTCTGCACCAGATCCTGACACAGTTCCGCCGGCGAGGTGACGAGGAGCTCCCGGCAAGCGGCTGGCCGTGCCTCGTAAATCGAACACATTTCGTTCTCCAAATAGGGACAAGGGATCCTTAACGCGTAGTAGGACCGGTTGATCGGGTCGAGTTCTTCATCCGGCACAGGCCTGGAGGCCTCTGCAACGTCGTTGAGCCGATCCCACAGGCCCTCGCGCATCAATCGATCCTTCGTGTCGCTGAGGCGGTTGAGCAGATGGGTTCGTCGATCCGTCGGCAGCTGCTCCACGTACTCTCGCAACGCGAATGCTTCCGGCGCGGAGAGCGGAACCAGCATGCGGCAACAGGCGGCGCAGCCCATCCGGCAGGAAATGGTCTGGCCTGCTTCGATGGCATGCCGGACTTCCAGCCGTGCGGCTTCCTCCCCCAGGCGGCGCGTGACTGGGACAATCGCGGTGATGGGGATGAATCCCGTCGGCACATCGATGGCCGTGGTCAGCCGTCCGGCGGGGGTATTCAGCGCCACCTCAAATCGTTCGGCCATAACAACCCTTTCGCCTCGTGCCCTTTTCTTGTCGGCATCATAGAGAACCATTCGTTGGCTGGTCAACCGCACAGTCCTAGCAGAATGCTGAAAAAGCCTGTCAGCGTCGTTCTCGCATCGTTCAGGCCCTCAACGGGGACCCGGCCGCCTCGCTAACTCGGCGGCGCGCACAGACTTGGTGCTCCTTATTCGTCGCACCGTGCGCCCCAGAGGGTACACCTTCGGGTCTTCACTCGCTGCGGCCTTGCTGACAGCCATTTTGAGCATCCTGTGGGAGTCTTCCCTTTTATTCTAGACGCGCAGACCATCGAGAAGCTCTCGCGTGCAAAAATAATTTTCCCGTATCTTGTTAGTTCCGTATGCACGTCGGTTCTTGCTCCCTCTCACGCACATCCGCATAATGTGGGCAAAGGAGAACGGCATGGCGTTGTCCGGTCATGTGGTGGGCTTGCTCAAAGAGTACATGCGGGATCTGGTCGAGCAGGCGAAGCAGGAGACGGCGGCCCATGCCTCCTTTGGCTTTTCCGCTACGCCCTATCGGTCGGATCAGGCGCTGTCAGATTTGTTGGCCATTCTGGACGATCGTATCGAATCCGAAGGGGTGCAAGTTGGATTGCCGGACGAGTTTCTCCACCAGATGTGGGAACTCTGCAACAACGCCAGCGCCCAGGTGACGGAACGCGTGTGGTTGGAGATGAACAGCAGCGACCAGCCGCGATCGAAGGCGAGGGTTCGAGAGTTGACCTATCGCGCGCTGCTCGCCGTTATCGAGACCTCAGGCTAGAGTTTCCCTGTCAGCCAATGGAGTTATTTCGACCGACAGACCTCATTCGAACACGAAGCATCGCTGACAGCATGCATGGAGTGAGGCAAGTGACCAAGCAGAGCGAGGTGACGCGATGACACAAGGACGCCGCTATTGGCTGATGAAATCGGAACCACACTCCTTTTCGATCGAAGACCTTGCACAATCTCCAAAGCAGACCACCTGTTGGGATGGGGTGCGGAACTATCAGGCACGCAACTTCATGCGTGCAATGGCCGTCGGCGACCAAGTGCTTTTTTACCATAGTAGTGTTTTGCCGCCGGCTGTGATGGGGATTGCGGAGGTCGTGCGGGTGGCCTATCCAGACCAGACGCAGTTCGACAAGACAAGCCACCACTATGACCCAGCCAGTGTCCCCTCTGCTCCACGGTGGGATATGGTGGACATCCGGTATCGTCAGACATTCAAGACCAGTCTGCCCCTCGACCGATTAAGGCAGGAACCTAAGCTGAAAGGCATGGTCTTGTTGCGAAAGGGTTCCCGCCTCTCGGTCCAGCCGGTGACGGAGGCGGAATGGGCTGTGGTGCTCAAGCTCGGCGGGGCCAAGTAGGCTACGAGGGCAGGTCGTCCAGCAATCCGTGAGACGTGAATCGTTAAACTTGGCGAGACAGGCGCGCGGAGCCGCGAGGGAGGGAAGCATACTTGAAACAGTATGTTGACCGACTGAACGGCGAGCCCGCCTACCTGGACGCCGGATCAACCGCGTCCAGGCTTGTCGCAGCGGCGAATCCGCGATTGCAGCAGAAACGCACATGAAATATGTGGGCTATGTTTTGGCTTTGCCGTTATCCAGATGCCGGTGTTGCCAGTCGAGCCAGGCATGGCCAAGCTCATGGGCAAGAATGTAGCGCCGTCTAGTTAGGGGTAAACGCTTACGAAGATAAATTGTTTTGGTGGTATCGTCCCAGATGCCGTCCGCATTGGGGTCCCGACGGTCCATTTCCGTATCGGAGATCTGGTGTACGGAGATCCGGTAGCCGAAGGGGAACACGACTCGAGAAGGCATGCGCAACATAACCGCTGCTCCTGATAGTGTGTTAGCGTATCACAAACTCCTCTCCCGCTTCACGGCTGATACATCCAGCAAAATCAACATATTAGGCCATTTATCCACCAAAGATTTTGACACCCGTTGATTTACTCTTGTCGGAATGATCAGACTATTCCCAGTGGGGTCGGGCCTTGATCCCTCTTGTCGATGCTGGTTCCTCATATTGCGGGAAAGACCTTCGACCACAACGAGAGGTTCATTGGTGGCATAGGAGGACACTGAGAAGTCCGCTAGGGAAGATGACTGGTATATAGTTTATTTGGTTTGTCTTGTTTGTTTGGTTGAGCGAAACTAACCAGATGAACCAGATAAACAAAATAAACCAGATCAACCAGATAGACCAGACTGACTGGGCTTGTCTCAGACGTGCGGACCATCGAAGTTCTTGCATGCAAAAAAGATTTCCGGAGCCTGCTAGGGCGGGAGTATACTGATGATAAGTGAGCTCTGCCATGCATCGTGTGCTCGTCCTGGGTGCTGGAAAGATCGGATCCCTGGTTGCCTGCCTCTTGTCAGAAAGCGGGGACTACGAGGTCTGTCTCGGTGACATCAGCCTCGACGCCTCCAAGCGGTTCGTCGAAGACCTCGGTCTCTCGCGAGTGACGCCCCTGCTCCTCGACGTCCGACATCCCGACGCCATCAGCGCTTTCATGATGGCGCATCGATTCGATGCGGTCTTGTCGAGCCTCCCGTATTTCTGCAACTCCGTTGTAGCCGGATTGGCTCGGGAACATCGGCTTCACTATTTTGACCTGACGGAGGACGTTGAGGTCACAAATCAGGTCAAAGTCCTGAGCACTGACTCACCGCAAGCCTTTGTGCCGCAATGCGGTCTGGCCCCCGGTTTTATCAGCATTGTGACGCACGACCTGATTACCCATTTCGATACAGTGGATACGGTCAAAATGCGGGTCGGAGCCTTGCCTGTTCACCCCAGCAACGCCCTTAAGTATTCGCTGACGTGGTCCACCGATGGCCTGATCAACGAATACGGCAACATCTGTTACGGAATTGAGGGGGGGGAGAAGGTGCCCCTCCTGCCCCTCGAAGGATATGAGACGATCGAGGTGGATGGACTCCTGTACGAAGCGTTCAACACTTCCGGAGGATTGGGAACGTTGGCCGATACCTATGCAGGGAAAGTCCGGACCATGAACTACAAGACGCTCCGGTATCCAGGCCATTGCGAGAAAATTCACCTCTTGATGAAAGATCTCAAGCTGAATGAAGATCGGGAGACGCTCAAACGAATCCTCGAACAGGCGATTCCCCAGACACTGCAGGATGTCGTGCTGATCTATGCCTCCGTAATGGGGATGAGGGAAGGCGCCTTGTTCGAGGAGAACTATGTGAAGAAGATCTATCCCCAATGTATTAAGGGGAAACTGTGGTCCGCCATTCAAGTGACCACTGCCTCGAGCCTTTGTGCCGTAGCCGATCTCGTGCTTGCGGCACCAAAACAGTACAGTGGATTCGTGACCCAGGAATCGTTTCCGTTACAAGACGTGCTCAACAATCGGTTTGGAGCCTGCTACCGATGATGTCCATCGCAGAGATCTTGAAGGGATTGGGTTTGAGTACCATCAACGCCGGTGGTAGCACCGGGATTCATTGGTGGGCTTCTGGCGAGAGTACATCGCTGCTGGAATCCGTGAATCCGGCGACCGGCGAGACGATTGCGCAAATTCGTGCTTGTTCCGCCGATGACTATGAGCACATCATGCGGGAGTCCATTGCAGCATTTCAGCAATGGCGGCTCGTCCCAGCTCCTAAGCGAGGAGAACTTGTCCGGTTGATCGGCGCCGCGTTGCGGGAGCACAAGGGCCTGCTTGGCTCGCTGGTGTCTCTCGAAGTCGGCAAGATTAAAGCGGAGGGGGACGGCGAAGTTCAGGAAATGATCGATATGGCAGACTTTGCCGTGGGCCAGTCGCGCATGTTGTATGGCACGACGATGCATTCCGAGCGGGCGCAGCATCGAATGTCGGAGCAATGGCATCCACTCGGACCGGTCGGCGTGATCACCGCCTTCAATTTTCCCGTAGCGGTCTGGGCCTGGAACGCCTTCCTGGCTGCGATTGCCGGAGATACGGTTGTGTGGAAGCCTTCGCCAAAAGCGCCGCTCTGCGCGATTGCGGTGCAGCACCTCTGTAACCGAGTGATGGAGCAACAGGGCTACCGAGGGATCTTCTCGCTGATCGTGACGGCCGAGAAGACGGTCGCGGAAACGTTGGTCCAGGACAGTCGATTGCCGTTGATCTCGTTCACGGGGTCCGTACCGGTCGGTCGAGTGGTGGCCTCGGCCGTCGCGCAACGGCTGGGGCGGACGCTATTGGAACTGAGCGGGAACAACGCGATCATCGTGGATCAGACGGCGAACCTCTCCTTGGCGATTCGCGCCGTCGTGTTCGGCGCAGTCGGCACCGCCGGCCAACGTTGCACGACGACCAGACGGCTGTTCGTCCATGCGTCTCGTTACGATGAAATGGTCACGAAGCTTATCTCGGCGTACAGACAGATCCGCATCGGCAATCCATTGGAGTCAGGCGTGCTCATGGGTCCGCTCATCGATCGAGCTGCGGTCGACGCCTATCGGAAGGCTATCGAAGAGGTGAAGCAGGCGGGAGGGAAAGTCCTCTACGGGGGGCAGGTGCTGGATCAGACGGGCTATTTCGTGGAACCGGCCATCGTAAAAGCGGACAACCACTGGCCCATCGTCCAGCGCGAGACCTTTGCGCCGATTCTCTATGTCATGCCCTTCACGGGGCTTGGCGACGCCATCGCGTTACAGAATGCGGTACCTCAAGGCTTGTCATCTGCAATTTTTACGTCCGACGTGCGGAGCAGCGAGCGGTTCACATCCGCTGCTGGTAGCGACTGCGGGATCGCCAATGTGAACATCGGTACGTCAGGAGCGGAAATCGGCGGCGCCTTTGGAGGTGAAAAGGAAACCGGTGGAGGGCGCGAGGCCGGCTCGGATGCCTGGAAATCCTATATGCGGCGGCAGACGAACACGACCAATTGGGGTGACGATTTGCCGTTGGCCCAGGGCATTCAGTTCGGCTCATAGTGTCCGAGCCTGAGCAACAAGGAGCGTGGACCATGGAACCAGGCGTTGAGTTGGATACATTGATCGCCAGAATGATTGAGGACTATGTGTCGCACAATCGGGCAGCCAAGATGCTGCGGGACTTGCTGGACGAGGCGGGAGTCGGCTTCTACCCGGTCGCAGACCATCTGACGCTGCGGACGTTGAACATCGACCGGCGTGCGGAGGAATTCACGAAGCTCGGGTATGGGTACGGCGAAACGATCGAGTATCAAGACTGGTACGCGAAGGTCTATCGGAAGATTGGGTACCCAGCGCTCTTCGTGGATCAAGCCTACCCCGATGATCAGGGCAGCACCAGCATCATCCCTGGTTGGGTCAAGACCTTCGGCGATCAGGTATTTCATCACGTGGCGGTGCGCGTGGAAGACATCGAGCGGGCGATTCAACGGTTGAAGGCACAAGGGGTGGTCTTTGCCGGCCAGATCGTCGGCGCCCGCGGGGGACAGTTACGGCAAATCTTCACGGAGCCGGAAATCATCGACGGTCAGCCCTTTTCCGTGTTGGAACTCGCCGAACGCCACAGAGGATACCAGGGGTTCTCGCCTCCACAGGCAGACAGTTTGATGAAATCGACCGTCAAGCGAACCTGACAAATTTTCCCTCCTCGCAAATTGGAAATTCAGGAGCTGTTTCACTAAAAAGGAAGAGGGAACTCCGGTAACATTTCGCGAATCCTTTGCGATGGTGGTGGCTCTAATGTATGTCGTGGGAACGCTCGTAGCATTAATCGGTTCCCATTCACTCTAACCCCAGGAGGTTTTCATGATTCGAACGCTGAGTATCGCATCTGTGTTGAGTTTCGCCGTGTTTTCCATGGGAGCTGTGTTTGCCCAGGACAACGCCCCTGCTCCAGCCGCTCCGGCAGCGGAGAAGAAGCCAGGCCCTGCCGATGGCTTTAATATTCATGTTATGGCTCCGCACAAATTTGAAGACGGCACGGTGCATGGCCCGTACCATCACTACTGCAAGGGGATTTCTCCAGAAGTCCTGCAGTGTCTGTTGTTTGAATCGACCGATCCTAATGCGCGGCTCACGGATGTCGAATATTTTGTCTCCAAGACCGTCTCGCGTACGCAGATACCGCTGAAAACCTGGAACAAGTACTATCATGACCACGAAGTCGAGATCGCCACTGGCCGCGTCCAGGTTCTCGATATGCCGGATGCCCAAGCCAAGGAAGTCGCCGCGGTTGCAGCCAAGACGGACGGGATCATCTTCCATCTCTGGCCGGATGGAGCCAAAGCGCCCAACGGTGTGGTCGGCCACCCGCAATCGGTCGGACACAAGCATCGAAAGCAGTAAGCTCAGAACTGTGGGTGCGAGCGAGGAGAGCGTGGCGCCACGTTCTCCTCGTTCTGGCTCCATCTCGCCCCAAGAAGGGTCTTTCGCCATGAGCAGTCGAGTCAGGATCGTGTTAATTGCTTGGCTGTCGGTTGGGTGCTTCCTACTTGTTGGGGGCCTGACATGGGCGGCTGACAAGACTGTCATGCGCCCACGGGTGCCACGCGATCAGATTGAAGCGGCCCGCGCCGTGACGAATCCACTCCTTGCCGGCGAAGAAATCATTGCGAAGGGCAAAGCGCTGTATGAAGGGAAAGCCTTTTGCAAGACTTGTCATGGGGCTGATGGGAAAGGGCTTGGAGGAGATATTGCACCGGGGAGTCTGAAAGGCCCCTTGCCGAGAAATTTCACCGACAAGAAGTGGCAAGCTGCTCGAACCGATGGAGAACTGTTCTGGATCTTGAAGAATGGCAGCAAGGGAACGGCGATGGCTCCCTTTATTCCGCTCATACTGACGGAAGAAGAAGCCTGGCAGGTGTTGCGATATGTGCGGTCCTTCGGTCAACCGTAGGAAAATACCGCGCAGGATAGCCAATCCCGTCTTCCCCGTTCGTCGCGCATCCCGTCCGTTTTATCCCCAAGCTTTCTCGCCTCGCTTTAAGAGCCCACGCAAGAGCCGCGGCATCCTTCCCCTGGCCCTCTCTCGACGCAGGCGCTGGCGTTCGACCATGCGTCCGGCGACAAATGCGGCCCGCGCACTGGTCGATTGCTTGAGGAATGCTCGGATATGCGCTTCAGCTTGAATGGCGTCTTGGTGCAGGCCTAAGACGTCCTGCACGACGCGGGCTTTGTTGATGAAGCGTGTGGCCGGCTTGCCGACCGTCGGTTCCGCGAGTTCGGCGGCATAGCGGGCCCGTTTGGTTTTGATCCTGGTCTCGTGGATTTTGACATTGTTAGGCGCGTGACCAGCCTGACGAATCGCGTTTCGCAGCTTTGTGAACTCCTGCTTGGCGAGGTCGCGCAACGTTTCGGTGGACTCGACGACGGTCGGATCGTGCGCCGCTTGCTGGAGTCGCCTGATGATGTCGAGATACCGTGCGCTCTTCAGCTCGTTAAGCAGAACCCCTTGGACATTGATCCGCTGGACTTCCAAATGGGCGATGAATTGGGTCAGCGGCCGGCGGTCTCGTGCATCAAGCGTGGCGGATTCCTCACGGAAATAGGCGAGTTGGACGTCGAGATCGCGAGCCGGTCCCAGCAGTTGGCCGAGCCAGCGCAACTCATCCCGCAGAGAGTCTGCCCATTGAGGAACCAGCAGAGGCCTGGCAGCGCGCAGGACGGCGCGCAATTGTCTCGTGGCCACGCGCATTTGGTGCAGGCTTTCAGGTTCCCTTCCGAGCCTGGCGCCTGGGTCATGCGCAAGCAGCCATCGGACATGACGTTCGAGGGCCCACTTCACATGAGCCACCACCGGCGCATCCGTTGCCGGCGGCGGCTCAGGACTGGGGGCGGGCAAAGAAAGCGCGCGAAATAGCTTGGGGCGTCCGTCATGATCGCCGGCTCCCGCTCGACGGAGCTGCCGTTCGAGTTCGGGCAAGGTGCTGTCCTTCCCATTCACCTGTTCGATTTCGAGTTCTCGAAATCGCTGAAGTACCGCTCCGTTCTTCACGACGGACACATGGTCGAGCGTGACGTCTGCGACAGGAGCATTGTCCGTGCGCACACGGATACCCGCGCGCCAGACTCGCAAGGTCGCCACAGGCCTGAGCCGCCGCTGTCCGAGATGGAGAAAGAGCAGATCGCGGAACGTTGTCGGTGGAATGGACTGGCGATCGACCAGCTCAACTTCCTGCCGGTCCTTTATCAAAGGGAGTTTTAGTTGCCAGGCCTGTTTCCCGCGCTCAACTCGATGGCGGAGGGTGATTCCCGCGCGGGCCAGGTCGTACTGGGAGGTGTCGTAGTAGGTCGAGGTAAGCAGCCGTCGCGGCAGTGGGGTGCCAGGGAGCTCGGGCAGGCGGAAATGGTCATCGACCGCCAGTTTGATTTCACGCTCGACCGTTGATGTTACAGCAGGGTTGACAGTAACAGGATTTGGCGGTTTCGAGGGTGCTTCCTGACGGTCCAATCCAGTTCTGGCTGCGGCGAGATTCTCCCGGCGTTGCATGATCGCCACGGGCTCCTTTCATCAACCGCGCATGGATCTCCCAAACGAGCCTGAGCGAAAGAGGCAAGTGAATCTCAGAATGCAAGGCGACTTTCAAAGCGGAGGCGACTTTGAAAGAAATCGTCAGTAGTCTTTCAATGTGAGCCGAGCTTTGCAAGAACTCTTTTACACCAGGGAGCCTCGAAGCGGGAGCAAACCAGAGTGCCGGCAGCGGGAAAATACTCGCCTTTCCTCGGTCTACACGGCGTCTACACTGTGTAGATCTGCGGAAGATTAGATTTGTAAGTTGTTGATTTGGTGGGCCGTGTAGAGGTCGAACCTACTCCGAACCGTAGCCTGTCTCGCATTTCCAGACCAGCCGTATACTGAATGCTGCGTTGACACCATTTTTGATGGAAAGTAGTCTGTTTCCAAGGTCGCGGGGGTGCCGGCAGTGCACGACGAGAATGATCAAGAGAGTTTAGACGCTCATTCGGCAGACACCGCTGTAGTCCCTTCTGCAAGTGAGTCGAAGCCGATTTACTTTCCAGTTTCTTTGACCAAATTTGTTGTCATGCATTTCTGCACTGTGGGGCTGTATCAAGTTTATTGGTTTTACGAGAATTGGAAGTTGATCCTGGAACGTGAACAGTCGGAAGCGAGCCCATTCTGGCGAACGGTTTTTATGTTCATTTACTGCTATGCATTGTTTGAGAAGGTTCGGAACAGCGCTGCTTCGCTCAAGGTGGGACATTCCGTCTCTGTACAAGTTCTGGCAACTGGATGGATACTATTGTCGACGCTCTTGATACTTCCGGATCCATACGGGCTGATTGCTTTGTTGTCCATTCTCTTTCTCATCCCAGTTCAACAGGCTGCCAACCGCATCAACGAATCATTGGTCCCGGGGCATGATCAGAACGAACGATTCACTGCCTGGAACAAGGTTGCCGTTGTTTTCGGCGGTCTGCTGTTCGTTTTGGTTGTCATTGGTACATTCGTTCTGCGTGTTTAGGAGAACGTTTCGTTCTCCGTTTCGCTGCGCGCGGCGGCCTGCCTCTTGCGTTTAACCGCTCACGCCTGATGTTTCACCTCTTATCGGTTCGCAGTCACGGCGAGGCGGAATCCTCGGTCTGCTGATGGAGGAGACAGCGGATTAATGGGCAGGAATGTCCGGACCGATCTTTTCGACAATGATCTGTTTGACTTGCCTGGCAAAACGCTTGGAGACTTCCACATTTTTCAAAATATGGCCGGATTCGGAGACGGTATATGAAGCAGGCGGGACCTGGGAGGTGATGGTGGCTTCGAATACGACCGCAACCATTTTGCCGGGTTTGCCAGTCTGGCGGTTCACACCGTAAACCTCCTTGATAGACACCTTGGAGGAAACTTCGACATCTGCAATAGACGGAGTAGCACGGAGATTTTTCAGCCCTGCTCTCGCCTGGTTCTCTGCGACGAGTTTAATGATGGGATCGGACGCGAACTCGTTGTGAATTTGTTGCGCGACCGCACCCTTGGGCTTTTCAGCCTGCTGCATCTTGCCGTCCAGAATCGGAGGGGCCAGGCTCACATAAATCGGATCCTGTGGCTGCCGTTTGGGAATTGAGTCGCGGGTTTCGAGCATCGCTGCTTTTCTGGCCCGAAACTGCTCGGCCGTCTCCTGAGCCACGACTTGCCGTTTGGCTATCGGGTCCTGAGTATCGTGAATCGTCGTTTGCCCGTTTGAGTCTGTCTCGTACACAAGGGTCTTGGTCCCTTGCTCATCGACACGGTATACCTTTTTCTCCCCGTTGACCTTCGAGGTATAGTACCCTCCCGCACAGGCCGCTAGTGATAAACAGAGAACGGCGATGCAGTAGGAAGATAGCGTGGTCATCGGTGTGCTCGATTTCAACGGCATGGAGCGTGCTCCTTTTTTAAAGAATGGCCGATGTGGTGTGAGTGGTCTGCGTGACGTCTTCGCATGTATGCAACAAGTTTAGCAGCCCGGAGCGCCCTGTCTAACGCTGTGATATTTCATGGTTATGTGGTGACCTGCACGAGGACACGGGGGTATTCCTCCTTGTAAAGAAGAGAGTCCTCGCGCCTCTTTGAGACGAGGTTGGGCGGCGGGAGAGAGCGGCGGCTCGTCTTGTATCTGATCCTGGGAAGGTAACGTTGGACGCTGAAAGGCCTGACGAATGTTTAGGAGTTGCTGCCGGTACTGCGCAGCACCCTCTTCACAGATCATGAGTTGGAGGTGGAGTTTGATGCGGGTCAAGACCGGGAGCGTCCGGTCCATGGACTTGGACACTAATCCGTTGTGACGTCTGTGCAGCGCGGTGTGATACGGGCGAGAAATTCAGTCAGCATGCGCGTGTCTGTGACTCATGATTCAGAAGATGCTACCCTCTTACCGATGGCATCAAACTAGACTGCGACAGGTCCTCGATGAGGAGTCGAACAAGGTGGACCTTTCTTACACGATCTCTAGCAGGATGCTGAAAAAGTCCGCCAGCCTGTCTTGTTCATTTGGTCTATTCGGTCTGTCTGGTCTGTCTCGTTTACTTGTGGAGTGGTTCATCCGGCAAGGCTGGTTGCGTTGGGACTCCAAGAATACGGAGCGGTCTTCTCCGTGATCGGAATCGTTTCGTGCCTCAGTATGTTCATCTGATATTGCCCTTCCCCCGATTCCGTGGACACCGGGTTAAGCCACAGCCAAATCCTGTGATCGCCTCGGCCAGAACACTAGTTATTATCCACGGAAAGATAAATTTTGACCCGTCCATCCTTCTTGGTGTCAATTACATACACTCTGATAGCCGAGTTATTCCCAGGTTTATATGCAGAAAACTTGTCTGTCTTGGTGTAAGACTCTGTGTCAGTGTCCTTGTCAAGATCCGTTCCGATCCAACCATGAGGCAAGCTCTTGCGCAATCGATTAACTATATCCTCTGCCGATTTGTCGGCTTCTGGTCTGTCTGAAAATCTGAACATGCAACTCCACCTAGCTCCATTATGATCGTCTTTGTCCCTGACCAGGCACTGCTTGGCCCCGGAAAAGGTAACTTTTGACTGCCAGGTTGTACCGGTATCAGCATCGACAGCTTTATGTCCTGTTCTTAAAGTTTTGAAGTCTTCAGAGGATGCCGTTAGCACGGCTTGAGTCACTTCACGGTCGTCTTTCCGAGCGGAGCCATCTGCAACGTGGTGGTTGTCGGACGGACAACCATGGCCTGCGCAAGTAATACGGTAAATCGTCTGGGTCCACTTTAGCCTTAAACGAAATGCTTCATACTCGATCACATATTCGCCAGCACTTTCTCCTGATGCTCTCGCGCTTAGATATGCGTTCCCTATCCAGAGAAAGCGCATATCTTCGTAGGGGAAAGGATCATTCACGGTGAGCATCAGGTCGCCGGAGCTATCATCATAGCCAACGATGAGGGCCATATGTTGAGGTGTTCCATCTACCTTGAACCCAGGCGGTGAAATTCCAACAATAATAGGACGGCCCTGGTCTAGCTCGTATTTCACTTCGGCCTCAGAAAGGCTTCCGCTCTTCGATTGAACTGTAAGCGCGATATCGCCAGCCTTCCCGCCCAGCGTAGCCATTAAAGGATACTGTTCAAGCATGTTAACCGTGGTAGCTTCATCACCAGCCGAGAGATCACATTGAACGCAATTCGGTATCTCCTTGCAAAGGTTTCTACCCTGCACGATCCCACATTGGTAGTCTGTCCGATGAACAGCGGGAACGTAATAGTATTTGAAGACCATCTCTCCAACGGCTGCCCAACACCAACTAGGGCGTTCCTGAAATACCGGAGGAATATGTAATTTCACCTCCGCTGCCATGGTCAGGTTGACTGGTACCAGCAGAACAAGAAATAGCCCGACTCCGAATGCCGCCATTCTATTTTTCACCGGTTTCCCCTCCTTCATGCTTGATACTTCTTTAGCAAGTTCCGAACTCCCTCCTCAACCAACTCATTGACCCAGCCTCCTTGTGAGTGCGTCGTCCCCTTTGCTACCCGCTCCCCATCTCAACGATCGCAACCATCTCATCTGGCAGATTCAATGAATGGTGATAGCTCAATCCAGTTCGAGTGTGCGCCCATTTCATCGCCTTTTGGCACATTGGGGAAGGTGGGCAGACTGAACAGTACGAAGTTTATTAGCAGGTTGTTGACAAAGTCCACCAGCCTGACCTCAGCCTGTTTCACACCGCGGCCTACTGTGATCACGTATCTCCAAGGGGGGATGGTAGTTTATCAACAGCCTATTAGGTGGTCTTAACCAAAGGGGATAGTGTGAATACCAGCCATTACCATTGGCCCGCTGATTAAGAGGGATCTACAGGCAGTTTTGAAAAGGTTTGCTATTTCGATGGTTTCCCAAATTTAGTCAGCGATACCAAGGTCTTCGAGCGTTCTATTAGTTCTATGCTTTCCCGTTCTTTCCTATGCTTTCCGACCACGTCTGGTCACAAAACCGGTCACAAGCTGGATACCCATGGTAAAGCGTCAAAGTCTGGTCACAAACGCGGTCACACTGCGCGATCCGCCGTGAAGGTGTTGTCGCGTTCCTTGTAGTCCGTCGTCACCGGCGTTCAGTCTTCCGCGCCTACGCCGATCACGATGAGAACCGCATAGTCCTGCTTCGTGCAGCCCTCGACCAGAGGCATCGCGCCCCCTGGCGCAACTGGAAACGCACTCTTCTGCGCGTTTGCCGGCGAGCACGAACCACCAACTGCTACCGGTGTGTAGCGCGCGGAGCGGCAGGCCAGGTGTGTCACGTCGTAGAGTGTCGCGCCTTTATCGAGCTCCCAGCGCCTGTCGCCATTCCTGTCGGCGGGATGAATGGTCAGCACAGCCGTCACGTCGCGGGCGCCCGTGACCACGTATTTGCCGGGAGGAAGCGGAAAGGTCGGCTGCTCCATGATCAAGCCGTGTTCCTCCAGCCACCAGTCCATGGCGTCGAATTTCCAGCGCGCTGGGGCGACGCCCCCTGCATCCTTCAACCGTTTATAGTTGTTCAGCTCGATGCCCCGAGGACCCGGGTCCAGAGGCCACAGACCCCACGATTGCGCGCCGCTCCCGGAGGTCGCACCTGGATCGCCCAACGCCGCGATGTACTGTGTCGAGATGCGCTGGAACTTCGTCTGACCTCCGCCTGCGGCGTGGGCTTGGCTTCGACTCAGATTGAAAGAGGGGAGCACGAACGAACCGAGCAGAAAGAGAACCAGGATGAGCAGAGAAAAGGTAGAACGGGTAGAAGAACCACCCGCTTTTCTTGTCATCTTTGCTCCTGTGGCTGGTCGCCGATTTACGCGTGGGTTCCACACCAGGGCATGAATGCTTCGCAGGGAGGCCAATTTTAGGCTGCATGGCGTCGGATTCGCAACAGGGAGGCGGAAGAAATTACGCGTATTTGGCAGAGGGCAGAACTCAACGAATTACTTAATATTGATAAAGACTGGCTGTTGTGGGGGTGTCAAAAAGGTTGTGAAGAGCTAACCGCTATCCTATGGGTTTTGTTGAGATGGTAAAGAGGCTATATGGCGGTCAAAAGGAATTATTTCTGTTTCTTACGTGGCTTTCCGAACCAAGACCTTTACTGCCTGAGTTATCAGTGTATTTATAGACGAATGGCCCTTCCATGTAGCGAGGCAAGTATTCCTTTCTGGAGCTGGGAAATAACGAGATGAAAAGTGGATTGATCCCCTGACGTAAGGTGAAGCTTCTTCCGAATAGTGATTTCGGAGATTATGACGCTGTCCAGCTACGCCGTGTTTAGCGATCAGAAGTGCACACCAGCCCGACCCCGGAACCTCGACACTGTGAAGTGTGAAACGTGAAGCGTAAACAAACAACTGGTTGCTCTGGTCTGTCTCGTTTGTTTGGTTAATCCAGACAGACCAGAACAACGAAATGAACCAGACAAACAACTTAAGCGCCGGCGTTCCATGAGCATGGTCAGATCCTCACTGGTATCTGCTCGTTCTGTAGCTATACGCTACAGTGGCAATCAGGCTCACTGCAGCAGTACTCCCTTAAAACCCCTTTTCAGCCATCCAACTTCGCTCGAAACATTCGATTTAATTATAAGAATCTCCAGTTCTGATGATTTGTTCTGATAATTTGATGTCAGGGTCTTTTCTTTGCAGTTCGAATCTGAGAGCGCGAGTGGATGACCTTCGCAGTTCCCTCCGCCGGCTGGAGCGTGTACGATGGAGTCGTCCTTGTTCTGTCAGGAGTCGGTTCATACCATGCAATCTCGTCTGGCGGCCTTTTTCAACATCCTTCTACGCACGTGACACCGGGAGGAAATAATTGCTATGCCAGTGAATAAAAAGATGTCCTTTTCGATCCTGTACATCTTTCTCGCGATTTTTGCGGTCATTCTCGTGCATGATTTTATCGTGGCCATGCAGAAGGTTGAAGAGCTTCCGTACAGCGAATTCAGGACACTCGTGGCGGCCGGCAAAGTGGCGGAAGCTAAGGTCACCAATCAGAGAGTGACCGGGAAGCTGAAGTCGGAAGGAGTATCCAAAGAGCAGAAGTTGTTTACGACCGTTCGGGTTGATGACCCCGATCTGATCAAGGAGCTCAACGCACACAACGTCACGTTTACCGGTGTGATTGAGAGTAGCTTCTTGCGCGATCTCCTCTCCTGGGTCGTTCCTGCTCTGGTCTTCGCCGGTATTTGGTTCTTTGTCATTCGGCGATTCGGGCAGGGCCAAAGCGGGTTCATGACGGTGGGGCAGTCGAAGGCGAAGATCTATGCCGAAAAGGACACGAAGGTCACCTTTGCCGATGTGGCCGGCGTGGACGAGGCGAAGGAGGAATTGCGCGAGGTGATCGAGTTTCTGAAGACACCGGAAAAGTTCACGCGTCTCGGAGGAAAGATTCCGAAAGGGATCTTACTCGTCGGCCCACCTGGAACCGGCAAGACTCTCCTGGCCCGCGCCGTAGCAGGAGAGGCAGGGGTGACATTTTTCAGCATCAGCGGGTCCGAGTTCGTGGAAATGTTTGTCGGAGTGGGGGCAGCCCGCGTGCGAGACCTTTTCGAGCAGGCGAAGGCCAAAGCGCCCTGTATTATCTTCATCGACGAACTGGATGCGCTTGGGAAAGCCCGCGGGATGGGACCCATGGCGCATGAGGAGCGTGAGCAGACCTTGAATCAGTTGTTGGTCGAGATGGATGGCTTCGATCCCCGCATCGGCGTCATTCTGATGGCGGCCACCAATCGGCCTGAAATTCTGGATCCCGCACTATTGCGGGCAGGCCGGTTCGATCGACAGGTGCTGGTCGATCGTGCGGACAAGATCGGCCGCCTGGCCATCTTGCGCGTCCATGCGAAGCAGGTAACTCTGGGTCCTGATGCGGACCTCGAGGTGATAGCCGGAATGACCCCCGGTTTCTCGGGTGCCGATCTCGCCAATATCATTAATGAAGCGACACTTTTGGCCGTGCGTCGGGACAAGAAGCAGGTGGGGCTCCCGGAATTGCAGGAAGCGGTGGAGCGGGTCGTGGCCGGGTTGGAGAAGAAGAACCGGGTCCTCAACAAGATGGAGAAGGAACGAGTCGCGCACCACGAAGTGGGCCACGCATTGGTGGCGCTGTCGTTTCCAGGGGCAGACCCGATCCAGAAGATCTCTATCATTCCCCGCGGGATTGCCGCGTTGGGTTATACCCTTCAGCTCCCGACGGAGGATCGGTTCCTGATGACCAAGACGGAGCTGGAGAACAAAGTCGCCGTCTTTCTCGGAGGGCGGATTGCGGAAGAATTGATTTTCGGCGAGGCCTCCACGGGAGCGCAGAACGACCTGGTCAAGGCGACAGATATCGCCAAGAGCATGGTCAAGTCCTACGGAATGAGTGACAAGTTGGGGACCATCACGCTCGATCGTGAACGTCAGCCCGTCATGATGCAGATCCAGGCGCCTCAGGAAAAAGGTGACTACTCGGAAGAGACTGCCCGCGAGATCGACTGTGAAGTGCGCCGGATCATCGATGAGCAATACGAGCGTGTGAAACGGCTGCTGACGGAACGAAAGGCCGCGCTTCTCGAAGGGTCGAAGAAGTTGCTCGATCAAGAGGTGATCAGCGGCAGTGACCTCAAAGCCATCATGGATAAGTGCTAGCCCGTATTATTCATGACGGTTCGTCGCGAAAATGCGGAGTGGCGCGCGACAAGCGCGAAGAGTGCGAATCGCCTGACGTGTGAGCCCTGTTCCTGCGTGTTGCGCTTTTCCCTCCAGTCTCGCCTGTCTCGCTTGAGTCAGGCATCGGCCATTACAACAGAAGCGCTCATAAATAATGAGGGTTAGGACATGCCGTGACAGTCACTGAGAGCGCATAAGAACGGCTGAAAATAGGGGTGGCGTTACCCTTGATCTAATTAAGAGAGGTGTAAGATGTCTTTGAAAAATCCCCTACCATTCCCATTCATATTTTGAGGAGAAAAAATGAATATATCGATCATTGCTGCTGTGCTTGCTGCTCCCCTGATTTTATTGCAGCCTGTTTGGGCACATACTGACGAACAGCTGGATACTATGTCGTCGCCCCATGGCGGGCAAGTTCGTGCGACAGGTCCTTATCATCTGGAACTCGTTGTCCAGGATCGGGAGCTTGCACTGTATGTGACCGATCATGCAGGTCAAGAGATTAAAACTGATGGTGGAGAGGGTAAGGCGAATATTCAACATGGTACGACCGGGAGCAAAATAACAGTCAAGCTGGAGCCATCACAAAATAATATGTTGAAGGGTAGCTGCGACTCTCAGATCAATTCGGAGACAGTGATTGTGGTATTTATCAAGTTGCCGGAACAGGATGCGTATGCTGCTCGATTTACTCCTCTTAAACCAAAGTCTGTCGGGGAGGGAAAGGAATCTGGTGACGATCACCTTCATGATCAATACGATCAGCATAAGCACCATTGAGGTGTATGAAGTTGCTGTTATTGTGTCGGGATCACGCTCAGAAGTAAGAATGTTTCAGTAATCTCGACCGAACCTTCACAGATAAGCGACTCACATGTTCTTAGGCGGCCTTTTTACATCAACAACGGCACTCACGTTGGTGGTCTTACTGGCCTTGTATGGATGGTTCGCAGAAAAAGAAACGGGGAAGGAGTATGCGCCGGAGTGGGTGTGACGGGGCAGGCTCGTGGACCCTCCGTGCTCGCGGAACCCCCACGATAAAGCTGTGGTCGTTCGACGCGCGCAGTTGAGGCCCCACGAGCCTGCCCCTTTGGGAGAGGTTGTAAGCGAGTTGAGAAGGAAGGGGGAGGGGGGTCCGTTGATCTCCTGTGCTCGCGGAACGCACAAGCTCAGAAGGTGCATGAGAGGGCAGACTAGATGGACTCCTGTGCTCGTGCAACGCGCGGTCTCAGAAGGGTCGGAGGGGAGTGGCCAGGTGCCCTTCTTGCTCGCAGAACGCGCACGATGAAAGTGGTGGAATGGCACCCGTGCTGATCCCTTGCTCCCGGAGCGCGCACGATAAGAATGTGCTCGCTCGACGGCCGCAGTGGGACCAACACGGGTGCCATTCCAAAAGAGAGATGCGAGCAAGCTTGGATGGATCAT
>Ga0187894_10000038_pt1 | contig 190917 bp, 179 predicted proteins | sample GBC1701081metaG_FD_136650 | JGI IMG/M metagenome (GOLD analysis project Ga0187894, IMG submission 136650) | White microbial mat communities from a lava cave in the Kipuka Kanohina Cave System on the Island of Hawaii, USA - GBC170108-1 metaG ... | reverse complement strand
CCGTAGGAGTCTGGGCCGTGTCTCAGTCCCAGTGTGGCTGATCATCCTCTCAGACCAGCTAAGGATCGTCGCCTTGGTGAGCTTTTACCTCACCAACAAGCTAATCCTACGCGGGCTCATCCCTGGGCGATAAATCTTTGGACCGAAGTCATCATCCGGTATTAGCAGTCATTTCTAACTGTTATTCCGAACCCAAGGGTAGATTCCCACGCGTTACGCACCCGTGCGCCACTAGATCCGAAGATCTCGTTCGACTTGCATGTGTTAGGCATGCCGCCAGCGTTCGTTCTGAGCCAGAATCAAACTCTCAAGTTTATGTCCGATCCTCACGCCCGCGGGGGAATACCCGCGAACCTTGAGGGCCGGCTTTCAAGGAGCCGTTCCTGCACAAATACATATTACTGTGGATATGTAAGAGGACATTTGGAACGGCCTGGTTTGTCCGATCCTCCAGCGCCTTGAAGCCGCTGGTGACCGGGGCCGCCGCCCACATGTCCCTTCATCTAAACCGACAATGTCAAAGAGCCGACGCGCTCCCTCCCCGGTGGAAACCGGGTGACCGGTGATCGGTTAAGAGAGACGCAAACGAGGCCGGGCTAACCGCCCTGCCCCGTCGGTGAAGGGCCATATATGGAGGAGATTCGGACCCGTCAACACCCAATTTCGCGGAAAATTGCGGAAAATGACCGCTGCTTCAGAGTCCTGACGGGATCGCGGCCCCGCGCCCTTTCGACATGGTCATCCTCAACGCTGGTTTAACCCCTATGCCTTAAGGGCGATGGCGATGGACGCCCCGCTTTCGCCTCCTGCCGCAGAGATCGACGCCGTGCCCGCCGAGGCGCAGCGCGACCCGGCCTTCGCTCAGCGGGTGAAGTCCGGCGTGATCTGGCGCTCGGGCAGCCAGCTGCTCGGCCAGCTCATCGCCTGGACCTCCACCTTCCTCGTCATCCGCATGCTGAACCCGGCCGATTACGGGCTGGTGGCGATGACCGGCGTGGTGCTGACCTTCCTCGACCTGTTCAAGGGCTGGGGCTTCGCCAGCTCGCTGGTCCGCGACGAGACGACGGACCGGCACCGGATCGGTCAGGCCTTCGCGATGCTGCTGCTGATGAACGGCGCGCTCGCCGCCATCCAGCTCGCCGCGGCGCCGCTGGTGGCGGACTATTTCCACCAGCCGATGGTGGCGGACCTGCTGCGCGTGCAGGCGCTCTTCTATCTCGCCAATCCGTTCACCGCGCTCGGCCATGCGCTGCTGGTCCGGCGACTGGACTTCAAGATGCAGGCGCGGATCGATCTCGTCGCCGCGGTGCTGAGCGCCTTCACCGCGCTCGGCTGCGCGCTGGCCGGCCTCGGCGTCTGGACCCTGGTCGCGGCGCCCGGCATGCTCTGGTATGCCCGCGCCGGCGGCTATTTCATCGCTGCGAGGCTCTGGCAGATCCGGCCGCGTTTCGCCTTCAGGGGCGCCGGCACGATGCTGCGCTATGGCGTGGCGATGATCGCGGTGCAGATGTGCTGGTTCGTGCAGAGCCAGGCGGACGTGTTCATCGGCGGCCGCGCGCTCGATGCGCATGCGCTCGGCATCTACACGACCGCGCTCTTCCTGACCCAGATCCTCGCCTCCAAATTCGTGCCGCCGCTGAACGAGGTCGCCTTCGCCGCCTACTCGCGGATCCAGACGCGGCCGGACATGATCCAGTCCGCTTTCCTGAAGTCCGTCCGGCTGATCATGCTGGTCTGCATGCCCTTCTATTTCGGGCTGGCGGTGACCGCGCAGCCGCTGGTCGAGACCTTTCTCGGCGGGAAATGGACGGAGACGGTGCATCTCGTCCCGATCCTGTGCGCGGCGATGCCGCTGATGACCCTGCAGATCCTGTTCGCGCCGGCGAGCAACGCGCTCGGCCGGCCTGGCCTTGCGGTGAAGACCGGCCTGTTCGGCGCCGCTTTGATGTGCGCCGCCTTCGCGGCCGGCATCCACTGGGGCGCGGAAGGCCTCGCCTGGGCCTGGCTCGGCGGCATGGGCGCCCTGCTCGCGGTCACGGTCGAGCTGTCGCGGCCGGTGATCGGGATCAGCCGCACCGAATTGTTCCTCGCCGCCGCACCCGGTCTCGCCGCCGCCGCGGCGATGGCGGGCGTGGTCGTCGGCGTTGACTGGCTGGCGGCAGGCATGGGCACGGGCAAGCGTCTGGCCTTGCTCGTCGGCGTCGGCGCCGCCGCCTATTTCGGGGTGCTCTTCGCCTTCGCCAGACCGATCGTCGACGAAGTGCTCGGCCTGTTCCGGGCGAAGCGGGAGGCGGCCGCCTAGACGCTCTGGATGTAATTGAGCATCGCCTCGGCCTCTGCCTCGATCCTGTCCATCCGGTGCTTCACCAGATCCCCGATCGAAACCAGCCCGATCAGCGCCTCGCCGTCCACGACCGGCAGATGGCGGATGCGGCGCTTGGTCATCAGCGAGAGCGCGCCCAATATGTCGGCCGTCGACGGCACCGTGATCGCCGGTGAGGTCATGATCCTTTCGACCGTCCAGTCCAGCACCGCCGCGCCGTCGCTCCTCAGGCAATAGATGATGTCGCGCTCCGACATGATCCCGGCGACCCGGCCGGCGCGAAGCACGGGCACGGCGCCGATCTTGCGCTCCGCCAGCAAGGTCACCGCATCGCGCACCGGCGTGGCGCAGTCGACGGTCAGGACCTCGCTGCCCTTGGTCTGAAGGATCGCCGCGATGGTCATCTTGCTTCTCCCTTCGCAGTGCAACGCGGAGTCGTAACGCGATCTGGGCCCTTGATGATCCCACAGGCGCCCGCCAAATGGAAGCCATGCCCCGGCACGACCCCGTTCCCCCACAGCGCCCTGCCGCGCGTCCGTCGGACCCCGAGCGGCGGGCCATGGCCTGGGCCCGCTACCGGCAGACGATGAAGTGGATGGCGCTGGCGGCGGTGGTGACCGTGCTGCTCGCCCTGATCTGGCTGAAAAGCTTTGGCGAGCCGGTGCCGGTGCATATGACGATCGCGACCATCCTCGGCGTCGGCCTCACCGTTCTGGTCGGGACCGCATTGATGGGCCTGATCTTCCTGTCCAGCCGTTCCGGCCTGGACGATGAGGCGGGGCGGCCAGGCGGCGAGGAAGAAGAGGACAGATGACAGAAGAGCGCGGCGCGCCGATCCTGAGGGTCGTTCCCAGGCCCGGCGACATCAATTCGAACGGCCATATTTTCGGCGGCTGGGTGCTCAGCCAGATGGACATCGCCGCCGGCATCATCGCCGCGCGCGAGGCGGACGGACCCGTCGCGACCGTGGCGATCGAGGCGATGAAGTTCATCGCCCCGGTGCTGCTGCACGATCTGATCTCGGTCTACGCCCGCGTCGAACGGATCGGCCGCACCTCGGTCGCGATCCGCATCGAGGTGATCGCGACCCGCGATCGCGGCCGCGAAGAGGTGAAGGTGACCGAGGGCCTCTTCACCTTCGTGGCGCTCGACGACAGTCACCAGCCGCGGCCGGTGAAGCGCTGAGGCGGTTCACATCGTCGTATAGGCGCCCTGATACCAGCCGCCGCCCTGATCGATGCACCATTCGGTGGTCTTGTCCTCGAACGTGCAATAGACCCGGATCGAAAGGCCGCCGCTGCCCTGCCAGCAGGTCGCCGACACCGCCGAACCCGCCTGCGGACCGAAACCGCCGTTGGTCCAGCTCGAGCCGTCCCAGCAGCGTTCGGTGACATGATAGCCGTCGCACGAATAGACGCGGATGTGGATGGTGCCGCCGCTGTCGAGCCAGCTGACTACCGCAGTACCGATAGGATCCGATTCCATATTTTCCTCCCCAGGTCTGTCCCCGCCAAGCCTCGACTCGGTTGGAGCCGTACAATCCTCCGAAGTGGCTGCACGCGCAAGACGATTTGACTTCGCTTCTATTACACCTGACGCAAGAACCGGGCCTCGCCGCCGGCGGCGAGCACTGCCGCCGGTCAGCGCCGCCGGACGAAGCAGGTCGCGTTGGTGGCCGGGGGAGAGGACGGCGCCTGAAAACGGTCCGGAATGTCGGCCCGGAAGCACAGGCGGGCGCGGCCGTTGGCGGGAATGGTGACCCGCCACAACGGCTCGCCGTTCCGCCGGGTCAATCGCCGGTCGGCGCGGACCCTCGTCAGATGCAGCATGCCCTCGAACACCACCGGGGCCGGCCGGTCATTGGTGACCAGCAGCTCGAACAGACCGGTCTCGCCGTCCCGCCGCACGAGGCGGAAATTGCTGTTCAGGCCGGGCGTCGGGCCGAGTGACACCTCGACATCGTCGCCCACCGCCCGGTCGTCGCCGAGGCTGCCGTCGCCGAGCAGGATCGGCCGGTCGGGGCCATCGGTGAGCAGGATGAAGCCGCCGCCCGGCAGCGGCTCGCCCAGCCCCTCTGCCTCCCTGTTGCGGGTGAGCAGGAAACGGTCCGGCGCCGCCTGCTGGCCCGAGAAGCCGACATAGGGATAGAAATCCTGCCGCCAGGCGAAATGAACGGCGATGCGCCGGCGCTGCAGGAAGGCAACCTGCTTCTGGCTGTTGGCGGCGACCGTGACCGGCATCGGGATCCGGTAGAGCTTGAGATCGCCAAGATCCTCCCGGGACGCGAACTCGTCCGCGGCGACGGTGGTGATCGGCGTATTCGATTCCATATTCGCCCGGCGGAGGCGCGCGCCGGTGACCACGATCGTCTGCCCGGACGGGATCTCGGCACCGCCGCGGCCGGCGGCCATGCGCCGGAACTCCTCGAGCGGGATATCGCTGGTCGTCGCCGCGGGCCAGCATTGCAGCACCAGCGGGCCGCCCTCCCGCTCCTGCTCCTCGACCGCCTCGCGGTTCACCCGGCCGGCCACCGCCTGCGCGTCGGCGTCGACGAAGCTGGTCTCGTCATTGCTCGCCAGAGTCAGCCAGGCGAACAGATCGATATGGCTGCCATCCTCGGCCAGGTTGGCGACATAATTGGCCTGCCAGTCGAAGCCCGAGGACAGATAGGCGAGGCGCACCGTGACGGTGACCGGCTGGCTCGCACGGACCCTGATCGAAAGCGTCGGACGGGCCGTCAGGCCGGCCGGCAACGACGGATAGAGCAGGGCCTCTGTCTCACCCGCGCAACGCAGGGCTTCGACGCCGGTCGCGGTTTGCAGCACGACGCCGCCATCGGCGCCGCTCCGGATCACCGCCTCGGTCTCGCTGACTGCGCCGGTCGCACGGGAGGTCCGGCGGATCATCACCCGGCGGCCGAGCGAAGCGTTCAGCAAGGTGGCCGGAGACAGCAAATAGGCATCGCGATTGCGCTCGACGATGCCCTGCGGAAGGCCGGCGACGATCGCGCTTTGCGGGACGATGCCGCCCGCCACCCCTTCGAAACGGATTTCCGATTCACCCGCCGGAATGCTGATCCGCCGCGTCTCGCTGATCAGGGCATAGCCGTTCAGCATGTCCAGATCGAAGGGCGCGCTCGCCGCGCGATCGGGGTCACGATAGACCGTCACTTCGACATGGTCGGGACCCGGCGAGCTGACGATCGACTGGCCGGTGGCGGGCGTCGCCAGACCAAGCAGGCACAGGCAAAGCCAGCGGGGCAGAGCCGTCACGGGCGAACGACGCGGTAGCGCAGGGTAGCGCTGCCATTGGCGGGGATCGTGGCCGACCAGAGCGCCATGCCGTTGCGCCGGCCGAGCCGGGTCGCGCTCTGCACCTGCGAGGGCTGGACGCCGATCTCCAGCTCATAGGCGATCGGGTGCGGCCGGTCGTTGGTCACGACGACCTCATAATCCACCTGGTCCTTGCCACGGGCGACGGGCGTTTGCACCGAGACGATGCCGGGCACGGCCCCGAAGTCGATCTCGACATCCTCGTTCAGCGCGAAATCGCGAATCACCGCCTGCCCGACCAGCACCTGGCGGCCGTCGCTGTCGTCGAACAGCACCAGCCGGCCGGCGGGAAGCGGCAAGCCGAGCCCGTCCTGACGGCGGTTGCGGGTGATGAAGAAGCGGTTCGCCTGCGCCTGCATCAACTGCCCGACCGGATGGAAACGCTGCCGGTAGACGGTGCGAATCCGGACGTCGGGCTGTTGCAGCAGCGCGACCTGCTTCTGGCTGCGCGCAGCGACGGTCACCGGTTCCGGAATGCGGTACAGCTTCAGGTCGCCAAGCGCTTCCTGCTGGGCCTGCATCGCCACGCCGCCCTCGGCCATGAGGGCCGGCGCCGGCGCGGGCATGGCCATCATCGGCATCCGGCTGCCGGTGACCGCGATGTCGTCCCCGTCCTCCTCCCGTTCCTGGACCATCCGCTCCCATTGCTCGTACGGGATGTCGCTGGTCGTATCCTGCGGCCAGCAGCTGATATTGAGCGGGCCGCCTTCCGATTGCTGGCGCGGCAGCTCGCGGCGGTTGATCCGGCCGGCCACCGCCTGCGTGCTGGCATTGGCGAAACCGGTCTCGTCGCCATTGGCCAGGGTCAGCCAGGCGAACAGGCCGATGCTGTTGCCGTCCGGCGAGACGTGCGCGACATAATCGGCCTGCCAGTCGAAGCCCGAGGCAAGATAGGAGAGGGTGACGGTGGCGGTGACCGGCCGGGTGGCGCGGGCACGGACCGACAGGGTCGGACGGGCGGAGAGGCCCGGCGGCACCTGATCGTAGCTGAGCGTTTCGGACAGGCCGGTGCAGCGCAGCGCCTCGACGCCGCCATCCGTCTCCAGCACCACCGCGCCCGATGCGCCCGAGCGGATGATCGCCTCCTGCTCGCGGACCTGGCCGGTGGCGCGCGAGGTACGGCGAAGGTGGACGCGGCGGCCCAGCGACCGGTCGAGCAGGGTGGCGGGCGAGAGCAGCCAGGCGTCGCGGTTGCGCTCGATGAAGCCTTCGGGAAGCCCGGTGACGATCGCGCTTTGCGGGATGATGCCGCCGGCGACGCCCTCGAAACGGATGTCGGTGGTGCCGGCCGGAATGGTGACGCGCCGCGTCTCGCTGATCAGCGCGACGCCGTTCAGCCAGGCGAGATTCGGCGCCTGTTCGGCCGGCCGGTTCGGATCGCGATAGACGGTGACGGCAACGCGGTCCGGCCGCGCCGAAGTCGCGATCCCCTGCGCCACGGCGGGAAGCGGCGCGAGGCAGAGGAGGAAGGCGGCAAGGCGGCGCATGCTCAATCCCTCCCGCGCCGGCGCAGACGGTAGCGCAGGGTGGCGCTGCCGTTCGCGGGAATGGTCACTTCCCAGAGCGGCAGGCCGTTCCGCCGGCCGAGCGCGACGCCCTGCGGACGAATATTCTGCGGCAGGATGCGGAAGATCGCCTCGAAACGCACCGGATAGGATTGATCGTTCGTGACGGTCAGCTGGAACTCGTTCCGGGGTCCGCCCGGCGGCCGTTGCACCTGGCTGATCACGCCCGGCGCCTCGCCCATCTCGATTTCGACCTCCTGACCGACCGCATGATCCTGGACGTCGCCTTCACCGATCAGCAGCGAGCGGCTTCCCTCGTCGCGGAACAGCTGGACCCGGCCGGCGGGAAGGGCGACGCCGAGCTGCTCCTCCGGACGGTTGCGGGTGAGCAGGACGATCTGCGCCAGATTCGCATCGTCGTCGCCGGGTTCGACGGTGCGGCGGTGGACGATCCGGACCGGGATGCCGGTCCGCTCGAGAAACGCGACCTGCTTCTGGCTGCGCGCGGCGACGGTGACCGGCTCCGGAATGCGATAGAGTTTGAGGTCGCCAAGCTCTTCCTGGCGGGCGAACATCGCGGGCAGGTCGTTGAGCAGGTCTTCGCGACGGGTCGTGCCCGACAGTCTGATTTCCTGGGAATTGACCACGGTTACCGGCGACACCGCCACCAGCTCGCCGGCCTCGCCGCGGCGGTCCAGATCGTCGAGCGGAATGTCGCTTGTCGTCTGCGACGGCCAGCAATGATATTCCAGCACTCGCTGCTGCGGCTCGTCACGCGCGACGCGCTCGCGGTTGAGGCGGCCAGCGACCGCCTGAGTGTCCGCATTGGCGAAGCTGGTCTCGTCGGCCGAGGCGAGCACCAGCCAGGCGAACAGATCGATATGGGCGCCGTCGGGCGACAGCCGCGCGACATAATTGGCCTGCCAGTCGAAGCCGCTCGCCAGATAGGAGAGCGTGACCGTCGCGGTGACCGGCCGGCTGGATCGTGTCCGCACCGACAGGGTCGGCCGCGCCGAAAGGCCCGGCGGGAGGCCTTCATAGACCGGCATTTCGGGCAGGCCGGTGCAGCGCAGGGCCTCATAACCCGCCGCCGTCTGCAGCAGCAGCGCGCCGTCCGCGCCGGTGCGGATCACCGCCTCCTGCTCGGTCACCGCGCCGGTCGCGGTCGAGGTCCGGCGCAACCGGACGCGGCGCCCGAGGGAGCGATCCAGCAGGCTGTCGGGCGACAGCAGCAAAGCGTCGCGATTGCGCTCGACAATGCCGTCGGGCAGTCCGGTGACGATCGCGCTCTGCGGCACGATACCGCCGGCCACGCCCTCGAAGCGGAGGTCCGTCTCGCCGGCGGGGATCGTCACCTGGCGCGTCTCGCTGACCAGGGCGAAGCCGTTCAGCCACTCCGGATTCATCGGCCCGGCGGCGGCGCGACCCGGATCCCGGTAGAGCGTCACCGCCACCCGCTCCGGCCGGGCCGAGGTCACGATCTGCTGCGCCCCCGCCGGCGCGGCGACCAGCAGGAGAAGCAGAAACGGAATCCGGGCGCGCGAACGGCGCATCGGCGGCTCCCTGAAAGGGCCTAGAAGCGGGTGTCGAAGATGACGGTGACCACGGCCTCGCCATTGGCGGGCACCTGCACCCGCCAGAGCGCATCGTCCGCCGACCGGCGCTCGCTCGGCTGGCTTTCCTGGACGATCCGCGTGTCGCCCCAGAGGCCCGACTGCATCAGATCGACGGTCACGGCGTTCGGCCGGGCGTTGGTCAGCACGTAGCGCATCGACGTGCGCCAGCGCTCCGAATTGATCCGCTCGCGCCGCTCGACGGTCGGCTTCACCTTCACATCGAAGGCCTGGCCGGTGGTGAGGCCGAGTTCCGAGCCCATCGGCGTGTGGCCGATCGCGCTTTCGCCGACGAATTGCGGATTGCCGCGGGCGTCGCGCTGATAGACGCGGACCGTGCCGGCCGGCAGCGCGTCGCCGAGCCCCTGGTCGCGCGAGGTGGAGAAGCGCAGCACGCTGTTCGCGCTCTGCGGCTGCTCCGCGGTGCCGAGCCAGGCATTGCGATATTCATAGGCGCGCACCGCCGGCGTGTTGGCGACGTCGAGGAAGCTGACCTGCTTGGTCTGGCGGTTGGCGATCGTGGTCCGCTCCGGCAGCGGATAGAGATAGAAATCGCCGAGCCGCTCGCGGCCCGCGGTCTGCGTGCCCGCCTGGCGCATCGGGCCCTGGCCGTAGGACGGCCCCTGCGCGCCCGGGCCGACGCCGCCGGCGACGAGCAGGGTGTTGGCGTTGATATAGGGCGTGCCCGAATTGTTGGTGAGCGTGATCCAGCCCTGCACGTCCATCCGCCCGTTCGCCTCGTCGAACAAGGCGACATAATCGGCCGACCAGGCGAGGCCCGGGGTGAGATAGGTGAGGGTGACGGGGCGGCGGCCGCCCTGCGTGCTCTGCACGGTCACCGAAAGGGTCGGGCGGGCGCGCAGATTTTCGGGAACGCGGTCGAAGATCACGCGGACGGGCAGGCCGTCGTCGCGCAGCACCTCGATCCGTTCGCCGATCTGCATCACGACGCCGCCATTGGCCGCGAGAATGCGGGCGCGCTCGCGCGTTTCCTGGCCGTTGGCCGGGTTGGTGCGCACGATCGTCACGGTCTCGCCGACCGCCTTCTGCATCAAGGCCTGCGGCGAGAGCAGGTCGAAATCGAAATTCTGCTCGACGATGCCGATGCCGGGGCCGGTGAGGGTCACCGTTTCGGGGCGGATCTGGGCGGAGACGTCGGGGAATTCCTGGCGCGAGCGGTTGGCCGGAATGTCGAGCTGACGCCGGTCCTGCACGAGGGCCAGATTGTTGTTGTAGATCGTGACCGAGACCTCGCCCTGCGCGGTCTGCGAGGGCGGCGGGATTTCGGTGGTGATCTGGGCGAGAGCCGGGAGGGCCAGGGCCGGTGCGGCGAGGAAGGTGGCGACGAGCAGCAGTCCACGCATGAGACATCCCCTTCTAAGGCGAGGGGAAGGTCACACAGCCATCCTGTCTGGTCAATGAACAGATGATACTTTATTACATTTGACGGCCGGAATCGTCCGCGCCAACGAAAAAGCGCCACGCCCGCATCCGCGGGAATGGCGCTTTTCGAAAGGTCCGGACGGGATAGCCCGAAGGCTCAGGCCGCCGGCGCGATATCCTCGTCGGTCCCGCGCGGGCGCCGGGGACGGCGGGCGCGGGCGGGCTTTTCCGGCTCGACCGCATCCTCATTGGCCGCGGAGATGGCGGGCGGCAGCACGTCGAGCGAGATGCGCTCGCTTTCGCCCTCTTCCCCGGCGTCCTCCTCCTCGTCGCGGCGGTTGCGGCGACCGCGCGCCCCGCGATACTCGCCATTGCGCTCCGGCCGCTCGAACCGGTCCTCCCGCGGTTCGCGCGGCTCGCGCCGCGGTTCCTCGCGGGCCTCGGTCTCGGCCTCCGCCTCGACCTCATACTCCTCGCCTTCCTCCTCATAATCCTCGCGCTGCCGGCGCTGCTCCTCGAAGCGCGCGCGATTCTCGTTGAGGACGCGGAAATAATGGTCCGCATATTGGAGATAGGTCTCGGTCAGCACCCTGTCGCCCTGCATCTGGGCGTCGCGGGCCAGGCCCTTATATTTCTCCAGCAGCTGGGCGGCGTTGCCGCGCTGCCTGTTGTCCTGGCGGTTGCCGGGACCCGGATTGTTGCTGCGGGGCGGTCCACCGCCACCGCCGCCGCGGCCGCGCCGGCGGCCGCCCTGACGATTGTTGATCAAACGAAAATCCTCACCAAGGGTGGTTTACTCTAGCCCCTATCCGGCCGGGCCAGTCCCGGCCTCCTTACCTGCACGACCCGGTCGGCAAGGCGCCGCGGTTCTCCGCGACTCCAGCCACCGCTCCAACGCCTTCGCAAGCGACAAGCCATCGGGGGTCGGCGACGTCAGGCCCTCACGCATCCTCTGCTGTGGTCGGCCCCGTCCCTGACCCCTATTTAGTCAGACAAGCAGGCAAATCCAAGAGAAAAAGCACTAAACCCGGTCAAGCGTCAGAACCAGGCACCGCTCCACCCCTCTGAGGTCCCTTCGTGACTCTATCGTGAAACCCTGCATCGCGAAGAGCCATGAAACCTTCTTTCGCTGCCCGGCGCCGATTTCAAGGCAGGCGAGCCCGCCCGGCGCGAGCAGCTGCGGCAGCATGAGCGCCAGCGCGCGATAGGCGTCGGTGCCGTCGCTGCCCGCATAGAGCGCCTCGTCGGGCTCCCATGCGGCTACATCCGGGCTCAGCACCGCCCCGCTTTCGATATAGGGCGGGTTGCTCAGAATGAGCTCATAGCGCTCAGCCAGCCCTTCACCCCAGTCGCCGCTGACGAGGCGGGCACGATCGGCGAGACCCAGCCGTGCGGCGTTGCGCCGGGCATAAGCGAGCGCTGCCTCCGAGTTGTCGACCCCGGTCCCGGCCGCCCGGGGCCATTGGTCCAGCGCGGCGAGCAGCAGCGTCCCCGGGCCGGTACCGAGATCGAGGATGGTCGCCGGCCCCTTCTTTCCGAACCGCCCAATCGCCGCCTCGATCAATGTTTCGCTGTCGGGGCGGGGAATGAGCACGCCGGGGCCGACCTCCAGTTCGATCGTCCAGAAGGCACGGCGCCCGGTGATGTAGGCGACCGGCTCGTGCGCGAGGCGGCGATCGACCAGCGACCTGAAGCTCGCGGGTGCCTCGTCGTCCACCCGGTGAAGCAGCAGCGTTTCGCGTTCCACGCCCAGCGAATGCGCCATCAGCAATTCGGCATCGAGCCGGGCCGTGTCGCTCACCGCGGCCAGGCGCCCGGCCGCGCTGTTCAGGGCTTCACGCACTTTCATCGAGGCTCGCCAGCCGCTCCGCCTCGTCCTCGGAGATGAGGGCGCCGATCAGCTCATCCAGCTGGCCCTCCAGGATTTCGGGCAGGCGATGGAGGGTCAGATTGATGCGGTGGTCGGTCACCCGCCCCTGCGGGAAATTATAGGTCCGGATCCGCTCCGAACGGTCGCCCGAGCCGACCATCGACTTGCGCGCCCCGGCCCGCTCCGAGGCCAGCCGCTCGCGCTCCAGCTCGTAGAGCCGGGTGCGCAGCACCTTCAGCGCTTTCGCCTTGTTCTTGTGCTGCGATTTCTCGTCCTGCTGGATGACGACGAGGCCGGTCGGAATATGGGTGATACGGACCGCGCTGTCAGTCGTGTTGACCGACTGGCCGCCGGGCCCGGAGGAGCGATAGACGTCGATCCTCAGGTCCTTGTCGTCGATCTGGACATCGACATCCTCGGCCTCGGGCAGCACCGCGACCGTCGCCGCCGAGGTATGAATACGGCCGCCGCTTTCGGTCACCGGCACGCGCTGGACGCGATGGACGCCGCTCTCGAACTTGAGGCGCGCGAAGACGCCCTGGCCGGTCACCGAGGCGATCGCCTCCTTATAGCCGCCAAGCTCGGCGGCATTGGCCGAGATCATCTCGAACCGCCAGCCGCGCGCCTCGGCGTAGCGCTGGTACATACGCAGCAGATCGCCGGCGAACAGGGCCGCCTCGTCGCCGCCCGTGCCGGCGCGGACCTCAAGCATGGCGGCGCGCTCGTCGGCGGCGTCACGCGGCAGCAGCCTCAGCGCGAGGTCGCGCTCGGCGGCTGCGAGGCTGGCGGCATTTGCGGCCAGCTCCTCGACCGCCAGCTGGCGCAATTCCTCGTCCGCCTCATGCGTCATCTGCTCGAGCGAAGCCGCCTCGTCGCGCAGCCGCCGGACCTGCTTCGCGGCCGCGGCCACCGGCTCGACCTCGGCATAATCCTTCGAGAGCTTCACGAACTGGTCGGGCGCGAGATCGCCGGCGCTCATCGCCTGCTGCAATTCCTCGCGCCGCGCCTCGATGGCGGCGATCCGTTCGGCAGAGATTTTGGTCATGACTGGCCTTGCGCCGACTCGATGACGCGCTTGACCGAGTCGAGTACTTCGCCGCCGGGCGTCGCACGCGAATTGAAGACCGTTCCCCGATCACCGTAGATCACCGACACGATCACCCGCGCCGGCACTTTCGCTGCCTTATCGTAGCGTTTCCTGGGAGAACCGGTGGCGATGATATCGGCAGAAATGCCAGCTCTGCGCAGTGCATTGAGCGCTCGATAGCCGTCGGTCAGCGCCCGATCGTCCTCGACCGCCATGATCACGATGGGCGCTTCCTTCGCGGGCGCCTCGATCATCATCGCCAGCCGCTCGATCCCGGCCGCCCAGCCGACGGCGGGTGTGTGCGGGCCGCCGAGGCTTTCGATCAGGCCGTCATAGCGGCCGCCGGCGATGACCGCGCCCTGCGACCCGAGCCGCTCGGTGACGAACTCGAAGGCGGTGTGGCGGTAATAATCGAGGCCGCGGACCAGCCGGTCGTTGCGGACCCACTTCACGCCGGCAGCAGCCAACCCGCTAGTCACCGCCTCGAAGAAAGCGCCGGCCTCGCCGGTCAGGAAATCGTCGATCCCGGGCGCCGCGTCCGCGATCGGCCGGTCGCGCGGGTCCTTGGAATCGAGGATGCGCAGCGGATTCCTGTCCAGCCTGGCAAGGCTGTCCTCGGAAAGGTCGCCGCGATGCTTCCCGAAATGCGCGACGAGCGCGGCCCGCCACGCGTCGCGCGTGTCCGCGTCGCCGAGCGTGTTGAGCTGCAGTGTCACGCCGTCGGCGATGCCGAGCTCGTGCAGGAGCTGGTCGGCAAGGACGAGCAATTCCACGTCCGCCGCCGGCGCGTCGGTGCCGATAATCTCCGCGTCGAGCTGGTGGAACTGGCGGAAGCGGCCCTTTTGCGGGCGCTCGTAGCGAAAGACCGGGCCGTCCGTGGCGAGCCTCAGCGGGGCATGCTGCTGCCAGCCTTCGGAGAGGAAAGCGCGACAGATGCCGGCGGTGAATTCGGGGCGGAGCGTGATCGAATCGCCGCCTCGGTCCTCGAACGTGTACATTTCCTTGGAAACGACGTCGGTGGTCTCGCCGATCGAGCGGGCGAAGACCTCGGTCGTCTCGAAGACGGGGATGTCCACGCGCTGAAAGGCGTAGAGCCGGCGCACGCGGTCGAACGTCTCCACCACCTTGTGGAAACGGTCCGATTCCTCGCCCCAGATGTCCTGGGTGCCCCTGATCCTCTGCGGACCCTTGCTCATGGGGGTGGCCCCTTAGCAGCTTTGCAGCTTTACGAAAGGTTTAGCCGTGCTGGCCCAGCCAGGCGTCCTTGTCCGCCACCGCCTGCGCGTTGGTGATCACCCGCTCGGCGATATGGCCGACCTCCCAGGACAGGCCGTGATCGACAAAGACCTTCACCCCCGCCTCGGTGAGCTCGCGGAAGAAGGAGACGTCCTCGCCCATCCTTGCGTTCGTGCCCGGCATCAGCTTGCGGTCGAACGGCGCCCAATGGCCCCAGCCGACGCCCTTCTCCACATGCGCCTTCACCTGGTGGAGAATCTGCATGTCCATCAGGCAGAGGGCGAGACCGACGTGCCAGACCTCCTCGACCGTGCCCGCCTTGGCAAGATCCTCGGTGGTCCAGACATGCTCCATCTCGCCCTGTTCGTTACGCTTCACCGCCACGGGTCCCGTCGGCTCGCTGCGCCGCGGCTGGTTGCAGCCGACGACCGGCAGGCGATGCTTCAGCAGGCGGAAGAGCGTATCCGGCGGGAAGACATGGTCGCTGTCCAGCCAGAGCAGATAGCGCGCCTGCCACTGGACCGCCTTCATCAGCAGGCGGGTGCGGCTCTCGGGCAGGTCCGACGAGCTGATCGAGAAGGTCTCGAGCTCCAGCCGTTCGCCGCCCGGCGGCCGCGCGGTCAGCGAGTAGGCGATCATCCGCGCCAGGCTGATCGTGAAATTGCCGCGCGTGTCGCCGTGGCGGGGTATGCAGATCGCGACCTTCATCGCCGTGCCTTCTGCACCGGAGAGCGCGTGACTCGCAACCATGCGCGGGTGTAGGGGCGCCCGCAGCATGAACATCGACCTGATCCCGGCAGGCGACGCGCCGCCCGAACGCATCAACGTGATCATCGAGGTGCCGCTGGGCGGCGAGCCGGTGAAGTATGAGTATGACAAGAAATCCGGCGCGATCTTTGTCGATCGCATCCTGCATACGGCGATGCGCTATCCAGCCAATTACGGCTTCGTACCGCACACTCTGGGCGAGGATGGCGACCCGCTCGACGCTCTGGTCATCGCCCGCTCGCCGATCATCCCGGGCGCGGTGATCCGGGTGCGGCCGGTCGGCGTGCTGCTGATGGAGGACGACAAGGGTGGCGACGAGAAGCTGATCACCGTCCCGGTCGATTCGACCTTCCCCTATTACAGCGAGGTCGACGACACCGCCGATCTGCCGCCGATCGTCGCCCAGCAGATCGAGCATTTCTTCACCCACTATAAGGATCTCGAGCCAGGCAAATGGTCGAAGCTGAACGGCTGGGGCGACCGCGCGACGGCCGGGCGGCTGATCGTCGAGGCGATCGAGCGGGCAAAGGCGCAGGTTCGATAGCATTCAGGGAGTCACCCCGGTGCGGGCCGGGATGACTCGGAGGTGACAAGCTCTTAAGGAAGCGGCGCTTTCCGCGTCCTGTTCCGGAGCCCGTCGATGCGCGCCTTCCTTCTCGCCACCGCCCTGATCGCCCTTCCCGCCATCGCCCAGGTGCCACCGAGCCGGCCGCAGCCGCTCGCAGCGACCAGCACGATCCCCGTTGCCCGCGACGTCGCTTATCCGGGCACATTGCGGCTCGACGTCGACGCCACCGACAATCGCCGCGCCATCTATCGGGTGGTCGAGACCATTCCTGTCGCTGGCCACGGGCCGCTCACCTTGCTCTATCCGCAATGGCTGCCCGGCAATCACGGTCCGCGCGGCCCGATCAACAGCCTCGCCGGCCTCCGCATCACCGCCGGCGGCCGGCCCGTCGCCTGGCGGCGCGACCCGCGCGACGTCTATGCCTTCCATGTCGACGTCCCCGCCGGCACGCGCGAACTCAGGCTCGAATTCCAGCATCTGTCGCCCACCGACGGCAGTCAGGGCCGCGTGACCATGACCCCCGCGATGCTGAACCTGCAATGGGAGAAGATGTCGCTCTATCCGGCCGGTTACTATACGCGCGGCATTCCGATCGAGGCGAGCGTCACCGTGCCGGACGGCTGGAGCGTGGCGACCTCGCTGGACGTTGCGAGCCGGCGCGGCAACCGGCTCAGCTACCGCGTCGTTCCCTACGAAACCCTGGTCGATTCGCCGATCTTCGCCGGACTCCATTACCGGCGCGAGCGGCTCGCCGACGGCATCAACCTCAATCTGTTCGCCGACGAGCCGGGCGACCTCGCCGCCACGCCCGAGCAGATCGAGATCCACCGCCGCCTCGCCGACCAGTTCATGCGCCTCTTCCGCGGCCGCCATTTCGACGAATATGAATATCTGGTCGCGCTCACCGACCGGCTCGGCGGCATTGGCCTCGAGCATCAGCGCTCGTCGGAGAACAGCCACCCGCGCGATTATTTCACCGGCTGGAACCAGGGCTCGGCCGGCCGCGACCTGCTCGCGCACGAATTCACGCATAGCTGGAACGGCAAATATCGCCGGCCGGCAGACCTCTGGACGCCGACCTTCAACATGCCGATGCAGGACAGCCTGCTCTGGGTCTATGAGGGCCAGACGCAATTCTGGGGCTTTGTCCTGTCCGCGCGCTCGGGGCTGATGCCGGCCGAGGATGTGCTCGCCGAGTTCGCCCGCACCGCCGCCTTCTACGACAGCTTGCCGGGCCGGTCCTGGCGGCCGCTGATCGACACGACCAACGATCCGATCGTGCAGGCCCGGCGCCCGCAGCCCTGGTCGAGCTGGCTGCGCGGCGAGGATTATTATTCGGAAGGCATGCTGATCTGGCTCTCGGTCGATGCGAAGCTGCGCCAGCTCTCCGCCGGCCGCCGCTCGCTCGACGATTTCGCCCGCGCTTTCTTCGGCGCCAATGACGGCGATCTCGGCATCTCGACCTACCGGTTCGAGGATGTGGTCGCGACATTGAACCGGATCGCGCCGTTCGACTGGGCCGCCTATCTGAACCAAAGGGTCAATGCGATCGAGGCGCATGCGCCGCTCGAATGGATCAATGCGGGCGGCTACCGGCTGGTCTATCGCGACACGCCGCCGCCCTATTTCACCGCGCGCGAGCGCGACCGCAAGATCGTCGATCTGACCTACACGATCGGCATCGTCGTCGGCGAAGGCGGCGCGATCACCGGCGTCGCCTGGGATTCGCCCTTGTTCGACCAGGGGGTGACCAACAACAGCATGATCGTCGCGGTGAACGGCCGCCAATATTCCGCGGATGGCCTGCGGCGCGCGATCACCGCCGCACGCGGCACCCGCGAGCCCGTCCGGCTGCTGATCAGGAAAGGCGAGGAGTATCGCGAGGTCGCGCTCGATTATCATCAGGGGCTGCGCTATCCGGTGCTCGAGCGGACGGGGACCGGGCCGTCGAGCCTCGACGCCCTGCTCGCCCCGCTCTGACAGGGGAAACCTATGGCACGGACCGCGCTGCTCGCCGCCACTTTCGTTGCAGGAGTCGCCGCCATGTCGGCAAGCCACGCCCAGACCAATGGCAGCGCCGAGGCGCGGACCCGCGCCGCGCTCGCCAAAATCCAGCAGCTGAACCCGCGGCTCAACGCGGTGATCGCCACCGATCCCACCGCGCTCGCCCAGGCGCGCAGCCTCGACCGGCAGCGCCGCGCGCGCGGGCCGCTGTTCGGCATGCCGATCCTGATCAAGGACAATATCGAGACGGCGGGGCCGCTGCCGACCACGGCGGGCAGCCTCGCGCTCGCGAGCAACGTCACCGGCCGCGATGCGCCGCTGGTCGCCGGGCTGCGCGCCGCGGGCGCGGTGATCATCGGCAAGGCGAATCTCTCCGAATGGGCGAATATCCGCTCCAACGACTCCATTTCCGGCTGGAGCGCGGTCGGCGGGCAGGTCCGCAATCCCTATGCCCTCAACCGCAATCCCTGCGGGTCGAGCTCGGGCAGCGGCGCGGCGGTCGCGGCGGGCATGGTGCCGGCGGCGATCGGCACGGAGACGGACGGCTCGATCACCTGTCCGGCCGCGATCAACGGCATTGTCGGCTTCAAGCCGACCGTCGGCTTCGTCAGCCGCAGCCATGTCGTGCCGATCAGCCACAGCCAGGACACGCCGGGCCCGATGACGTTGACGGTGCGCGACGCGGCTTTGATCATGAACGCGATTGCCGGCACCGACCCCGCCGACCCGGCCACGGCCGAGGCGGACCGACGGCGGACCGACTTTACCGCCGGGCTCCGGCCCGACGCGCTGCGCGGCGTCAGGATCGGGGTGATGCGCTTCTCGGTCGCGCCCGGCACCAATGCGGCCTTCGAGGAGGCGCTCGGCGTGCTCCGCGCGCAGGGCGCGGTGCTGGTCGACATCGCCGACATCCCGAACCGGCAGGAGATCGGGCGCAACGAGCTGATCGTCCTGCTTGCCGAGCTGAAGGCGGACATGAATGCCTATCTCGCGACCTTGCCTGCCGCAGTGCAGACGCGCTCGCTCGCCGACGTCATCGCCTTCAACCGCGCGCATGCCGGCACGGAGATGGCCCTGTTCGGCCAGGAATTGTTCGAGCAGGCCGAGCGAACGGCGGGGCTCGACGCCGCTTACCGGACCGCGCGGGACACCTCGCTGCGGCTCGCCGGCCCCGGGGGGATCGACAAGGTGCTGCACGACAACAACATCGTCGCTCTGGTCGGCCCAACCCGGCCGGCGGCCTGGCTGATCGACGCCGTCCATGGCGATCAGAGCCCGGGCGGAGGCGCGGCGGGGAGCCTGGCGGCGGTGGCCGGCTATCCGCACCTGACCGTGCCGATGGGCCGGGTGCGCGGGCTGCCGGTCGGGTTGAGCTTTATTGGCGCCAAATGGGACGACGCGCGCATCCTCGCGCTCGGTTTTGCCTATGAGCAGGCCAGCCACCAGCGCTTCGCGCCGAGCTTCCTGCCGTCGATCGAGGAAAGCCCGGAGGTGGCGCCGCACCTCAGGCCGGCGGCGCGGCCCTAGCTTTTTCGGGGCGTTTTCGATTTCCGCTTCTTGACCGGCCGCCGCCGGCCCGCCTCCGCAGCGACGGCGACGTAGCGCTGCATCGCCTCGGCGTCGTCATAGACGTCGGTCGGCGCGCGGCGATAGTTCATGCCGTCGACCGTGCCATCCCTGAAGGTCACGGTGAACCGCTCGGTGCAGCCTTCGCCGTCCCAGAAGGCATTGGCCTCCTCATCCGATTTGAACCAGAGCTCGCCGTCCACCATGATCGCGAAGATGGCGCCATCGAGATAGAGCGTGGCACCGCCCATCATCTTGCGCATCGTCACCGGCCCCAGCGGCTCCAGCGCCTCCTGCACCCAGGCATAAAGGCCTTCGTCGATGCTCATCCGTGCGCCAGCTTCAGGCCGACAATGCAGAAGATCAGGCCGACCAGCAGCAGCAACCGGATCGTGCCCAGGCTCTCGCCGAAAAAGGCGATGCCGACGAGCACCGTGCCGGCCGCGCCGATCCCGCCCCAGACTGCATAAGCGGTGCCCATGGGAATGGTCCGCGCCGCATATTCGAGCAGGCCCATGGAGAGCGCGACGCTGACGAGGAAGGTGAAAGTCCAGGGGACGTTCCGGAACCCGTCGACGAAACGCAACGAGGTGGTGAAGCCCACCTCGAACAGGCCGCCGATGCAGAGCCAGAGCCACGCCATGCGGAAAGGATTAGCGCGGGTGACCGCGCTGGGCTAGCGTGCGCGCCCATGGCGAGATCCATCGGCAACAGCATCGCCCCCGCGAAGTTCGTCGCCTTCATGGCGCTGCTCGTAATCGCGGCCCCGGCCGCCGCCTGGGCGCTCCATCATTATACGACCGATCCCTGGCGCGAGGCCGCCGCCAAGGGCTTCCTCGTCGCCTTCGACCTTTCCGCCGGCTTGTTCCTGCTCGCCAGCTTGCATCTGCTCAGAGTGTATGACGGGGCGACAATGCGCCAGCATGCGGCCGCAAACGATGCCAACCGTACGATGCTGCTGGTGATCGTCGCCATCGTCTCGGTCGCGGTGATGGTGGCGGTGGTGACGATGACCGGCGCGGCGCCAGGCTGGAAGACCAAGCTGCTGATTGTCGGCACACTGCTCATGGCCTGGCTCTTCGCCAACAGCATTTATGCGCTCCATTATGCGCATCTCTTCGCGAAGAAGGAGGGCGGGATCGAGTTTCCTGGCGACAAGCCGCCCGGCTACCCCGATTTCGTCTATTTCTCGTTCACGCTCGGGATGACCTTTCAGACCTCCGACGTGAATATCTCGGACAGGGGCATACGCAACGTGGTGACCGCGCACTGCCTCGTCGCCTTCGTCTTCAACCTCGGCATCCTGGCTTTCACGATCAACGTGCTTGGCGGCTGAGAGCGCGGGTCAGATCGCGGCCTCCACGTCGGCGACCGGCGTGGGCCGGCGGCGGGCGGCGAACAGGCAGGCGGCGACGATCATCGCCGCGCCGACGATCGTGAGCGGGCGCACCGGCTCCGCGAAGACCAGTATCCCCAGCAACACCGCCCAGACGAAGGCGGAATATTCGACCGGCGCGAGATATTGCGCCTCGGCCCGCGCATAGGCCCAGGAGAGCAGCATCAGGGACGCGAAGCCCAAAGCCGCGGCGCCGAACACCGAACCGAGCTCTGCCACCGGCGGCAATGCGGCGAGGAAGGGCGCCGCGAGCACGAAGCAGCTACTGACGATCGCGCTCTGGAAGAAGGCGATTTCCAGCGGCCCCGCAACCTGCGCCTGCTGGCGCATCAGAATGATATTCCAGGCGTAGAAGACGGCCGAGCAGAGGATCGAGATCGAGCCCTGCAACGCTTCCGGGCCCAGGTCCGCCTCCGCCTGCGCGGCGAGGATGACGAGCACGCCGGCGAAGCCGAACAGCGAGGCGAAGATGGCGCGTCGCGAAATCTGTTCCTTCAGGATGATCGCGGCGAGATAGAGCGCGATCAGGGGCGCGACGAAGGCGAGCGCCACGCCCTGCGCCAGCGGCACCCGCGCCAGCCCCCAGAAGAACAGGATCGCCATGACGGAGGTCATCGCGCCGCGGATCAGATGGATGCGCATCACCTGGCGTTTCGGCCAGCGCCCGCCCGCGCCCAGATAGGCGACGCCGCCGAACGCCGCGCCGGCCAGGCTGCGCCAGAGCATCGCATTATAGGCGCCGACCGCCAGCGTCAGATGCTTCATCACCGCGTCCATGCCCGAGAATAGCGCGATCCCGCCCGCCGCGACGGCGAAGGGCAAGGCGATGGAATGATGGTTGGACTGGCTGGACATCGTCCCGCGTCATTGCGAGGAGCGGAGCGACGAAGCAATCCAGAACTGGCGGAGGAACGCCATGAAGAACCTGTTTGCCAGCCTCGCCCTCCTTCTCGCGGCGACCAGCGCCGCCGGACAGATCCCGCCGCCCGCCCCGGGCGAGCGAACCATCGTCAACGACCGCACCGCGCTCGGCCGGCTCCGCCGCAACAGCGGCATCACCCTGCAGTGGATCAGCTTCGAGACCGCGCAGCGCGGCCATGTCGTCGCACAGATGAACGGCGGTCTCCTCCACCTCAACGGTTCGCAGAGCGCGCGCGGCGGTGCCGGCCGGGTCACGCTCGACGGCGACGTCATCAGGATCAACCCGCGCAGCTTCTTCTTTCGCGGCCGGATCGTGATCACCGACGCGCCGGACCGGGGCCGCAATTGCGTGCGCGAGGGCACCTACGAATTCCGCGCCACCGGCACGCGGCGCTACTGGCGCCTGCAGAATATCGAGGCCTGCGACGGCCTCGCCGATTATGTGGACATCTATTTCTGAGGGTCGGCGCCGGCCTCATCGAGGCGGGTGACGCGGCCGACTTCCAGCTCGTCGATGCGGAGCTTGCGGATTCGCGCCTTGCCGATCCACAGCCGCCCGATAGCCATCGCGCCGAGGGCAAGCGCGCCGAAAGCCAGGGCACCCACCGCAACCGCGCCCAAAGTCGACAGGCCGGTGCTGGAGGCGCCGGTGGCGGCGGCGCCCGTTGCCCTGGCGCGGGTGACGTCTGCCGTCATTCCGCGGCGCGCGCCACGGCGTCGCCGGCCGCCTCGATCTCCGCGGCCTTCGCCTCGACCAGTTGCACGATATGGTCGATCATGTCGGCGTCCTGGACATGATGGTCGGTGACGCCGCTCAAATAGACCATATGCTTGCCATTGCCGCCGCCGGTAATGCCGATGTCGGTCTCGCGCGCCTCGCCCGGGCCATTGACGACGCACCCAAGCACAGAGAGCGACATGGGGGTGCGGATATGGCTGAGCCGTTCCTCCAGCTTCTCTACCGTGCGGATCACGTCGAAGCCCTGCCGGGCGCAGCTCGGGCAGGAGATGACGCGGACACCGCGGTTTCGGATGCCGAGGGCCTTCAGGATCTCGAAACCGGCGCGGACCTCCTCCTCCGGCTCGGCGGAAAGCGAGACGCGGATCGTGTCGCCGATCCCGGCCCAGAGCAACGAGCCGATGCCGATCGCCGATTTGACCGTGCCGGCGCGCAGCGCACCCGCCTCGGTGATGCCGAGATGGAGCGGGCAATCCACGGCCTCGGCCAGTTGCTGATAGGCGGCGACGGCGAGGAAGACGTCCGACGCCTTCACCGCGACTTTGTATTCGCGGAAATCATGGTCCTCGAGGATGCGGATATGGTCGAGCGCGGACTCGACCAAAGCCTCGGGGCAGGGTTCGCCATATTTCTCGAGCAAATCCTTTTCGAGGCTGCCGGCATTGACCCCGATCCGCATCGAACAGCCATTGGCCTTCGCGGCGTTCACCACCTCGCGCACCCGCTCCTCGGAGCCGATATTGCCGGGATTGATCCGGAGGCAGGCGGCGCCGGCATCGGCGGCCTCGAGCGCGCGCTTGTAGTGGAAATGGATGTCGGCGACGATCGGCACCCGGGACGCGCGGACAATCTGCTTCAGCGCGGCGGTCGACTCGGCGTCCGGGCAGGAGACGCGGACGATATCCGCTCCCGCTTCCTCGCAGCGGCGGATCTGGTCGACCGTCGCCTTCGCGTCGGCGGTCGCGGTGTTGGTCATGGTCTGCACGGTGACGGGCGCGCCGCCGCCGACCGGCACGTTGCCGACCATGATCTGCCGCGACTGGCGGCGATGAATGTCTCTCCAGGGCCTTACCGACATGCGCGCGCATATAGGCCTGCCACGTGCGACGCGAAAGGCCGTTCACAAGCAGCAACGCTTTTTGAGTCAATGCGCGTGAATGGCTTCTCGCGAGGAAACACTGGTGAAGCAACCCGCCCTCCATGCGCCCGCAGCAAAGGCCAATCGGATATCGAAACTCAGGCGCGTGACGCCGGACGTATTCCAGACAGCCCCGTGCCACCGGCCGGCGCCATCGAAGCAGATCGCCTGGCCCGGATGCACGTCGGCCGGTTGAGCCTGTCGCCCGCGATCGTCGCGCCCGCCAATCCATGGAGCGCCGGTTCCAACCGCCGGAGTCACCGGTATCCAGAGATTCATCGAGCCGATCGGGAGGCCGTAATCCTTGTCCCGATGAAACAGGGCCGGCCGGTTCCAATAGAATCGTTCTAGGAATTCTCCCGGACCGCGGGTGCGAAAAACTTCGTCCTCATTCATCAGGTTCGGCGAGAACACCGAAAAGTGAAAGCGGACCGTAGGGCTCGCTTGGAAGGCTGCCACCTTGCCATAGATCGGCTCCAGCTCTCGCGAAACGACCTCCGCCAAGCTCCCGGAGAGTTTTTCGAGTGCACTCTCTACTCTCGTTCGCCAATCAGAGAACTTTCGGCCATAGGTTTCGGGCGTGACTTCCTCGCGGACGTGAAGAAGCTCCAGTTCCGAAGTTCCGCATTCTTCCGAAAACCACTCTCGGAAGCCGTAACGGCCGATATCGAACTCCAGAATATCTACATCGAGTCCCGCTTCATGCGTCAACATCGGATTGCAGCTTCTTGTTGGTAAGCTCGTCTAGGTAGCTCACATCGTCCATCGCGCGCATGAGTTCCTGATCTTCAATCTCCCGAACATCTGCTCGACGCGCCCAATTTCAGCCTTTGATCGGCGCGATCCAGGCAGCCAAGGGAGCCGAGCGGTTCGATCTCATTCGGACGTTGATGACCGAGCTGACTGCCGAGCGATGAACGAGATTTCCACTCCCGAAGTTGCTCGGCCCGACGGGCCGCCCTCGGCCTCCGCCGAGCCCTACGATATCTATATCGTGGGAACCGGAATCATACCGGCCTTTCACCTCACGCGCGAAGCTGACGCGGCGCTGCGCGGTTCCAAGGAGATACCGCACGTCGACAAGAGCTTTGGCATCGAGGAGGTGCTCGGTCGTTACGGGGTGGAGCTCACCAATCTTCACGCCGCAGCATATAGGGAAGGAGGAGACCGGCTGGACGCCTATCGCGAGATAGCTGCGCAAGTAGTGCAGGCCGCGCTGGACCACCCCAACTCAGCGTCGAACAGCGCGCGCAGGAGAGCGTTTCGAACAGCCCGTGACATGACATACTCCTTCCGAAATCCTTGGCCAAGAAAACATGCGCGAGGATAGATCGCGCGCGGAGTTGACTTGCCCAGGCACCCCAAAAAGATATTCGAAGCACAAACGCCCCGGTTCGGACGTCATTACGGCGTCTAGGTTTCTTTGGATAACCGCCGGGCAGCCCAAATTCCGAAAAAAATGCCGAAGACGGCAAAGCAGGCCGTCAAGCCCAAGACCACATAAACAAATGATTTATCGCGCGTGTACAGCGCCACGCCGCACAGCCCGAGAAGGATGCCAGTTCCTAGCCAAAGTATAACGGCTTTACGTAAGACAGCTACATTGCCTGGAGTCATGAGCGCACACCCTGCCACTCAAGGAGCTATCACAAACCGAGGCAAATCGCAAGATGATGACTGAACATCGACTATTAATCGACTCGGGTGTAGCGGCCCAACTTTGGTGAGCCACTTTAGCTGAGCCTAATGGCCTAAAGCGTAATTTTCGTTCCGCGCGTTTCATCGCCCAGGTGAGCTACTGCGGAGCCCGGGCATAGAGAACGCGGATGACGGGTCGAGCCGGTTATGACGAAATGGGTAAGCGGCTCGATCTTGGTTTAGCTGAACGGACGGTCGATCGAGGGCGGCGGGGTGGAGAACCAGCGCGGACCTTCGGCGGTCATGTGGAAGCAATCTTCGAGCCGGATGCCGAACTGGCCGGGAATGTAGATGCCGGGCTCGTTGGAGAAGCACATGCCCTCGGCCAGCGGGGTCGTCTCGCCATGGACGAGGTTGACCGGCTCGTGCCCGTCCATGCCGATGCCGTGGCCGGTGCGGTGCGAGGTGCCGGGGAGCCGGTAGCCGGGCCCGTAACCCCAGCGCTCGTACTGGCCGCGGACGGCATCGTCGACGCTGCCGGCCGGCCGGCCGATCCGCGCCGCCGCCATCGCGATCTGCTGGCCCTGATGAACCTGGTCCCAGACGCGGCGCTGGGCCGCCGTGGCGGTGCCGAAGACGAAGGTACGCGAAATGTCTGACTGATAGCCCTCGACGTTGCAGCCGCAGTCGAGCAGCACCACTTCGCCGCGCCGGACGGCCTGCGGCTGGCCCGAGCCATGCGGATAGGCGCTCGCCTCGCCGAGCAGAACGAGGCCGCCATCGGTGCTGGCACCGAGCGCACGCACCGCAGCGACGTACATCGCCTCGATCTGCCCCGGATTCATCCCCACCTCGATCCGCGGATGGATGTAGCGAAAGGCGGCGATGGTGATGTCGGAGGCCTTCTGCATCAAGGCGAGCTCGTGCGACGTCTTGATCATCCGGCAGCCGCGGACGACCGGCGCGCCGGGGCGAATCTCCACGCCCGGCATCGCGCGCCTGAGGCCGTCGACCGCGAAGAAGCGCATCGTCTCCTCGATCCCCACCGGTGCGGCGACGCGGCGGTCACGCAGGATGCCGGCGACGACGGCCAGCGGATTCTCGTCCTCGTTCCAGGTGCGAACATCGGCCGGGATTTTCAGGCTCTCGCGGACCGAGGGCTCCTCGAAGTGCGGCGTGACGATCGCCGCCTCGCCGTCGCGCGGCAGGATTGCGGCGGTAAGCCGCTCGCTCCGCCACCATTGCACGCCGGTGAAATAGGTGAGGGAGGCGCCCGGCTCGATGAAGATCGCGCCGAGGCCATGCTCGGCCATCAGCCGCCGCGCCTTGTCGATCCGCGCCTGATATTCCTCGCGGGCGATCGGCACGACGTCGGCCGTTATCGACTGCAGCGCCTGCGCGGCCTCCGCCTGCGCGAAGAGCCTGAAGGGGGTCAAGGCGGTCGCCGCCGCGCCCGCCGCAAGAAAGGTCCGCCTGTTCGTCCGCATGGGCGGAGACTGGACCGGCGCAGGGCGGCTGTCCAGACGCGGGACGGATTGATCTGGATTAACCAGTCGCGCCCACTTCCGCACCGCTGCGCCCGAGGCGTAACCCGCGGCAATGAGCTATATCGGCCACGCGCCCTTTGCGATTCAGCCCGGCGAGCGCCATTACGGCCTCGACTGGCTGCGCAGCGGCGCCTTTCTGCTGCTCATGCTCTATCATGGCGCGATGGTCTTCGTGACCGGCGACTGGCTGGTGAAGCTTGCCCAGATCGAGTGGCTGGCCTTCCCGATGCTCTTCCTTTCGCCCTGGCGGCTGGCGGCCCTGTTCATCATCGCCGGCTTCGCCAGCCGCGCCTTGCTCGCGAAGCTGGAGGAGCCCCGCACCTTTGCATGGGAGCGCACGAAAAGGCTGCTCCTGCCGCTGCTCTTCGCGATGGCTTTGGTCATCCCGCCGCAGAGCTGGGTCCGGCTTGTCGTCGAGCATGGCTATACTCACGACTATCTCTATTTCCTGACGCACGATGTCTTCCGCTTCGGCCAGCTGGACGGAGTGACCCTGCCCGGCTGGGAGCATCTCTGGTTCGTCGCCTATCTCTGGGCCTTCACCATGGCGCTGGCGTTCGCGCTCGCCCGGCTGGCGCCGACCGCGAAGGTGAAAGCGGCCTTGTGGTTCGAGCGACTCGGCACCGGCTCGCGCCTGCTCTGGCTGCCGCTCGCCTATCTGGTCCCGGTGCGGGCGGCGATCACCTTCACCACCGGCGAATCGCACGGCCTGTTCAACGACTGGCTGAGCGACGCCATCTATCTGCCCTGCTTCCTGTTCGGCTTCGGGCTGGCGGGCAGCCGGACCCTATGGCCGGCGGTCGCCAGGCTGTGGCGGGCGGCTTTGCTGCTCGCCTTGCTCGCTTATGCGATTCTGGTCCAGGTCGAGCTGGGCTGGCCGGCCGACGCCAAGCCCCCGCATCTGGTCATGGCGCTGGACCGGGCGGCGATGGCGGCGATGCTCTGGGGCATGGCCCTGGTCATGCTGCGCCTCGCCGACACTGTGCTCAACCGGGACGGGCGCTGGCGGGCGACTTTGAGCGAGGCGATTTTCCCCTGCTACATCGTCCATCAGACCCTGATCGTGCTGACCGCCTGGTGGCTGCTCCCCGCGCATCTCCCGGCGCCATTCGCCTTCGCGATCATCCTCGCCGCGACGGCGGCGGGCTGCTGGCTCTTCTATCGGCTCGGCCGCGAGGTCGCCTGGCTCAGGCCGCTGATCGGCCTCAACACCGCCAAGCCACGCCTCGGCCGCCGCGCCAGGGCGATCCTCCGCGTTCGCCCGAGCTAGGCTTTCTCACCCCAGCGCCAGCGCCAGCCGCCCCGCGTCTTGCGGGCGCAGATCAGGATCAGCGCCGCGGTCGCGCCAAGGGTGATGATGACGAAGGCCGTGATGCTGCGCGGCAGGATCAGCCAGGCGGACAAGGTGATCGCGAGACAGTAGATCAGGGTCACCATCCACCCCTGCCAGGCGATCGGCAGGCCGGCGCCATAACCGTAGCGTTTGGGCGCCCACCAGCCATCGTCGCTGCCGCTGTCGTTGCCGCGGGCGGAATTCGTGCGGACCACGTTCAATCCTCCTTCTTCGGGCGGCCGCGCTTGCGCTCCTGGGGCGGGGCGACGCGAACGCCGCGCCGTCCCAGGGCCTCGCGCAGCAGCACCTCGATCTGCGCATTGACGCTGCGAAAGTCCGCCGCCGCCGCGCGCTCTAGCGCCCCCCAGAGGGCCGGCTCGATGCGCAGCGGATAGGCTTTCTTCGCGTCGGGCACCGCTCTCGATCCTATTGGTAGAGGGTGCCGGTGTTGAGCACAGGCTGGGTACTGTGCTCCGAGCACAAAACGACCATCAGGTTCGACACCATCGCCGCCTTGCGCTCGTCATCCAGCTCGACGACGCCCTTTTCGGACAGGAGCTGGAGCGCATTCTCGACCATCGAGACAGCGCCGATCACGATCTTCGAGCGCGCCGCGATCACTGCTTCGGCCTGCTGGCGCCGCAGCATCGCCTGGGCGATTTCCGGCGCGTAGGCGAGGTGGGTCAGACGGCATTCGTCGACAATGATGCCGGCGCGCGTGACGCGCTCCTGCAATTCCTTCTCGAGCTCCTCGCTGACCACTTCGGCGTCGCCGCGCAGCGTCACTTCCTTATGCTCGATGTCATCATAGGCGTAGCGGGCGCCGATCGCGCGGACCGCGCTTTCGATCTGGATCTCGACGAACTCCATATAATTGGCGACGTCGAACAGGGCCTGCGCTGTGTCGGTGACGCGCCAGACCACGTTGGTCGCGATCTCGACCGGATTGCCGCGCAGGTCGTTCACCTTGACCCGCTCCGAGGTGATGTTGTGGATGCGGGTCGAAATCTTGGTCCGCGACAGCCAGGGCAGCACCCATCTGAGGCCGGTCGTGCGATCGGTGCCCTTATAGGCGCCGAACAAAAGGATCGCCGCGGCCTGGTTGGGCTGCAGCAGATAGAAGCCGCAGAGCACGAACAGGAAGGCGAGGATGCCCCCGACGACCAGCGGCAGGCCGAGCGCGAGGGCCGGCTCGTCCCGAATCAGCTGGGAGAGGCCCGCGCCGATCGCGACGAGTGTCAGAAGCAGGACGAGCAGCATCACATAACCGCTCGACGTACGCGCCGGCCGCTCGTGCGAATGGCTGAGCGCCTGCGACTCGGACATGGTGTTCATCGTCATTTCCCTCCAAGAATGATGATATCATATTTATATCCAATCCGAGTCGCAAGCAAAATCGTTGCGGGGGGCGTTTCCGCCGGTGCGGGGCGGGTGGAAAAGGGACGGCATTGGGGCTAACGGTCCGGGCAGCCGAAGGCGGGAGCGGCTGCGTTTCCTGTCATTGGTTCCGGGAGTTTTGCTGATGGCCGCCACCACTGACGACGCCTCTGCCCGGCAAGGTGCCGGGGACGCGCGGCCTGGGTGGCGGCTCGTCATCCACGGCGGCGCCGGCGTGATCGAGCGGACGCGCTTGGCGCCTGTGGAAGATGCCGCGATTCGCGCCGCGCTGAACCGGGCGCTCGATGCCGGCGCGGCGATCCTGTCGCGCGGCGGCTCTTCGCTCGACGCGGTCGAGGCGGCGGTGGGCGTGCTCGAGGACGATCCCCATTTCAACGCCGGCCGCGGCTCCGTTTTTACCTATGACGGCCATATCGAGATGGACGCGTCGATCATGGACGGCCGGGACCGCAATGCCGGCGCGGTCAGCGGCGTCACCGCGACGCGCAACCCGATCAGCCTCGCCCGCCGGGTGATGGAGCACAGCCCGCACGTCTTCCTGAGCCGCGAGGGCGCCGACCGATTCTCCCGCGAGCAGGGTTTCGAGCAGGAACCGCCTGCCTGGTTCGAGACGCCCGAGCGCCGTCGCCAATGGGAAGAGTTCCGCGCCCATCCGGATGCAGGCACGTTCGACATCCATCTGAAATACGGCACCGTCGGCGCGGTCGCGCTGGACAGCGAGGGCCATGTCGCCGCCGCGACCTCGACCGGTGGCCTCACCGGCAAGCGCTGGGGGCGGATCGGTGACTCGCCGATCATCGGTGCCGGCACCTATGCGGACGACCACGGCTGCGCGGTTTCCGCGACCGGGGCCGGCGAATATTTCATTCGGGTCGGCGTCGCGCACGAAATCTGCGCGCGGATGCGGCTGGAGGGCGTCGCCCCGCAGGCCGCCGCCGATGCGGTGATGGCCGAAGTCCGCGCTTTGGGCGGCACCGGCGGGGTGATCGTGGTCACACCGCATGGCGACGGCCTCTGTTCGTTCAATACGCCGGGCATGTATCGCGGCGAGGCCGGCCCCGCCGGCCGCTCGGTGGCGATTTACGGCGACGAGCTTTAGGACTCGGGATCGGGAGACTCAGGATATGATCAGGCGCCTCGCTTTTCGGATCGGCCTGCTGTTCGCGCTGCTGCTCCCGGCCACGCCGGCCATGGCCTGGTGGGAATATGGCCACGGCACGGTCGGCCGGATCGCCTATATGAGCGTCAATCCGCACACCCGCGCCGAGGTCGACCGGCTGCTCCGGCAGGGCCGGCTGCTGGACACGCCCACCTGCCCGGTGCGCACGATCGAGCTCGCCGCCTACTGGCCGGACTGCATCAAGAATCTGGGCGAGCGGTTCAGCTACACCTCTTCCTGGCACTATCAGAACGTGAACATCTGCCGCCCGTTCGACCTCAGGACGCCATGCGCCGACGGCAATTGCGTCTCAGCGCAGATCGAGCGGAACGTCCGCATCCTCGCGGACACGCGAATCCCCACCCGCGAGCGGCTGATGGCTCTGGCCTTTCTCATCCACTTCGTCGGCGACCTGCACCAGCCCATGCATGCCGGCGATCATGGCGACCTCGGCGGCAACCGGGTGCTGGTCCGCTACGGCGCGATCGGCGGGCGCACCAATCTCCACACCATCTGGGATGGCTATCTCGCCGACCGTGCGATCTCGCAGGCGCCGGGCGAGGCTGCCGGCCTCCTCTCAGAGGTCGGCGCTGCTGACCGCACGGCCATGGCGCAGGGCACGATCACCGACTGGTCGCGCGAAAGCTGGGAGATGAGCAAGGAATTCGCCTATGGCAGCCTGTTCCAGGATCCCTGCGCCGACCGGCCCCGCGACGCCCCGGCGCCGGTGATGACCGAGGCGACCGTGCAGCAACTGGTGCCGGTGGTCCGGCGCCAGGTGGAGCGCGGCGGCCTGCGGCTCGCCCGGCTGCTCGACGAGGCGTTCCAGCCCGATTCGCCCTGGCTGAGGCCGCGGGAGCGGAATTCGAACTGAGGCCCTCCCCTGCAGAAGCAGGGGAGGATTTCCTCGCCTGTTATTGTGGCACCACCGTCACGGCGCGGCGGTTCTGAGCCCAGGCTTCCTCGTTGGACGCCGGATTTTGCGGCCGTTCCTTGCCCCAGCTGATCGTCGTCATCCGCTCCGGCCCGATGCCGCGCGACTGAAGATAATCGCGGGCCGCATTGGCGCGGCGGTCGCCGAGCGCCAGATTATATTCGCGCGTGCCGCGCTCGTCGGCATGACCCTCGATGGTCACGCGGACATTGGGATAGCGGGCCAGCCAGACGGCCTGTGCATCGAGCGTCGCCCGGTCCTCGGCGTCGATCGAATAGGAATCAAAATCGAAGAAGACCCGGTCGGCCGGCACACTCCGGAGGAAATCGGCGCGCGAGCCCGGCCCGCCCTCCTGGGCGCCGTCATTGCCGAGCCCGTCATTGGCGTTGGGCGTGACCTCGGTCGTCGTCGGGGGGTCGACCGGCCGCGCGCGGCGGGTGGCGCAGCCGGCGGTCAGCGACAGCGCCAGAGCGATCGCTGCAAGGCTCGTCATGCGCATCTTCATCTCTCTCTCCTCTTATTCAGGTCCATCGTCATGAAAGCATCAGTTGGGTCGTAACGGCGACCAGGCCGGATCCGATCCGCCGAGCGGCGTTTGCACGCGCCGAAGCGCGCCCGAGGCGACGTCGACATACCAGAGCTGGCCCTGGCTGGCGCCGCGGGTGAACATGACGGCGCGGCCGTTCGGCGCCCAGCTCGGCCCCTCCGCATAGACGCCGCTGGTCAGGATGCGCGCGCCCGACCCGTCCGGGGCCATGACCCCGATCTGGAAGCTGCCGGTGCGCGTAAAGGCGATGAGATCGCCGCGCGGGCTCCAGACCGGCGTCGCATAGCCGCCGCCGCCGAAGCTGATCCGGCGCTGGTTGGCGCCGCCCGCGTCCATCACATAGAGTTGCTGGTTGCCGCTGCGGTCGCTCTCGAACACGATCCGGCGGCCGTCGGGCGAATAGGAGCCGCCCGTGTCGATCCCCGGCGCGTTGGTCAGCCGGGTCGGCGTGCCGCCGGCGACGGGAACCGTATAGATGTCGGTATTACCGTTGATCGCCATGGAGAAGATGATCCGGCTCGAATCCGGCGAATAACGCGGGGCGAAGGTCATCCAGGGCTGCTCGACCAGCGGCCGGACCCGCCCCGTCTCGATCTCGTAGACCATCACCCGGGGCTGCCGGTTGCCCTGATAGGTCATGAAGGTGATGGTGCGCTGGTCGGGCGCAAAGCGCGGCGTCAGCACGGTATACTGGCCGTTGGTCAGGAAGCGGTGATTGGCACCGTCATAGTCCATGATCGCGAGCCGCTTGATCCGCCGCCGCGCCGGACCCGTCTCCGAGACATAGACGATACGCGTGTCGAAATAGCCGCCCTCGCCGGTGAGGCGCGAATAGATGCTGTCCGCGCAGCGATGCGCCGCGCGCCGCCAGTCGCGCGGCTGCACGACATAGCCGGCGCGGGCGAGCTGGCTCTGCGCGGCGACGTCATAGAGATAGCAGCCGACGGTGAGCGTGCCATTGCCATTGGCCTGCACGAAGCCCTGCACCAGATCCTGCGCGCCCGTCGCGGAGAAGGCACTGTAATCGGGCGCCTGCACCTGCGGGAAGGAAACGGCGGGAAGGCCACCCGGCCCGATCGGATTGAACAGGCCCGAATTGCCGAGATCGGTCGCGACGATCTGCGCGATCTGCCGGCCGAGCGCTTCGGTATTGCCGGCGGCGGTGTCGGCAGAGGCCGGGGTGGGCATGTAGGGAACCGCGATCGGCTGGACCGTCACCACGCCCTCGCCGACGCGGACCGGCTCGTCGTCGGTCTGCGGCTGCGGCTGGGTGTCCTGCGCGAGCGCAACGCCGGCAAACGCGCAGGCGGCGAGAAACAGCGAGGGAAAGGAAAGCACTTTCATCGGACCGTCCTGGGATCGAATTGATAGGGGAAGGAGCGCCAGCCGCCGGGCACGTCGTAGAATTCGGGCGGCAGGCCGCGGATCGGCGTGCAGGCATTGATCACGTTCAGCGCGATGTCGCGCATCCGGCGCTCGTAACGCTCGAGCGCGGGATCATCGTTGAGCACGCTGACGAACTGCGCGCTGGCAAGCGAACCATCAGGATTGAGGGTGACGCGATAGTTGACCCGGATCGCTGCCGCCTCGGGGGCCGGCAGCGGCTGGCGCTGGCAGCGCATCAGGGCGCGGGCGAGGGCCTGCCGGACGCTGGCCCGCTCGGCGGGGCCGTAAGTCGCGGCCGGCGGGTTGTTGCTGCGCGCATTGCGGTCATTGCCGATGCCCCTCAGCAGATCGGGGCCGAGCCGCGAGCCGGCATTGCGTTGGGCGGTGGCGTTGCCCTGCTGGCGCGTGGCGCGGGGCGGCGTGGCCGGGGCGGCGCGATCCGGGCTGGGCGCCGGGCTCGGCGCGGCGCGTTGCGGGAGCGGCACCGGGTCAGGTTCCGGCGAAGGTGCGGGGGCGGCCTCCTCGGGCGGCGCGACCTCCGGGGCGATGAAGGCCATCGCGCTCGGCGCGGACTGGGGCGAGGCGGCGGTGAGGCCGACCTCGTCGACATAGGACACCTCGAACGATTGTGACGGGATGGGAGCGACGGAACGGCTCACGATCAGCCAGGCGGCGGCGAGCAGGGCGCAATGCCCCACCACCGAGACGCCGAAGCCGGCCGCTTCCGCCCGGTCCATCCTACTGGCTCCCCGGTTGGGACGTGCTGACCAGCGAGAGCTTGCGGATGCCGGCGGCATTGATCTCGCCCATGATCTGGTTGACCCGGCCATAATCGAGCGCCCGGTCGGCGCGCAGGAACAGGCGCGGCCCGCCTTCCTCGCGGGAGCCGGCGACGCGCTGCTGCAGGAGCGCGCCGAGCCGCGCTGCATCGATCTGGACCTCATCCAAAAAGATCTGCCCCTCCCGGTTCACGTCGAGCCGGATCGGAGCGACGTCCTGCTGTAGCGGCGCGGCCTTGCTCTTCGGCACATCCACCTGCACGCCGCTCGCCAGCAAGGGCGCCGTGACCATGAAGATGATCAGCAGCACCAGCATCACGTCGACCATCGGCGTGACGTTGATCTCCGACATCGGCGTGCGGCGGCCGCGGCGGCCCGGGCCGAGAATGGGCCCCATCGCCATCTAGCTCTCCATCTCCAGCTCGCGGCTCAACGTGGCGTGGAAGCCGTCGGCGAAGCGCTGCAGCCGCGCCTCCAGCCGGTTGATGTCATAGGAAAAGCGGTTGTAGGCGATCACCGCCGGAATGGCGGCAAACAGGCCGATCGCGGTGGCGAACAAGGCCTCGGCGATGCCGGGCGCGACCACGTCGAGGCTGCTATTCTTCTCCTGAGCGATCTTCGAGAAGCTGAACATGATCCCGAGCACGGTGCCGAACAGGCCGACAAAGGGCGCGACCGAGCCCACCGTGGCGAGAATGTTGAGCTTCGTGGCCAGCCGGTCCGTCTCTGCGGCGACCGCGCTCTGCATGGCGACCGCGAGCCGGGCCCGCGTCCCCTCCCGGTCGAGCGTGCGGCCATTGGTCGAGCGGCGCCATTCGGCGATACCGGCGGCGAGGACCCGGGCCGAAGGCAGGTCGCTCCGTCCCCGCGCCTCATAGAAGCTGTCAATATCCTCGGACTTCCAGAAATCGCGCTCGAACCGGTCATTCTCCTTCCGGATCCGGCCCATCCGCAGCCAGTGGGTGACGATGATCGCCCAGGTCCAGATCGAGGCGAGGAGCAACAGCACCATGACGATCTGCACGGGCAGATTCGCGTCCCGGAACAGGCCGACCAGCCACATCAGGCCGTTTTCGCTTGAGGCAAAAGAATTCACTCAGTCCCCTTCCCTTGTCAGCCGCCGGAAAATCTCCATCCAGGCGCGCGGCTGGCGCTTCGGCCGGCCGCCCGCGATGAAGGCGGCGGTCACCTTTGCCTCGGAGAGAACATCCGTTCCGCGCATGACTCGCTGCTGAATGGCGCAGCTCGCCGCGCGCACCTCGATCACCTCGCTCAGCACGAGCAGATCGTCGTCCAGCTTCGCCGGCGCGCGATATTTGATCTCCAGCTCGGCGACGACATAGACGCCCTCGCCACTCTCGATCGCGGCGCGCTGGTCGATGCCGGCGGCACGCAGCATGTCGGAGCGCGCCCGCTCCATATATTTGAGGTAGTTGGCGTGATAGACGACGCCGGAAACGTCCGTATCCTCGAAATAGGCACGCAAGGCGAAATGATGGACGCGTCCCAGGAAGGCGCCCTGATACGGCCTGTCGACGGCTCCGCTCATGAGGGGCACCTAACGGAGCCGGACTCCCCCGCAAACCGCAAAAGACGAGCCGAGCCGATTTTGCGTTAGCCGATTCCGTTTGAAATTGTGTAACGCATGGGTTACAAATCACCTGAAGGTTACAAAAGGACAGACCATGAATACCTCCGGCGACGTCGAGCGGGCCGAGCGGATCAGCCGCCGCCGCGCGCGCATTTTCCCGATCCTCGGCATCTATTTCATCGCGGGCCAGGCCGTATTCTTCCGCCACACCGAGGCGTCGGAGCGGATTGCGCAATTCAAGATTTCGGCATGGCTGGTCTGGGCGCTCGTCCTGCTCGTCGCCTTCGCCTTCGCCGGTGGCCACTTCAGCGGCAGGAAGGTGCGGGCCCTGGTCGAGGACGATGTCGCCCGCGCCAACCGGGCAAAGAGCTATGAGACGGGCTTCTGGGCGGCGGCGGTGGCCGCGATCGCGCTCTACATCACCAACATGTTCGAGCCGGTGAGCGGCCGCGATGCGATCCATCTGATCCTGACCGCTCTGGTCGGCGCGGCGATGATCCGCTTCGGCACGCTGGAGCGGCGCGCGTTGAAGGGCGGCTGAGCCGGCTCGACGGCGGCGGGGCGGCGTGGCAGAGCGGCGCCCATGAATGAAGCCGCGCTTGAAATCAGGGGCCTGTCGAAGAGCTTCGACAAAAGAGTCGTCGACAATCTGGACCTCAAAGTCGCGCCGGGCGAGCTCTATGCCCTGCTCGGCCCGAACGGGGCGGGCAAGACCACGACCCTGCGCATGGCGGTCGGGCTGACCCGGCCGGAGAGCGGCGACGTCCGCATCTTCGGGATCGACGCGCTCGCCGATCCGCTCGCCGCGAAGAAGCTGACCGCCTGGCTGCCCGACGAGCCGATGCTCTACGACAAGCTCACCCCGGCCGAATATCTTGGCTTCGTCGCCGGCCTGTGGCGGATTTCGCCGGGCGAGGCGGCGCCGGAAGCGGAGCGGCTGCTGCGCTGGCTCGAATTGTGGGACGAGCGCGACACGCCCTGCGAGGGCTTTTCGCGGGGCATGAAGCAGAAGGTGGCGCTGGCCGGCGCGCTCATCCACCGGCCGCGCCTGCTGATTCTCGACGAACCGCTGACCGGGCTCGACGCCAATATGGCGCGGGCGGTGAAGGACGCGCTGCGCGCACAGGTGGACGAAGGCGCCGGGGTGATCGTCACCACCCATATCCTCGAAGTCGCCGAGCGGCTCGCCGACCGGATCGGGATCATCGCCCAAGGCAAGTTGCTTGCCGAGGGGACCTTGGCGGAACTACGCGCCCAAGCCGGCTCGGACGATCTGACGCTGGAGGATGCCTTCATCCGGCTCACCCGGGCGCCAGAGGCGCAATGACCCGGCTGATGCACCGCCTGACGCCGGGCGGATTCCTCTGGCTGATGGTCAACGAGGTCCGCCTCGCCACCCGCGCCGCCCGCCAGCGCCGGGGCGGCAACATCATCTGGGGGTTGCTGATCACCGTCTACACCGCGGTGGGCTTCATGCTGGCGAGTAGCGTGATCGACGTTCCGATCACGCCCGCGCCCTTCGCTTTCGTGATCGTCTTCGCCGTTTGCGTGCTGGCGATGAGCTTCATGACGACACAGGCGATGTTGCGCAGTCAGGACACGCTCTATCAATCGGGCGACCTCGATCTGCTGCTCACCGCGCCGCTGCCGCCGCGCCGCGTGCTGCTCGCCAAGCTCTGCGGCGTCGTCGCCAACATCATCATGGTCTTCGCCGCCTTCACCCTCCCGGTCGCGCTGCCGGTCGCTTTGCTCGGCCATCCCGGTCTGTTCGGCATACCGCTGGTCCTGCTCGCGCTGGCGCTGGTCAGCGCCTGCCTGGGCCTTGCCATCACGCTTTTCATCGTCCGCGTCGCCAGCCCGCGCACGGCGCGGACGATCGCCCAGATCGTCGGTGCTTTCCTCGCCGCCGGCGTCTTCCTCGCCTCGCAATTCCTGTCGGCGGGCCCGGGGCGGGGATCGGCGGGCCGTGCGGTGCTCGGCTGGCTGGTGCACCACGATTATGGCAGCCACGGCTTCGCCGCGCTCCCCGGCCAGGCCGCGCTCGGGAGCCTGCCGGCGATGGTGGCGGTGCTGGGCGGCGCGATGCTGATCTTCGCCGGCGCCGGCGCCCTGCTCGGCCGCGCGTTCCTCATTTCCTACCAGAACGCGCCGGCCCGGCTTACGCGCCGCCGCGGCCGGGCGAAGGGCTCGATCGCCCGCCATTTCAGGCAAGGCCTGTTCGCGACCATGTTCGCCAAGGAGACACGGCTGCTGCGGCGCGACCCGCAGCTCGCTTTCACCATCGTGCTCAGGCTGATCTACCTGCTGCCCATCGCCTTGCCCGCCTTCACCCACGGGCGGGGGCCGCCCTTGCTGCCGGCGCTAGCCTTTTTCGGCGTGCTGATCGCGGGGCAGCTCGCGGGCAGCCTCGCCTGGCTGACCGTCTCGGCCGAGGACAGCCCCGATCTCATCGCCGTCGCGCCGGTCGAGAAGCAGGCGGCCCAGAGGGCCAAGCTCGCCGCGGCCCTGCTGATCGCCGCGCCCTTCGCGATCGTGCTGCCGGTGGCGATCGCGCTGGAGAATCCGCGCGCCGCGATCATCGCGCTGGCGATGACCCTGGCCTCGGCGCTGGCCGCCGGGCTGGTCGAGCTGAAGTTCCAGCGCCCGGCGAAGCGCAGGGCCTTTGGCAACCGGCGCGAGGGCTCCTTCCTCGTCGGCGTTCTGACCTTCCTGATGACCGGCCTGCTCGGCCTCGGCGCGGGCTATCTGGTCTGGCTTGCCGGCTGAGCCGCGGCGAAAGCGAGCCGCTGATGGTTCGCCCGCCAGGCCGCGCTCTGCGTCGCGACCATCCGGATGAGGTCCCCCTGGGGTGCGTTCATGTCGGCGAGGTGCATGCCCCAGCCGTCGAACGTCCAGCGCCAGAAGAAAATCTCGCCGGGAATGTCGTCGGCGCGGGCGTCGGCCGGATCGGCGTTGACGCCGAGCGAGAGATAGCCCGTCCGGCCCCGGTTCACGCAGGCGGCGGTGGCGAGGCCCCGGGTGTGCACGATCGGCGCGGGCGGCGGCCCGCCGGTCGACCAGACCACCCGGCTCGGCATGCTCTCGGTATTCATCGTGAAGAAGTAGGAATCGAGCGGCACGCGCGCATTGCTGCCGAGCGCGGCGGGATTGGTGCAGGCGATGGTCCAGTCCGGCCGCGAGGCGTGGCCGAACATCGCGTCCGCCGGCGGCTCGTGACCCTGGCGGAAGGAGACGTAGCTGACGATGCAGCCGGTCTGGCCGACGCTTGTGCAGAGCGGCAGGCTGCGGAAGGTGCCGCCCGTCGCCCGGCCCTGCGGCACCTCGACGGTGTAGCCCGGAATGATCGCCGAGACGAGCTGACCGGCGAGCGGTCGCCCCTCGAACTCGCGCTTCAGCAGCTCGATCGCATAGACCGAGCCCTGGCTGTGGGCGATGATCACGACCGGGCGGCCGTGATTGTAATGCTGGAGATAATAATGCCACGCCGCCTCGACGTCGCCATAGGCGCGAGCGAAGATCGGATCCGGGTTGAGGCCGTTGAGCACGCTGCGCACCGCGGCGACCGTGCCCGAACGGTAGACCGGCACGAACGGCCGGCAGGCGCTGGTATAGCGGGCGAACTGGATCTGGACGGCAGCGCGCTCCTCCATCCCCGGCGACAGATCCGAGTTGAAGCCGGCGTCGCGCGAGACGGTGGGGTAGAGATAGAAGCAGTCGGCGGGCGGATCGGCGGCCACCCGGGTCACGACCGGCGCGCCATAGCCGTTCGGGCCGAGCTCGACGGTGTCGGGTGACGCGCACGCGTCGGTGCGCCCCGGCAGACACAGCCAGTTCGCCTCGATCGAATAGTCGGCGGGGCCGACCGGCCCTTTCGACTCAGGGTCTGCGGGTGCGGCGGCGATAGTCGCCACCAACAGCAGCAGAGCGGCTTTTCTCATAAGTCCCCCCAAATGCACGGAATCGCGCGCTAAAGCGCGTCCGAGCCTTCGGTGTGGCGGTAAAGCCACAAATCGGACTGAAAATCAATCACTTCTTGCTTTTGCCCCCGTTCCGTAACGGAAGGCGGGCAAAATCAACCTTCATTTGCCGTCGAACAGACCGGTCTGCCCTTTCGGCCGAGGCAGGCCGAGATGGGTCCAGGCGGGGCCGTTCAGGCAGCGGCCGCGGGCGGTGCGCGCGACCAGGCCGAGCTGGATCAGAAAGGGTTCGATCACCTCCTCGATCGTGTCGCGCGGCTCGGAGAGACCGGCGGCGAGCGTCTCCACGCCGACCGGGCCGCCCTTGTAGAGATCGGCGATCATCATCAGGTAGCGCCGGTCCATCGCGTCGAGGCCGAGCTGGTCCACTTCCATCCGGGTCAGCGCCGCGTCGGCAACCTTCGCGTCCACCTCGGCGTCGCCCGCCGCCTGCGCGAAATCGCGGACCCGGCGCAGCAGCCGGCCGGAGATGCGCGGCGTGCCGCGCGAGCGCCGCGCCACCTCGGCCGCGCCCTCATCGGTCAGTGCGAGGCGGAGCAGCCGCGCCGCGCGGCGCACCACCTGCTCCAGCTCGGCGACGCTGTAGAAATTGAGCCGGACCGGAATGCCGAAACGGTCACGCAGGGGCGTGGTGATCAGCCCCTGCCTGGTGGTCGCGCCGATCAGGGTGAATTTGGGCAGGTCGATCCGGACCGAGCGGGCGGACGGCCCCTCGCCGATCATCAGATCGAGCACTCGATCCTCCATCGCCGGATAGAGAATCTCCTCCACCGCGGGCGCCAGCCGGTGGATCTCGTCGATGAACAGGACGTCGCCATCGTCCATATTGGTGAGCAGAGCGGCGAGATCGCCCGATTTGGCGATCACCGGCCCCGAGGTGGCGCGGAAGCCGACGCCGAGCTCGCGCGCGATGATCTGCGCCAGCGTCGTCTTGCCGAGGCCCGGCGGCCCGAAGAAGAGGACATGGTCGAGCGCATCGCCCCGTGCCTTGGCGGCCTCGATGAACACGCGCAGATTCTCCCGCGCCGCCTGCTGGCCGACAAATTCGTCGAGCGTTTTCGGGCGCAGGGCGGCATCGAGATCCTCGGGCCGGCGCTCGGGCGTGGTGAGGCGGTCGGGGTCAGTCACAATTTGAAATCCAAGGCCCGTTGTACCTCGACGATTGAGTACGCGCACGTTTGGTCAATCCCTATTGCTATCAAGGAGTCAAATTCGTCATCCGACGCCTCCTTGAACATAGGATAGTCTTTCCGCACGCCCTCCAGAAATGGTGTCTTAAACGCGCGGATACGTGTGGAGAGAGGCACTTCCGCTTTGAAAGGCAGCGCGCTTTCAAAATACGTCCACTTGCGGGCCGCACGATCAATGAGCTTGCGCTTCAGTATCTCTAATTCTTCTTCATCAGACCGCTCGAAAGGAGCGGGAATTGGGATGCCGAGTGCGGCTTCAAGTTCTAAGCGAAGATAGGCCTTGGAACGCTCGACACCCTTGGCCGCGATAAGCAGGAATATGCCATCGGGAGCATTTTTGAATTCCTTCCATTGCGAGAATCCTCTTCGAATGCCTTCGCTGAACAGATACAACTTTTCGGTAAGGTCCATTTTCATTGCAAAGGGCTGAGCTTCAAACTCAACCCATTTCTGAGCAGCGATATCGATGGCGCGCGGCATTGCCTCAACTGCCAGATCAGCTGGCGACTTTCGTTTGGTGAAGGGCCACATCTCCGTTCTCCGACTATCGTGCCGCCTTCTTGAGCGCGGTGCGGACCAGCAGGTCGAAGCCAGCTTCGGGCCCGACCTCCGCCTCGGCCTTGGCCACCGCCGCTGCGGCATCGCTCGGCCGGAAGCCGAGATTGGCGAGCGCGGAGATGGCGTCCTGGCTCAGGCTGCCTTTGGGCACGGCCGGGCCGCCGGTGCCGAGCGCGATGCTGCCGGCCTTGTCCTTCAGCTCGTTGGCGATGCGCAAGGCGAGCTTCGGGCCGACGCCCTGGGCGCGGGCGATCATCGCATGGTCGCCGCTCGCCACGGCGCGGTGGATCTCGTCGATGGTCAACGCGGAGAGGATGGCGAGCGCCACCCGGGCGCCGACGCCCTGGACCGAGACGAGCAGCCGGAACCAGTCCCGCTCGGCGGCGCTGGTGAAGCCGACGAGGCGGATGAAATCCTCGGCAACCAGCATTTCGGTGTGGAGCACCACCTCCTCGCCCAGCGCGCCGAGGGCTGAAAGGGTGCGGCTCGAGGCGGACACGAGATAGCCGACGCCATTGACGTCGAGCACGGCATGATCCGCGCCAAACTCGGTCAGCAGCCCCCTCAAACTCGCGATCATGCCGCCCTTCTAGGCGAGCCGCCGGGCCGTGGCGAGATGGTGTGCGTGGGTGATTGCCACGGCCAGCGCATCCGCCGCGTCGGCGCCGGCGATCTTCGCGGCGGGGAGCAGGCGCTGCACCATCGCATGGACCTGCGCCTTTTCCGCGCCGCCGGTGCCGACCACCGCCTTCTTCACCAGCCGCGGCGCATATTCGCCGATCTCGAGACCCCGCCGCGCAGCCGCGAGCAGGATGACCCCGCGCGCCTGCCCCAGCTTCAATGTCGACTGCGGATTGTCGTTGAGGAACACCTCCTCGCAGGCCGCCGTCGCCGGCGCGTGTGCCTCGATTACCCGGCCCAGTTCCTCCTCCAGCCGCACCAGCCGGGCTGGCAGCGCCAGCTTGGCGTCGGTCCGCACCTGGCCGTTGGCGATATGGGTGAGCCGGTTGCCCTCGGCGGCTATCACCCCCCAGCCGGTACAGGCCAGCCCGGGATCGAGGCCGATGATGATCACAGGTCCTCCCCGGAACGGGGAGGGGGACCGCCGGAACGGCGGTGGAGGGGTCGAGGCGCCGAAATCGGCCCCTCCACCGCGTCGCTTCGCGCCGCGGTCCCCCTCCCCGTTCCGGGGGGGATTTTCATCCCAACTTTTCCAGAACAGCGTCGGGGATTTCGTAATTGCCCCAGACGGTCTGGACGTCGTCATCATCCTCGAGCGCGTCGACCAGCTTCAGCAATTGCTCAGCCTCGCCCTCGCCGACCTCGATATTGGTCTGCGCCCGCCAGGCGAGCTTGACGTTTTCGGCCTCGCCCAGCGCCGCCTCGAGCGCGCGCGCAACGCCGTGGAGATCGTCGACATTCGTCCAGATCTGGTGCCCGTCCTCGTCCGATTCGACATCCTCGGCGCCCGCCTCGATCGCTGCCTCGAACACCGTATCCGCATCGCCGGCGGCAATCGGATATTCGATCAGGCCCAGCCGGTCGAAGCCGTGCGTCACCGCGCCGGACGCGCCGAGATTGCCGCCATTTTTCGAGAATGCGGTGCGCACGTTCGTGGCGGTACGGTTGCGATTGTCGGTCAACGCCTCGACCACCAGCGACACGCCGCCGGGCCCGAAGCCTTCGTAGCGAATATCCTCGTAATTCTCGGCGTCGGCGCCCGAGGCCTTGTCGATCGAGCGCTGGATATTGTCCTTGGGCATGGACTGCGCCTTGGCGGCGTTGACCGCCGCGCGCAGCCGCGCGTTCATGTCCGGATCGGGCACGCCCATCTTCGCCGCGACGGTGATCTCGCGCGACAACTTGGAAAACATCGCCGAGCGCTTTTTGTCCTGCGCGCCCTTGCGGTACATGATGTTCTTGTATTTGCTGTGGCCGGCCATCGCCGCTCACCTTTCCTTCATCCGCGGACGCGCTCAGGCGAGACCGAGCGCCGCCTTGTAGGTGTCGAGAATCGCCTCCGCCTCCTGGCGCGCGTGCGTCTCCATCTTGCGGAGGCGGACCACAGTGCGCATCGTCTTTGGATCGTAGCCGCGCGCCTTGGCCTCCGCATAGACGTCGCGGATATCGTCGGCCATCGCCTTCTTCTCTTCCTCGAGCCGCTCGATCCGCTCGATCAGCAGCCGCAGTTCGTCGGCCGCAATGCTTCCTTCCGCCAATTCTCACTCCATCGATTCAGGTTGCGCGCCCGGCTCTAGCGGCTTGCACTGTCATGTCGAGCGGCTATTGCGCTGGCATGTCGAAGGAAACCACCAGCCGGTTCGTGCCGCGCACCCGCAAGGTGAGGATCCTCGCCACGCTCGGCCCCGCCTCCGACAGCCCGGCGATGATCCGCCGCCTGGTCGAGGCGGGCGCCGACGCCTTCCGCATCAATATGAGCCATGGCAGCCATGAAGATCATGAGCGGCGCATCGCGGCGATCCGCGCGCTCGAGGGCGAGCTGGACCGGCCGACCACCATCGTCGCCGACCTGCAGGGGCCGAAGCTCCGTGTCGGCAAGTTCAAGGGCGACAAGGCGGCGCTGAAGGCCGGCCAGACCTATATCTTCGACCGCGACGAGGCGGCGGGCGACGCGAAGCGGGCCAATCTGCCGCACCGGGAGATTTTCGATGCGGCGACGCCCGGCATGCGCCTGCTCGTCGACGACGGCAAGCTGGTCTTCCGCGTCACCGCGGTGACCCCCGACCGGATCGATACGAAGGTCGAGGTCGGCGGCACCATCTCCAACAACAAGGGCCTGAACGTCCCCGACGTGGTGCTCCCGCTCGCGGCGCTGACCGAAAAGGACCGGGCCGACCTCGCCTTCGCGCTGGAGCAGCATGTCGATTGGGTCGCGCTCAGCTTCGTGCAGCGACCCGAAGACGTGGCCGAAGCGCGGCGGCTGATCGGCGGCAAGGCCAATCTGCTCGCCAAGATCGAGAAGCCGGCGGCGATCGAGCGGCTGGACGGCATCCTGGAGCTGGCCGATGCGGTGATGGTCGCGCGCGGCGATCTCGGCGTCGAGCTGCCGCCCGAGCAGGTGCCGCCGCTGCAGAAGCGGATCGTCGAGGCGGCGCGGCGCATGGGCCGGCCGGTCGTGGTGGCGACGCAGATGCTGGAATCGATGATCGGCTCGCCCTCGCCGACCCGGGCCGAGGTCTCGGACGTGGCGACCGCGGTCTATGACGGCGCCGACGCAATCATGCTGTCGGCGGAGAGCGCCTCGGGCCAGTATCCCCGCGAGGCGGTCGAGATGATGAACCGGATCGCGACCAGCGCCGAGCATGACCCCACTCATTATGCCCGCGTCCATTTCACCGAGACCCTGCCCGACGCGACCACCAACGACGCCATCGCCCGTGCCGCCAGCGACATCGTCCGCACGGTCGGCGCCAATGCGATCGTCTGCTTCACCAGCTCGGGCTCGACCGCCCGGCGGGTGGCGCGCGAACGGCCGACCGTGTCTTTGCTGGTGCTGACCCCCTCGCTGAAGACCGCGCGCCAGCTCGGCCTGCTCTGGGGCGCACATGCGGTCCGCACCCGCGACGTGCACAGCTTCGAGGAGATGGTCGGCAAGTCGAAGCGGATGGCGCTGCGCCACGGCCTTGCCCAGGCCGGCGACCGGATCATCGTCACCGCCGGCGTGCCCTTCGGCGTCCCCGGCTCGACCAATGTGGTGCATGTCGCCCGCCTGATCGGCGACGAGCTCGACCGCCACTCGAACTAGAGCAGCCCCTCGGCGGCGAGCCGGGTTCGCAGGTCAGCCGCATCGGTGAAGAGATGGGCCTGCATCCCGACGGCCAGCGCGGCCTCGACGTTGATCTCGCGGTCGTCGATGAACAAGGCCTCGGCGGGCCGCAGGCGGAAGCGGTCGAGCGAGAGGAAATAAATGGCGGGGTCGGGCTTCAACAGCTTCACCTGGCCCGAGACGACAATGTCCCGGAAGCGTGAGAAGAAGGCCTGCTCCCTGTCGTGGAAGGGCGGCCAGAAGTCGGCGGAGAAATTGGTGATTGCAAAGAGCGGGATGCCGCGCTCGTCCAGCTCGGCGACGAGCTCGTGCGTGCCGGGCACCGGCCCGGTGATGGTCTCGCCGAAATGGTCGCTCCAGGCGGCGATCACCTGCGCATATTCGGGGAATTTCCCGGTGAACTCGGCCGCCGCTTCGGCATAGGGCCGGCCGCCGTCCAGGCTTTCGTGCCAGCCATAGACGTCGGCATCCTCGATGAAGCGCAGGCGCGCCGCATCGTCGGCGATCTGCCGGACGAGGAAGGCATCGGGATCCCAGCCGTAAAGGACGTTGCCGACGTCGAAGACGACGGCGCTGACGGTCACGCGAGCGTCAGCCCTGGCGCGCCTTGAAGCGGCGGTTCGTCTTGTTGATGACGTAGGTGCGGCCCCGGCGGCGGATCACGCGGCAGTCGCGATGGCGCGACTTGAGGGACTTCAGTGAGTTGCGGATCTTCATGGCTCGGAACGCCTGCCTGTTTGTCTAACGATGCTGATTGCCGGAAAAGCGAAGGCGCCACCTAGTCGGAGAGGCCCGCGAAGTCAACCACCGGCGGGGGGCGCGCCGTGCCGGAAAGACTTGCGCCGATCCTGGAAGAATATATCGTCAGGCGGGCGAATCCGGCATCGTGCCGCAAGATTCTTCCAAAACGGAGCGATATGGACCGGACCGATCTCAAAATCCTCGGCATTTTGCAGGAGGACAGCTCGCTGCCCGTCGCCGAGGTGGCGAACCGGGTGAATCTTTCGCAGACGCCCTGCTGGCGCCGCATCCAGAAGCTGGAGGCGCAGGGCGTGATCCAGCGCCGCGTCGCCATCCTGAACCCCGAATCGATCGGGCTCGGCATCGCGGTCTTCGTCGAGATCGAGGCGCAGGACCATTCGCCCGAATGGCTGCACAATTTCGCCGCCGCCGTCGCCGCCATGCCCGAGGTGATGGAGGTCTACCGGATGGCCGGCGACGTCGATTATCTGCTCCGCGTCGCGGTCGGCTCGATGGCCGATTATGACGAATTCTATCGCCGCCTGATCGGCGAGGTGCCGCTCAAGAACGTGACCTCGCGCTTCGCTATGGAGCGGGTGAAGAGCACCACCGCCTATCCGCTTCCCGCCGCCTGAGGCATTGCGCCGGACACGAAAAAGGCTCCCGGGGCGAGGTCCCGGGAGCCCAGTTCGACCGCTTCAACCTAGGGAGACCTCAGCGGCAGTAGGACTCAGTGGCTGTTGCCGGTGCTGTTGCCCGCAGCCGCGTTGCCCGATGCATTGGCGTCGGCCGGGGCGGGCGCAGGCGCGTTGGCGTCGGCCGGTGCCGGCGTGTTGTAGTCGGTCACATTCTCGACCGGCGGCAGATCATTGGTCGTATTGGACGAAGCGGCATTGTTGGCCGCGCCGCCGCCACAGGCGGCGAGAGAGGCGAGGCCGGCGGCCAGCAGCGCTGTAGAGACATACTTCATGGTGTCGTTCCCCCTGGGTTTCGAATCATGGGCGGAGGGAAAAGACCATAAAGCCGCGCGCCGGTTCAACGCCGGATCGGCGGGCGCGCGAACTTTGCAGGCTTGCGCCCCGGCGGGACCGCGGACCGGCAACATCCTTCCAAATCAATCGTCCGGATTGGCAGACTTTTCCGCCAGCCGCCGCTCCCAGGCGAGGGCGTCGGCGACGATCAGGTCGAGACTGTCCCGCTGCGGCCGCCACGGCAGAGTGGCGAGGATGCGCGCATTGTCGGCGACGAGGGCGGGTGGATCGCCGGCGCGGCGCGACATCGGCCGCCGCAAGATCGGCCGGTTGGTCACCCGGTCGACGCAGTCCAGCACCTCGCTGACCGAGAAGCCGTGGCCATAGCCGCAATTCATGACGAGGCTCTCGCCCGGCGCCGCAATCAGCCGCTCCAGCGCATCGACATGGGCGGCGGCGAGATCGGTGACATGAATATAGTCGCGCACGCCGGTGCCGTCCGGCGTCTCATAGTCCGTGCCGTAAATCTCGACATGGGGACGCTTGCCCGTCGCCGCCTCGACCGCGACCTTGATCAGGTGCGTCGCCCCTTTCGTCGACTGGCCCGAGCGGCCCGCCGGGTCCGCGCCGGCGACGTTGAAATAGCGCAGCGCGCAATAATTGAGCGGATATGCGGCGGCGCTGTCCCTCAGCATCCGCTCGGTCATCAGCTTCGACCAGCCATAGGGATTGATCGGCTCGGTCCGCGCGCCCTCCGCCACCGGCACCTGGTCGGGAATGCCGTAGGTCGCCGCGGTCGAGGAGAAGATGAAATGCTTCACTCCGCCCTGCACCGCGCTCTCGATCAGCGCGCGGCTCTTCACCGTGTTGTTGGCGTAATATTTGAGCGGGTCCGCGACGGACTCGGGCACCACCACCGAGCCCGCGAAATGCATGATCGCGCCGATCCCGTGCGCGGCGATCAGGCGCAGCACGAGCGCCTCGTCGGCGATGTCGCCCTCGGCGAAGACGGCGCCGTCCGGCACAGCCCAGCGGAAGCCGGTGACCAGATTGTCGATCACCACCACCGGCCAGGCCGCGTCGAGCAAAGCCAGCACGGCATGGCTGCCGATATAGCCGGCCCCGCCCGTCACCAGCACCGGCAACTTCCCCGTTCCCGTCATTCCGTCTCCGATGCTGTCCGTTGCAGCAAAAACGCGCTAAACTCGTTACTCTCCCTATACGGTCTGGCCGTTGCGGGAAAAGGCCGGCGATGGAGGAAGCGATGAAGCGATTCGCATCTTGCCTGGGCGCCCTTGCGGGGCTTGCTTTGCTTTCGGGCTGCATGATGGACACGGGACCGACCCAGCCTTCCGTCACCCGCTTTCATCTCGGCCAGCCGATCGCCCGCTCCGTCATCGCGATCGAGCCGAGCGACCCGGCCGACGCGAACAGCATCGAGTTCGACGCGGTCGCCGACGCGGTCGCGCGGGAGCTCACCCGGCTCGGCTGGACGGTCGAGAAGCGCAATGCACGCTCCGAGCAGGTCGCGATCGTCACGGTGACGCAGGAGTCGCGAATCGCGCCGCGCCGTTCGGGCTTCTCGATCGGCATCGGCGGCGGCACCGCCAGCTATGGCCGGCACAGCGCCGTCGGCGTTGGCGGCGGCGTCAATATTCCGGTCGGCCGTACCACCAACCAGCTCGTCGCAACGCATCTCGGGGTGCGTATCCAGCGGCGGTCCGATGCCACCGTCGCCTGGGAAGGGCGCGCCGAATATGAGGCGCGCGCCGGCACCCCGGACGCGGTCCGGGCGAGCGCCGCAAACCGTTTGGCGGCTGCGCTTTTTCGGGACTTCCCTGGGGAGTCGGGCCGCACTATCAGGGTCCGCTGACAACGGTTTCCGATTTCTGATTTCTCAAGGATACAATGACCCTTTCCATTTCGAGCGCCTTTGACGGCGGCAACATTCGTGCGGTCGCTATCAACGGCGATGTGGCGGACCTGGAGATCGCCAGAGATCACGAGTCCGATTTCTATCAGTGGTTCTATTTCCGCGTGACCGGGGGGGCCGGCCGCGAGATCACGCTGCGCATCACCAATTGCGCCGGCGCGGCCTATCCGGATGGCTGGCCCAATTATCGGGCCTGCGTAAGCCAGGACCGCGAGGACTGGGCCCGCGCCGAGACCGCCTATGCCGACGGCGTGCTGACGATCAGCCTGACACCCCCGTCCGACAGCATCTGGGTCGCCTATTTCGCGCCCTACACGATGGAGCGCCACCACGATCTGGTCGCCTCGGTCGCCGCTGTGCCCGGCGTCGACTATCGCTCGCTTGGCCAGACGCTGGACGGGCGCGAGCTCGACTATTTCCGCCTGCCCGGCGGCAAGCTGCAGGTCTGGCTCTATGCCCGCCAGCATCCGGGCGAGACGATGGCCGAATGGTGGATGGAGGGCGCGCTCGAGCGGCTGCTCGACGAGGCCGATCCACTGGTCCGGCGCCTGCGCGAAAAGGCGACCTTCCACATCGTGCCCAACATGAATCCGGACGGCGCCTTCCGCGGTCATCTCCGCACCAATGCGGCGGGCGTGAACCTCAACCGCGAATGGCACGCGCCGAGCGCCGGGAAGAGCCCGGAAGTGCTCTGCGTCCGGAACGAGATGGACCGGACCGGCGTCGATTTCGCGATGGATGTGCATGGCGACGAGGCGATCGCCGCCAATTTCCTCGCCGGCTTCGAGGGCATCCCCTCCTGGAAGGCCGAGCAGCAGGCGCTGGTCGATGCCTTCAGCGAGGCGCTGGTCCGGGCGACGCCCGATTTCCAGACCGACAAGGGCTATGAGATCCCGGCCGCGGGCCAGGCCAATCTCTCCATGTCGACCGCCCAGCTCGCCGAGCGCTACGGCGCGGTCTCGATGACGCTGGAAATGCCGTTCAAGGACAATGCCGAGCTGCCCGACCCGGTCTATGGCTGGTCGACCGACCGCTCCCGCCTGCTCGCCCGCGCCTGCCTCGACGCGCTCCATGCGGTGCTGCCGAAGCTGGAGGCCTATCGGAAATGAGACGGGTGGCCGTCCTCGCGGTCGTCATGCTCGTGGCCGGCTGCACCTCCAGCGCGGAATCGCCCTATCAGGCGGATTTGGACTGCTTCAGCTTTTATTATGGCGTGCGGCCCGATTCACCGTCGTCGTCGGACGTGACCGCCCGCGCGGCTTTTCGTGCGCGGGCCATCGCCGGGGCCCGCGCCCACGGCCTCGGCCCGGAACAGGTTGAGGCCCGGGCGCGCGCCGGGCAAGCCGCATTTCAGGCCAGGCTGAACGGGATGGGCGCCCATTCCGGCGAGGAGCTTCTGGAAGAGAAGAACACCGCCTGCCTGGCGCGGCTCCGCGCCTGAGCCCGGCTCGCAGAAGGTTCGTTCGACCGCTTCATGTCGTGCGCGCTTTGAGCTAGGAGCCCGCCATGCCCCAGCTTGTCCTGCTCCGCCACGGCCAGTCCGCCTGGAATCTCGAGAATCGCTTCACCGGCTGGTGGGACGTCAACCTGACCTCACAGGGCGAGGCGGAAGCGAAGGCGGCGGGCGAGCTGCTCGCCCATAAGGGTTATGATTTCGATCTCTGCTTCACCTCGGTCCAGACGCGGGCGATCAAGACGCTGAACCTCGCGCTGGAGGCGATGGGCCGGCTCTGGCTGCCGGTGGAGAAAAACTGGCGGCTGAACGAGCGCCATTATGGCGGCCTGACCGGCCTCGACAAGGCGGAGACCGCCGCGAAGCACGGTGCGGAGCAGGTGAAGATCTGGCGCCGGAGCTTCGACATTCCGCCGCCGCCGCTGGAGCCCGGCAGCGACTATGATCTGAGCAAGGACCGCCGCTATGCCGGGATCGCCATCCCGACGCAGGAGAGCCTGAAGGACACGATCGCCCGCGTATTGCCTCATTGGGAGGAGCGGATCGCGCCGGCGCTGCGGGACGGGCAGCGCGTTCTCATCTCCGCCCACGGCAATTCGCTCCGCGCCCTGGTCAAGCATCTCTCCGGCATTTCGGACGCGGAGATCGTCGCGCTGGAAATCCCGACCGGCCAGCCCATCGTCTATCAGCTCGACGATAAGCTGAACGCGATCGAGCGCTATTTCCTGAAGGACCGGTAAGGGGACGGCTGTTTGCCAGCTGTCCCCATTCCCCACGGACGGTCGGAATGGGGACAGTTACGAGTAACCGTCCCCGGACCTAAAATTCCTTGACGCGCTCGCGGTTGCGGGCGGCGCGGCGCAGCACCTCCTCGACGCTGTCGCCGGGCAGGATGGTGGCGACGCTGACCGTGACGGTGAGCTTCACCTGCGTGTGCCCGAGATCGAGCGGATGGACGGCGACGCAGCGGCCGATGCGCTCGGCGGTGTCGAGCGCGCTGTCCGCGTCGAGATGGTCGAGCAGCAACGAGAAGGCGCCGCCGCCATTGCGTGCCGCGACATCGCTGGAGCGAATCAGGCTCTTCAGCAGACGGGCGACGTGACGGAGCGCGGCATCGCCGGCGACCCGGCCATGGCCCTCGTTGACCGCCTTGAGGTCGTCGACGTCGACGGAGATCAGGGCGGCAGGAATCCGGTGGCGGCCGGCCTGGCTGACGACGCGCTCCAGCTCGCCGCGGAATTTGCGGGCGTCGGCCAAAGCGGTCAGCGGATCGCGGCCGGCATTCTCCTCGACCTCGCCCAGCTGGGCGCGGGCGTCGGCGAGCGCGGCGCGAAGCAGCGCATTTTCGTCGTTCAGCCGTTGCAGCGCCTCGCGCGCTTCCTGCGCGTGCGGATCGCTTTCGGCGCTTTCATGGTTTCGCCGTGCCATGGGCCCAGCTTAAGACGAGAAGGTTAACGCATTTTTAGCGCCGCCGCGCCGATTGCCCCGGCTCGCCCGGCAAGCTAGGGGATGGCGCTTCCAGGGCCCTCGGGGGACATCATGGCCGAAGCGCCGCTGATCGGGATCATCATGGGCAGCCGCTCCGACTGGGAGACGATGCGCTGCGCCGCCGAGGTGCTGGACGCGCTCGGCGTGCCCTATGAGACGAAGGTGGTGTCCGCGCACCGTACGCCCGAGCGCCTCTATGACTATGCGCGGAGCGCCGCCGGGCGCGGCCTCAAAGTGATCGTCGCCGGCGCGGGCGGCGCAGCGCACCTGCCGGGCATGGCCGCCTCGATGACCCGTTTGCCCGTGCTCGGCGTGCCGGTGGAGAGCCAGGCCTTGTCCGGCCTCGATTCCCTCCTCTCCATCGTCCAGATGCCCGCCGGGGTGCCGGTCGGGACGCTGGCGATCGGCAAGGCCGGGGCGACCAATGCCGGGCTGCTCGCGGCCGCGATCCTCGCGACGAACGATGCCGCGCTGGCCGGACGGATCGCAGCGTGGCGGCAGGCGCAGACCGAGGCGGTCGCCGAAACCCCCGAATGATCGTCAAGCCGGGCTCCACGATCGGCATTATCGGCGGCGGCCAGCTCGGACGGATGCTGGCCATGGCCGCCGCCCGGCTCGGCTATCGCGTCCATGTCTACGCGCCCGACGCCGCGAGCGTCGCCGGCGAGGTGGCCGCCCGCTTCACGCAGGGTGCATTCGACGACGCCGACGCGCTGGCGCGGTTTGCGGCCGAGGTCGAAGTCGTCACCTATGAGTTCGAGAATATCCCGACCGGGCCGCTGGCCGGGCTGGCGCGGCTGTGGCCGCCGGTGCGGGCGCTGGAGATCGCGCAGGACCGGCTGGAGGAGAAAGTCTTCGTTGCCGGGCTTGGCGGCCGCCCGGCGCCCTTCGCCGCGGTCGACGACGGGGCCGGGCTCGAGGCGGCGCTGGCCAAGCTCGGCGCGCCCGCCGTGCTGAAGACGCGGCGCTTCGGCTATGACGGCAAGGGCCAGGCGCGGATCATGACGGCGGACGAGGCCGAGGCGGCCTGGGCGGCGGTGCGCGGCGCGCCGTCGGTGCTCGAGGGTTTCGTTCGCTTCGACGCGGAATTCTCGGTCTTGCTCTGCCGCGGCGCGGACGGGGCGACGGTCTTCTGGGATTCGCCGCATAACGTGCACAAGGAGGGGATCCTTGACACGTCCACGGTGCCGGCCGGTCCGGAGCTCGCGGCCGCGATTGCCGAGGGCCGGGCGCTGACGGAGGCGATCGGGGCGGCGCTCGATTATGTCGGCGTGCTGGCGGTCGAGTTTTTCGCGCTGGGCGGGGAGGCGATCTTCAACGAGATGGCGCCGCGCGTCCACAATAGCGGGCACTGGACGATCGAGGGGGCGGTGACCTCGCAATTCGAAAATCACATCCGCGCAATTTGCGGCCTGCCGCTTGGCGAGACCGGCCTCGCCGGCGCCGGCGCGGCGATGACCAACCTGATCGGCGACGATGCGGAGGGCTGGACGGCGATCCTCGCCGCGCCTGGCGCCCATCTCCACCTTTACGGCAAGGGCGAAGCCAGGCCGGGGCGGAAGATGGGCCATGTGACGCGGGTCATCCCGAAAAACTGAGCCCCCGCCGGTTTCCCGGCGAGGGCCCCGTTTTCAACCGGTCGAGGCCGGGCCGTTTATTGCGCCGCGCTCGACTCCCTGACCTCGATCGGCAAGCCGAGCCGTTCGAGCTGCGGGCGCACCACCGCCGCATCGCCGACCACCACCCAGACGAAATTGTTGGGATTGATGTAGCGGCGCGCGGTCGTGTCCAGAGTCGCCTTGTTCATGGCGCGGTAGCGGTCCGCGATCGTCGACCAGTAATTGTCCGGCCGGTGATAGAGCGCGTTGGAGCGGAGCGCCCCGAGCACCGCGCCGGACGTCTCGAACTGGCCGGGCAGCTGACGGGTATTGCCGAGGACGATGCGGTTCATCTCCTCGTCGTTCACGCCGTCGGTGGTCAGGAAGCCGGTCACCATTTCACGCGCCGCCGCGATCGACGGGCCGGTCTGGTTGGCCTGCACCGGCGCGGTGATGATGTAGGGCACCTGATGCTCGACCAGCTGCGCACCGCCGCGGGCGCCGTAGGACCAGTGGCGCCGCTCGCGCAGCTCCATGTTGATCCGCGACAGGAAGCTGCCGCCCAGCGCCTCGTTGGCGGCGGTCAGGTTGAGCAGGTCCTGCGTGCCCTCGGCCGGCATGATCTGCGCGCCGAGGATTACCGATTGTGGCGATTGCGGCCGGTTGATCAGGATGATGCGCGGCTGCGGCGCGGGAATGGCGACGTCGAACGCCTTGACGCCGCGGGCGATTCCGGCCGCCGGCTGCCAGCTCCCGAACCGCGCCTGCAGGAGCGGCCGGAGCTGGGCGAGCGGCAGATCGCTGACCACGAAAATCGTGGCATTGTCCGGCCGGATCCAGGTCTGGTGGAAGCGGACCAGCTCGTCGCGGGTCAACGACTGCACGACGGCGCGATCGCCCGAGCCGGTGAACGGCTTCCCGTAGGGATGGTTGGGCCCGTAGATCAACGCCGGAAGCGCCCGCAGCGCCGGACCCTGCGGCGTCCTCAGCTCGGCATCGATGCCGGCAAGCTGCTGCGCCCGGATGCGCTCCACCTCCGCGGGCGCGAAGGCAGGGTTGCGGATCACGTCGGCGAGCAGATCGAGGCTCGGCCCGAGCTGCGTGCTGAGCGCCACCAGCGACACATTGGTGCGGTCGAGGCTGGCGCCGGTGCCAATGGTCGCGCCGATCCGCTCCTGCGCCTCTGCGAGCTGGGTGGAATTGAGGTGGGTCGTGCCCTCCTCCATCAGGTTCAGCATCATCGCCTGGGTGCCGAGCCGGTTGGCCGGATCGGCGGCGATGCCCGCATTGAACTCGACGGCGATGCGGGTCACCGGCACGGTCGAACGGCGGGCATAGATGATCTGGATGCCGTTGGAGAGGCGGGCGCGCTCGGTCGCCGGGAACTGGACCGGCAGCGTGCCGGTCACGCCCGGCATCGGCTCACGCGCGGCCGGCTGGATGCCTTGCGCCGTCTCCGGCTGGGGCGAGGCCGCCGCGTCGGAACCGCCGCCACCGCCACCGCCGCCGCCACCGCCGCCGACGAAGTTGGAGCGGCTGCCGGTGCCCCGCGCCTCCTCATAGGGCTCGCGCTCGCCGCGCTCGACGCGGATGGCGAGGACCGGACGGGAGAGCCAGCGCTGCATCGCGGCCTGGACTTGCGCCGGCGTCACCCGGGACAGCTGCTCCAGCCGGGTACGGTAGAAATTGGGGTCGTTGGCGTAGAGCATGCCCTCGGCCAGCGCGACGGCCTTGCCGCCGAAGCCGCCCACCTGCTCCAGGCCTTGCACGCGGCCCGAAAGCGCGCGCATCACCGCACGGCGCACCTCGTCCTGGGTCGGGCCGGTGCGGACGAAGTCGGCGATGAGGGCGTCGAGCCGGCGCGAAACCGCATCCGCGTCCTGGCCGGGCTTCACGTCGACCTGCACCTCGAACATCGAGAGGCGCTGGAAAGTCTGGACGAAGGCGCGAACGTTGACCGCACTCTGCTCGCCCCGCACCAGCGCATTGTCGAGCCGCGAGCTGGCGAGGCCGCCGAGGATCGCGGCGCCGACCTGCAGCGGCACCTGATCGGCGTCGGTCAGGCCCGGCACCGCCCAGTTGCGATAGAGCCGGGTGTTGGCGACATTGTCATGCATCAGCCGGTCGACGCGGGCCGACAGGGTCGGGATGCTCGCCTGGGCCGGATTGTTCACGGGGCCGCGCGGAATGTCGCCGAAATAGCGCTCGACCAACGGCCGCGCCTCGGCGGCGTTGATGTCGCCGGCGAGCACGAGGACCGCATTGTTCGGGCCATATTTGCTGCGGAACCAGTCGCGCACCGTATCGAGCGTCGCCGCGTCGAGATCGGCCATCGAGCCGATCGTCGAGTGATGATAGGGATGACCCACGGGGAACAGGCCCTCGAGCTGGGCATATTCGACCATGCCATAGGCTTCGTTGTCGCCCTGGCGCTTCTCGTTCTGGACGACGCCGATCTGCGCGGTCAGGCTCTCCTGGGTGAGGCCGCCGAGCAGGTGGCCCATCCGGTCGCTCTCCAGATAGAGGGCGCGGTCGAGCGCGTTGCGCGGCACGGTCTGGAAATAATTGGTCCGGTCGAACCAGGTGGTGCCGTTGAAATCGGTCGCGCCGATCTCGCGCAGCGGCGCGAAATAGTCGCCCGGCGCGTTCTCGGAGCCGTTGAACATGATGTGCTCGAACAGATGGGCGAAGCCGGTGCGGCCGGCCGGCTCATCCTTGGAGCCGACATTGTACCAGACGCTGACCGCCACCACCGGCGCCTTGCGGTCGGTATGGACGACGACGCGCAGGCCATTGCCGAGCGTGAAGGTCTCGAACGGGATGTTGACCTGCTGGACGAGCGCGGTGACCGGATTGGCGGCGGCGCGGCGGCTGCCCTGCTCGGTGCTGGCGTTCGAAGCGGTGGAAGCGGAAGCGGCGAGCGATAGCCCCGCCGCGAACGCGAAGGCCTGATACAGTTTGCGCATGTGATTCCCCATGTCGTGCAGGAGGCGGACACTAGCGCGGTGTCCGGTAGATGCAATACGGTCGCCACGGACCCGTTACGGAAAAAAATGCACGCGCACAGCGGGGCCTTGTCGGCTTTCCGGGCCACACCATATCCCCGGCAACCGAAGAGGGGCATAAGAGCGCATGAATCTCGAAAAGTTCACCGATCGGGCGCGCGGCTTTCTGCAATCGGCGCAGACCGTTGCCTCGCGCATGAACCACCAGCGGATCGCGCCGGTCCACGTATTGAAGGCGCTGCTGGAGGACGAGCAGGGCATGGCCGCGGGCCTGATCGCGCGCGCCGGCGGCAGCGCCGAAGCGGCACGGCGCGAGACGGACGAGGCGCTGGCGAAGATTCCGTCCGTGTCGGGCAGCGGCGCCAGCGCGGCGCCGGCGCTGGACGGCGACACGATCCGGGTGCTCGACCAGGCCGAGGAGATCGCGCAGAAGGCCGGTGATAGCTACGTCGCAGTCGAGCGGCTGCTGACCGCGCTCACCATCTCCCAGACCGACGCCGGCAAGGCGCTGCGCGACGCCGGGCTGCAGCCCGAGGCGCTGAACGCCGCGATCAACGAGCTGCGCGGCGGCCGCAACGCCGACACGGCGGGCGCCGAGGACCGTTATGACGCGCTGAAGAAATTCGCCCGCGACCTCACCGAGGCCGCCAAAGGCGGCAAGCTCGATCCGGTGATCGGCCGCGACGAGGAGATTCGCCGCACCGTCCAGATCCTCGCCCGGCGCACCAAGAACAATCCGGCGCTGATCGGCGAGCCCGGCGTCGGCAAGACCGCCATTGCCGAAGGCCTCGCTTTGCGCATCGCCAATGGCGACGTGCCCGACAGCCTGAAGGATCGCCGCCTGATGTCGCTCGACATGGGCAGCCTGATCGCCGGCGCCAAATATCGCGGCGAATTCGAGGAGCGGCTGAAGGGTGTGCTCGACGAGGTGAAGGGCGCCGAGGGCGACATCATCCTGTTCATCGACGAGATGCACAATCTGATCGGCGCCGGCAAATCCGAGGGCGCGATGGACGCCTCGAACCTGCTCAAGCCCGCGCTGGCGCGCGGCGAATTGCACTGCATCGGCGCGACCACGCTCGACGAATACAGGAAGCATGTCGAGAAGGACCCGGCGCTGCAGCGGCGCTTTCAGCCCGTCTTCATCGGCGAGCCGACGGTCGAGGATACGATCTCGATCCTGCGCGGGCTCAAGGAGAAATATGAGCTGCACCATGGCGTCAGGATCACCGACGCGGCCCTGGTCAGCGCAGCGACCTTGTCCAACCGCTACATCACCGACCGCTTCCTCCCCGACAAGGCGATCGACCTGATGGACGAGGCCGCCAGCCGCATCCGCATGGAGGTCGAGTCGAAGCCCGAGGAGATCGAGACGCTCGATCGCCGGATCATCCAGCTGAAGATCGAGCGCGAGGCGCTGAAGAAGGAGAAGGACGCCGCGTCCAGGGAAAGGCTGAAGGCGCTGGAAGGCGAGCTGGCCGGGCTGGAGGAGCAATCGACCGCGCTCACCACGCGCTGGCAGGCCGAGAAGGACAAGATTGCCGGCGAGGCAGTGGTGAAGGCGCAGCTCGATGCCGCCCGGCTGGAGCTGGAGCAGGCGCAGCGCTCGGGCGACCTCGCCAAGGCGGGTGAGCTTCAATATGGCCGCATCCCGGCACTGGAGAAGCAGCTCGAAGCGGCCGCCGCCGCGTCCGGCAGCGCGATGCTGCGCGAAGAGGTGACCAGCGAGGACATCGCCGCCGTCGTCTCGCGCTGGACCGGCATTCCGGTCGACCGGATGCTGGAGGGCGAGCGCGAGAAGCTGCTCGCCATGGAAGAGGCGATCGGCAAGCGCGTGATCGGCCAGCAGGAAGCGGTCGCCGCGGTCAGCAAGGCCGTCCGCCGCGCCCGCGCGGGGCTGCAGGATCCGAACCGGCCGCTGGGTTCGTTCCTGTTCCTCGGCCCCACCGGCGTCGGCAAGACCGAGCTGACCAAGGCGCTGGCCGAATTCCTGTTCGACGACCCCCACGCCATGGTCCGCATCGACATGTCGGAATTCATGGAGAAGCACAGCGTCGCCCGTTTGGTCGGCGCGCCTCCCGGCTATGTCGGCTATGAGGAAGGCGGCACCCTGACCGAGGCGGTCCGGCGCCGGCCCTATCAGGTCGTTTTGTTCGACGAGGTCGAGAAGGCGCATGGCGACGTCTTCAACATCCTCCTCCAGGTGCTCGACGACGGCCGCCTGACCGACGGTCAGGGCCGCACCGTCGACTTCACCAACACGATCATCATCCTCACCTCCAATCTCGGCAGCCATTTCCTGACCGGGCTCGGCGACGGCCAGAAGGTCGCCGACGTCGAGGCGCAGGTGATGGAGGTGGTCCGCGCCCATTTCCGCCCGGAATTCCTGAACCGGCTGGACGAGATCATCCTCTTCCACCGGCTCGGCGCCGAGCATATGGGCCCGATCGTCGACATCCAGGTCGCCCGCGTCCGGCAGCTGCTGAAGGACCGCAAGATCAGCCTCGAGCTCACCGACGGCGCCCGCGCCTGGCTGGGCCGGGTCGGCTACGATCCGGTCTACGGCGCCCGGCCGCTGAAGCGCGCCGTCCAGAAATATCTGCAGGACCCGCTCGCCGACGCGATCCTGCGGGGCGACATCCGGGACGGCCAGACGGTGAAGGTCGACGAAGGCGACGGCGCGCTGAAGCTCTCGACCTAACGCGGCGGCGCCACGTCGAACGCCACGGTCAGCCGCTCGCCGGCGCCGAACGGGCGAGTGCTGTGCCAAAGGGTCGACGGGAACAGGACGAGGCGGCCGGGCGCCGGCTCGATCAGCCGCATCGCGGGAAGGTCGAGGCCGAGCTCCGGCGGCGGCTCGCCGAGCGTCAGCCAGCCGGCGGGCGCGGGGCCGCGCGCCGCCCCGTCCGGCAGCGCGACATAGAAAGCCGAGCTCAGCCAGCCCTGCTGATGGCGGTGCACCACATGATGGCCGGCACCGGTCAGCCGTACCGACCAGGAGCCGGCGAAGCGGATCGGACGGTCGCGCGCGGCCGACAGGGTCGGATGCGCGGGATCGGGCGGCGGCAGCCGCGCGATGTGGCGCGCGACCGCCTCCACCACCGCCGCGCGGAGCCGGACGATCTCCGGCGCCTCGAGCGCGAAGAGCGCCCCCTCGGTCTGGCTGCCGCCACGAACCGACTGGTCGAGCGGCTGGCCACGCTGACGGTGGAGCTCGCGCAGTACATCCGCCAGGGCGTCCAGCGGGCCGGGATCGAGCTCGCAGATGCTGACCAGCCGGGGATCGCCCTCCAGCCACGCAGCGCGCGGATCGCCGAGCAGCCGCCAGGCCGCGCCGAGATAGGCGACGAACATCTCCCGCTCCGGCTTTGCCAGCCAGCTTTCCGCGAGCGCCGCCGCCGCCTCGATCCGCCCGCGCCGCAGCAGATGGCGCACCCTGAAATGGGCGATCATCGGGTCGCTGAAGCCCGCAATGGCGTCGAGCAGGGCGCCTGCGGCCTCCGTCTCGCCCAGGGCATCCAGCGCCGCCGCCTCGTTGACGTCGAACATCAGATGGCCGCCCGCCAAAGCGCGCCCGCGCCGCGCCGCTTCGAGCAGCGCCTCATTCCGGTCGGCGGCGCCGAGCGTCATGAACAGCACGCCCCAGAGCGCGAGCTGGCGCGGCGCCGCGGCCAGCGCCTGCTCCAGCCGCGCGGTGAAATTCTCCGTCTGCCCTGCCTGCCAGCGCAAATTGGCCAGCCGCCTGTGGCCCTCGACCCAATTGGGATATTCGTCCAGCCCGGCTTCCAGCGCGGCGATGGCGGCGGCTGACCTTTGCCCGGCGAGCAGGGCGGAGACCCGCGCGAAGCGCAACGGCTGGTCGCCAGGCGCGAGGCTCAGCGCCGTATCGAACAAAGCCGTCGCCGGCCGCCCGGCCTCGAGATGGAAGGCGGCCCGCAGCTGCGCGATCCCGGCATCGCCGGGCGCGAGCATCGCCGCCCGGTCGCAGGCGGCGATTGCGGGCGCCAACGCATCCAGCGCCCGGTGCAGGCGCGCGAGCAGCAGGTGCAGCTGGACATGGTCCGGTTGGCGCCGCGCGGCCTCGGTGACGAGCGGGATCGCCCCCTCCTCCTCGCCCGCCGTCAGCGCCGCGCGGCCGAAGGCCAGCACCGCGTCCGGATCGGCGGCATCGGGGATCATGCGCCGCCCATGTCATAGCCCATGCGCCCGGCCCAGGGCGCGAGAATCGGGAGGACCGGCGCGAGCTCGGTCCGGTAGCGCTCCCAGCGCCCCGCCGCGCGGCGGTAGATGGGCTCGGTGACCTGCGCGTAGCTTGCGGTGCGGACATGCCCGCGGCCCGCCGCGGCACTCTGGTTGTCCAGCACCTTCTCGTCCCAGGAGAGGCCCAGAAAGTCGAGCAAGGGCCGCATCTCCCCCGCCAGATCCTCGACCATGCGCTCGTAGCGGACGCGGTGGACCTTGACCGGCAGCAGCTCGACGGCGCGTGTCCAGGCGGTGAACACCGCATCATAGGTGCGCGCCGCTTCCTCCAGATCGGTGAAGCTGCGCATCGCCTGATTGAGCTGGAAATTGGCCATGAAGCAGCTCAGCACGGCGTCGCAGGGATGGCGCTCGACCAGCACCACCTTCGCGTCCGGAAAGAGGCGGTGGATCATCGGCATCCGCGCCATGTGCAGCGGGTGCTTGTCGACCACAATCCGGCCCGGCGCCGGCGGCGAGATCGCGCCCAGAAAGCCGAAATAGAGATTGCGCAGGCTCTTCCCTTCCGCCGACGTCATCATGCCGAGGTTGACGCCCCCCGTGATCTTCCCCTCGACATCGGCGAGGATCGGCAATTCCTCGAGCACATGCAGGTCCGGGAGGTTCATCAGCAGGGTATCGAGCAAGGTCGTGCCCGAACGCGGGAAGCCGACGATGAAGATCGGCGCGGGCGGAGTCGCCGGAACCTCGATCTCTGTCCACTCCGCGACCAGCGCCGGCGTCATCAGCCTGTTATTGGCCGAGACGATCTCGCGATAGCTCAGCCCCGGCGGCGGCGGCATTGCCGCGACCGCGGCCCGGTTCATCTCCTCGAAGGCGGGGAAGGCCTCGGCGGGCCGGCCCAGCCGATCGTATAACTCGGCCAGCAGCTGGGCGCGGCGGACCGGATTGATCGTCTCCGGCGTCGCCTCGGCGAGCGGCAGGGCCTCGTCGAAGCGGTTCCGCCGGCGGAGCACCCAGGCCTTCAGGAAGCCGATTTCGGGGCCGGTTTCGCCCACTGCCTCGGCCTCGGAGACCAAAGCCGCGAGCTCGTCAATCCGGTTCAGATTCTCGAGCAGCAGGCCGAGCTCGAGCCAGGCGGAGGTGGCATGGCGGTCCAGCCGGACCGCTTCGCGGAAAGCACGCTCGGCCGCGTCGAAATCCCGCGCCGCCGCTTCGGCCAACCCCAATTCCGTCTGGATCCGGGCATCGTCCGGGGAGACCCGCGCGGCCTCCTCCATGACCCGCACGCGCGCGCCGGTCCGGTCCCCCCGCCCGAGCACGTCGGACAGGTTGATGACCATCTCGACGATGTCGGGCCTCAGCAGGATCGCCTGCTGAAACGCATCGGCGGCGGCATCGAACTGGCCGGCGTCGGCCAGCACATTGCCGAGATTGTTCCAGCTTTCGAAATCCTCCGGGGCCGCGTCGAGAAGGGTGCGATAGGCGGCGGCCGCCTCGGCGATGCGCCCCCGCTCCTGATGCACCCAGGCGGCGATGCGGAGCAGCTTCGGCTCGCTCGCGCCCGCCGCGACCTCACCCGCCTCGTCCAGGGCGCCGGTCGAGACCAGAGCGGTGGCGAGATTGATCCGCATCGCCAGATCCTGCGGCACCGCGGCCAGCGCGCGCCGGAAATAGGGAATGGCGCCGGCCTCGTCGCCGGCCTGCGCGGCGAGCAGCCCGCCGAAGGCCAGCAACGCCGGCTCGTGGGGCTCGCCGAGCAAAGCGCTGTCGACGGCCCGGCGCGCACCGGCGCGGTCGCCGCGGCGGAGCAAATCGAGCGCGGGAAGGAGGCTGGCGGGGGGCTGTTGGTTCATGTTCGGCCTGTCAGAGAGGGCGGGCGACGTCGAAGGCGACGGTCAGCCGCTCGCCCTCGGCGAACGGCCGGGTACCGTGCCATAGAGAGGAAGGGAAGAGGACCAGCCGGCCCGGCTTCGGCTCGATCAGCCGGATCGGCGGCAGGTCGAGCCCGAGCTCGGTCGCCTCGCCGATCGAGAGCCAGCCGGCATGGGTCTCCCCGCCCATCGAAGCTTCGGGCAATGCCACGTAGAAGGCCGAGCTGATCCAGCCGGCGGGATGGACGTGATTGACGTGAAAGCCGGCATCGGTGAGCCGCACCGACCAGGAGCCGGCGAAGCGGATCGGGCCGCGCCGTTCCTGCAATGTCGGATGGCCCGGCTGGGGCGGCGGGAGCTGGGCGACATGGGCCTCCACGGTCTCGACGATCCCCTGCCGCAGCGCGACGATTTCCGGCTCGATCCGGCTGAACAGCGGGCCATCGGTCTGCGTGCCGCCGCGCAGCGATTGTTCGAGCGGCTGATCGAGCGGCAGATGCAGGCCCCGCAGCCGCGCCGCCAGCGCGTCGAGCGAGGGGATCCTGTCGGCGATGTCGTAAACGCCGATCAGCCGCTCGTCCCCCTCCAGCCACCGCCAGCGCGAGTCTCCCAGCAACCGCCAGGCTGCGGAGAGATAGGGAATGGTGAGGTTGTCGGGATCGCGGCCGAGCCAGGTTTCCGCGAAGGCGGCCGCTTCCTCCGGCCGGCCGGCGCGCAGCAAATGGCGCAAATAGCGCGCCGCCATGGTGACATGGCCGATCGGCCAGATCGCGGCAAAGGCCCGGTCGGCGCGCTCGGTCCGGCCCGCTTCCGCGAAGCAGACCGCTTCCTGGGCGTCGAAGATCGGATTGTCGCCCGCCGCCTTGCGCGCCCGCGTGATCGCGTCGAGTGCCTCGTCATAGAGCGCGGCGTGCATGAGGGTGTCGATCAGCTCGCGCCAGACCGCGATCGCGTCGGGAAAAGCGGCGACCGCCCGCTCCATGCTGCCGGTGAAGGCGTCGCGCTCGCCCCTGACCCAGCGCAGCCGCGCCAGCGAGGCATGGCCCTGGATCCAGCCGGGATTGGGGCCGAGCTGTGCTTCCAGCCCGGCAATGGCGTCCTCCAGCCGGCCTTCCGCGAACTGGGCCGCCACGCGCCCGAGCAGGACCGAGGCGTCGTCCGGCGCCAGCGCGACCGCCCGGTCGAACAGCGCGATGGCCGGCAGCCCGGCCTCCATGGTCGCGCGGGCGAGCGTGTGCGCGATGAGCGGGTCTGCGGGCGCAAGTTCGGCCGCCCGTTGCAGCGCCTCGATGGCGGGCGCCAGCGCCTCGAGCCGTCGCTCGATCAGGCCGAGCACCTGCCACATGCGGGCGTCCGTCGGGTTCGCCGCGGCACCGGCGCGGGCAAGCGGCAGCGCCGCCGCTTCCAGCCCTTCGCGATTGGCGAGGATCACCGCGCGGAACACGCCGTCGGCATCCTTTGCATCGGTGCTGCTGAGCAGGCGCAGGGCGCCGCCGGCGTCGCTCACAGCCCCTCCAGCGCGTCGTCCGGATCGGTGGCCGCCATCACCGCCGCCACCGCGTCGCGTTCGCCGGCGCTGAGATCCGGGTGCCAGGTGTCGATGATCAGGATGACGCGGAGCTCCCCGCTCGGGTTCAACGCCTCATGCTCGATCGTATCGTCGAAAATCCAGGCCTTGCCGGCCTTCCACGGCCTTGTGTCGTCGCCGACCCGGAACCAGCAGCCCTCGGGCACGATCAGCGGAAGATGGCAGACGAGGCGGGTATTGGCGACGCCGGTATGCGGCGGGATATGGGCGCCGGGGGCGAGCAGGGAGAACATCGCATTCGGCCCGCGGCGCGGAATGACAGGCTGATCCAGCGCGCCGAGCAGGGTCATCACCGCCGGACAGTGACGGGCATTGGCCGCGATGGTGACGCCGTTCTGGACGAGATGGATCGCGGTCCAGGCCTTGTTGCGGTTGAGCGCCGCCCATTGCCGGAGCGGGACGTCGTCCGGATATTGAATATAGGGCACGAGCTCGGCCCGCTCCGCGCCCATCACCCGGTGAAAGTCGGCGGTGATCGCTTCCGTCGCCGCCTCCAGCCCGTCGAGCCAGGGGAAAAGGTCGCGGTCGTGAAACTCCCGTTCGCGGAGCCCCGGATAATGAAAATGGGTGGGCTCGCTGTGAAAGGGGCGGGTCCGGCGCAGGATGTTGGAGCGGAACCGGACGAGCCGCTCGCGCTCCATCGCGGTCAGCGCCGCATCGTCCGTCGCCCGGGCCAGCCGCCCGGCGGCATCGGCGAGATGGGCGTCATGCGCGGCTTTGGCATGGGCCACCATGGTCTCCAGCCCGGCCGGAACGGCCGCCGGCGCCTGGGCGAGGGCATAGCCATAGGTCTCGCCGGCCTCCGCCTGCCGGCCCAGTTTCTCGAGCAGGTTCGCCTTCAGCAGCAGCGGCACGAAACCGAGCGGATCGACCCTCAGCGCGCCGGACACCGCATCGAGCGCGGCCTGGAGGTCACCCTCGGCCCGGCACATGGCGGCGAGCTTGAGCCAGGCGTCGGGCCGGTCAGGAGCGGCCTCGGCCGCGCGCGCGAGCAGGGCGCGCGCCCCGGCCCGGTCGCCGCTCGCGGCGGCGCGGTCGGCTGCCGCCTCGAGCCCGGCGGCGTCGCTGGCCAGGTTCTGCTCCACGCTTTCCCTCTAGCGCGGCCGCGGCCCAAAAGAAAACGGCGGGCCTTTCGGCCCGCCGTCAGTCCTGGGTCCCGCCCTCGTCCTAGAAGTCCAGCGTGACGCCGGCGAAGATGTACCGGCCCATCGCGTCATAGACGTTCGGGAAGGTGTTGCCCGAGCAGAACACGCCCGTGCAGGCGTTGATCACAGCGCTGGTGCCGTTCGCGCCGACGATCGGCGGCGAGCGGTCCAGGATGTTGTTCACGCCCAGACGGAAATTGTAGTGATCGCCGATCCGCGCGGTCAGCGTCAGATCGAAGTAGCTCTGGGACGGGATCCGCTCGTTGAGCGGAGCGAAGGCGCCCTGCAGAACCGCCTGATCGCTGGCGCGGTCGAGCGTGACGCCGGAGAAATAGCGCCACTGCGCCGACAGGCCGAGACCCGACGGATGCGTGTAGGTCACGCGGAGCTTGTGGCGCCATTCCGGATTCGGCGTGGTGCAGATCAGGCCGTAGAGACCGGCGCAGTCATAGGGATCGGTGACGCCGTTGTCGGTGATCAGCTCGTCGAGCCAGGTGCCGACCAGGTTGAAGCTGAGCCCGCCGAGCGTGTCGGAGATGGGCAGCGAGTAGCTGACGCCGACATCGATGCCGCGGGTGCTGAATTCACCGATATTCTGCGGCGTATCGATGACGAAGCCGGCGCCGGTCCGCCACAGCGACCCGAACTGGTCGCGATGGACGAGGCCGCAGAACGTCGGATCCAGCGTCTGCACGCAGGTCGCGAGGATCACGTCCTGGCCGATCGGCTGAATCGGCGAGTCGATCTTGATGTCGAACCAGTCGACCGTGATCGCCAGCCGCGGGAGGAAGCTGGGCTGCAGCACCACGCCGATCGTGATCGTGTCGGCGATTTCCGGATCGAGATTCGGATTGCCGCCGATCAGGCCGTTATACTGGCCCGCCGGGTTGCCCGCGATCGTGCCGTATTGCGCGGCCGAAACGCCCATCGCCTGGCAGGCGGCGAGCGACGCCGAAGGCGCGGCCCCCGAGCAGGGATCGCCATTGCCGTTGAGCGCGACGCGCTGCGGCGCGAACAGCTCCTGGATGTTCGGCGCCCGAACCGCGCGATTGTAGGCGGCGCGGAAGCGGATGTCGCGGATCGGCGCGAAATCGAGGCCGACCTTGTAGGTGTCGGTGCTGAAGCTGCGGCCCTGCACCCCGTAATCGGAGTAACGATAGCCGGCTTCGAGGCCGAGGTAGCGGAAGATGCCGTCCTCGACGATCGGGATGCGGACCTCCGCAAAGGCCTCCTTCACGTCGAACGAGCCGTGGATGGACAGCGTCGGCGCACCCTGGCCGGCAAGGTCGGACGAGGGCAGCGCCGAGAAGGCGGCGTCGGTCTGCTCGTCCAGCACTTCCTTGCGATACTCGACGCCGAGCGCGACGCCGACGCCCGAATTCGCCCACGGGAACTGGATGCCCCAGCTGCCGAGGTTGCCGGTGAGCGAGACGCTGGCCACCGTCTGGTCGTTGTTGCCGCGCTTGAAGCCCGGCGTCTGCAGATAGGCCAGCATGGCCGGCGTGACGTTCCCGGTCGCCCAGATGTCCCACGGAACGCAGCTCGGATCCGTACCGTTGAGCGCCGCGCGACAGATCGGGTCGACGCCCGGCGTGCGCGGATCGTCGATGACGTCGAGCGCGCGGCCGAGGCGGGTGACCGAGAAGTCGTTGGTGTAGGTCTCGGCGAAATTGGTCCGGGCGAAATAATAATACATGTCGTACGACCACACGTCGCTGAGGTCGCCGCGCATGCCCGCCACGATGCGGTAGTTGGTGTGCTGCAGGTCGTCGCGGCGGCCGCCGCCCTCGACGTTGCGGCGCAGGATCTGCGCGAAGCCCTGGGTATAGGGCAGGCCAGTGGTCGGATCGATGAAGGTCTGCACGATGTTGGTGCCGCCCGCGAGGCCGACCGCCTGGCCGCTGGTGTCGATCAGATTCTCGTTGTCGCAGAGCAGGCTGCGCTGCTGCGCCGAGAGAAGCGGGTTACCGATGCCCGGCGCGTTGACCTGCGGCGCGCCCGGCGCGCCGCAATTGACCGTCAGCGTGTTGCCGAAGTCGCCCGACGGCGCGATCTGGGCGACCGTGCGGTCGTCCATGAACATCACCTCGAGATAGGGGACCAGCGCCGGGCTGATTTCATAGTTCGCGAACGCACCGAGCGTGTAGCGCTCGTCCGGCCGCTGAAAATAATTGGTCGGCGCGAAGTTATAGGGCGTGAAGCCCGGGACCAGCGTCCGGTTCGCACCAACCTGGAAGAAGGTCGAGGTGCCGTTGTCGACCAGGATCACGGTGCCGTTGGCCGAGGTGGCCGAGCCGCCGCAGGTTTGCAACGGGGAGGGCGAGGCCGGCACCGCCGTCGGGCGGGCCTGGTTGGCGCAGGCGCTGTAGTCGCGCCGGCCCTGGGTGACCGCGTTCAGCTTGCGATAGCCCGCATAGGCAACGATGTGGCCGCGATTGTCGTCGAAGCCGGCGCCGATGGCGAGGCTGAGATCGTAGGTGCCGCCGTCGGCGACGCTGCCGGTCGGATAGCCGAAGCCGCGCAGATCGAGCGCGGCGTTAAGGCCCTGGGAATTGTCATTGTTGTGCTGATAGAAGCTGTACTGCGCGTCGAGGCGCACGCCCTGCAACTCCGTATCCATGATGAAGTTCACAACGCCCGAAACGGCGTCCGAACCGTAGACCGACGAGGCGCCGCCGGTCAGCACGTCGACGCGGCTGACGAGCGCCGACGGAATCACGTTGATATCGGGGTTCGGAAGCTCGGGGTCGCCCGGGCCGAGCCGGCGGCCGTTGATGAGGACGAGGGTGCGGTTCGTGCCGAGGCCGCGCAGATTGACCGTGGCGGTACCGGACGCGCCGTTGGCGAGGTTGCCGCCCTGGCCGCCGAAGGATTGCGGCAGGGAGTTGATCAGGTCCTCGGTGCGGGTCGTGCCCTGCAGCCGGATCTCCTGGCTGTTGACCACGGTGACGGGGCTTACCGCGGTCAGATTGGGCGGAGCGGGAATGCGCGAACCAGTGATGACGACTTCCTGGCCCTGATCGTCGGGCTGGGCGGCACCAGGCTGGGCGGCCTGCTGATCATCCTGCGCGAATGCGGGCGTGGCAAAGCTGGCGGCGCCACAAATAAACGTCGTGGCGAGCAGATTGCTCAGAAACTGGTTCTTCCTCATGTCGATCCCCTTGCGTTGGCCGAAGCCATAGTCCCTGCGCCGGCACAGGCCAGCGAAGCAATCCGTCTTTACGGGATGCAATCAAAGCGAAGCAATTCCCCAGCCTCGCGAAATTCGGCCATTTTTCCGTAAAGTGACAAAATTGCCACATGGTCCAAACACGGCCTCCCGGGCTTGCGCAAAGCCCGGCTGGCCAGCAATAACGGCGGCCCGCATCGGGGAACGGAGCGCATCATGATACGGCGTCTGCTTTTGCTTTTTCTGTTTCTGCTTTTCGGCGCCCTGCCCGGCGCCCCGGCGAGCGCCGGCGCGCAGCGCGGCGGCGACGCGCCGCCGGCCCGTCCGGAGAGCTTCGAGGCGTTGGTCCGCTGCCGCGCGATCACCGAGGATTCGGCCCGGCTCGCCTGCTTCGACCGGGCGGTGGCGGCGCTGCAGGCGGCGCAGGAGCGGCGCGATGTGGTGGTGGTCGACCGCCAGCAGGTGCGCGAGGGCCGGCGGCGGCTGTTCGGCCTCGCCTTGCCGCGCATCCCGATCTTCGGCGGCGGCGACGATGACGACCATGACGAGGATGCGGTCCACAGCATCGAAAGCACGGTCGCCACGGTGACGCAGCAGGGCTACGGGCAGTGGCAGGTCACGCTTGCGGACGGCTCGGTCTGGCTCCAGGTCGACAACAATACGCTGGCGGTCGCGCCCCGGCGCGGCCACCGCATCGTGATCAACCGCGGCGCGCTCGGCGGCTTCATGATGCGGGTGAACAACCAGCCCGGCATCAGGGTGCGGCGCGTCCGCTAGCGGGCGGCGCGCAGCACCGTCATCGGGTCGACCTTCACGCCGTTCCAGACGACGCTCCAGTGGAGGTGCGGCCCGGTCGCCCGGCCGGTCATGCCGACGCGGCCGATCTCCTCGCCCTGCCGGACCCTTTGGCCGACCGTCACCGAGGCGCGGGAGAGATGCAGGAAGGCGCTGCTCAGCCCCATGCCGTGATCGACGATGACCAGATTGCCCTCCAGGCTGAAGCCCGGCGGCGGCGCCAGCACGACCACGCCGTCGGCGGGCGCGACGACTTGGGCGCCGCCGCCCGCGGCGATGTCGAGGCCGGAGTGGAACGCGGCCGGCACCCCGCCCCGATAGACGCGCTGCGCGCCGAAGCGGCCGCTGAACCGCCCGCGCGCCGGCCGGATGAAGGCCTGCGCCCAGCCCCGGCCGTCCGAGCTCCGCGCGCGGGCGGCGGCGATCCGGGCGAGCTCGCCGGCGCGCAGCCGCGCATATTCGGGAGTCGGCCCGCCGGCGGGGCGCGCCATGTTGATATGCTGGACCGGCCAGGACCGGCGGGCGACCGCGATCGGCATTCTGATTTCGCGCCCGTCGGCGAGCTCCGCGGTCAGCGTCGCCACCGCCCCCGCATCGCGGTCGAAGCCGATCAGGAAGCGGCCGTCGGGCGCGAACGGCACCGGCCGTCCGTCGAGGGTCAGCGCGACCGTCCCGTCGGGCGCCGTGCCGCGCAGCAGCGCGCCCTGCGCCGGCGCGCCGTCGACGGTGATGACCGGCGCCGGCGAAGCGACGAGGAGACCCGCGAGGAGGAAGGCGCGAAGCGCCATCAGGGGATCACGCGGACCGCGGCGCGCTCGGCCTCGGTCAGGAGGGGGTTCCAGGTGTCGAGGATCAGGATCGCGCGGGGCATTTCGCTGTCATTCCAGGCCTCGTGCTCGATCGTGTCGTCAAACGCCCAGGCCTTGCCCGCCTCGACAATGCGGGTCTCCGCCCCGACCCTGAAGCCGCACCCCCCGGGCACGACCAGCGGCAGATGCACGGTCACGCGCACATTGTTGGAGCCGGTATGGGGCGGGATCCGGGTCTTCGGCTCCAGGATCGAGAACATCGCCGTCGGCCCCTTGCCGGGAAGATCGAGCAGGGGCAGCGTCTCCAGCAGGGCCGCGGTGGCGGGGCAGCGCGCGCAATTCGCCTCGTGCCGCACGCCGTCCTCCCAGAAGAAGAAGGCGCTCCAGCGCAGGCTGTGGTTCAGCTCCGCCCATTGATTGACCGGCTGCGTCGCATCGAAGGCGACATAGGGCCTGAGGCTGTCCCCCGGCGCGCCGAGCACCGCCAGCAGCTCCTCCCTGATCTCGCCGGTCTTCGCCTCGAGCGCCGCGAACCAGGGAAAATGCGCCGGCGCGAAGAATTCGATCGCCGGCAGATAGGGGAAATGGCCGCCGATCGGCTGCTGGACATAGACCTTGCGGCGGCCGGTCCGTTGCTCCGCATAGGCCATGGCGCGGTCGAGGTTCGCATCGGGAAAGGCGGCCCGGACGGCGGCCAGCGGACCGGCGATCGCCGCCGCGCGCGCCGCATCCTCGGCCTCGACCAGGGCGATGCCGCCGGCGAGCGCCCGGCGCGCCGGCTCGGGCAAGGCGTCTTCATTGGGCCCGACCGCGAGGATCGCGCGGAACATCGCCGCGGCCTCGGCCGTCCGGCCCAGCCGGTGCAGCAGATCGGCCTTCATCAGGATAGCCGGGACGTAATAGGGATCCACTTCGAGCGCGCGATCGAGGCTCGCCATGCCGCGCTCCGCATCGCCGGCGAGGTCATGCGCCTGGAAGAGGTTGAACCAGATCGGCGCCGCCTCCGGCGCCACGGCCACGGCCCGCTCCAGCCAGTGGCGCGCGCCGGCCGCATCGCCGCCGTTGAGCGCGATCATCGCAAGCGTGTTGAGCGCGGCGAGGTGATGCGGGTCCGCGGCGAGCAAAGTCTCGAGCAAAGCCGCGGAGTCCGCGCGCCGGCCCTGCTGCCAGGCCTCGGAAGCGCGCGAGAACAGGTCCGCTTCGCCCCCCGCCGCGGCCATTCAGTCCTTGCCTTCCGCCTTGAGCGACGCGTCCGCCGAGACATAGGCCTCCTGGCGCTCGACGCTCCAGTAGCGAAGGTCGGCCAGCGGGATCGGCTGCCGGGTGACCGCGCACAGCACGTGATCGCCATGGCTGAGCACGCGATAGGTGCCGGGCAGATAGTGGATCCGGGCCAGCCGGCCCTTGCTGGTCATCAGCATCGGTGAAGCCTCACAATAATTTGGGCTGGTCGCCCTTGCCCCTAACATGGGGCGCTTTCTTCGCCCGCTCAACCGGTTCGCCGGTCGTCGCCTCAACCTCGCCGTCGCGGAAGCGCAGTTTGAGGTTGCGGGCCTCTCGCGCCGCCGCCGCCGAGACCAGCACCTTGCCGGCCCGGTCAGTGACCAGCGCATAGCCTTTCTCCAGCGGCCGCTCCGGATGGGCGAGCTGGGCGACCCGCCACAGCGCCGCCAGCCGTTCCTGCGCCCGGCGGTGCGCGGCGAGGAGCAGGCCGGGCCGCAGCGCGCCGGCGGCATGGCCGAGCTCGCCACGCGCCCGGTCGAGCCGGCCGCGCAGGCCGCGCGGCAGCCGTTCGGCGAGATCGTCCAGCTTTTGCTGTTGCGGCGCGAGCAAGGCCTCGCGCTCCGGCCAGTGGCGGAGCAAGGCTTGCAGCTGTTCGGCGGCGCGCTCCGCCGACCGCCGGGCGCAACGCTCGGCCCGCGCCCCGAGCTCGCGCACCTGCGCCAGCAATTCGGCGCGGACCGGCACCGCCATCTCGGCCGCCGCGGTCGGCGTCGGCGCGCGCCGGTCGGCGGCATAGTCGCACAGCGTGGTATCGGTCTCGTGGCCGACGGCGGAGATGATCGGGATGGCAGAGCCGGCGACGGCGCGGACCACCACCTCCTCGTTGAACGCCCAGAGATCCTCGATCGAACCGCCGCCGCGCGCGACGATCAGGAGGTCCGGCGGCTCCGGCAGGGCGTTGAAACCCGCCACGGCGGCGGCGACCTTCCCGGCCGCGTCTTCGCCCTGGACCGGCACCGGCCAGAGCAGGACGTGGCTCGGAAAACGGTCCTCCAGCCGGTGCAATATGTCGCGGATCACCGCGCCGGTCGGCGAGGTGACGACGCCGATCCGGGCCGGCGCGAACGGCAAGGGCCGCTTGCGCGCCTCGTCGAACAGCCCTTCGGCCGCCAGCGCCAGGCGGCGCTTTTCGAGCAGGGCCATCAAGGCACCCTGCCCGGCCAGCTCCAGCCGCTCGACCACGATCTGGTAGCGCGAGCGGGCCGGATAGGTGGTGAGCTTGCCGGTCGCGATCACCTCGATCCCGTCCTCGGGCTGGAAGCGGATCGAGGACGCGGTGCCGCGCCAGATCACCGCGTCGATATTGGCGGCATCGTCCTTCAGCGTGAAATAGCAATGGCCGGAGCCGACCCGCTTGAACCCGGAAATCTCGCCGCGCACACGGACATGGGCAAAGCCGTCCTCGACCGACCGCTTCAGCGCCGCGCTGAGCTCCGACACGCTGAGCGCGGGCGCGTTGTCGCCCGGCGTCTCGCTTGCCAGGAGGCCATCGGTTGGAGAATAGGCGTCGCTCATGAAGGTCCTGCTTATCGGTTCCGGCGGCCGTGAACATGCGCTGGCCTGGAAGCTCGCGCAATCGCCAAGCCTCACGAAATTGTGGGCGGCGCCCGGCAATCCGGGCATTGCCGGGCATGCCGAGCTGGTGGCGCTCGATCCGTCCGATCACGATGCGGTGCTCGCTTTTTGCCGCGCGGACGGCGTGGAGCTGGTCGTGGTCGGCCCGGAGCAGCCGCTGGTCGACGGCCTCGCCGACAGCCTGCGCGCGGCCGGCATTCCCGTCTTCGGCCCGAACAAAATCCCCGCCCAGCTCGAAGGCTCGAAGGGCTTCACCAAGGACCTTTGCGCAACGCACAACATCCCGACCGCGGGCTATGTCCGGGTCGCCGACCGGGCGGCGGCGGAGACCGCTTTCGCCGGCTTCGGCCTGCCCGTGGTGATCAAGGCGGACGGGCTCGCCGCCGGCAAGGGCGTGATCATCGCCGAGACCGCCGAGGAGGCGCGGGCCGGCCTCGACCTGATGTTCGACGGCGGCTTCGGCAGCGCCGGCGAGAGCCTGGTGATCGAGGAGTTCATGACCGGCGAGGAGGTGAGCTTCTTCTGCCTGGTGGACGGCGAGACCGTGCTCCCCTTCGGCTCCGCGCAGGATCACAAGCGCGTCGGCGACGGCGACACCGGCCCCAATACCGGCGGCATGGGCGCCTACAGCCCCGCCTCCATCTTCACCCCGGATCTGGAGCGGCGCGCGCTCGACGAGATCGTCCGCCCGACCGCCCGGGCGCTGGCCGCGACGGGCACGCCTTTTTCCGGCATCCTCTATGCGGGGCTGATGCTGACTCCGGAGGGGCCGAAGCTGGTCGAGTATAATGCCCGCTTCGGCGATCCCGAATGCCAGGTGCTGATGCTTCGGCTGGAAGACGACCTGCTCGCCCTGATGCGCGCCACGGCGCGGGGAGAGCTGGCCGCGGCCCCGCTTCCCGTCTTCTCCGACGATGCCGCGCTGGTCGTCGTGGTCGCGGCCAAAGGCTATCCGGGCACGCCGGCGAAGGGCGGCGCCATTGCCGGCCTCGACGCCGCCGGCACGACGATCTTCCAGGCCGGCACCGCGCTGGCGGACGGACGCCTCGTCGCCAGCGGCGGCCGCGTCCTCGGCGTCACCGCGCGCGGCGCCGACGTCGCCGAGGCACAGGCCGCAGCCTACAAAGCGGTGGACGCGCTCGACTTTCCCGACGGCTTCTGCCGCCGCGATATCGGCTGGCGCGAGATTGCGCGCACCGGCAAGGCGGGTCTATGACCCGTCCCATGTCGCGCTGGCTCAAGCTGCTGATCGGTTTCCTCGTCACCCTCCTCATCGCCTGGCTGAGCTACGGCCCGCTCGGACAGGGCGACGCCTATGTCGGCCTGCTGCAGCAGCGCGCCGATTATGTGCTCCGGATCAGCGAGGTGTCGAACATCCGGGCGCGGATCAGCCGCGCGCCTTTGTCGCGCACCGTCGTCCTCTGCGGCCCGACCGTCGAATTCCAGCGCAACGGCACGCTCGGCTGGCAGGGCGGCGCGTCCGACCTCCCCGGCCTGGACGGGCGCATGCTCCAGGTCGGCGGCATTTCCGGCGTGGTCTGGGACCCGCCGGCGCCCTCCGCCAACGGGAACACGCCGCCCTGCCGGCCCGGCGGCCCGGGCGAGACCGGCGACGGCCTGCCTTTGCTCGTCGAAATCGCCGGCCTCTCCCTGCTCGCCTGGCTGCTCGGGCTCGGCCTCGGCTGGCAGTTCCGGCGGCGGCCGGCGCGCAAGGGCTATCTGTCATGATCGATCTCGCCCTCAACAATCTCTATCTGCTCGGCGCCGCGCTGATCATCGGCGTGGTGACGGGACGCTGGGCGTTTTCGAGCCGGAAGGCGGCGACGCCCGAGCCCGGGACCCGCAAGGAGGATGAAGCCAAGCCATGACCTTCGACACCACCACCATCATCCTCATCGTCCTGATCCTGCTCGGCCTCGCGATCATGCTCGTCGGCCTTCGCGCCTCGCGGAAGGCGCCGCCCAAAGCGGAACGCACGCTCGGCGAGGATGGCAACCCCTATGTGGCAAGCCAGGAGCGCCCCTATCTGGCGCCGCCCCCGCCGCCGCCGCCTCCCGCGCCAGCCCCGACTCCGGCACCGAAACCGGCGCCCGCGCCGACGCCCGGAACCGGCAAGGGCGTCGCCGACGAGGTCGCCGCGGCGACCACCGACGTCGCCGGCGAGGTGCTCGGCGTCGAGGTGCCGCGCCCCAAGGGGCCGGCCGACGATCTCAGGCAGCTGAAGGGCGTGGGGCCCAAATTCGTCGCCCGCCTGAACGAGCTCGGTATCACCCGCTTCGACCAGCTCGCCGGCCTCAACGCCAACGAGGCGGCGCATCTCGACGAGCGCATGGGCCCCTTCCAGGGCCGGCTCGCGCGGGACCGGGTGATCGAGCAGGCCGACCTGCTCGCCCGCGGCGACATCGAGACCTTCGAGGAGACGTTCGGGAAACTGGGGGGCTGAGTCTCACCGGGATTTGCGGGCTCACCGCGTCATCCTGACGAAAGTCAGGATCCATGAACAGGGACCTGGCCAGTTCTCGCGATCCGGGTTCATGGATCCCGAAGCAAGTTCGGGATGACGCAGCGAGCCTTCCGAGGTCCTAGGCCCGGCGCCCGGGCCGCTTGATCCGGCTGGCCAGGATCTTGTCGATCTTGCGGCCGTCCATGTCCGAAATCTCGAACTGCCAGCCGCGCCAGCTGAAGCGCTCGCCGACCTCGGGGATGTGCTTCAGCACCGAGAGGGCGAAGCCCGCCGCGGTCGCATAGTCGCGATTCTCGGGCAGGCTGATGCAGAGATTCTCGGCCATCGCGTCGGCGGAGACCGAGCCGGACACCCACCAGCTGCCGTCGTCGCGCTCGACCAGCGGCGGATCGGTGTCGAAATCGGCCGAGGAGATGAACTTGCCGGTCAAGGCGGTGAGCAGATTCCCCGGCGTCACCAGCCCTTCGAAATGGCCATATTCGTCATGGACGAAGGCCATCGGCACCTCCGAATCGCGCAGCACGTTCATCGCGTCCATCGCGTCGAGCTGGTCCGGGACGATCGGCGCCGGCTTCATCAGCGCGCGGAGGTCGATCGGCTTGCCAGCGATCAGGCAGGAGACGACGTCGCGCGCCTGGACGACGCCGATCAATTTGTCGACCGAACCCTCGGCGACCGGGATGCGGTTGTGCGAGGCCTCGATCAACTTGCGGCGGATCGTCTCCTGATCCGCGTCGACGTCGATCCAGTCCACTTCGATGCGCGGCGTCATCACCTCGCGGGTCGGCCGGTCGGCGAGCCGCACCACCGAGGAGATGAGCACGCGCTCGCTTTCCTCGAGCACGCCCGCCGTCGCCGCCTCCGCGACGACCAGATGCAGATCCTCGGCGGTGACATGGTCGCCCGATTCGCGGCTCAGCCGCATCAGCCGGAAGACCAGCCGGCTCGACCGGTCGAGCAGCCAGGCGAAGGGCGCCATGATCCGCGACAGGATCAGCATCGGCCGCGCCGCGACCACCGCGATCGGCTCCGGCGAGCGCAGCGCGATCTGCTTGGGCACCAGTTCGCCGATCACCAGCGAGAAATAGGTTGTGAGGATGATGACGAGCGCGAAGCCGAGCGTCTCGGCGGTCTCCGCCGGCACCCCGAGCGAGGCGATCCACGCCCCGGCGGGGCCGCCAAGCGCGGCGCCGGAAAAGGCGCCGGAGATGACCGCGATGAAGGTGATGCCGCTCTGCACGGTCGACAGGAAGCGGCCGGGATCGGCGGCAAGGTCGAGCGCGGTCTGGGCGCCGCGCCGCCCGGCCCGCGCCATCGCCTTGAGCCTCGCGCGGCGCGAGGAGACCACCGCCAGCTCGGACATGGCGAGCAGGCCGTTCAGAATGATGAGCAGCAGGATGACGAGGACATCGAGCCAGGGAAAGGGCGCGAGCGGCTGCAAGGGAGCGGACATGGCCGCGTCGGGTCTAGACGGGAAGGGCGGCGCCCATCAAGTGCGCCTTTCCCGGAAGAAGGTCTTCAGCAAGGCGCCGGCCTCGCCTTCGCCGATCCCCGGATAGACATCCGGCGCATGGTGGCAGGTCGGCTGGGTGAACAGGCGGGGGCCGTTGAGGACGGCGCCGCTTTTGGGGTCGCCGGCGCCGAAATAGAGGCGGGAGAGGCGGGCCAGCGCGATCGCGCCGGCGCACATCGCGCAGGGCTCCAGCGTCACCCAGAGGTCGCAGCCGTCCAGCCGCCAGCAGCCGAGCGCCCGCGCCGCTTCACGCATGGCGACCATCTCGGCATGCGCCGTGGGATCGCCGTCGGTCAGCATCCGGTTGCGGCCGGTGCCGAGCACCTCCCCGTCCCGCGTCACCACCGCGCCCACGGGCACCTCGCCCGCCTCGGCGGCGGCGCGGGCCTCGTCGAGCGCGCGGCGCATCGGCTCGGGCAGGGGATAGCGCATCCCCGCCTGTTAGCCGCGCCCGCGGGGCAGGGCTACTGCGCGTTCGCGGCCTGCCCATTGCCGACGCTGACCACCGGGATCGGGACCTGGCGATTCTCCATGGTCACGACCGGCATCTGAACGGTGCGATTCTCGGTGCCGACGGTCACCGGATTGGCGGTGACCGTGACATTGCCGTTGGCGTCCCGGTTCAAATGGACGATTCCGGTCGCGACCAGGACGATGCCGATGAGGATGACGAGCGCGACGACAAGCAAAAGGGTCCGAAGCATGGTTCCGGTCCTTGTCTTATGGATTTGGAGGCGGAACGAGCGGTTTCCCCAATCGGTTGCATCGCAGCGTGGATCGGCATGGGGCCGCGCCCGGTTGACGAATCTCCGCCGCCAAGCTATCGGCGCCACCTTTCCGGGAGGCCCTGAGGCCTTCCCATCCAGAAAGAGATCAAGCATGTCGCGCATTTGCGAGCTGACCGGCAAGGGCCGGCTGGTGGGCAACAATGTTTCCCACGCCAACAACAAGACGAAGCGCACGTTCCTGCCGAACCTGCAGCATGTGACGCTCATCTCCGACACGCTCGGGCGCGGCGTGAAGCTGCGCGTTTCGATGAGCGGCCTGCGCTCGGTCGAGCATGTCGGCGGTCTCGACAACTGGCTCTTGAAGACCAGCGACGAGAAACTGAGCCTCAACGCCCGCCGCCTGAAGCGCGAGATCGCGAAGAAGCAGGCCGAGGCCGCCGCGGCCTGAGCCGTTTCCGGTTTCCGAAACCCGCACACCCCGCTTCGGCGGGGTGTTTGTCGTCCGGGCTACAGGCGCAATTCGAACTTGAGCAGCAGGGTGTGGCGCACCAGCCGCATGAAATCGTCGTCCGAGACGAGCCAGACGATCGTCCGGCCATGTTCCTGCGCGACCGCCACCCCCTCCATATTGTCGACGACCAGAGGCGCGGCCAGCGTCGCGACCTCCTCTCCCGCGAGTGCCCCTCCGGGGCCGATTCCGCGCGGATCGGCGATCACCAGCTTCGCCGAGAGACGCAGCCATGAGAGGCTGCGGTTGAGGATCAGGATGCGCCCGTCCGGCAGCAAGGCGGCGTCGGTCGCGCGATAGCCGGGTGGCCGCCTGTAGGTCAAAGTGGCCGAGGGCGTGCCCGGCAAAGCGGGGTCGCCGGCGAAGAGCACCGCCTCGCTGGTCGGCCCGCCATTGTCCCTGCCCTCCTCGAAGATCAGGAAGCGGCCGTCGGCGAGCCCGACCATCGCCTCGGCGCCGCTATTGCCCCGCCAGCGCCGCATCCGCGCCGGCCGCGCCGCCGCCTCGGCGCGCAGGGTGGCGCGGTCGTAGCGCCAGATCGCATTCTGCCGCTCGAAGGTGAGCCAGAGCCGGCCGCCCTCGAGCCACAGCGCCTCCGTGTCGCGCGTCGTGCGCCGCCGCTCCGGCCCCGGGCCCTGCTCGACCGGCCGGAAGCGCACGCGCGGCGCCGGCGAAACGCCGGGGAGGGGGAAGGAGACGATCATGCCGGCGTCGCTGACTGCGGTCGCCTCGCCGCCTTCGACCCGGAGCCCGGAAAGCCCGCCGAACCTTTCGTCCGGGCTGGTCAGCGCCCAGCCACCCAGGAAATGCAGCCGCCCGACGTCGGCGCGGCCGGGATCCTCCTCCGCCAGCGGGACCGGCGTGTAGAGCAAAGGCGCCTCCCCCGGCCCCTGCAGCGGCGGGCGCGGGCCGGGCCGGATGATCGTCGCAAGCAACAGCATGGCGAGCAGCAATGCGCCAACGCGGGACCATCGGCCGCGCCAAATCCGTTCAGGAAAACCCCCCGGTTTCATGAACGGCGGCTGACAGATGCATTCAGACCCCGATCAAGTGCCGCACGGCATAAGGGCGCCATGTCGAAGGCCAACCCCGAATCGGGAATCGGCCAGCAAGACCAAGGAGTTATAACGATGTTCAAGAAGCTCGCCCTTTCCACCGCCGTCGCCGTCTCGGCGCTGACGGCCATGCCTGTCGCTGCCGAGGCCCAGAGCCGTTACGGCTATTATGACGCGCGGTCCAACCACAACCAGTATCGCGGCTATGACCGCCGCTACGACCGGCGTTACGACAGCCGCTACAACCGGCGCTACGGCCAGCGTTACAACCAGCGCTATTACGGCCAGCGCTACGGCAATTATTACGGGAACAGCTGTCGCAGCGAGAGCTCGACCGGCACCATTCTCGGCGCCATCGCCGGCGGCCTGCTCGGCCGCGAAATTGCCGGCCGCGGCGACCGCGCGGTCGGCACGATCATCGGCGGCGCCGCCGGCGCCCTGGTCGGCCGCGAGATCGGCCGCAGCGACTGCCGCCGCTGATTCTGAACCCACTCACAGCTTGTCCTCGTGAGCGTTGCGAGGACGGGGGCCGGTCGTAGCAATGGGCGACCGGCCCCCACTCTTTTTCGGGGCTAACGGCTCGACGGAACGTAGACGTAGACGGTCTGCGGCCGGTAGCCGACGCTGACCGGGGTCAAGGCGAAATCGCTCTCGTAGCGGATCCGCGCCGCCTTGGTCTCCGGATCGATCGACAGTACGGTGAAGCGGGCGTCGGCGATCGCGAACGGTCGCGGCGCGGTGCGGAAGGCGGTCGCCGCGCGGCTGCGGACGGCCGAGCGGCCATTGCCGCCGGTGTAGATCGACTCCACCGCCTGTTGGGCGTTGCCGACATAGAAATCGACGAAGACCTGGCTGGTGCCGATCAGCCCGCCCGCGGCGTAGCGGACCTGGATGAAATTGCCCGGCCCGATCGGCCGGTTGCGGCCCGCCTCGTAGGGCACCGGCGCGATCTCGACCATATGCTGGTCGTCCGACCGTTTCGTGCCTTCGAGGAAGGCGTGCTCGAACCGGTTGTCCGCGTCGGCGTCGACCAGGCAGAAGCGGCGCAGCCGGGCGACCCGCGTACCGAGATTGGTGAGGCCGAAGGTCGCCATCCCCACCGCCGCGCTGATCGCGTTGATTCGTTGTTCGCCGCAATAGATGCGTGCGCCCTCGCGCAAGGTCGCGAGGTCGCCGCCGCGCGCCGAGGTCGTGCCGAACAGATAGGCGCCCGAGACGATCGTCTCGCGCACGCCGGCGATTTCGAGCATGACGTCCTGGTTGATAGAAGCCGCGTCGGCCCAGCCGAGCGGGGCCCGCATCAGCACCTCACCCGGCGTCACCGTCCGCTCCAGCCCGGCCGCATGCGGGGCCTCGGCCGGCAGGATCACGAGGCCGCTGACCGTCACCTCATATTTGGCGGCCGAAGCCGGCGTCGCGGCAGCGGCAAAAGCGAGGCCCGCGGCGGCGGCAAGGCGCCGCGCGTTCAAGAACAAAGACATTATCCCCCCGAAACAAAGATTTACCCGACTCGCGAATAGACCGGTGGAGGCGCAAAGGGAAGCGGCAGGTTCGCGCTCAGTCCTTGTCGAACAGACCGGCAAGCTGCTCGACCATTGTCCCGCCGAGTTGCTCGGCGTCCATGATCGTCACCGCTTTCAGATAATAACGGGTCACGTCATGGCCGATGCCGATCGCGATCAGCTCGACCGGCGAGCGGCTTTCGATCCAGCCGATCACCTGGCGCAAATGCTTTTCCAGATAGGTGCCGCTGTTCACCGACAAGGTGGAATCGTCGACCGGCGCGCCGTCCGAGATCACCATCAGGATCTTGCGCTCCTCGACCCGGGCGATCAGCCGGTTGTGCGCCCAGAGCAGGGCCTCGCCGTCGATATTCTCCTTGAGCAGGCCCTCGCGCATCATCAGGCCGAGGCTCTTGCGCGCCCGCCGCCAGGGCTCGTCGGCCTCCTTGTAGATGATGTGTCTGAGGTCGTTGAGCCGGCCCGGCTGCGGCGGCCGCCCGTCGGCAAGCCATTTCTCGCGGGACTGGCCGCCTTTCCAGGCGCGGGTGGTGAAGCCCAGGATCTCGACCTTCACGCCGCAGCGCTCGAGCGTGCGGGCGAGGATGTCGGCGCTGATCGCGGCGATCGAGATCGGCCGGCCGCGCATCGAGCCACTATTGTCGATCAGCAGGGTGACGACGGTGTCGCGGAATTCGGTGTCGCGCTCCACCTTGAAGGACAGGGAATGGAATGGATTGACCACGACCCGGGCGAGCCGCGCCGCGTCGAGCAGCCCCTCCTCCTGATCGAAATCCCATGAGCGGCTTTGCTGCGCCATCAGCCGCCGTTGCAGCCGGTTGGCGAGCTTGGTGACCGCGCTTTGCAGGTGGACGAGCTGCTGGTCCAGATAGGCGCGCAGCCGCCCCAATTCCTCCTCGTCGCACAATTCGCTCGCCGGAATCTGCTCGTCATATTGCTCGGTGAAGACGCGATAGTCGAAGCTCGGCGGCAGCTCGGAGAGCGGCCGGTTCGGGCGCACCGGAAGCATCCCTTCCTCGCCCTCCTCGCCGAGGCTGTCGCTGCCCTCGCCGGGCTCTTCCTCGGACCAGTCGGTTTCGCCCTGCTCCTCGCCCGATTCCTGCTGTTCGCCGCGGATCTCCGCCTCGCCGCGGCCGTGCGCCTCGTCATCCTCCTTCTTGTCCTCGTCGCCGCCCTCGGCTTCGTCGCCGCCCTCGCCTTCCTCGCCCTCGTCGGGATCCAGATTGCCTTCGGCATCGCCCTCGACCAGCTCGAGGTCGCGCAGCAGCTTCGCGGTCAGATGGGCAAAAGCAGCCTGGTCGTCGAGCGCGAGGCCGAGCGCGTCGAGATCGGCGCCGGCTTTCTCCTCGATCCAGGCGCGGACGAAATCGAGCCCGGCCCGCGCCGCCTCGGGCGGCGTCTCGCCGGTCAGCCGCTCGCGGATCAGCAGGCCGATGGCCGAATCCAGCGGCACCTCCTCGCGGCTCCGCGCGCGGGTCAGCGGATCGGTCTTCATCCGCATCTCGGTCAGCCGGGCGAGATTGGCCCTGACGCCCTCCATCGCGCGCGCGCCGAGCGCCTCGACCCGCGCCTGCTCGGCGGCGTCGAACACCGCCCGCGCGACATCGTCCGCCGGCGCGCTCCGCCGATGCATGGCCGGGTCATGATGGCGCAGCTTCAGCGCCGCCGCGTCCGCGAAGCCCCGCGCCTGCGCCGCCTCCTCCGCGCCGACGGCACGGCCCGGCATCGGCGCCTTCACGCTCTTGCCCGCGACACTGGGGACGTCGGAGGTGAAGCTCAGCTCCACCTCGCTGTCGGCCGCAATCGCCCGCGTCGCCCCGGCCAGCGCGAGGCGGAAAGCTTCGAGGGGGTTGTCGTCAGCCACGTCTAGCGCCGTAGCTTTTTCTTCTCGTCGGCTTGCCTAGCCAGCGTAGCTTGCAATAGCTGAACCTGAGCCTTCAGACGTACGACCTCGGCCTGCAGCCAAGCTACCGACTCCTGTTTTTTGAGTCGCTTGGCGTCAATCTGGCGCTTTCTGTAGGCAGCAGCCTGTTTTGTCTCGGCCTTTGTCGGCTTCAGCATCGGTCGCGGGCGCGAAGCACCCTTTTGGGAAAGCTGACCTTTCGGTGCGGCCAGAAGCGCCGCGAGATCGGCAGCCATTGGCTTATCCATAAAGGCCGCTTCCTCCACTTTCCGCGCGTTGTCCTCGGAAGAAGAAGGAATGCCCATCCTACGCCTGTCCCACCACGCTCTCCGGCAGATCCTTGCCGAACACGCGCTGATAATATTCGGCGACGACGGCGCGCTCCGCCTCGTCGCATTTGTTGAGGAAGGTGAGCCGGAAGGCGAAGCCGACATCGCCGAAGATCAGGCTGTTCTGCGCCCAGCTGATCACGGTGCGCGGACTCATCACCGTGGAGATGTCGCCATTGACGAAGCCGCGGCGGGTGAGGTCGGCGACCTTGATCATCCGCTCGACCTCCGCGCGGCCGCCCTCATGGTCATATTCGCCGGACTTGGCGAGCACGATCCGCGCCTCGGTCTCGGCCGGCAGATAGTTGAGCGTGACGACGATGTTCCAGCGGTCCATCTGACCCTGGTTGATCTGCTGGGTGCCGTGATAGAGGCCGGTCGTGTCGCCGAGGCCGACCGTGTTGGTGGTCGCGAACAGGCGGAAATAGGGGTGCGGGCGGATCACCCGGTTCTGGTCGAGCAGGGTCAGCTTGCCCTCGGTCTCCAGCACGCGCTGGATCACGAACATCACGTCGGGCCGCCCGGCATCATATTCGTCGAAGACCAAAGCGGTCGGCGTCTGCAGCGCCCAGGGCAGAAGTCCCTCGCGGAATTCGGTGACCTGCTGGCCCTCGCGCAGCACGATGGCGTCGCGGCCGACCAGATCGATGCGGCTGATATGGGCGTCGAGATTGATGCGGATGGTCGGCCAGTTCAGCCGCGCCGCGACCTGCTCGATATGGGTCGACTTGCCGGTGCCGTGATAGCCCTGGACCATCACCCGGCGGTTCTTGGCGAAGCCCGCCGCGATCGCCAGCGTCGTGTCCGGATCGAAGACATAGGCCGGATCGAGATCGGGCACGCGCTCGTCCGCCTCGGAGAAAGCCGGCACCTCCAGGTCGCTGTCCACCCCGAACACCTCGCGCACCTTCACCATCCGGTCGGGCGCGTCCATTACCGTCGCGGCGCGGCTGTCGGGGTTCACATTGGGTATGTCTGCCATATCCGTCTCATATCTTCCGGCCGTCAGGCGAACAAAGGTCTGCCTTTGAGCGCCGTATAAGCCTCGATCACCTGCTGCAACGCTTTCTCGTGGCTGCGGTCGCCGCCATTGCGGTCGGGATGGTAGCGGCGGACCAGCGCGGCGTAGCGGGTACGCAGCGCCTTGCGGTCCGCGTCGACGTCGAGGCCGAGCGTCGCGAGATGCCTGCGGTCGCCCGGGCTGAGCGGCCTCCCGTCCTTGCGCTCCTGGGTCTGGTCCTTCCTTGCCCGGAAGCGCGCGCCGATCGCGTCGAGCGGATCGGCGAAATCGGCCCATTTGGGCGGCGGCGACTGGCCGATCGTGCCGAAGGCGCGGGTCTCGCGCTCCCAGCCGCCATAGGGATTTTGCGCCTCGCTGATCTGCTCGGCACTCATCCCGGTGAAATAATTATAGGCGGCATTGAACTCGCGGACATGGTCCAGGCAGAACCAGCGCCAGGAGCCGGGCCCGTCGAAACTGGGCCGCTCGGCCCCCGGCGCGCGGAACTCGCCGGGCTCCACGCAGCCGGGCACGGAGCAGGTCTCCGCCCGCCCCTCGACCCGCCCGTGAAACCTTTTGCCCGCCGTCGCCAACGCTCACTCCTTGCGGGGACAGTCACTCGTAACTGTCCCCATTCCCAAACCACCTTATATAGGCCGCATGACCCCGTCTTTAACCGGCCCGATCGCCCGCGAGATAGAGGAAAGGCTGCGCGCCGCCCTGTCCCCGACCCGCCTCGCCGTGATCAACGACAGCGCGAAACATCATGGCCATGCCGGCGACGACGGCAGCGGCGAAAGCCATTTCACGGTGGAGATCGAGGCGGCGGCGTTCGCGGGGAAGAGCCGGCTGGAGCGCCAGCGCGCGGTCAATGCGGCGCTTGGCGGGATGCTGGAGGGGCGGGTGCACGCACTGGCGATCAGGGCGACCGCGCCGGGGGAATAAGCTCGCTCCACGCGGTTTCCGGACAACCGCTCCAAGCCATGATCGATGCCTGCCGGACCGGCGGCGTTTCGACGGCGCAGCCATGATAGCGGACCTTTATATTGACTCTCGGCCGCGCCCTGCGCGTACTCCTGAAAACGGGGGGACCGCCGTGATACTTTCGGAAGATACAGCGCGCGTTCGGGCGACGCCTGCCCAGCTGCTCGGCGTCACCCTCGGCAATGCCCTGGAATTTTACGACTTCCTCGTTTTTTCCTTCTTTGCCGTGCAGATCGGCCAGAGCTTTTTCCCGGCAACCAATCCTCAATCCAGCCTGCTGGCGGCGCTGGCAACGTTCGGGGCCGGATTTCTCATGCGGCCCCTTGGCGCCTTCGTGATCGGCGGACTGGGCGATCGCCTGGGACGCAGGCCCATGCTCATCCTCTCCTTCGCGCTGATCGGCATCGCCAACCTGGTCGTGGCGATAACACCCTCCTATGCCGCGATCGGCCTGGCCGCGCCGCTGATCGTCATCGTCTGCCGGCTCGTGCAGGGCTTCGCGCTGGGCGGAGAGGTCGGGGCGAGCACCGCCTTCCTTGCCGAGGTCGCGCCGCCGCACCGGCGCGGGGCCTATATTTCGCTGCAACTCGTCGGCCACGGACTGTCCATGCTTGCCGCCGGTCTGATCGGCGTCTCGCTTGCCGCGGCGCTGGATGACGCGGCCCTGACCGCCTGGGGCTGGCGCATCGCGATGGGTGTGGGCGTGGCCATCGTGCCGATCGGACTGGCCTTGCGCCGGACGCTTCCCGAAACCCTGCGCGCCGAGGTGTCATCCCGGCCGCGCCCGTCCTTCGCGAGCTACCGGGGCATCGCCATCTTCGCTTTCCTCACCTTGCTCGCCGGCACCATCGCGACCTACGTCCTCGGCTATATGACGACTTATGCGAAGACGGTCCTGCTGCTGCCGTCCAGCATTTCCTTCGGCGCCACGGTGGCAATCGGCCTCGCCTACACCATTGGCGCGGTGGTAGCGGGCCTTGGATCCGATCGCTTCGGTCGCCGGCCGTTCATGATATTACCCATGGCGATCGGCGCGGCTGCGATCATCCCGGGCTTCTGGCTGCTGACCAACTGGCCGGGCGCATCGACGCTCTATGCGGTCAGCTTCGTGCTGCGCTTCCTGCTGGTGATCGCATCCGCGGCGGCGTTTATCACGCTGACGGAAGCCTTTCCGCTTCGCGTCCGCTCGGGGGCGGTCGCTGTCGTCTATGCCGTCGCGACCTCGGTATTCGGCGGCACGACCCAGTTCGTCGTCGCCTGGCTCACCGGCGTCACGGGCGACCCGCTTTCCCCTGCCTGGTACATGCTGGCCGCGACGTTGATCGGCCTCGTCGCGATGCTGTTCGTCCGGGAAACCGCGCCCGTGAAATCGAGCGACGCCGTGGCGCCGCGAGAATGAGCATGGAAGCACCGCGCATCCGCCGGATCGTGACCGGCCATGACGAAGCCGGAAAATCCGTCATCCTGTCCGACGGCCCCGCCCCCCGCGTGTTCACCCTAGACGGCCGCGGCAGCGCCTTCGTCGAACTCTGGACCACGCGCGCGACCCCGGCGCCGATCGACCGCGCCTCGGGCGAGCCGCCCGAGCAAGGCGTCCATCTCTTCCCGCCGGCCAACGGCACGCGCCTGCGCATCGTCGATTTCCGGCCCGAGAATGCGGAGGTGCTGGCTCAGCTCACCCCCGACGCGGTCCGCGCCGCCTTCACCGCGATCGATGCGGCCGGCGCCATTCCCGGGGGCCCTTCGCCCCATCCTTTGATGCACCGCCACGAGACCGTCGATTACGGCCTCGTCCTCGAGGGCGAGCTGGTGCTCGTGCTCGACGGCAGCGAGACCCCCTTGCGCGCCGGCGACGTGGTCATCCAGCGCGGCACCAGCCACGCCTGGGCCAACCGCTCCGGCCGTCCCGCCCGCATGGCCTTCATCCTGATCGACGGCGCTTACGAGGCGGAGCTGAAGCGCTGATTGCAATGTAGGATTTCGCCTGTCACCCTCGGGGGATGACGTGCGCGACTCGCCTTGCCCTGCGCCGTTCCAGCCGCATTTCGGAGGATTTTCGGGGGAGAGCCCCCCGGCGATTCCGTGTGACATTCGTGACATTCGTGACTTTGCGAGACCCCGGCTTCGCTTCCCTGCCACGTCCGGCTAGGGTCCGGCCATGACCGACGATCCCTTCCTCCTCACCCTCACCCCCACCACCCATGATCTCGGCGGCTTCAAGGTCCACCGCACGTTGCCGAACTGGGAGCGGACCACGGTCGGCCCCTTCATCTTCTTCGACCAGATGGGCCCGGCCCGGCTCGCGCCCGGCACCGGGATCGATGTCCGCCCGCACCCGCACATCAACCTCGCCACCGTCACCTATCTGTTCGCCGGCGCGATCGACCATCGCGATTCGCTCGGCACCTTCGCGACGATCGAGCCGGGCGCAGTGAACCTGATGACCGCGGGCAAGGGCATTACTCACTCGGAGCGCTCGCCCGCCTCGGTGCGGCCGGCCGGCCCGGCGCTGAGCGGTATCCAGACCTGGCTCGCTTTGCCCGCCGCGAAGGAGGAGATGGAGCCCGCCTTCGAGCATGTCCCGAGAGACGCTTTGCCGCTGGTCGAGGGCGGCGGCGCCAGCGCGCGGGTGGTGATGGGCAGCCTCTGGGGCGCGGCCTCGCCGGTCACCTGCCACAGCCCGACCATCTATGCCGACATCGCGCTGGCCCCCGGCGGTATTATGCCGATCGACCCCGAGGCGGACGAGCGCGCCATCTACCTTGCCGAGGGCGAGGCGTGGCTGGACGGCCTCCCGCTCGAGTCCTCGACCCTCTACGTCCTCAGGCCCGGCATCGCCGCGACCTTGCGCTCGCCAGGCGGCGGCCATGTCATGCTCTGCGGCGGCGCGCCGATGGACGGGCCGCGCCACGTCTTCTGGAACTTCGTCTCCTCGCGCCGGGATCGGATCAACCAGGCCAAGGAGGACTGGAAGGCCGGCCGCTTCGCCCTCCCGCCCGACGACCATGACGAGTTCATCCCCCTCCCCGAAGTCCCCCTCACCGTGAGCCATCCATGATCGGATCCTCCCCTCGCTTTCGAGGGGAGGGGGACCGCCCGGAGGGCGGTGGAGGGGCGCGAGCGAAGCGAGCCTGATCGAGAAGAGACATGCGAACCAGCAACAGAGAGATCGTGGCGCGATCCAGGCAATTTCGTCACGAGATGAGCCTGCCGGAAGTGTTGCTGTGGACCGCGTTGCGCGAGCGCCCCGGCGGTCACCGGTTCCGCAAGCAGCATTCGGCCGGTCGCTATTCGCTCGATTTCTACTGCGCGAATGCGGCGCTGTGCATCGAGGTCGATGGCAAGTCGCACGAGATGGGGGACAATCCGCAGCGAGATGAACGCCGGGACGCCTGGCTGGCGGAGCAGGGGATCAGAACAATTCGCATACCGGCTGAGGAAATCCTCGAAGACATCGAATCAGCAGCCTTGCTGATTCAGCAGGAATGCGCTTCGCGCAGCCCCTCCACCGGCTCTGCCGGTCCCCCTCCCCCGGAAAGCCGGGGGAGGATCTTGAAGGACCAACCATGACCGCACTGACCACCACCCGCCTCACCTTGCCCACCGGCGTCACCCTCAACGTCGCGACCGGAGGCGCGCGGGACGGGGAGGCGATCATCTTCCTGCATGGTTTCCCGGAATCGCACCGCACCTGGCGCGAGATCGCCCCTGCCCTCGCGAAGGACCATTTCGTGGTCTGCCCGGACCAGCGCGGATTCGGGGCGTCGGACAAGCCCCTCGGCGTCGAGCAGTACAAGACCGATCGCATCCTCGAGGACCTGATCGCACTCGCCGACGCGCTCGACATCGGCCGCTTCACTTTGGTCGGCCATGATTGGGGCGGTGCCGTCTCCTGGCTCGCGGCCTTGCGCCATCCGGACCGGATCGCGCGGCTCGTCATCGTCAACGCGCCGCATCCTCTGGTCTTTCAGAAGAGCCTCATAGAAGACGCGCACCAGCGCGCGGCCAGCCAGTATATCAGCGCCTTCCGCAACCCGACGATGGAACGCGGGCTCGAGGCGATGGGGCTGGAGACCTTCTACGCCAGGACCTTCGCCAGCCATGCCGACATCTCGAAGGTCTCCGACGAGGAGCGCGCGGCCTATCTCGCCGACTGGGGTGCGCCCGGCGCGCTGACCGCGATGCTGAACTGGTACCGGGCGAGCGAGATCGTCGTGCCCGCGATGGGCGAGGCCGCCGAGCTTCCCGCCTGGACGAAACTGCCCTTCCCGATCCTCAAGGTGCCGACGCTCGTCGTCTGGGCGATGCGCGACACCGCCCTGCTCCCGGTCCAGCTCGGCGGCCTTTCCGGGCTGATCGAGGAACTCACGATCGTCGAGGTCCCCGATGCCGGCCATTTCATCCCATGGGAGAAGCCGGCGCCGGTGACAAGCGCGATTCAAGCGTTCATGCAGCGCGGTTGAAAATCATTTAGCGTCTGTGCTAAATATCCGTTCGTGGACGAAACCGGCCCTGCCGACGCCTATGAGGCGATCTTCACCGCGCTCGCGCATCCGGCGCGGCGGCGGATCCTGATCGCGCTCCACTTCGCCGGCGGCGAGATGAGCGCTGGCGCGATTGCCGGCCTGTTCGCCCATGCCTGGCCGACCACCACCCGCCACCTCCAGGCCCTCGAGGCCGCGCGGCTGATCCGCCACGAGCGGCGCGGCCGCGCCCGCCTCTACCGGCTCGACCGCCCCCGCCTCGCTCTGGCCGGCGACTGGCTGGACTGGTTCGGCCGCGACCCCGTCACCGCAAAGGAGCTTGCCGAAGATGACCAGCGACCCGCCCCGCCTGTTCCGGCTGAACGTCGAAGTGGGGGACGTTGACGCCGCGGCCGCCTTTTACGGCACCCTGTTCGACTGCGCGCCCCGTCCGCAGCCGGGGTCGCGAGTCTATCTCCCGGCCGGGCCGGTGACCTTGCAGGTGGTCGCGGTGCCGGAGCCCCATCCCGCCGCCAAGGCGCTCTATTTCGCGGTCGCCGATCTCGACGCCGTTCACGCCCGCGCCGGGGATCTCGGCTGCCTGTCCGCCGACGATGTCCACGGCACGCCGGCGGGCCAACCCGACGTCCGCCCCTGGGGCGAGCGCAGCTTCTATGCCGACGATCCCTGGGGCAATCCGCTCTGCTTCGTCGACGAGGGCACGATCTACGCGGGCTGAGGTTGAGGTTGAGCGGCGGGTCAGGTTGGGGCTATGGCCGCGCGCGATGGCCACCACCCCGAAAAGATCGCTTTCCCGTTCCGCCGCCCGGCTCGCCGCCGTGCAGGCACTTTACCAGCAGGAGATGGAGGCGACTCCGGTCGCCACCCTGCTTCACGAATTCCATCACCACCGGCTCGGCGCGACCATCGACGGCGTCGAATATGCCGAGGCCGAGGTCGATTTCTTCGACGATCTGGTGAAGGGTGCCGACGCCCGCCGGGCCGAACTGGACGCCTTGATCGCCGGCCGGCTCGCCGAGGGCTGGACCCTGGCCCGGCTCGACAAGCCGATGAAGGCGATCCTGCGCGCCGGCGCCTATGAGCTCGCCGCCCGCGCCGACGTGCCGACCGCCACGGTGATCAGCGAATATGTCGACGTCGCCAAGGCCTTTTACGACGCCCGCGAGACCGGCTTCGTGAATGGCCTGCTCGACGCGATCGCGAAAGAGGTGAGGCTGTAAGCAGCGAATCCGCCTTCATCGACACGCTCCGCGCGCTCGCCACCGATCCGGCGGCGCGGGGGCTGGTGGACGATGCGGCGGTGCTGGAGACGGGCGGCGGCGCGTTCGTGCTGACCCACGACATGCTTGTCGAGGGCGTCCACTACCTGCCCGACGATCCGCCCGCCGACGTCGCCTGGAAGCTGGTCGCGGTGAACCTTTCCGACCTCGCCGCCAAGGGCGCGCGGCCGATGGGCGTGCTGCTCGGCTTCACCCTGGGCGACGCCAACTGGGACCGGGCGTTCGCGGACGGGCTCGGCCATGCGCTCGCCGCCTTCGGCATTCCCCTGCTCGGCGGCGACACCGTCTCGGCGCCGGCGCGGGTGCTGGGCCTCACCGCGATCGGCCGCGCGGAGCGGGTGCCGCCCAACCGCAGCGGCGCGGCGCCCGGCGACCAGCTCTGGGTGACGGGCACGATCGGCGATGCCGGCGCCGGCCTGAAGGCGCTGCTCGAAGGGATCGCCGCACCGGCCCTCGTCGAGCGCTACCGCAATCCGCGGCCGCGGCTGGAGGCGGGCGAGCGGCTCGTGCCGTTCGTCAACGCCATGATGGACGTGTCCGACGGCTTGCTGATCGACACTGCGCGGATGGCCGAGGCGAGCGGCTGCCGGGCAATGATCGCGCTCGAGGCCGTTCCCCTCTCCGAAGCCTTTCTGGCCTTTTCCGGCGAGGCGCGGATCGAGGCGGCCACCGCCGGCGACGATTATGAGCTGCTCTTCGCCGCCGCGCCCGACGCTGCCCCGGCCATCCTCGCCTTGTCCGAAGAGATCGGCCTGCCCTTCTCCCGAATTGGCGGCTTCGCCGCGGGCGCGAGGCTCGGCCTGACCGAGGATGGCGCGCATGTGCCGCTGCCCGACCGGCTCGGTTTCGAGCACGGTTGAATCATTTTTCCATCCCCCTTAAAGCCCTCGCCGCAAACGGGGGTCCGCCGCGCGACGGCGAGCGCCTCCTCCTGCTCGGATTTCCAGGGGAAAGTTTCCTATGATTGTCGTCTATATCGCCTTGGGCTGCGGCCTGCTGGCCGTTCTCTATGGCCTTCTCACCATCATGCAGGTGCTGAAAGCGCCCGCCGGCAACGAGCGGATGCAGGACATCGCCGCCAGCGTGCAGGAAGGCGCCCGCGCCTATCTGAAGCGCCAATATATGACGATCGCCGTCGTCGGCGTGATCGTCGCCATATTGGTCGGCGTCTTCCTCGGCCCGGTCTCGGCGGCCGGCTTCGTGCTCGGCGCGATCCTCTCGGGCGTGACCGGCTTCGTCGGCATGAACGTCTCGGTGAAGGCGAACGTCCGCACCGCCGAGGCGGCCCGGACCTCGCTGCAGGGCGGCCTCACCATGGCCTTCCGCGCCGGCGCGATCACCGGCCTGCTCGTGGCGGGCCTCGGCCTGCTCGCGATCAGCGGCTTCTTCTGGTACCTGACCGTCCCCGGCGGCCATGTCCCGGGCAACCAGGCCGACCGCACCATCGTCGACGGCCTCGTCGCTTTGGCGTTCGGCGCCTCGCTCATCTCGATCTTCGCCCGTCTCGGCGGCGGCATCTTCACCAAGGCCGCCGACGTGGGCGCCGATCTGGTCGGCAAGGTCGAGGCCGGCATTCCGGAGGACGATCCCCGCAACCCGGCGACCATCGCCGACAACGTGGGCGACAATGTCGGCGACTGCGCCGGCATGGCCGCCGACCTGTTCGAGACCTATGTCGTGACGCTCGGCGTGACCATGGTGTCGATCGCCCTGACCCTCACCGAGCTGCCCGCCGACCTGCTGATGAAGCTGATGGCGCTGCCGCTGCTGATTGGCGGCGTCTGCATCGTGACCTCGATCATCGGCACCTTCGCCGTCCGCCTGACCGGCAAGAAGCAGTCGATCATGGGCGCGCTCTACAAGGGCTTCTGGACCGCCGCGATCCTCGGCGCCGGCGCCGTCTATCTCGCCACGATGTACGTGTTCCCGGACATGAATGCCGAGTTCGCGACGATCACCGGCGCCAGCGGCGACTTCATGCCGCTGACCGGCATGAAGCTGTTCTGGTGCATGCTGATCGGCCTCGGCCTGACCGGTGTCCTGGTCTGGATCACCGAATATTATACCGGCACCAACTATCGCCCGGTGAAGTCGATCGCCAGGGCCTCGCAGACCGGTCACGGCACCAACGTCATCCAGGGTCTGGCGATCAGCCTCGAATCCACCGCTTTGCCGACGCTCGTCATCGTCATCGCCGTGGTCGCGGCCTACCAGATTGCCGGCGTGATCGGCGTCGCCTTCGGCGCGACCGCGATGCTGGCGCTGGCCGGCATGGTCGTGGCGCTCGACGCCTATGGCCCGGTCACCGACAATGCCGGCGGCATTGCCGAAATGGCCGGCCTGCCGGACGACGTCCGCACCCGCACCGACGCGCTCGACGCGGTCGGCAACACCACCAAGGCGGTGACCAAGGGCTATGCGATCGGCTCGGCCGCCCTCGCCGCTTTGGTGCTGTTCGGCGCCTACACGACCGACCTGCAGCACTATTTCGGCGATGTGCGGGTCGATTTCTCGCTCAGCAATCCGTACGTGATCGTCGGCCTGCTGCTCGGCGCGCTCCTGCCCTACTCGTTCGGTGCGTTCGGCATGACTGCGGTCGGCCGCGCGGCCGGCTCGGTGGTGGAGGATGTCCGCGCCCAGTTCCGCGACAATCCGGGGATCATGGAAGGCACGTCGCGGCCGAATTACGGCCGCACCGTCGACCTCGTCACCCGCGCCGCGATCCGCGAGATGATCGTCCCGTCGCTGCTGCCGGTGCTCGCGCCGATCGCGGTCTACTTCCTGATCAACTGGGTCGCCGGCCAGGGCGCCGCCTTCGCCGCGCTCGGCGCGTTGCTGCTCGGCGTGATCGTCTCCGGCCTGTTCGTCGCCATCTCGATGACCTCGGGCGGCGGCGCCTGGGACAATGCCAAGAAGTATATCGAGGACGGCAATTACGGCGGCAAGGGCTCGGAAGCCCACAAGGCCGCCGTCACCGGCGACACGGTCGGCGATCCCTATAAGGACACGGCCGGTCCGGCGGTGAACCCGATGATCAAGATCACCAACATCGTCGCTTTGCTGCTGCTCGCGGCGCTGGCGGCACGCGCAATGCACTGATCGCCGTCATCGGCAACTGAGCATCGAAAGCCCCGTCCGGTCCGCCGGGCGGGGTTTTTCTTTTCGGGACTTTGCAGCACCTCCGGACTGGACTAGCTTTCGGGCCGGCTGCAACCCGGGGGACATTATGAAGCAGTGGCTCGCCTTCCTCTTGCTGGGGGCGCTTGCCGCGCCCGCATTCGCCCAGCCGCAGGCCGCGCAGACGCCGCGCGAACCGTTCCCGCTGGCCGTCTTCGCCCGGCTGCCCGAAATGCAGAACGTCCGCATCTCGACGGACGGCAAGGCGCTCGCCTTCCGGATCCGCGCCAATGGCGCGCAGGCGCTGGCCGTGCTGGCGCTGGACGAGCCCAATGCCCGCCCGCAAATCGTCGCCCGCGACGCAGAGTTCGACCAGAACGAAGGCTACCGGACGCAGAGCTGGAGCTGGATCGATCCGGACAATCTGATCATCCAGGTTGGCCAGCGGACCGATCTTGAGGGCGAGCGCGTTCTGGCGACCCGGGTGCTCGCCTATAACCGCCGCACGCGAGTCACGACGCGGCTCGGCTGGGAGGGCACCTTCGTCCGCAGCAACCTGCTCTGGATGTCGCACGACGGGCCGCCGCGCATCCTCCTGTCCCGGTTGCCCCAGGGCCGCGGCGGCGGCTATGAGCGGCTCAACAATCCGGAGGTGATCGAGGTCGACGTCGCCACCGGGCGCACCAGGCTCGTCCAGCAACAGCGCCGCGGCGTCGAGGCCTGGTATGCGGACGGCGCCGGCAATGTCCGCATGGGGGTGAACCAGGACGCCGATTCCGGCCGGCTCACGGTCTATTACCGGCCAGGCGGCGACGGCAATTTCCGCAGCATCATCCGCGAACGCGCCGAGCGCTATCAGGAGCCGCCCGTGCCGATCGCCTTCCTGTCCGGCGACCGCGCGCTCGCAACAAGCCGCCACGAAGGCTATCGCGCGCTCTACGAGGTGGACCTCAACACGATGACGTTCACCCGCAAGGTCTTCAGCCTGCCCAATTACGATATCGACGATGTCGACCTCAACGTGGAACAGACCGCGGTCGACGGCATCGACGTGACCGAGAACCGGTCCCGCACGGTCTGGATGAACCCGCGCCTGCGCGACATCCAGCAGGCGCTGGACGAGACCTTCGGGCGCGGCATGGCGGCCATCGTCTCCACCGACCGGCCCCGGACGAACGTCGTCGTTTATGTCGGCGCCCCCGACCAGGCAGGCGCTTTCTATCTCTACAATGTGGAGAGCGGCGCGATCCGCAATATCGGCTGGGTCAATTCCACGCTCCGCGACATGCATATGAATCCGGTCCGCACCATCCGCTACCGCGCCAGCGACGGCCGCGAGATCGCCGCGGTGCTCACCCTGCCCAGGCTGCGCGAAGCGCGAAACCTGCCGTTGATCGTGCTGCCGCATGGCGGCCCCGGGGCGCGCGATGCCGAGACCTGGGACATGTGGGCGCAGCCGCTGGCCGAGCAGGGCTATGCGGTGATCCAGCCCAATTTCCGCGGCTCCTCGGGCTATGGCCGCGAATGGGAGGCGGCATCCGACGGCAATTGGGGCATGCGCATGCAGGATGACCTCGACGATGCCGTCACCTGGCTCGCGCAGCAGGGCATCGCCGACGCCTCGCGCGTCTGCATGTTCGGCTGGTCCTATGGCGGCTATGCCGCGTCGCGCGCCGCCCAGCGCGACCCGGACCGCTATCGCTGCGCGATCAGCGGCGCCGGCGTGCACGACATCCCCGACATGGTCACCCACGACCGCACCTATCTCGGCCGCTACAGCTCCCAATATATCGGCAGCGCCGCCGGCCGGCTCGCCGACGTCTCGCCGGCCCGCCACACGGACGGGCGATGGGCGCCGATTCTGATCGTCCAGGGCGTCCGCGACGAACGCGTCCCGGTCTCGCAGGCCCGCACCCTGGTGTCGCGGCTCCGGAGCTCGGGCAAGGTGGAAGGGCGCGACTTCGTCTATGTCGAGCAGCCGCGCAACACCCACAATCTGCCGCTGGAGGCGGACCGGCTGCAGCTGCTCGTCGAGATGCAGCGCTTCCTCGTCCAGCACAATCCGTCCGGCATGGCCGCGCTGGCCACGGCGGCAACCGGCGCGCCGGCCGCCGCCCCGGCCGCCCGGCCCGCTGCCCAACCCGCGCCGCCGCGCTGATTCCGCTCGGGAAAGGCCGGCGGCGGGGCAGCCTTTCCTTTTGCGGAACGAGCCGCTAAGGCCTGCCCCTCTCTTTGCGGGCAAGGATCTGAATGGCCAAGGAAGAACTCCTCGAGATGCGCGGGCAGGTGGTCGAGCTGCTGCCCAACGCCATGTTCCGCGTGAAGCTCGAGAACGGCCATGAGATCCTCGGCCACACCGCCGGCAAGATGCGCAAGAACCGCATCCGCGTGCTGACCGGCGACGAGGTCCTGGTCGAGCTGACCCCCTACGATCTGACCAAGGGTCGGATTACCTACCGCTTCAAGTAAGGCGGGACGCGCGCCATGCGCCTGATCCTCGCCTCGCAGAGTCCGCGCCGGCTGGAATTGCTCGCCCGGCTCGGCGTGGTGCCCGACGCCGTCATTCCCGCCGACATCGACGAGACGGCCATGAAGGGCGAGCTGCCCGTTGTCTATGCGCAGCGGGTCGCCGCGGCGAAAGTAGCGGCGGTGGCGGAGCCGGGCGCGCTGACCCTTGCGGCCGACGTGGTCGTGGCGGCCGGGCGGCGCATCCTGCCCAAGGCGGAGACCGAGGCGGCAGCGCGCGACTGCCTGGCGCTGCTCTCCGGCCGCCGCCACCGCGTCCACTGCGCGGTCACCCTGATCGACGGCGCCGGCACCGCGCGGCACCGCCTTTCCAGCTCGATCGTCACCTTCAAGCGGCTGAGCGCGGAGGAGGTCGAGGCGTATCTCGCCACCGGCGACTGGCGCGGCAAGGCGGGCGGCTATGCCATCCAGGGCCGGGCCGAGGCTTTGATCAGGGCGCTCAGCGGCTCTTTTTCGGGCGTGATGGGCCTGCCGGTCTACGAGACCCGCGCGCTCCTCAGGGCCGCGGGCTATCCGCTTGGCTGAGTGGCTCTACGAGGAAGGGATCGGCGAAGATCGCGCGATCCTGGTCGAGGACGGCACCATCCTCGAAGCGGAGATCGAGCTGCCGGGACTGCGGGCCGGGGCGGTGGTCGAGGCGAGGCTGGTCAGCACCGCGGGGATTGCCACGCTTCCGGACGGCAGCGAGGCAGTGGTTGAACCGCTGCCAGAGGTCAGCGAGGGCGCGGGCTTCCGTGCCGAAGTGGTCCGGGAAGCGCTTCCCGAACCGGGCAGGCCGAAACCGCCACGGCTCCGCCCCGTCGATGCCCCGGTCGCCCCCGGGCCGGCTCTTGCCGACCGGATCGGCAACCCGCCGCCGCGACACGGTCCGGACCCGTTCGAGGCGGCCGGCTGGTCCGAGCTGCTGGAGGAAGCGGCAAGCGGCGAAATCGCCTTCGCGGGCGGCGCGCTGCGCCTGAGCCTGACCCCCGCCATGACCCTGTTCGACGTGGACGGCACCTTGCCGCCGGAAGCGCTCGCCGAGGCCGGCGCAGAGGCGGCGGCCCGGGCGATCCGGCGCTTCGGCCTTGGCGGCTCGATCGGCATCGACCTGCCCACCTTGCCCCGGGACCGGCGCCAGGCCGCTGCCGCCATCGTCGACGACCTCCTCCCCCGGCCCTTCGAGCGCACCGCCGTCAACGGCTTCGGTTTCCTGCAGATCGTCCGCCGCCGCGTCCGCCCGTCCATTCCGGAGATCCTGCGCGCCGATCCGTCCGCGGCCGCCGCCCGCGCCTTGCTGCGCCGCGCCGAGCGGCTGACGGGCGCGGTCGCGCTCCACGCCGCGCCGGCGGTGATCGCCGTGCTGGCGGCGAATCCCGCCTGGCTTGCCGCGCTGGAGCGCCGCACCGGCGGCGCCGCCGCCTTGCGGGCCGAGCCCGGCCTCGCCATATCGGCGGCCCATGTCCAGAATATCCAAAGCTGACCTCTGCCCGCTCTGCGGCAAGCCGGCCGATCCCGCGAACAGGCCCTTCTGCTCTCAGGGCTGCAGGGATCGCGACCTGCTGAACTGGCTGGACGAGGGCTATCGCGTGCCCGGCCAGCCCGCCGATCCGGACCTGCCGCTGCTGGAACAGGATGGGCTGGACAGCGAGCGCTAACCGCCTCTATAGGCCCCGCTTCCGCATTCGCCGGATAGGCCCAGGTAGCTCAGTTGGTAGAGCACGTGACTGAAAATCACGGTGTCGGTGGTTCGATTCCGCCCCTGGGCACCACAACAGTCTGAAACCGGAGCCGGTGTCGGCCTTTGAGGCCGGTGATGTTTCGAGGCGTCTGCGTGGTCGGGGCGTCCGCTTTTTGTCCGCGATGGCCTGTCTGAGATCGGGCTCCGGGGCGTTTCCCGCATGGTTTGCATGTGCAATTCGAGCTGCCTCGGTCAGGTTCATCGCCAGGGCGGCTAGAAGGAGACGCCGACCGAGCCGACCACACCCGAGCCGCTCGCATTGCGACCGGTGAAAGGCGTTATGAAGCTGTCGTCCGTGTCCACATATTGCACGCCGACGGTCAGCCGGCCGGTCGTGTAGCTGACGCCGAGGTTCCAGTCGGTATAGCCACGCCCGATGGTCAGGTAGGACGGACCGAAGCTGTGCCCGACATGGCCGGAGACGGCGAAGCCATGGCCGAGACTCGCGGAGACGTCGCCGGCGATGTAAAGATTGTCCTCATTGCCGTTGCCGATCGAGAGGGCCGACTGGCTCGGCGCATAATTGGCAGTGGCCTTCAGCGTCACGGGGCCGACCGCCTGCGACACCGAGACATAGGGCTCGACGAAATCGCTATCATAGCCTGGCGCGATCGCCGCGCTGTTCGGATAATAATAATAGAGCACGCCGACATCGATCGTGGTGTTGCCGTAGCTATGCTTCCAGCCGGCCACCAGGTCGATCTCCTGATCGGACTCGCCGGCCACATAATTGTCGATCGAGGAGCCCCAGACCGTGGCGTAGAAGCCGGAGCTGTGGCTGAGGCTCAACGTGCCCTGCACGGCGAAGCGCCGGTCGGTCTGCGATATACCGCGGAACCGATAGTCGGAGACGATCGTGGCGCCGCCGTTGATCGTGAAGCCACCTCCCAAATCGTGGGCAGCTGCCGGTGCCGCGGCGAATGTCAGCGCGGCAAGCGCCGCATGGAGGCTGAGAACGGACTTGGTGCGCATGAGGTACCCCTCTTGAAAGCGTGTTTGAACCGCCTTTCGCGCCGGACCGTCCGCTGTGCGGTAATCGGCCCGCCAATCCTCTCGCTTCCCGCCGGCGGGACAGCTTCCGCGCCCGGCCGGCACCATCGTCAGTCGTACAATCGTCCTTTCGTCAGTGATTGTAGGCGCGCTCGCCATGCTCGGCGAGGTCGAGGCCCTCGCGCTCCGCGTCCGCGCCGACCCGGAGGCCGGTGAGCAGCTTCGCTGCGAAGATCGCGATGGCGGTACCGCTGGCCGCCCAGATGATGGTGCCGCCGACGGTGAGCAGCTGCGTCACCAGCTGGGCGCCCATGCTCCAGCCATCCGGGCTCGGCCCGCCCAACGTGGCGGAATAGACGATACCGGTGCCCAGCGCGCCGATCATGCCCCCCACGCCGTGAATGCCGAATGTGTCCAGCGCGTCGTCATAGCCGAGGCGCGGCTTCAGGACGGTCACCGCCAGGTAGCAGCAGAGTGCGGCCACGGCGCCGAGCACGATCGCCCCGAGCGGCCCGGCATTGCCGGCCGCGGGGGTCACCGCGACCAAGCCGGCGACGATGCCCGAGCAGAAGCCCAGGGCCGACGGCTTGCGGCCCGCCAGCCGTTCCGCGAGCAGCCAGGCCATGCCGGCCGAGGCGGTGGCCACGAAAGTATTGATCATCGCCAGCGCCGCCGCGCCGTTCGCCTCCAGCGCGGAGCCGGCGTTGAAGCCGAACCAGCCCACCCAGAGCAGGCCGGTGCCGATCCCGGTCATGACCAGCGAATGGGGCGGCATCGGCTCGCGGGGATAGCCGATTCGCTTGCCGAGGATCAGGCAGGCGACCAGAGCGGAGACGCCGCTGTTGATGTGCACCACGGTGCCGCCGGCGAAATCGAGCGCCGCCGGGGTCATCGAGAAGAACAGGCCGCCGCCCGCCCAGACCATGTGCGCGATCGGGAAATAGACGAGGGTCAGCCAGACCAGGCCGAACACCAGGACGGCCGAGAATTTGATGCGCTCGACGACCGAGCCGAGCACGAGCGCCAGCGTGATCGCGGCGAAGGTCATCTGGAAGCAGATGAACACATATTCGGGGATCGCCACGCCGGCGCTGAACGTCGGTGCCGTGCTCGCGGGCGTGACACCCTTCAGCAGCACCTTGCCGAAGCCGCCGATGAAGGCATTGCCGCCGTCGCCGAACGCCTCGGCATAGCCCCAGCCGATCCAGACCAGCATGGTGATCGCCGCCGCCGCACCGACCTGGGTCATCACCGACAGCATGTTCTTGGTGCGGGCAAGGCCGCCATAGAAGAGCGCAAGGCCGGGCAGGATCATGAGCAGGACGAGGATGGTCGAGGTCATCATCCAGGCGGTGTCGCCCTTGTCGACCGCCGGCGCCGCCGCGGCTGCAGCCTGCGCGAAACCGGCGGTGGGGAGGACGAGCAGGGCAAGGGCGGGAAGGAGAACCCAACGCCGCAGACCAACTCCCTTGCGCTTGCTGACCATGCCCGTTCCCCTAGATCGCGTCATCGTTGAGCTCGCCGGTGCGAATCCGGATCGCCTGGGCGACGTCGAGCACGAAAATCTTGCCGTCGCCGATCGTGCCGGTGGCGGCCGTCTGCTGGATCGCCTCGACCGCGGAGGCGGCCTGGCCCTCGGGGACGACCAGCTCGATCCGCACCTTCGGGACGAACGAGGTCGTATATTCGGCGCCGCGATAGATTTCGGTCTGGCCCTTCTGCCGGCCGAACCCCCGCACCTCCGAGACGGTCATGCCCTGCACGCCGGTGGCGGCGAGCGCGTCGCGGACCTCCTCGAGCTTGAACGGTTTGATGATCGCGATGATCAGCTTCATGCCGCACCCCCGTTTCGGATCGGATGCTCGCCTGTTTTGTTGCACTGCGTCAACGGCGGCGTGAATAATTCACGCGCCCCCAGCTTAAATAACTCGATACAATGCCTTTATCTTGATTCTCGACGCTGAATGACAATGCTGCGTCGCATCAATCAGAGGCCGAAGCGCGGCGATTTACACCGCAATTGATCGGACCGCATTTCGTAGGCGGCGATCGCCGATTCGCTTGCCAGGGTCAGAGCTATCTCGTCCTGCCCGGCAAGCAGGCAGGCGCGCCGGAACGGGTCCATTGCGAAATCAAGCCGGTCCTGCAGAGGCGAGGTCACCGTCATCGTCTCCAGATCGATGGTAATCGGATGATCGCGCGCGACCTCGACAAGGCGATTGACCGCCTCTTGCGGCAGGGTAATCGTCATGATGCCGTTCTTGAACGCGTTGGACGCGAAGATGTCCGAGAATCCCGGTGCAATCACCGCCTTGATGCCGAAGTCCATCATCGCCCAGACCGCGTGTTCGCGGCTGGACCCGCAGCCGAAATTGTCGCCGGCGATCAGGATCGGTGCACCGGCATAAGTCGGGTCTTCGAGGACGTTGCCCGCCTCGGCACGGATCGTCTCGAAGGCGAACCGGCCGAGCCCCTCGCGGCTGACGGTCTTGAGGTGCCGGGCGGGGATGATGATATCCGTGTCGATATTCTGCCGCCCCAAAGGATAGGCGCGGCCTTCCACGATAGTGACCGCCGTCATTCGACCAGTTCCCTGACGTCCGTAAGCCGGCCCCTCACTGCCGCGGCAGCGGCCATGGCGGGGGAGAGAAGATGGGTGCGGGCACCCGGGCCCTGCCGACCGACGAAATTGCGGTTGGAGGTGGAGGCGCAGCGCTCTCCCGCCGGCACCTTGTCCGGGTTCATGGCGAGGCACATGGAACAGCCCGGCTCGCGCCATTCGAAGCCCGCCTCGATGAAGATGCGGTCCAGGCCCTCCGCTTCGGCCTGGCGTTTGACGAGGCCGGAGCCGGGCACAACCAGAGCCTGCCGGATGCCGTCATGCACCTTGCGTGCCCGCAGCACCGCCGCGGCAGCGCGCAGATCCTCGATCCGGCTGTTGGTGCAGGAGCCGATGAAGACATGGCTGACCGGCACGTCTTGCAAGGCCGTCCCCGGCGCCAGGCCCATATAGTCGAGCGCCTTGCGCGCTGCCGCCCGTTTTGCCGGGTCCGCGAAGCTGTCGGGATCGGGGATCGCGCCGGTCACCGGCACGACATCCTCCGGGCTGGTCCCCCAGGTAACGCTCGGCGCCACCTCCGACGCATCGAATTGCACGCTGCGGTCGAATTCCGCACCCTCGTCCGTGGTCAGCTCCCGCCAGCGCGCCACCGCCGCCTCCCAATCCTCGCCCGTCGGCGCCATCGGCCGGCCCCTGAGATAGTCGAACGTCTTCTCGTCCGGGGCAAACAGGCCGGAGCGCGCACCGCCCTCGATCGACATGTTGGCGACGGTCAGCCGCCCCTCGATGCTCATCTCCGCGAAGGTCGAGCCGCGATATTCGATGACGTGCCCGATGCCGCCCGCGGTGCCGATCCGGCCGATAATATGGAGGATCAGGTCCTTGGGCGCGACGCCGAAGCCCAGCACGCCGTCGACGCGAATCTCCAACGTCTTCGACGGCCGCAGCCAGAGCGTCTGCGTCGCCAGCACATGCTCGACCTCGCTGGTGCCGATGCCGAAGGCGAGTGCGCCCAGCGCACCATGCGCCGCCGTATGGCTGTCGCCGCAGACCAGGGTGGTGCCCGGCAATGTGAAGCCCTGCTCCGGCCCGACGACATGGACGATGCCCTGCGCGGCAGCGAGTGCGTCGATATAGGGCACGCCGAACGCCACGACGTTGCGCTCCAGCGCGGCGAGCTGGGCGGCGCTTTGCGGCTCGGCGATGGGCAGGCGCTTGCCGTCCGTGCCGGCCCGGCGCGTCGTGGGCAGGTTATGATCCGGCGTAGCCAAAGTCAGGTCCGGCCGCCGGACCTTGCGCCCGGCGATCCGCAGCCCTTCGAAGGCCTGCGGCGAGGTCACCTCATGGACAAGATGCCGGTCGATATAGAGGAGGCAGGTCCCGTCCTCGCGCTGCACGACGACATGCTCATCCCAGATCTTTTCGTACAAGGTCCGGGGACGATTGCTCATCCGCAGCAGCCCCGGTTCATCGCGATCAGCTCCAGATGCGCATCGCGGCCGGTAAGCCGGCAGGCCAGCTCATCGCGCACCTTCGCACCGAATTCCGAGCAGCGGGCATTGCCGCCCAGGTCGGCCGTCCAGCAGCCGCTTCTCAGGGTCGCCTCCAGGGCGTCGTTGAGCATGACCGCGGCTTCACGCAGGCCGAGACCAGCCTCCAGCAACATGGCCGCACTGGCGATGGCTCCTGCGGGATTGGCCGTGTCGAGTCCGGCCAGATCGGGCGCGGAGCCGTGGACCGGCTCGAACAGGCCCGGCCCGGTGGCGCCGATGCTGGCGGAGGGCAGCAGCCCGATAGAGCCGACCAAAGCCGACATCTGGTCGCTGAGGATGTCGCCGAACATATTCTCGGTGAGGATCACGTCGAACCGGCGCGGCGCCATGATCACGGCCATCGCCGCGGCATCGACGTAAAGATGCTCCAGCGCCACGTCCTGATAATCGGTCGCGACCTCCCCGACCACACCGCGCCACAGCTTCGAACTGGACAGTACGTTCGCCTTGTCGACCGAGGTCACCCTGCCGCGCCGGGCCCGGGCAGTCTCGAAGGCGATGTGCGCGATTCGTTCGATCTCCGCGCGGGTATAGACGCAGAGGTCGGAGGCCATGTCCGCCTCCAGCCTTTTCTCGCCGAAATAGGCGCCGCCGGTCAGCTCACGCACCACCATCACGTCAGCGGCGGTGACGAACTGCTTCCTGAGCGGGGAGAGATGCTCGAGCCCGGCGAGGACCTTCGTCGGGCGGAGGTTCGCGAACAGGCCGAGTGCGGCGCGCAGCTTCAACAACCCGGCCTCCGGCCGCTCCGGCGCCCCATCCCATTCGGGCCCGCCGATCGCGCCCAGCAGCACCGCGTCCGCGCTCTGGCAGGCGGCGAGCGTCGCCGCCGGCAGCGGCGTCCCGTGCCGATCAATCGCGATGCCGCCGAAATCATGCTCCTCGAATGTGAGGCCGAGGCTGCAGCGGTCGGAGATCATCTCCAGGCACGCAGCGGCCTCCCGCGTGACTTCGGGGCCGACGCCGTCGCCGGGCAGCAGGACGATATTCCTCATGCGGCCAAACTCCCGGTTTCCGGCCGGGCATGGCGGGCGCGGATCGCGCGCACCGCTTCGGCATTGCTGGCGGCGTCGATGAAAGCCGAGACACAGCAGGGCAGGATGTCCCGCGCCCGCGCCCGGCCCGCAAAGACCTCGCCATCCACCGAAATCTGCATTTCGACGAGCACGTTCGCGGCCTGCCCGTCCGGCGCGGTTTCCCCTGGATCGGCGGCGAGATACTGCATGTCCAATCCCTCGACCCGGGCGCTGACGCCCATGATCTGGCCGACCGCCATGAAGGCGGCGTCGAGCGCGCCGGGCGCGGAGGCGATGTCGGTGACCCGCCCGCGCTCGCCATGCTCCAGCTCCACCCGGGCCATCGGCCAGGCGCTGACCGTCAGCGGCGCGCGAATCTCCACCTTGGCCAACGCCCAGGTCTTCATTCCCTGTCCGCTGTCCGCGGCGGCGAGCAAGGCCGCCAGGCGGGCGGTGTCGACGATGCCGACCTCGTCCGCCACGTCCTTGAACGCCTCGAAGGCGCGATCCAGCTTCTCGCCCTCGAGCAGATAGCCGAGCTCGAGTGCGCGCGCGGCGAGCGCGTGGCGCCCGCTATGCTTGCCGAGGACGATGCCGTCCGTGGCAAGCCCGATATCTTCCGGTTTCATGATCTCGTAGGTTTCCCTGTTCTGCAGCACGCCGTGCTGATGAATCCCGGCCTCGTGGGCGAAGGCGTTCGCCCCGACGATGGCCTTGTTGCGCGGCGGCGGGGTGTTGGTGATCTGCGCCAGCGTCCTGCTGGCGGCGATAATTCGGGTCGTATCGACATTGGTGGAGACGCCGTACGTGTCGGAGCGGGTTTTGAGCGCCATCACGACATCCTCGAGCGCGCAATTGCCCGCCCTCTCACCGATGCCGTTGACGGCGCATTCTACCTGCCGCGCCCCGGCGCGTACCGCGGCCAGCGAATTCGCGACAGCCATGCCGAGATCGTCATGGCAATGGGCCGAGAAGATGACCTCTTCCGGCCGGGTCACATGCTGCCCCAGGAAGCGGAACAGGTCGTAAATCTCCTCCGGCGTGGTGTAGCCGACCGTGTCGGGCACATTGAGCGTGGTCGCGCCGCTCTCGACCGCGGCGGTCAGGCATTCGACGAGGAAGTCCCGTTCGGTGCGGATCGCATCCTCGGCCGAGAATTCGACATCCTCGACCTGGTCCCGCGCGAAGGCAACGCTGTTGCGGATCGCCGCGAGCACGGTCTCGCGGCTCATGTGCAGCTTCGCGTCCCGGTGAATCGGGCTGGTGCCGAGGAAGACATGAATGCGCCTGTGCCGCGCGGGCGCCAATGCCTTCGCCGCCGCCGCGATGTCGCCACGCGTGGCGCGGGCGAGCGAGCAGATGGCGGGGCCATCAAGCTCTCGCGCCACCGCCTCGATCGCGCGGGCATCGCCTGGGGAGGCGGCGGCGAAGCCTGCCTCGATGATGTCGACCCTGAGCGCCGCCAGCGCCCGGGCGATGCGCAGCTTGCCGGCCTCGTTCATCGAGAAGCCGGGCGCCTGCTCGCCGTCGCGCAGGGTCGTGTCGAAAATCAAAACCTGCTCGGTCATGCTGCCTTGTTCCTGAATGAGGCGCTGTCGTGCGTGACGCGGGTGACGCCATGGAGGCGGCCGATTTGAAGGGCGAGGATGTCGGGGCTGCGCTCGCCGGCGCCGGCGGTAACCTCGAGGACGAGCGTGGAGCGGCGGCCGCAGGGCTGTTCCGCCATGACGATGCGGGTGACGCGGAAGCCGCGTCTTTCGACGAGGCCGAGCATGCGGATGACCGCGCCCTCGGCGACATAATATTCGATGGTCAGACGCGCGTTCACAGCTCTTCCTCCATCATCTCCATGTTGGATTTGTTGGGCGGCACCAGCGGCCAGACGCTGGTGCGCGGGTCGATCCGCGCGTGGCAGAGGATCGGACCGTCCGTGCTCAGCAGCCGCTCGATCGCCGCCGGCACTTCGGAGCGGTAATCGACGGTGAACGCTTCGATCCCGAAGGCGCGGGCGACCTCGGCGAAGTCCGGATTGTCGCTGAGGTCGATCTCCGAGAAATTCCGGTCGAAGAAATATTCCTGCCATTGCCGGACGAGGCCCAGCTGGCTGTTGTCGAGCAGCAGGATCTTCAGCGGCAGGCGGTAGCGGCGCAGCGTCGCCAGCTCGTGGATGTTCATCATGATCGAGCCGTCGCCGGTGACGGTCAGCACTGTGGCGTCAGGCTCGGCCAGCAGCGCGCCGATCCCGGCCGGGATGCCATAGCCCATCGTGCCCAGGCCGGCGCTGGTCAGGTGCGCCTGCGGGCGGCTGAAGCGGCAATGCTGGGCGACCCACATCTGGTGCTGGCCGACGTCGCAGGTGACGATCAAGTCGTCGCCCGCGGCCTCGCTCAGCTCCTTCAGCATGGCCGGCGCGTAGATCCCCGTGCCCGGCGCATCGTAGCGCGCGGCCCAGCGCTGCCTATTGTCCGCGCAGCGCGCCTGCCAGCCGGAAATGTCGCCCGGGATCCCGGTCAGCCGGTCCAGCACCAGCGTCAGATCGCCGCCGATGCCGACCTCCGGCCGGCGCAACTTGCCGATCTCGGCCGGATCGCCGTCGATATGGATTACCTTCGCATTGGGCGCGAACGTATCCAGCTTGCCGGTGGCGCGGTCGTCGAAGCGGGCGCCGACGCAGATCAGCAGGTCGCATTCGTCGACCGCATGGTTGGCCGCGCGGGTGCCGTGCATGCCGAGCATGCCGAGGAAATTGGGTGCATCGGTCGGCAGCCCGCCCAGCCCCTTCAACGTCGCGACCGAAGGCATGCCGGTCCGCTCGGCGAAGTTGCGCAGCGCCCGCTCCGCCCGCCCGATGGCGATGCCGCCGCCGAAATAGAGCAACGGCTGGGTTGCCGCCTCGATCAGCCGGTTCGCTTTTTCGATGGCGCGGCCGTCGGGCTCGGGCAGGTCGAACCAGGGCACCTGATAATTGCCAATGTGGCTCGACAGGCCCTGCGTCACGTTCTTCGGCAGGTCGATCAGCACCGGCCCCGGTCGCCCCGACCGGGCCAGCGCGAAGGCTTCGGCGAAAATCTCCGGAATGTCGTCCGGGCTGCGGACGACATAGCTATGCTTCACGATCGGCAGGGTGATGCCGAAAATATCGACCTCCTGGAAGGCATCCGTGCCCATCAGGGCCGAGGGCACCTGGCCGGTGATTGCCACCATCGGCACGCTGTCCATGAAGGCGTTGGCGATGCCGGTGACGAGGTTGGTCGCGCCTGGCCCCGACGTCGCCAGGCAGACGCCCGGCTCGCCGGTGACGCGGCCCCAGGCGTCCGCCGCCAGCGCCGCCGCCTGCTCGTGGCGGACCAGGATATGGGTCAGCGACGAGCCGGTCAGCGCGTCATAAACGGGCATGATCGCGCCGCCCGGATAGCCGAAGATGTGGGTGACGCCCTCGCGCTCCAGCGCCTCGACGACGAGCCGGGCGCCGGAGATCCCCGCCGGAACCGCGGGGGGTGCGGCGTCCGGAGCGGCCTGGTGCAATCGGGGAGCGAGGGCGTTCACCGCTTGTGCTCCTGCGAAGGCAGGAGCGCTGGCCATGCTCTCATGCGTCTGGATCGCAACGCTCCGGCCTTCCCCGGAGCACAAGCTTGGGGGATCGCGAACGTCATGGTCAGGCCGCCTTCGTGTCCGGCTGGCGCCGCAGCCAGGCCATTTGCGCGCGCAGCCGGGCGCCGACCTTCTCGATCGGCTGCGCCAGATCCGCCTCGTACATCCGCTGATAGTCGGGCTTGCCGGCGGCGTTCTCGTCGATCCATTGCTTGGCGAACTTGCCGGTGCGGATATCGGTAAGGATTTCGCGCATCCGCTCCTTCGTCTCGGCATTGATCACCCGCGGGCCGGAGACGAAGTCGCCATATTTTGCCGTCTCGGAGACGAAGTGCAGCATTCGGGCGATGCCGCCCTCGTACATCAGGTCGACGATCAGCTTCAGCTCGTGCAGGCATTCGAAATAGGCGATTTCGGGCTTGTAGCCGGCCTCGACGAGCGTCTGGTAACCGGCGACGACCAGCTCGGTCGCGCCGCCGCAGAGCACCGCCTGCTCGCCGAACAGATCGGTCTCGGTCTCCTCGGCGAACGTCGTCTCGATCGCGCCGCCCTTGGTGCCACCGATGCCGGCGGCATACGCCAGGGCTTTGTCCCGTGCCTTGCCGGTCGCGTCCTGGTTGACCGCGAACAGGCAGGGCACGCCGCGGTCGATCTCATATTCGCGGCGCACGAGATCGCCCGGCCCCTTGGGCGCGACGAGGATGACGTCGACGTCGCGGCGCGGATCGATCTCGCCATAATGGACGGAGAAGCCGTGGGCGACGAGCAGAGCGGCACCCGGCGCCAGATTCGGCCCGATCGCCTCGGCATAGACGCTGCGGTGGGTCATGTCCGGACTGAGCAGAGCGACCAATGCTGCGCCCTTCACCGCCTCGGCCGGCGGCACCGGCGTGAAGCCATCCGCCTTGGCGCGCTTCTCGGCGCCGCCGCCGGGCCGCGCACCGACCGCCACCTCAAGGCCGCTGTCGCGCAGGTTCCGCGCATGGGCGCGGCCCTGACTGCCATAGCCGATGATCGCGATCCTGCCGCTGAGCGCCGCCGGGTTCGCATCGGCATCGGTATAGATCGGTTCCAACTGGGTTCTCCTTCGTTTCGCGCAAAAGAAAACCCCCGCTCCGGAGGGAGCGGGGGCCTGGTATCTCGGGTCTCTTCTCGTCTTAAGACCGTCAGCCGGCAGCCGCTCCCTCGGGGAGGCCGATAAGTACGAGGGTAATAAGGAGCGCGGCGGCCGGACGGGCCACCAGGCGGTCGTCGGTACGGGCAAAAGCCTGCGTCACGAACCTGCTCCACATAAAGGTCACCGCCGGAGCTACCCCGGCGCGGTTAACAAGTTCATAATCTGTATGAGCGCGCTGACACAAGCCGGAAAATGTGCAGGTGCAAAATTCGCAGGCTTGCCTCTTGCCGCAGTGCACAAGCCCCCCTTACGCTCGCGCGTGAATCCCCGCTTCGGGAAGAGGAATACATGATGGCGAAACCGCCTTTGCCCTCCCACGAAATGCTGGACGGGCCGGCCCGCGCCCCGGCCCGCGCGATGCTTCGCGCCGCGGGCTATGACGACGCGGCTTTGGCCAGACCGATGGTCGCGATCGTCAACACCTGGTCCAACGTCACCCCCTGCAACATCCACCTGCGCAGCCTCGCCGAGCATGCACGGCGGGGGATCGCGGAGGCGGGCGGCACCCCGGTCGATTTCAACACGATCGTGGTCACCGACGGCATTTCGATGGGCACGAAAGGGATGCGCGCCTCACTGATGAGCCGGGAGTGCATCGCCGACAGCGCCGAGCTCGCGGTGCGCGGCCATTCGCTGGACGCGGTCCTGTTCCTCGTCGGCTGCGACAAGACCATCCCCGCAGCCGCCATGGCTGCCGCGCGGCTCGATCTGCCGGGCGTAATCCTCTACGGCGGCTCGATCATGCCGGGGCGGCTGCACGGCAAGGCGCTCACTATCCAGGAGGTGTTCGAGGCGGTCGGCGCGCACAGCGCGGGCACGATCGACGATGCCGAGCTGAAAGCGGTCGAGCAGGCCGCCTGCCCCGGCGCCGGCGCCTGCGGCGGCCAGTTCACCGCCAACACCATGGCGCTGGCGATGAGCTTCCTCGGCCTCTCGCCCATGGGCCTCAACGACATTCCGGCGGTCCATCCGGCCAAGGCCGAGGCCGCCGCCGAAGCGGGCCGGACAGTGATGGCGGCGCTGACAGCCGGGCGCAACGCGCGCAGCCTGATCACTCCCGAGAGCCTGCGCAACGCCGCCGTCGCCGGTACCGCCACCGCGGGCTCGACCAACCTCGTTCTCCATCTGCTCGCCATCGCGCGGGAAGCCGGGATTCCGGAGAGCGACTTCGACATCGACCTGTTCGACGAAGTGTCGCGGCGGACGCCGGTGATCGCGGACCTGCGCCCGGGGGGCCGCTTCATGGCGCCGGACATGTCGGCGGCGGGTGGCACCGCCCTGCTCGGCCGGCGGCTGATGGAGGCGGGTCTGATCGCCGATACTCCGACGGTCACCGGAGCCAGTCTCTTCGCCTGTTTCGCCAACGCAGCGGAGACGCCCGGCCAGGAGGTGATCCTCAGCGCCGAGGCGCCGCTCAAGGCGCGCGGCGGCTACGGCATCCTCTATGGCAATCTCGCACCCGAGGGCTGCGTCGCCAAGCTCGCCGGCCATGAGCGGCTGCGCCACGAAGGCCCGGCCAAAGTCTATGACGGCGAAGAGGCCTGCTTTGCCGCCGTCACCCATGGCGAGATCGAGCCGGGCGACGTCGTCGTCATCCGCGGCGAAGGACCGGTCGGTGGCCCCGGCATGCGCGAGATGCTCGGCGTCACCGCCGCCATCCAGGGCCGCGGCCTGGGGGATAGCGTGGCTTTGGTCACCGACGGCCGCTTCTCCGGTGCCACCTACGGCTTCATGGTCGGCCACGTCTCGCCGGAAAAGGCAACCGGGGGACCGATCGCCCTGCTCCGCACCGGCGACCGGATCGAGATCGATGTCGAGCAGCGCGTCATCGAAACGGACGCGGACCTCGCCGCGCGCGGCCCCGCGCCGGTGCTGCCGCTGCCGACGGCGGTGACCGGCGCCTATGCCAAATATGCGCGGCTGGTCGGCTCCGCCTCGCACGGCGCGGTGACCAGCGGGGCCTAGGCCGCCCGGCTCTCCCGCACCCTGCTCCGGCCGTTGACGAGGTCGAGATAGTCGGTGCGGAGTTGCCGCGTCACCGGGCCGAGCTGAAATTTCCACGGCCCCGCCTCGGCCACAGGCATCACCTCCACCGCGCTGCCGGTCGGGAACATCTCGTCGAAACCGGCCAGTTCTTCGGGCTGGATCGCTCGTTCGGAGACGGCCAGCCCCCGCTCCCGCGCCAGATCGATCAGCGTGAGGCGCGTGATGCCGTCGAGGAAGCATTCGGGCAGCGGCGTGTGCACCCCCCGTCTTTCACGAAGAAAACGTTGGCGCCAGTCGATTCCGCCACCTGCCCGCGCCAGTCGAGCATCAAAGCGTCATCATAGCCCTTCGCCTCGGCCGCGTTCTTCGCGAGGGTGGCGATCATGTAGAGGCCGCTGGCCTTGGCATCGGTCGGCGCCGTGTCAGGCGCGGGTCGCCGCCAATCGGCAAGGTCCAGCCGGACACCGCGGGCCGCGCTCTCCTCGCCAAAATAGGCGCCCCAATGCCAGGCGGTGACCGCGAGATGCACGTCGTCCTCCCGCGCCGAGACGCCCATCTCCGTGGAGCCGCGCCAGGCAATCGGGCGAAGATAGGCATGGTCCAACTCATTGGCCTCGACCACGGCGCGGCAGGCCTCGTCGATTTGCGCCACTGTCCATGGCAGCTCGAAGCCAAGCCGCAAGGCGCTGCGCCGCAGTCGCTCGCTATGCTCGGTGAGCTTGAAGATCACCCCGCCATAAGCGCGCGCGCCCTCGAATACGCAGGAGCCATAGTGGAGGGCATGGGAAAGAACGTGCAGGTTCGCCTCCCGCCAGGGGACGAGGTGGCCGTCCAGCCAGATCCGCCCGTCGCGGTCGGCGAAGCTCATGCAGCGCCCCTCCTCAGGTCCGTGCCGTCGAGCACAGCCGCGAGCGCTTTGGACGTGGCCGGCATCGGCAGCGCATGCGCCTCGCGATCGAATATGGCGGCGAGGGCCGGTGGCGGGTCGATCGCCCGGCCGACAAGCGGCTCGACGATTTCGGCGAACTTGAACGGATGGGCGGTGGCGCAGAGAAGCCAGGGACGCTCATGTCTTGCGTCCGGAGCAAGCCGGGCCCAGGCCTCGGCGGCGGTAGCGGAGTGGGGGCACCAGACATAGCCGCTCGCGGCAAAGTCCGCGACGATCCGTGCCCGGATCGCCGCGTCGTCGACCAGCTCGACATCGACCCCGACCAGCGCCGCCCCGAGGGCTGCCAGCCGCTCGAAATTGCTCGGCGCGCCGACGTCCATCGCATTGGCGATGGTGGCGATTGCCGGGCGGGGTTCGTAGCGCCCGCTCGCCGCCCATTCGGTGAGCGTTCGGTTGGCGTTGGTGACCAGCCGTACGGGGCCGATCGGCAGGCCCATCGCCCGCGCATAAAGGCTCACGAAGCCGTGGCCGAGATTGCCGGTCGGCACAATGAGGCCGGGCCTCGCGCCGGTCGCCGCGTGGATTCGCGACGCGGCCCAGGCAAGATAGGCCATTTGCGGCAGCAGCCGGCCGATATTGATCGAATTGGCTGAGGTGAGATTGTGTCCGGCGGACAGCACGGAATCGGCGAAGGCGGTCTTCACGAGGCGCTGGCAATCGTCGAAGTCGCCGGCCACTTCCAGCGCCTGCACCGGCGCGGCCCAGCAGCCGAGCTGCCACGCCTGGAAGGGCGAGACGCGCCCCCTCGGGTAGAGGATCAGGGTCCGGAGCCTCTCCCGTCCCTCCGCCGCGCAGCCGACCGCCCCCCCGGTGTCGCCCGACGTCGCGACGAGGATGGTCAGCGGCTCGCCCAGGCGGTCGAAGCAAGCGGTGAGAAAGCGGGCACCAATGTCCTTGAACGCGCCGGTCGGGCCGTGGAACAGCTCCAGCGCCCGCATCCCCGGCCGTGCCGGATCGGGCGTGGCGATCGGCACGGGAAAATCAAAGGCCTCGGCGCAGATGCCGGAAAGGTGGTTCTCCAGCGGATCGCCGGCGAAGAAGGGCGCCAGCATCCTTGCGGCGAATTCGGCGAGCGGTAGCCGGGCCTCAGGCGCGGATGCCGGGATCGCCTCGGGAAGATAGAGCCCGCCGTCCGGCGCCGCGCCGCTGCGGATCGCCTCGCTCAGCCCGACCGCCGGCGCCTGTCCTCGCGTGCTGACGAACCTCACGCGGCGCGCTCGCAGGCGAGCGCCGCCTCCAGCCTGACTCCGGCGGACTCGACCGGCGCGCGGTAGCAGACCGCCTCCAGCCCTGCCGTGCGAAAGGCGGCTGCCATCGCGGCCGCGACCGCGTCCGCCCCGCCCGCCGGCGCCCAGGCGAAAACCGACGGTCCGGAGCCCGAGAAGGAGCAGCCGAGCGCGCCCGCGCCCAGCGCCGCCGCCTTCACCGGCGCCAAAGCCGGTAACAGCGGCGCGCGCTGGGGCTCGACCAGAATATCCTCCAGTCCGGCCCGGATCAGTTCGGCATCGCCGGTCGCGCAGCCGGCAACAAAGGCGGCGAGGCGGCGGCTATGCTCGACCGCGGTGCGCAGCGGCACCTCCGCCCTCAGCATTTTCCGCGCGGCGCTGGTCTCCGTCTTTACCGGCGGATGGAAGAGGAGCGAGACGACGTCTTTCGGGACCGGCAGGCGGTGAACCTGGCCCGGCTCCTCGCGCGCCACCAGCACGAGACCGCCGAAGAGCGCGGCCACCACATTGTCCCAGGGCGGCGGATCGCAGGAGACGCGCTCGCCGGCCAGCGCGAAGGGCAGCAGATCCGCAATCTCCAGAGGTGCCGGCAGCAGCGCATTGACCGCGGCGGCGGCGGCGACCGCCGAAGCGGCCGAGCCGCCCATGCCGGCGCTCAACGGCACGCCTTTGTCGATCGAGAGCCGGACGCCGAACTCCGCGCCCGTCGCGCCGAGCAGCGCCTGGGCGGCGGCGAGCGCGGTATTGCTGTCGGGCGCGGCGGGCAGGCTGGCGGCGAGGCCGCTCACCGTGCCGAGCCTGACCCCCGCCACCGCCTCGCGCACCGCCGTCACCCGGTCCCGCGCCGCGTCGAAGGCGAGGCCGAGGACGTCGAAGCCGACGCCGACATTGCCGATGCTCGCCGGCGCGCTCGCAATGGCCATCGGGCCGTCGGCCATGCCCGTATCCCTCACGCCGTCAGCCGCAGGAGCGCCGCCTCGCCCGGCGCGGCGGCGAGCCGGCGCTGCAGGTCCATGATGTCCGCGAACACCGAAGCGGTCGTGGGCCAGCGCCCGGCTCCTTTGCCATAGACCGCATAGACGTGGCCATCCGCATCGGTCACGAGGAAGCGGTTCTCCTCGCCCCGCGCCCCGGCCAGCGGATGCGCGGCAGGCAGGGTCTCGAGGACGACCTCGGCCCGGACCGAACCGTCCTCGTCCAGGCGGCAGCGGCCGACCTGCTTCAGCACCTCGCCCCGGGCCCGCGCTGCCTGCACCAGCGCCGGCGTCACCGCGCGCAGTGACTGTCTGGCAATCTCGGCGGGCACCAGCGCCGCGCCAAAGGCATTGCGAGCCAGGATGGACAATTTGTCCGCCGCGTCATGGCCATCGACATCCGTTGCCGGGTCCGCTTCCGCAAAGCCCAGTTCCTGCGCCTTCGCGATGGCTGCGTCGAAGGCCCATCCGTCAGCGAGTCTGTCCAGCAGGAAGTTGGCGGTGCCGTTCATCACGCCCTCGACCGATACCACGGCACCCGCCGCACGAAGCCGGCGGATCGTCTCCAGGATCGGCGTGCCGCCGCCGACGCCGGCGGTGTAGGCGAGCGAGGCGCGACCCTCGGCCGCCGCCTCCTGCAGCGCGTCATAGTGAAGCGCCACCGCCGCCTTGTTGGCGGTGACCACATGCACGCCCCTGCGGAGCGCATTCCGCATCAACCGCGCCGGTCCGTCGGCTCCGCCGATCGCCTCGACGAGCAGGTCGACCTTGCCTGCCAGCGCCTCGTCGAGGCTGGCAGTGAAGGCCTGATCGGCGAATTCGCCCCGCCGATGCGCCTCGGGCCTGCGGACCAGCACCGGATTCACCTCGAACAGGTCCGGCCGCTGTCGCAGGCAGGAGAGCACCCCCGCCCCGACCGCTCCGCAGCCGAGCAAAGCGACCCGCAATTTCGGGAAGCGCACCGGCACCTCCTTGCGCGCCGGCAGGGCTGCGATCAATGTCGCCTCGTGATGGCCGATCGCGGCCACCTCGATCGCAATCCCTTCCGCCTTCGCCGCCTCGATCGCCTTGGGCTGGATCAGGCCTTTGCTCGCCTCGGCAGCCATCTCGTAGCTCAGCGCGCCATAGCGCTCGGCGTCCGGATTGGCGGCCGGATCCTCGGCATAGACGCCGTCCACATCCTTCAGCAGCCGCACCCGTTTCGAGCCGAGCCGAGCCGCGAAGAAGACGGCCGAAAGATCGGTGCCGCCGCGCCCGAGCGTCACCACGCCATGCTCGTCATGGCCGGCGGTGAAGCCCGGCACGACGATCACGTCATGATCGACCAGCTTCGCGTGCACCGCCTCGGCGTCGAGGCCCTCGAGATTGGCGTCGAGCGCATCGCCCGTCGCGACCAGGCCCATTTCATGCGGGTCGAGCGTGCAGGCGCGCATCCCCATCCGGGCCAGCGCCAGCGCCAGCAAGGCGGCCGAATGCAATTCCCCGGTCCGCGCCAGCCGCGCCACCAGAGCCGGCGCTGGCTCGCCGCCGACCTCCGCAGCCAAAGCGAGCAGCCGGTCGGTCTCCCCCGCCAGCGCCGAGACCACGGCCACGATCTTCTCGCCGTCGCGAATGTGACGATATACCTCCTGGGCCGCGGTCCTGTAGTCTTCCGGGCGCTCCAGGACCGAGCTTCCGAACTTGAGAACACACAGCGTTCGCTGCCGGTCCCGGAGGAATTCTACCTTCGCCATGTTGGTCTCTTTTCGATGGGGCCGACCGGCCGATGACATGAAAAAACCCGCTCGCCTGGTGGGGGGAGCGGGTCGGTGGAAGTTCAGTTCCCGGGCTGAGAGATCAGCCGCTGCCGTCCCGCTTGCGGGTAGTCATAATGGAAACCATGGTAATCGTAGCGCGCACGTCAGCGGCCATGCCGGTGGCGGCATGCATGCTGATCGGGAACTGCGCGGCCGTTGACATTCGCATGGGTCTCCGTCGCCCTCGATGATGGCGGGCAAGCACCGTATCCGTCAACAGGATTAATTTTCTATTTCCGAGGGCGTTTGTGGCAAGAGTATCCTGTCACTCGCGATCTGGAGAAAATGCGAGGTCCGGGCCGCGCCGCGTGGCCCGATGGACTCTGACCCGGAGGAAGCCAGGCGAGTTTCCCCTGTTCGCGATCTTCAACCAGGCCATGCGCCGGACGACATTCTTGACGGCCTTGACGGCCTTGACGGCTGCGATGGCCGGGCGACCGGTTCGCGCCGGACTTCGTGGCGCACCATTCTTTTCCGCAGCTTGATCCCGGGGGTACAGGCCGAGGCGCAATGATGGCTGCCAAGCCCTTGATCGCGCAATTTGACTGTCCCGGAGGCCACGCCGCCGCACTATTGGCAAGAATAGCTGCCGGGGGCATGATCGCCGGCTGAAACGAATCGAGCGCGGCGGTGAGATGATCCGGGTCACGAAGAGCTTGTTGTCAGGAATTGCGGGCCTCTGGACGGCCTTTTGGTCGACCGCGGCGATCGCGCAGGACTCGCTCAGCAACGCCAATCCGGAAGGGTCGGGCGTGCTCGTCCGCGCGGTGCAGTGGCTGCAGGGGACCCTGCTCGGCACGATCGCCACCGTGGTCGCGGTGATCGCGGTCGCCTCCGTCGGCTTCCTGATGCTCACCGGGCGGATCAACTGGCGCTACGGCGCCACCGTCATCCTCGGCTGCTTCATCCTGTTCGGCGCGGCCAGTATCGTTGCGGGGATCCAGTCGACCGCCAGCTACGGCAATTAGAGGGAGCGGCGCATGAACGGGCTTGAGCGGGACACCTTGTTCGTTGCGCTCACGCGGCCGCAGATGTTCGCCGGCGTCACCTACAGCTATTTCATCGCCAACGCGGTGATCGCGACAGAATTGTTCCTGATCTTCAAGTCACTCTGGGCGCTGGCGGCGGCGCTCGTCATCCATCTCGCGGGTGTGCTGCTCTGCCTGCGCGAGCCGCGCTTCTTCGATCTGTGGCTGACCCGGGTGAGCCGCTGCCCGCGCGTCAGAAACCATGCGATCTGGCGATGCAACTCCTATCGCCCCTGAGCCGCAGCCGTCAGGCGATGAAGCGGGAGAAGCCCGCGGGCGCGCATCTGCCTTATGCACGCCATGTCGACGATCACACGATCGAGACGCGCGACGGCATGCTGATGCAGGTCATCCACCTGCGCGGCCTGCTCTTCGAGACGGCGGACACGGACGAGCTCAACTATCGCAAGCGGCTGCGCGATGCGATGCTGCAGGCGATCGGCTCCTCGCGCTTCGCCCTCTACCACCATATCGTCCGCCGCCGGGTGGACGTCGAGCTGTCCTCCGATCATCCCGACCCCTTCTCCCGGCAGCTGGACGAGGCCTGGCGGGCGCGGCTGGCGACCAGGAAGCTCTATGTGAACGAGCTGTTCCTGACCCTGATCCGGCGGCCGCTGCAGGGCCGGGTCGGCGGCTTCGACCGGCTGCGGGCGCGGTTCGGTCGGGCGACCGACCCGGACGGCGCCGCCGCGCTCTACGAGACCCGCCAGCTCGACACCGCGCGCGAGGCGCTGATCGCGGCTCTGGGCAATTACGGGCCGCGCCTGCTCGGCGTCTACCAGACCCCGGCCGGCCCCTGCTCCGAACCGCTCGAATTCCTCTCCGCGCTCTATAATGGCGAGATGCGCCCGGTGCTGCTGCCCAGGCAGGATCTGGGCGCCTATCTGCCCTACCGCCGGATCAGCTTCGGGCAGGAGACGGTGGAGCTCGGCCCGGCCGGGCCGAGCCCGCGCAGTTATTCCGGCCTCGTCTCGATCAAGGATTATCCGGGCCAGACCGCGCCGGGCATGCTCGATGAATTGCTGCGCCTCCCCTTCGAGCTCACCGTCTCGCAAAGCTTCGGCTTCGTCGACCGGCAGGCGGCCCTGTCGCGGATGAACCTGGCGCTCAGGCGGATGCGCTCGGCCGAGGACGAAGCGGTGAGCCTGCGCGCCGACCTCAGCAATGCCAAGGACGAAGTCGCCGCCGGCCGCGCCGGCTTCGGCGAGCATCATATGACCATCGCGTTGCGCGCCGACACGCCCGAGGCGGTCGATGTCGGCGTCGCCGAGGTACAGGCGGCGCTCGCCGATCTCGGCATCATCGCGGTGCGCGAGGAGATCGGGCTTGAGCCCGCCTTCTGGGCGCAATTCCCCTGCAACTTCAAATATATCGCGCGGCGCGGCCTGGTCTCGACCGGGAATTTCGCCGGGCTGGCCTCGGGGCACAATTTCCCCCTCGGCCAGCCGGACGTCAATCTCTGGGGCGAGGCCGTCACCCTGCTCGAGACCACTGCCGCCGGCCCCTATTATTTCAATTTCCACCAGGGCGATCTCGGCAATTTCACGGTGATCGGCCCGTCGGGCTCGGGCAAGACGGTGGTGCTCAATTTCCTGCTCGCCCAGGCCCGCAAATATCAGCCGCGGATCATCTTCTTCGACAAGGACAGGGGCGCCGAATTGTTCGTCCGCGCGATCGGCGGGCGCTACGACGTGCTCAGGCCGGGCACGCCTGCCGGGCTCAATCCGCTCCAGCTCGACGACAATCCGGTCAACCGCCAGTTCCTGATCGACTGGCTGGCCCTGCTCGCCGGCGGCGCCGACATCGAGGATGTGGCGCGGATCAAGGATGCGGTCGACGCCAATTTCGACCAGCCGCTCGAGCATCGCCGCCTCCGTCATCTCGCCGAACTGTTCCGCGGCGGGCACCGGCCGCATGCCGCCGATCTCTGGTCGCGGCTCCGCCCCTGGTGGGGCGACGGCGAGCGCGCCTGGCTGTTCGACAATGAGCGGGACCAGACTGATCTCACCGCCGACACGGTCGGCTTCGACATGACCGCGATCCTCGACGATCCGGCGATGCGCACGCCGGCGATGATGTACCTCTTCCACCGGGTCGAGGAACGGCTGGACGGCACCGCCGCGATCATCGTCGTCGACGAGGGCTGGAAGGCGCTGGACGACGACGTCTTCGTCCGTCGGATCAAGGATTGGGAGAAAACGATCCGCAAGCGCAACGGCATCGTCGGCTTCGCCACGCAGAGCGCGCAGGACGCGCTCGAGAGCCGGATCGCCAGCGCGATCATCGAGCAGGCGGCGACGCAGATCTTCATGGCCAATCCCAAGGCCCGCGCCGCCGATTATATGGAAGGCTTCGGCCTCACCGCGCACGAATATGAGCTGGTTCGCACCCTGCCCGACAACGCCCATTGCTTCCTGATCAAGCATGGCGCCGAAAGCGTGGTCGCCCGGCTCGATCTCAGCGCCGAGCGCGACCTGCTCACGATATTGTCGGGCCGCGAGCGCACCGTGCGGCTGCTCGACGAGATCCGCGCGACCAGCGGCGACGACCCCGCCGAATGGCTGCCGCGCCTGCTGGAGGTCGCATGATCCCCGCCTGCCAGGCACCGCCGCCGACGGCCGGCTTCCTCGAAGGGCTGCTGTCCTATGTGGACTGCCAGGCCCAGTCGATCGGCGCCAACGGCTATGAGGCTTTGGCCGCGCCCGGCTCGACCCTGTCGCTGCTGGTCACCGCCTTCCTCACCATCTTCGTCGCCTTCCTCGGCTACCGGATGCTGTTCGGCCAGACGCCGAGCCTGCGCGACGGCGTGCTTTCTCTGGTCAAGATCGGCATCGTGCTCGCGCTGGCGACGAGCTGGGCCGCCTACCGCACTCTGGTCTATGACGTCGCGCTGCGCGGCCCGGCGGAGCTTGCCGCGACCGTCGGCCAGCCGGCAGGCCTGCCGGGGGCGGGCGGCGGGCTGGTCGAGCGGCTCGGCTATGCGGACCGCAATTTCATCCAGCTCGCCGCCCTGGGGCCGGGCGAGCCGCCAGCCACGGTTCCGGGCCAGCCGCCAACCAACGTCAACGGCCAGCCGGTCGCGCCGCCTTCCGGCTTCGACAGCTTCGCCATGGGCGGGGCGCGCATCCTCTTCCTCACCGGCGCGGTCGGCGGCCTCGCGGCGATGCGGCTCGCCGCCGGCTTCCTGCTCGCGCTCGGACCCTTCTTCATCGCCTTCCTGCTGTTCGAGGGGACGCGCGGCCTGTTCGTCGGCTGGATCAGGGCGCTGGCCGCGACCGCGCTCGGCGCGCTCGGCGTCGCGCTGGCGCTCGGGGTCGAGCTGGTGCTGATCGAGATGAAGCTCGCCGAGCTGATCACGATCCGCAATGCCAATCTGCCGATTCCCGGCGCCGCGATCGAATTGTTCGTGATCACCCTGATCTTCACTCTGGTGATGCTGGCGATGGTCTATGCCGCCGCGCGGGTGGCGCTGGGCTTCCGCCTGCCCGACGGCTGGCGCGCCTTGCCCGCGCGGCTCGGGACGTCGCTCAGGGAACGCGAGACCCGCCTCGCCGGCGTGCCCCGCCAGGCCGGCGCGGTGCCTGGCGAGGAGCGTTCGCGCGCCGCCCTGGTGGCGGACGCGGTCGCCGCCAGCCAGCGCCGCGAGCAGGGCGGCGGCCGCGTGGCAGCCGTCCAGGCCGCCGAAGGCCCGGCGGCACCGTCGCGGCGGGTCGCGCCGCAGGGGGCCGAGCGTAACGGCTATGTTCCCGTTTCCGTGCCTCTCGGTCAGAGCTATCGCCGGCGCACGAGAGCGCGTATCTCCGCAAGCGCTGGCCGTCGGGATCGCACGTCATGAACAAGCAGTCACGCGAGGCGCTCGACGCTTATTATGTCGAGGCGGGAAGCTGGGCGGAGGGCCGCGAGGAGGAATTGATCCGCTCGCGCCGGACGGCCTGGCTGATCGCCTGGCTCGCGGTCGCGGTCGCGGTGCTGCTCGCCGTCGCTCTGGTGTTGCTGATGCCGCTCAAGTCGGTGCAGACGGTGACCTTGATGACCGACCGGCAGACCGGCTTCGTGCAGGTCGTCGATCCGATCAACCCGCAGCGGATCACGCCGGACGCGGCGCTGACCCAGAGCTTCCTCACCCAATATGTGACCGCGCGCGAGGGCTTCGACGCGGATTCGCTGCAGACCGACTATCGCCGGGTCGCGCTCTGGTCGGCGGACGAGGCGCGGTCCACCTATGTGACCGGCCAGCAGGTTTCCAATCCCGAAAGCCCGCTCGCCCGCTATCCGCGCTCCACGGTGGTGGAAACGCGGGTGAAGAGCATCTCCTCGCTCGGCGCCAATGTCGCCATGGTCCGCTTCGAGACCCTCCGGCGCGACCAGGGCGGCCAGCTGCAGCCGTCCGCGCACTGGGTGGCGGTGATCAATTACCGTTTCACCGGCGAGCCGATGCGGATGGAGGACCGGTTGATCAATCCGCTCGGCTTCCAGGTGACCCGCTACCGCCGCGATCCGGAGGCCCCGCCGCCGCCCGAGCCGGTGCCGCAGCCGGTCCAGCCGGTGGTGATCCGCCCCGTGCAGACCGCGCCCGCGCCGCAGCCTGCCCAGCCCCGCCAGCAGGCGCCCCGCGGGCCCGAGGTCGAGCTGTGAGGCGCCTGCTCCTCGTCGCGCTCGCGCTTGGCGCTGCTGTGCCCGCGGCCGCGCAGATCAGGCCGACGCCCGGGGCCGGCGATCCGCGTCTCCAGACCGTCGACTATGACGCCAATCAGGTCGTCCAGATCCAGGCGGCGCCCGGCTATCAGGTCACGCTGCAGTTCGGCGCCGACGAGACGATCGAGAATGTCGCGGTCGGCGATTCCAGTGCCTGGCAGGTAAGCGCCAGCCGCACCGGTGCGAATCTCTACCTCAAGCCGCTGCTAGGCGTGGCCACCAATATGACGGTGGTGACCAGCGTCAGGACCTATTCCTTCGATCTGGTGCCCCTGTCCGGCCCGACCGCCGACATGGCCTATACGGTGCGCTTCAACTACCCGCAGGCGGCGGGGCCCAGGCAGAGCGCCGAGGCGGAGCTGATCGTCGAGGGCCGCTACCGGCTGAGCGGCGAACGGACCCTGCGCCCGAGCCGGATCAGCGACGACGGCGAGCACACCTATATCGAATTCCCGCGCGATGCCGCGATCCCGGCCATCTATGCGGTGGACGAGCGCGGCCGCGAATCCCTCGTCAACGGCATGATGCGCGACGATCTCTTCGTGATCGACGCGGTGGTGCCGCGCCTCGTCTTCCGCATCGATCAGCATACGGCGCAGGCGACCCGGCTCCAGCCGCAGCAGCGGACGGCGCGCTGATGGCGTCGAAACAAGGCCCGGCCACCGATCCGCGCGTTGCGGCGACCACGGACGAGCCCGGCGACGACGCCGAGGCCAATGTCCGGCCGACCGTGCGGCTGCCGCGCGCGGGCCTGCCGGGCTGGGCGATCGGCGTGGGCGCGGTCGCCGCCGGCATTCTTCTTTTCACCATCCTCGACGCCAGACGGCGGGAGGCGAACGCGCCCGATGGCGGCATGAAGGCGTCGGAGCTTGCCGCGATGCCGGCGCCGCCGCCGCCGCTTTACGTGCCGCCGGCAGCGCCCGAGCCGATACCGGTCATGGAGGTGCCCGCGCCGCCGCCGCCCGCCCCGGCGCCCGAGCCACGCATCGTCTACGTGCCGCAGCCCGTTCCCGTGCCGGTGCCCACGCCCGAGCCGCAGATCGGCGCCGCGCCGGCGCCGGCGCGCGCCGCCACCGGCCCGGTGCTGGTCTTCGAAGGCGGCGCGGCGCAAGGCACCGCCGCCGCGGGCGCGGCGCAGGCGGTCGAGGGCGATGCGGCGACGGCGGCCAGTGCGGCCCCCGGCGGCGTCGCCACCTTGGGCGTACGCACGCGGGCAGGCGTGCTCGCCAACCGGTCGACCACCGTCGCCCAGGGCGCGCTGATCCCCGCGGTGCTGGAGACGGCGCTCGATTCCACCCGGGCCGGCTTCGCCCGCGCCATCGTCTCGCGCGACGTGCGCGGCTTTGACGGGACGCGCGTATTGATCCCGCGCGGCAGCCGGCTGATCGGCAAATATCGCGCCGAGGTCGCCCCCGGCCAGCGCCGCGCGCTGGTGATCTGGACGCGGCTGATCCGGCCGGACGGAGTGACCATCGCGATCGGCTCGCCGGCCGGCGACCCGCTCGGCCGCGGCGGCATCCGCGCCAACGTCAACACCCACTTCTTCGAGCGCTTCGCCGGCGCGATCCTGCAGTCCGGGCTCGACATCGGCGTCAATCTCGCCTCGAGCGCCGGCAGCGGCACCGTGGTCGTGCTGCCCGGGCAGGTGGCGGGCAGTCTCGGCCAGGTCGTCCAGCCGACGCAGATCACGCCGACGCTCACCGTGAGGCAGGGCACGAGCATTTCCATCTTCGTCGCCCGCGACCTCGATTTCACGGGCGTCGAGACCCGGCGATGAGCCTCGCGCCGGTCGACGCCGCGGCGGGCGAAGGCGTCTACCTGCGCGCCTATCTCGCGCCTCTGGTCGGCATGCTGGCGCGGCCCGACGTCACCGACATCTATGTGAACCGGCCCGGCGAATTGTGGGTCGAGACCACGACCGGCGCGATCGAGCGGCACGACATGCCAGCGCTCGACGAGCCGACCCTGGCCCGGCTCGCGCGGCAGATCGCGGCGCTTTCCCATCAGGGGATCAGCCGCGAGCATCCCCTGCTGTCCGCGACCCTGCCCGACGGCGCCCGCGCCCAGGTGGTGGCGCCGCCGGCGACGCGCGGCCCGCTCGCGCTCGCGATCCGCAAGCATGTCTCGCCGGATCTGGCGCTCGACGATTATGTCGCCGACGGCGCCTTTGCCGAGACGCGGCGGGGCAAGGCCGGCGAGAAGTCCGCGATCGACCGCAAGCTGAAGGCGAAGCTCGACGCCGGCGACATTGCCGGCATGCTCGCCATGGCGGTGAAAGCCCGCAAGAACATCCTCATCTCGGGCGGCACGTCGAGCGGCAAGACCACCTTTCTGAACGCCCTGATCCGCGAAATCCCGCCCGAGGAAAGGCTGATCCTGATCGAGGACACGCCCGAGCTGGTCGTCCGGCAGGACAATGTCGTCGGCCTGCTCGCCGCCCGCAGCGCGCTCGGCGAGGCGCAGGTTTCGGCCAACGACCTGCTCGCCGCGTCGCTCAGGATGCGGCCGGACCGGATCATCCTCGGCGAGCTGCGCGGCGAAGAGGCCTTCGCCTTCCTGCGCGCGATCAACACCGGCCATCCCGGCTCGATGACCACGGTCCATGCCGACAGCGCCGAGCGGGCGATCGAGCAGATCGTGCTGCTCGCCCTGCAGGCCGGCACCCAGCTCGGCCGCGACGACATCCGCCATTACATCTCCAGCACGGTCGACATCTTCGTCCAGCTGGCGCGGACCGGGGGTCGCCGTTCGGTCGCGGAGGTGGTGTTCCGGGCCTAATAATCCCGGTTGTAACGGAGGTTGACGTTGGTGCCGCTGTTGGTGCCGAATTGCGAGAGCAGGCTGAGGGTGCGCGACAGCGAAATCTCGATCTGCGTCGCGGTATAGCCCTTCGCATCGGTGATGATTTCCACATAGATATCGTCCGACAGGTACATGCCGGCGGCAACGGCCGTGCCTCGCCCGGTTGCGGTGTCGGCGTCGATGATGCGCAGCCGGTCGATCCCGGTCGCCGAGCGCAGACGCCCCAGCGGGTTGAGCCCGCCCGAGCCGCCGCGCAGCGAGTTCAGCGAGGCGGCGAGCTGCACCGCCTGGATCGCCGAAATCTGCGTCACCGAGCTGCCGAACAGGATGCGCGAGACGATCTCGTCCTGCGGCAGACCCGGCGTCGAGCTGAACGCGATCTGCGGGTTGGTCGAGCTGCCCGACACGTTGATGGCAACGTCGACATTGTCGATCGTCGAACTCGCCGAGAGCTCGATGCGCGGCGGCCTCGCACCCGCGAAGACGACCGTCCCCTCGTCGAGCCGGAAACGCCGCCCCGCAAGGCCGAGCGTGCCGCGCAGCAGCCGGACCTGACCGACGAACTGGGCGGTCGCGGTCGTGCCGGTGACGCGCAGATCCTCCGCCCGCCACTCCGATTCCATGCCCATGCCGGAGACGTAGATGCGGTTGTCGGCGATCAGGCGGATGTTGAGCCGCCAGATGCTCGGCACCCGCACGTCGGCATTCTGCTGGTTCGGCGGCCGGAGCGGCTCGCCGCGGCGCCTGACTCCGGCCAGTTGCGGGATTTCCGCCGCGGCCTGCTGGACCAGCTCGTAGCGCACTTCGCCGAGATTGAGCTCGCCCTCGATCAGCGCGCCGGCGGCATTGTTGACGATGTGCAGCTGACCGGTGGCGGTGGCGCTGATGTCGTCGCTGCGCGCCAGCCGGGCATTCTGGAAGCTGACATTGAGGTCGATCGGGAAGCCCGCCGCCGACGCCAGCCCGATCGTGCCGCGGCCGTCGATCGTGCCGTTCCCGGCCGTCCCGTGCAGCGATTCGATGATCAGTTGAGACTGGTCGAAGCGACCGTTGACCGCGAGACCGGTGACCCGCGTGCCATAGGCCTCGTTGACATAAGTGAGATTGGTCGAGCGCAGCACGCCGCCGGTGAAAAGGGGCGCCTGCACCCGTCCGCCGAAATCCGCGGCGATGCCGACCGGTCCGGTCAGCTGATGGCCGGGCAGGTTGGCGAAGGACATCGGCACGTCGGCCGGCCCGTTATAGCGCACCCCGCCGGAGAGCGGCGCCGCGAGCAGCCGCGTCTGCCAGCTCCCGGCCGCCGGCCCGAGCGGCTGCAGCCGCGCCTGCGCCCGGCCGATGATCGCGCCGCCGCGCCGGATGATCGCGCCGCCCTCGCCGCCTTCGGGCGTCAGCCGGCCGGCGATGAACAAATCGACCGGCGAGGAGCGCACGGCGATGCCGGTACGGGTGAAGCCGGTGACGTTGAGCCGCGCCTCGGCGCGCGGAAAGGCGCCGTCCGCCGGCTCGTAGAAATCGAGGCTGCCGGTGGCGCGCCCGCCGATGCCGAGCCCCGGCGAGAAAGCGTCGAGCACCGAGAGATTGAGCTCGTCGAGCCGCGCCTGGATTATGAGGCCGTTGCCGAACCGCCCGGCCAGCCGCACCCGGCCCTGATCGAGGTTGATCGTCGCCGGCAGCATGAACCAGTCCTTGCCGACCTGCCGCAGAGTGGCGGGCCGAGCGAAGCGGAAGCCGATATTATTGAGCTGACCCTGCATGGCGAGTTGCGCCTGATCGCCCTCGCGCCGGCCGGCGGCGGCGATCCGGAAGGGGACGCCGCGCCGCCCCTCCGCGAAGAGCTGGCCGTCGCCGACGCCATTGTGGAAATCGACATGGACGCGGGCCCGCTGGACCATGAGATCGTCGGCGGTGAGGCCGGCAAGCTGGGCGTCGGCGCCGATCTCGATCGTCTCGCGGTCGTTCGACGGCAGCAATATGGCGGCGCGGATGAAGCCGCGCTGGACGATGATCGGATTATCGCCCGGCGTGCGCGCGCCGTTTGCGTCGGCGGTCAGGTCGATCCGCTGCCGGCGGCCGGCGGCGGCGAGCATTGCATTGCCGCTGAGTCCGCTGCCGGTGAAGGCGAGCCTACCCTGGAAGGGGCCGGCGGCGGTGCGCACGAGATTGCCGGTGAAGTTGACCCCCGCATAGGTCAGCCGGTTGACGCGGATCGTGAACGGACTTCGATTGGACTGGATCACGATGTCGGCCGAGAAGGGGCCGTAGCGCGAGCCGCCCTCGGCGATCAGCGCCCAGCCCTCCGGCGTCGGCCGCACCACCGCGTGCAGTTCAGCCAGGCCGTAGCCCGGGCTGGCGGCGGCGACCTCGACGCGCGGCGTCGACGCCATGCCGCTGACACGCACCGCCAACGGTCCGTAATCGTTGCTCACTCCGGCCACGCGGAGGTCGAGCGTGCCGCTCGGCCGGTAGAGGCCGCTGCCTGAGGTGACCCGAACCAGCGGCGCCGACAGGCGAATGTCGTTGATATGGATCAGCCCGGACGGGTCCATGACGATGCCGGCGCTGAGCGTGCCGACGCCGCCGAGCAGCTCCCGCAAGGTCTCGTTGGTGATCCGCCGCGTGCGCGCGGCAATGCGGCCCCTGAGCCCGAAGCCGGCCGGGCTCTGCGTCATGTCCAGATTGGTGTTGACGTCGAACAGGCCGACGCCGTCGACCAGATAATTGTTCACCCGGCCCTGCAGCGCCGCGAGATAGCGGCCGCGCGCGAGATCGAAGGCCAAGGCCAGCCGCGCGTCGATCCGGTCGGAGCGCAGGAACATATTGTCGGAGACCAGCCGCGTGCCCGCGACCCCGATCTCGCCGGCCAGGGTGACGTTGGTGATGGTGCCGCCGGCAACCGCATCGAAGCCGGCGATCCGCGCCGCGCGGGCCCGCACCGGCACGACGATGTCGTCGGCGCGCACGCGCGCATGGCCGGTCGCCTCGAGCCCGTCGATCGTCGTCCCCGCCAGGGTCAGCCGCGCCGCGCTGAGCTCGTAGAGGACCTCCGGCAGAGCGAAGGGCCCGTTGAGCACGAGCGAGAGCCGGACGTCCTGCCCGGACAGATCGGGAGCGATCGCGCCCGGCTCCAGCAGGCGCGCGGCGACGCGGAGTTCCTCGAAGCGGTTGCCGCCGAGGTCGACCCGGCCCTCCGCCGCCGCGGCGAAGGCGCGGCTGTAGAGGCGGAGACGGAGGTCGGCACGGCGCTGCTCCAGCCGGGCGCTGGCGTGGAGCATGGTGGCGGGCAGAGCGAGGCGCTGGACCGGGCCGGCGAGCATCAGGTCGGGGCGGAGCAGGCCATCGGCATTGAAGGTGCCGTTCTGCGCGGTGACCTCCAGATTGGCGAGCGTCTCGCCGCCGAGCCTGGCCAGCGCGCGGCCGCGCCAGTTGGCCCAGCTGCCATTGCCGCCGATGCTGACGGTGAGCGGCTGGCTGGTACCGGCCAGCCCGGCGATGAAGCCGCCGGCCGGCGCTTCGGCATTGAGCGCGAGGTTCAGCCGGTTCGCGGCCGGGACCGCGTCGAGCAGCAGATGCACCCGGTCCCCGCCGGCCAGACCCGGTGCGGCGACGGTGCCGCCGTCGAGCGTCACCAGCGCGCGTCCTTCGGCGATCCGCACCTGACCGTCCAGCGAGACGAGATGCCGCTGCCCGGTCACGGCCGGATCGACCGCGAGCCGCCCCACGTGCAGCCGGACGACGTCCAGCGTGATGTCGGGCAGGAGCGGGGCGTTGGGATCGCCGGGCCGAAGCGCGGGATTGCGGGTGAGCCGCGCCGTCGGAATGTCCAGCTCGCGTATGTCGATCCGGCCGCCGAACAAATAGGCGAAGGGGCTGTAGTCGAGCGTGGCCTCAGGCGCGGTCGCGAAATTGCCGCGCGGATCGGCGAAGGCGACATTGTGCAGGGTGAGCCGGCTGTAGATCGAGCCGTCGAGCCGCTCGACATGGATTTTCAGGCCGGAGGTCGTCTCCATATTGTTGATGCGCGCGACGATGAAGCGGTGGCCTGCCTCGCTGTTCAGCCAGAGCAGGAAGACGGCGGCGAGCGCGACCAGCACCGCCAGCACGATCGCCGCCCATTTGGCGAGCCGCCAGCCCAATGCCCGCTTCGGCCGCTCCGGGGCGAGGATGGGGGCTTCGCCTGCCATCAGAAGGCCTGCCCGATCGAGACGTAGACGCTGAGCCAGGCCTCGCCCGGCCGGCGGGCGATCGGCGTTGCCAGATCGACGCGCACCGGCCCGAAATTGGTGTAGACCCGCCCGCCGATGCCGACCCCGAAGCGCATCGAGTCGAAGGTCGGATATTGTTCTTCATACACCTGGCCGCCGTCGAGAAAGGCGACCACGCCGTAATTGCCGAAGCGATAACGGCCCTCGAGCGCGAATTCGAACAGGCTGCGCCCGCCGAGCGGGACGCCGGCGAGGTCTTTCGGGCCCAGCTCCTGATAACCGAAGCCGCGGACCGAGCCGCCGCCGCCCGCATAGAGCCGGCGCGAGGGGGCGAGATCGTCGCGGCCGGTGCCGACGATCGAGCCGAAGCGCACCCGGCCGGCAATGGTGAGCTGGTCGCTGACCGGATAATAAGCGCTGCCGTCGAGCAGGGTGCGGACGTAGAAATCCGCGCCGTTGCGCAGCGACGCTTCGGGATTGACCCGCGCCGTCAGGCGGAAGCCCCGGGTCGGATCGAGCAGGCTGTTCGACCGGTCATAGCCGATCTGCCCGATCAGCCCGCCGATATAATAAGCGTCCGACAGCGACACTTTGGCGTTACCGGTCCGGTTCTCGTTGGTCGCCAGCAATTCGGCGCCATAGGCATAGGTCCAGCGCTTCTGCCAGATCGGCGTCGATTCCCGGCTGACCAGCCCGTAGAGCCGCGTCGTATAGCCCTGGAAGGCGGCGAAATCGCGCCGTCCGGTGTCGAGCTGCAGCAGCAGGGCCCGGTCGCGCTGGCCCCAATTGTTGCGGCGGAAGCGGATCGAGAGATTCTGCTCCTTGGTCCCGGCAATCGCGGCAATCCGGAGCGCGCCTTCGGGCGGGAACAGGTTGCGATGCTCCCACGCCCCCTCCAGCCTGAACCCCTCGCCGGTCGAGAAGCCGGCGGAAAGATCGAGCGAGCGGGCCGGGCCGGCATCCTGCTGGACGAGGATATTCACATATTGGAGCCCGTCCGGCGCGGTCTCCAGGCTCAGCACCGGCTCCGCCGAGACGGTGGAGAAAAGGCGGGTCGAGACCATCGCTTCCCTGAGGTCGTCCACCTTGCGCCGGTCGTACAGCTCGCCGCGGCGGAAGCGGGCCAGCACCCCGACATGGCGCTCGTCGAAGGCGAGGTCGCCCTGCGTGTAGAAGCCGCCGAACCGCGCGCGCGGCCCCGGATTGAGCGGCAGGGCATAGTCGCCGACATGCGTCTCGGGATCGAGGACGATGTCGCGCAGGCCCAGCTCGGGGAAGGGATAGCCTTCCTGCGGGAGACGCAGCAGCACGTTCGCCTCGGCCGCTTCGACGTCGGCGGCGCGGATCGGATGGCCGGTGGTGAGCGGCAGGAAGTCGCGCGGCATGCCGGGCGGCTCGGTGTCCGGTCCGAGGATCGCGATCGCCCCGAAATTGTAGCGCTGGCCGGCGGCGACGGTGAGGGTCACGCGCAGCCGGCCTTCCTCGCCTGACAATTGCTCGATCGTCGAGGTGACGGCCGCGTCATACCAGCCCTCGGAGCGAAGCAGACGGATGGCCAGCAATTTGTCTTCTTCGGTCCGGGCGACGATCATCGCGCCATTGACCGCTTCGCCCTCCGCATCGTCGAGGGCGGAGAGATCCCGGAAGCGGCCCTCCAATCCGGTTTCCTGCATCCCTTCGACGACCAGAGTGTAGCGCACCCGCTGCACCGTCTCGCCTTCGTCATCGGATGCGGCCGGCTGCTCGCCGACGGGCTCGGTGCTGAAGCTGGACAAGGGTGGCAGCGGCTCGGACAGCGCCGGATCTCCCAGCGGCGCATTTTCGACCGGGCCGGGCTCGGGCGGGAAGGCGGGGGCATTGGGGTCGATCGGCGGCAGCGGCTGGTAGAGGTCGGGATCGAGCGGCGGCAGCGCGTCGCGGAACTGGTCGTCGGGGACGATCGCGCTGTTGTCCTGCTGCGGCGGGGCCGGGGCGGGCACGAAGGCCGGCGCTTCCTGCCGGGTGGGCCGATCCGCGCTCTGGGCGCGCGCGGCGACCGGCGCCGCGATGACGCCCCCCGCAATCGCGACTGCCAGTATCCGCGTTTCGTTCAATAGGCCCCGCTCACCCCGCCGGATGGGCCGGCGGCGACGCCATTAACAATCAATTTCGCCCAAGGTTCAATAAGCTGAGGCAGTCCGGGCCGGCGCCCGGCGGATAACCGGCGCGGCCCCGTCACCGACCACCGCAAAGCCGGACCAGTAATAAGGATGAGAGGTGTCGCGCTCGTCCATCAGCGCGCGCTGTGCCTGGCGGAGCGCGGTCGCGGTGCCGGTGCCGGGCGGCGCCCGGAACAGACCGGAAATCAGCCGCTCGGTCGCGTCGAAATCGTCGGGCACCGGCCAGTGGCTGGCGACGATGATCCGACCGCCGGCGCCGACGAAGGCACGAACCAGCCCGTCCAGCGCATATTCGCCGCTGCTCGAAAGGCCGGCCTCGGCGGAGGCGGCGGCGCTGCCCCGGCTCGCCGTGTCGCAGGCGGAGAGGATGATCAGGTCCGCGTCGAGGTGCAGGTCGTAGATTTCTGAGAAGGACAGCAAGCCGTCCGAATCGCCGCCGCCGAAGCTGGTCAGCAGGGCCGGGCGCGCCGGGCATTCGGGCCGCGGCGGCGTGGTGAGGCCGTGCGTCGCGAAATGCAGGATGCGGTACTGGTCAAGGTCGCTCCGCCCGATAATTCCCGTGTCGGTGAACGCGGCGCCGGTGACGATTTCCGATTCGGCCGGCCGGCCCATGGCGGCGGCCTCGCCCGCCACCCTCAGCTCCCGCGCCGAAATCGGCCGGTTCCAGGCGGCGAGCGACCAGCTGCAGCCGGGCTGCATCGCGTCGGCGCCCCGCGTGCCGCCCGTCGTCGGCAGATAGAAAGCGCGGGCGGGCTCATTCTGGCCGAACCCCAGATATTCGGCGCGGGCCCGGCTCGGCGGCGCGTTGCGCACGTCGCGAAAGGCGCGGGCCGAAACCGCCGTGGAAATGTCGCGGTCGCGCCCGAGCCACTGCACGCCGCGGAAATCGAAGCCGTCATCACCCGGATTGGAGGCCATACGGGCACGGTAGGCGTCGATCGCGGCCTGATCCATGACCAGCAGATTGGGCGGCAGCCGCATCATCGCCCCGTCCGGCTCGAAGATCAGATGGGTGACGCCCCTGATCTCGGCGGAGACCGGCGCGAACAGCTCCTGATAGAGCCGGTGCGACCCTTCCAGATCGAACGGATAGGTGAGCTGCTGACCGTTCTCGACCACCGAGATGGTGGTGCGGAGCGCGTCCACCTGCCGGTCGAGATCGCGCGGGCTGGCGCCGATCCGGAAGGCGCGGGCGGCGTCGCGGGTCACGAAGATCGCATAGCCGTGCTCGCCGAGCACGAGCATCTTGTAATAGGCCTCGCCCGGCCGAAGCAGGCCCTGCAGGTCGGCGAGCTGGAGCGCGCCGCCCGAGACGGCGCGGTAGCGGGGGAACTGGGCCAGCCGCGCCTGCATCGCCGTCTGGTCGCGCTGCCACTGGTCGAGCGCGGTGCGCAGCTCGACGATGCGAGCGGCGGTGGCCGCCGTGGGTTGGTCGGTGCCCTGCAGCCGCGCCAGCTCGACCCGGCCCCGCTCGATGTCGCGGGTGAGCGTCACCGACTGGCGGAACATGCGCGCCGCCTCGTCCGAGCCGCCGGACAGCTCGCGCGCGAGGATCGCCTGGGTCTGGGCGACGCCGGGACGGACTAGGATCTGGCTGGCGGTAAACAGATCGGCGGTGGCGCTCGCGCCGGCATCGGCCTGGACGAGCAATTCGAAATAGGGCTCGAGCAGACGGCGCAGCGACGGCGAGCTGGCGCCGGTATCGAGATTGGCCTGCACGATCTCGCGGAACAGGGCTCGCGCCGGCTCTGCCCGGTTGGTGCGGGCATAATAGCCGGCGAGCCGGGCCTTGGCGCCGTAGAGCGCCGCGGAGCCCGGATAATTGGTTTCGAGCAGCAGGATGGCGGTCTGGTGCTGGCGCTCGGTCTCGGCCTGGTCGGCCCGCGCCTCGGCAAGGTCGGCCAGCTCGCCATGGACCTGCGCGCGCAGCCAGACGGTGGCGGCGACGCGACCGCCGCGGATCGCGATCAGCTCGGTCAGCGCACGGTTCAACGGCGCCACCGCCTCCTGGTTGCGGCTCTGCAAATGGAGGGCGACGCCGCGCAGGTGCAGCGCCTGGCCGTCGAGGATCTGCGCCTTGTCCTCCGGCGTCAGCCCTTGGGGACCGCGCAGCCGGCTGGCGCCAGGCGATTCGGCGCTGAGCCGCCCGGCCGTCGGCCGGTCGATGACGAGGTTGTTGATCCCGGCGCTGCCGCCGATCCGCGGCATCGGCCGGTCGAGCTCGGTCAATGCCTGCGCCGTCATCCCCTGATTCAGCAGGTGCATCGCCCGGTAATTGCGCAGCCGCCGCGCCGTGACCGGATCGTTGCCCGCCATGTCCTGCGCGCGGGCGAACATGCCATCGGCTTCCGCATAGCGGCCGAGATTGGAGCGCTGCAGCGCCTCGTTGACCAGGGCCTCGGCGCGGCCGCCCGGGCCGGTGTCGCGCTGCGCGAGCGCGGCGAAATATTCGGACGATTCCGCATAGGCGCCGGCATTGTTGCGGCGATAGGCCTCGGCGAGCGCGCGCTGCGGGTCCTGCGCGCCGGCCTGCACCCGCGCGAAGGCGGCGGGATCGCCGGCGCCGGTCGTCGCGATCTGCACCTCGCCCTCGATCTCGTGATCCGCGACGAGGCTGCGCAGACCCAGCTGCAGCGCGCTGTCATAGCCGCCCAGCCCCTCCGCCACATAGAGCGCCCGCCCGCTCCGCCGGACATAAACCCGCCAGGTGACGTCCGCGTCGTTGAGGCGGCAGCTCAGCGCCTCGACCGGGCCGAGGCCCTCGATCTGCACGGTCTCGCTGCCCTGGCAGGTCGCCTTCTCCGCGCGCAGCGCCGCCAGCCGCGGCGCCGGATCGGGGCCGCCGCGCGTCCTCAGCACATAGAGCTGGCCGACCGGCACCGCGGCGTCGCGGCAGACGATCTGATAGCCGCGGTCGAACATCGTGCCGAAGGCGGGCGACTGGATCTGCCCCTCGGCGGTGCAGAGCGTACCGGTGCCCGAGCCGATGCGGAAGCTCTGCCGCACGCTGAGACCCTGCGCGCCGGCGCCGGCGCCGACGGCGAGCGTCCCGGCCAGGGCGGCAATGAGGAGGGGCGCTCGTCTACTGAGGCTGATCATCACAATCACCATCATGGTCCGGATCGCAATTCCACCCGCCCGGCTCGCTGCCGCTGGTCACCGGCTCCTCGATCAGCGGATCCGCGGCGAAGCTGCTGTCGATGACGTCGTCCTCGTCATTCTGCGGCAACAGGATCGCCGCCGAGCCGCCGGTCGGCCCGGTAACCGGATCGGGCCCGTCCGCCCCCGTGTCCGGCGGCACGCGCAGCGGGCACTGGCCGGTGACGATGATGCAGGTGTTGACCGCGGCGGTCGGCGTGTAATTCGCGCCAGCGTTTGTGTTGTAGGTCGACTGGAAGAAATAGATGTCGCCGGTGACGAAGCTGCCGTCCGGATTGAGACGGCGGCCGAAGGCGTAGACATTGGTGTTGGCCGCGCCGGCGACGATGGTGAGGCCGCCGGCCCCGGTCGTGATCCCGCCGAAATCGCTGCCGCTGACGAAGGTGCCCCGGGCCGCGGTTGTGTTCTGCACATAGAGGCTGCCACTGGCGGTCAACGTCACGCCATTCGCCTCGACATAGCCGCGCGGCGCATCGACGCCGTCATTGTCGATCAGATCGTCGTCGCGGCCGGCATAATTGGGATCGGCGCGCAGCAGAGTGATGATCGCATCGGAGGCGACCCAGATATTGTTGGAGACGAGCTGCAACGTGCCGCCCGGCGCGCCCACGCCGTCACGCACCCGGACGCTGGCCGTCGGCGTGACCACCTCCAGCCGGTCGCGCGCGTTGAGCAGCAGGCCATCCTGCGGCCTTGCGCCGGTCATCAGCACATTGCCTTCGACCCGGCCGATGCCGGGCGTGATGATCTGCAGCAGGCCGACGCCCGTCGCCGCGCCGCCACCGGTGAGGGTGAGATCGCGGACGATCAGATCGGGCGCGCGATTGGGAGCGACGCCGAGCGCCGGCACCAGGATGCGCAGCGTCCCGGCGCGGATCCGGCCGGCTTCGGCGCCGGTGAGCGTATAGCCCGGCCCCTGCGTCGTGCCGCCGAGCACGGTGAACTGGTTCGGCCCGAGCGCCAGGCCGGGCGGCGGCGCGGAGGGCAGCGGTCCGTTGTCGCCGCCGTCCACGTCGAGGATCACCAATTCGGTCGCCGCATCGCCGATCTGGCCGGTCGCCGGCAGATCGAGGTCGATCGAGCCGACCCTTATCTCCCGCCCGGTCATGCGGCCGGCGATCGTCGCGAGGCGCAGCGCGCGAACGTCCGTGATGTCGCTCGCGCGGGTGACGACGCCCGCGTTCAGGGTCACGTCGCGCCGCGCCTGCACGAAGAGATTGACGACATCGACGGTCAGGGCGCCGCCGGTCGGCGAGGTATGGTTCATGATGATGTCGCGCCCGGCGACCAACTCGTAACGGTTGCCGGTCACGCGGCCGGCCTGGCTCGCATTGACGACGATGTCGCCGTCCGTGCTGAGCTGCGCGGTGCCCGTCACCCGGATCGTGCCATTCTGCGGATCGAGCGTCGACGCACGCGGCACGCCGATGCCGGGGCCGTCCGCCGCCGCGGTCAGCGTCAGGTTGGTGGCGGTGACGATGCTGCCGCCGCTCGCGCCGACATGCCAGTCGCCGGCGACATTGCCCGGGCCATTGCCGTGCGCGCCGGCCGAGCCGGTCACCGCGGCAAGGGTCACGCCGCCGGGCGCATTGGTATTGGGATGCGGGGCGGCGGTGATGTTCAGCACGCCGCCCGTCCCCACGCCGTTCGTGCCGACGACGGTGCCGCCTGGCGTATTGCCGCCGGCGCCGCCCCGGCCGTCGGCGACCAGGCTGGTCCCGCTCGTCACCGTGACCGGCGCGCCGATCGCCGAGATGCCGACCGTGCCGCCGGTGCCATTGCCGCCGGCGCCGGCGCCGAGGCCGCCGGCGCCACCGGTGCCGCGCGCGCTGAGATCGGCGGTGGCGAAGGTCGCGCTGCCGGTCGGCGCGGCGCCGCCGCCCGGCGCCGGGCCGGCGGCGGTGCCGATCAGGATGCTGCCGCCCGTGCCGGTGCCGCCGGCGCCGCCGCCCGCATTGCTGTCGAACGGGCCGCCGTCGCCGCCGAGGCCGTCGGCGCCGAGCTTCAGCGCGCCGAGGATGATCGTCCCGTTGGCCGATTCGGCGAGGACGCGGATCGTGCCGCCCGTCCCGGCGCCGCCGGGGCCGGCCGCGACGCCGACCATGCCGATGCCGCCGCGTCCGCCCTGACCGGGAGTCGCGAGGCTGAAGGCGCCGCCGCTGATCCGCGAAGGCGCGTCGCTGCTGTGCGTGGAGATCAGGATGTTGCCGCCCTGGCCGGTGCCGCCCGGGCCGCCGGGCACGGACGCATCGCCGCCGAAACCGCCGACCGCGCCGCCGGTCTGGCCGAGAAAATCGATCGTGCCGCGCGTCGCCTCGATGTTGAGATTGCCGCCAAGTCCGTTGCCGCCGAGCGGGCCGATGCCGCCGCCGCCGGCCGCGAGGAAAGCCGCATCCGCGTTGAAGTCGATATTGCCGTCGGTGGCGAGCACGTTGATCCTGCCGCCCCGGCCGACTCCCCCGGAGAAGACGGCGCCGCCCGGTATGTCCCCGCCGGTGCCGGTGGCGGAGCCGACATAGATGCCGGCGATCACGACATTGCCGGCACTGCTGCCCAGCACGTTGATCGTGCCGCCCGTGCCCGTCGCGCCATTCTGCTTGGCCGCCGCGCTCGACGCGCTGGCGGTGCCGTTCGTGTTCATCGACACGCTGCCGTTGGCATTGACCGTGCCGCCCGCCTGTGCGGCGAGCGTGGCGGTGCCGCCCGTGCCCGCCCCGCCATGCATGACCGGGACGGCGACGCTGGTGCCGCCATCCCCGGTGGCCCGGATGTCGAGCGCGCCGTCGACGATGATCGTGCCCCCGTTCGCGGTCACGTCGGCGCTGCCCCCGGTCCCGGAGCCGGCGTCGCCGACCGCGCTGACCAGGCCCTGCGCCGAGGCGTCGACGGTGGCGGTGCCGAAAATGTGGATGGTGCCGCCGTCCACCGTGAAGATCCGCGCCTGCCCGGCCACGAGGTCGAAGAGGAGCGGGTTGGACGTGTCGAACGCCGCCGCCGAGACGACAGCGTTGCCGAACACGTTGATCGTCTGGCCGGCATTGACCGACATCGAGGCGAGGCTGCCGCCGAACAGGCTGACGTCCTGCTGGAAGGTCAGCGTCGGCGCGCCGAGCGGACGGGCCCGGATGTTGGTCCGCGCGACGCCGATCAGGTCGGAGCGGACGATGCCGCTGTTGATCTCGAAATTCGCCGCCTGGTTCGGCGCGGGCGTCCCGGTGAGATGGCCGTAACGGTCGACCGTGCCGCCCACCACGTTGCCGCCCGCCGAGAGCACGATCACGCCATTCTCGACACCGACGGCGACCGCCGGATCGAAGCCGATATCGCCCTGCAGCACGGCGGTGATCGCCTGGTTCTTCGGCATCGCGACCAGGTAGATGGCATGATTGTCGCCGGCGCCGGTGCTGGCCGGGCCGCCGGTCGAGCCGGTGTGGACGAGCGGGGTCGCGTTGTCGCTGCCGGTGGTGACGATGATGTCGAACAGACCCTGATTGGCACGGAACTGCACCTGTTCGCCGGCGATATAGGCGGCCGAGCCGTTCACCCGCGTCGCGCCGCCATGCTGGATCACCTGGCCGATGAGCGCGACATAGCTGTTCGGCTGCAGCGCATTGAGCTGCGCGCCCGCCTGGGTGACGATTGCGGCGCTGCTGAGCGGGCTGGGCCCGGCGCTGAGCGTGATGCCGCGCGTCGCCGGATCGTAGAAATTGCCGGCGCCGTCGACATTGACGTTGAGCGTGGTGAGCACGAGGCTGCCGACGTCGAAGATCCCGGTCGGGCCGACGATGATGCCGTTCGGGGCCGAGAAGATCACGGTGCCGCCGGTCTGCGCATTGCCGGTGCTGTCGACCAGCATGGACAGGACGGTGCCGTCGAAGCGCACCGGCTGGCCGAAGAGGAGCCGGTTGAGCACCACGAAATCGGTGGTGGGGCCATTGGTGAAGGTCGCGACATTGCCGGCGGGCAGAAATACCGGATTTGCGACGTTCCAGTCGATCACCGCGGTGGGGGTGTTGATGGTGACGGTCTCGACGCCGGGGGTGGCCCGATCGTAGGACACGCCGCCGAAAACCGTTTTCGGCGTACCGTTGAAAGCCTGCCCGCTCGCCATGCTCGCGACGCCGCCGAGACCGGCCAGGGCGCAGCCGATCAGCAAGGTCCGCTTCAGGGTGCGGGGGCGGACGGGCGAGGGCGAGGACATCGTCATCTTGACCTCCATGGCCACAGACGGGTGGTGAGCGAGACGAGGAAGCGGGTGTCGCCGCGGCTGGTCTGGAAGGGCAGCCGGTCGAGCGGCTCGGCGACGAAGACATCGATCCGGAAGCGGTCGCCCCAGGCGGCGCGGACGCCGCCGCCGACCGAGCTCAATTGCTGGCGGCCGAGCGCCAGGATCAGGTCCTGGTTCCAGACCCAGGCGTGATCGAAGAAGACATAGGGCTCGGCCACGAACTCGTCCGGCCGGCGCGGGAATTTGCGGCCGTAGCGCAGCTCCGCCTGAAGGCCGATGCCGCTGTCGCCGAGCAACGCGCCGGGATCGTAGCCGCGCCCGGCCGTGTAATTGCCCGCCGAGAATTCCTCGAAGCTGAACAGGGGATGGGCGCTGTATTGCCCGTTCAGGCTGAAGGCGAAGGTGAGCTTCGGGATCGGCCGGTACTCGCCGGTGACGCCGCCGCGGAAAATGGTGGCGGTCGGATCGCCCTCCAGCCGGGTCGGCGGCACGACGCCGGGGGCGAGGCAGGCGACGAGGCCGGCGCCGCAGCCGCTGGCGCCGAAGATGGACAGGCCCTGCCGCGCCTCGGCGCTGATCCCCAGCCGCCAGCGCGGCTCCGCCGGCGTGTAGGCGGGATTGCCGGGCGCCAGGCCGAGCGCATCGAAATTGAGCCGGGCGAAGGCGACGCGCAGCCGGTCCCGGTTGATCGGGATGGTGTTGAACTCGATATCCTGGTCGATGACGTCCAGCCCGATCGAGCCGCGCAGCGTCCGCGACTGCCGCCGGATGAAGGGATAGCTCGCCTCCACCGTGGCAAAGAGGGTCCGTGAGTCGATGTTGACGGCGGGCAGGCCGAGATCCGGGCTCGCCCAGGAGTAGGTGAGCTGCGCGCCGAAGGCGAGGCCCTCGCTGCCCACCCGGAAATCGTGGCCCACCTGAACGGTCTGCTGCTCGTCGGTCTCGGCGGTCGAATAGACGGCAAGCGTGGTGCGGTCGCCGAGCCCGGTCAGGCCGTAAATCTGCGCGCGCAGCAATGCGCCCCAGCGGCCGAGTTCGTGCGAGCCCAGATTCTGGACGTTGAGATCGACCGTCACCGGCCGGTGGACGACGGTGACCTCACCGATCACCTCGCCGCGCGCCGCGCCGGCCGAGCGCAGGGCGAGGCGCACCTCATAGCCCGGCAGATCCCCCGCCAGCAGCAGGTAGCGCTCGGCGTCGTAGCGGTTGAACACCTCCTGCCCGGTGAGTCGGTTCAGATAGCGGGCGATCAGCCGCTCGGAGCGGCCCGCCTCGCCGCGCACGCGGATGCCGACCAGTTTCGCCATCAGCACGGTGAAGCGGACGCGGCCGCCCTCGATCCTCTGTTCCGGCACCTCGACCGCGGCGATATAGCCGGCCTCGCGCAGCATGGTCGCGGCGCGATCGCGGATCTCGCAGATCGCCGCGACATTGATCTCCTGGCCCTGATATTGCGCCCAGGCCGCGCGCAGCTGCGCCGCATTCAGCCCGCGCAGATCGTCGAACGCGACATCCTGGAGGGTGAAGCGGATATTCTGATATTCGGGCCGGTCGAGCGCGCAGGGCGCCCGCTCGACCCCGCCCTCCACGGTCAGGCGCGCGCGTGGCTGCTCGACGCTGGGCGGCGGCGGGCGGTCAATCTCCTGGCGGGTCGGCACGGTCGGCTGGGCGAAAACGGGGAGCGCGCAACAGGCCGTTGTTACGGCGAGCGCGGCACGTAGTCCTCGCATCGCCGCCCTCCTCTCTGGTCCGGTCGGCGCATGCTCACCCATTGCCTGCAAGCACCCCTCACAGCCTGGCCGAGCGTGGACCATAGGCAGAAAGGGCTTTCTGGCCAATGCCGAATTAACTGCGCCTTACGGGCCCGCGGCCGCTGCTTCGGGCGGCCCCAGTTGCGGATTCTGGCTGCGCACGAGCTGGAGGAAGGAACGCGGCTTGTTCATCAGCCGCTCGGCATGCTCGACCCGCAGCCCGATCGCCTGCGCGATCGCGGACACGAAGTGGACGCAGCTGTGCCGCCTGAGATTGTAGGAGGGCTGCGGCGCAGCCCGCCATTCCTCGGCCAGCGCCAGCACCCTGCGATACTGGTCGTCGGTCAGCGTCACCGCGAACTGGCGGTTGCTGCGCGCGATATAACCGGCCTCCAGCACCTCCACCTCGCCGCGCACCGAGCCCAGCAGAATGGCCGGACTGACCGAATGGGCGGTAAAGCCGAGGCTGGTATCGACCCGCTCGCCGGTCGCGTCGACCGTGCCCCTGAGGACAATGAAGGCATGCGGGAAATTGGTGCCGAGTTCACGCGAATAGAAAGAGATCTCGACCGCAGAGAAGGCCGGCGTGGCCAGCAGGCCGAGCCACAGCGCGACGGCGGCGCCGGCCAGCCGCCTGATCGGTCCCCGCCCCGTCATCGGCTCAGTCGATCCGGCCCGGCGGCCGGTGCCGCGGCGCCTTCGGCCGGCGCGCGAGCGCCTCGAAGCGCCGGCGGCGCAGCAATTGCGTCATTTCATATGCGGCAAAGACAATGACCGGAATGGCGGCAACGGCCGCGCCCCAGGTCCACTCCTGACTCCAACTCAATTCACGCTTCCTGTCCTGATCGCGTCCGGATAGTCGGGCCTTACGGGGCGATCAAGTCCGGTCCGGCATCCCCGGCCGCAATTGAAGTCGCTGCCGACACGTCCTATCTCGCGCCCGCCCCCAAGAGGATTCGCGTTCGAAAAAAGTCATGCCCGTCAAAGCCCTGCTCAATCTGGTCCGGCGGACCCAGCCCCGCACCGAACAGGTGCCGGACGGCGTCCGCGTCTATGCGATCGGGGACATTCACGGCCGGCTCGATCTGCTCGATGATTTGCTCGCCCGGATTGCCGAGGACGACAGGGCGCGCGGCAACGGCGTCGAGACGCAATATATCTTCCTCGGCGACCTGATCGACCGCGGCCCGGACTCGCGTGGCGTGGTCGACCGGCTGCTCGCTTTCTCGAAGAGCGGCGCAAATGTGCGCTTCCTGATGGGCAATCACGAGCAGGTCTTCCTGCGCGCGCTGGCCGGTGACCGGCCCGCCTTGCGCTTTCTCGTGCGGATCGGCGGCCGCGAGACCCTGCTGAGCTACGGCATCGGCGAGGAGGATTATCGCGCGCTCGATTTCGACGCGCTGGCCTGCCAGGCCGCGGAGAAAGTCCCCGCCGACCATCTCGAATTTCTCGGCGGCTTCGAGGACTGGATCGAGGTGGGCGACTATCTGTTCGTCCATGCCGGCGTGCGGCCCGGCCTCGCCATCGAGGAGCAGGTGCAGAGCGACCTTTGCTGGATCCGAGAGGAATTCCTTTCGCACCGGGACAGTTTCGGGCGAATCGTCGTGCACGGCCATTCGATCACCGAGGATATCGATGTCCGCTCCAACCGGATCGGCATCGACACCGGCGCCTTCGCCAGCGGCCGCCTCACCGCGATCGGACTGGAGGGCGACGAACGCTGGTTCCTGTCGACCTAGCGCGATTTCGAGCCCGGTGACACCCGGCGGCTCGGAAATCGCGGCGACCGATCCTTGCGCGATGCCACGCAAGTGGAATTCGCTAGGCGGGCCGCGGCAGCGTGACGAAATCCGGCTCGGGCACGCGCCCGGCCGCGCGCGCAGCGCGGATCCTGGCGATTTCGGCCTCGAACGACTGGACCCTGAGCCGCCAGTTCGGGTGAGTCGGGCTGCCGAGGAAGTTGAGGCCGCGGCGGCCGAAGCGTGACCAGAAGCGCACCGCCCCCTGCGGATCGTAACCGGCCCGCTCCATCAGATAGACGCTGAGCCGATCCGCCTCGACCTCGGTCTGCCTGATCCGCCGCGCATTGTTGCCGAAATTGGCGAGCAGGCCGCGCTGCACGCCGGCCTGGTTCAGCCTGACGCGGTGGCCCAGCACATTGTGCGCGAACTCGTGCGCCAGCACGGCCGCCAGCTCGCTCTCGTCCGCCGCATATTGGGCAAGCGCCGTGGTCAGCTGGACGTAGATGCCGTCCGCCTGCGCATTCATCCGCCTGCCGGGAATGAGCTGGAAACGGGTCGCGCAGCCGCGCGCCGCGTCGACCGTGACGGTCAGCCGCCGGGCGCCGCGCTGCACGGCGAGCACGACGCGCCCGTCCGCGAGCGCCTCGTCCAGCGCCGTGAGGATCCGCTCCATCGGCGCGAAGGAGCCGGTGGTCCGGCCCGGCGCCTCGCGCGGGGCCGGCCGGCCGTCAAACGCGAGGAGGATATCGTCGGTCCTGAGCCCCGCCCGGTCGGCCGGCCCGGCCGGCACCAGCGCGAGTACGCCCGGCCCGGCGTCCAGCCCGAACGCCCGCGCCGCGGCCGCCCGGGAATCCGCGCCATATTGGGAGAGATCGTGGATCACGAAGCCCGGCAGCCAGGCCCGCTCCCGGCACCAGTCAAGGCCGGCGACAGCCAGGCGGTGACCGATCGTCGCCACCCTCTGGTCCAGCGCACGCATCGCGGCGAGAGAATCCTCGCGGGCGGCGCCCTGCGCAGGCGCGGCGACCGCCGGTTCCGCAGCGATCATCAGGAGCCCGGCCAGGAGGCTGATCAGGAGACGCGCCATCACCCCTCATTCCGTTCGCTACCCGAAACGAAGGGAAGCGCTTTACTCTGCGTTAACGGTGGGGAGTGCAATCGGGCAACACCACAGCAACGTCGCGGAACCGTTACAGATTCGGGCTTGTCAATCCAATACCGCTGTGGCAGTGCCAAAACTGAACAGCTCAACAGGGAGTTCGAAATGAGTTTGAAGAAGGCATCCGTGGCTGCAGCTCTCGCGGTTTCCATGGCCAGCACGCCGGTTATCGCGCAGACTTCGGCTGCTTCGCTCTCCGTTGCGCGCAGCGGCGCGACCGTTTCCGGTCAGGCCAGCGACCTTCGCGGCGGCTTCATCATTCCGGTGATCGCTGTCGTTGCGATCATTCTCGGCATCCTTGCCGCGACCGGCGGTGGCGATCGTCCGCACAGCCCGTGATCGGCTGATGCTGTTGAAAAGATAGCGGCCTTAGGGCCGCTATTTTTTTGCCCGCCCGGAATCGATGATCGCCATGGTGGGCTTTGCCGCGTCATGGCTCTATGCACCGCTTCATGCCGCTCCTGAACGAACCCCGCATCACTGTCGTCGGCCTCGGCTATGTCGGGCTGCCGCTTGCCGTCGCCCTCGCCGACCATTTCGCGGTTACCGGCCTCGACAGCGATTCGTCGCGGATTGCCGAGTTGCGCGCCGGCCATGACCGGACCGGCGAGGTCGAGGCGGACCGGCTGCGGGCCACGCCGCTCCTGCTGACCGACGATGCCGGTGAGGCGCGCGGCGCCGATCTCTACATCGTCACTGTCCCGACGCCCGTGGACAGCTCGAATCGGCCGGATCTCACGCCGTTGCTCGGCGCGACGCGAACGCTTGCGGCCTTGCTCGACGGCGGTCGCCCCACCACCATCGTCTATGAGAGCACGGTCTACCCCGGCGTCACCGAGGATTTGTGCGGCCCGCTGATCGAGGAGGTGTCCGGGCTCAGGCGCGGCACCGATTTCTTCCTCGGCTACTCGCCCGAGCGGATCAATCCCGGCGACCGCGAGCATACGGTCGACCGCATCCGGAAGGTCGTCGCCGGGGAGAATGACGAGGTCGCCGCGCAGCTGGCCGCCGTCTATGGCCGGATCACCTCCGCCGGCACGTTCAGCGCGAAGTCGATCCGCACGGCCGAGGCGGCGAAGGTGATCGAGAATGCGCAGCGCGACATCAACATCGCCTTCATGAACGAGATCACCCAGATTTTCGCCCGCCTGGGCCTGTCGACCGGCGATGTGCTGGAGGCGGCGCGCACGAAATGGAACTTCCTGCCCTTCCATCCCGGGCTGGTCGGCGGCCACTGCATCGGCGTCGATCCCTATTATCTCAGCCATTGCGCGCAGAGCCTCGGCTATCTGCCGCGCGTGATCCTCGCCGGCCGCGTGACCAATGACGGCATGGGCAGCTGGATCGCCGACCAGATCCATGCCCGCCGCCAGAGCAAGACGGCCCGCATCCTGATGCTCGGCCTCGCCTTCAAGCCGGACGTGCCGGACGTGCGCAATTCCAAGGTGGTGGACGTCGTCCAGCGCCTCACCTGGCTCGGCCACGAAGTGACCGTCCACGACCCCCTGGTCGATCCGGCCGCGGCGCAGCACGAATATGGCCTGACGCTCGATCCCGACGCGCTCGGCCGCGCCTGGGACGTGGTGGTCGCGGCGGTGCCGCATGCCGCCTATCGGGCGCTGGACGGCGCCGCGGTCGCGGCGCTGGTCGGGGAAGGCGGCCTGCTCGCCGATCTGCACGGAATCTGGCGCGGGGTCGATTTGCCGGTGACAATCGACCGCTGGTCGCTCTAGGCCGCGCGGGATGCGGATACTCGTCACCGGGGCGGCCGGCTTCATCGGTTATCATGTCTCCCGCGCCCTGCTCGCGCGCGGCGATGCCGTGGTCGGCGTCGACAATCTCAACCCCTATTACGATCCGGCGCTGAAGGCGGACCGCGTCGCGGCGCTGGAACAGCTCGCCTCCAACGCCTTCGCCTTCATCCACGCCGACTTTGCCGATGGCGAGGGCTTCGAGCGGGCGCTGGACGGGATCGAGTTCGACCGGATCGTCCATCTCGGGGCGCAGGCCGGCGTGCGCTACTCGCTGGAAAATCCGCGGGCCTATGTCTCCGCCAATCTGATGGGCCATCTGAACCTGCTGGAGCTGGCGCGGGCGCGCGGCTCCGATCATTTCGTCTACGCCTCCTCCTCCTCGGTCTATGGCGGCAACGAGAGCCTGCCCTTCCGCGTCGAGGACCGGGTCGATCACCCGGTGTCGCTCTATGCCGCGACCAAGAAGGCGGACGAGCTGATGAGCGAGACCTACGCCCATCTCTTCCGGATCCCCGCCACCGGGCTGCGCTTCTTCACCGTCTACGGGCCCTGGGGCCGGCCGGACATGGCGATGTGGATCTTCACCCGGAAGATCCTGGCGGGCGAGCCGATCCAGGTCTTCAACCATGGCAACATGCGCCGCGACTTCACCTACATTGACGACATCACTGCGGGGATCCTCGCATGCCTCGACAGTCCGCCGCCAGACAACGGCGCGGTGAAGGCCGGCGGCAGCAAAGGGCCGCACCGGCTCTACAATATCGGCAACAGCCGCTCGGAAGAGCTCATGCACATGGTCGCGCTCGTCGAGGCCGCCTGCGGTCGCAAAGCCGAGATCGAGAGGGCCCCGCTCCAGCCCGGCGACGTGCCCGACACCTATGCCGATATCAGCGCCATCCAGGCCGATCACGGCTTCCGGCCGATGACCAGGCTCGAAGAGGGCGTGCCCGCCTTCGTCAGCTGGTACAAGTCGCGCTACCGCCGATAATGGGCCGGCCGGTCCTCTGGCGGTGGGCGTTCGCGGCGGCGGTCGTCGCGGTGCTGGTCATGGCGCTGCTGCCCGCCCCGCCGAAGCTGCCGACCGACCCCTCGGACAAGGTCCAGCATCTCCTGGCCTTCGCCGTCCTTTCCCTGCTCGCTCTGGCGGCGTTCCGGCAGACGCCGTGGCTTGCCATCGGCCTTGGGCTCAGCGCCTTCGGCGGCCTGATCGAGCTGCTGCAGCTGATCCCGCCGCTGCACCGCGACAGTGACCTGATCGACTGGCTGGTCGACACCGGCGCGGTCGCGGCGGTGCTGCTGGGCGCGGCGCTGAGCCGGCGCCGGGCCTAGCCGGCGGCGACCTTCGAGCGGACCGGCCAGACTGTCGCGCCGTCCGGCACGCTGCGGACCACGCCGGCGCCGACGCCGACGATCACCTCACGCCCCAGCTTCAGCGCCTGCAGCACGTTCGCGCCCGGCCCGATCAGGCTGTCCTCGCCGATCGCGGTGGCGCCGCCGATGAAGGCCCCTAGCGCGACCGTGACGTTCGCGCCGATCCGGGCGTCATGGCCGATGATCGCGCTGCTGTTCAGGATGGCGAAGGCGCCGATGCCGGCGTCGACGCTGATCACCACGCCGTGCGCGACGAAGGCGCCGTCGCCGACCGTTACCCCGCTGGCGCGGATTGCGTGCGGCGAGATCAGGGCGGGGGCGGGAAGCCCGTTTTCCCCCACCCAGCGCACCATCGCGGCCCGCGACAGCAGGGATTTGCGGTCGACCGCGCCGAAGGAGATGAAGACCGCGTCGAAATCGTCCCGGCGCGCCAGCAAGGCGTCACGCGGGCCCCAATAGGGCCGGTCAAGCACGCCCTCGGCGTCGGCGACATAACCCGCGACTTCGTGACCGTTGAGCAGGGCCAGTTCCAGCGCCTCTTTGGCGAAGCCGCCGCCACCGATGAATGCCAGCCGACTCATGCGTGGAATCTCCCGTCATATCCGGGCAGGTCGACGCCGTCCGTTCCCGGGCAACGCTCGGGCCTTGCGCGATGAGAAGAGTGAGTTCAAGGGAAATCCAATGCAGATCATCCGCTGTCCGCAAGCCGGCGCTCATCTCGCAAAGTTCAGCCGATGATCTCGCTCCCATCCCTCGGCACCCGGCGCTTCACGGACGCAGACCAAGTCGCCTTTGCCCGGCTTTCCGGGGATGTGAACCCGATGCATCTGGACCCGTTGCAGGCACGCCGCACGCAGGCCGGCGCCCCCGTCGCCCACGGCATCAACGCGGCTTTGTGGGCGCTCGACACCCTGTGCGAGGCCGTGCAATTGCCGGCCCCGAACCGCCTGAAGTTTCGCTTCGACAGGTTCATCTATCTGAACGTTCCGCTCGAAGCGCGCATCGCCCGGCAGTCGGCGGACCGGGTCGACCTTGAGATACTGGATGAAGGCGGGCGGGTGGCGCTCGTCAGCCTCGCCCTCGGCCGGATGCGGCCTTCGATTGCCGATGGTCCGGACCCTGCGGACCCGACGGGCGACCAGCCGGCCGAGATGACCCTGGAGAGAATGGAAGGCGCGTCGGGCAGGTTCGGTTTCCTCAGCCCGGATGCCGACGCCGCCGCCTCATTTCCGTCGCTTGCCACGCGGATCGGCGCCCCGGCCGTAAATGGCATCGTGAACCTCTCGACGCTCGTCGGCATGCACTGCCCGGGCCTTCATTCAATCTTCTCGAAGGTCGACATCGAGCTGATCGAGGATGCGGATCACAGCGCGACGCTCGACTGGTCGGTCCGGCGGGTTCAGCCATTGCTGCGCATGGTCATGATCGACGTGATGGCCCCCGGGATCGCCGGCGGCGTCGAGTGTTTCGTGCGCCACCCGCCGGTCAGGCAGCCCGGACAGGCCGAGCTGCGCGGCAGGATCGCGCCGGACGGCTGTGCCGGCGCGAGGGCGCTCGTCGTCGGTGGATCGCGCGGTCTGGGAGAGGTCACGGCCAGGCTGCTCGCCCTTGCCGGCGCCGAGGTAATCCTGACCTATGCATCGGGGGCCGAGGACGCCGAAGCGGTGGCGGCGGACATCCGCGCGGCTGGCGGGATCTGTCGGATCCTGAGGCTTGATATCGCTGTCGAGGCCCTGCCGCTGGAGCAGATCGGGCCGGGACTCACGCACGTTTATTATTTTGCGACGCCGCAGATTTTCCGGAAGAGCGGCTCCTTATTGCCCCGCTTCATGGATATTTACGTCCACGGCTTCCACAGGCTGATCTCCGGGCTGGATAGCAGCCGGGGACTGCACGTCTTCTATCCGTCCTCTACTGCTGTCGAGGATCCGCCCAAAGGAATGCTGGAATATGCGACGGCCAAGGCCGCCGGAGAGCGGCTGTGCAGCGAGTTGACGCGCTCCCTGCCCTCCGTGGAGATCGTGGTGGAGCGCCTGCCCCGCCTGCTCACCGATCAGACGGCGACGGTCCTGCCTGTCGAGAGCGCCCCGGTCGTCGAAACCTTGCTGCCGATCCTCGCCCGCATGCACCGCTAGCGCGGGGGCGCAGGAGCCCGCTCAGAGCGCCGCGCCTCCGTCCACGCGGATTGATTCTCCGGTGATATAGGCGGCGGCCGGCGAGAGCAGGAAATCGATGCAGTCCACGACCGCGGCGACGGTGGCGATCCCGCCCGGCGCCGACCGGGCGAGCCGCTCGCGGAAGGCCTCGTCGTAGAGCGAGGCATAGGCCTGGGTCATCTCGGTATCGAGCCAGCCCGGCGCCACGGCGACGACGCGGCGCGGCGCGGCCTCCCGCGCCAGCCCCTTCACCATCGCCTCCAGCCCCGCTTTCGCGGCTGCATAGGCCAGGATGCCCGGTTCCGGCCGGAGCGCGGCGATCGACGACACCACGCAATAGACGCCGTCGTCGGCGGTGACGCGCCGGCTCGTGAACAGACCGGCGAGGAAGAGCGGCAGCTCCAGATTGACCTTCAGCACCTCGGCGAGCTCGGCGGGCTTCAGCAGGCGGGCCGGCTTGATCTTCTGCAGGCCTGCCGCGCAGACCAGAGCGCTGACCTTGCCGTGCTTCGCGACGGCGGCCTCCACGGCTGCGCCGAGCGCCTCATACTCGGTCGCATCGCAGATCACGCCGTCTACGCCGAGCGGGGTGAGTTCCTCCAGCCGCTCGGCCCGGCGGGCCAGCGCCGTGACGGCCATGCGTCCCGCCAGCCGCTCGGCGACCGCGCGCCCGATCCCGCTCGAGGCGCCGACGATCAGCGCATGGCCCGCCCCCTCGGCCATTTCAGGACAAGGCCCCGCCGGCCAGAGCGACCAGATCGTCGGTCGTCACGGCCCTGCCGATCGTATCGAGATCGGCGTCCGCGCCGATCTCGTCGAACAGGTCGACGACCGCCAGCACCGCCAGCGAATCCCAGACCGCCGCCGAGTCCAGCGCCTGCCCCGGCCGCAATGGCGACTCCGCTTCGATCGCGTCGGTCAGCCGTTCCAGAAATTCGTCGACAGTCATCCCTGCTCCAATCCAAATTGCGGCGGCGGCGCGTAAATCCGGTCGGTTTCGATCACCGCCGCGCCCCAGCTCAGCCCGATGCCGAAGCCGGCCAGCACCGAAACCAGCTTCTGCTCGCTGTACGGGATGCTGAGAAACCCCGAAATCGTACCCGGAATCGACGCCGCATTCTGGTTACCGAACACCGATTGCGTCGCCGAGGGAAATCTCTCCTCGGGGACTTTGAGGCGCTTCTGGATGTTCTTCAATATGTACTTGTTGGGCTGGTGGAGGACGAAATAATCGATGTCCTCGAGTGGTTTGCCGGACCAGGCGAGGATGTCGTTGATCAGGTCCGGAACGCGCTGGAGCGTGAAATTGAACACCGCGGCGCCGTCCATCGTCATCACGCTCGGCCTGCCCTCGTCCTCCGCGACCCGCTTCACGCCGCTGTTCGGGATGTAGAGCGCGCGCTGACCGGACCCGTCCGAGTAAAGCTCGAACCAGCTCCGGCTCGGCCGGCGCTCGACCAGCGCAACCGCGCCGGCATCGCCCATGATCGGCGCGACCACATGATCGGTGGGATCGACGAACCGGCTGGCGACGTCGCCCACCGCGACCAGCACCCGCTCCAGCCCGGCCTCGACCAGGCTGCAGGCAATGGCGAGCCCGTAGACGAAGCCGCTGCAGCCGAGCCGGACATCGAAGGCCATTGAAGTGATCGGCAGGCCCAGCCGGTCCTGCAGCGCGATCGCCGAGGCGGGCGTGGAATGATCCGGCGTCTGGGTGACGAGGATCAGTCCGGAGACGGAGCTGGCGGGGATGTCGAGCCCGGCAAGCAGCCGCCGCGCCGACGCCTCGCAGAGATCGACCGTCGTCTGCTCGCCGGACACGATCTGCCGCGCCTCGAGGCCGATGGCGCGCTGCAGCCGGCTGATCTCGCCCGGCTCCAGCCCGAGGCTTGGGCCTTCTTCGGCGAACAGCACCTGCCGGTCGCCGACCGTGGTGACGATGCCGGCGAGCGCCGCATTGCCAAAGCTCAGCCGCGCGCGGGCGGGTTCATCGGCCATGGCGCTGCTCCACATAGGCGACCCAGTCCCGCCAGCGGCGGAGCGGCGAATGTTCGGCGTCGAAGATCGTTTCGCCGGCCAGCGCGACATAGTTCCCGGTTTCCGCCTCGAGCAAGGCTTCGCTCTCCAGCAGCAGGTCGACGATCGCCATCGAGTCGACGGCATCGAACAGGTTGGAGTCGGCGGTGACCGCGTCGAGCGCCTCGCACCTCGTCTCCTCGTTCATCCGCCGCAACGCCTCCCGCAGGGTCGCCTCGATATCCGCCATCAATCAACCTCCTCGACCGGGATATCGCGCCCCGGCGGCGGGCCGCCGGCCAGCCGGTAAGACTTTGCCCCCTCCCTATTCATGTCGAGGAGATCGAACCCGTTATCATCGAAGAACGTCTCGGTCAGACTATTTCTCCGCGTCGGCAGGTAGCGCGCCCGGAGTGCCGGAGCGCCGATCCGGTCGATCACATGGCGCAGGATTTGCCCCTCGACGCCGCGGCCGAGCGCGCGGCAGCTCATCAGGAACGTGTCGATCTCGCCATCGGCGACGATCACCACCCCGATCACCCCCATGTCGCCGAACCGGTCGGTCAGGCGGATGTCGAACACGTCCGCGCCATGCATGAAGCGGGCGATGTCGGCCTCCGAATAGCGCCGCGTGGTGAGGTTGAACTGATTGGTCTTGTTGGTGAGCTGGGCGAGGCGCTTCACCTGGGCAGCGCGGTTGCGGCCGATCTGCAGGCGAATGTCGAGCGAATCGAGATAGGCGTCGAGGCCGCCCGCCGCCGCCTTCGCTTCCGAGCGCTCGCGCTCCTGCGCATATTGATCCGCCTTGGCCAGATCCTCCGCGGTGGAGGACCAGGCCTTAAGCCCCGGGATCGAGCCGAGCAGGCCGAGCGCCGCATCCGCCTTGCCCGCCTCGAACCGCCAGGTCTCGACCATCGGCAGCGCCGCACGGACCTCCTCCAGTTCGAACGGATTGTCGTCAATGAAGACGATCGATTCGAGCCCGAGATTGAGCTCCTCGGCCACCGCAATCAGATTTTCGCTCTTCGGCGCCCAGTTCACCCGCACGGAGGAGAAATCAGAGAGCGCGAGCGGCATTTGCCGGAGCGCGAACACCTCCTCGATATCGACGGGGTTGTTCCTGGTGACGAGGGCCAGCAGCAGGCCGCTCCGCCGCAGCTCCAGCAGCTGCGTCTGGAAGCGGCGGAAGACGCTGCCGGGATATTGGCGATCCACCGCGACGCCATCCGCGCCGTCCTCGCCGACGACGCCGCCCCACAAGGTGTTGTCGGCATCGACCGCGACGACCTTCTTGCGCGGCAGATAGCGTTCGCGGATCGCCTGCGCATAGGCGGCGGTCACCGCCTCGATCGCGGGCTTCGTATAGGGCATGCGCATGACGAGCCGGTTCTGCAGGCTGAGCCCCCGCTCCGCGCCGAGCCGCGCGATGATGCCGCCAATGTCGACGACCGACACATTGGGCCTTTCCCGCGCCGCCGCGAACAACCGCTCGTTGAGCCTGGCGGCCAGCGCAAGCCCGTCCAGCCGGTCCATCCCCAGCACGGCGTCCGGCACGGTCTCCAGCGTATTGACGATGACGAGCGCGGCGGTGCGAGCCGCAAACTCGCGCAACGCCGCGCCATAGGCCTCCATCCGCGCCTCGGCCTCAGCAGCCGAGGCTTCCTCGAGGATATTGTCCATGCCCATGTGCAGGATGACGACGTCGCCTTCCGCGGGCCCGGCGAGCAGCTGGTGGACCTGGTCGATGTCGCGATGGGCGATCGTCAGCGCGAAGTCCGGCAGCAGCCCATGCAGCTTCGCCAGCGGCCGGGTCAGGACGTCGCCGGCAAAGTGGATGGAAATCTCTCGTTTCACGAATCGGCAACCGTGGGTGGCATCATGGGATCGGCCGATCCCCTATCGCGGGTTCCGGGCCAGGGCCACCGGCTTTCCTCCCGCGTCCGGCCAGCGCCGCCGGCGCCATGCTCAGGAAACCAGCTGGCCGCCGTCGGCGTCCTGCGGGCCAGCGGCCGGTGCGACCGGCGCCGGGCCAGGCCCCGCCATGTCCTCGAGGTGAATCCAGTCCACCACATCGCCCGCCGGCGCATATTCGGGCACCAGATCGCCGATCAGCTTGCGCACCCGCTCGATATCGCGTGCCGCCAGCCCCTTGCCCAGCAGTCCGAGCTGGCGGTTCAGCACCGGCAGCGCCAGGAAACTCTCGCTCGCCATCATGATCCGGCCATGCGAGGTCGGCACCGGATTGTTGCCGATCAGCAATTCCTCATAAAGCTTCTCGCCCGGGCGCAGCCCGCTGAACACGATCTCGATCTCGCCCTGCGGCTCCCCGGCATGGCGCGCCTTGAAGCCGGAGAGCTCGATGATCCTGATCGCCAGATCCATGATCCGGACCGGCTCGCCCATATCGAGCACGAAAACTTCGCCGCCCGACGCCATCGCGCCGGCATGCAAGACAAGCTGCGCCGCCTCCGGAATGGTCATGAAGTAGCGGGTGACCTCGGGGTCAGTGACCGTCACCGGCCCGCCCGCCGCCACCTGCTGCCGGAACAGCGGCACGACCGAGCCGCTGGAGCCCAGCACGTTGCCGAAGCGCACCATCGCGAAGCAGGTGCCGGCCCGTTCCGCCGCCATCGCCTGCAGCACCATCTCGGCGATGCGCTTGCTCGCGCCCATCACATTGGTCGGGCGGACCGCCTTGTCGGTGCTGACCAGCACGAAGCGCGCAGCGCCATATTGCTGCGCCATCCTGGCGACGACCAGGGTGCCGAACACATTGTTGCTGATCCCCTCGATCGGATTGTGCTCGACCAGAGGCACATGTTTGTAGGCCGCCGCATGATAGATGGTGTGCGGCCGCCAGGCCGAGAAGATTGCCCGGACCCGCGCCTCGTCGCAGACGGAGCCGAGCAGCGGGACGAGCCTGACGCTGCCACCCTCGGTCGCGGCCGCCAGCCGCTCCAGATCGCGGTGGATCGAATAGAGCGCATATTCGCTGGAATCGAGCAGCAGCAGGGTGGCCGGCCGCAATGTCAGGATCTGGCGGCAGAGCTCGCTGCCGATCGATCCGCCAGCCCCGGTCACCAGCACGACGCAGTCGCGTATGTCGCGCTCCAGCAAGGCGAGGTCCGGCGCGACCGGCTCGCGGCCGAGCAAATCGTCCACCTCCAGAGGCCTCAGGTCGCTCACCGTCACCCGGCCATGGGCGAGGTCGAGCAGCCCCGGCAGGGTGCGCACCGCGACGCCGACCGGCTGAAGCAGCTTCAATATTTCGTTGCGGCGCCAGCGGCCGATCGACGGCATGGCGAGGAAGATCTCGGTGACGCCGTGCCGCTCGACCAGCTCGGCGAGCCGGTCCGGCGCCCACACCCTGATGCCCGCGATCAGGCTGTCGTGCAGATGATGATCATCGTCGACGAAGCCGGCGACCCGGGTGCCGAGGCCCTCCGACAACGCGGCGGCGAGCTGGCGGCCGGCCGAGCCGGCGCCATAGATCAGGATATTGGCCTGCGGCCCGCGCAGCCGCTGACGGTAGCGTCCGCCCAGCCAGTACCTGCCGAGCGCGCGCGACGCGCCGACGGCAAGGAAGAGCAGGACAGGCTGGATCAGCCCGATCGAACGGGGCACGCCCGGCACGCCGAGCACGCTGAACGCGCCCGCATAGATGATGCCATAAGCGAAGACCGCCTGAGCCATGGCGGTGAGCGCCTCCCAGCCGACATAACGGAAGACGCTGCGGTAGAGGCCGGCGAGCACGAAGATCGGCACGGCCAGCGCGACCGCGGCGGCCAGGGCGGGCCATTGATAGCCCGGCAGCACCGCCCGCTCGCCGATTCGGATGTAGAAGGCGAGCCAGACCGTCAGGATGCACAAAGCCGCATCCAGGCTCATCGCGATGGCCTTTTTCGCCGGGCGGGGAAGCGCCACGGTCTTCGCAATGACCTGGTCGAACGCGGTCATCCGATCTTCCCTTGCTCCCATCAAACTCACGCAAACTCGTCACCGGGGCGTCGTGCAAAGGACCCGACTCGGCGTGCCCCGGAGGCGGGACTCGCCCTCGTCATGTCCCGGCAGCCGGCCCTAATCGTTGATATCGCAGCCAAACTCCCGGCAGCCGCTTTCGCCAAAGAACGCCGCTTTGTCCATAGCGGAGCGGAAACGACCCCGGCGCCACCGATAAGGAGTCCTTCGCGCTCAAGCAGATAACGGTCCGCGACAAAAATACCGTTCGCCATCGCATGAAAAACTCAAATTACCAGTAGCTCAATTCAACGCGCGAGAGTAACGTCATGCCGCCTTTAACAAGGAGGGCGCGATGAGGAAAATTGAGAGGCTATGGGCCTTTTTGGCCGTGATCGGCTTCGTTGTCGGGATATTCGGCGCGACCCCCGCGGCTGCACAGGCCACCCGTACCTGGGTTTCCGGCGTTGGTGACGACGCCAATCCCTGCAGCCGGACGGCGCCGTGCAAGACCTTTGCGGGCGCGATCTCGAAGACGGCCGCGGGCGGCGAGATCAACTGCCTGGATCCGGCCGGCTTCGGAGCGGTCACCATTACCAAGTCGATTATTATCGACTGCCACTTCACCGAAGGCGGCGCGCTGGCTTCGGGCAATGCGATTATCATCAATGCGGGCGTCAATGACGTCGTGGTCCTCCGCGGCCTCGACATCCTCGGCGTCACCGCGCCGGTCAACGGCGTCCGCTTCCTTGCCGGTGGCGCGCTGCATATCGAGGATTGTGTGATCCGGCGCTTCAACGCCGCCAACAGCTTCGGCATTTCGTTCCAGCCGAGCGGCACCTCGCGGCTCTATGTGCGCAACTCGGTACTCACCGAGAACGGCAATGGCGCGACCGGCGGCGGCATTCTGATCCAGCCGACCGGGGCAGCCGGCAGCGCCCGCTTCCAGATCAACAGCACGGCGCTTCAGAACAACGCCAATATCGCGCTCAGCGTGAACACCACCGGCAACACCTCGCCGGCGGGCGTGATCGGGATGATCGAGGGATCGCAGGTCGCCACCAGCACGACCGGCATCCAGCTGCTCACCCCGGTGGGCGCATCGGGCGCCCGGGTGATGGTCGATGACGTGACGTTATCCGAGAACAGCACCGCCCTGATCGCCAATGGCGGGTCGGCCAACCTGATCGTCAACAACAGCGTGATCACCAGCAACACGCTGGGCGTTTCGCGTCTCAGCGGCGGTGTGATCAACACCTTCGGCAACAACCAGGTCGTCGGCAACGACACCGCCGGCACCTTCACGCTGCCGGCCCTGACGCCGAGCTGAGCCTGACCTTCGGGCGACCCGGTTCGCCGGGTCCCCGAGCCTGAAACGAGCCGTGGCGGGTTTCCCGCCACGGCTTTTTTCGTCCCCGCCGCTTCGCCTCCCGGGCCGGCGCTTCAGCGTCCGGCTCATTGCCACTGGTCAGGTTATGGCAAAGGCGGGCATAGCATCGCCTGATCGAGGGAAAGCGGATGTCCGAGACGAACCCGGCGAGCGCCAATCGGCGGCTGTTGCTGCGTCACCTCGGCGCAGCGGGCGCGCTGCTGCTGATCGGGCCGCCGTCGCGCTGGTCGCCGGCGCGGGCGGCACCGCCGCCGGACGCCCTCTCGATCGACGCCTTCGGCGCGCGCGGCAACGGCACCACCGACTGTACCGACGCCGTCGCCCGGGCGATCCGCGCCGCCGCGACCGCCGGCCGGGGGGTCTACATCCCCGAGGGCCGTTACCGCGTGCGCGAGGCGCGGCTGCTGAACGGGCTCAAATATATCGAGGGGCCGGGCTGGCTGGTCGGGACCTCGGCGCAGCCGGAAGGCGTCGTCACCACCAACGATCCCGGGGCACCGACCCCGGTCGAGGGCCTCCGCATCTCGGTGAACGTGGATTGCGCCGGCATCGCGCGCGGGGGCATTTTCTGCGTTGGCCTGCGCAATTCGGAGATCAGGGGCTGCCGCGTCACCGGCCTGACCGCGGACGGCGGCAACGGCATCAGGCTGAACTTCCCGAACAGCAGCGGCAATCTCATCCACCGGAATGAAGTGATCCTCGCCCCGGCCATCCCCTATGCCCTGTTCCACGACGGGCTGTTCGGCATCCACATCGTCGGCGAAACCACCTCGCCCCGCGGCGGCGTCGAGCGGCAGGGGCGCCCCATCTATGTGCCGGTCACCACGCGCGACAACCGCGTCCTCGACAATCATGTCACCGGCGGGACGCACGGCATCGCCTTTTTCGGCGCCAGCGGCTTCACCTGCACCGGCAATCGCTGCGAGAATCAGGAGGCGCGCAACATCATCGCCGGGCCGACCTGCGAGAATGGCACGATCGCCGACAATCTCTGCCTCGACGCAGGCAGCTCGGCCGTGCATCTCGCGATCGGCTGCCGCAACATCGCCATCGAGCGCAACACGATCCGCTCCTCCCACGCCTCCGCGCGCGAGGACGATGACGGCGCCATCCAGGCCTATGTCTACTGCACCGACATCCGCATCCAGGGAAACCGCATCTCCGGCGACTGGAAGAACGGCATCTACCTCGTCTACGTCGCCCGGGTTCAGGTCATCGACAATATCATCGACGGCCGGGGCTTCTCCGCCGCCGGCATCTCGATCGAGAGCGGCTGGTCGCCCACCGTCCTGCCCGGCGCCCGCTGGTCGCGCCCGCGACCGCTCGATTACGACATCGCCATCGACACGTCGGACATCCTGCTGCGCGGCAATGTGGTGAGCGGCGCGCCGGTCTCGCTGGCACTGGCGCAGGTCGGTCCGCGGCGGCTGCGCGGGGTCGCGATCGAGGGCGGCCGGATCGGCGAGGCCTCGGGCCAGTATCTCTTCGCCTATGAGCAGCGGCCGGGCGCGCTTGGCGACCTGTCCATGGCCAATGTGGCGACGCCGGGCGACGCGCGCCGCTTCGTCCTGCCCCGCGGCCGCAGCCATTTCCGGCGCATCCTGAACGTCCCCGGGCTCAACTGACCGGCCAGGGCGCGGCGCTTGCCGACCGCCCCGCGCGGTGGCAAGGAACCCCTCCTGTCCCCGTCCGTCGCCGGAATCATCGATGCTCGACACCAGCCTCTCCCCCTGGCCGGCCTTTGACGAGGAGGAAGTCGAGGCGGTCGCCGCCGTGCTGCGCAGCGGCCGGGTGAATTACTGGACCGGCGAGGAAGGGCGCCGGTTCGAGGAAGAATTCGCGCGCTGGGCCGGCAGCAAGCATGCGGTGGCCCTCACCAACGGCACGCTGGCGCTGGACGTGGCGCTGCAGGCGCTGGGCATCGGCCCGGGCGACGAGGTGGTGGTGACGCCGCGCAGCTTCCTTGCGTCGGCCTCCTGCGTGGTCAATTGCGGCGCCGTGCCGGTCTTTGCCGATGTGGACCGGGACAGCGGCAATCTCGATCCGGCCTGCGTCGCCGCCGCGCTGACGCCGCGCACCAAAGCGATCATCCCCGTCCATCTCGGCGGCTTCCCGGCGGACATGCCCGGTATCATGCGCGTCGCCGGGGAGCATGGCCTCGCCGTGATCGAGGATTGCGCGCAGGCGCACGGGGCGCTGAGCCGGGGCCGGCCGGTGGGCTCCTATGGCAGGATCGGCGCCTGGTCCTTCTGCCAGGACAAGATCATCACCACCGGCGGCGAAGGCGGCATGGTCACGACGGACGAGCGCGACCTCTGGTCGCGCATGTGGTCGTTCAAGGATCACGGCAAGAGCTGGGAGGCGGTCTACGAGCGCGACCATCCGCCCGGCTATCGCTGGCTGCACGAGAGCTTCGGCACCAACTGGCGGATGCTGGAGGTGCAGGCGGTGATCGGCCGCATCCAGCTTCTCCGGCTGGCGGCATGGACCGAAGCGCGGACCCGCAATGCGGCGCGGATCGGCGCGGTGGCGGCGCGCTATCCGCAGGCGCTGCGGCTGCCCGCCATTCCCGAGGGGGACCGGCACGCCTATTATCGGCTCTATCTCTACGTCCGGCCGGACGGGCTGCGCGACGGCTGGGACCGCGACCGCATCGTTGCGGAGATGGGCGCGCGCGACGTGCCCGTCTTTCAGGGCAGCTGCTCGGAAGTCTATCTGGAAAAGGCCTTCGAGGAGACCGGCTGGGGGCCGCTGCAGCGGCTCCCGGTCGCCCGCGAGCTCGGCGAGACCAGCCTCGCCTTCCTCGTCCACCCGACGCTGACCGACGAGGATATGGACCGGGTCACCGGGGCGCTGGACAAGGTGATGGACGCGGCGGCGCGCTGAGCCTCAGGTTCAGGAGCCGGGTCCGTCGAACCGGGTCATGGTCGCGCTGCCCGGCGCGCTCACCCCCCGCCGCCCCAGCACCCGGCCGACCGTCATGAACAGGATCCGGATGTCCAGCCAGAGCGAGCGATGGTCGACATACCAGACATCCAGCGCCAGCCGGTCGTCCCAGCTGAGATCGTTGCGGCCGTTGACCTGCGCCCAGCCGGTGAGGCCCGGGCGGACGTCGTGACGCCGCGCCTGCCCGGGCGAATAAAGCGGCAGATAGTCGACCAGCAACGGCCGCGGCCCGACCAGCGACATCTCGCCGCGCAGCACGTTGAGCAGGGACGGAAGCTCGTCGAGGCTCGAGGCCCTCAGAAAGCGCCCGAAGCGGGTCAGCCGCTCGGCATCGGGCAGCGGCGCGCCATCGGCATCCCGCGCATCGGTCATGCTGCGGAACTTGCGGAGCGTGAACACCTTGCCGTTCCGGCCGGGCCGTGGCTGGCGGAACAGGACCGGGCTGCCGATGAACAGCCGCACGGCGATCGCGGTGAGCAGCAGAACCGGCAGCACCAGCGGCAGCGCGATCAGCACGAGCAGCAGGTCGAAGGCTCGCTTCAGCATGACGGCGCCTCCGCGGGGGCAGGACGCACGCCAATCTCTTGCAGGATCGTGCCGTTGATCTTGCTTATGTCGAACAATTCCTCGGCCATGCGCCGGCTCTCCGCGCCCATGGTGGCGACCAAGCCTGGTTCTTCGGCGAAGCGCTCCATCGCCTTCGCCAGCGCCGCGCTGTCGCCGACCGGCACCATGAAGCCGTTCACCCCCTCCTCCACCGTGTCGCGGCAGCCCGGCGCGTCGGTGGTCACGATTGGCCGTGCCATCGCCATCGCCTCCTGAGTGCTGCGCGGCTTGCCCTCACGATGGGAGGGCAGGACGTAGACGCTGCTCGCCGCGATCTGCGGCCGGATATCGTCGACATGGCCGTGCCAGAGAATGACACCCTCGCGGACGCGGGCCTCGACCCACTCCTCGGTCAGTCCGCCGGGGCTCGGGTCGGGTCCGCCGGCGAGGTGGAATTCCAGCTCCGGCCGCCGCGCCTTCAGCATCCGGGCCGCCGCGACATAGTCCTCGATCCCCTTTTCCCTGAGCAGCCGCGCGGCGAGCAGGAAGCGGAGCGGCTGTTCGACCGGCGGCGGCGGGCAGAAGCGGTCGAGATCGACGCCGGTGCCGGCGAGCACCACCGCTTTCTCCCGCGGCAGCAGCTTCATCGCCACCATCTCGTCCAGATCGTCGCGATTGTGGAAGAAGACCCGCTCGCAGGCCCGGAAGGCGCGGCGGTAGAGCCGGGTCACCATCGCGCGGAGCAGGCGGCGCCGGAGGCTCGGCTTTTCGCCATGGGTGAAGACATAGCCCATGCCGGCCATCAAGGCGAAGCGGTGCGGCACGCCGGCCCGCCTCGCCGCGACGCTGCCATAGATGATCGGCTTGATGAAATAGCTGAACACCGCATCCGGCCGCAGCCGGCGCAAGGTCGCGGTCAGGCGCCTGGCATCGGCCAGATCGCGGAGCGGGTGCATGCCGGTCCGGTCCAGCCTGATCTCGACCGGCTCCGCGCCCGCCTCCACCAGCAGACGCCTCGTTTCGGCGTCGAAGTCCGGCGCCAGCGCCCAGACCCTGAGGCCGGCGCCGGCCAGCGCCACGACCAGAGGCAGCCGGAAATTGGCCAGCGAGGGCGCGCTGCTGGTGACGAGCGCGATCGAACGGATCGGGGGTCGATCCGGGCCGCCCGCCCCGCCGGGGGCATCAGCCATGCGCGACCCTGGCCATCGGCACGCCCGCCGGGGCCGCCGCGCCCTGTGCCGCCCGCCAGGCCTGGAACATCAAGATGTCCCAGAGTCGGTGATGCTGGCCGCCCCGCGCCAGATGCTCGTCCCAGAGGGCGCGCACCGCCGCCGGCTCGAAATAGCCCTCGTCGCGCAGCCGCCGCGCGTCGAGCAGGTCCTCGGCCCAGTCGCGCAGCGGACCGCTGAGCCAGTCGCCGATCGGCACTCCGAAGCCGGCTTTGGGCCGGTCGAACAATTTCTCCGGAACGTGCCGGTGCAGGATATCGCGCAAAATCTTCTTGCCGGTGCCGCCGCTGACCCGCGCGGCCATGGGCAGCCGCCAGGCATATTCGACCACGCGATGATCGAGATAGGGGACGCGCGCCTCGAGGCTCACCGCCATGCTCGCCCGGTCGACCTTCGCGAGGATGTCGTCGGGCAGATAGGTCAGGGTATCGAGATACATCATGCCCTGCCGGACGTCGGGGAAATCGGGCAGGTCCGACAGCCCGGCAGCCGCCGGCTCGCTGCCGCCGATCACCAAAGCCGCCGGATCCTCGGCGTGGGAGACGAGCCGCCGGTAGAGCGCCTCGACCGAGCGCGCCTCCATGACATGGGCGACCTTGTGCAGCCGGTCGCCGAGACCGAGATGGCGGCGGCTCGACGGCGCCAGCCGCATCGCCGCCGAGGCCATGCGCAGGCCGGCGCGCGAACGGGCGAGCCCGGCCAGCATGGCCCGCGCCGGCCCGGGCAGCCGCCGCCCCGTCTTCCACAGCCGCATTGCCAGCACATAGCGATTATAGCCGCCGAAAATCTCGTCCCCGCCGTCGCCCGACAGGCTGACCTTCACATGGCGGCGGGTCAGCTCGCTGACCAGAAAGGTGGGGATTTGCGAGGAATCGGAGAAGGGCTCGTCCCAGATGGCGGGCAGGCGCGGGATCACCGCCAGCGCGTCCGCCGCCGTCACGAACATCTCGGTATGATCGGTGCCGAGATGTTCGGCGACGGCGCGGGCGTGGCCGGCCTCGTTGTGCGATTCCTCGGCATAGCCGATCGTGAAGGTGCGCACCGGTTGCTCCGTCTGGCACTGCATCAGCGCCACGACCAGCGAGGAATCGATCCCGCCGGAGAGGAAGGCGCCGACCGGCACGTCCGCCACCATCCGCCGGCCCACCGCGTCGGCGAGCAAGGCCTCCAGCTCGTCGGCCAGCCCGGGCCCGTCGGGCAAAGGCGCGGCCGCGCCCTCGGCCGCCGCCGCGCGGAAGTCCCAATAGGCCGTCGGCGTGCCGATCGCGGCGCCGCGCCCGCCGATCCGGACCAGATGGCCGGGCGGCAATTTGGCGATCCCGCGCCAGATGCTGAACGGGGCGGGGATGTAATTGTAGCGCAGGAACAGGGTCAACGCCTGCCGGTCCACGACGCCGTCAAAGGCCGGATGGCCGGTCAGCGCCTTCAACTCCGAACCGAACAGAAAGGTGCTGCCGCAGCGCCCGTAATAAAGCGGCTTCTCGCCGAGCCGGTCGCGCGCCAGAATCAGGCTCTTCTCCCGACGGTCCCAGAGCGCGAAGGCGAACATGCCGTTCAGCCGGGCGAGCGCTCCTTCCAGCCCCCAATGCTCGAGCGCGGCGAGCATGACCTCGGTGTCGGAATGACCGCGCCAGGCAGGCGCCGCCCCGGCCTGCTCCAGCTCGGCGCGCAGCTCCCGGAAATTGTAGATCTCGCCATTATAGTCGAGCACGTAGCGGCCCGAGGCCGAGAGCATCGGCTGGTGCCCGGCGGCTGAGAGGTCGACGATGGAGAGGCGGCGGTGGCCGAAGAACAGCCCCTCCGCCTCGTCCGCCCAGATTCCGTCATCGTCCGGGCCGCGATGGGCGACGGCGTCCGCCATCGCCCGGACCTCGGCCTGGGCATGAAGCGAGTCCTTTCCGGACCAGAAGCCCACAATGCCGCACACGGATCGAAGTCCCGCTATTTCCACCTGTTACGAGCGTGCCACCCGTTACAGATGCCATGCCGGGGCGCAAGGCAATTCCGGGACAGGGCTGTTGCAACCCCTCGCCCCAGCCCGTAAAGCCTCGGCGCCGAAACGGCGTCCGCGCCGGCCCGGCATCGCTCGGTCAAGTGATTGTCTTTGCATGAATTTCAGGGGGCTCCCGCCAGGATGCTAGCGAAAGACACTCCGGTCATCATCCTGTGCGGCGGTGAGGGGACGCGGATCGCCGATGTCTCCGGCAACCGGCTGCCCAAGCCATTGCTGCCGATCGGCGGCAAGCCGATCCTCTGGCACATCATGAAGATCTACGCCCAATACGGCTATACCAACTTCATCCTCGCGCTCGGCCACCTCGGCTGGGAGATCAAGAATTACTTCCTGCACCACCGGCTGATGGACAGCGACTTCGAGCTGCGCATGCGGGGCGGCGAGGCCGAGGTGAAGATGCTGAGTCATGCCGACGAGGCCGAGTGGCGGATCGTCTTCGCGGAAACCGGCGACAAGACGCAGACCGGCAAACGGATTGCGCTCTGCCGCCAATATGTCGAGACCGACTGGTTCATGGCGACCTATGGCGACGGCGTTGCCGACATCGATCTCGACGCGCTCGCCGCCTTCGCGCTGGCGAAGGACCGGATCGGCACGGTGACCAGCGTCGTCCCCTCCAGTCGCTTCGGCGCGCTGGAGATCGACGCGGCGGGCGACGTCACCGCCTTCGCCGAGAAGCAGGATGCCGGCGGCGGCACGATCAATGGCGGCTTCTTCGTCTTCAAGCGCGGGTTCATGGAGATCGCCGAAAGCCATGGCGACGTGATGCTGGAGCGCGAGCCGATGGACGATCTGGTCGACCGGGGCCAGCTCGCCGCCTACCGGCATGAAGGCTTCTGGGAGCCGATGGACACGATGCGCGAATTCAAGCAGCTCAACGAGATGTGGAGCCGCGGGGAGGCGAAGTGGAAGCGGTGGTGACGCCGTCCGGCCGCCTCCGGGCGGCCTATAAGGGAAAGCGCGTCCTGATCACCGGCCATACCGGCTTCAAGGGCGCGTGGCTCAGCCTCTGGCTGACCGAGCTTGGCGCCGAGGTGACCGGCTTCGCCGACGGCGTGCCGACCCGGCCGAGCCATTTCGAGGCGCTGCGGCTCGATCATCCGACCCTCTTCGGCGACATCGCCGACGCCGATGCGGTCAAGGCGGCGGTCGCCGCGGCGCGACCCGAGATCGTCTTCCATCTCGCCGCCCAGTCGCTGGTCCGCCGCTCCTATGCCGATCCGGTGACCACCTGGCGCACCAATCTGATGGGCACGCTGACCCTGCTCGATGCCTGCCGGGCGCAGGGCGGCGTCGCCGCCTTCGTCTCCGCGACCACCGACAAGGTCTACCGCAACCGGGAATGGGAGCGGGGTTATCGCGAGGAGGACGAGCTGGGCGGCGACGACCCGTACAGCGCCTCCAAGGCTTGCGTGGAGCTGCTCACCGATTCCTGGCGCCGCTCCTTCCTCGGCGAAGGCGGCATGAAGCTGGCCAGCGTGCGTGCCGGCAATGTCATCGGCGGCGGCGACTGGGCGGAGGACCGGCTGCTGCCGGACATCATGCGCGCCGCCCATGAGGGCGCGCCGCTCGTCATCCGCTATCCGCGCTCCTCGCGCCCCTGGCAGCATGTCCTCGATCCGCTGTCCGGCTATCTGCAGGTCGGCATGGCCCTGCTCGACGGGGCGGACGGGGCGGCGGAGGCCTGGAATTTCGGGCCGGTCGGCCGCAGCCGCGTCCGCGTCCGCGACATTGTCGAGGCGCTGCGCGACCAGCTGGGCGGGCTCAGCGTCGCCGAGGCGCCGGACACGGCCGGGCGGCACGAGGCGGGCCTGCTCGAACTCGATTCCGCCAAGGCGGTCACGAAGCTCGGCTGGCATCCGGTCTGGGAGGAGGAGATGCTGGCCCGGACTTTGGACTGGTATGCGGCTTATTATGGCGAGGGCCGGCTGCTCTCCGCGGTCCAGCTCGCCGACTATATGCGCGCCCTGGACGGGGCGGCCTGAGCCGATGGAGATCCTCCCCACCCGCCTCGCCGGCGCCTTCGAAATCCGGCTCCAGGTCCATGGCGACGCCCGCGGCCAGTTCAAGCGCCATTTCTGCGCCCGCCGCTTCGCCGAGGCCGGCCTCGTCACCGAATTCGTGCAGATGAACCATTCGATCAGCCTCGGCCAGGGCACGCTGCGCGGCCTGCATTATCAGCTGCAGCACTCGGCGGAGGCGAAGCTGGTGAGCTGCACCTATGGCCGCGTCTTCGACGTCGCCGTCGATCTCCGCCCGGCCTCGCCGACCTTCCTCCAGTGGCAGGCGCTGGAGCTCGACCAGGGCAACGCCTTCTACATTCCGCCCGGCTGCGCGCACGGCTTCCAGTGCCTGACCGACGAGGCCCATATCGTCTATCTGCTCAGCGCCTTTTACGATCCGGAGCGGGAGCGGGGCATGCGCCACGACGATCCCCGGCTCGGCATCGCCTGGCCCTTGCCCGCGATCAACCTCTCCGACCGGGACCGCGTCTTCGCGGATATCGGCGACGATTTCGAAGGCGTGCTGCTGTGAAATGCCGTCATTGCGGGAATGACAGCTTCATTCCCTTCGCCGATCTGCAGACCTGCCCGCCCTCCAATGCGATGCTCGACGCGGCCGCGCTCGGCGCGCCGGAAGTTTATTATCCGCTGGTCGTCACCGTCTGCGACGCCTGCTTCCTCGCCCAGGTGGACGAGCTCAAGAAGGCGGTGGAGATTTTCGACGCCGATTACACCTATTTCTCCTCTTACTCCTCCTCCTGGCTCGACCATTGCCGGACCTTCGCGGAGGCGGCGACCGCGCGCTTCGGCCTCGGCCCGCGCTCGCAGATCGTCGAGATCGCCTCCAATGACGGCTATTTGCTGCAATATTTCCGGGCGGCGGGCATTCCGGTGCTCGGCGTCGAGCCTACCGCCAACACCGCCGCGGTCGCGCAGGCGAAGGGGATCGAGACGATCGTCGATTTCTTCGGCCACGATTTCGCGCGCGACCGGCTCGCCGGGGCCGGCCGCCTTGCCGATCTCATCATCGGCAACAATGTCTACGCCCATGTCCCCGACATCAACGATTTCACGGCGGGGCTGAAGGCGGCGCTGGCGCCGCGGGGCGTCGTCTCGCTCGAATTCCCGCATTTGTTGCGGCTGATCGAGTCGACCCAGTTCGACACCATCTATCACGAGCATTTCTCCTATCTCTCGCTGGCGGTGACCGCGCGCATCTTCGAGGGCCAGGGCCTGAAACTCTTCGACGTCGAGCAGCTCCCCACCCATGGCGGCTCGCTCCGCGTGTTCGGCGCCCATCGGGAGGATGAGAGCCGGACGGTGAGCCCGGCGGTTGCCGCCTTGCTCGCGGAGGAACAGGCAGCGGGCCTCGGCGGCCGCGCGGTCTATGAGGCGTTCCAGCCCCGCGTGGACCGGATCCGCGCCGATTTCCTCGCCTTCCTGCTCGAGCAGCGCCGCGCCGGCCGCACGGTCGCGGCCTATGGCGCGGCGGCCAAGGGCAACACCTTGCTCAATTATTGCGGCATCAAGGGCGCGGAGCTGATCCGCTTCGTCGCCGATCTCTCCCCGCACAAGCAGGGCCGCTTCCTGCCCGGCAGCCACATTCCGGTGCTGCCGCCGTCGGCGATCGACGCGCAGCGGCCCGATTATGTGGTGATCTTCCCCTGGAACCTGACCGAGGAGGTCATGGCGCAGCTGGCGAACGTCCGCGGCTGGGGCGGCCGCTTCGTGGTCGCGATCCCCGCGCTGACGGTACTCTGATGGCCCGCCTGCTGCTGACCGGCGCGACCGGCTTCATCGGCGCGGCCGTCCTCCGCAGGCTGGTTGCCGAAGGCCATGAGGTCATCGCCCTCCATGGTGGACGGAACGCGCCCGCCGAGACAGTCGGAGTCGACTGGCACGCCTTCGATCTGCTGGACGCCGCGCCTGACGGGATCGCCGGCCTTGTGGCCCGCAGCGGCGCCACCCACTGCCTTCACGCCGCCTGGTACACCAACCATGCGGACTATCTGACCGCCCCGATCAACCGGGACTGGATTGAGGGGAGCCTCCGCCTCGCCGCCGCCTTCCGCGCCGGCGGCGGCGCGCGCTTCATCGCCCTCGGCACCTGCCTCGAATATGACGCGTCGGGCGCGGCGCCCTTGTCCGAGGCGGCGACGCCGCTACGTCCCGAGACCCTCTACGCCCGCTGCAAGGCGGAGCTTTGGGCGCGGCTTTGCGAGGCGAGCGGCGGCGAGGCCGGGCTCGCCTGGGCCCGGGTTTTCTTCGTCTACGGGCCGGGCGACCGGGCCGGGCGGCTGTTCCCCTGGCTGCTCGACAATCTCGCGCGCGGCGCCCCGGTCGCGGCTCATTTTGGCGGCGCCCGCCGCGACTATGTGCATGTCGACGATCTCGCCGCACAACTCTGCCGGATCGCTCTCTCTCCGCTGGAGGGGGCGGTCAATGCCGGCACCGGCGAGGCCGCCAGCATCGCCGACATCTTCCGGCTTGCGGGCGAGCTGACCGGGCGGGAGGAGCTGGTCACGATCAATGATCGCACTGAAAGCGGCGGCCCCGACCTGATCGAAGCCGACATGGCGCGCTACCGGAGCCTCGTCGGGCCGGTGGAGACACGGAGCCTGTGCGACGGCCTCTCGGGGCTGATCGAGGCGCGGCGATGATCCCGCTCAGGGAAGCGCGGATCGGCTATGCCGGCTACAGCCGCGACTTCTCGGCGCCGGGCGACCGCCGCCGCTTCCTCGCCTATGCCAGGGAGCGCGGCCTCAGCTTCGAATATCCCCGCACCGGTGCCGATTATGATCTGGTCATCGTCACCCAGAACGCGGATCTCACCGGCTGGGCGGCGCGGCGCACGCAGAAGGGCGCGAATTTCCGCCTCGTCTTCGATCTGGTCGATTCCTATTTCGAGCAGAAACGGCTGGACGAGCGCTTCCTCAAGGGCATCGGCCGCTTCGTCGAGGGACGGGACAGCCGCCTGTCCCCGGATTTCCGCGCCACGCTGAAGCGCACCTGCCGGGCCGCCGATGCCGTGCTCTGCGCGACCGCCGAGCAGGAGGCGACCATCTCCGCCTATAACGGCCGGATCGCGCAGAGCTTCGACTGGTTCGGCGACGAGCTCGGCCCGCGCAAGCAGGATTACAGCCGCGGCGAGCGGCTGAGGCTGGTCTGGGAAGGCCAGGTGGGCACGCTGCGCAGCATCCGGGCGCTGCGCGAACCGCTCAATGCGCTGCGCGACCGGGTCGAGCTCAACGTCGTCACCGATCCCTCCATGGCCCGCTATTACGGCCGTCTCGGCACCATCCGCGCGGAGGAAATCCTGGCCGGGATCGACTGTCCGCTGACCGTCACGCCGTGGCGGAAGGAGGATTTCTGGCGGCACATCATTGCCGCCGACGTCGCCATCATCCCGATGGACGGCTATCATTCGATGATCCTGGCCAAGCCGGACAACAAGCTGATCCTGCTCTGGAAGCTGGGCATGCCGGTGCTGACCGGCGGCACCGCCGCCTATCGCCGCGCGATGGCGGGGGCCGGCCTCGACATGGTCTGCGAAACGCCGGCCGACTGGCGGGCGAAGCTGGAAATGCTCGCGGCTGCGCCCGCGGCCGAGCTCGCCCGGCTGGGCGGCCAGGGTCATGATCATGCGCAGCTTGCCTATGACCTTGACGCCTTCTGCGCGCCTTTCGACCGGATCTTTACCGAACTCGGCTTTTCCGTCTGAGCGTCAGAGCCGGGTAAAACGCCGCATCAGATAGCCGATGCGGGCGCGGATGCTGCCACGGCTGAGGTCGATCTTTTCATCGCCCAGCGGCACGTAGCGGGTGGTCGTCGCCTTGCGCCGCCAGCGTTCCGGCACGTCGAGGCCGGTGCTGTAATAATACATGGCGATGCTGGTCCGCGGATAATCCTCCGGAAAGGCCAGCGGCTCGGGATGGCCGTGCAAGGTCTTGTCGTTGGTGTTGAAGATCACCAGCCGGTTATATTGCGGCGCGATCCGCGCGACCTCCGCCTGGTCGAGCGGCGCGAGACAGAGCTCGCCTTTCTGCTCGGGCCGCCAGTCCCGGTTCAGGTAGAAGAGGATGTTGATCCGCCGGTCGGCGCGCAGCTTGGCGTTCCAGTTGAAGTCGGTGTGCATCTTCAGGAAGCCGCCGGTCCGGACCTGGTGGATGCCGCCGCCTTCGAGGAAAGGGTCGCCGAACAGGCCGGGAATGCCCGATATCTCCTCGAGCGGGCCGATGAACTCCGCGGAGTTGAAATAGGAGATGAGGTCGTAGGTCGCGGCGCCGAAGCGGCGCCAGTCGATGCAGGACGACTTCAGGCTCTGGGTGATCTCGTTATTCGCCTCGATATTGGCGAGCGTGGCGCGCGCCTCGTCGTGGACCCGGTCGGCCATTTCGGGGCGGAGGAAGTCGTCGATGACGAGATGCGGGAAGGGCGCCGCGTCGCGATAGCTCCGGGCGAGCGTCGCCGGCTCGGCAAAGGCGTCGGCCCGCGCGAAGCGCGACTGCGTCCCGCTCTCCCGTCCGTCAGCCAAGGCTCATGCTCCGTCGTTCAGCGGCAGCTGCTGGTTCTCGCTGCTCACGAACCGGTTATAGTCCGGGGAATCGAAAACATGCAGGATCCAGATCTGGTTCACCCAGCTGCCCATCGCCTGCTTCAGCCTGAGATAATAGGGAATGCCGAGCTTGCGCTCCGCATGGGCGCGGTTGAAATCGTCGATCGCCAGTCTTTGCCCTGAAAATTCGCTGCACAAGGCCATTTCCGTCCCGAACGTGTCGTCGAAATAGCAGAAGATTCTCGGCATCAGCCGCGCGGCCTCGAGGTCGAACAATTTCAGCGCGTCCATCGTCGAGCTGTAGAAATCGAGATCGTGCGAGACCGCGGCGATCGGCGCCGCGTCCAGCTTCCCGAACTCCGCCCAGGTCTCGCGGACATTGCCGAGGATCAGTTTCGCCCGGCTCAGCTTCCGCTGCAACTGCGCCTGGTCCATCTTGAAGAAGCCCGGCTGCCAGTGATGCGGCAGGTCGCGATAATCCTCGGGTGCCGGCAGGCCTTCGCCGGTGTCGAAGCCATAGACTTCGATCTTCACCGGGAAGATCTTCTCGATCCGCTCGGCATGCCGCTCCATCGCCCGCAGGCCGTTGCCGCCGGCGACGCCGAACTCGATCGCGCTGATCCGGTCCTGGCCCAGCCGGGCCGCGAGCTGCGCGGCCTGATAGAGGATCCATGCATAGTTGGGCCGGTCGAGCGCGCCGATCGCATAGCGGAAGCGGTAGCTGCCGAGCCTCAGGCGCTTGATCGCCTCGCGCAGCAGCCGGCGGACCGGCGCCGGATCGGTGAACAGGAAGTCAGACAGCTTCATTGCTTTTTCCGCTCCGGCCCTGCCTGGCGTTCGCGCCGGCCGCCCGCTTTGCGCGGCCGAGCCGCCGGCTGGTCGAGACGATCCGGGGCAGGTCGCGATAGAGCATCCCGTAGGCGCGCAGCGTCTGGGTGAAATCCGACCAGGACAGGCGCAGCAGCGCGAAGACCAGCCGGCCGATCAGCTCCATGATCAGGATCACGAACAGGGTGGCGACCGCCCCCGCGATCGAGAAATGCTTCAGCGCATAGAGGATGCGGCTGCGGTCCGCGTAGAATCGTCTGTGCGCGCGCACCTGTTCGGAGACGCCGCCGCCCTTGTGATAGGCACTCGCCTCGCTGAGATAATAAGTCGGCTGGCCCGCCTGCCCCGCGCGCAGCGCGAAATCCATCTCCTCCGCATAGACGAAGAAGCGCTCGTCGAACCCGCCCAGCGCCCGGAACAGGGAAGCGCGGACCAGAAACCAGGCGCCGATGCAATGCTCTACCGGGCGGCTGCTCAGATGATCGAATTCCAGCATCATCTGCGGCCGGAACAGGCCGGGGAGCAGCTTGCTGAGCCCGAGCGCCTGATTGAAATAGAGGCCGGGCGTGGCGTTACGCGAGCAGTGCCGCTGCACCGCGCCGTCCTCGCCGAGGATGCGCAACCCGCAAATGCCGTAGCCCCGGCCTTCCTCGCTCTCCATGAAGGCGAGCGCGCGGGGCAGGCCGTCGGCGAGCAACCGGGCGTCCGGATTGAGGAACAGAATATAGGGCGCGTCCGCGCGGCGGGCGCCGAGATTGCAGGCGGCGGCGAAGCCGATATTGCCACCGGCCCGGATCAGCTCGACGCCCGGCATCGCCTCTGCCGCCGCCTCGGAGCCGTCGGTCGAGCCGTTGTCGACGACGATGACCCGGCCGACCCCTTCCGGAAAGTCCCGCGTCGAACCAACGCATTCGGCGAGCAAAGTGCGGGAATTCCAGTTGACGATGACGATGTCGGCGCTGGCGCTCATCAGGGCGCGCTTCCCCGCATCGCGAAGGGGGCGCCGGCCGTCGGCGGCCCGTCCGGCTTGCCGATGGCGGGCTGCAGTCCCGGCACGATGCCCTGCAGCCGCGGGTTCAGCAGCACCAGATAGATCGGGATCAGGTAGAGGTAGGTCGTCAGATTGAACTTCCAGTCGAAGAACGGGATGATGCAGGGGAAGGTCATCCAGGCGTACATGAACAGATAGAAGGGCTTTTTGCCCGTCCTGTTCCAGACGATCGACCAGATCGCGCCGAACAGGAACGGCATCAGCATCACACCGGGCACGCCGAAGTCGCGATAGGGCGCGCCGATGAAGGTGTAGACATTATATTGCGTGCCGAGCAGGCTGAGGTCGGCCGGGTTGATGCCGCCCTGCATCAGCGAGCCGATCACGCCGAGGCTGTTCAGCCCCCAGTCCCACTGGCCGAGCGGCAGGATATAATAGGAAAAGGCGTAGATCGCGTAGCCGGCATACCAGACGAAGAAGGATTCGCCCGTCGTCGCCTCGCTCTTGTCGGCGAACAGAGCGTAGGCGAAGGTCAGGACGGCGATGCCGATCACCGGCCAGGCGATGGAGCGCAATTTGCCGGTGCGCGCATACATCAGGAAGGCGAGGGCGCCGAGGCTGAAGAACAGGCCGGTGCGGGTCACCGAAACGAACGAGCTGAACACGCTGACCCCGAAAAGGGCATAGCCGAACAGGCGCATGCGGGGCTTTGCGTTGACCACGAGCAGCGAGCCGAGCGCGCCGGCGAAGAGCAGGAAATGGTGGGCGCCGTAGGTCGTGGTCTGCGTGCTTTCCGCATAACGCAAGGCGACGCCCGTCTCGAAAATGGTGAACATCCCCGAACGCTCGCGGAAGACGTAGAGGATGAGCACCGTGCCGACCAGGCTCAGCGCGGCGTAGATGTAGATCATCACCTCGGCGCGGACGAGGCCGGTGATGCCGGCCTGCGCCAGCGGCAGCCGCTCGCCGTCGCCCTTCATCATGATCGAGATGACGGCATCGCCGAGGAAGAAGGAGAAGGTGCCGAGCGCGTAGAGCGCGGGCGCGCTGGGGCTGAGCGTGTCGAAGCCGAAGAAACTCCAGGTGACGACCAGCCCGGTCACAGAAAAAGCAGAAAGAAGAAAAGAAGGACGCCAAACCCGCGCATAAGGGCTCCTGCTCGGGATCAGCAGCGCCAGGATGGCGGTGAGCAAGGCGATGATGAGGGCGATCATGGCAAGGGCGCCGCCTCACTACCCTCCGGCGGTCCCGGCTTCAATCTGGCATTTCCGGCGACGGCCAGCCACATGCCAATGGCGGCAATGACATAGGTGATGAAATGGGCGAGCGAGACGCCCTCGAAACCGACCTGCCGGGTTAGCTCCCATGACAGCAGGACGAACAGCGTGTTGGTGGCGATCTCGGTGATCACATAGGTCAGGACCAGCGCCCGGCCGAGCATGACATAAGCGAGGAACCAGGTCGCGACGCGGACCGTATCGCCGGCCAGCTGCCAGCCGAACAGACGCTCCATAGTCGCGAAATCGCGGGTGAAGAGCAGGACGACGACGAAGTCGCGCAGCAGGAAGGCGAGGATCGAGCCGGCGGCGAAGATCGGCAGGATCAGCCTGGCGCCATGCCATATCTCCTGGCGGATCTCGCCCCAGTAGCGAAGCTCGGACATGCGGGGGATGAAATAGAAGGACATGGTCGTCGCGACGAATAGCATGTTGATCTGGCTGATCCGGATCATCGCGTCCCAATAGCCGGCGAAGTTCACCCCGTAGCGGTCAAGCAGCATCGACCGGACGACGAGCTGACCGCCATTGTTGGCGAGCGCGCTGACCAGGGCCATGACCGCGAACATCAGCAGCGCCCCGGCGCAGCGGCCGGAAAAGCCGGCGCTGAAATTCTCCTTCCGGAACCAGGCCTTGCGGGCGCAGAGCGCGAGCGTGACGAAGAAAACCAGCCCCTGGTTGATGGCCAGCGCGAGCAGCGCCCCGTAGAGGCCGAATTCCCAGGCCAGAGCGGTGATCGCCACCAGGATGATCACCGAGCCGGCGACATTGCCGGCCACATAGGTCCTGAGATCCTTCTTGCCGTTCAGGATCGCGAGCAGGATGGTGTTCAGCGAGAACAGGACGATCCCCGCCCCGAGCCATAGGAAGACCGAGGCAAAGCGGTCGCTGCCCAGAAAATGCACCGCCAGGCCATTGTGGAAGAGCGCGACGAGCAAAGCGGTCAGAGCCGAGGTCGGCAGCACGATGCGCAAGGCGGTCGACCAGAGCACCCGCTGCCGCACCTCGTCGCCCTCATATTCGGCGGTATATTTGGTGACGCCGTTGTTGATCGCGCTGGACGAGAGGCTGAACAGCACCTGGATCGCATTCTGGAACTGCCCCACCACCACATAGCCGGCGGGGCCGACGAGCACGGCGAGGACCTTGTTGAGCGCTAGGCCCGTGGCCAGGCGGATGCCGACTGCCATGCCGTTCCAGATCGTCGTGCGGAGGATCGTCACCGCGCGCCGTCGCGATAGCTGCCGTCGAGCACCGCGCGCCACCAGGACTCGTTGTCGAGATACCAGCGCACGGTCGCGGCCAGCCCCGCCTCGAAGCTGCGCGCGGCCACGTAGCCCAGTTCCTCCCGCGCCCTGGTTTCGTCGATCTCGTAGCGCCGGTCATGGCCGAGCCGGTCGGTGACGAAAGTCTTCAGGCTGGCGCACGCCCCGCCCCGCGCCGCAGGTGCCGCAGGGAAGCGCGCGGCCAGTTCCGGTTGGTCCGCGAAGGCCGCGTCGACCTCGCCGCAGATCGCATCGATCACGCGCATGTTGGGCACGGCCTCGCCGCCACCGATATTGTAGGTCTCGCCGGGGCGCCCGCGCGCGAGCGCCAGCTCGATGCCGGGGCAATGGTCCTCGACGTGCAGCCAGTCGCGCACGTGCATCCCGTCCCCGTAAATCGGCAGCGGCCTCCCGGTCAGGCAGTTGATCACGAACAGCGGGATCAGCTTTTCGGGGAATTGGTAAGGGCCGTAATTGTTGGAGCAATTGGTGACCGTCGTCTGCAGGCCGAAGGTCCGGTGATAGGCGCGGACCAGATGATCGCTGCCGGCCTTGCTCGCGGCGTAAGGGGAATTGGGCGCGTAGGGTGTGGCCTCTGAGAAAGGCGCGTCGCCCGGCTCAAGGCTGCCATAAACCTCGTCGGTCGAAACGTGGTGGAAGCGGTGCGGGCGGCCGGCGCCATGATCGAGCCAGACGGCCCGCGCCGCCTTGAGCAGGCTGTGCGTTCCCTGGACATTGGTCTCGACGAACGCGTCGGGGCCGTCGATCGACCGGTCGACATGGCTCTCCGCAGCGAAATGGACCAACGTGTCGAGATCGTGGTCATGCAGCAGCCCTTCAACCCGGGCGGTGTCACGGATATCGCCCTCGACCAGAATCACGTTCGCGACGCCGGCGAGATTGGCCCGGTTGCCGGCATAGGTGAGGGCATCGAGCACGACGATGCGGGCGGCCGGCTGGCGGGCGCGCCAGTAGCGCACGAAATTCGCGCCGATGAAGCCGGCGCCGCCCGTGACCAGCAGGTCAGCCATGCCTGCGCAACTCCTCGATATTCGCCCGCAAATTGACGCGCCAGTGCGGCGCGGCCCCGCCAAGCAACGCCCATGTGTCGCTCTTGTCCAGCACCGAACAGGCCGGGCGGGGTGCCGGCGTCGGATAATCCCCGGTGCGGACCGGCGCCACCGCCACGGCTCGCTCCAGCAGGCCTGCGGCGCGCGCCTCCTCTTCGATCGCGACCGCGAAATCGTACCGGGAGGCGATTCCGGCATCGGTAAAATGATGCATGCCCGACGCCCCGTTCGCCGCCAGCTGCCACAGCGCCCGCGCGAGCGATGGCGCCCAGGTCGGCGTCCCCAATTGGTCCGCCACCACCGTGACCCGCTCCCGCTCCCGCATCAGCCGCAACATGGTGTTGACGAAATTCGCCCCCTCCGGCGCATAGACCCAGGCGGTGCGGACGATCAGCGCCGCCGGGTCGGCCATCGCGACCGCGGCCTCGCCATCAGCCTTGCTCCGCGCATAGACGCCGAGCGGCGAGACCGGATCGTCCGGGCGGTAGGGCGCGCCGCTGGCGCCGTCGAACACGAAATCAGTGGAGAGATGGACGAGCCGCGCCCCCAGCCGGTGCGCCGCCGCCGCGATCCGCCCCGGGGCCTGCGCATTGAGCACCCCGGCTTCGGCGGGCTCGCTTTCGGCCCGGTCGACCGCGGTATAGGCGGCAGCGTTGAAGACGATCCCGGCCCGCGCCGCCTCGATCGCCCGGGCCACCTGCCCCGCATCGCGCACATCGCACTCGTCGCGGCCGAGGGCGGTGACGACCGCTCCCTCAGGCGCCGCGGCGGCGAGGGCGCGGCCGGCCTGACCCCCGGCGCCGAGAATCAGCGCTCTCACGGATAGAGGTCCGCCTCGGCCAGCGGCCTGCCCGCCTCGTCCCTGGCGGACACCAAAGGGCCGCCGATCCCGTCGAGCGGCCAGGCGATGCCGAGCGCCGGATCTGACCAGAGCAAGGTCCGGTCATGCTCCGCCGCATAATAATCGGTGCATTTGTAGAGGAGGTCGGCGCCCTCCTCGAGCGCGAGGAAACCATGGGCGAAGCCCGCGGGAATCCACAGCATATGCCGGTTCTCCGCCGACAGCTCGACCCCGACATGACGTCCGAACGTCGGTGACGAGCGCCTGATGTCGACGGCGACGTCATACACCCGGCCGGCACCGACCCGGACCAGTTTCCCCTGCGGCTGCAGCCGCTGATAGTGGAGCCCGCGCAACACGCCACGCGCGGAGCGGCTCTGATTGTCCTGCACGAAGGCCGCGTCGATGCCGGCCTCGGCGAAGCGGCGCGCATTCCAGCTTTCGAGGAAGAAGCCCCTTTCGTCCTCATGGACCTCAGGCTCGATGATCCTGACCCCGGGCAGCGCGGTTTCGACGATTTTCATCCCGTCCCTTCGTTCCCAAGCATGAAGGGCGCCCCTCCCCCTTCGCGGCAGCGTCAGCCGCTGCTGGGCAGCGCCAGCAGCCCGAGCAGATAGTCGCCATAACCGCTCTTGCGAAGGGGCTCGGCCAGTGCCGCCAGCGCCGCCTCGTCAATATAGGCCATCCGCCAGGCGATCTCTTCCGGACAGCAGATTTTCAGGCCCTGCCGGTCCTCGATGATCTTCGTGAACTGGGCGGCGTCGAGCAAAGCGGCATGGGTGCCGGTGTCCAGCCATGCGAATCCGGGGCCCATCGTTTCCACGTGCAGGTCGCCGGCCTCCAGATAGAGGCGATTGAGATCGGTGATTTCCAGCTCTCCGCGCGCGGAGGGCGTCAGGCCGCGGGCGAAGTCCACCGCCCGCTCGTCATAGAAATAGAGGCCGGTCACGGCATAGCTGGATCTGGGTCGGGCGGGCTTTTCCTCCAGCGATTCCGCCTTGCCGGTGCGGTCGAACGAGACCACGCCATATTGGGCCGGATTGGACACGCGATAGGCAAAGACGGTCGCGCCCCCGGTCCGGGCATTGGCCGCGCGCAGCAGCTCCGCCAAACCGTGGCCGTAGAAGATATTGTCGCCGAGGATCAGCGCGCTTGGCGCGCCGTCGAGGAAGTCCGCGCCGATCAGAAAGGCCTGGGCGAGACCGCCCGGATGCGGCTGCGCGGCGAAGCTGATCGAGACGCCCCACTGGCTGCCGTCGCCGAGCAAGGCCCGGAAGGCGTCCTGATCGTGCGGGGTGGTGATGATCAGGAAGTCCCTGATCCCGGTCAGCATCAGGGTCGACAGCGGATAATAGATCATCGGCTTGTCGTAGACCGGCATGAGCTGCTTGCTCACCACCGCGGTGGCGGGATGGAGGCGGGAGCCCGTGCCGCCGGCCAGGATGATCCCCTTGCGCATCGCCGGGCGCGGTCAGCCGGCAGTCACGCGCAGCGAATCGATCCACGCGCCCGTCGTGGTCGCTTCGCCGCGGGGCAGGACGCCGATCTGCAGCCACTGGGCGGAGCAGCCGCCGGCCGGGACGCGGAATTGCCCGGCGGGCAGCGACGGCGCGCCCTGCGACAATTGCCTTCCCTCGCCGAGTACGGCTCCGTTGGGGCCGCCGCAGATCACCCGCCAGTAGAGCCCGCCCGGATCGGTGTCGGGCAGTGCCCCGGACAAGGCGGCGACGCGATAGCTGCCGGGCGCGAGCATCATCACCTGCTGTGCGGCGATCCCGCTGATCCCGCTCGACGCGCGGATGGCGAGCACCGGCCCGCTGCCGCTGCCATCGACGATGGTCTGCTCGGCCGACAGGTTCGCGCTGCTCTCCAGCCGCCAGTCGAAGGGCGGTGCCGGATTCTGGCCGTCGAAGCCGCCGTTGCGCAGCCCGACTCGCGGATCCGGGTGCCGCCAAGCGCGGTAAAGGCGCCAGCCCGCGGCGAAATCATTCTCGCTGGTCATCCGGTGGATGAGGTTGGCGAGAATGTCCGCGTCCTCGACCGGCCGGCCGCGGCCGGTTTCTTCCAGCAGGCGGGCGACGTTGGGCGAGGAGGGCGCGCCCTCCGACAATTTCATGACGAAGGCCCGCCGCCAGGGCGGATCGGTGCGCAGCAAGGTAGCGAGCGGCGAGACGATGTCGTTATTGGCGGTCGCCTGCACCAGGATCGGGAACAATATGTCGGCCGCCGTCTGCGTGGTGCGCAGCGCGATGTCATAGTGGGCGAGCGCGCCTTCAATGTCGTCGCGCGAGACGCTGCGCTCGATCAACCAGAGCTGGGTCGGCAGGTCGCGCCGCGACAATTGCTCGGCGAACAGGATCAGCCGTTCCGCCTGCGGCCGCCGTCCCTGCGCCTCAAGCCCGAAGCCGAGCGTCCGCCAGGCGGCCACCACGGTCGCGTCCCGGGCCAGCGCCTCGTGCGCCAGCCGGATCGCGTCGGCCCGCGCGCCGCGGTCCCGCGCGAACCGCACCGAGGCCTGCTCGGCGAGTCCCGCTTTGGCCCGCGCGTCGAACGGCGCGAAGGCATTGGCGAAGTCAGGCCGGACCGCCCGGTAGCTGTTGGCGGCGCTGACCGCGACGGTCAGATAGCTGAGCCCGACGCCGACGACGGCGACGGCGGCGATGAAGAGGATGCGGGCCCGGGAAGGACGAGGGCGAGGACTTCGGCTCGGCCTCCGGCCCATCAGGCCGTCCCCTTCTCATGCCCGCCATAGCCATAGCCATATTCATAGCCATAGCCATAATGGGCCCGCTTCGCCTCGAACTTGGTCAGCACGACGCCGAGAATATGGCCCCGCGCCTGACGCAGGCGGCCGATGGCGAGCCGGGCGACGCGGGCGGTGACGCCCCGCGCCTCGAGCACGAACACCACGCCCTCGACCTGGCTGGCGATGATCGGCGCGTCGGCGAGCCCCATGACCGGCGGAGAGTCGATCACGATGTGGTCGAACCGGGTCTGCAGCTCCGCCATCAGCTGCCGCAGCCGGTCGCTGCGCAGCAGCTCGGCGGCGTTCGGCGGCAGCGGCCCGGCCGACATCACTGCGAACGGCTCGCTCTTCGGCCGCTGGATCAGCGAGTCGATGTCGCCGGTGCCGGACAGATAATTGCTGAGCCCGCGCTCGTTGTGGACGTCCGTCTCGCCATGGACGGATGGCGAGCGGATGTCGCCGTCGATCAGGATCGTCCGCGCTCCGCTGCGCGCGATCGTGTGGGCGATCGCATAGGCGGTGATCGACTTGCCCTCGGTCGGCCGCGTGCTGGTGATCGCCAGCGTCGCCGGCACGCCATGGTCGGTCGAGAAACCGAGATTGGTCTGCACCGACAGATAGGCCTCGGCCACGCTCGATTTGAGGTCGCGGGTCTCCGCCACCATGTCCTCGGCGTTGCTCGACGGAATCGCGCCGAGGAACGGCAGGCCGATCTTGCGGTCGAGATCGGCCGGATCCGCGATCGTCTCGTCGATCTGCTCGCGGGCCAGCGCCAGGCCGATGCCGACGACGGTGCCGGCCAGCAGGGCGATGAGCAGGTTGATCAGGGGCCGCGGCCGCGAGGGTCGCTCGGGCACCTGCGCCGCATCGACGATCGAGACGTTGTTGGTGCCGACGCCGGCGGAAATGCCGACCTCCTTATAGCGCTGCAGCAGCCCGTTATAGAGCTCGCGGTTGGTATCCACGTCGCGCTGGAAGATGTTGTACTGGATGCCGCGCCGGCGCTGGTCGAGGAATTCCTGCTTCAGCCCCTCGACGCGGGCGCTCAGCGTCTGCTCGCGCGTGACGCTGTCGCGAATCGCGGTCTGGATGGTCTGCTGGACGCGGCCCTCCTCGCGGGCGATGCTCTGGTCGAGCTGACGGATCTGCGACGCCAGCGCCTGCGCCGGCGGATAGGCCGGCTCGAACTGGGTCATCAGCCGCGCATATTCGGCCGCCGCCTCGGCGCGCCGCTGCCGCATCAGCGAGATCGCCTGGTTGGCCAGCGCCTCGGGCGCGCTGCCGCCGCTGTCGCGCGACCGGCTCTGCGCCCGCATCCGGTCCGCGGTCGCCTGCGCCAGCTCGGCGTTGAGCGCCGACAGGCTTTCCGCGACCAGCGAGCGCTCCTGCGCGCGGCCGGTGGGGTCGTTGCCGGCCACCGGGATATTGATCAGCGACTGGCTGGAGGCATAACCGACCAGCCGCCGCTCCGATTCCTCCAACCGCTGGCGCACCGTCTCGAGCCGCCGCTCGAGGAAGTCGCGGGCATAGGAGGTGGCGTCGTAGCGACGCTCGAGGTTGGAATCGATGAACGCCCGCGCCCAGGCATTGGCGACCGAGGCGGAGAAGTTCGGATCGGGGCTGGTGAAGCTGACGTCGACGAGGCGCGACAGCCGGGTCGGCCGGACCGAGACGTTGCGCAGCAGGATGTCGACCGCCCTGCGCAGGCGGGCGTCGCGCGCCGCGGTGGTCCGCCCCGCCGGGCCCAAGCCCAGTTGCTCGCTCGCCTGATCGGCGCCGAACATGGTGAAGAATTGCGCATTGTCGGCGAGCCGGAGGTTGCGCGCGACCCGCTCGGCGACCGAGCGCGACTGCAGCAGGCCGTATTGCGTCTGGTAGAATTCCATGTCGCCGGGCTGCTCGTCCGGCTGGACGTCGCTCGACATGTTGACGACGCGGACGCTCTCGCGGTTGATCTCGAGGCCGACGGTCGCGGTGTAGAGCGGCGTCGCGAGCAGGGTCACGACCACGCCGATCAGCAGCGCCATCGCGATCGAGCCGATGATCAGCCAGCGCCAACGCACGGCGATGCGGAAATATTGCATCAGCCGCGGCAGCGCGGCCTGGTCGCGGCCGCCGTTCAGATCGTGCGCCCAGCGCGGGGCGGAGGCCACGTAGCGGGCTTCGTCTTCGGAGAAAGTCACGTCGTTCATATCACGCCGGCCTGAATCAGGGCGATGATCGGAGTGGTCAGCAGCGGCGAGGCCTGCAGGATGTCCCTGAACAGCCGGCGCGCGGCGGAATCGCCGACCACGACGACGTCATTCGCGAACAGCTCCGGATCCGGATAGAGGCCGCGGCGGATCGCCTGGAGATTGTAGAGCGCGGCCATCTGCTGGGTGCCGACGGTGCGGAACACGACCACGTCCTGGAGCCGCGCGAACTCCGTCGTGCCCTTGGCGGTGGCGACCGCGCGCATCAACGTCATCCGGCCGAGCACCGGATATTGGCCGGGCTCGCGGACCTGGCCGTCGACGGTCAACGTATGGCTGACGGTTTCCTCCACATTGACCGTGACCTGCGGATCGCGGACGTAGCGGTTGACGAGCCGGGCGGTGATCTCCTGCGCCAGCTCGGCCGGGGTCTTGCCCATCGCCTCCAATTGCCCGGCCAGCGGCAGCGACAGCCGGCCGCTCGCATCGGTCTGGACGGTCTGGCTGAGTTCCGGAATTCCGAAGACGATGATCGAAAGCCGGTCGAAGCCGCCGATCCGGAACGGCCGGTCGGTGCTCGCGGGGTCGACTCCGGCGGGCGGGGGCAATTGCGTCTGTTCAACCACGACGAGATGCGGGCCCGGCGTCAGCCGGGGCGCAGAGGCGCATGAGGCAAGCAGGATGCTGCCCGCAACTATTCCAAGGAACTGTTCTTTCACGATAATCCTATGTCAGAGCCCTCGCCGGATTCGCCCGCGTTAGCGGAGGCTGTGTCTCCTGCCAAGCGGAGGTTTTTCGCGTCTTTGCTTTCTTTCGCCGCGATCGACGCGTCCCGCATCCAGTAGCACGAAATGGTCATCAGCACAGAGATAAGCGGCGTACGCAGCGGATAGTCGACCAGGCAGCTCAGCAAGATGAGCATGCCCGCCACGGCGCCGATCCGGCCGAGCAATTGCTCGGTGGATTCGAGGCGCCCGAGCCAGAGCCGCCCGGCGCGGACGAGGAACCAGCCTAGGAAGGGCACGAGCAGCAGCAGCGGCAGTAACCCGCCCTCGATGATGATCTCGGCCAGATCGTTATGCGCATGGTTCAGATAGGCCGGCCCGAGATGGGTGGCGGGCTCATAGACCCGGAACAGGGTGTCGAAGGAGCCGAAGCCCGAGCCGAACGGGAAGAAGTCGCGCGCCATCTGCACATAGACCGGCAGCATCGTCGAGCGCACCGAGGCGGTGTCGTCCTCGAAGAAGCGCTGGATGGCGACATCGCGCGACAGCAGATAGACCGCGGCGACGGCAATGATGCCGGTGGCGACAGGCAGCCAGACGAGCAGCCGCTGGCGCAGGCCGCGCTGGCGATGCCGCGGGGCGGAACGCCGGTTCTCGCGGACGGTCATGGCGAGGGCGAGCACGCCGCCGACGATGCCGCCGGCCAGCCCGGCCCGCGAGCCGGTGATCAGCAGGATCGGAATGATCGGCGCGGCGATGCAGGCCGCGATCCAGACCCGCGCCCGCCGATAGACCGGATTGTGGTGCGGCAGCGCCGCCCAGCCGCCGAGCACCGGCAGGATCGCCGCCAGGAACAGGGCCTGGTGGTTGCGGTTCGAGAAGACGCCGACCGGCGAGCCCTCATTGGTGATGGCGTAGAAATAGAGCGAGCCGTTCGACACCTGGACCAGCCCGATGAAGGCGCTGAGCACCGCGGCGGCGATCAGCACCGGGACGATCCGCCGCTGATCGCTGCGGTCGACCAGGCCGAGCCCGAACGCCGCGGCCAGCGGCGGCAGCAAGGCGAGCAGGCTGTTGAGCGTGAGGTCCGGGGTCAGCGAGAGCGGCCGCCAGACGTCCGCCACGCCGGCCGCCTCGAGCGGCTGGACGTAGAGCCCCCGGCCGGGCAGCGAGGCCCAGAGGCCCGGCGGCAGCGGAATCAGCTGGATCAGCAGCACCGTGCCGATCGCGAGGATGAACAATACGGGCGTCCTCGCCGCGCGCCAATTGTCGCGGTCGAACTGCAAAACAGAGGCCGCGATCATCGCGATCGCGGCGATGCGAACCACCGCCTGGAACGGAACATCGGCGCGCGAGGCGCCGCCAAAGAGGGTGACAATTCCGAAAAAGAGGCAGAAAAGAACCAGGTTCATGCGGCTGCGCGCGTCACCTTGGGCCATAGCGAACATGAATCCTGCGGCGCCTTTCCTGCTGACTGTTCTCCGCGGATCCGGGAGAAGGCATCTCCATCGCTGGATATGATCCGCCCTTCAAGCCAAAAAGGAACGTTGCATGCCGTCCCCAGATGGTCGAATAGGGCGAACGCTTCACAGCGTTGATGCGCTGGAAAGGTTTGTTTTTAAGAAGTTTTTTGCCTAGTGGCAGCGAAAATGGTGCGTAGAAAGGTGCGGGTTCATGGGTACGATCACTGGTACGCCGGGCAACGATACGATTTTCGGGTCGGGCGCGGGCGACACGATGGTGGGGTTGGCGGGAGACGACACCTATGTCGTGGTCAATTCGAACGACATCGTGATCGAGCAGAACGACGAGGGCAATGATCTCGTCTACACAACGGTCAGCTGGACGATCACCGACTCCAGCTACATCGAGACCCTGTCGGCGCAGGACTGGTCGTCGACGACCGCTTTGACCCTGATCGGCAACAGCTTCAACAACCGCATCTTCGGCAATGCGGGGGCCAATTTCCTGAACGGTGGCGGCGGCGCGGACGAGCTGACCGGCTTCGGCGGCGATGACATCTATGTCGTCGACAATGCGGGCGACAAGATCAACGAGGCGATCGGCGCCGGGTTTGACTATGTCTATGCGCTGGTCGATTACACGCTTTCCTCGGGGGCGTCGGTTGAGGCGCTTTCCGCGATCGACTGGTCGTTCACCACCCCGCTCAACCTCACCGGCAACGAGCTCGACAACCCGATTTACGGCAATGCCGGCGCCAATGTGCTGAACGGCGCCGGCGGCGCGGACGAGATGACGGGCTTTGGCGGCGACGACGTCTATGTCGTCGACAATGCCGGCGACAAGATCAACGAGGCGCTCGGCGCCGGCAGCGACGCGGTCTACGCCCTCGTCGATTACACGCTCTCCTCGGGCGCCTCGGTGGAGATGCTGTCGGCGATCGACTGGACGCAGACCACGCCCTTGAACCTCACCGGCAACGAGCTCGACAATCCGATTTACGGCAATGCCGGCGCCAACCTGCTGAACGGGGCCGGCGGCGCCGATACGCTGACCGGCTTCGGCGGTGACGACCTCTATGTCGTCGACAACATCGGCGACGCCATCATCGAGGCGGCGGGCCAGGGCAATGACACCGTCTATGCGCTGGTGAGCTATGTGCTGAGCGCCGGCGCGTCGGTCGAGACCCTGACCTCGATCGACCAGACCGGGACGGGCGCGCTGAACCTCACCGGCAACGAGCTTGCCAACTCGATCTTCGCCAATGCCGGCATTAACGTCATCGACGGCAAGGGCGGCAATGACGTGCTGAAGGGCTTCGGCGGCGCCGACACCTTCGCCTTCACCACCGCGCTCGGCGCCGGCAATGTCGACATCATTATCGATTTCGCTGCCGGAACCGACAAGATCTCGCTCGGCGGCGCGGCCGGCCAGCCCTTCCTCGCGCTCGCCACCGGTACGCTGCGCGCCGGCACCCTGGTGATCGGCAGCGCCGCGCTCGATGCGGATGACTATCTCCTTTATAACAGTGGCACGGGCGCCCTGCTCTACGACGCGGACGGCAATGGCGCCGGCGCCGCGGTCCAGTTCGCCACGCTCTCGACCGGCCTCGGCCTGACGGTGGCCGATTTCATCGTCTCGGGGACGGCCAATACGGCCCCGGCCATCACCTCCGGCGCAACCGCGAGCATCGCCGAGAACAGCAGCGCCAGCACGATCGTCTATCAGACCGCGGCGAACGACGCCGATGGCGACCGCATTACCTATTCGCTGAGCGGCGCCGACGCCGGCCTGCTCACCATCGACGCCAATGGCGCGGTGCGGCTGATCACCCCGGCCGACTTCGAGACCAAGAACAGCTATTCGTTCAACGTCGTGGCCAGCGATTCCGGCGTGGCGACGGCGAAGGCGGTGACCCTCACCATCACCGACGTGACCGAGGCCAGCACGCCGATTATCAACGAAACTGCCGCCTCGAACGACACCAGGGGCACGGCGCAGGTCATCGATCCCGGTACCTTCGTGATCGCGAACAATCCGAACCTGCCCAATGACGATTATCCGTCGGCGACGATCGTCGGCAGCATCTCCTCGCTGACGGACGAGGATTATTATGCGATCACGCTGCAGGCGGGGCAGCAGCTGATCCTCGACGTGGACGGCACGACCACGCTCGATTCCTTCCTCACCCTCTACGGGCCGAGCGGCGCCTTCATCGGCGACAATGACGATCTGATCACGCCCGATCCGGGCTCGGGCTCGCAATTCGGCCACAACACCGATTCGCAGATCATCTTCCGGGCCGCGACCTCGGGCACCTATTATTTCTCGATCAAATCCTTTGTCGACGACACGTCGGGCCCGACCTCGCAGGGCAATTACCAGATCAACGTCAGCATCAACAGCACCCAAGCTACGCCCGAGCAAATCCTTGCCGAGGATGTCGATGCGCTGATCAGCGGTGCCTCGTGGAACCACACAAATCTCACCTATGGCTTCCCGAATTCCGCGGCGCAATATCCCCAGGATTTCGACGAGGTCACGCCGGCCACCAAGTTCGAGGCGTTCAACGCGACTCAGATGACGGCGACGCGCTCGCTCTTGCAGCTGATCGCCAACGTCACCCAGCTGACCTTCACCGAAAATACGACGCAGGGCCCCTATACCCAAGCCGGAACCGCGGCGGCGGCGGACCTGCGCTATGCGGAAAGCAGCGAGGCCGATGTCGCCTATGCTTATTATCCGACCAACAATGGCGCGGGCAGCCTCGGCGGCAGCGCCTGGTTCAACCACACCAATTTCAACAATCCTATCCGCGGCAATTATGCCTGGATGGGGATCCTGCACGAGACCGGCCACACGCTCGGCCTCAAGCACGGCCACGAATTCCCGCTCGCGGTCAGCGCGGATCATGACAGCCTCGAATATACGGTGATGACCTACCGCTCCTATCCGGGCGATAGCGGCGCTGCCTATTCGAACGAGACCTACGGCTATCCGCAGACGCTGATGATGCTCGACATCGCGGCGCTGCAGAAAATCTACAACGGCGCGAACTACGCGTTCAACAACACCAACTCGGTCTACACCTGGAGCGAGACGACCGGCGAGATGTCGATCAACGGCACCGGCCAGGGCGCGCCGGGCAACGGCGTCGGCGGCACCGCCAACCGCGTCTTCATGACGATCTGGGACGGCGGCGGCACCGACACCTACGACCTCTCCAACTACAACAACGGCAGCACCATCGACCTCCGCCCCGGGGAGTGGACGACGACCAGCACCGACCAGCTCGCCAACCTTGGCGATGGCCATACCGCCCGCGGCAATGTCGCCAACTCATTGCTCTTCCAGGGCAATACCGCCTCGGCGATCGAGAATGGCAAGGGCGGCGCCGGCGCGGACACGCTGATCGCCAATCTGGTCGCCAACCAGCTCACCGGCAATGGCGGCAACGACACCTTCAAGTGGATGACGACCGGCGATGCCGGCACCGGTTCGCTGGCGGACACCGTGCTCGATTTCGTCCGCGGCGCCGACAAGATCGATTTCACCGCGCTCGACGCCAATCCGGCGACCGGCGCGCATGACGCCTTCACCTTCATCGGCACCGGCGCCTTCACCAATGTCGCCGGGCAGGTGCGCTATGACGTGACCGGCGGCAGCGCCCATATCTTCGCCGACACCGACGGCAACGGCACCGCCAATATGGAGATCATCCTCACCAACATCACCACCCTGGCGGGGACGGACTTCAACTTCTGAGGATCATGTCATGCCCCGCCGCCTTGCCGCTTTCTGCCTCGCCGGCCTCGCGCTGGCGGGGGGCGGCGCGCCCGGAGACGCGGCGATGAAGAAGCAGCGCCCGATCCGCTCGACCGAGCTGCCGCGGCCACTCGACGGCGACCTCGCCGTGCAGGGGGAGCTGACGGCGGCGCGGCGCGCCGGCACGCTCGAGGCCTATGACCTGTTCATCCGCCGCCATCTTCAGCATCCGCTGGCCGAGGTCGCCCGCCGGGAGCGGGCCGCGCTCGCTGCCCGCCAGAAATAACTGACCTGAATCAGTATCAAGGCGCGCGCGGTCCCGAAACGACACGGCGGCGGGACTTTTACGCGCCAGCCCGGTTTGGCACCCCCGTCAACCCAGTAGAATAACCGGGTTTCGGCAGGGATGGAGCTTTCGACGGACCGGGAACTTGCGTTCGCCCGGCGCAGGGTTTTGCGCCCCCGATTCCCGCCGGAAAAAAAGGCCGCGGAGCCAGCGGATTAAAAGGCCCGCCCCTGCCGTTTCCCCGAGAGCAGTTCAGGCAGGGAGCTCAAACATGCGCGCACTTCTCAATCGTGACGGCAGGTCTTTCTTCAACCCCTGGACCGAGGATAATGCCCTCGCCAGCGCCGCCTATCCGCGGTTCGACATCCGGGCCGACGCCGCCGCTCCGGCGCATGCCGCGAGCCAGTCGCCGCCGGGCCCGCAGGCGCTGATCGACAACGTCCCCGGCGACACCAGCACCAACGCCGTGCTGACCGTCGGCGCGGCGCCGATCGTCTCCGCGATCGACACGATCGCCGATCAGGACTTCTACCAGATCACCCTGGTCGCCGGGCATGAATATCAGATCGGCATGTACGGCTACACGCCGCAAGGCCCGACCGATCCGCTCGGGCCGAGCGGCCTGCCGCTGCTCGATTCCTATATCGAGCTCTACGATCATGACGGCAATCTGATCACCTCCGCGGACGGCGGGGCCGACACGGTGCTGAACAACGGCAATTCGGGCTTCGACGCCCTGCTGACCTACACCGCAACCGCGAGCGGCACCTATTATGTCAACGCCCGCGCCTTCGACAATCTCCCCGACGACGGCACCGACGGGGACATGATCGGCGATTACGGGCTCTATGCGAAGGACGTGACCGACGATCCGTCCATTTTCCAGCCCTATTACGGCCCCGACAGCCCGCTCCTTGCGATCGACTGGGGCACGCAGGTCAACAAGGTCCACCAGACCTACCGCAATCCGGACGGCAACGAAGGCATTCGCGACACCGGCAATCCGCAGTCGCCGGTCGATCCCGGGGCGCTGCTCGGGCATCCGGGCAAGAATGTGATCAGCATCTATTTCGCCCAGGCAGGCGATGTCTTCGTGTCGAACGACCCGGCCAATCCCGGCCTGCCCCCCGCCACGATCACCGCGACCGGCGTGCAGGGGTTCGAGCATGATGCGGTAATGACAGCGCTGGGCGAATTCTCGAAGGTGGCCGACGTCGTCTATGTCGAAGTCAGCGATCGCGCGAACGCCGACTTCATCTACACCTCCTATCTCGGCACCCCCGGCCCCGGCGTTTCGCTGCTCGGCTCGATGAGCCCCCCGGACGAGTCCGATGAGGGCCTCGCCCAGTTCAATTCGGGCGACGAGCGCTGGAACGCGAGGGACCTCGCCCAGGGCGGTTTCTCGTTCGTGACCTTGATCCATGAATTCGGCCACGGCCACGGCCTTGCCCACCCGCACGACAATGGCGGCCATTCGGGGATCATGCACGGCGTCGAGAGCGAGGGCCCGGTCGCCGACTACACGACTGGCGATTTCGACCTCAATCAGGGCGTCTTCACGATGATGTCCTATGAGGACGGCTGGCAGACCTCGCCCTACGGCAATGCCGAGACCGATGTCGGCTATGGCTATCTCGGCGGCCTGATGGCCTTCGACATCGCCGCCATCCAGGACAAATATGGCGTCAACGAGGACTGGGCGACCGGCAACGACGTCTATGTCCTGAAGGACGAGAATGCGGCTGGCACCTATTATTATTCCATCTGGGACAGCGGCGGCACCGACTCCATCGTCTATACCGGCGCCCGCGACGCCAATATCGATCTGCGCGCGGCCAGCCTGGAATATGAAGCGGGCGGCGGCGGCTGGGTTTCCTACGCCTATGGCATTTATGGCGGCTTCACGATCGCCAACAGCGTCGTCATCGAGAATGCAACCGGCGGTTCGGGCGCCGACACGCTGACCGGCAATGCCGTCGCCAACGTCCTCAACGGCGGCGTCGGCGTGGACGTGATGACCGGCGGCGGCGGCAACGACATCTATGTCGCCGACAGCCTGACCGATCAGGAGATCGAGGTCGCGGGCCAGGGCTCCGACATCGTCTATGCGCTGGCCGATCATGCGCTGACCGCGGGCAGCAGCATCGAGCGGCTGTCCTCGATCGACTGGTCGCAGACCACGGCGCTGAACCTCACCGGCAACGACATCGCCAATCTGATCGAGGGCAATGCCGGTGCCAATATCATCAATGGCGGCGGCGGCGCCGACACGATGATCGGCTTCGGCGGCAACGATGCCTATGTCGCCGACCATAGCGGTGATGTGGTGATCGAGGTGGCCGGCCAGGGCAGCGACGTGGTCTATGCTCTGGTCGACTATACGCTGGGCGAGGGGACGAGCGTGGAGCGGCTGTCGTCGATCGACTGGACGCAAACCGGTGCGCTCAACCTGACGGGTAGCAGCGTCGGCAACCTCATCGAGGGCAATGCCGGCGTGAACGTGCTGAACGGCGCCGGCGGTGCGGACACCCTGGTCGGCTTCGGCGGCAACGACATCTATGTGGTCGACAATGCCGGCGACCTGGTCATCGAAAGCGCGGGCGGCGGCAGTGACACTGTCTATGCGCTGGCGAACTTCACGCTGAACGCTGGCAGCAGCGTCGAGCGGATCTCCTCGATCGACTGGTCGCAGACCGGGGCGCTGAATCTCGGCGGCAACGAGCTGGCCAATACGCTCGAGGGCAATGCCGGCGCCAATGTCCTGGACGGCGGCGGCGGCAATGACGTGCTGGTCGGGTTCGGCGGCGCGGACAGCTTCGCCTTCACCAGCGCGCTCGGCGCCGGCAATGTCGATCTGATCGCCGACTTCCAGGGCGGGACCGACAAGATCCAGCTCGACGATGCGGTGTTCACCGGCATTGGCGGCCTCGGCGCGCTCAACGCCAATGCCTTCCATACGGGCAGCGCGGCGCACGATGCCGACGACCGGATCATCTACAACAGTGCCACGGGCCAGCTCTTCTTCGATGCCGATGGCAACGGGGCGGGCGCCGCGGTGCTGTTCGCGACGCTGCAGAATGCGCCGGCGATCAGCGCCAGCGACTTCGCGGTGATCTGAGCCCGAGGCGGTCTATTCGAAGAAGTGCGGGGTCAGAGGACAGGAGCGATCCGCCGCGATCGACCGGTAATATTCCCGGTAGAGATAGGTGTAGACGCAGATCCTCTGACCCCCCTGCAGCCGTTGGCCGCTCAGTTGGGCCATTGCCGGGATCGGCGCGGGGCGAGGCCGCGGCGGTCCCGGATCGTTATAGGGACAGGGCTCGGCGAGCCCGACCGCGCGCTGGCGGAGCCGCTCCTGCGGCGGCGGCGCCCGCATCGGATTGTTGTAGACGCAGATCCGTCGTGTTCCCTGGACGCGCTCGCTGACCAGCACGCCATAGCGCGGAGGCGGCACCATCGGCTGCTGGGCGGCCAGAGCAAGCATGAGGATCAGCGATGCGGACATGGCCGCCTTCTGCGCAGGGTGGCTGCTTTTGTCCAGTCGGCGCCCGCTTGGCTTTCCTTGCCTGGCGGGCGCCGCCGGAGAGGCGCTAGATGACCGTGAAGTCGCTCGCGGTCAGTGCCAGGCCCGGGCTCATCGTCGCGAACTGGATGGCGGCGCCGGCGCCGGTCCCGTCCGCGTCGTAGAAGAGCTGCCCGGTCAGGCTGTTGTAGATGATCCGGTCAGACGCATCCGCGGCGGCGGCGCCGACCACGAACGCATTGGGGTTGAGCGCGCCGAGCGGCCCGATCGCGGTGAAGATGGCGTCGTCCAGCGCGATCTTGTCGGACCCGGTCGTAAACCCGAACACGACGTCGACATTGCTCGCCCCCAGGGCGCTGGTGAACGCGAACGTGTCGACGCCTGCCAGCCCGACCAGCAGGTCGTTGCCGCCCTTGCCGTCCAGCACATTGTTGCCGTCATTGCCGTAGATCGTGTTGTCGAGATTGTTGCCGGTGAGATTCAGAGCCACCGTCGATGAGAAGTCCGACGCTGCCAGCAGCTCGATCTCCTGCCCGGCGGTCAACGTATAGCTGACGCTGGAATAGACCGCATCGTTGCCGTCGCCGACCGCTTCGTAGGTATTGTCCCCGGCATTATCGACATAGAAGGTGTCGTTGCCGGCGAAGCCGACCATGGAATCGGCGCCGCCCTTGCCGTCGAGGATGTTGGCGCCGGCATTGCCCTCGATCAGATTGGCCAGCTCGTTGCCGGTGAGGTTCAGCGCCCCGGTCTGCGTCCAGTCGATCGACGACAGCCGCTCGACGCTGCTGCCCGCGGTCAGCGTGTAGTCGACCAGAGCATAGACGATGTCGCTGCCCTGCCCCGCGCTCTCCACGACCGCGTCGCCGGCATTGTCGACGACGTAGGTGTCGTTGCCGCCGAAGCCGACCAGGGTGTCCGCCCCGGCCGCGCCGTTCAGGATGTTGACGCCGGCATTGCCCTCGATCAGGTTGGCGACGCTGCTGCCGGTGAGGTTGAGCGCCGAGGTCTGCGTCCAGTCGATCGACGACAGCCGCTCCACGCTGGTCCCCTCGCCGAGCGTGTAATCGACCAGGGCATAGACCACGTCATTGCCCTGCCCCGCCACTTCGAGCGCCTGATCCCCGGCATTGTCGACGACATAGATGTCGTCGCCTCCGAAGCCGATCATCACGTCCGCGCCGCCGGCGCCGTTCAGGATGTTGGCGCCGGCATTGCCCTCGATCAAATTG